>QWCE01000047.1_pt1 | contig 196797 bp, 156 predicted proteins | sample 1972531 | NCBI WGS metagenome assembly QWCE01 (sample SAMN09866716, study PRJNA288562) | Human gut metagenome isolate term4_stool, whole genome shotgun sequencing... | reverse complement strand
GGGCGGGTAGCTATGTCTCTTAGTATAGCATGAATGTAGAGGGGGCGCAATGAATAAATTTCAGGAAATACTGAAACTGAAGTTCGGTGAGTTTTTCTGCATGAGGTTATTATTTCTTTATGTAGAAGGGGTGCAAGAAAACCTCGTGGCCTTGTGCCCGAGGTAATTGACGACTCTAACGATACGTATTTTGCGGGTAGTTAAGGTTGTGACACAAGGTGTACTCCAAAGACACACTCATACATAGAAGATGCTAAAACGAGGAGGGAGTTTGCGCGTTGTTATAGATGTCACGTTGCTCACATGGAAGCGCATTCTTGGTAAATCTCTGTGAGGACATTGACATACACCTAGAAAGAATTTAACATTAAAAATGAAAGAAACGAAAACTGGAGGTGGAGTGATGGTAGATAAGGTTTATATGCCGCCGCGTGATGCTAAAGCTGATGATCTCGACGCTGAGTTTCAACGGATGGTGTTGGATATAGCGAATCTTTCATTGCACAACAGGTCTGTGTCTTCTTCTGCTCTTGTTGTGGATGGGAAGGAGTATCCCTTGCCGTCACAACTAGTATCGCTTCTAAAAGAGGCGGCAACGGCATTAGAAAAAGGGTTGGCTGTGAGTTTGATCCCTTATAACAAGAAGGTGTCAACACAAGAGGCCGCGAATTTTCTGGGTATTTCGCGTCCAACTCTTATAAGACTTTTGAAAGAGGGGAAAATCCCCTATGAAAAGATAAATAGGCACCGGAAACTCTTTTTTAAAGACGTTGTTGAATACCAGAAACGTCATCGACATGAAGCACGTGAACTGCTTGACGATATGGTCAGCGATTCTCAACTTTTAGGAGACTATGACGCTGCTCCCGAGGAGATTGCGGAGATATTAAAGACCGTCAGAAAAGGAAAGCGGTAGTTTATGTTTTCTGCGGTTCTTGATACGTGTGTTCTTTTTACCCCAGAAAATTTTCGAGCGCCTGACGCATAATCGCGCTCAACGTGACACCATGCTGTTTACTGTAGGCCATCATTCGGTCATCCAACTGCTGTGGCAGTCGGACTTGCCGATGGGTGGCATACTGATGGCGTTTAGGGGCGATGCGTTCCCCTTCACGCTGAGCCTCCTTCCCGGTGAGAATGGTGGTGGGGGTGGCGGTGAAGACGTTATCGTTTTCCGCCCACTGGGATAGTTCAGTGTAATTAGTCATGGTGGTTATTCTCCTTCAAGGTATGGTGTGGTTGGTGGTGGTAGGGGTTGATAGTAGTTATCATAGATCCCCTGATAGTTACGCGCTGCCTAGTATAGTGTAGCACACGATGATGGGTGGTGCAACGTGTGCCCACCGCTGTCATTTGTGTCGTTGAGCCAGAAGCTCCTCCGCCTGACGAAGAATCTTGTCTCGGACACGCATACAATGGAACACCACAATCCTCCCGTTCGACTTCGTATCCATCATGATCTCAACTCTTCGGTTTTTTCGAATAGTTGCAATCACCAGGGTTGGGTTGGCGTGACCGGGAACACGGGAAGAATCGAAATCAGTGATCCACATGTCTGCATGACGTAGCGCATAACGAATTTCTCCAGGCGTGAACCCGTGTTTCTGTGAACTTGGTGCGAAACTGAGATGAGTGTTGGTCTTTCCCATAACATTGATTGTAGCACAAAATGGGATGGAGTCAAGGGGTGTGGTGATGGAGGGACTTGACATCCTTCCCCGACTTTATCCCGGGGGGCGTCAATAGGTTGATGTATTCCTTGGCGACATTTCTCTCTGATGCCTCTAACTATACACCTGTTGTGCTTCAGCGTGTTGGGCTGCGTGGAGAAGAGCAGTCCCCAGTTCTTTCGCTTTTGTGGGACTCAAAAAGATGGGGCGCATATAATCATTTTCAGGCTCAATGTGAATTTCGCCAGCAGGTGTCACATCAACATGATGGAAGGATGTGATATGTGGCAGGGGAATCTCCACCAGGACGTTATTAACAGAGCTCACAATTTTTCCTTAACTTTTTCAGCAGAAATCATCACTTTTCGAGCGTGTGTGAATCCGGCATCAAAGCACACGCCACCACGTCATGTATCCACATCATATCGTGTTCTTGCCAGTTGGTCAAATCCCCGGCACCTCCCCTACCGCATTATTGTTCTTTCCCAAACGTTTTGTCGAAGAAAGCGTATATGTCCCGTTTGAGTTCACTATTACTGCTGAATGGCTCATAGTCGAATCTCGTGAAATTGTCCGGTTTGACAAGACGATTGTTGACACCCAGTTTTTCGTGGGCGTACATTTCAAATCCGCGCGCAAAAATCTCCGTTGGAGCCATATAGTAGGACAGCTTTCCCGAAGGGATTTTACTTTTATTAAGTCCATGACTATACCGTTTGGTAATCCCACGGAACTCTTTCGACAGGGAGGCATTATTCTTCACCATAAAATCGTAGTAGTGTCCCATTTCGTGAACAAACGCTTCTGAGGTGTGAACGTCTACACAGACGGTGTTATTGTGAGGGAAGAAGATGCCATTGGCGCGATGCTTCCCCAGTTTTCTGATGCGAAGTTCAGGCTGAACTGTGCCAGGAATGCGGGGGAGTTTCGCCACCGTCTGATTAATAGCGTTTTGGAAGTCATAGAACTCTTTCGGATCCACATCATTATCAATTTCCACTTTGCGGAAACTGTGCCCTAGATGATGGGTGTCCATGAGCCGTTGATGCGTTTTGTCCGGGTTTTTCTTATCCATCCAGGCTGTAGCAATTTTTCCACTATGTTCGGTGACATGCTTCTTCTGTGTTAAAAAGTTTTGTCCTTCTATTTGAGCATTCTCGACATCGACAAGAGTGTGAAGCGCTGACATACTAGAGGAAAATTTGTTGCCACTCGTGTCCGTCCATTGGTCAAAAACGTTGCGACCCGTTTTATGGCGAAGACGCTCTGCCCCGACCAGATTTCTCACATCAAGACAGATAAAGACGTCGCTCTCGAACTCTGGAACATGTCTTCTCCATCGCCGTCTCGTAAAGGGGCGAATCTTTTTTCCACCTTGTTTGATACAAAAATCCTGGCCATTCATGGACCCGTGAAAACTTCTCTCCCATCCACCCTTTGCGCCATCAATGGCACACACATTGTCAAACCCCATATTCTCCATCATGGCCATAATATCCTCATCGGAGATTGTTTCGTCTTTGGGTGAACTCATGGCGGTGGTTATACGGCCATAAAGGTCAGGATTGTTACTCTCAAGGACCATAAAGCGAATGAAGCCACGCGACCCATAGTCATGATCAATTTTGTCGGATAGGAGACGACGAATGTCTTCTGGGGTTTCACAAGAGGGTAAATCAGTGTTCATCCATTCTTCAAAATCATGAAGAGACGCGTCCATAATATCATCGGGGAGATAGTAAAGGTCTTTCCCTCGTAGATCAGTTGTAAAAAATCGTTTTGGCACCCCACTAAACGACGAGTTGAACTCGTCTTCCAACTCTTTAAATTCGTCAAGAAAACTGTACTGGATGACACCTTCGTCGTGACGTTGACGCAACGTTTCCATCATGATAGTCGTTGGGTTGGGAGTGGAAGATGCGGATGTGTCTTCATCATTCTTCCCCTTAAACGCAAGGTTGCGTCGTTTAATTCCGTCAGAGCCAGTAATCCATTCCATGTTGGCTCGTGATGGCTGGTTGACGGTCATTTTCTTGGGACGTGGCATGAGGGCTATCCTTCGGGCTGAGTGGGAATGATGTTTGCTTTCCTGTCTTTATTATAGTGGTGCATATGTGGGGTCTGCGCACAATCGCTGCTGCGAGAAAATATTGATGGTGCATAGGCAACCTCAGCTGCACATCATGCAGCTGAGGTTGTTGTCACTTATGACGTTATGAGGTGATTCCCCGTGAAATGGATAACCTTTCGGCTATGGAATGTTGTTATTCTTGACTGCGGGAATGTTGCATATTATCAGTAATATCAGCGGTGACAACAAAAAGGCTGACAAATGTTCCGTATCCAAGAAGGGCAATGACAACAAGATTCATAGCCGTTATGGAGAAAATGGACGCAACAATACTGGCCACAATAAGAGCAATAATGGCAATCAATATGCCAATGGCTTTGGCGTTATCGTTCTTGATGGGCATGATAGTTTCTCCTTTATGACAATGGGAACATTCCCTCTTTGCTCCCTTGATGATTATTATTCTACTCATCTGTGCTACAAGTGTCAAGGAATTGGGGCGGAAATGTCTCAGAATTTGATTTCTCCCCACGCCTAAAGGCGGGGGATTCCCGACTCGAAATGCCCCGAGACACGGTGTCTCTTGGTCTTACAATCGTCACCATCGGCAGGGTTGAAACCAGCCCTGATAAGCATATTCCGTGCAGCATTAACATCCCTATCCAGGGTCATGCCACACTGCTCGCAATGATACGTTCGGACATATAGTTCAAGTTTGGTCTTGTGTCTCGCACCGCAATGTGAACAGTCCATTGTTGTGTACTTCGGATCAACCAGGATTAGTTCGCAGCCGTATGTTTTCGCAGCCTCTTGAAGCTCCCGCTGTGTCATCCCGATAGCATTGTCGCTTGCTTTCTTGGCAAGTGTCTTGTTTGCCGCTAAAAACTTTGGTTTAAAATCTTCCATGGCGATTACCGCATGGCTTTTCGCAACCCGCTGTGCCCACTTCCGTGATTGTTCCTTACGCTGGTTTTTCACCCGGCGGTGGAGTTTCGCTGCCTTCTTCTTGGCTTTCCTATATTCAGCCCACTGCTTAGACGAACGGTGCTTTGCCATACGCTTTTGGTACTTTGCAAGTGCTTTAGCGTTGTCTTTCACTCGTGGTGTGTAGCCAAGGTTGAAGTCAGGGTTGGTTGTTGTTGCCGGGGTTTTCACACCCCAGTCTATCCCAATAGACCCATCGTTTTCTCTTGGACGGACAGGATCATTTACGTCAACAACGAAACTTGCCCACCACCAACCAGTAGCGTCCTGGAAAACCCGAACAGATGACGGCTCGGCGGGGAGTTTCCGCGACCATACGACCGGAATAACAATGCCCCCAGCAAGACGCAGTCGCCCATCCTCGGTCAGGCTGAACCCGCGTTTCGTGTAGTTCAGGCTTGGTAGTGTTGTGCGTTTCTTCTTGAACTTTGGGCGGCTTCTTGTTTTGTCGAAAAACGCTTTCCGTGCGGAAACGAAGTCCCTAATAACTTGTTGTTGAGGAACAACAGGTTGTTCACCAAGCCATTCTCCACTGTGGCGAAGCGTGGTGAGGTGTTTCATGAGAGGGGTCTGGGAGGCGTCTTCCCGATCATTAAAAACGTTCAACACACATATTCCATACCCAACGGCACGACCCAGCATGACGGTGAAGTAAGACTGAAGCCTTTACTCCAGGACGTAGTTTGTAGGTGTACCGTTTCTTCATACAAGTAGTATATCATAGAGTCGTATTTGTTGCTATAACCGGTGGTGCACCACTGGCGATAGTTAAAAAGTACATTGAAAACCAGAAAACAGTTGAGGAAAGATAATGTAGCGCTTCCTCCCCCCGACTAAAGTCGGGGACCTCCTTGCTAGTTACATGGTGCATTCTCAATGTTTCCACATTGTGAGATTATCCTCTATCCGTCTCTTGACTTTTGTAGCACACGAGAGTTATACTAGAATCATCAACGGGAACAGGGAAGAAAATGTTTCCACAGCATAAAGGAGCACATCATGGGACAACGTAGCCAAATTATTGTTCGCTACAATGACGACAATGGAGGCTCCGGTCGTGTTGCCAGCCATCTACAATGGAATTATGGGGAATATATGGCACAACGTGCCAGCCAAGTTGTCGCATTCCTCAATCGGGCATTCGGTGATAAATATGGACACTCACGCATCAAAGAACTTGCAGCCGGTTCACTCATGCGTTTCTATATTGATGATCTCACAGCTGATGCTCAGGGATTCGAACGATATAATGATGTATCCAAGTATGTCGCGAAAGATATGGAGAATAATAACGGTTGGTTTCTCCTCGATGTCACAACAGAAGAATGGTCATTTGGCTTTATCATTGGCCATGAAGATGGCGGGGACTGCGAAACTGTTGTCGGCATTGAAGATTATTTGAAAGCGAGCTTACGCTGTCACAATCTTCACGATGTCGTGCAGGATGAGGTTATTCCGGCGCTCGACATTCTTATTGACGCTGAAGAGAATGGGCACCTCATGTCACAGGACGTTGCATATGATCTTATGACCTCAACAGGGGAAAATACTTTGTTTGACTAGGGTATTATTCTCACATTCCCCACGAGCACACGCCATGTGCTCGTGGGGTTTTGTTAACACGCACAAATACTACACCATTTCCCACAGTGTGAGATTATTCCGCATTCACACCTTGACTTTTGTAGCACACGAACGTATAGTTATAGATATCAAGGGAGTAAAGAGGGAATGTTCCCATTGTCATAAAGGAGAAAACAATACCCACCACAATCGCTCAGCACACCACACTCGACAAGAACTGCGCATCACTCAACCATCAAACACTCACCGCACAGCGCACCATGGACGACATTATCCGGGACATTATGCTGAACATCACGGACACTATAGTCAACAACTATGGCCTCTCCACAGACACCATCGTGACCATCAACATCCTCGACGATAATATCACCGTTCACAACGTGTTCGCGACCACCGTTGAGGATTGCGACACGTGCCAGACCGTTACCACACTCCTCAATCGTTCACTAGACAATCTTGAGGACAAGGACGTTATCGTCGTCATTCTCCACTTCCACAGGTTGAGATTATACCCCAGAGACCTTGACGATAACAGCGACATCGGTGTGTAGACATGTGAACATTGCCACGTCGCACGACCCCGATGGGGTAATTCCGTCGGGGAAATTTTTGACACCCAACAGCGGGCACACTGAACAGAATCAAGCTCTACTCCAGAAGGATCCTTCTGGAGTAGAGCTCATCAACAACACTGGACATAACCCCGAGGATTCCTTAACGTGTTGTCATAAAATACGTCACATATATCATGCAGACATGCATAAGGTTTCTTTGTGTCCATGATACATAACCGCACTCTTGTCATGTCTATTGTGGCATGACAAGAGTGACTAAAGTAGCGACAACTCACCCTCATGACCACGAAGACACAATAACACCGTCACCCTCTACGTGTGCCAGTGCCCACTAACTCTCATCATTCTATTATCAAACGTGATAACCCATTGACTGGTGGGGCACCGCATGGACAAGCTCACCATCTCTTCATTCCCACAATGCCACGTTTACACACTGCACTATCCTCACACTATCGCTTGATGTGCATGGCTGAAAAGCCCGAACACTTGACGCGGGTGTCACCATTATTTCGTCAAGGAAATCTTTCCTGCTACCATTTCCCATAACAGCCATAGGATATACACTCTCAATACCCAATGAGACATCGTATCACACCATAAAGTAGCGTGGAACACGCGTACACCATATGGACAACCCCACCCACATGTCAGGAATGGCATCCACCACCAGACACCATGAATCATTACTCCCACTTCAGCACGTAATGAATACTGTGACAACCATCATCACTAGTTCAGTAGGAGCACTATAAGTGTCATCATTTCTACTCACACCCATCTGTATGATCGCAACCACTTCACCCACCACCACACCACAATAAACCCATTCCCATATTCCCCCACACGCCACAGCCGAAAGGCTTGAATTTACCACTACCCACAACCAACGGAAACAATAACAGCAACCATGATCCCACCACATCCACTATTGACAACACTATGCCACATGACACCCTTCATCACACACCCCTATGTATATATAACCTCCATCCCACCACTAGCACCACACACCGAGACCTCTTAACCCCCATACACCACACCCACTAGACAAACCATAAACCACCCCCCCAGAACACCATCAGAACCACCCAAGGCGACCACGGTTGGTGACCCACCACCCAAGGCGACCACGGTTCACATCCCCACCAGGCTACAACCACAACAGTCACAATCATTCCACCGCTACAACCATAACCAACATGCCACCACCGCATCACACTACATTCCCCACCACACGTGGTGAACTAACGTCCACCACTAATCCCCACTCCACCACACCCACACCATCAGGTGAACTAACGTTCACCCCACACACCACACAAAAAAACACACACCAACACTTTCACACCATAAGACACCCAAAGGAACACTATAGGCAACAGGCCACAGCCACACAAAATTCACTACAACCACCACACACCAAAAAAACACCCATCACCACACAAAGAACCACACCATCCACCACACTAATAACCATCAGTGTGGTGGATAAACACCAAAAAAACACCATTCACCATGCCACCAGGCATAGTGAAACACTATCAGGGAAACACACTACCCACCAGGGTAGAGTGTTGCACTGATAGTGACCACACCCCACCACAAACACGTCACGTGTTTGCGGTGGACAACCCTATGACAACATGATTGTTGTCAAAGGGAGCCTCCACAAGCACACCATGTACGGTGGACACCACACAAGAAAACCCCTTTAGTGAAAGGGGTTTCACTTGCGTGCACACAAACACATATGTGCTTGTGTGAGTCCACCACACATGGTAACCCCCAAAGGAACACACAGTGTTCCCCTTGGGGGGCTTGACAAAACACCACAAACACACGCCTGTGTGATTGAGGTGAATTTGACAAGACGATTGTTGGAGGCGAGTGGAAAAATTTTTTAAAAAACGACGATTTTGGGGTGGTGGTAAAATATTTCCATTTTTTGTTGCCATTAGTAATGGAAAATATGGCAACATTCCATATTTTTTGCACGATAGAAGTGCAGCATATGGCGTTATTCTGTGGATAACCTTGTGGAAACTGTGGATAACGTGTAAGGAGAGGAGCCGGTACAATGGCACACGGAAGCATAAGCATAATATGATGCAATGAGTTGCACCACGACATGGAATAATATGAAAAGTATGATAACAGTTGCATATCCATATCAAGCTATACAGGAAAAATATGTTGTATAGAAAAATGTGTGGCAACTTATGGAAAGTTTTAGAACATCAGGAATGATGAGATACTATCACAAGAGTAACGTATGGAAACAAAGCGGAAATAACGTTAAGGTGGACCTATATCCACACTAAAGAATAAAAATAATAGTGACTTCGGTAAGATGTTGCTGTAAAAGATATAGAAATTCGTTTGTTGTCATGTTGCTGATAATATGGTGCCATAAAAAAGAAAAGTTATGATGGGTGTGTATAACAGAATGCAACAAAAGGAAACTTGTTTTCTTTCATGACAACGGGCGCACAACAACCTCGTGGCCTTGTGCCCGTGGTTATGGGGTACTGCTATCAATGATTGGTGGATTGTTATTAGTGATAGTGATACCCAGATCTGTTCTATGCTTGTGTTTATAAAAGTTTATAAAATACCCCTCCGCACCTACCAATGTGACACACCATATGACTACTATGATAGAATGATTGAAGAACCCACTAAATATTCACCCAGATGAGATGACATGCTGAACACCATGATAGAAAAACTTACACATACAACACCAGAATCACGTGCCACTGTGACACAGCTATCAGAACAGGTGGCCAATGTTATTGGGGCTGATAGAGATAAACTGGCTGAATTTGTTGACGCTTACCACACTTTCAGTGGCGAGCATCACGCCACACTATCCCATATCATGAACACTCCAGCTTGCGATGTTAAACAGACTACGTCGCCCAAGACATGTGACAGCATTGACTATGAGGCCCTTGCTCACACATTTTCTGATCCCCGTAATAATCCTTCATCACAGGAACTTGTCGATGTAGCGAATGCTCGTGGACTTCACGCGTTGGCTGACAGATATTGTTCAGACATGCCTGCAAGGGACGGGGCGATGCTCATTATGCGGCAGTATCGCACCGCACAACAACTAGTGACGAAAGGTGGTAATGCAGAGAAGGCATGGAAATCCTACATGCACGCACTACAGGGACTCAGCATGATGGACATTGATCCCTACATGTATGCGGTGCTCTCATCAGACCCGAACACGATGGGGCGATGGCTTCCCGCCCTCACCCATGCAGTAGAACGCTACAATAATCGATGTGGAGACGATACAGTGCGAATCCCCACAACAATTGTGGCACAAGTCCCCCTTCCATTGCTACAACTGTCACGTCTCGACTATGCACAGTTGTCCGCAGAAGATCATGCCATGGTAAACGCGTGGGCACGACAGACATTTCATCTTGATGATGTTATCAATGATCCACACCATCCTGGCATTGTTATCAAAACGGGCACATTCTCCTCCAAATATGATGCACGAAACTGCATCATAACCGACAAAAAGGAGATTGCGGAAACAGGATCCTACCTCACCTACATTGCTCACCAGGCAGCACACATGGCATCACCCTTAGGGTTCTATGTTGACGAGAATGGTAAAGAATGCATGGTGGAGAAGCCGTCTATCCCTGGGGTGAGTTGCACTAACGAGTATGTGGTACGGGACTACATTCCCGACAATGACCACAACCCCACCATCTATCATGGTCTTCCCCTTCGCTGTGAAGTACGAGCATTCATTGACCTGGAGAAGGATGATCCGGTGATGGGAATTGTCCCCTACTGGGATAAAAAGATGATGGTGGCAACATTAGACGAGAATGCGTCCAGCGGCGATGTGGATGCCTTCTATGATGCGACAATTGTTCGCGCCCACACTCCCATCCTGATGGAGATTTTTGAGAAACACCGTCACCGCCTCGACACGGTTGTGCGCGGTATTGCCAAAGAATTACAGCAGGATACGAGCGGCGACCGGTTGTCCACCCCATCGCATACTCCAGGGAACAGGTGGAGTCTGGACATTATGATCACCGACACATGCGACATGGAGAATAAGAATCATCATGTTGATGCCGTCGCCAGTCAACTGTGGGTGATTGATATGGCACAAGCATACTCATCAGCCTTCTACGACACCGTTGTTCGGAGCGAGGAACAACGGTGGGAAGATACCATGCATCCGTGGAGTGTGCGATACGATCAGCCTGCACGCATTATCGTGGACAATGGGAAACTAGTCATGGAAGAATCACGACTCTTCCTGGGGGACATGTCGAGGAGTGGGGACATATGTGCGTGAACTACGGAACGGCTAAAGACCGTTCCGCACTCTGTCACATCTTTAGGTAGTGAGATCCACTACAATAGACTGTGTCAGCATCCTATCGTTATGTAAGGTAAATCATCATGTCCAAGAGCCGATATGTCCATCCACAGGGAAACGTCGTTAAAAATGTTGCCTATCGCCCTAGTGAACCTGACAAGAAAATGGTGCGGCGAGAATCTGACGGGAAAATGATTCCTAATGGCGCATACAAGGGAAATTCTTCCTCGCGTGACCATGATGGCAGCGGCACTATGAAGAGCACTTTATCTACATCATTCATCATGTCCACTCTTCCACAGACACGCCATACTGGTACCCGCAAAAATGATGCATGTTCTGGCGAACTCACAGCATCAGCCAGGATGACACGCATCTTGGAGAATAACGGATCCCCACTGTCTGTGAAAGACTTGTCCTATGGTGGGTTTATTGGCGATCATTTCATCGCCTTTCCCAAACAGGATCCTGTCATGCATATTCGCATGGATAAAGACCATCCTGCCGAATGTGAGGCGAAAGATCAGTTTATCATCACAAATCTTCACCAGCTGCCAGAATACACGATGAGAAATGCCCTTAACGACAGTATGGATTCTCCTACAGGACAAGGCCAGTATACGTTCCTGTGGGACACATCGGCGGCCACTGCGGAGAGGGTTGGCGGTGTCGAACTGTGGGATAATAAGGAGCCTCTTCCAGAGGATCGTATGCAGGATCAGCTAACAGGGGAGGAAGAGAACGAGTTAAGACACTTGTGTAATTATGCGCTGATGGCAGCTGACACACGATTGGGAACATTTTTTGACAACAACCGGGATGCTATTCACATTGCGAATCGTAAAGACACTAATGAGTGAACAGCGGCCTACTGCGACCTACAGTAAAACCCCGCTGAAACAATATACTGCTTCAGCGGGGTTTTGTCGTAGTAGCTGATTAATTTTTAAGAATGATGGGCAAGCTCCGCTGCAAGGCGTACCACGCGACACGGTACGTGTGCGACCCTTCAGGATACACATCAAGGGTGACATGAGTTATCCCCAATGCTTGCGTTTTCATATAGAGAGCAAGTGAGGAGGCCAATACGCCCCACTCATAGGGTGCCGACATGAGGTCACCCGCCACATAATGACTGGGGGTAAATCCTGTTCCGGCACTGATATAGACACTCTCCAGCTTGGTGAGCTTATCGGCGTTCAAATACGGGTCGTACTCGTATCGTGCTCCGTTCAGCGGAGAACCGAAGGGAGCCCACATGCAGACAGTGAGATCACTGGTAGCCGTTAGCGTCTCCTGGAGTCCAGGTGCCGCCGTCACATTCATTCCTGAATATGAGAACGCCCGACTAAAGAGGGTGGGATAACGTTCTGCCAAGGAGAGGGCTGCACCACCACCCATGCTAAATCCACCGAGACTCCAGCGGCGGGCAGGAATTGCGTTACGTTGTGCCCACCGAGGAATATCACGAGTGACAAACGTCTCCCACTGCTGTTCATCGAGAGTGGGATGAGTAAGGGAACAATGATGGTAGGGATATTGGAAGTCGGCATAGTAGGACACTCCGCCACCAATAGGGAGGATAACGTTCACATTCTTATTAGCGAGAATATGGGCAGCGCCACCCAGGTTAATCCACCTATTGTGAGTATCGACGGCACTTGCTCCATCCAACAACATAAGGGTTTTCGTTCCGCCACGGGATGCGGGCTTAAAGTGAACACTCATGTAGCGATGATTTGCGGGAGAGAAAATAGCACACCGCTGAAAATTGGTGGCCATACTATCCCGTTCACAATGCCCATTTCGAGAATCATCTCTCATGAGCGGCATATGTTCCTCAACGGAGTGAACAATTTCCTTATGTCCAGTTTCTATATCAGAGGAACTAGATGCCCACGCTGGCGTTGTAGAGGCCGCCATCGTCAGAATGGTGGCGAACATGGTAGCGCCAATGAAGAATGAATGATGGTTTTCGTGTTGCATAATTTTTGTCTCTTTTACGGCATACAACGAATGCTGTTTTTCTGTCACAGAGTAGCGTATCACATGGGCGGTGGATGTGCACACGTGCGAGCGTAGTGATATTTCTCACATTAGTGCTACGAGAAAGCCCCAGGCCATCGACACGACGTCAACGCCTGGGGTAAAAACAATAATTAAAACACATCTATGAACTACTCCTACCTATAGAGGTAGGAGTTTCCTGCTTCTTCACAACAACTTACATCAGAGTCATCTGATGCAGAGGATGTTTGCTCCACAGGCGTACTGGCGCGTCCCACACCATATATTACTATAACATATATCATTCATCTAAGCAATTCATCTCCTACCTACGGTATCGCTAAGAGGCAGGAGCTTTCTTGCTTAAGGTATGGTAATGATGATAGCACAATCATCTCACATATTGCCAACACATTTTTCTAAAAATTTCCTGGAGCTACCTGGAAGACCTTATAGCCCATTTTTCGGTTATGGTCAACAACTTGGTTGCGATCATCCAAGCAGTACATCACGTGGAAATTGTCTTGAATATGCTCGCGGATGATCTCATCCTTGATGATCCAGTCTGCTCGCATATCACCATTTTTCCTCATAAACAGGTGCTCATAGGGGATACCGTTATCCGCCAACCATTGTTCCGTGTCTTCCCGACCGGATTCTGAACGACCAGATAGAATAATTACAGTTTTTCCCACCTGGTGAGCATCAATGAGGGCATCTCGCACTGACTCGTCAACACTGTCCAACCCTACGGCGCTATAGTCGAAAATGTCGCGGCGCCCTTCATGATGTGCCAGCGTGCCATCAATATCAACAAGAATCGCCTGCTCATTCTCAGGATTATTCTTGTACGGAAGATAAACTGCATTATCCTTTCCGATGGCTGCACGGATCTCGTCAAGAGTTTTCCACGTTTTCGTGGGGAATTTTTTATTCATCTCACGAATAGTTTCTTCCCCAACACGCTCAGGGTCAGGACGCATAGCGTCACGCTTCACACACGTGTCAACATCAACAATAAAGTCTTTGAGTTCAACATCGTAAGTGTCATCAACATTTTTGAGAAGTCGCTTAATGTAGCGAACTCTCAAATTAGTGTCAGACACGATAATGTCTTTGCCTTGTTCCATAGAGATTCTCAGAAGTGCGTCGTTCACTGCGGTCACAGTTTTTTCTTCATCTTCAGTCCCGATATGACGTATTCCGAGAAACTTGCGCGTACTGTCGCGGTTAATTTCTACACGATTACCCGGGTCCTCTTCCACCCATGCACGCGCAAACGTTGATTTTCCAGATGCGGGAAGCCCACGAGTAATAATGAGAGTGTGTAGGTTGTTCCCGTGGCAAACATCATCAAGAATCTTCATAAATTCTTTTGAGCCAGCATCATAGTCCCCGAGAAGCTGTGCGTCAGCCACCATATCATCAAGGCTCTTGGAGTGCTTATCGACAATTTCATCGTTTTTTGATAACAACCAATTCAGTTGACGTAGCCTATCAACACGCTGAGCGTCACTATCATCTAGCACCATTGCATCATAAAGTTCAAACGCATAGTCCTCATGGACACCAAGTTTTTGAAGGATACGATTTTTGTCCCTCACAATTTCTTCAGTTGAATTATAACGATGATATGTAATGCTCATTTTTTTACTACTCTCTTTGGTAAGTTTGGTTGCCCACAGAAGGGCGTGTTCTCACTATCGTTTCTGGCAACATGCTTTGTTCTTATCCAACGTTTCATCAGTTGTCAACCATTATATCAGCAATAGGCGAGTTTACTCAAAGGCGCGTTATCTTTTTGTTCGCATTTTCTCTGGAAGTTGCGCCACGTTATCAATCCGTGAACGACAATTGTTGAGGTAAAGCGCGGTCTTGCGTTAGGGAGCTCTCAGGGCTTATACAAGATATAGCCAATGCTTTCTATCATTGTCAACAAAACCACAGGTGAACACACGTTTGCGTGATAGAATTATTCTATAAGAAATAACATTATGTTTTCTTAAAAACATGTTGAGTGGTTGCCTGACGAGAATCCCGTCAACATTATCACATTTTTGGAGAACACATGGCTTTCACTAGCACAAACCCTGTCCTCGGGTCACTGAAAAAACAGGAACACCAATGGGTGATCGACAAGAATCACACATTCCAGCGCACCCCACCACAACCCATCGTGTTTGCGCCACTCCAGGAGCGCGCTATGACCATTGATGATGTGGTCACAAAAACAGGAATCACCCTTGCCGTCATCATTGTCACATCGATCATCAGTTTTCTCTGCGCCCTGGGCAACCCAACGATTGCCGCCGGATTAACCATCAGCGGCGCCATTGGGTCACTTATTGTTGTCATGGTGGCAACATTAGGGAATAACATGCAGTCAGCCACACTTACCATCATTTACGCCATATGTGAGGGGCTATCACTAGGAGCATTCTCCCAAATTGTTGCTGGAAAAACTGGCAACGGTGGACCAGCAATGGGCATCATTTTTGGAGCGTTGGCTGGAACAATCGGAGTGTTTATGGGGATACTCCTCATTTACGCCATCACACCTGTTCGCACAAAAATTACCTCCAGTTTCGCCAGGGGAACACTTGGCTGCACTATCGGTGTACTGGCGGTCATCATTGCGGATCTTCTCGTCAGTCTATGTGCCGGACGACCCGACTTTTTTGGACTTTACGGTGGCGGACCCTTAGCCATCATTTTTTCTCTTATCTGTATCGTACTGGCTGCCATCTCGTTTCTTGTTGATTTCCGCTCGGTGGACGACATGATTGCCAGTGGTGTTCCAGCACGATACGCCTGGGGTGTTGCGTTAAGTTTGGCTGTCACACTAGTATGGTTGTATACGGAGATGTTGAGATTCCTGTCCTATTGGAGAAATTAGAGAACAATAATCGAGAAGGATGACTGCCGATGATAAAAACACGATATTATGATTCTGTGGAGGAAGTGGAAGAGGACAAAAATGCACTTTTGAAAGAACTTGGCATGTCTGAAGAGGAGGCCAACGATTTGTACCGCATGAATCTTCTTGACTACAGCGATCAGTGCCGTGTGGAAAAAATAGAGGGGCTCAATTTTCTTATCGATCATCATCATGGCGGTATTCCATGTGAATAATCATTGGGAACACGATCTGCATAGAGAGAAAAATGATGTCAAACAATATCAAGGCACTAGAAATTTCTGGCGACCAATACAGGGGCAAACGTTTCGCCATTGTTGATATTGATTCTGGAGAAGTTTTGGATGATGCCCAAGGATACGGCTACAAAACTGCACAGAAAGCTCACGCCGCGTGGGTATACAAACATCGCGACACATCGAAAGATAGGGAAAGAGCAGCAAAAAGACAACATATCGTTGGCTGGTTGAAGAAGCACAAGGATTTTCGAGAACTTATGGATCAGATTGCTTTCGAAATTATGAAGGGATCATGGGGTCCAGACGATAAATTTGATGCAAAACTTGTTGGAGAATTGCTCAAAAATGACGGTTATAGCAATCTTGATTTCACACCGGGGGAATTGTTGCGCGTATGGAGAAAAATGTGAATCATAAGTAGTTGTGGTGCCATTTTCCTTGAAACATTTCTCAGAATGCCTCTTAATGGCGCTGAGAACGATTTTCAGACAGTTTTGTGTGAACTGCATATAATTTTGTTGTTGTGGTAGATTGTGTTGCAGCGCCACATTGGTGCCCGCTAAGATAGGTTTCACAATAATAATTTAATAATCCCCTGTAGCTCAGTTGGTTAGAGCGCCATTCTTATAAAATGGAGGTCCTGGGTTCAACCCCCAGCGGGGGAACATACTGCGCCCCTATAGCCCAACAGGCAGAGGCAGTCGGCTTAAAACCGATACGGTGAGAGTTCAAATCTCTCTAGGGGCACTCCTATATGCAGAGGAGTGAGGTGACCTACGGCGATGCTAAAGACATCGCCGCTTCCCGCTTCACAGTCTCAGTGCCCGCTTCCATGTTGTATGGCAACATCGTGGCAGGTCTTACAGGAAACTCCACGGGAGTTCTGATCTGGCCCAGATCAGTGGAGTTGTTGTTGTCAAGGAATCTCCCAATCCAGTAGTTATAACTCTATCATAGATTTTAGTGGGATGTGAAAATGGGAGCAAAAACCCAACTGTACTACCATGTTATTGTGACAACAAAATAGAGAAAAAAGTCACTTCTAGGGATAGCGCAGCAGGTATACTCTGCCTTTCGCCAAGGAGAAGATCACTCTTCCTTCGAAATATTGGCTATGGGGATAGAAGATGGTAACCACATCCACCTGGTGATCACGTCCCCGCCACAATACTCTGTATCAGGTATCGTTAATCGCTTAAAGGGGTGGACATTGAAGCATCTTTGGGATGACAACCATGCTCATATGTCTCAATTTTATTGGGGAAAGAAAAAGAAGTTGTGGCATGGCGGTTACTACTGCGATACCATAGGAAAAGTGTCACAGAAAAAGATGCTAGACTATGTTAAAAATCACAATGGTGAGAAGGAGGAGATTCATCGGTGATGCGAAAGACATCACCAGATTCTCTCTTCTATTCTCCTAAACTCTGCGTATAGGTACTATGTGTACGCGGTGTCGTTATTAGCTCGGCGGCATTGTGTACGCATTTTGCTCCTGTAGCTCAATGGATAGAGCATCCGGTTTCTACCCGGTCGGTTGCAGGTTCGACTCCTGTCAGGAGCACAAAGTAAACTGTGAATATTGTGTCAACATATACAGCGCAGTGCTCTGACAAAAAGGAGTTTCATATAACAATGCCTAGCAAGACAATTGTTCTTCTCGCTCGACCAGGCTTGAGTGATAAGGGGAAAATTTTTATCAATCCACATTCGGCACTCATGATGAATATCACCATGCCAACATGGTGTGTTTTTGATGACACTGTTGATTGTGAGGATTCTGCCGAAAATTTTGCCAAACTTTATGCGCTTGATATTCTTGGATATGATGTTGCGATTGGCTATCCAATGGATAATAGGAGTAGTTTAGAGTTTTATCGTCTTGGTGATGTATCAGCGTCCACTGTTGACAATGATGCACCTTTTATGTGGGGTATGCCAACATTTTTAGCACCGCTACATCCAGATGCGGGGAACACGCTTTACCAGCATCCTGCTATGACCAATTTTTTGGATCGAACAATGGCGATATTCGCTTCACCCGACGATTCCTTTTGTGTTGGAACTATTGTTGGAACAGGGGAACATGTGTCTCTCCAGGAGTTTTGCGAAGGGAAACGGCGTTTTGTGAAACAAGCTGGTGGAAAGGGATTTTCGCAGATTATTAATTTTCCACAAAAATCTGATGTTATTGATGTGATTTTTGAGAATCTGGAAGATTTCGGCGGATATTATTTACCGACGCTTAACGTTCAATCTGTTGTTTACCCGATATGGGAGACACGGTTTTTTGTTGTCAATAACACTATCATTACCAGTTCTGGTCGCATTGTTAGCGAATTTCCCAAATTTGACAACAATGCTAGTGGACGTTACGGCATCGAGCAGTTTTCTGATGGATTACATGATGACAACGCCACAGCAAACCCCTATTTTGACATCATGTTTGATTATGCACAACATATTGTTGACAACATGTCCGCCACTGGTGAATCTTTACATTATGTTCTTGATGTGGCTATGCATGATGATGACGATATAAATGCTGCTGGTACACCGTTTGTTGTGGAAACGAACGGACTGTCTAATAGTGGACTATATGGTTGTGATATTATGGCTTTAGCTGAGGCCTACGCACTTGATCAATGTGGCCATCCTGATGTTACTATCGGAGAATTATGGTCAATTGATAGCGATGTTATGAGATAGATTTTGCGCGCAACAATTTTTGGCCAAAAATTGTTGCGCTGTCCGCAATGTTGTGGCAAAAATTCACTTCATTGTCCCATAATCAAAAAGGAACATAGATTTATCATTTTGCGTTCATCATGCTTTCATGGTCAATTACCTCGGGCACAAGGCCACGAGGTTTTCTTGCGCCCGCCGTCATAAAATTGACATACGCGCTGTCCTACGAAATGTAGTTCCTTTGCGGGGGTTTGGGTTCAAATCCCGATGAAAGTACGATCAACGCAACGGGAATGAGTGTTACATGAAATAAAAGTTCTCGTCACATAGTTTCGTCAATTATTGGACAATATACAACACGGTGCGCTACCATCATTTCCATAACGAAAGCAAAAGAAAGGCCCCCTTATGGCGTTCTCTCAGAAAAAACATCGGTTTCTTAAAATTGTCGTTGCGCTTATTGCGTTCAAACATGTAAAACATCACATTTAGTGGTAACGGTGACGCTGAGCTTTTTCAGCGTCACCCCTGCCGCTGTAGCTCAGATGGTAGAGCAATCGCCTTGTAAGCGATAGGTCAGGAGTTCGAGCCTCCTCTGCGGCTCTCAATAAAAAATGTTAACGTGAACTACCACACCCCTAACGCCGTCATACGTTAGGGGTGTGGTAGTTCTAGCAGCATCGAGGACCATCACTTGATTAGCTGACTAAGTTTGTCTGGTCGGTATCCGCTCCACCATTCTCCAGAGTCGGTTTTAACAACGGGGAGCTGTGAAAATCCCTGATCAGCGAGAATCTGTCGTGCGTTCGGATTCTCCTCAACATTTTCTTTAACAAATGGGATCCTCTGCGATGCGACATAGCGTTCCGTTGCCATGCATTGCATACACCCTGATCGTGAAAAAATAGTGATCATAGCGATACATACCTCTACTTGCTCATTGATAATTCTCTTTTTCCATTGCGTTCCATCATAACGGAGTGGGACATGTACCTAAAACATTCTTTTGTGCCCCAACGGCAATCATGGATATTCTCCATCATCGTTGCGTCAAGGAAATTATGGGACGTGCGCCCATGATCATTAAGGATCATCATTTTCCCAGCTCTTGATCGTGGAAGAAAAATAAGTGCAGAATGCATAAGATGTGATAACATGAAACATGTTAATATTGCTGTGGCATCTTTTCGTAGACTGCTGGTATAAGGCGCTATATCGCCATCTCCCCATATCTTCTCTCAAGGAAAGATTTTTACCAGCAATGATTACTCTACCTCTTGTTGAAAAGATTCCGGCAGACATATCGACCCCTATTGCGTGGACTCCCGTCTCTTCTCTTGACATTAAAAAGGGGATAGCTCTCCCCACAGCAGCTTTTCCGTCCCACAGTGACTCCACTGACGCAGACTATGATGCTATTTCTCATCCGCGCCAACACCCCATTGCCGTACGCAATAATATCGTTCGCTCTATTGTTCGAAGTCTCCCGGTGGACGATCTTCACGTCGACGATCATAACTTTTCACTCATTCTCCAGAAGATCACAACACCTGGAACTATGGAGAACCCCGCCTATACTGTTGATGTATTCCGTCAGTTGAATCATAACGCTAAGCGCGGAAAAGATCGCAACAGTAACCAGCACCGTACGGTAACATCGCTCCAGAACACAATCCCACAATCTCTCATTGATACTGTTGGTGGGGTTCTTGGTTCTTTAGGTGGTGCAACGGCTGGAAGTTTCCTTGTGGCACCAGAACGCACTGCACTAGGAATGATTGTGGGCTCTCTTATCCCAGATAGCCTGGCACTTGGTGCTAGTGGGCTAGAGAGTGCTCTTATCCTTTTGGCGGGTGCTCCACTGTCACTCTTGACGAATGCCATTCCGGCATTTCTCCTCCCCTCTATCGGACTACCAGCGGTGGGTCTCCTCGCCAATGCCCTCACGCTTCCCCTACGCGCTCTTGTTGATTTTGGCGCTATTGTTGTGAGTCGGCTCATTTCTGATCTTCTCCTTCCTCTACGCATCATTAATAGCGTTCTTCCAGGAGTGTTCGGGGCGCTCCCCTTAAATCTGGCTGCCACAATCCCAGCTATAGAGGCGGCTATTCTTGGAACAGCTAGTATTCTCCATCTTCTCAGTCGGAGCATCATCCCCGTTGATGGCATTATTGTTACCCTTACCCGTATCCTGCTCCCATTATTGTCATTAATCCCTCCCGCACTTGTCGATCTCGTATTGACCCCCTGGAGACTGGGTGCTTATGGTGTCATTCCATTAGGTGTGAAGGGAATACAATTTATTCGAGGACTGTTGCATGCTGCCGTGAGTGGGCTCATTGCCCTACCAGTTCTCCCGCTAGCCATACATGCTTTTGCCAACGGTATCGCCTCGCTAGCGAATATTGCTGCGGCACTTGCTCACAGTGCAGCACGCCTGGCCACCATTATTCCATTTATCGGAACGATGGTAAGACTCCGCATAGTAACCCCATGGGTATTAGCACTACCGCCCTTCCTTCTCGATGCCGTTACCCTTCCTCTTCGCCTTATAATGGATGGGATAACATGGGTGGGTGCCCACATCCTGTCAGATTCTTTGATTATCCCCCACATCCTCGTTGGCCTTCTTCTCAATTCGCCATCACTAGTGTTGCTTCCTAGTGCTATTGCTAGAGTTCTGGGTAGCCTAATGGTAGGTGGGGCGTCTCTTACTCACCTTGTGGCGCGTCTTGCCACAGCACTATCATTGGCACGCGGTCTCTTCCTGAACCGTCTTATTGCACCATGGGCCATGGCACTCATCCCACTGGTGGGAGATGTCCTCTTACGCCTACCGCTTCGACTACTGGCCGATGCTGTCCTGTGGATGGGGAATCATCTTTTGTCTGATTCTCTTATTCTCCCTGCCATTATCGGTGGAGCATTGCTGGGGGCGCCAAATCTCGGACTAATTCCGTTCAACGGTGCTAACGCTGCGGCAAGTTTTTTCAGCAATGCCATTGCGGTAGGCCATATTCTCCTTCGTTTACTGACGGCAATTCCTTTTGCTATTGCACTTCTCGCTAATCCCTGGGCGTTCCCTCTCATTGCCGCTGGGGCACCTTTTATTCTCGATGCCGTCACCGAACCACTGCGTCTTTTGACCACACTGGCCATGTGGGTTGTCAACAATATCGTGTCAGATATGTTGGTCATTCCACACATGGTAGGTGGCGCATTTCTTAATGCTCCCTCCCTTCTCTTGATCCCCCGTGCAGTACGCCATGCGTTGGAGAGTGTAGTGGGGGGAGCCCTGTCTCTTGGACATCTCATTATACGGGCGCTCACAGTACTTCCTTTCTTTGGTTCTCTTATTGCTAACCGCTTGTTTGCTCAATGGATTCTTCCGGCACTGGGATTTCTCGGAGATATTCTGACTGTTCCCCTACGGCTAGGGTTATCTGCCCTTATGTGGACGGGGAATCATATTCTCAGTGATCTTCGCATTCCACAGCATCTTCTTGGCGGTGCTCTCCTGGGACTTCCCGCATTCTTTACTCTTCCGGCAGCGTTGCGGAGAGCTCTGGAATCTGGAGTGCTCTTCACTCTTTCTGCCCTTCACCTCATTGCACGAGCATTTACCGCCCTTCCCTTTTTCAGCGGGCTTGTATTAAACAGGGTAATTGTGCCCACCATTATGGCGGGGCTACCCTTTATTCTCGATCTTTACAAGATTCCGATGCGGATTCTTGATTTTCTTGTGCGTTGGGTGGGGTATGCATGCACTCACCGATGCCCTTACCCCACTCCATATTATTCCTGCCATCATTGTAGGCGCGCTGGTTTTACTTGGGTCAACTGTGACACTGGGACTTCTCCCGCTTCTACCACTGATCGGATCGTTGGCGTTCATTGCAGCATCGGCGATCATTGCGTCAATAGCTATTCCTGCCGTTGTCATGGTGTTGATGTTAGTAGCAGGGATTATTGTCTCGAACATTATTGCGCTGTCTATTCTGTGCCTGCCCCTTATCACCTTCTTTGAGCTGGCTGTTGCTCCACTCCTCATTCCCATTTTCCTCCTCGCCTATTTGTGGCTTCCACTTCTTCTTACTGTTGCTAGTGGAATTATTGGATCATTGACATTGGGTATCCCGGCAGCTGCACTGGGAATTGGTTTTTTCGCCTTCTTCTGGCTGTGGTGTGTAGCCAATGTTGTAGCATGCTGTGTTGCCCTATCCTTCTGGGTGTCAGGCAGCATTCTCGTTTTTCCCTTCTTTATCGCCCTTGGGTATTGGGTTAATGCAGTCCTATGGTTTGCCATCACTGTTGTTTTTACCTTCAATATGCTGCTGTGGGGCAATGCCGCTATTGTGTTCGCGGCAATGGTGTTATCGTGGGTGATTGGAGCAGCCACCTTCCTCCTCAATCCCCTTCGAATTGTGCTGGAAGTATTCGTCCTGTCAGCTGTCATTCTTGCGGCTATTGTTACCCCCCTTATCGTCCTCTTCCTCTTTTTGATTCTTCCCGTTGCCGTCGGTGCTGCACTTTATGTTGCTATTGTCTTCCTTGGGGTCATTCTTGTATGCTCCTCTCCTCAGGTAACAGTGGCTCTCACAGTAGTGCTGGCACTTTTTGCAGGGCCTCTCCTCCTCCTTTTTGCTCCTATCATTCTCATTTTTGGAACACCATTATTCATGGTGCATGTTGTGAATATGATGGCGACCGTTGGCCTTGTGCTTTCTGCTCTTCCTTACTTCTACTCATGTGCTGTTCTCATTGCCATGGCCATGGGTGGTTTTGTTCTCTCATTTTTCACACTTGCCGCTTTTCTGGCCATAGCGACGGTGGCAACATTGGTGAAGTTGCCCATCATTTTCTTTGGGGCCATTGCTGTTATCCCACTGGCGGCGCTGTTGGCGGCAATGACGGGGATTGTTCGCATTGCCATCCTCGTGGCCTTTATTATTCCCACCGTCATTGCTGCCCTTGTTGTCAAACTAGTCATTGACTTCCTCATTTGGGTGGTAGTATCGTTTGTTCCGTTCCTCGCAGTTGTTGCCGTTTGGTCCCCCTGGATTGGTGCGGTATCAGACTTGTTTATCGCCATTATCACTGTTGCGGCTGTCTTCTTGGTGATCATTCCACTGGGTCTCATCAGAATGGTGAGCAGCTTCTTCGTGTGGGCGGGGATTCTTTTGCTGAATCTTGTTGTCAGCATTATTGGTTCTCTCGTTATCACCATCATTCTCCCCCTTATTACTGGTATTGCACTGACAGCGTTACCGATGTTTATCATTTTGTCATTTGCCAATGCTGGTATCGTACTGACACCGCACGTGCTGTCTCGCATCCTCCTCGTTCTACCCCTGGCTCCTGTCATTATTGCCCTTACGCTGCTGACGTCTATCATCGGTCTTGCCTTCCTGGCTCTTATCTTGTTGGGGTCTCTCCCATTGGGTATTGCAGCAGGCATTACCTATTTTGTTGTGGCAACGGTTGTCACCCGTCTTCTTGGCGATGCAGCCGTTCTGCTTGGGACACTTGCTCGCCACCTTCTGCATAGAATATGGCAGGTTGTTCGCACGCTTTCCCTTCTCTTTGTAGGGAACCGTATTGCACAGGCTGGCAATATTATTGCACTCCTTGTTCGTGGAGTACTGGGAATACTTCCTCTCGCTTCCTTGGCGATGGGGATGATTCTTGGCATCCTTGCTCTCGTGGGGCTTGTGGTGACTGGTGCGGCAGTGTTTAATGCACTTGCTTACCCGATTGTGCGAATCATCCTTGATCGCATTGTTGGTGATGTCGCGGCAGTGGTAGGTGCTATGGCACTTTTCTTCCTCCACCTGGGGCATCAGGTGATGCGAAGCATCATCCTTTTCACGATGGGGCGTTGGGGAAGCCGTCTTGTCAACATGCTGTTACTTCTGATAAGAGGTAGCCTGGGTACCGTTCCTCTGCTAACTGCTGCACTATCCGCCTTGTTGGGTGTTTGGTCGCTGGCAGGATTTAGTGTGGCAGGGTTGCTGGCAGCTCTATCGTTGGTAGTGACTGTTGGCCGCATCCTTGTTGATCGTCTTATTGGTCATGCTGTGGCGCTACTGGGTGGAGTGATGCTTGCTGGCCTCCATTTCCTCCATCAGGTGGCACGTACGATTGTGCTTCTTCTTGGCGGACGTATTGTGGCTCGAATGGCGAATATGGCAGCATTGGCTACACGCGGAGCGCTTGGCTTGTTGCCACCACTGGGACTTGGCGCCGGAGCATTTTTTGCCATTATGTCTCTCCTTGGCACTGTGGTAAGCCTACGTGTCGCCCTTCGTTCCCTTGTTATCCCAACACTGGTTATTGCGGGAAGTCGTCTTTTGGGCGATGTGGCAGCTCTACTAGGAGCTACACTGCTTCATCTTCTGCATCGTATCTATCAGTTAATTCGCACGTTTGTACTTCATCGTGGTGGCGTGTGGCTTACTCGTGGAGTGAATGTTGCAGTTCTTCTTCTCCGTGGACTGTTGGGGATTCTTCCCCTTATTGGTCTTGCTGCTGCTACAGGCTTGGGAGTGTGGGCGGTGATGCGCATTCTAGAATCGCTTGCACTATTCATTGCTGCCGCAGTACGCACACTGTTCCGCATTATTGTTGACCGTCTTCTTGGCGATGCTCTTGCAGCCCTCATTATTGCGGGGCGCCATATGTTAACAGTGGTACGACAAATTCTTCGCACGCTTCTTCTCTCAAGCGTTGGTCGGTGGATTGCTCGGGGTATCAATGCGTTCCTTGCTCTTGTCCGGATCCTCTTGGGCGTACTCCCTATGATGGGATTCATCCTTGGCGCCATTCTGGGTGGCCTTAGCCTCCTTCGTGGTCTTGGTGCACTATTGGTGGCTACTTTGTCTGTCGTCCGTCTGGCGCGCAAGCTGGCAGTCGACAATGTGTTGGGGAATATGGTTATTGCGGCTTCTCTTGTGGGAGCACATGTAATCCATCGCCTTCATCAACTGCTTCGCACCCTTGCGATTCTTGCCGTGTCACATGCAGTGGGAACAGGAATCAATGGAGTGGCCCTTGCGTTGCGTGGTGTCGTGGGGACACTTCCTCTCATTGGCCTAGCTCTCACAGCATTCAATGTAGTCCGTGCCCTTCATCGAGCGATGCTTGGGTTCTTGGTTGGTACCTCCATTTCTCTTGGATATATTCTTGTAACCAGCCTCATAGGACGGATTCTATCTATAATTTCTGGTCTTATGTTGACGGCACCACTTCATATCATTCATGCTGTGGCAACAATGGCAATTATGCCATTGTTACTTCTTGCGGGTGGTGCCACCGGCCTTGCCTTTGGGGCACTGTCGACTATCTCCGGCGGTATTCTTCGACTCCTTGCTCGCATTGCAGTCCCCGCATTACTTCTTCCCATGAACCTGTGGCTTGCCCACTTTATGAAGTACATCACCGTTCCACTTGGTGGTGTGGTGGGTGGCCTCTCCTCGCCGATCAGTGCATTCATGATCATTGGGGCGTTGGTGGGAATGCTTCTAGGAAGTATGGGAGCTCGCAAGAATCCTGTTGCAGTATCTATTGCATCTCTTGTCAACAACACTCCCTTGGGCAATATCTATAGATTGTCAGAAGAGTTGTCCCGTCGCATTACTGACGCATGGAATAATTCTGATTATGGACGAGAAATGAACAAGTGGCAACGCGATATGATGTCCAGCTGGAAGAACAGCAGCCTCGTTCATGTCCTTGATCAGCTTTCTCATCGGACTAACACTATTCTTACCCAGTTGTGGCCCATGATGACTGTGGGTACTCCCATGGGATATGCTATTGCGATGATGGTTATTGGCGGTCTTCTGGGCACATTTGGCGCAGCACTTATTGGATATGAAGCATTGTTGCTCATCCCCATCGCATTTATTGTCAATGCGCTTATGTGGGGAGGAATGGGAGCGATCGGATCACTTCTCCTCAATATTCCTACAATTCGTCGCAATGTGACACCTGTTGTCAACGGCCAGCGTGAAGTTGTTGCAGAACATCATGGAATCACAAGCCCCAGTGCACCTCAACATCGTGCATTTACTACGGTACGACCGGTGTCTGGAGAGATAACTCTCCATAACCGATTGGCTATGGTTCCCCAACAGTTCCGTGTGGGGTTGTCGTCCGGTAAGGTAACGCAAACTGTTCGCAGAACACTGGTAGAAGTATAGGTCATCTAAATATAACCACCAATGCCCCGGATTGTTAAAATCCGGGGCATTGGTGGTGTGGTAGCAGTGAGCAATTTTAACAACACTTAGCAATAGTTGGAATAAATATGCTATAGTATATATTATAATCGTTGTAGTTAAATAGCAGGTACATTATTGTGTAGGTGTTGAGTTTGAGCATCAGAACGGCTAAAATGGCAGAACTGTTGGGAGTAACTTCGCAGACTGTACGCAAGTATGTCAAAAATGGTGATATTCCTCACCACCTTAGCCCCAGCGGGCAAAGCCAGTTCGTAAGAAAACTGTGCATAAGTTAACTGTTAAAAATACACATTCCGAGCATCACATCGCCGTTGGTGCGTTGGGCAGGGATAGCGTTACCGCACCCTGTGAGTTGAAGTCAGGAGCTAGTAATGCTACTGTTGCATATGTTAGTAGCATTAACTATTGTAGTTCCTGATACGGTTATACAACCGTAAACGACATTATCGCACGACAGTATCCCCGCATGCAAAAATTTTCCCCACCTGCATCAGGAACATGGGCAGTGTAGCGTCTTTTGGTTTCATAGTAAAAACCCCATGGGAATACCGAGGTTTCTCCCATAATCCCCACTGTACTGTTGCCAATCGTCGTCCAATAGCACGCACGTCTGGCTGCATTCCACACAACCCCTGTCGTGCATCAATGCACAATTCTCGTGTATTCCACATCGTGTGAGCATCATAGACAGGATCGTGTGTGATGGGGTCACGGAAGACAAGGGGAAATCCAAAGCGTGTATATAACAGTGGCTCTGGGGTAAATGCTGGGAACAGCCCGCCCCTAGCGATAACTCGGCCATATCCTAGGCTATCCATGTAATGGAGAGCTGCCGTATAGTTCCCACCGCTATAGAGCGGCGCTGCACTGTCTGGAGGACTATAGTCTCGACACAATTCCCCCGCCATCACCATTTTTTCGATGCACTCCTTCATAGAATCAGTACTCCATTGTGTATGAAAATAGGGAATGCCGCTATATGGTTTGACTCGTACTCCCATGGTGTCAGCCATGTGGAGAAATCCTGCAATGGTAAGGGGGTTGAGACGCGACGGGATAAAATCAATGGGGGTTTCTGGCATGATGCGGACAACTGTGGACAGTACGTCATTTTTATCTTGTATTGCGCCGACAACATATTTGTTGAGATGTATGATGGCAATATTGTCATCTCGTTGTTCAACGTGGTAAAACCCGCCGGTTGCTGTAGCCTTGTTGCATATATTAGCAATCCTTGTCAATGGAATATACACCACCATTCCACTGAAAAAGGTCGTATACGCGCTGCTTGCCCATGGCTTTTGTGCGGGCGTCATCACGCAAGGTTTCCATATCATCTTCGGCGTTATGATAATCAAATTGTTGAAGGCGTGGTTCAAAAAACCAGTTGGGAACGGTGGGAGAAAGGAGAGTATTTTCAATGAGTCTCATGCGAGACTCGCGACTCACACCATGATTATTGGGAATCGCCATGGGCATATATGTTTGCGCTTGGATATTGTATGCTTCCAGATTAATGAAATGATCGTTAACGCACCCAATTTCTGGAAACCAATAGGGGAAGTTGACGGCAAAAATGCGTGGTTGACCATTCATGACAGCTAATTGGTTGCCGAACATGTATGCACCATCACGAACTGCCTTTTGACATGCACGCACAATGCGTGGGTAATTCTCCACACTGTTCATATTGATGAAAACGATGGCCATGTCGTGGTGACTAGACCCCGCTGCGGCAGTCCATGCCGCAGCCTTTGATTCGATACGTTTAAAATTTTCTCCAGCTGCCACACCACCCACCAGCTCCATCATGATGATGGTGCCATCTTTGGTGATGAGTGCCCCATCGCCATGGTTGGCGCGATATTCATATCCAGATTCGGCATCGAACTGCGTAAAATTGTCGATACTTAAAAATGGCTCTCCAAAAAAACCGACAATATCATTGCACGCTTCGAAGGCTCGTATCACTATCTCACTGGCGATGAGATTGTGTCGTACTGATGATGTGGAGTTCCCCCCGGGAGGTGTGTTGTAGTTGACACGATTAAAATCTCCCAACATTAATGTTCGCACAACAGCGGGGAGTTTGTTGACAAAGTCCCAAAATTCGTCACGGTTGTCAACAAGATGCCAAATCCGCCCAGTATAGAAATCTTTTTTATTGTCCCCGCAGAGAAAATCAATAACACCGGCATGGAAGAGAATGGAAAGGCCCCGCATCATCATGTCATGTGGCAGCCCGGTGAGGGTGAATAGTTGTGTTTCTGTCAGCGTTTGGAAGTTGAACAGCATGTGGGCGATGATGGCTGTTTCATATCTGGCGGCATCTCGAAAATTCGGCATGACAGAGACAATGTGGTCTCGTGGAGTGGAGACAATGGCGCCACTATTGGTGATAATGTGCGCCATTTTTTTACAGCTGTTGCTTTGCCAGAACGTTGACGTGAAATCTTGATATTCTACACCCCTAATAAGGTCTGGTCGGTTCCAGAATGGGGCGTGATGCGCTCGTGATACGTTGGTGACGATACCACCGCCACCAAAAATGTCTTCGTCGTGTGCTGCCGTTCCGAAAACATCAAAATCTCGTAAGCGAGAATCATTTTGAATAAGTGCGCGTTCTGCTGTCATAGATATAATTATTCTCTACGGATAGATGGGATTGCATTGTGCTATAGCCGCATCCTACCGTATTCCCGGTGTGATTTCTATCATGTTGTCTCCTGGGCGAACCCAGGGCGGAATAGTAATCCCCTCTGCGCGCAGATCATCAAGTGAAACCGTACACCCCATAATGACGGAGGATGTATTGCCTAAAAGTTTTGATTCTTGACTGAAGGGCCATTCAAAAAATCCGTCTGTAAAAACAATGAGAAGGTCTGGTTTGGGATAGTGTCTCCCTTGAAAGCGGAATCCCTTGCGTGCCACTTGTTCTATAATGGTGCCGAATCCTTCAGTTCCGCCACTGCCCCTTTCCGGCAGAACGGGTTGACGGGTGGGAACCATGATCTGTTGCGCATACTGAATTTCTGTGTCGGCACACACATAGGTCACTGGTTGGCCGAATTTACTCAGGGCATGAGTCATAATGCCCATGATTTCTGGCATCACTAGGGAGAGATCATTTTTCATAGAGGCAGAAATATCAACGAGAACGGCAAATGACGCTGGATACATGATAAGCCCTGGTAAAAGCGGCTCCCCATCCCTTTGATTGGGATTGCGCTTCCCATAAGATACATCCATCATTCCCGACTGTGATGCGCGTGTTGCTGAGCGTGAGATGGCAAGCTCTAGTTTCCTTCGCCATCCTGATGGGCGTCGTGTGATAATCCCCTGAACCATGGGAACAATATACCCATCAGCGTTCCCTTTCCCTGAGCGTCGACATTCTTCAACATCATCGGCGAGTTGTGATTCCGCTTCAGTCTGATCAACCTGCGTTATTGGTGGTATTCCAGAATGCTTGTCGGGGAGGATGGTGATGTCGTCATGGTTTACCATTCCCCATTCTTGATAATTATCGAGTTCTGTTTGACGTAGTGCATCATCAATGCTGAAAAAAGTGTCTACCCATTGGTGAAATGCAGACTTGGCATCATCGGAGAGAGTGCGTTCAATGTCATCGCGCGTCAGTTGGCTATCTTCCGTGCCTCCAGTCTCACCTGGTGCATGTGCATCATGAAGTGCCCTCTCTATTTCATAAAGGAGTTGGAGATAGTGTTCAGCCGATTGCCCCTCTGGAAAATGGCATTGCGATGGCAACCATACATGGGGTGGTAGTGGGAGTGTTGTCGTAAGATGAAATGCATCAATATCTTCTGTGGTGAAAGATAATCCCAAGAGTGTTTGCCGCATTTTTTGCTCATGTAATGGTACGTGTTGTTGCAGTGATGTAGCGACTTCCATAGAGCAGGCGATAGGGATGAAGCGTCTCTTTGGGTGCTCTGGTGGATACAGTGCTGGCGGGAAACGTTGCGGAAAGTGGCGGAGGTGCCAATGGAGAGCATAATGCATAGCTCCCGCCAGATCATTGGGTGTGGATGTGGCAACAAAATGCGGATTGGCGAACATGTGGAATTGATCGTCAACGAGAATAGTTCCATCATCCATGGGGTGGAAATCGTAGCGTGAAAAATACCGTCCCCACCACGGATGAATGGTAGATAGCAGTTTTTTCGATAGGCGGAGTTTTGCGTAGTCAAGATCCATATTGTTGCCCTTTGTTATAGGGTCTATCGTTTTCTCTATTCTACCAGTCACATTTGAAGTCCTCCCCACGCCTCAAAGCCAGGGGATTCCTGTCTCTAGCAAGATGCTAGGACATGGGGTTTACGGATCAGTGGGCTATGCTGTCCTACGGTTAAACCACAGGGTTCAGTCTGATAAGCCCTCACCGAGGGGTGCTTCCCACCCCAAAAGTCAGCAATCTCTTCCACATGGTCACGCAACGCCCTGTCAAGGATATTGACAGCGGCGTTGTGATCCGCGTTATCACTGTGGCCGCATTTCTTGCACAAGAACACCGCTTGGCTTTCGCGGTTTTCTTGTGCCACATATCCACAGAACGAACAACGACGGGAAGTGTTTTTAGGATCAACCTCAACAATTTGTCCACCTGAAAGGCGAGCCTTGTACCGCAAGAACTCACCAAACTGAGACAAAGCAGAAAGCCGAAGCTTCCGGTTCAGTGCCCGCTTTGCACTTTGTCCGTTGGGTAGAAACACACCAGGATTATGGGGATCTACCTTAGCTTTCGCCCTCTTCGACATGCCTGCCAGGTTGAGTTTTTCAATGGCAATAATGTCGTGGTCCTCTACCAGTTTTCGAGACACTTTGTGCTGCATGTCTTGGACAACACGAGAGATTTTCACCCTCGTGTCGGCAATCTCTTTCTCACGACGGATCGAAGATTTACTGCGCTTTCCAGCTTTTTTCGCAGCCTGATAACTGTCGAAACCCAGGCCCTTGGCGGAGCGTTCCTGGCTTCGCTGAAGACGGCGAACCGTGTTGTCCAACTTGGTGATCGTTTCCCACGGAAGATCCTCGAAATGTCCCTGACTATCAGCAGTCATGTGAACAATTCCCCGATCAATACCACTAGCGGAGCCTTGACCTCGCTGTACACGAGGAGTAATAGCAAGCGGCTCGTTGACAAAGACCAACCGCTTCTTCGTCCAATTGACACGAACAGAAGTGTAGGGACGAATCTCTTGGGAAAGACGAACGTGAATCCGAATGACAAACCGCCTACTTTTATCACCAGGTAGTCTCTTATCCTTGGGGTTCATGCCAGTGATTGACACAATCCCAGACCTGCGACCAACTTTCTCAAACCTAGCGTTCCTGCCACCATTAAACCAACACACAAAAGTATGGTCATCTCGCTTAAATGACTTAAACGACGGCATTTTGCCGGGGTTGCGGCCAGACTCTTTCAGGGTTTTTCGTCGTTTAATAGCGGCAAACCACTCTTTCGCCTCGATCTGTTCCGGGCTTTGCAGGACAAGTGATGGAACAGCACGAAGAAAACTGTGTTCTTCTCGTGCCTGCTTATCCGTCATTTCGATAACGGAGTCTCCCAGAGGGATGAGCACCTTGTCTTTGCCGTACTTTTTACGCTGAGATCTGTGATCATTGAATCGCTTTCGCCAGGCAGAACACAGCCATTCCATGACCTGATTCGGGCTTCTGGAAAAGATTGGCTGCGATGAATCAGCGTTGCGGTCACCAAGATAAGGTGTAGCACCTTTGATGCTCACCTTGGTGATTTTCACAACTTGACTCATGGTTCTAACTTTACCATATATTTGTGATTAGTGGCTTATTTTATTCATGGCCCGGGGAATTAGCGTGCCAATTCCTTCCCACGCTTAAAAGCGGGGGCACCCTTGGCACGTTTGCGTGGTTGGACGTGATGGATGCACAAAAAAGATTCCCATTTTCTGCGACATTGTTTCGTGCTATTATCGTTATCAACTTGTTATCTTTTTGTCTAAGGATTTATATGACACCTCTCACTTCACTTGTTGCCACATCGCTTATTCCTGTCATGTTGCCCACACTATGGATTTTTGACACCCCCACAGCCAATGACAACCCGCCACATCCTCCAGCTATCGTCAAGCATGTCGATAGTAATAATACTTCGCAACATAAGAACACTCATCATCGTGCAACGCCCCGCCAAGAAGTGAATGCGTTCGCGCAACAAGGGTTGCCATATCCCAAGCATGGTGAAGCCGTCTGGGACCGTCTAGCACAATGCGAGGCCGGTGGCAATTGGCATAACACTTCCAATCCACTCTATGAAGGGGGGCTTCAATTCCATCCCACAACATGGTCCTCATCCGGTGGCAGCGAATACGCCCCACACGCCTACATGGCTACCCGCGAACAACAGATCACCATTGGTGAACGTGTTCAGGCGTCGCAGGGGTGGGGGGCGTGGCCAGCATGCTCCGCGCAGCTTGGTCTGCGGTAAGAAATATCAAAATTGCAACTTGTGTGAAGAGTGATGCACTTTCGCGGCAAAAGTTTGCACCTTTGATACAACAATTCTCTTGATATACTGAGGGGGAATATCGGCTTTCTGACCGCTCCTCTTTATACATTCTTTGAAGGGTTCGTAGAATGTTCACACCAGCTCTTACCGCACCAACCTTTGACATGTCTACCCCAGTTCAATGGCAGAGTATGGCGTCGCTGTCATCGACAGTAGATCATACTGTAAATTCTCTTTCCTCTTCTCGTGGAGGACGTAATGTATCCCATGCGCCATTGACCCCAGGAGTCATGTTGAGTTTCCCGCAGGTCACCCATAAGGATATTGTGAAAGCTGTCGCTACTGCGCAAGTCCTTAAAGCAACAGAACAGTGGGTGGGAGAATTGCATAATGTGATTATCCCCACTGGAGCAACAAGTACTACAACTCCACACCATAACCCTCCAGCAGAAACTCCGGTGTCTCCAGATGCCATTCTGTCGGACATTATGGATCATGCCGATTTTGTCTCTCACAATGTTGGGGCACTGTCTGGTCTTGCCGTAGAGGCGGCTGGCGTTCTCATGACGTCTGCTCTCGGCGGTATGGCAGGAGCCCTTCTCCCCTCTAATCTTGTGGGAGTTGCGGTAGCGCCTCTCGGTGGATTGGCGGCAGGTGCGGGGGCCGGTCTACTGGGAGCCATCTCTGGAGCAATCGGGACATCAATTGGTGTGTCACTCCTCTCACACCCCATCCTTCTTCCCCTCAATCTTGTAGTAATTCCCGCCATTGCTGCGGCACTCTACACCCCCATTGCTTTCCTACTCCCCGCACATTGGGTGGCTAACGCCTATCGACTTGCCACATTTCTCCCCAATCTTGCAGTTACCGTGTCTCTTGCCGTTCTTTTCGGCTCTTTGGGGTTCATGTTTTCTCCACTTCATATCATGGGGGGAATAATAGGGATTCTGCTTGGCATCTCCATTGGTATTGGGCTTCGTCTTCTTAACCTTACTGTGGTTCCCCTTCTGATGGTGGTCGCTTCCGCAGTCGTATCGGCTCTCCTGGTGCCCCTGCATCTGATCGTAGCCATTATCTTGCTGGGAGTTCCCCTGACTCTTGGCGCCATGATCGTGAGCGGTATCGTGGGTGTCATTGTGGGGAGTCTCCCTGGAGCCCTTGTGGGGGCTCTTGTTTTTGGTGGCGTTAGTGCTCTTATTGGCTCCATCGTTTCAGCTACTATTGGAGTGATGGTCCTTGCTCTTATGGTGGGGGCTGGTGGAGCCATTGGCGGACTCGGATTAGGTGCCCTCTTAGCCCTTCCCCTAGCTCTTGTCGCTGGTATTCTCATGACTGCGGTGGCTCCATTCCCACCGGGCAAACACACCTCTGGATCCCCCTTCATTGATCGTTTCCTCCGCGCCCCTTCGACAGCCCGACTTCTCGACCTTATCGAAGTGCTGAAAACTGGTGATGCCACGACAGCGCGCCGTGAATGGCAGTTCTATCGGCAGCACGCACAGTTTGCCATGGGTGGAGCTCTTCTTGGTATGCTGATTGGCGGTCTTGCAGGTGCAACAGCTGGAATCCCATCGGCACTTCCGGGGGCTATTCTTGGGGCTGTAGCTGGAACCCTTATTGGAGTGCTGGCGGCACCCCTTGGCCGTCTTCTTGCCGCTCCCATTGGAGCACTTGGCATGTTGGTGATCGCTCGCGTATCGGCAGTCATTATGTCGGTTATGGCGCATTCTGTTATTTATGGCGCCCTCGCTATGATGGCTTCTGGAATTAATGCCCTTGTTGTCGGTGGCGTGGTGGGAGGTGTTGTCGGCCTCTTCAACACGATGGCACTCCACGCTCTTATCGCGGCACACAGTCTCCCCATATCTACGCTGCTTCACGTTGTTGTCACTGCCGTAGTGTTGATCATCGAAACGGGTATTTTCGTCCTTGGTGGAATGTATGTGGCTACCATTATCCCGCGTATCAGCCTCCTGTCCGGCCTGGTGATGATTCTTGCCGGTCTCGCAGGTGCACTTCCCCTGTCTATTCTTCTTCCCATTGTTGGTGTCATTATTGCTATCCCAGGATGGATAATGGCAGGGATTGGCCTACTGGCAGCCATCATGGGGGCATTGAGCCTTCCCGTTGCTGGACTACTCGGTGTTATTGTAGGATGGATGCTCTCTCTCGTTGCTAAGCTGGTAACGATTGTTATCCGGTTGGCTGTGCTTGTGGGAACAAGTCTTTTCTCCCTGGCCATTGGTGGACTGTTGGCAACATTCGCCGCTCCTCTCCTGGGATTCCCCCTTCCTGTAGCAACAGCAGTGGCAGTTGCCTTCTTCCTCCTGCCGGGTATTCTCCCTGCTTTTCTTGGTAGTCAGCTTCTTGCGCTCATTGCCGCTCTTGTGACTGCACCCCTGTGGAAGGGAATCGCGGGGATTGCTGGTGGTATTCTTGGTGCCATTATGGCTGTGATAAATCCTCTGGCCATCATTACTGCCCCCCTGGTAGTTGGTATTCCAGCTATCATGGGTGCTATTCTTGGCGGAATTGTGACTGGTGGCATTGGTTCTCTTCTTACTGCTCTAGCTGGTATTGCTACCGGTAGCCTTGCCGGTGGTGTTGTTGGCACTGTTGCTGACGGGCTTCGCTCTGCTGGGGCTATTGGTGCTTCTGTGCAACCCGCTCCGAAAATGGCCAAAAATATCATCGACTCTGCCCCCATTCCCCGAAAGATTGTTGTCTCCGAAACCACATTCACTATTCCTGCACAACAGCACCCTTTTTATGGCATGAAGAACGTGTGGAATACAACAATTTCTCATGCGGAAGTCGTTCCGGTTACAGCTCTCGTTTGATAGGGTTGGGGGTATGAGCCTTTTTCACAAAAACGCCCCGCACGAAGAGACTGAGCAAGAGCAGCTGATGACTCTGGAAGATGATGTGCTCACAGCCCGCGATGTTCTTTGCGAGCTTACGGGGATTATCCAACGATACGCTCCGCAACCACGAACGGATGATCCGCTATCTACTATTGCTGTAGTGAACCACACGCGCAGTCTGATGTTTCCCCTGCGAGATATGGTAACGTTTTTAGAAGTACTGTATCACTACCATCAAACTGGTACTTACCCTACAAGCCAGGATAATCTCATATCGGTATCTGGTGTTGATATTGGCCAATGGTGCGATAGGCAGTATGGGCAAAACACCCCATCGCTGTGGACTCATTTTCTCGACGACATCCCTAATACAGTTGATTTCGTGTGGGAGGATGACCTTACCATGGTGATGGTTCTTGCCTTTGTAGCGCACTACGGGCACCTACCGGCATACGATTATCAGGGTTATTCCTCCAATGGCTCATCACTCTATGATTTTATTCATCGAGACAATCCTCGTACGTTACCAGAATGGGGGTACCGGTGGCTCGACTCGTATGGTTTTTTTGATGAAACCCCCTACCCTACATATGTGCAGCAAGTGTATGATTTTTGTCACACCCATGGACGATTCCCAAGCGTTCGTGATCGTGATATGACGCTAGATGGATGCTACATTCTCTCCGAATGGGTCGTACAGCTTCTCAATGGACGTTGTGATGACCAGCTGGGAGGGAGAAAGGCTCGCCTACGCATACAAGAATGCGCACGCGACATGACGTCTTCAACATCACGCTCATAGTGATGGCGCGTGCGGACTCCAATGACTCAACGCCAACACAAAACTCGTCCCCTATTATCGCGTGATAAGAGGAAACGTCGCTCACGATCACGTCTCAGCTCCCCCTTCATTGCCACGTTTGTTGCCCTTGCTCTTCTTATAGCAAACATTTTTGCCATTCAAGTACTTGATGTTCGCCATCTTAAGAGCGAGGCGACCTCACAGGCAGAAAGAACACAAACGCTCTACGGAAAGCGTGGACTCATTGTTGACAGAAAGGGCAATGTTCTGGCGGAAAGTGTATCGGTATCACACCTAACATTTCAGCCCCAGCAAGTGAAAAAAATTTTACGCGACATTAAAAATGCTCCACAACATCCCTATTATCGTTGTGGAGATAAGTCCTCACCTGTTCCCTACGAACAGTATGTGTCACGTATGATTGACTACATCCGACAGAAGAATGTCGTAGTAGAGCACAATGTTGAAGAAAAGTTAATGTCAGGGTCATTTCACTATGTGGCTAAAAATGTCCCACCAGATATTGCCCGCACGATTCATCATCATTGCCCACTTGTTGGCGTTGAGGAGGGCGACCAGCGTCACTATCCAGGTAAAACGATTGCCATGAATATTATTGGATTATCCAATGCAGAACATGGAGGAATTTCTGGGCTAGAACAATTTTATGATCGTCTCCTGAGTTCTCGCAATGGGTCCCTGTCCTATCGCGTTACTGCCGACGGAACCCTAATTCCCGCGAGTGTGCATCGCGTAGATCCACAACAGGGGCGAGCACTAGCACTGACTCTTGACAGTGCCCTTCAAACAGTTGCCCAGTCAGAATTGGAAAAAACTGTCTATAACTCCCATGCGCGCTCTGGGCACATGATTATCATGGATGGGTGGTCGGGAGACATTCTTGCCATTGCTGACAGTGGGTCATTGACAACAGATCTTCCTCTGGAGGATCAGCCAGCGAAAGCATTTGGAACTCCATCGCTCATTGCCCCTTTTGAACCGGGGTCGGTTGCGAAAATCTTGACTATCTCGGCGGCATTAGAAAAGAAGATCGTCACGCCATCAACACCATTTACTGTTACTGACACGATTCATATTGATGGGCTGGATGTGTCCGATGCGTGGGTTCATGGAACCATTCCTATGACAGTTGAGGATATTTTTGCTCAATCATCCAATGTGGGCACACTGATGATAGCCAACAAACTTGGGAAAGCCAGGTTTTGGGATATGTTGTCTCGGTATCCTCTCGGCGTTCCCACTGGAATACAGTTTCCTGGGGAAGCGAGTGGGGTGGTCACGCCGATAACCAAATGGCAACCAGGAGCATTTGGAAACTACCCGATAGGACAAGGATTTTCATTATCACTGTTACAGATGGCTCTCCTTTATCAGCCTTATGCTAACCAAGGAGTATTGGTGCGCCCCTCATTAATTATGGGTGAGGAAAATAAGGTATCTCATGTATGGTCGCCACCGACAGTACAATCGTCTGTTGTGACACATTACGGCGATCGTATTGTTCCCCAGCACGTTGTCTCCACCATGGTCACTATTATGACGAAAACGTTCACCAACCCGCAGGGGACTGGGCATTCTGTCAACATTGATGGATTCCCCTTAATGGGGAAAACTGGAACGGCACAACAGGTTGATCCCCGTACCGGTGCATATTCTCCATCCTTGCAGTGGTCAACCTTCGCTGGGCTTGCACCAGATCGACATACAGGAAAGCCACGGTATGTCCTTGCTATCATGTTGGATAATCCTACGTCTGGTACAGCGGTGCAATTGTATGCACGCATGGCACCCTTTCTTGCACTTAGCCCAGTGAGCGAAAGCACGATTAAGGAGGGGAAGGCGTGCCCACAATAACGGGAAAGAATAAGATGGTAACCTCACCGCGTCGTGCCCACAAGAAACCAGCCGGGAGGGGTGCAGGTAAGCGTTCTGTCACAAAAATACCAGGATATCTTATTCCCTTGGTCATTCTTTCCCTTCTTGTGGGGATATGCATTGTTGCCGGAACGGTGTGGACAGTTTCTCTTACTAATGAGCGTGGAGACATTGAGGCGCTAAAAGAAAAGAATGCTGTTTTGATGGCACGTTCGCAGGCACTCGACAAGCAATTATCGAAAGAGATGTCGTTGTCAGAGCTGGCGACAAAAGCGAATGAGCTGGGTATGGTCCCTGCCACCATTGAGGGGACTATTGTGGATGGGAAAATTGTGTCTTCCGGTGTGACACTACCGGATGCTACAGGAAAACTCACGTCCGTATCTCCACAGGTGCACTATCCCGATACCTACCCCCATATGTACAATGCACGTATTGTGAACATTTCCCCCACCACTGATTTTCCGTCCCCACAGAAGGTGGATGAAATTCTTGCGATCAATAATATTGATGGGAATGCGTGCCACCGTGATAATACCGTCGTGGATTATCGTGACGCATCACGTCCCATAGCCTATTGCACAACGGATAGCAGTGAAAACTAACATTTTTGTCGAATACGACCAAAAATAGCTCTCAGATCAATTCTAAGTGATTAATGAACTGTCAATGAACAAAAAGACTGACACTGCTAAAAAGTCCGTTAGAATTGAAATGAGGATGCAATACGTTGATTTTTAGATAAAATGCTTCTATATATGCGCCAGTTTCCAGTTGACAGCACTAGCGACAAATCGGACGCCGCGCATCGTGTAATGATAATGTTGCCCAATAATTTCGTGATGTAAAATGAATCGCTGGGATGTCACGGAACATAACGAATGCCCAGATACATTGACTAAAGGTAGGTTATACATCAATCGATCATGTATTATCTTATCTCCATGCCGTGACAATGATGCTCTCATGGTAGCGTGAGACAAGGCATTATCAGCTTGTTGCCGCAACATAGCCATGCGTGCCATTTCAATCCTTGTCATATGCGGCAACTGGCGACACTGTAACCCCTCAACCAGGGGAAGATAACCCACCGTCATAATTATGGCATTAGGCGCACGATGACGAATATCCTTCAACACCCGAATAAGATTGTCTTCAACAAAGCTTTGAGTTGGGTGGTGAAGATAGGGGGCGGTTCCAAACCATAAGTTGTCACGCACCATTTGTGGATACACGCGCATATCATTGGATCCATAACTGACAACAACGAGTTGCGTTTTTCGCCCCAATACATCAAGGGAGTTCCCCATCTTCCAATAGGATAATGATGTTGTCCCACCACAAGAGAGGTCGGCAAGTTCCAAGCGCTGACGTTCTGCCACTTGCTGTGGCCATGTCTTCACATTGCGTTGGCATTTTCCCAGAATACTATCAACTTTTTTTACTGCGGTCGGTGCTAGTGCCATTGTTGAATCCCCAATGGCAACCATAGGATATCCCTCTCGGTAACTGGTGAAGTGTACAAGAGGAGACTCCTGAAGAGTGGAAGCGTGCGCCAATGGTAGAGCAGACAGCATGAGGACAATGGACGTCGCAACTGATGCCATGGCGTGATAGTAATTGTGGTGGGGATAATAATGTCGCATAATTTTGTAGTGCATTTTCTTCGAGCGATGGCCATAGCGACCATGTGTTATTGTGACGAGCACATAAAACCCTCATGGTCTTGTGTCCGTGGGGTTATTCACTGGAATAATTGACAGTATACCAGGGTGGCGTAGGGGGACAAAATTCTGGCTAATTCAGACGCACAAACGGCTCCAATTGATGTGAGTAAAAGGGAGCGGGGTCAATACTGGGAAGCTGTGCGCTCATTGTGGACGTCGCTCCAATCGAATTTTGTCGGTGGCTATTGTTCCACGCAGAAGCACCATGTTTGTACACATCAGCAACATGCCGAGAGATAAAGGAAATCCCGCTATGGGTATAATGATATTTTACGCCCATATCATTGCTGTTCAGGATAAAACGATTATTACTATCGGCGCACAAGGAGTGCCCGGAAACATGAGAAAAAGACATGTTGATGGTTTTCCCATCGGCCACCCTAATGGTTGCGCGTGCAAGAATACTGTTAGCGGTTTCTCTCAAACTGCGAACACGATGCATTTCCATCGGAGTCATATTGGGAAGAACATCGCATTGCAACCCCTCAACCAGGGGAAGATAGCCCACTGTTATGATCGTGGCATTGGGTGCACGACGGCGAATATCTCGCAGAATATCGACGAGACGATCTTCCACACGAGATGGATTCTCATGGTCAACATATACGGGATGTGTTCCGGGCATCGAATTATCGAGATGAAGTTGATCAAGAACACGCATGTCATTGGAACCATAACTGACAACAACCAACTTCGTTTTAGAGCCAAGATATTTTTTCTCTAAAAAACTATAGAGCTTACTTGTTGCTCCAGAACACGACATGTCTGCAAGCGGCAGCTTCAGCTGGTGGGAAAGTTGACTTGGCCAATTCCCAACAGAATGCTGGCACTTGTTGACGTTACGGGTGGCATTGCGAGATGTTGGTGCTAGTGCCATCGTAGAATCGCCAAATGCCACCATTGGGTATCCATGGGGATATTTATGAGTAGAGGTAGGATGTGCATGGGCTTCTGAACGCACAATGCTATGATTAGCTACTGGAGTGATAGGCGTAGCGTTGTGTGACCGTGACTGCTGGACTGCATGGGCTCGTGTCACTGTTGACACTGTGAGAAAAGCCCCGCTGAAAGACATGATGGTGACAAGAGCTGCTGCCATCATTTTTTCTCCCATAGTAATTGTAGCGCGCATCATATCCTTATTATGTGAATGAGTGTAGTTGAGTAACTATATCGTCGGCACCAACTATATCAGTTGACGTGATATTCTACACAATCCAATGTTATAGACATACCCCCAGTGTGAAAAGTTCAGCTGGGGGTATGTCTGTTGTTGGGTTAATTGTTGATTATGCTAGATGTGAAGTACTCGGTCGGCAATCTCCATAGCTCTACCGGAAATCCAGAAATTGGACCCAAGATATCCACATGTGCGACGTACAACATAGAGTGATTCCTTGTTATGGTTACCGCACATAGGGCATTCCCACATATCCTTATCTTTGTCGTACTCCATTTCTCCACTAAAGCCGCATTCCGCACAATAGTCAAGTCCACGCAGGTTGAACTCAAAGTATTGAATGTGCTGAAACCCATAGCCAATGAGTGAGAGCATGGCTTCACGATTATCATTCATATTCCCCAGCTCTGCATAGGAGATGCATCCTCCTTGACTGAGACTTTGGAATTGATTCTCAAAATCGAACTTGTCAAAAACGGTCACGGGTTCTAACACATGATAGTGATAACTGTTGGTGAGATACCCCTTATCGTTAACGCCCTTGACAATGCCAAATTTTTTAACAAGTTGAGCGCATGCCTTGCTGGTCAAGGATTCTGCTGGAGTTCCATAAATACTGTATCCATAGGGCGTTTCCTCATTCCAACGATTGCGAGCAGCATTAAGGTGCTCCATGATACGAATGGCAAACTGTGTTCCGCGTTCGGTAGTATGCGATTCTCCAAGAACAGCCTGACACGCCTCCTCAATACCAATATAGCCAATTGAGAGAGTGGAGTAGAACCCCGTCAAATATTTGCCCGGGATTTTTTCGCCCAATGGGAGCCGCGCAAGGCCACCATAGCACCAATGGATGGGACTGGAAGAAGTGGTGCCGGATGCCACAAAATTGTGGCGCGCCTCCAATACGGGGCGAACATAGTTTTCTAGTCTCTCATCGAGAAGAGCAAAAAACTCGTCTTCATTCCCTCGACCAACGGTGAGACCAATATCAGGGAGGTTGATAGTACACACACCCTTATTGAATCGACCGTCAAACTGATAGTCACCGCTCTCATTCTTGTAGGGTGGAAGGAAAGAGCGGCAGTTGTGCGAATAAACACCACTGACCTCAAAATGCCCACTATCTGTCGTCACATCGTAACTGAACACATCGGCGTGATAGGTGAGCGCCGTCACATGAGAAACATGACAAGACTGGACATTTTTTTCGCTCATCCCTCGGTAGGATTGGTGCCACGCAGTATCCACAAGAATACGATCAGTGGTGGTAAGATGTTGCGCCTCAACAATGCCACGATTTTCTGTATCAAATGGGTGATCTGCGGTAACCAGAAGTGATAGGGTAGCATCGTTCTGAAAACTCACTCTTCGCCATTCTCTTGCCACATTACGGATAAGACGACGAACAGGAACATAAGCATTTTTCTTCGTGTCCCATATGTCTAGTTCATTCACATCCATGTAGAGGTAGCGATGGTCGCCGGGGTTTTGTTCCATAACTGTGTAAACACCTGTCAGGGAATCCCACAGATGCTCAAAGGAATTAACAATAATGTTCCCCCTATGCCGATAGCAGAGCATTTCTTCGCCACTCACACATCCCATAGGAGCAAAAACTTGCCCCTCATAGTTTTTTCGCATCATGGGGGCAGAAATGTAGTCGGGGTACATACGTTTCATAGTGCATTCTGCGGCAAGTTCAGTGAGATAATAATAGGGGGAGTCTTTATAGACATTCCATTCGTCGAGGACATACACGAGCTTGGGAAAGGCTGGAGTAATGTACACTCCACGAGAATTTTTGACACCCATAATGCGCTGACGCAGCGTTTCTTCCACAATCATGGCCGCCTCATGGGCATAGTCTCCGTGGGGATCAAAATTGAGAAATAGGGTGATAAAGGGAGACTGCCCATTAGTGCCCTGATAGCTGTTGAGGTCATATTGGAGGCCCTGCAAGCTTTCGCTAATTTCTTTGCGGGTGAGCTTCCAGGCGGCAGCATCCAGCGTGTTGTCGCTTTTATCGGTGAACTCTGGCATATTTTTCAGCATAGTGCGCGTTTTATGGAAACTGCGTCGAACAAAGGGAGCCAAAACATCTGGGAAGTTGTTGACGCTCTGTCCACCATACTGACTTCCAGAAATAGAGAAGGCAATTTGTGCGAGAACACTCACGGCAGTACGGAGGGATTTGGGGGTTTCGATCATAACCCCGTTAATAACAGTCCCATTCATCAACATGTCTCGGAAGTTGGGAAGGCAGCAGTTAATCATGCCGGGGGAGATGGCATAGTCAAGGTCATGAATGTGGATGATGCCATCATCGTTAGCATCCAGCAGCTCTTTGGAAAACACCTTTCGTGCGCCAATAGCCTTGGACACTTCGCCTGCAATAAGATCGCGCTGAACGCTAATGGCCGTAGCATTTTTATTGCTGTTCTCATCAACAATCTCTCGGTTTGTCCCGTTGATGATACCGTCAACATTAGTGGCGATGATGGAATCGAGTGTAGTCGTTGTCATTGTTGTATATCTCCTGACGCGTAGATGCCGTTATTCCACAAACACACTGTGTTTGTCGCGAGAGTGTCGCGGATGTTAATGATACGTTGATTGGTGGATCCTCGATAGGCTAACCCTGGGCGGAACAGTCGTTGAACGAATTGCCCATCCACGAGGACGTCGCACATGTTGCAGAGCTCTCTCATACTTTTAATATGTTGAATCTGTTCAAAGGTATAGCCACTGTAACACCAAATGGTGATGGTGTTACCATATTCTTCACGAATGTTGCGCACAAGGGGTGTGAGTCCACGTGTATTTTGCATGGGTTCTCCGCCAAGGAGGGTGAATCCGCTGATATAGTCTTTCCCCAATGCGTTAAGAATGTTTCTCTCGTCTTCTGATGTAAATGGTCGCCCGGCGTCTCTCTCTTGGAGTTCTGCATTAAAGCAGTTGACACACTTATGTGTACATCCGGTGACAAAAATGGAGACGCGGATACCGGGTCCATTGGCTATATCGTGATATTTAATATCACCAACTCGCATGGACGTACGCACCTCCCCTGTAAAAAAAGTGAAAAATTGTACCGCTCCATGTTGGGAGCGGTAACACGTGTTATATGTTGCTGCGGTGTTATTCACTATTGTAGCGGACAATAGAGATGGTGTCGATGAGGAAAATGTTGCATTGTGTATGCAAATCGTTGTGGCATAACTATTTACAAAATTATAAGTGTAGAATAAGAATTATTAATATTATGCTAATTGACATCTTTTGCAAAACATCGCAGAGCAATGATATTGGGCCATCATTGAAAAAGTGCCCTCTAGATACGTCAAGCTTATCTAGAGGGCACTTACGAAGCTAATCGTGCGTGGCGTGGTTGTTAGCGGGTCTTGGCCGCTGTGGAGGAAAACTCTTTTACATAGAATTTCCCGTTCTTCTGGGTGACAGTGAACTTTTGATTATAGGTGAATCGTGCAATGTCGTCACCAGACGGAATGAACAGGGTAAGCACAACATCGTATTGATTACCAATAACGATAGGGGTAATTTGCAGCGAATAACGTGTCGATGGGTGCATCTTATTAATCTCTGCCTGAACGTTATCTGCCGTGTACTCCTTATTGGATGGGTCGAATACAGCCATGACGTCCTTACCAGAGCGGAGCTGATAGTAAGCATAGTCAAAAGCGAGAATAGCCCCAGTGCCATTGGTATTCAAGGCGTTGTCGGAGCCCTCATAAGTAATGCCAGTTGTTTCTCGTACTACGACCTTACCCGTGGCATTCTTGTCCCCACCCTGTCGAGCTTGTGGCTGTGAGGTGGAGGATTCTTGTTCTCCACTTCCATTATCACCTCGATGAGTGAAAAATGCCCCTAGTCCAATGAGGAGGACAACAACGACGGCAATCACAATACCTGCAATAGCCCAATTATTGAGTTTTTTCTTCTTTTTGGGAGAAGAGGGCAAGAGATCATCGTCAACGGTCTCATCAAGAGAGGAGTTGTCGTCCGATACATCGGAAAAATCTAGTCCACCTCCAGCGAGATCCATAACATCATCATCGTTGGTGAGATCATCGGCAAAAAAAGTATCCCCGGAGCTTGCATCTATATCGCTGAGAAGATCGTCTTCATCGTCCCCAATATCGTCGAGGTCAATGTCGAGGAAATCCTCGTCGTCATCGTTGCCGTTTGGTGTGGTCATAGCTTAGTGTCCAATCGGTTGGGTCGGAAGAAAACGGTTGATGAGTAGTGTCATCTCTTTCATGACTTGCGGGTTAGATAGCATCAGTTTATCATGCGCGAGGACACTGGAAACATATGTTTCTCTCTCAGAAAGTCTCATATAGGAATTATCATGAATACCAAAATTCTGGGCAATATAAGACACGCGTTGCGATTCAGTCATAGCAACATATCGGTAATCATTGACCAATCGTGTCAGTGACAGAAGATTAGTCAATGCTGTTCCCGCATCCCCTGTTGCCAGATTCATCACATCGGTATCAAGATGAGTAGATATCCCGGTAGGAACATCATATAAGAATGTTCGTTCTACAAGCCCACCATTAACGGCACTATGTCCGGTGATCCCCGAAATCATCTGCTGTGCACGCAGAGATGAGAGAATATTGAGAACGCCTTGAATTTCCACATCGGAAGTGGGCTGCAAAACTGCTGTTGTGCTGGCCGCATGTCGTGCGCTATCAGACTTCACTTGGTCAAGAAGGCCGCTGTTTTTGACATCATTGGCAATTCCCGATCGATGAATGACAGGACCCTCACTAGAGAGACGATCAAAAATACTTGCTCTCTGAGAAGTACCCTGTCTTATGGGGGAAGTGTGTGTGGGATGACCTCCACGGGTAAAAATAGAGGAAAGCCATTCTGTGATGCCCGTCACGCCATTGTTCCGTGGAGTTTTTTCACCGATCCCCAGGAAAGAAGCAATGCGCTCCAACAGCGTTGGGCGATGTGCCTTGTCTTTCTCTGGAACGCCAGTGTTGCCGGTGCCTGCCGGACGGTTGACAAGAACCTTCAGGCGTGCCACCTTTTCAGCATCATTCAGCTTTGCATTATTGCAAATAGAAAACACTTCATAGCGAGTGACATAGGGGATATCTGTGCGTTTGGTGGTATATGTTCCACCAGCAGTGGGGTTACTGCTGGTGAGCCCTGTCGTTTCACGAGCATAGGGATTGTTGCCAGCCAATGTAGAAGCAAGGGAGTTATCCCCTGCCACAATATCACTATCGGCAATGGTCTGATACCCCATTTCGCTACGCAGCTGTTGAGCAATTTGTGCACGCTGTGCATCCGTGAATCCTTCAGATCCTTGAGATCCATAGGCCGAGTAGTCTTGGAAGCTAACATCTCTATTATTAGGAGACTGATTATACCCCTGTAATTCCGGTGATGTGTACCCCTGGTTATAGGATTGCAATTCACGTGACTGGTACAACTGATTTTGCTGCTCCAGTTGCCGTTCCTGTTGGATGCGCATATTTTCTGCATCGGAACGCACAAAATATCCCGGTGGGCGAACGGGTTGAGAAGCAACCTCCTTCACACGTGACACTTTCGCATCATTGGTGAGCGTCACATTGTAGAGGATGCTGTCAATATCTCGGATTTGCTCTGGTGTCAGCATGCCATCACCCTTTTTATGAGGCTTCTGGCTTACTGTTGTTTTTTTCGGCTGTGCAATGTCAACATATTCTATAGAGCCAGGGTTGGACGTGTTGCCACCCTGCGCAAGAATGGTATTACCTGGCCGTGGATTGTTGCGAGAGGGGGTTCGACCGTCTGTATGACGTCGCGGCTTATCGCGTGGGGTGTAGTAGTCATCGCCACTGGCAATGGTGTCCCGTGAGGTATCTTGCGGCAACTCTGACGATGATGGATAGGGATTATAGGGGGGCGGAGTGAGTTTTTGCTGTGTTCCCGCCGCAAGTTTAATATCCGCTGCGGATGGATAGGGGTTATGGGGCGGACGTCCGATAGCGTGTGCTGGAGTCATGTTGATGGCCATCAGCGCTAGTGAAACGCTAACTCCGGTGGCAAGTGCATACGCTGTGCCCTTATGCGGCACCTGCTGAGCATGTTTTGTCATAATAAGGTAGGCCTAACAAACAAAAAGAACATTCCTAATGTCAATACTACTACATCAATAGGGTGATACGACGGAAGAATTTTAACGGCTCATTGTGCCCCCTAAAAACCAAACATGTTGTCAAACATATCATCAACAATGGTGCTTTGGTCATCCGAAATAGCGTCATTATTCTGGCTGGCGGTGGCATCATCGTCATTTTCGTCGTCATCTATCATCCATTCATCGTTCATGTCTTGCACGCCATGTCTTGCTCCCTCCACCATTCTGTCAGCATCAGCAACTTTTTTACGAAATTCGTAAGTTCTCAGTAGTTGCTGTTCTTGCTCACGAGAAATAATATCCTGTAACTCTTGAGGCCAATTTCTTCTCTCCATGGAAAGAAGACGTACAATCAGAGATCCTCTCCATGGGTACCCCGCCGGGGCTTCAAGATTTTTATCTTCCGCTTCCTCCATTAAATAATTGGCAATAATAGAGGAGACGGTGATAAATACATCTCGGCCATTCAAAATCTCGCGGAGAGGCATCTTTGACTCAATGTTATGCTTCCGCAAAATAACTGATGCCTCATTAACAGGGACGCGAAGTGCTGCTGCAATAATCCGTCGTGCTGTCGTAGATTTAAGGTAGTGTGCGCATGGCTTCCCATCTCGCGCCAAAATGTCATCGTCGTTGGCGTAGGCGCAAAATTCTGCAAAAGTAATTTCACCACGGTACAAGCGCCTTAAGTATTCGCGCCTTACCTCTGCCCCAACGCCGCGCAGAATTTTGTAGGAGTCGGCATTTGTCCATGCTTCACGGTATTTATCCTGTGGAGTTGTCATTCTATTCCCCCATACTCATATTCGCGTGACCGTGGCGAGAAGAGCAGCGGATCAGGGCCGACCCTGTATAGTTCGATACCCATGGTGTTCCGCAAAAAATGGTACAGCGTAATGGGATGATAAAACACTGTGCTGGGGAAATAGGAGGCGAAGTGTTTTATGACATTGACCAGCGGCGTCGGGGAATCGTCTCCGGGGAGTACCATTCCTAGCATTGTCCATTGATCGGGGACAGGTTCGTCATGCGAGAGTCCCATATAATCCCGGTAGGCGCCAGCTGGGGACAAATACTCCGCATCCCCTGTCGCAAAAGCCCCTAGCTCTGTCAAGGTAGCAACGGTTTCTCCAGAGTCCATCATGACAATAGGATCATGTGGCCATATGGGAATATCGGGATGATACAGGAGTGCTCGCATATGAATGGGAGTGGATGTGTATTTTTGCATAGAAAACCCGCGATAAAGTTGAAGAGAATCTAAGGGAATCCTATGGCTGTTATTAACATCTGCCAGTAGAATGATAACCATCATATCATGACGGTTATCACAATCTCTACAGGTGGCATGTGTTGATCACATTCTTGGCATTTTTTTAGTGACATTAGGATTTTTTAAGGAAACTCATCACATGAGCATCTGCTGCTGACAAGGCATCGCGGTCATTGTGCTCCCCTGAAGAAAAAGTCATATGTTTAGAGGCACGTTTGGGAATCATATCCATCATTGCGTCAACGACAACATGCGATGATGAGTCATGTGGATCATGTGCCACAATAACACGACGATGCACACGAGAAAATGTGCGCTCATTGCCTGCAAAATCAATGTGAGGGAACATTGCGTATACCCCACGCACATGATGCGCATGCGACGATGACATAGTCATCATATCGATAACTGGCGATAAGTTACCACCTTGAGACACAATGAGACTGGATGAGATGAACCGATAATATGTTGCCAGAGAAATGGCATCAAGTGCATCACACGATTGCGCCTGCACAGACATATCGGGCGCACGGAAAAATACCCCGCGCGGCACAGGAGTAAGAACGGTCATACCATTAGACACAAATCCAGTGATCGTCTCATTATATCCACCTACGGCTAGCGCACTTAATGGATCAACTCGCATTACTAAGGCTGGCGGTGCATTCTTACGACGCTTCTGCGGAGTGTTCACGGTTTGATCAAACATGGAGGTGAGTGTGTAGGAGAGTGGACAGTCGTCTCTCGCCTGAAAGTTCACCGGCTTCGATCGGAAGGAATCAAGGGAATCCACTCCCAGAGATGGAGAACATGGATGCTGGGGATTCATGGTCAATGATGTGGTCGGTGTAATGCAAGTGATGGTTGCGGGTGTTGTCAACGACTCGCGTACAATGACAGCAGTATCTTCAGTTAACATTCTGGCGTGCTGACGGAATCCAAAGGGTACCGTTGTCGACAGCAGAAGGGGAAGAATACGGTGATGCTTGGGGAGAGAAACAGATTCAATCGCCTCATAGTGCTGCTGGGCACCATCCCACCATTCCACCATATAGGGGGCACCATCGCCACCTACCAACACATTCGTTACACGGCCAGCTGGTGCCAAAAATACATCCTCACAGGAAAGCACGTCACCATGCTGGGCATCGAATGAGGTCGACAGACGAAACACCCCATGTTCTCCTGTAGTGGAGGAAAATCCTCGACAAAACAGCTCCCACCGTTTTGTTTTTTGATTAGCATAAAAGGAAATAGGATGTACATCCACACCAAGCTGTGCGCCACATATCATTCCGCTCATCATTGTACGGCCAGCACTCGGTAAGATGGCCACGTGTACATCGTTCCCCTCCTGTCGAGCATACCCAAAGGGACGCATGAGATCATCCCACAGCCATACTGTATGAGAAAATTGTGATGATCGTACATGGCGACGGTGAATAACATCCTCACGGACATCTACCGCCAAAATATAGGCGCCACCATTGTAACTAAAACCACACATAGTGGCATTGGGTCGTCGGGACAAAAAGAGATTGTGTCCAGCGTCAGAATAAATCTGCTCCATTGGACTCGTGGTTGTGTCGATGATGACAATCGTATCGTCCACCAATTCCATAACAAGATAGCGTGATCCTACAATGAAGCCTGCACGACGATATGGTCTGGGATAGGCGGACGATACGACCCCATCGACAGGAGATATTATTACTGTTTCTCGTTCAGACGTTGCCAAAATCATAGCGCCGTCGGGGGACACGACAACACTGTCTGGATCATAGCGGTATCCGTCGGCAGCTCCATGATGTAGACGGCGGGGCGAAAGCGTAAAAACATTATCAGTCATAGCAGTGCACATATCCACTTTGCGGGTTACGGTTTGACGGCACGCACATTGCGTACCAGAATGTCAGAATCATTATTATCTAGAATAATCTGATACGACTGTGTTGTCGAGCTGGATTGATTAATAGCCGATGATGTGACCATAGTTCCCAATTCACCAGAAAGACTATAGGTTAGCATCCCCATATCACCCTGGCAGGTTGATGAGAGAATGCCTAGTCCACACTCAACGAACAGTGTGCACGTATTGACCCATACGGAAATGGGGACAGACACCGTTCGATTGTCATGAGGCAATCCCATCGCAATACTCGTTTTATCTATGACAGACATGGTGCCAATGGTGGCGAATACGGAAGCATCGCCCTCCATAATTCTAGAGATGCAGTCATGAATAAGATCATCGTCGAAAGTCGGCAATTCATGGGTAAACGCCGGGGCAACAGACAGATAGGGGGTGAGTTTGTGTTGACGCATAATGTGAATGGTGAGGGCACTTTGTGTTGTAGACACTGCCACTGGGTGCACATCTCCCAACGGTGTGTAGTTGTATTCACCAGACATGATATGAAGGAGTGTATCGTACCTGAAAAAGGGGCGACGACCTAATAAAATGGCGAGCGGTTCTCCATCATCGTTAGTAGAAAATGTGGTGGCGTGCTGACAGGATTGCGTTGAGGGGGAAGCGTAAAGAAATGCAGCACGGAAAAAGAGTGGAGGGATACCATCATGTCCAAATGTTTGTGCAGCATCGATGACAAGATTTCCATCGCTATCCACCATCTGCCCGGATGTTGGTCGCTCCAGGGAAAAGAGTGTATTGATGGCGAGAGCACTCTGGGCACACATGATAGTAGTAGTGGAGAGGGCATATCCAAAGAGTGTAACATTGCCACCAATATCCTGCTTGTGGATAAGCCGTGAGGATGTGGCTGACAACCAATCGCCAGAAGCAAGGAGAGTGTTGACAAGCCGAGTTGTTTCTCCACATGTAGCGAACAGACAGTATGGTAGCCCCCCTTCATCGCCAGCAGTGCTATAGACATTTCCATAGAGGAGGCCGAGTGCAAAGTCTGCATGGGCCTTTCTGTAATCAAGGTGGGAGCCGATAATAGACGTTATAAGAGCTGGAGTGAGAATAACAGTAATAAGGGCCGCACCGTGATAGTCGCCAATGTAAAAGGCTGGAACACCACACGAGTGCAGGGTATAGGCAGCGGAGGCGTTGGCGGCAGCGAAGGTGATGGAGGGGCGATGTTCTCTGGCGGCTTTTGCAATATCTACGCCATGAGCAGCCATGACGCCAAGAGCGTAATATGTACTAAAGGGAAGTGGGTGGTCTGGTGGGAACGGGTCGACGCTATGCGTATCCATTTTTTCTAAGAAAATATGGTCGCCCATCACATTAATGTGTGGTTGATCATCCACGACACGTTCTAGTACTCGTTGAATAGCGGGAGAGTAGCGCTTGTGAGACAACATAGGCCACGTGACGCGAACATACCCATCTTGAGATACTGGCTGAATGTTCCCATTTTTATCAAAATATCCATGCAATGCCACACCAATAAGAAGATGGAGGTTGAGAAAAACGGTGAAAGGATTCATAGTTTCCACTGCGGCAATATATTTCCCCAGCCGTTCCTCTTTGGATCCCTGCCCGAAAAACGACATAACAGGATAAATAATGTGATCAAGGCCACAAATCCTGGTTGTTCCAGGGAGATCTCCTTCACTGAGCGTTCCGCCGTGGGCATGAACAATGGTGTCGGCAAAATCATAGATGGCCGTTTCGGCAGAAAAATTTAGTGTCAGCGGATCATAGACATTATCTTGATACCCTAAAATAATACCTACCAGTGGCAGCCGAAATAGTGCTCTCGTATAGGAGAGAGCGTTGATATCATCAATAACATCAACATGCTTCATTGATGGATTCTCGGCGAAATCGTCATCATTGATGGAATAAATTCCCATAGATTGTACGGGGCTGGCACCCGGAAAAAGAACATCAGTATCACTAATATCGACCTGAAAAACAGACCCCGGCTCCCCCATAGACCGTAATCGTTCTGGAGTAATATGACTGAATAGCTCCTCCCGGAACAGGTCATTGTTGGAAGAAATTCCTTCAAGAGAAAGATTATTTTTTGTAAACGTCAAAATCTGATTGAGCGTATCAGCGTTATCAACAGTAGTGGACATACCCACATGCCACCCCTGGTCTAAGGTGGAGGATAGTGTCCCGGCGTGGGCGGTGTTAAGAAAAACTAATGGTTCCCCAGGATGAATGGTCTGTGGTGACAGATCAATAAGATTGTGTGTTTCGCCGGAATGTGACAACAATTGTTGCGGTTTATGAAGATCGCTAACCACAATGTCACCGTGAGGCGTTGACACTGGCATCCATGGCGCAAGCATGAGAACGAACAACCCATCTTTTGTGTGAGACGCAATAATATCAATTAATTATAGCAAAGTTGTAGATGCTGTTCAAGCCGCCAACTATTCGGCATGATTTACTTCAGTGTCCATAAAATCAGTATCCAATGTCTCCGCAGCCTCCCCCTCATGGCGTGAAGAAAGAGTTGACATGTTAATGTTTCCACCGCCCATATTAGTCATGTGTGGTGGTTGGGAAACAGCATCTTTACTATTTTTAATAGCTGACACCAACAGTTTTCTGAGAACCTCGGGGAGGAAATCGGGTACGGCCTTCCACTGAACCCCATCATTTTTCTGCTGTTGTAATGCTAAAGACAAGAGCTCAAGCATATTGCTAATATAGAGCGGATAGAGGTTTTCCGTGGGAGCAGTACACATGAACGCCCATGCGGCAATATAGGCAGTTTGCGAGAAAATGTTATCCTTCACCACTTCATCTTTTAGCATGGTCAGCATTGTTTCTTCTTGTTCTGGGGTGAGGGGGCGACCAGATTTTTTGTGCATCGTTTCCCCCACTTTATTAAAGAGTTGCTCATTCGTATCATCCATGGACACTTTCATGCTACGAACAGATTCAATGGGTTTCCGTGGGGTGAGCCGTTCACGCTCTAATGCACACACAATTTCTGCTTTTTTTGCCCACCAAGGACCAACCATGGCACGCACAATTTCAACAACAAAATGCTGCCGAAGCTCATCTGGTTCGGTATCAAAAATAGTGTTAATGCGTTCCACCAGTTTCATTGTTTCTGTGAGCGCACGTTCTGAAAATTGCATTTGAGAGTAGGGAACAAGAGTGTCTGGTGTCCATAGTGGTGCAGCACCATCACGATATTGATCACGGAATACATACTCTCTTCCCTGTTCAACAAGTGTGCGAGCAAACCATACAGTGTCTTCACGAGGCTTGAGTGCCTCCAACCCAAAACCCTGTGACCAGTCATCAAAGAAGAGATCAACGTCACCATACCAGGCAATGTGCCCTCCACGATTAATGATGGCAGAGGACAAATCATAGGCGACCTCAACGGTTCCCTGCGGGTTCGCCGCCATAATATGGGATGTATAGAGGGAAATGTCGCCAGCATCGCCATATTTGCCGTGAGTCAACAACCCAAGGAGAGCATTTTGGACAGCAGGCATACACGTGGTCATTTCATCCAAAAACTGAACAGTTAACCCATCATAAATCTCAAAATAATCGAGAACAGCTTTTGCCACCTGTGGGATAGCACGCTGCGTGGATGTGACACCATCAGTATGGTCTTTCTCCGTAAAGAGAAGGCCATAAATGGTAGTAGGGTCTTCGGTGGAGGGCTGAATGGTTTGTACCATATAAGGTGTTCCAGCCTCATCAACTTCTTGTGAGAGCGCTTCAATGGTACGAGTTTTTCGCGCGCCAACGGGTCCCCATAGAGTAACAGGGGTTCGTGAAGCAAGGAAGATACGCATCAAGTCTGCTGCCACCAGTCGCGGACGCTGTTTAATAATCTCAACGTCCTTCACCTGACACGCATACAGTTTTGACTTGTATGCGAGTGGTGCAAAGGAGGTTTTAGGGATGAGGTCATCCCCCTCCTTCTTTTTGCGTCGACCCTTGGGTTGTTGTTGTGGCATGAAGCAGAATCCTTGATATTGCTCTATGTGTGCGACGATCCTTCACTCATTATATCGTGGTCATCGTCTATTTAATGGAGGAACTGTGAGAAAATCCCATCTCGAACTCCGTCAAGCGGTAGGGCATGACCGTTTATCGCACGGACATATTGTGCTGCTCAATATCGAATGCTGGGTTAAGTAGCCGTTTGACGGCCTCATGTCGCATTGTTTTCACCAGGTCGCCATACAATCGATAGGATTCTCGCTTAAACTCCACCAGCGGATCAGACATCGCCATTGTCCGCAACCCAACGCCTTCTTGAACATCATCAAGAACATAAAGGTAGTTTTGCCATTGTTCATCAATGGTAGCAAGGAGAATGTTTTTCGCCCGCACATTGGCATGCCCTGGGCCTTGTGTACCGTCAATAGTGGCACATAGGGTGTCATAAAAATCAAGGGCATCGACACGGACGGCAACGTCAAGTTGACGATGGGAAATCATGCCAGACTCCCCGTATTCATTGCGCATCACATGGTCCATCACCGGACGAGCATCCCTATAGAGATCGTGAAGAACTTCATCTAGCTGTTCAACATTTTTTCCAGCTTGGGGGAGAATATCTTCACAGACACCGTGTACGACTTCATCAATAAGAGCTGTGGTTCGACCTGTCATATCATCTTCATGAAGAATATTTGACCGCAGTATATAGAGAGTTTTTCGCTGCTCATTTTTCACATCGTCATAGTCGAGAACAGAGGAGCGAATCTCAAAATTCATACTTTCTAGATTGTATTGTGCTTCACGGAGAAGGTCTAGAGGGTCCTTATCGGTAAGTGCGCCATGAACACCCTGGTATCGGTCACGCATTTTAGTAACTGGTCGCATCATATAGCGGTCAAGAATGCTATCTTCCAGTGACAGTAGGGTATAGGTTTCACCAGGATCACCTTGACGACCTGACCGTCCCTTCAACTGATTATCAATACGCCTAGCCTCATGAAGTTCAGTGGCAATAACGCAGAGCCCGCCAACGTTACGAACGGCATCTGCATGGTGTTCTGCCTGGGAACGTTGCTTGGCAATTTCCTTATCCCACTCTGCGTCCCATTCTGGTGACTCGGGGGTGAGTTTCCGATGCCGCAGGAGCGCTTCAGCAATCACATCAGGGTTACCGCCCAAAACGATGTCTGTCCCTCGACCGGCCATATTAGTGGCAATAGTGACGGCTCCCAGGCGTCCGGCGATGGCAACCATGAGAGCCTCTTTGCGGTTATTTTTTGCATTCAATGTGTAGTGCTGAATGCCACGTTCATCAAGGAGGGCGGAAATTTCTTCCGATGCCTTGACCGATGCTGTTCCCACAAGAACGGGCTGCTGATGACGGCGTTTCTCATCAATAAGGCGGAGAACGGCATCATACTTTTCTTGCTTTGTTGCATAGACAAGTGGGTCATGATCGACGCGGATGCGGGGCTTATTAGGTGGGATGGTGACGGTGCGAATGGTGTATGTGCGGCCCAGTTCTGCGGCCTCTGTTTCTGCCGTACCCGTCATGCCGGAAAGAATGTCATACTGGCGGAAAAAATTCTGGTAGGTTACTGTTGCTAAAGTAGTGGATTCTGGATGAATTTTCACATGTTCTTTAGCCTCAATAGCCTGATGCAATCCTTCATTGAAGCGTCGACCAGGAAGTGATCGTCCAGTGAACTCATCAATGATCAGAATGGAATCATCACCATCGGGTTCACCAATCATATAATCCTTGTCGAGGGTGAACAACTCTTTCGCCTTGAGGGCATTCATCATATAGCGCACCAGGTAGGTGTTTTCCGGGGCATAGAGATTTTTGATCCCAATCTGTCGCTCCACTGTCGCGATAGCTTCTGGTTCAACAGATACAGTATGCTTCCGCTTATCTACGCTATACATGTCTGGAGTTAAGCAATATTCTGCAATACGGGCAAATTCTTCATACCAGACGGTAGATTCTTCCCCAGAGCCAGAAATGATGAGGGGGGTTCTCGCTTCATCAATCAAAATGGAATCTACTTCATCAATAATGGCATAGTGATAGTGCCCACGTGTCACACAGTCGTTTACCACCTTAGCCATATTGTCGCGTAAGTAGTCGAACCCATACTCATTGTTGGTTCCATAGGTAATATCAGCTCGATAGGCTTGTTTTCGTTCATCTGGCTTGGATGTTGATGTAATGGTCCCCACGGTGAGACCAAGCCACCGGTAGATGCGCCCCATAAGGTCAGCGTCACGTTGTGCCAAATAGTCGTTGACGGTGACAATATGCGTTCCCTTCCCCTCCAGGGCCCGCGTGTACGCCGGAAGTACACAAGTGAGGGTTTTACCCTCGCCTGTCCCCATCTCTGCGATACTGCCCGAATAGAGAGCTGCACCGCCCATAATCTGCACAGGATAGTGGTAAAGGCCAAGGACACGCTTGCTTGCTTCCCGTGCCGTCGCAAAAGCCTGCGGCATAATATGTGCCATGGTGGCACCATTATCCAACATGGTTTTGAAATCGACGGTTTTATGTCGCAATTCACTATCCGTTAAAACACCATAATCATCTCCCATCATGTCAATTTCTCTGGCAAGTTTTTCAATTGAATGGAAGGTGCTTTTATCGCCCGATCGCAAAAGATTATTCAAAAGCATGACTCTGATTGTAACAGAACGCGATCTTTTGTTGTACACAATGGTCAAAAATTTGGCGCGATAAGGATAATGATGCTACATTGTGTGTCATACTGGTTGGGTACTAGCATGTATCCACTCTTCTTGTATTCACATCATCTGTCAATAAAGGACGATTTTTCTATGAGTTCACCAGTCAATCGACTACATGCCACTCTCATAAAGCACAATGCGCTTGCAGAATGGATGACAGCATGGGATCACTATTATAGGCGACGACCCATTCAAGCCATTCTGGTAGAGCACGGGGAAATGTTTTCTGCTACAACTGTCTATCGACAGGGCAAGGTTCTTCGAGAACACTACATGGATAGAGAACATGAGGCACACGATTGTTGTGGCGGAAAGATGGGACAAGAATTTTTACGCCTCATCTCCAGCGATCATAGTAACAGCAACCAATACTATCAAAAATCTGCCACCACACATCAGCCCCACCCACATAATGTCGGGCATGCAGAAAATGGAGCAGCATTGTTCCACACTCTCGATACGACAGTGAACCGTCAGGGTGATGATAGTCTCACTGTCACGAAAGATGGGGGAACGATGGTGGTGGATGGACAGCCCCCACTGAAAAGGGGCGAACACATTAATAAAGAAAAGTTTGCCACCATGTTTGGCCTCAACCCCGAGGACATTCATATCACCTCATGCTCCATGCGAAAAAGCAATTGGCAGCAACAAATGAAGGGCGGAAAGGTCACTGACCTTCACGCCTACAAATACAACATCAACTTCACGTGGGCGACACATCAGCTGGACATTATGTCGGATGATTCTTGGCTTCCCGACACTATCTGCTACGACCCTATTCCCGTCTCTCGTACCCCCGGAGAAGAGCCCATGGTTATCGGTATCGGTGATACCCATGTGGGCAAGGCTGCGGAAGAATCAGGATGGGATCTCGCAACATTCGGTCATGCCTGGGGTACTCTTATCACCAATCTTGTCCGAGAAGTACAAGAACGTAACCCCAACCACATTTATCTTATGGCATTGGGAGATTTTACCGAAGGACACACTAGTCAGGTGGGGAAAAATATCGCAGGGTTGGGGTTGCCCCTATCTGAGCAAATTCACCTCGCCTCACGACTCTATTGGCAACTTATTCACACTCTTGCTCGCACTGGAAAACCCATCACTGTCGCAGCGCTTGGCGGCAATCATGGTGATATGACACGTGTACAAAATATGCCCGTCAACGACAATACTGATATTCTCATTATGAAAATGGTGGCCGATCGTTGTTCAGACAGCCATCAGAATGTTCATTTTGTCTTCCCCGAATTGAACAATGCGTTCATTCATCTTGATCGCGATACTCATGGTATTAATATGCTTCTCGCTCACGGTCACACGTGGAAGGGCGGATTCACTGGTGCTCAGAAGGTGTGGGACAACCTGCGGGCAACCGGTGGGGTTCCCTTCGACACTAAGATTATGATGTTTGGGCATTTTCATCACTTTCAGGCCAGCATGATTGGAGCGGATCGAGTTATGATGTCCATCCCTCCATCTGGTGAACTGCGGAGTCAATGGTTCACGAATGCGGCAGGTGTGTCTGCCGGTGCCCCTGGATGCCTCGTCTTTACTGTAAACGATAATGATCTCCCCACTAAGATGTCCCTGGTTGGCATGGAGTAACAGAACAGTGCTGGAATAGCCAATGACCACGGGCACAAAGCCCGTGGTCATTGGCTATTTAAATTGTCATCGTAGAATTAGTGATCTTGATACGATCTATCTTTCTTCTGTTGCCGATAGATTTCTGTTCGTGTACTGGAGGCACGGATTTTATCAATAATATCAGCATCAGTGAATGTGTCATCATCAATCCCCGCTTCCACTGTGAGCATGTCATCGAGTTCCCATGTCACATCTTCGCGACCGATAGCGCACCGGTAGGAGCACTGTTGGAGTCCATGATTGTCAACCCACTCGTATTTTTCTGATACTCGTCCAGAAAATTTACTGTAATCTAGGCCGGGGACAACGAGTTTAGCAGGAATATAGCCAATACTATAGAGTCCGGGATTACGCGGATTATTGTTAACGGCACGAATAGACACTGCATGAGGGTCATAAGGGTTGTCTGGTTCGTGAACAAAATAAAGCTTTTGCCCCTCCGTCAATCCCAAAAGAGTTTCCTTATTGGGGGATCCATCTTTGAGGAAGGATGTTCCTGCCGGGGGGATAACCGGATGCCCACCCTGCCACGCGATTGTCCACGGATTGCGACGAAACTGAGAAAGAATACTATCGTTTTTGCTTGGGGAGATAGTATTCATAGTGGGAGAAACACTATCTTGCTGTTCTCGTGTATGAACACGGTAACGGTAGGCAATGTTGCGGCGACGACGACCAGTAGAATCCGTCACCCATTCCTGATGGGGGCGCGAGGGGCGATTAACAGTATTTTTGCGAGCCATATCTATCCCTTCTTAAAAATTTTCACAGCCGCACGAACAGCGGGACTCTGATCTTTCGACAATTGGTCGATATACCATCCATGGAGCGCCAAGTTGACTCGCACTGAGCTATCCTCATCATTCACCATATGGCGTGGTGGATGATAACCGGATGCAACAGCGTATCGAACATGTGCATTCGGATGACGTGACAGTCTTTCAATAATCGTATCATCCATGGTATTGTTGGCGACCTCCGCCACTACCAGTGGACTTGAGTCATGAGACAACTCATCATGATACTGATCCCAGCGTTTGGCCACCTCAGATCTGACGGAGGTGAATGGACTGTGGACGTAACGCGCTATAAGACGCGCATCATCTGTTGCTTGGGCAATGACCTTAGCAACTTCCGCCGATGAATCATCCGCCAGTGCCATATGATAGTGCGAATGGCGCGCAACAGCAGCTCTAACTTCGGGACGAGAATCCCTCACCAGATCATCAAGATGATACCCGGCATCAGCAACGGCGATACGTACCTGGACATCCTTGTCTCGGTAGAGAATATCTGCATAGCGCTTCGCCGACGCCAACTCCATCTTTTTCGCTGTCGGTAGCAGATGGATGGATTCATCAGAGATGCCAGTGGAGGCAACAATGTCACGTGCGGAAGGAACACGATGGTGGGTATGATGGAGAGTTGGCTTATAGGCGGCATTCGTGACGGTACGCCCGTCCCCCATCGTCACAGTGCGCTTATGCGCCTGCGATGGTCGGAAGGCCACATCCTTCTTCTTCACAACACATCACACCCAATGGTAGCAGTACATCACTAGTAGGCAGTTTTGTCTCCCATTGTAGTGGAGAGAATATGGCTGCGTGCACCTATTATTGCTCGTGCTGCTCCCCGAGCTCGTTGCGTGCCCACTGCTGTTCCATGACAGAAAAAGCCTGCATAAAACTATTGGTATCAGAGTAGTCATGCGGAATAATACGCTGGTGGCTCAGAATGTCCTGAACCTGACTATAGCGCAACGGAGTCATCCCTTCTAGCGTCATGAGCGCATTATTAAATTCTGCCATGGTCGAAGGGAATACAACATACAATCGAGTATTGTTAGCGGGAATATCAGCAATCAGCATATGCTCAGTCGGTGTACATGGATTATCCTCTAATGATTGTAGTGTACACATAATGGGAAACATTAGGCATCATCTTCTAGATATGTGCGAAAGGTGGATACCATATGATCAATATCATCATCATCCATACGGAAAGACTTGCACCATTTTCTCATACTATCGTATGGTGATAATCCATCAGTCATGACCGCCTTCTCCACTTGGACAAGAAGATCCTGAGACTCTTTACTGGGGACATAATCAATAGTAACTTTTTTCCCCTCATGTTTGAGACGACTCAATGATTTTTGCTCATCATTACTCAGTTCATGCCCAACGGGAATACTGATAATCATCCACTGATTATCATCAGTGGTGGCAGTTTCTATGTTCTCAAGGCTGATGGTAGCAATAGTGCGTTCACCGGGAATTGTCTGATGTGTGAATGATACTGACGCATCCTCCACTGTAACAACCTCAAAGCCTACTGGAGCCACCATATCATCTCGCGACACACGATACAGTTTTCCCACATAATGGAGCGGTGTTTCGGGGATCATCTGACGACGATGAATGTGGCCTAGCCCCACGTAGTCCCAGCCGGTAAATGTGTCGCTCACGTCGGCAGCATTATTGCCATCCCCAAATGTGTCATCCACAAGTCGAGGAGTTCCGTCTCGTCTCGTATAGGGAGTCAAACTTCCCGTAATGAGAGCATGCCCAAAAAGTAGGGTAGGGGTCGTCGTGTCCGATGGGAGCAAATCCATGGCACGCTGCGAGAAGGTGCTTGGCGTAGACGATGCTTCACCCACCACCTTCTCCCAGGGGAGGAATCCCACAAAACAATCTGACAATTGCATCGTCTCATCGCGCCATACAACCTGCTGACACCATGGGTAATCAGGGAAAAGACTATAGGGAAGATTTTGCCCTTTTTTCAGACCCTTATATTCATGATTACCAGCCACAAAAATAACCTTTGTGGACTCCAGCTGATTAAAGACGTCAATGGTACGACGAATCACTTCATGGTGAGTAACCCCATTGTCAAAAAAGTCTCCAGCAGATACCAGAAAGTCAATATGGTGTTTATTACAATAGGTGACAACATGGGTGAGACACCGTAGCGCCTCCACCGTATTATCAAGAAGCCCCTCGTCGCTATTAAAGGTGGTGTTGACGGAGGAGTCAATGTGGGCATCTGCAATTACAGCAAACGTCGTCACGCTACACCATCCAACATATCGTAGACGACAATGGTAATCTCTCCATCATTCCAATGGTCGATAATATCTTCACGTGCGACTGGTTCAATCTCAGAATCGATTTCAGCGCACCGTGGGTATGAGGAAATACTGGAACAATATATGTCCCAGAAATCTTCTGCATCATCCGCCCCTACGCCCACCACTTCATCAACAAACTGGTTTGGAGTGAAGGCGGTAAAGCTGGTTTCCGACGACATACTAAAATCATCACCAAAAATGATGCTCTGAGATGCTAGGAGACAGAGTACATCAAGGGTACGCTGGTCAAGTTCATCACGAGAATAAAAATCATTGTGTAACATCGTGCCTTCTTACAAGAGGATCATGGGACCCGTAGGGGATTATCCCCGAGGATCACGAAAATTTTTATGGATGAAAGAGATGTGGCCATGTTCATCAAACATCATAGCATCCACGGAAGTGGAATCCTGTTGTGAACAGGTGGTGCGATTGGTACACATATGGGGATCATAATGTGGAGTAATGGGCTGCGGAGTCAAGCAGCATGCTGCAAGAACACTGGAAGTAATAATGGCAGATAGTTTGGTCAGCATAATGTGAACCTTCTGGTGGATAAATGCTAGATGATCTTGTCTCATTATAACAGCATGGAGTTATGAGAACAAGTCGAGCATGATTATTCTGGTGCAGAATAAGAATCGCTGCTGGCAAGAATGTGGAGAATCAGCACAAGAATAAGACTCCACATAGACGATATCGTAAGACGGCCAGTGATAAGCTGTCCAGAATTGTCAAGAAAGGGGATGATGATCATCTCTATAATGCCACAGAGAATGATGAGAGCAGCGAGGACGTGGAAAATGATATTTTCGATGCGAGAAAAGTTGTCGTGCATGGGGAGAGTGTATCACATGGTCTGGGTTGCTCCAGATAATGTGATATTATCACATTATCCTATGCCGTTGAGGTAATGTCGCACACGCTCCGGTCGAAAAATCTCGTCAACCTCCGGTGACACTGAATGAACAACTAAGGGTCTTGTTAATTCGCGCATTATTCTTTCCCGTGCCGGACCAAAAATATCCTCCAATGGCACAAATCCAGCTTTCTGTGGGGCAAACGGGCGTTCACGACGAGGGCGATAATTGACGTCACCAGAAAAATTTGTGGATGCATTTTGTCCGCGAGTTTCGCACCACAACGCCAACCACGCACCCTGCGGAAGAGTGGTCATATGAGCAGTCCATGATCTAAATTCTCCCTGCGGGGAGAAGGGGGCATTGGGAACATAGTGACCCACAATGTCATGGACGGCACGGAAAATGTCATTAATACACAGGTGATGTGCGTCGTAGGAGACCCCAGAGTCGGCGAGAAAAGGATGATCCTCTGGAAGTGCTCCAGCAGCCGACGTAAGCAGAACAGGAATAGGATGCTTCTTTTCCATGGCGCTAAACAGATCGCGAGATGTCGATGTTCCGCGCTTCGTAAATGTGAACACAATTCCATTGTCGCAGAGAAGCTTATACTGCTCCATCAAGTGATCAACCAGAATCCTATAGGAGCTGTGGACAGCTGGGTGGGAATAATCGCAGGCGAGGGAATTGTAGAGTATGGCATGTTCTCTATCGGATGCTTGCGGGGTATCGTAAGGTATAAGGCGCACGATAAAAGTCCTTGTTAATAAATCACTCGAACGGCAAACGGGCAAATTCCTGAATAACGTACGGGGTTTTCCACAACGCCTACCCCATAGTCATAGGCTTCCACCATTTTACCATTGCCAACATACATGGCCACGTGATCATTACCACCGCTGCCATAAAATAGCATATCCCCAGGCCGCATCTGATTGAGGGGGACATGCATTCCACCGCTAGAGTATTGCATAGAACTGTGACGAGGAAGTCGAATAAGATCACGCTCAGGGTCTCCCGTGGGATGATCCACCTTGTCATTTCTCAATGTTTTGTAGAAGGCATACACCATAAGCCCGGAGCAGTCATATCCTACCGCACCAGACCCGTCCACAGCTAACGACGGGGCATAGTCGGCTTGTCGAGTAATGGGGTCTCGCACAACCTGCCCTCCACCCCACGCATAGGGTGTTCCGATTTTAGCGTACACCCTATCAATCACCTGTTTAACACGGGCGTCGGCGCTTGTGGGCTGCACAAGATTGGGGAGTGCTGCCCGAGGCGCCTCCTTCGCTGCGGGGGTGCGCGATGGGGCCTGTTGGGTGGCAACAGATGTGGTGGAATGCCCGGTGGTGGGTTCAAAGAAGATTTCCCGACCCATCGCCTCCACCTTCACCTTCGCCTTGGGCATGACAGGCTTACCGGAAGAATCATCCACCAGATAGCGAAGAAGCTGGAGTGTTGCCGCATTAATATCCCCGCTGGTGGTCACAACATCCACCGTGGGAAGCTTCTCAATAGTCTCAATAAGCTGCGGCTTGTGCCGCACCATAAAATATCCGGCATCCATCATTGCCTGGTCTGCCACCGGGTCCCCCGTATGAGCGAGCGTCTTTGCAGCAGATAAGATGACACTATTGGGAGTGTGCTGCAACACCATGATAGCGAGTTTTTTAGGGATGGATGTCCCAATGCTAATGGGAACGCTGGCGACCGGGGTGATGGCAACATCATTTTCGATAATGTCCCTAATTTCCCCTTCATCCTCTATCGCTTCATCCTCGCTGTCGGAGGTGTCCTCTATGACAGTGTGGTCATTATCGTCATCTGATGGGAGAGCTGATGGGGAGTCATCACTAGTGTTGCCATCGGGTACCATATCGTTATCCCCCGTGGCAACGGCGTGAGTTATTTTTTTCACCTGGTGCGTGACCGTATTGTGTGGGAGTGAGTCTGCTAAGAGATCAAGCTGGGTGGCAATATCTGCTCGCTGCTGTGACGTGAGGGAATGCTCATCAAGCATCGACACCAAATGCTGTACCACTGTGGTTAAGTGGGCTAATTGTTTCGTGAGACGTGCCATATCATCATCGTGGTGGCGACCACTGCCATGCTGATAGGTGGCAAGGATAGCGTCAACATCATCGGGGGGGAGAGTCCTCTTGAGGGCAGAGATAGCCTTGTGGGTGGGGTATGTTGGTGGCGTATCCGGTGAGGGGATGGTGGGGGTGAATCCTTCGGGGAGTGCTGCTGGTGCCGCCTGGGTGGGGATAGGTGTTGCAAGACCACCAACAAAAGTTGTTCCCAACCCAACTGCGAGAGCTTTTTTCGATAAAGAAACCATAACACCTATTCTACAATAGGGGGGTATAGCGTGGCGGGGTGAGAATTTTCCTCTCTTTTCCGCAGGACACCAATATGCGCTACTATCTGTTTGAAGTCCTCCCCACGCCTAAAGGCGGGGCACCCTTGGCACGTTTGGGTGGTTGGTATGCAGCGCACATTTGATGATTGACAATGTGGCAATCATTGTGCTATAATGTTGATTATCAGTTCCCCGCAGTCGCCTCTCATCATGATGCGTCCTATTGCACACGGGCCCTAGTCGCCTCCCCATTATTTTTAGGGGGAGGCGTCATTTTTGCACACATTGTGCCAAACGCAAAGATCACCCACTGTGACACCACTGCCATCAACTACAATCATCTCTATGACCGAATTTTATGGAACCATCACCAACATGAACAATAAACCCTTGCATGTTATTGGGGAAACTCTTGCACAATGGGCGCATGATCTATGGGATGATGATTGTGTCACCACATCCCCACTGGACACTTTCACCACAGTGGAATCGGATTCCACCCGCATGGAGTTGTCGAAAAACGGCAACAATGACGTGACACTCTACATTTTTACCGCAGACCATGACGGATGCGACATGTTCCATAAGTTTGCCACATCGGCCTACTATGGCGGTGTCAATGTGACCTATCCACGGAATATGTCTGGTCGTGAGCTTTTAAAAATCTATGACAGGGCACGTCTACCGATCACAAAATAAACCGTCGGAAACGCCTGGGTGGCAATGAGCTTACACAGGCGTTTCCGACGGCGAGGAGACAAAAGGAGAAACAATGATGTTCGTGATGATTATCGCGAACATCATTAAGAATATCATATCATCGACAGCACATCAACATTTTTGTCACATTATCTTCTTTTTTTGAAAAAATCATGTTTTTTTACAAAACTCTGAAGGTGGTCACGGCATTTCACGGGAAATGTGTAAAGAATCCCTTTCTAGATTTCCCATGAGGCCGCATCCCCATTTTTAGCATCAGCTTGCTCATAGTCCGCCCAAATATCTCCACCACCGGTAAATTCATCCGTAAATTGCTTAAGTGGAGAAGAGGACACCCCCTGCGTATCCGATGGGGCCTCAAAAACTGATTGATCGGCACCATCAAACGTGAGAGTAAATGTTGACCCACTCGCCAGTCGCGTGTGTGTTGCATCCACATTCATATGGCTGGGAAGATAATCCTTATTTCCACGCATGAAAGGCCGGTCAAGAAGAATAATCACGTCAGCATCACGGGAAATAGAATCCGATGAAGCAATGTTCATCACCGTTGGCGGCATGTCACCATTACCACGGTTCATCTGTGTTAAATACACTACGCCAATATTGTATTTCACTGCCAACATTTTATAGAAACGGGACAGTTCGGTGATTTCGTTAATGGCTTCCCGCTGATTTTTGACTTGAAGTTGAATATAGTCTACAAAAAGAACCAAACGCTTACCAGGATTCTGCCTCTGAAGAGCAATAACATGCGCCTCAATATCAGCTATTGTTAAACTGTCTGCCGTCCCGGAGACTTGAACAATATTTTCCTCCTGCAATTGCACCACCATAGCCTCCACTCGGTCTTTTTCCTCTTGAGTGAGACTGGAGCACTCATCTGGGGTGGGGGAGGTTAAATACTGGTCGATTTTCTTCCAATCTAGCTTGACACGATAAGCGACAAGGCGTGCTAAAAATTCATGTTTCTGGGTTTCAAAGTTGGCCACAAGTGCCATATTATTGCTGTCTGTAGCAGTCACGGCACTGATGAGAGACAACATGAATGTTGTCTTTCCCACCTTGCCACGAGCACCAATAACCACATTCGTCCCAGACTCAATCCCCTTGCCGCCCAAGGCTTTATCCAGAGAAGGAAGGCCGGTGGATACGGACCACACGGTACGAGGATTCTCTCGCACATGATGATATAGCGTAGCAATGTCAACAAGGCTACTCTCTGGGTGCGCCGTTGTTGACACGATACTCATCAACTGCGCATTTACATCAGCCGGAGAAGAATCTTCCGTTGTCTCAGACAGAATCTTACTCACGCCGTCCAACTGTTCACGCAAGACGCCCAAGCGTTCAAGGGTACTAAGGGCATTGGTGAATGTCGTTCGTGTGGTGAGAGTGGCAGACAGTACCACATCGGTCACATAATCCTGCGGAGACGTATCCTTAAATGAGGATAACTCAGCATTATCTAACCGCTGAGCAATAATCTGTTGGTCTGGTTGGAGACCAGATCGATACATTTTCATAATGACTGCCATGGCAGCGGAGGCACGTGGCGACATAAATAGTGTGGATAGTCCTACGCGATCAATAACGCGTGCAATATCATTACAAAATTCCCCATCGGTAGAAATAAGGGAGCCAACAATGTTATTTTCCAGCGGGGTAGAGAAAAGCTGTGCAGTCATAGTATCTATCGTAGCGCCATAATGTCGTGATGTCGAATCTATGACGTTATTTTAGCTGACTCTAGTGAGAATCCGGCGGGGTCTTTAGCCCCGCCGATGAATCACTTTTCAGACTCTCCGTCTTGCGACTGCACATAGTGCAAAATTTTCTCTTTTGAAACTCTCCCTATTGTATCGCAATAGTATCCTCCGTGCCAAAGCTTTCTCTTGTTTCCCCAGTAAAGCCTGGACAAATGCTCAGACTCAGAATCCCACAGGGTGCTTCAGGCTATATCCTTTCAATCTGCTGACTATTCCAGACACCGAAAATTGCGGTGGTGTTTTGATTGCGATGTGGACATGGTTCCCATGTTCAATTCCCATCGCTAGGATTTCGAAAGACGAGTGTTTTTCTATTTCCCGGAAAGCTGAATACACTTGTTGCTCTATTCCGGCGAGAGCGTTTTTCTGTATTTCGTGATCAGGATGATGTGGTAGAGCAATCGTGTTTTTGAACCCATTTTGACGAACCTCTAAAATCTATGGTACAGTTACAATTACCATAGTATGACACTCTTGAAAGGTGGTGAAAACAGTGTCACCAAGGAAATCGGCTCCTACGAGCATGTCCGACGAAAAGCGTTTGGCGAAAAACAAGCGCATCAAAAAGGCACTGAAAGCCACCCGTAAACGTCGCTCTACTATGGACTGTAAAGTTTTTCAACTGAAAGTGTCTAAAACCAGGCTTAACGGTCAGCAGAATGAGGCTCTGGATAGGTTGTTTCTGGAGGCGAAATGGGTCAGAAATGCTCTGATCGCCTCTGAAGACTTTACTAGAGATAACCTCAAAAACTTCCGTGATACAGTTCCCGTACATACTCCTGATGGTGTTGAAATTCGGGATATTCGTGTGCTCGGCGGACAGATAGCCCAAGGTGTTTTATCGGAAATCAAAACCAACCTACACCAGCTGTCTTCCTTGAAGAAAAACGGTCGCAAGGTTGGTAGACTGAAGTTCTGCCAGGAGATCACCAGCATTGACTTTGTGCAAGCGGGTCACAACCTGGAAGCTGAACACTGACAATTCCACCGTTAAGCTGGCGAACATCCCCGGATGGATAAAAGTCCGTGGGCTGAAACAGATCCCAGAAGGTGCTGAGTTTGGCAATGCGAAGCTTGTTCGTCGTGCCTCGGGTCTGTATATCCACATCACCACTTTTATCCCCAAGGTGGAAAAAGAAGTCCAGCCTGGTACTGTCATTGGCGTGGATATGGGTATTGCAACTGGTTTGACACTCTCGGATGGTTCCAAGATTAACGTTGTTTTTGGAGAATCGGAGCGGTTGCGTCGGCTACGTAAAAAGCTGAGTAGGCAGGAAAAAGGCTCCAACAAATACAACAAAACATGGAAACTCATTAAGCGAGAGCTGGAGAAAAACACTCGAAAGAAAAACGATGCTGCGAACAAGATCGTTCATGAACTAGCGAAAAACGAACGTATTTTCTTCCAGGATGAAAACATTTCAGCCTGGAAGAATAAAAAGTCGAAAGCTCGCGGAAGTAAGAAAATCCACACTGGCATTCTTGGTAGAGTCAAGTCTCAGCTGAAAACGCTGGATAATGCGGTGTGCTTGGATAGGTTCGAACCCACCACACAATTGTGCGTGTGTGGTGCGAAAAACAAGCACACTCTTGACAAGCGAGTTTACCGTTGCGAGTGTGGATACACAGAAGATCGTGATGTCCACGCTGCGCTTAACATGATAAGGATTGGGAGCGCCTTAGAACAAGAAAACTCCCCTGGTCCGGAACAGACCAGAACTCCCGTGGAGTTCCCTGTAAGACCTGCGGAGATGTCTTTTACGGGCATTACCGTAGGCGCTGGGACTGTGAAGCGGGAAGCGGCGAGGTCTTCAGCCTCGCCGTAGTTCACATGCCACTACTCCCAAACCCAGCGGTATCCCTATCAGAACTCTCAAAGCCTTTCACCTCAGTGAAGGTAAACATTTCTACACGTTGAAGAAGAAGCTGGGCAATACGGTCACCCTTGTGGATACGGACAGAATACTGCTGGTCGAGATTGATGAGGCACACCTTGATAGCGCCATGATAACCGGCATCAATTGTGCCAGGGGCGTTCACAATGGATAACCCATGTCGTACGGCCAGCCCCGAACGAGGATGAATAAGTCCCACATATCCTGTGGGAATGTCAAGAGCAATGCCGGTGTTCACGAGTGCTCGCTGTCCTGGCTCGACCATAAGAGTTTCCGCAGAATAAAGGTCTACTCCAGCGTCATCGTGATGTGCACGCTGAGGCATCGGAAGATCATCGACCAGGCGAATGATGGGAAGAGAGAGCTGAGACATAGGGGGATGCCTTTCTTCGATGCATAGATCATTAGTCGTTGTCCGGCTGAGGATAATCATCGGAATAATAATCGTCGGGGATACGTCCACGTAAATCCTTCCGATAATTCACGCAATCCTCTGCCAGGGCGCGAGCCAGAGACTCCATATTAATAAGGCGTGTTTCCAAGTGATGATCCATGTCTGCTTGATAGGTGGCAGCAATCGTATGGGCATCATCAAGAATACGTCGAGCCTGTTCATTGGCAGTGTCGACAATAGCCGATTCAGCGACCAGACGCTTCGCCTCTTGGTGAGCATTATCGACGAGAGCGGCCGCCTGCTTTTCAGCAGCCTCCACTGTCACCTGAGCATCACGGTCAGCACGGCTCAAGATATCGTCGGCTCGACGATTCGCATCATCCACATGTTGAATAGCATCCTGACGAGCGTTCTCCACCATTGTAGCGGCCTCGTGCTCTGCCGTAGAGCGTGCCACCTCAGCATCATGAGTAGCCGTGTCCACAATGGATTGCGCTTCGCCGTCAGCTTTATTGAGTATATCCGTATAGTAATTGTCTGCTTCAGTGCGTGTCGTGTCAGCATACATATTAGCCTCAGCAATCGTTTGATCGCCGGAAGCAATAATAGTAGAGGCAGATACCACATCGTCAGGAAGAACAGATTCTAACTCACGCAATAGTGTGAGAATTTTATTTCGGTCAATAGAGGCATTGGAAGAGAAAGGGATTTGTTTCGCATCGGTGACCATGCTGGTGATTTCAGCAATAATCTCTGTGGATTGAAGTGATTGCGACATGGAGATAATCCTCACAGGTAATGGTAGATCGAGGTGATATTATATCCCAGCTTAGCAAACAGTGATGTCATTGTCGCGTCTTTTTTTTGCGTGAACAGAATAACGCCATGCCCCACTATAATAATAGGAAAAATACCGTCGATAAGGGTGCAGTCATGCCACGAAAAAATTTTGCTAATCAACCGAGCCATGCTCATCAACTCCTCATCAAGCGGAGTGATGGGACGTTTGCACGCAATATTGCGGCACACAACAACAGCAAGCGCTCCTCTACACGCCGTGTGTCACCATCGCCACTTAAAGTACTCTCTATGGCGGCATATGAGGGGGGTCGCTCTCGTGACGAGCAGTGGAGAAAAGAACTTGACAGTGTCATTGGAGACAGCGATTCCCCAGAGGTTGACGAGTTGCGCTCTCAGCGCGCTGCCGTTGCACTCAGACTTGCTGGTGGCATGAAGGTGAGAGACGCGTCCATTGACGAAGCATTTGATAGCGTCCAAGAACCTGACGGCGGCATGACCTATGACATTCACAGCAAAGCTCCAACAGTGGGGTTCGGGTACAGCCCCTACCCCGAGCGTTCCGTCGGATTTCCATCGGCAGACGATATTCACGTAGGAGACATTTTCGCCTTTTGGAACAACAATAAAGACCTGCTGGAAACAGAAGACCACTACATTGGGCTCTGGAATGACCCCAAAGATGGGAAAGTGTGGTTAGATGTGTCCAAAGTAACCATGGATGCCAGTGAAGCCCGTGATATGTGCGAAAAGAAAGATCAAAAGGCATATTTTGATTTTCAGGATTTCCATTCGGTGAAAGTGAATGAAAACGCCACATCAGGGCAGGGCGCATAATTTGCTATTATTATGGGCCTCATGATATTATGTGGGTTGAATATTAACACATCCACACCTAACACTATTGGAGGAAGCACCACAGTGCCCCATAATATGTGGGGGTCGCTCCGGTGCGACACTTATGAAAGAACCCATTACCTTCACCAAACCCGATATGAACAACCCGCTGGATGTCCTTGCCTTCAGTGCTGTCATGACCTACAAGATCACGGGGAAATTCCCTACTGATCAGGAGCTTCGTAACGAAATTGAGAAAGATGACGACATTGTGAAAAAGGATGCCGCCTTCATGAAGGTGAAGGATATTCTCGCTCATGCCCAGCAACATCCTGTGTTCTCCACGAAGGGCAATTAGATAACAATGTGGCAACCGATTCTTTTCGCACAACCTTCCTTTGAGGGTAGTTAATAGTGAAAATCACATCATATTCCATAACGCCTGCGTCACGAAAACATCGGGACTTGCAGTTAACTGCTTCCACAATTGATAATGCTATAGCATAACTTGCCTTATTGTGTCATGACTATGTGTTATTTTGTTTGGCAAAAAACGATTTTTGTTTAGCACAGTACATATCCTATGATACAATACATTGTATGTGGTTGAAAAACTGCATGCAGTTATTCTGCGGGGGCGTCCATAGCCGTGACGTTATCCGATATGACTAGCAGTAATGCACCATATTTCACATAGTGAACAGAATGATAAAACCATACTAATGTCAACTAGGTGTTAGTATAACAATTTTATCAACGGTAAATTGATAAAGAGAAGCCCGCCTCTGGGATACCGAGGCGGGCTTCTCCCTGTTTTTAACTTAGACAGTGTGAGAAAGATTCCTGCTTCACATGCCGTGAGGAAGTATGACGATGATATCGTACCGATATGTCCCTATCTGCTAGATTTGGCATGGTCTATGACTGCCTGACATATGCGTGCAGCATCAGCTCCACTAGGCTCCTGTCCAGCGCCAACAGAAACAACGCTCACAGTTCCATTGGGGTGTTTGGTAAAAATTAACCGATGGCTTCCAGATGGCACACTACGTGTTCCATGATCAGCTTCTACCATATCCCGCATATCATTATCACCAGCCAGTTGAGAATAACATGACATGGTGAAAATGCTGTCGCGATACATATCAGTTGCAGCAAGGGGCGTTATAGCCGCAAGAGCAAGCATAATCACAAGAGCTGTAGCAATCAGCCATTGGTCACCACCATGGCGAACAATAGACACAATCCCACCGATCGCAAGAACAATCAAGAGAAGAACTCGTGCAAACGGTAGGGCAAGCTCCTTCCACCCCATGAAGGTTGTGACATTCACGCCAGCACTTTGAGCCTCATTGGGCATGTTGTGAATGAGTGCATAAAGAGACCCAATATCTGCTAAAGAAAATCCTATCGCCATAATAGTAATAGTGACGATGATAGCGATTCTCAGACCCTTAGTGACCCATGTTGGGGTAAAAGCTCTATACACCACTTCTTGTTCATCTGCGGCCATCTGAGCCTGTTTACGCCACTCTTGAAAAGAAACTCCGCTGCTGTGTTTCGGCATAATCAATATCCTCGTTTATTGGTGTCGATACTGCGGCTTGAGCCACTGCGTTGTTGTTTCTGTCACAACGCGCCAATCCCTCGGATCTTTATTAAACTGCTTGATGCCATAACTTGTCCACACATCATGCGTATCATGAGAAGACGATTCCTTGGGTCGATAAAGAACATCAAACACACAATCATAGTATCCACACGTACGAACACGTTGTTTCACAATAGGGGGATAGTAGGATCTTAGGCGCTCTTTAACATCTTCATCTGACATTTTTTGTGCTCGCATATCGCGTGCCCATGTGCTAAAAGCCCGTGTGTAATGGTCGACGCGTTCATGAGAGGCAACTCTACTCAAACGCCCGCTCCATTCACCAGGGTTATGGTAGAACAACATAACTCCCTCTGTCGAGTGAGTAAGAAAAATGTATTCTCGTACATGAGATTTGACAGTATCGTAGAAGAGCTGCGACGGCCACTCAGAACGCGGACCACCGGGATTAAATGGTGGCTGTGAAAGCTTGTTGTGCTGAGGAAGAATCATTTCTTCTATTCCTTCACTCCCATATTTTCCCGGATCAATGGGAGTGGTTTCATTCATGGCGCTATCAATGGCCCCACTGCTAGAAGAATCGCCTCCCTCTCGATGTTTGAGAGAGAAGACAACGATCAAAGTTACAATAAGAGAAATGGCCACAATCATAGCTATCGTCACGGCAAGAACTTTTTTCTTCTTACGTGCTTCATTTTCTGTCGATGGTGGTGAAGACGTGTGTTTTTTCTGCGATGGCATAGGTGACACCTTGATAGAAGGAGGAGCTTATGGCCTCTGTGCCAAGAAACCCCATGGGATTGTGGCCGTAGGTCGTTGATTCCTATATAAGTCTATCCCCAGCGCAATGGCTGGGGATAGTTATTTTGACGTTGACTTCTCCCCACGCCTAAAGGCGGGGGCACCCTTGGCACATTAGGGCGGGCTGTAGAGTAGTGGGGAGCAATGGACTCTTACCGCTGCGCTTGGTCATACGTCGAATCTCATCAATAACTGTACTGCTGTGACCTGTAGATTTCCTCTCAGCGGTACTGCCAGATTTTTTATTCTGTGCAATCAACTGCTTACATGGCCCTAGTTGTGCAATAATAATTTGCTCTACCTGAGTACCTGTTCCCACCTTATTGGCAAGTTTCGACGACTGTTGGCTATAGTTCCGAACAGCGTTGGTGAGACGTGGCGCAACACGATAGGAGATGGTGTGCGCGGCACGGTTCACATCATCATTCGGCAAATGAGAGATGGTGGCATACACATCGTCCAGGGACGCTGCCGTGTGGGATGTGAGGGCAGCCATATCCTGGTTAGCTTTATTGCGCTTAGGATCAATGAAACCAATGGCACGATATTTCATCGTTCCCTTGCGCATGGTGTTTCGCATTGTATCGACACCACCGCCAATATTCTTCTTGTAGGAAGCAATAGTGGGCGATTTTGCCCGATTCATTGCATCAATAGCATTCTGAAGTTCTAGATTTACTTGGCAGTAGTTATTCCAGAATTTAATAGTAGGAGTTCCCAGAATATACGCGGGAGAGCCCTGTAGCATGGTCTTATCCACATGCGGTACAGGGACATTGGGGACTGGAACCACTGGAGCAGCATAAGCCACACCAGTGGGAAGAGTCAACGTCATTGTACATAGTGCCGCAGCGGCTACTTTTGCGAGTGTAGTGTTGTGCATCAACAATCCTTTACAACAATAGTGCATGTGTTCGCGAACGAATGGCATTGCCCGTTACCACGGACATGGCCTCTCAATAGATGACGCCATCAATGCTATCACGCTATTATGCTCGTCCGCCACGCAAATCGCCATTCCATAGTTCAGCCGTACATTCGAATCCTTCTGCATCACTCCATGAGAGGTACGTTATTTTCCAGGATGATCCGAATTTATGTGCGGTCACATTCACATCAATAGCAACACAGTTCTGTTTCACTGTCGCCTGATGAAAATAGCGACTGCCTTGGCCGATAAAGACGCGATAGTTTCTGCTTAGCTCGTTAGCATCATCGTGGACATGGAGTTTCCGACCAGCAGTGTCCGTTGCCATAGAAATGGCAAGGGGAATAGTTGTCCCATCGGATTCCCACAGGCTGGTGAGAGAGCCCTTATATCCTGGGACAGTCGCCTGATTGCGACAATCTTGCATGAGCTTGCCGTATACCTTAGCGCTATATTTTTCACTTCCCAATGCAGCAAACGAGCAGGAATAGGAAATGTGATTGCGAGAACGGACAGAGAATCCCTGTTTCAACGTGTCCTCGATAAACTGTTCCCCCTCAACATTGCGGTATCCAGAGGTTGGGTAGGACGTGGCGGGTTTCACAATTTGGGACTTAGCCATACGGTGGAACTTTTTCTTCGGCTGAGGGGGATAGAAGGCCTCTGGGTGCTTATATCCCTGCATGCGAATGCCCTCAACCCCAAGTTCCTTAAAATCATAGTCAATGTGTTCGCGGTCGTAGATGGTTTCTCGGGAATCTTCAAAAGAGCCATCATCCCAATCCTCACCACGGATTTTCACTGTGTGCTGCGGAAGTGCGCTGTCTGTCAGAGCAGTTTGTGCAGAAATGTCTGTGGAGATTTCGCTGTCTGTTCCATTTTTGTTACTACCATCATGTTTAATGAACATAACGGTGGCGATGATGATACCGACAACAAGAAGGAGCGCAATGACAATGACAAGGACAATTTTCCACGACATCTTGGGTCGCTGGGGTGTAGTAGGAGAACTCTTGCCAGTAGACTTGACATTAGAGGATGGTGTAGGCATAATTATTCCTATCAGCGATTGCGAAAGGCGAGGGACATGGCAACGCACGCAGCAGGGTATGCCGCCTGATGACCGCCAGTTGCACGGGCAAGAAAGCCACGAACAACGGGGATGGCCTCGTCGCCATAGAACGTTGAAAAACCACCGGGCCACACGAGATTACTTACATCAGAAAACTTATGATGGGGGGCAAGAATAACAACGCCAGACACAACGTGTCCGGGAAGTAGGCTACGAAGACGATTCACAGCCATATCCATAGAATGAGACATACGGTGGGTTTGCACACCATTTTCATACATGTAGTCTGGGTTGGCGGCATTAGAGTGGTAAATGGTGCCAGACTTAAAGTATTTGGCATCAACCAAAAGAACGCGATTTCCACGAACAATAAGAAAATCAATGTCTGCCTCTGCCCCAGGAATTTTGACGGAGGGGAAAATAACGGCGTCAGAAGGAACCCACTTGTTGAGCAGCTGCGCAATAATTTTTTCGCCGCGTGATCCGACAGTAACGGCGTCATCACCAAACTGATGGTGGACATCACTATGCTCCATAGAAAAACCAGCTTCATTGCCCATCACAGATGGGTAGCCGTACGTCGGTAGGGTGCTCGTTGTTGTCGTCATTATTCTCATTCTCCTTAAAGGTCACATTTTTGTTGTATCATGAATGATTTTTGTGCAATTCTTGGCAATAATGTGAACAACAAAAAGTTGCCCACGTTTTCCTAAGATTATCTTAACATTGTTATGCTTACACAGATGAAGAGAAAAAGTCAAGCCCGCATGAGCAAAATGTGACAAGAATCACTCACATAGAAGCGATATACTATGTGTCATGGCTCTTCTCAAAGTTAACCAGGCTGCATCTATCCTCGGACTGTCCCCATCACGCGTGCGACAGCTTAGCCGCTCCGGTGCGCTCGCCTCTGGGAAAAACTCGCGTGGGCAACTTGTTTTTGAGCGCAAAAACCTGATGAACTACAAGCGTTCTCTTCATGGACTCCCGGAGCAACAATGGGAAAAAATCGGCTATGTTCGAGTCGATTGCGATACCGAGTCATTTGACCCACAACTCCAGGAGCTATCGGATGCTTTTGGCGGCCTCGACAAGACATTTAGTGATATAGGATCGAATCTCAATGATACTCGTGAAGGGCTCCTCGGGCTGATTGAGGAATTAGAGGGAAGTCCACTACCTAAAACGCTCTATGTCACAGACAGCAATGTCTTAACCCGTTTCGGGTTTCTTTTTCTCGAAAAGTTGTGCCAGCACTGTCATACAGATATTGAAATTATCAACTTCTAACGCGTGGTGTCTTATTTCCAGCTATTCTTTCCAGATCTTTTCTTGCTGACTCATCCATGCAGATACCTGTGCGTTAGGGGCATCCTCTTGAGAAAATAGCGTACTCTTCGGCACAAGAAGAGAGGTGAGCTCCGTGATTCTTCGTGATGCCTCATCATCTCCCATTTTCATGGGAAATTCTGCCAGCACAACGATAACTCCGCGAGGAACATTATCCTCATACACGACGGCAGTAGTGTGTCGTAAAATTTTCCCCGCCGATCGATTCCATACGCCCTGCTTCCACGCAAGCGTGGGGTCAAAATTAAATGTGGAAGGAAGCCCCCAGGAAATGTCGCTACCGTTCACATTTTTTTGTGATTTGGTGAGAAGTTGAAGGAAGAATTTTTTGTGTCCAAGGGACACATTTTTGTCGTTGAGGAAAGAATGATAAAACCGTGCCATATCGTAGGCACTCATAGATACGTTTCCCCACTGGGAGTTATTCGTTGTCTCCTGCAAATTATATCGTCGAGAGGTATCCTCAATAATGTGCTGTGACCCATATGTTTTCCACAGTCGATCTGCCGCCTCATTGGAGGACAGCGACATCATAGCAGAAAAATTATGCGCTTCACGTGTTGCCGACTGCGGGTCCTTACGAAGCGCATAGCCTGCAATAATGGGGTGTGCTATGCCAGCTAATGGGTATTGATGATGTGCGCCTCGATCATTCCAAATAATTCTTCCACGATTCGCACGATCAATGACAGCAATGCCGACTTTAATCCCATTTACACGGGCATAATCATCCGCATCCATAATATGCTGACGAATGGGGGTTGCTAGTTGCTCCGGTGGCTGTCGAAAATCTGGAAGAGATGAAGAGAAGGCTCCAGCAAAACTCGTAATAGACGACATGAACAGCGACACAATACGGAGGGGAAATGATGCAAACATAATATGTGATGAATCCTTGTGCGATGCGGAGCAATTGCATCAATTGTATCTTATGATGGCGATATCCTTAGATTAATTTTCCATATGCCAGCCATCAGTCACCCTGTCGGAAAAGATAGTTGAGAACACCGTTAATACTATCATCAGTACTCTGTGGTTGTTGTGGCGTAGCATGCCCGCCCTTTGGCTTGGATGGCTTGTGAGTACTACCACTCTTATGCTTTTTTCCGGTAGTTTTCTGACCCTGGGTGGGTGTCTGATAGCGTGGGGCGGGGTCCCAACCATCAATGGGCTGTGGTGTCGGGAACTGTTCAATCGTGGTTCCCTCCAGTCCAGCATCCATCGTCGCCTTCCAGATGGTCGAAGGAACTGTGGCGCCCCACACGTCTGCCCCTTGATAGACCAGGGGAACACCCTTGTCTGTTCCTACCCATGTTGCGGTGGAGAGGGATGGCGTGTATCCCACCATCCAGGCGTCACGGTTACGACCAGTTGATCCTAACTGGACTGTTCCCGTTTTGGATGCCGATGGACGTCCGCCAGCTAGCGGATGATAGGAGTAGGCGGCAACAGGCTGTAGCGCATAGGTGACCGAATTGGCCACGTTGGCTCGCATCCGTTGCTGCAAAGAAACCTCGGCAGAGTACACAGTATCTTTCCCAGCCTTGATGGCGGCAATGAAATGGGGTTTCGCGTAGGCACCTTGAGCAGCAAACGTCGCATAGGCGGAAGCCATATCAATGGGTCGTGTCTGGTATTGCCCCAACACGATACCAGGGTAGATGACCCCATTTTTATCACGAAGCGTCGGTGTTCCATCCGGTTTTTCTTGGGGGATACCGGCAGCATACGCCATCTGGGCAGTATCCTGAGGACCATTCGCCAAGGCATCCTGGATGCGATAGAACGATGTATTGAGAGAATAAAGCGTTGCTTGCGCCATAGTGCAGGGGTTGCATCCTGATGACGCATTCGTCACCGTCACATTTCCCATTGTATAGGGAGATGCAGAGAATGTGCGCCCCACCAACGGAATATCCTGATCAAGTGCCGCCGCCAGAGCAAACACCTTAAATGATGATCCCGTCATCTGCCACGAATGAGCATAGTCAAAACCCACACCATTGGTTCCACCAAAATAGGCTTTCACGCCACCAGTACGAGGGTTAATAGAGACTGTTGCGGTACGAAGACCGGGTTGCGCTTTCATTACTGCTTGTGATTGTGCGACGGCAGCAGACTGTGCTTTTGCGTCAATCGTCGTCACAATGGTGGTAATACCGTGGGACGCTAGCTTGTCTTTTGTCCACCCCACATTATCCAGCTCTGCGGCCACCTGTCGAACAATATGGCCATTGGCATCCGACGACAACTGCGCTGGACGATAGGGGATGGTATGAGGGAATTGCGCAGTTGTGTACTCTTCAGTAGAAATATATCCCAGACTGTGCATTGATGACATCACATAGTTCCATCGTTGCTCTGACTCCTTTCGGTGGATATCAGGATCAAGATAGGAGGGGCGCTGAACAACGCCAGCCAAAAAAGCGGATTGTGCAATGGAAAGATGCTGTGCGGACACACCAAAATAGGATTGCGATGCTTTTTCTACGCCATAGGCTCCACGACCAAAATATACAGTGTTGAGGTAGTTGGTGAGAATGTCTTGCTTTGACCATGCTCTCGTCATTTTAATAGAGAGGATGAGTTCGCTCCATTTTCGTGCCAATGTATAGTCTTTGGAACCAATGCTGTTTTTCACATACTGTTGGGTGATAGTAGAGCCGCCACCTGCATTGGGGTCATTTTTCATATGTCCTATAATGGCGCGACCGATACCCTTCAGATCGTATCCATTATTATCCCAGAATGTTCTGTCCTCTGCGGCCACAATGGCATGAGGCAAATGCTTCGACATTTTCCGTGCCGGAACAACAACCCTGTTCCCATCCTCTTGCGTCAGGGTGCCAATTTTCCCGCCAGTACTGTTGACAATGGCCACATTTTGTGGAAGGGGGATGTCTTTGGCGGACGGCACAGTGGTCACAGAAAGCTGCCACGCAAAAAATGCCCCGCAGACAAAAAGGATCATAACAACAACTGCCAGAAGTGATAGTAGGACAGTAACGGCAGTGCGCTTTTTACTAGATAGTGTTGTGTGAGGTGCGATAGTGCGTCGTCGAATTTTTTTGGGCGGCATGAAGAATCCCTATACCCCCATTACTAGAAAAAGATCGTTGACAAAATCATCCAGCAGTGTCCCCTGGTCCCGGACACTCATCTGTGTGGTAATTTTATGCGAATAGCGATGAACAACACTGAGCATTTTTTCCACCACCTGTGGGCTGAGCCGTCGAGCCCACCGTCGATAATAGTAATCCGAACCGTTGAGTTTGAGGTCGTCCTTCTTATCTATTGCACTGCGCGTTTGAATCATATGGATGCGAACAATATAGAGAGAGACATAAAAAAATACGCTAGATGGAGTGATTTTGTTCGCACTTTCCCACATGTCATAAAACTTTTGCCTATTGCCAGAAAGAACTGGGTCGACAAAATCCCAAATATTAATATCCCGATGATGTGCAGACCATGTGGCAAGACGATCGAGAATATGCTCATCGCTGTCAGATGACAAAACGATGTCAGATAAGTGCTCTACCACAACAGGGGCAGGGAACCTGGCGATACTGTGCATCCATGGCTTAATATCAATCCATGGGAAAGCAGAACGGAACCATCCCAGGGTGAATGTTTTCGGGGTAGCAATTTTTTCCCAATCGATCTGTGTTGGTGTTCCTTGATGGCTCGTGAGAACTGTGACCGACACTGGCGTTTTTACACGATGAAGGTAGGAAAGGAATCGTTCTGCACGGCCACTGGGAAAAGACTCGCTGTAGACCAAAATATTAGCCTTACCAGGATGAAAGGCGAGAAACTCCTCCATGGCACACTTATCAGCCTCCTTATCGGAGGTGAGTACATGCGTCCATCCACCCCTGGCAAGAAAAATGCTGATCACTTGCGGGTAGAGTTTTTTATCCCACTCATAAAGGTGTCGTTCAATAATCACTTATCGAGTATATCATCATGACAATGATTGGCGCCATTCTCGCTTTTGAAAAAAATATTGATCCCATGAGAATCGAAAACAACGGGCGTATCATCCTGATATATATCAATGCCACAGTACTGTCCGTCAATACCCTTAGCGATGATAATGCTCCCATCATCATCACGCATGCAGTAGACATTCTTACTGTTCAACGTGTGTACCATATCGGCCACTTGTTCTGTAGTTGCACACACGCCAGGGTAAATGATGGGGGTATCACCGTGCTCGTCTACCGTCATGGAACAAAAAACACGGATGATGTCCGATTCCCTGTTGCTGACAATCCCACGCACATTCCACGTGTAATCATCGAAAATCGTGTAAAACAGCCACATTTCACGACCACCCTCCATGGCCGTAAACACATCATAAATAGCATATTGTGGCGTGGAATGATCACCAATCATGGACAATACGTCATATCCGTTGATGCTTTCCACCACAGAACGCTGCGTCTTATGCCACTGTGGTAAATGATGACAAATGTCTCGAATAGTCTCAAATGTTTTTGCAGTTGAGTACATTATTATTTTCCTTTGTAAGAAATCCTCGGGGGCGGCGATGGCCGCAAGAGCGGGAGAATGGGCAGGGCGTATTGTCTTATGTCTTTATTTGCGCGCCATTTCACTATCGCCCATCTTCTTGGGCATCTGTTATTTTTCTAGTACGGACAATATCTCATCGGCAGACGCCTTGTCAAGCGTGACTGCTGGTTGTTGTGCCATTGACAACGCGCGGGCAATATTGGATACCTGCTTCTCCACACCCAGCGGGCTATCAATATCTCTATCCGTACAGGAGAGAACACGCCATCCGCGAACAGCAAGCTCTGAGCGAATAGCCGCGTCCTTTTCCAGTTTGCTTTTGCTCGACTCCACAATCACATGTGCAGAAATGCTATCTTTTGACTGTCGAATGTCATTGATGATTTCTTTATTATTTTTAGCGCTATGCCAATAAAGCCCATCAAGGAAAAAGGCAACCTTCTGCTTCTCCCAGGTAAAATCTGGAACCGTCAGTTCACTTCCATCATCCCTCAGCATGCGATAATTGCGGTCAGGGACGGGAATCCCGGCGCGAAGGAGAGCGGACAGTAGCTTCTCTTCCTGGCTGGAAGTGTTTTTCACGTTTTCTTTCGCCTGGGCATGATACTGTGCAATGGTGATGGCAGACATGGCGGAATAAACGCGATGGAATGCCTCCACATCTTGAGGGTTGACGACAACAACAACCCATCCGGCATTGCGAAATTCTGACGCATCCCCATTGCCACCAATATCAATGACAGTTTCAATCGATGGGACACCAATAGCCACCTCACCAATATCACTATTGTGGTAATTGACGACGATGTCTTGTGGATCAACGTCTAAGAGAACCATGAGTCGATACAACGACTGATAGGGTGACTCTGCTAAATGATGTTCCCCCACAATGGAGGTAGCTGTCGTCTTTTTCACATTCACCAATAAGTAGCGCGGAAGCCCCCCCGCTTTCAAGCGTGGGGAGGAAGCGCTACATTCTCCTTCCTTTTAGATCTTATAGCTAGTATAGCATTATGATATACTGATTGTATGAAGAAACGGTACACGTACAAGCTACGGCCAGGAGCAGAAGCGGAAACCCTCCTGTGTCGTCATGCTGGGGCGTGCCGTTGGGTATGGAACATGTGCGTCGAACGCTTCAATAACCGTGAGGACACGTCGCACACCGCCCCGATGAAGCACCTCACCACATTACGCCACAGTGAGGTATGGTTGGGGGAACAACCAGTGGTTCCGCAACAGCAGACTATTCGAGACTTCAACGCCGCAAAGAAAGCATTCTTTAACAAGACTAGGCAGCGCCCGAAGTTAAAGAAGAAGCGGTCAACGCTACCAAGCATGAACTACACGAAACGCGGGTTCAGTCTGATGAAAGACGGACGCCTCCGCCTTGCTGGCGGAATTGTCATTTCAGTGGTGTGGTCACGCAGTCTTCCCGCTGAACCAAAATCAGTCCGCGTATTCCAGGATCCAACCGGTTGGTGGTGGGCAAGCTTCGTTGTTGACGTAGACGAGAAAGTTCGTCCACGAGACAACGATGGAGAAATCGGAATCGACTGGGGTGTAAAAACCCCGGCAACAACAACCAATCCACAGTTTAACCTTGGCTACACGCCGCGTGTGAAAGATAACGCGAAAGCACTTGCGAAGTATCAGAAGCGTATGGCAAAGCACCGTTCGTCTAAGCGGTGGGCTGAATACAGGAAGACCAAGAAGAAGGCTGCGAAACTCCAAAGACGGGTAAAAAACCAGCGTAAGGAACAATCACGGAAGTGGGCACAGAGTGTGGCGAAGAACCACGCCGTGATTGCTGCCGAAGATTTTAAGCCAAAGTTTTTGTCAGTCAACAAACGCCTTGCTAAAAAGTCGAGTGACAACGCTATTGGAATGGTTAAGTGTGAACTTGTTGAGGCTGCGAAAACATTTGGCTGTGACCTGGTTCTGATTGATCCGAAGTACACAACAATGGACTGTTCAGTGTGTGGTGCGAGACTCAAGACCAGACTTGAACTATATGTCCGAACTTATCACTGCGAGCACTGCGACATGACCCTAGATAGGGATGTTAATGCTGCTCGGAATATGCTTATCAGGGCTGGTTTCAACCCTGCCGACGCTGACGAGTGTAAGACCTGGGGGCACGATGCCCCGAGGCTTTTCGAGTCGGGAATCCCCCGCCTTTAGGCGTGGGGAGGAATCAAGATACGCTTTTATCCTCCGCACTGCACCTGTGGATTTGATCCAGACTCCGATTTTTGTTCCATCATTTTACCATTTTTCACAAGTGAACACGTCACTGTACCTTCACCTGTTGTAGCAATAGAAACCGCAGGGGTCGATTCGCGAGAAAATCCCAATGTTTTTTCCCACGGCGTCGATATTCCTGCAATGCTGCGGGGTCGATTATGTTCATCTAAAAACGTGACGGAGGCAGCAGAAATATTACCTTCAGTTTTTACTCGGTATGTGATTTTATACCCATCACGAGGAATAGCGACATCATCGCTCTCATCATTGACACCAGAAGGTCCATTATTCGCCATATCTGATGGGGTAGGGATAACGCTTGTATTGATAATGTCGTCTGACAGTGACGACACGTCCTTATGCCCATGAGGCGCATCTGGATCAATCGTTGATGTTACATAGCTCCCCACCACCGCTGCAATGGCGATAAGGATGCCAACAACAACAATGAGAGTAGAAGTAATAATCGCTTCCCTTGTGGCACGACGCTTCCGCTTTCCTGTACGCACACTAATGTCATGAGCGATTTTGTCATCATCAAAAACTGGCTCAACGACAGGAATGTCCCCGCCAAGAATACTGGCGACGCCTGTTGGAAGTGATACTCGTCCACCACGGATCATCAATTGTTGCTGATAACGCGCCTCCAGATCAGCGTCAACACCCTCGTCCTGATGTAATGACGTAAACGCTGGGGTTATAGGAGGAGCCTGTTTTTGGCGACTAGCGACAGCGGTCATCAACTTTGACCATCCCACCATCGCGTCGACATTGTAGGGATCATCAGAAGAGAACACATAGGAACCCATGGTTGGGCGAAGACGAGACATGCTGTTCTTATGCTGGCTGGTGCCACCGTCGATAATAATAGGGGCATTGTCAGACACGAGCTGATATCGCTTCTCCAACGCCTGAAGGGTGGCAACAGTCCGAGCAAGATTCTGTGGAGCACTATCACAGGCGACAAGAAGACCATCACAATAATTGACAGCCTTCTCCAAAATTTTAGGCTGTTCATCTAATCCAACGTGAATGATAATTGTCGTTCCCAGTGTTCCTGTACGCGCATGCGCGAACAGATTATCCACAAGATCTGGCTCAATCTCTACTCCACCATTGCACCCATACATATTTCCAGAAATGCGCGGGAAAAATCCGTCATGAGAAATGTCCCCACCACGTCCCATATAGTCCAGGTGGGTTAGCCAGTCATGGCTATTCACCCACCATGTGCCATCAAAAATTTTCCGCTGCGATAATGAAACAACGGTCACAGTATCAAGAGGTCGGTTTTTAGCAAGGAGTGAAACAATCCCGGTCACATCACACGTACCAGCTGTCGCAATCGTCACAATAGTGGGGGAGTGCAGGGGACGGGCGACAAAAGGTTGGATTTTGGTGAGAGCTGCAAGAATCTTCTCCTGCTGTGCAACCTTGTGTTCCCAAGATGATCGTCTAAGGGTGGGACGATTATTTTTAAGCTCGACAATGTTGTCAGACAGAGCATCAATATAGTGTGGCCGTGTACTTTCTGCTTGCTCGCGTAATTCCTCGCGTCTCACTGTCAGACGCGTTCTTTCCCCTTCAATTCTCCTCCGTGCGCGAGCAGCCCTAATTGCATGCCGAGACTTTTGTGCTTCGCGCTGTACGGCATGGAGCTGTTCTTCCTCAGTTTTTTGACGCTCCTTTTGTTCTTCGGCAACCCATGCGGTAATGGGTACGGTGAAATCATCATCAAAATCGGTCATCAAAAAATCCTTGTAGAGGCATTGTCTGTAAACATACTCTCACGATAGAGCCACTCTGTACATCTGATTATAGCAAATAATCTACTAAATTAGTCAATGAAACTAATCTCAATGGCACTCGCTAATTTTCTGTCACATTTTATGACGGCGGGGGCACGAAAACCCCGCGGCCCTGATGCTGGTATCAGCGATGTTGACGCATGACTTTTATCGGCACCAAGCTGACTTCTTTGTTCGCTTAATAAACAGGAGTGCAACAATGCACTGGTTCTTCTCATTTCGGCGATTTAACTGAGGCAGTGTGAGAAATCGCCGTCTTAAATTCCGTTAGGTGTTAGGACATAATAATTCCCCTATTCACTGCACCATTCTTATTCCTTAAAGGTGAATTTATTCGCATTTTTTGAGACAAATTCATCCAAAGTGACGGCAGTTTCCATAACCTGGTTATCATCAGAAACAGTCAACATCTCATAGGGGAGATCGGCATCAGTGATGCCCTTGTTGGCTGAATTGCGCCTTGGGCTTTTCGCTAGTGCTTCCTGACGATCCATCATTGTTTTGCGCATGGCGAAAATAGAATCATCCAAATCTGGAAGAACCAACTTCCCATGATTTAGTGTAGAGCTTCCACCATGGGCATTCGGGTTTTTCGGCATCTGCTCCAAAAATTGAAGAACATCATCAGTAGCAACATCACCAGAACGCTGCACAAGAAAACCGCGATATTCTCGGTAAGCATCCTTATACTCCACCATGCCGGAACCCTTGCGTGTCATCTGTTCCAAGCCAGCTTGGTCAATAATGACACGGGATGCAAAATCATTGGTGGTACGAAGCCCAATGCGTCGGCACTGCTGCCGAATGGTAGACGGCAGGGACTCGTTGGTGGGGTACTGCGTCAAAAACACCATGTGGATCCCCGCAGAACGCGATTCGCGAGCGAGACGCGTCGCATAGTAGGTGATTTCTGCTTGTAGTGCACGATCCTCTTTGGAGGGGGAGGGGGCGAAAAGGAGGGCGCACTCCTCCACGACGAGAATAATGTAGGGGAGCAGCATGGGGTGCGGGGAACCATCTGGTTGTGGCCCTTCGCGCAGGGCAATCTCCCGAGCAGTCTCCAGTTTTTCTGGTTTACCAGGATGCCAGCGCATGAGTTGGTTGCGCCGCTCCATTTCTTGGACAAGATCATGAAAGACATTTCTCGCAGACTCGTAGAAATGCCCCGCATTGGGTACCCAGGAGTCGGTGTAGCGCGTCACGGAATCAACATTCTCAAAAATTTGCGTACCAATTTTAGGCTCAATGATATTGAATTGAACATCAACGGGATCATTTTTGCCAATAATATTGAGTAGCTGGTTTTCCAACACCACGGATTTACCAGAACCGGAGGATCCTGCAATAATAAGATGGGGGATTTTGCCATTGTAATCATCATAGGCGATTTGAGAGTTAGAAAAAATTCCGAGCCCATATTTAAGGGAGGCGACACCCTTCACGCGGCCCTCCCCCCACAATTGCTCTTTATAATCCTTGAACAAAAAAAGTCTATCTAGGGGATGTTTGGTCGCTGACACCATGGTAAAATGAGCCCGACCAGTCAACTGTGGGGCACCACCAGGAATCCCTACAGACTTCAAATCAGGAACTCCCTCACGAATTTCAATAAACTCGTTGCCGGACGTTGTTCGAATTTTATCTTTTGCTGCAAGAATGGATGCATAATCAATTCCCGGCGGAATAGTAAACACTGATTCATCTGTCATATCTGATACTGGCCGAGAGTATTCAAGAACAGGGGCACCCTCTTGGCCAGTGAGCTTCAGTGTAGAGAAAATCCATAGATAGTCCGCAATGATAAGGCTCTTTTTCGCCATACCAGCCGGTTGCATATAACGTGTACCCTCATCAAACGGATTATCCCCAACGTAGAAGGTAATAATAGGCCGCTGACCGGAGGTATCCTGAATGCACCGTACCCAGCGCACACCCATACGGTCTGTGAGTGAGCGAATATTGTTGATATAGACGGATAGCGGAGTGCCATCTACGGGGTACACCTTCAGCTCAAGAAGCTTGTTGTCTGAACTGGGGGTCGTGTACATGGCGACAGAGGAGACCACCAACGAGCCACCGCCCTTCACTGAACGGAGTGGAGTCATAATGTAGCGATCAACAGCAATAAAATGCTCGATTCTCTCCGGGTCGTATCCTTCTTGGAGAACATCATCCAGGGTAATATGCTCGCTCGTCCAAAAAACATAGAAGGAAAGTCCACCGTCGGTTCCTGGCTGCGTTGATCCATCCGGGTTCACGACAGGAATGGGGAGTACCATGGACATGGTCGCTGGGGTTCCATCAAATGTCGTCAGAGATGGGGTAAGCTTACTGGAAAGATTTTCTACGTCACGGAAGGTGAGACCAGGGGGATAGGAGAAGGTGGCCACACTTGTCGATGGGTTAAAATCATCCTTGTCCTTCCCCTGCTGTAGCCATTCAGTAAGTGAGGGGAAGGTGTCTTCCGCATTGAAAATAGGCTCCCCCTTACCCTTCACAATGCTTGTGAAAATCATCGACCACTTCATCGCCTTCTCAAGATTATTTTTCCATTCTGCACGGAAAATATCTGTCCCTTCACGGGACAGTGAGAAGAAGAAGGCAAAAAGCATGGCGCACAGGGTAATAACAGTGAAGATGATGCCTACTCGTGCATTGACGGCAAGAAACATGATGATCGTGACAATGGCTCCCACGCCACCGGCCAGCGAAACAGCAACGACATTTTTTGCCAACATCTGCTTCATATTGTCTTTGGTTATGAGTTTGTGCAGCATGACTGCTGGGGCTGTTTCGCCATCTCCACCAAACGTACGATCATTGCCCTGGTGTCTAATACCAGATGCAATCGCCTGGGTGACCATAAACCATCCCATGGTGGAAAGAATGACGGCAGCAATGGCTGGAAGTTTCCAATGATAGAGGGGTGTTGTGAGATAGTGGTACCCAAAATCAATACATCCTAGTGGAATGGCCAACATAATGCCCCACCAGGAGGCTAATCTGGTGGGTGGCCACCAGGATGGATCGAGGAGGTCATCAGGATCCTCCTCGGGCACACCAAAGCCTAAGATGGTATGGGGATCAAAGACGGCGCGTCTATTGTCCTGAATGGCAGCCATAATAGCAGCAACATGAAAAGCAAACGTTCCGGGAGATAATGACGACAGGGTGGGATCATTATCATCGTCATGCCGCTTCCATACAAACTGGGCGAGCACCAGAAGCAAGAACGCACCAAGTCCCAATGGGACGCCAAGAAACTGACAGGTTGCTAGAGTGACAAGAAAAAGGCTCCAAAACGCTATTTTTCTCCAAATGCCCCACGTTTTGAAGAGCTTTGCTTCACGCTTGGTGAGAAAATCTCTTGACGATGAACGTCGTTGTCGTGAAAAAATGGCCATACAGTCATCCCCGTTGCTACTGATTTTCTTTCCATTGTATCATTGCGAGAATGATATAATGGCGGCACGTTCTTCACTACAGCGTTAACGAAAGAGCATACATTTTATGACCCACCTCATGCCCGCCCTTACTGCCGCCATTCTTGCCGCTACTGGCGCTACCGTCGCCCCAGTAGCGAATATTCCTACACCACCGACAATGGAGGCCGGGTCTGCCATTGACATCTCCTCTCCACTAGCCAACGTTTTACCCGTTAAGGCCGTGAGCCACTGTACTCTCGGCGGGATTACACAATTGGGTTATGGCATTACAGCCGGTCACTGTGGCGTTCGAGGATCCGTTGTCTATAGTGGCCACCGTGTGGTAGGGCGCATTGTCCACCAGTCCGTTGACCACGGAGATTTTGCGATCATTAAATTCTCACAGTCCGTCTCACTTCATAAAAGCGCCATTTCCTATCAGATTCCGCCAGTGAATCTTCAGGTCAGCAAGCTGGGATCAACAACCGGAAAAAGCTATGGCGCCATTGTGACGCGACCACAAGTAACTCATAATCTTATGTATCCGATTCGCCCCGGCAGTCTCATTCCCATTTATCATAATGTGTCAACAGTGGGACAGCTTTCCACTCTCTGCACTCGTCAAGGAGATTCCGGCGGACCCGTATTTAACCGCACTACTGGGAAGGTCGTCGCCATTCTTGTGGGGTCTACCGCCACACATGCGGATTCTACTACTGCATGCCGCACGCATGGTGAGGGGACACTTATTGCCCCTCTTGCTCATATGCCACGACAATACCGGTGACCTACGGTGATGCTAAAGACATCACCGGATTCTCTCTTCTGTTCCCCTAAACAACGGTCTGGTGATTAATGATGCTGAGGCGAAAATTACTGGCAGTGGCAACGTGTGGAGCGTTGGCACTGTCCTCTCACACCTATACCCCCGCTCAGGCTTCCCCTATACTTTTACCCCCACTTATCTCCTCACAGCTTCTCCTGCCGCACCTTTCTCCCGCATTGTTGTCGGCAGCTGTGAGCCCAGAGCAACTCCTCTTAACCCCACCAAAGCTCTCGGTGCGCCGCATGGTTCCACCAAGGATAACGCCCCCTCCCCCCATGAAGGTTACTGCTGCACAAAAGGGTATTCCACAGAAGGTACGCGTCAAGGGGATCCCCTATCTTCGATTCCCCTATCTTCCATGGAGAGCTGAGGCCGTCGTCAACATTGCTCTTGCCAAGCAGGGCGTCCCCTATGTGTATGGTGCATCCCCAGACCAGGAAACGCTCACCAGTGCCGACTGTTCTTCATTTCTTGTTTTCGTCTTTCGACAAGTGGGCATTTATCTACCCCGCGTATCATGGGATCAATTGAACAGTGGACGTGAAGTTACTCGTGAGCACGTCCTCCCTGGCGACCTTATCGGTTTTTATGGTGAAGGTGGGGCTGGTGGACACATTGGTCTTTATATTGGCAACAATCAGTTTATCCATGCGCCACAATCCGGCGATGTGATTCGCGTGAGTAACTTAAATGACGGTCCACAAGTGTGGAAATTTGTCCGCGTCATCCCAGAGTTAAGTTGACTACTCCCCACGGCTAAAGCCGGGGGTTTTACGGCGCTATTTGATAAGAAATCCCCACCCATATAGGTGGGGATTTCTTGCCGATTATTCAGTTTTCACAGCGGCCTATGGCGGTCAACAGTACCAACGATTTTTGTCTACTGGCTTATCAGTACCCTCATCAAAGTCCTCGGGAGATACCTCACCGTTGATCACCCGGCGAATGCGCTGGCGGATATTCCGACGGTTTTCTTTATGGAAATCCTCACCATCATGGCGAACATATGTCAGTTTGTCTGGACTGCCGTCATCACCATAGGGATTGAGCGCATGGAACTCCTCTTCCGGGAAAATGGTGGGAATATAGTAGACGATATGAACATCACGATAACTGTGACCCTTGGAGGAGGTGAAACTATTGTTGTTATTAACAACAACTTGGTGGGCTGTGGGGATGCCGTATCCTTCACTAGTCTCATAGAACCCGGCGGATGCGATAGAGGAACGACGCAACGATCCACCATAAATTCCCAACACATAGTCCGGGGCATGTTGTTTCATTATTTCCTGCAAGACGGTCGTAAATTTAGTGTACTCATTTTTGCGCTCACTAATGTTACGACGCATCATGTCAAGTACAGTATCCACAATGGCCACCGTGTCATCATTGGCCTCTACATGCAATTTAGCCACAATATTTTCCACATAGAAAATATCATCATGTTCACAGCAGGTGAGAATAAATTCAATCATGTTGACGCGATGGTCCTCCCTTTCTTGGTTATACCGCTCCATCAACTGCTGTAGCTGCTTTTTGATTCTATTGGTATTCTTGCGGCGTTCATCACGATGAAGTGTACGCATACTACATCTCCTGGGAAGATAACTCGTAGAATGGGCGTTACACACCCATTCGCCAACATGGTCTTCCCCATCATAACAAGAATCTGCTTGGAAGGAAGCACTATGTTCTGTTAGAGTTGAGAAAACGGGCGCACCACGTGTCCCTGCCACCGAAATACAGGAAAGCATTTCATTATGCCAGTCAATAAAAACGACAATCTATTCACCACAGTTCGTACTATGATGTCCCAGCGACACAACACCTACGGTGACCCCAAAGAACTGTTCACGAAAACTGCCGGGCTGTGGTCATGCCACCTCCAGTCCATGCTTACCCCCAGTGATGTTGTTATGATGCTCATGGCATTCAAATTATCATCGCTCCATCAAAACACCTCCCCTGATCGTGTTCATGACATTATGTGTGACGTTGTGGGATATGCTGCCATTATGGATTATCTGAATGGTAATTCCACGCTTCCCACTTCGTCCACCACAAGTACCTTTAAGGATATCGCGTCTGGCGGGAAAGATTTTCTTGACCAGGTGTCACAGCTTGTTGATGAGGATCGTCAGGATGATTATGGTGACGAAAAACTGTCCCATGCCCTCATTGCTAAGCAGTGGGAAATCATGACGGATGTTCCCATTCGTCCCATTGATGTTGACATTCTTATGATGTACTATAAGCTAGCGCGCATGTCGGGTCCCATTCCACGCCGGGACACTATTGTTGATTTGGCTGGATACGCCCTCATTGCCGACAGAAACCGCGATGACAGCGTTAATGTCCCGCTGCCAGTGGAGCATTCCCTTTTCGATGGGGATAGTATTACCCTAGGGGATGACGATGGGGATTCGTCGACAACCTCGTCGAAAGCCCAAAAGTAGTGCCGGGGTCCCCATCGTCTGTACGGTTGCAACGTCAAGAATTAGCACGACGCTATGCCAAGAGACCAGATGAATTGCGCCATCTTCCTGAATGGCATCGGCTCACACAGGTGGACCACTTTACACCGACAGAGATTGCTATCATCCTCAACACCATTTATGCACGCCATCGGGCAGACATGGTGAATGGCATGACGAAGCAGCACTATCTTCGCTATAAAGAGTTGTGGCATCCCCACCCAGATCAGATCGTACGCCGCTTTGGGTCATGGAATGATGCCTGTGAAGCAGCCAAAATACCCCCCAGCAAAAGGGGCAATAAATGGGCAGTTCGCAGCGGAAAGATGTGGATGCAAAAAAGTCTAGAAGAGGCTGCACAATTCTATGACTGTTCTGTTTTTGATCTGACGTATACAGAGTATGCATCCTTCTATGCTACTCATCCCCATCATCACCTTATCTCGCCACGAAGTATATACAATCATGGAGCACACCATAAGGGAGGATTCCCGTCACAATGGAAGGCCACCATTGAAAGGATAATGAGTTAATATATGGCACGCAATAGAGCATCGGCGAAAAAGGCGGGCATCACACTAGAGCGCGCTATCGCTGATTATTTGAATGACCATTACCAGCCTGGCATTGACCGCATGGTCAAAAAAGGATCCTGTGATGAAGGTGACATTTCTGGAGTAACAGCCCAGAATGGTCGCGTCAAAATTGCTGTGGAAGTTAAAAACCCTGGAGCTGGTCGCCCCTATGCATGGCCACAATATGTTCGCGAGGCTCATACTGAAGCAGAGAATCTCGGTGCAGCTGTAGGCGTTGTCGTGGCAAAACGGCATAATGTTGCCAACCCTGGTGAACAGTGGGTTATGATGACAGTAGATGATCTCATTACCCTCCTTCATCTCACTAATAGCGGTGGAGAACATTCTGCCCATGATATAATCAAAGAAATCCAGGGAATGCTCACCCAGCTTGACCTGCACATTTCTAAGGATGATGACATATGCTCGTAAAAATTCTTGCTACTGCCCTTGCCGGTACCCTTGCCTTTATCCCACTCCTTCCACCTTTTGATATGGATGGTGGACTGACTGATGAGAATGTTGGTGGAACCTGGCGGACTCAACCCAATATGACACTATCATTGGCTGACGGACAAATGATGGGGTATGACGGATGTAATCATTTCGGCGGAAAATATACAATTAGAGGCCGCCACATTATCGCCAAGGATGTAATCTCCACCCTCATGTTTTGTCAGGGTCCGCTCTCACACCCCAACAATAAGGCACTCCATCAATGGTTTAATCATCCCAGCACAGCAGTCATTGCCACAACCCCTATCACCTTGACACTAACTGTCCCTATGGGGAACAATAAGGTGCAGAAGGTGACGTTCATTCGCACCGAATCGCGTCACGCTGTTCAACAAGAATTTAAGGCGCTGAATAAAGCAGCGCAGTACACTTAAAAGAAGGAGTATAGATATATGTCACGTCTCACTGTTAATGCAAGTGATTTTTGCTCTATGCTGAATGTTCTTGCAGAAACCGCCTACGGGAAAGATGACATTCCCGACTACAACAGCGTGTACATTGCCGTCACTCAAGGTGAATATGGCGATGAGCCTGGCGTTCGCACACTCATCGCTGGATATTCGATGACGCTTGGCGCTGCTGGACATAGCTTTATGCCAGCAGACGGCACTCTTGACAATGCCGTCATTGGAATCCCATTGGAGGATGTGAAGAGTATTGTCTCTATTTTTGGGAAGCGTGCTCGAAAGAATAAGGAGAATGAGGATTATGCTCTCACGCTCACCTATGACAATCAGGAGGAAACACTGGAAGTGTCAGAGTATGTGGCGGAATTTGATCAGTCGGCATTCTCTCTGACTGTCACACAGTGTCCAGATGGCCATGGCATTGTCGATGGTATTAAGGACGCCTTGAACGGTAAGGGCATTAAGCAGGACGTTACGGATGCTGATGGGACTCCCATCCCGGAAGGTACGGTATCGGTCTATAATCAGCAGGCACTAGGAACACTAGCTGCCGTTGCGAAGAAGACGAAAACTGAAATTCGTCTCTACCAGCTGGGCCACCCCATGTCCACCATTCTCTTCCAGTCTGGAGTAGAAGGTGTTATGCCGTTCTGTCGTGGATATGTGAACCCAATTGCCACCAATGTAGAAGACACCCCCACCATTCCAGTTATGTAGCCATTTCTTCTTCAATGCCCCTTAGTGCCGCTCAGATCAACAGAGAAGCGTTAATAGAGATCTTTTGGGCCCATTTAGCCCAGAACTCATGAGAACGCCTGACAATTGATATGGGAGGCATTATGGGGCATTTCTCATTATTCTCATGCCAAGAAATCCTCGGAGTCATGCGCCTGAGGTCGTTAAATAATGCGCATCACTATTTTTGAGAAAGGAACTTCCCCCGTGGCAGTAACATTTGTTGAACCCAAAGTTACTTTGATCGCCGAAACCGGCACACATGATGACGTCATGAGCCGGTTGATGGAGTTGGATGACAACTCAGCATTTTCTGAGGGGCAAAATCTCATCGAGTTTGCAGGACGCTCCTGCTATCAGTCCTTCGACAAACCCAATCCTGCTACACGATCCAATGCTGACTATCTAGAAAAAACACTTTACCAGAATGGGCATTGGTCCATCGCAGAACACGTGTCAGCAACATTCTATCTTGAAGGTGTGTCTCGTGCATTCACTCACGAACTCATCCGACACAGGCATCTCAGTTATAGTCAGATGTCACAGAGATTTGTGAACGAAGAAAACGCCAATTTTGTCATCCCGCCAGCACTTCGCGGACATGACGAGTGGGTGGAGAAACTTGCAGAAATGGATGAGTCTGCACTCCACTGCTACACCGCTATGGTGGAATTTTTGCAATCCCCAGTTGGCGGCAAACATCCTCGCAAAGAAGCTCGTGAAGCAGCGCGAAGTATTCTCCCCAACAACATTGAAACAAAAATTGTGGCCACTGGCAATCTGCGAGCATGGAAAGAAATGTTGGCACGGCGCACACAGCCGGATGCTGATGCAGAAATGCAAGAAGTTGCCAGGATGATCTACGACAAATTGTCAAATGTGTATCCGGCTGTTTTTCCACACAAATAAGAGTCACATTCTCTGTACTCTGCACAAAGCAATAATGCCCCAGGGGAGAACTATCCCCTGGGGCATTCCCTTCACCCCTTTGCACATCCACAACACATCGACTACCATACATAGCTATGACTGATAATTTTGTGCATCATCACGTTCACTCCTATTTCAGCGAACTGGACGGACTACGCTCACCAGAAAAAATTGCGGAAACCGTCGCAAAAATGGGACAGCCTGGGATTTCCATTACCGACCACGGCTCCATGTCCGGTATTCCCAGCATGTTCCGCGCTGCACAAAAATATGGCCTCATCTTCACCCCAGGCATCGAATCCTATTGGGCACCCGACCGAACAAAACACGCCAAGGATATTCACGGAAAATCCTATTACCACCTTACCCTCCTCGCTCACACGTGGGAGGGGTACCAGTCACTTGTGAAACAGCAGTCATCGGCGTGGGAAGAAGGCTTTTATCACAAACCTCGCATCGACAATACCCTTCTTGAAAAATACCACACCGATATGACGATTCTTACCGGATGCTTAGGGTCTGCCTCCTCACAAGCCATGCTGCGCGCACTCCAGCGGGGTGACAGCGAGGATGATATTGTTCGTGCTGGATGTGACGTGGTGGGAAACTACATCGATATTGTGGGAAAAGATCATGTGTTTGTAGAAGTTCACAACCATAATATCCCAGAAGAACATCTGATTCTCCCCTACCAAGTCAAAATGGCACATGCACTGGGGCTACCGCTCGTCGCCGCTCATGACACACACTACTGCACTGCTGCTGACGCAGAAATTCACGATCATCTTCTCTGTATGCAAACGAAGGCGAAAGCGACAGACCAGCATCGCTTCCGCATGGACACGAATATCCGCGACCCCCATTTCTTCCTCACCACACGGCAGGAAATGGAACAACTTTTCCCTGACGATCAATTCCCTGGAGCACTCGACAATACACTGGACATTATGGAGCGCTCCCATTTTGATATGCCCATGGGGGATAAGAAAACCTATCTCATGCCTAAAGTGGATGTTCCCGATGGAGAAACGGAAGCATCTCATCTGCGATCACTCGTCATGGAGGGAGCCCGAGACGTCTCCCGATATGGCGATGGCCAGGGGAATATTCCCCAAAAGGTGCAAGAGCGCATCGACTATGAACTATCTGTGATCGACAATATGGGGTTCAATGGGTATTTTCTCATTGTCCGCACCATTGTCGATATTATGGTCGACAATAATATCAATAAAGGCCCCGGACGTGGATCAGCGCCGGGAAGTATCGTCTCCTACTGTCTCGGTATTACAGACCTGGATCCTCTTGCCTACAATCTCTTTTTTGAACGCTTTTTGAACCCGGCGCGCGTCTCCATGCCAGATATTGATATGGACGTCGATAAAGCCGACCGTGGGCGCCTCCTGGAACTCATTCAGCACCATTTTGGTGCCAATCACGTTGCCCATATCGCCAACTACACAGCCATGAAGGATAGGGCAGCCATTACCGCCATTTGCCGCACCAAAGGCATTCTTCCCCAACATGGCCACATTTTCTCCGACTCTATTATGGAGTGGGTCGATGAGAATGATGATGTCACCACCCTAGCCGATGCCTTTGAGGCGATGATGCGGACTAATCACATCCCCCCAAGCATTATGTCCGCCATCAGGGAGAGGGTTGCACGCACACCGCACAAGGATGTTCCTCCAGAGCATGTCCTTTTTGACATTATCCGTCTCGCTTCTGAACTGTCGGGGACGCTCTACTCTTTCGGTATTCACGCGTGCGGTATTATTATCACTGATACCCCACTGGACGATATTTTCCCACTCCGCCGAAATAAGAGCGCCGTACTCCCCGTCTGCCAATACGATAAGGATGACACCGAGGATTTGGGCGCCGTCAAAATGGATATTCTGGGACTCAAAAACCTCGGCATTTGTTCACAAACAGAACATAAAATCCTCCGAGACCTAGGAGAGAATATCCAAACATATTCTCTCCCCCTCGACGACAGGGATACATATATGATGCTCGCCAAAGGCGATTCCGATGGGGTATTCCAATTGGAATCCGATGGGATGAAACAGCTGTTGCGTGAATTACGCCCCACAGAATTTTCCGACATTACTGCCTGCGTCGCCCTTTACCGTCCGGGGCCCATGGGAATGAACGCCCACATGTCATTCGCGCACCGCAAAAACGGAGAAGAGCCTGTAGAAGTGTTTCACCCTGACATGGGGGAGATTCTTCACGATACGTATGGGCTTTGTCTAGCGCCTGATACGATCGTTCATATTGCCAATGACAACACCACTATGACGGTGGCGGAACTGGCCACCACCATGGCACATATTCCACCCATTCCTGTACGTATCCTCTCCTATGATACTGAGCACAATACTATTGTGGGGGCAGAGGTGACACACTGCTGGACGAGTGGAACCAAGGACGTATACCGTGTCACACTCGATAATGGATACACTGTCGATGCCTCGCTGATGCACCCCTTCCTCACGCAGCGCGGATGGGTAACAGTGGGAATGTTGAAGCCTGGCATAGACCAGGTAATGTGCACCACTATTGGACTTTTTAACAACTGCACAGACCCCACCCTCAGTACAGTATCCTCAGTACGATACATCCGTACCACAGCAACCTATGATGTCACTGTTGAACCAACCCACACCCTTCTTGTCAATGATGGTGCCGTTGTCTCCAATTGTGTCTACCAGGAACAAATTATGTCCATAGCGCAACATTACGCAGGATATTCTGCCTCTGAGGCAGACAATCTGCGGAAAGCGATGGCAAAAAAGAATGATGTGTTGATGGAGGAGAATAGGCGCAAATTTATCCCCGCCGTTGACTCACGATTCGAAAAAGGAACGGGGCAAGGATTGTGGGATATTGTGGCACCCTTCGCCTCGTACGCTTTCAATAAATGTTTGGTGGGGAGAACCAGGATTGTGACTGAACATGACGGGTCGACTACTATTGAAAAAATGTATAGAAGCGGTGATTTTCGGGGGAAGCACATCCTCTCGATGTGGGAGGATGGTAGTATTCGACCTCACACCATCAAAAATATTGTGAAGGTGGGGCGAAAGCCTGTTTATGGGGTGAAAACCGAAAAGGGACGCACCATCTATATCACCAAAGAACATCGCATGTTGACGACATCTGGATATGGCACCATTGAAGATGGCGGGATTGCTGTTGGTGCGAAACTTATTTCCGATGATAATGCTGACGGATCACGAAAATATTACGTGTCGGATGACGATCGTGAACGTCGTTCACTGGGGGCTGTTGCTGCTGGCAGAACTCCACAATCTCGCGAAGCCGCCCGACAGCGCATGGCCAACTACCAGCGCACTCTCACCTATGACGATCGTTGTGCACATCAGCAGGCAATAGAGAAGGACCATCCTGGACGCTGGCGTCACGCTTTGCGCAGTGCGCATGAACGAACTTACTGGCTCCATCATCATGACACAGAATGGCGTACGCGGTGGCTTCAACGCTGCATAGAATCACGTGGGAGCCGCATCGACACTGACAAAACAACCCATTTCGGTGGTATCCGCACAATGATGGACAATGGCGATATAGCTGACTCTATGTGTGAGGCTGCTGCTGGAAATTATCTTCTTTCCCGTGGCGTCGACTTTGAACTGCACAAGATTTTTATTTCTCCTACTGGTCACCCACGGGTCACCGATTTTTATGCCAACGGGATCTATTTTGAAATGGATGGGTTGCGTCGAGGTCGCCAATGGTTTATTGACAATAAATATGGGGATGACATCCCCTTCGTCTACATGACCCCCCTAGATTATAAGGATAAAATTGATGAAGCTCTCATGTCCTTCCATGTGACTAACGGTGACAGGATTGTTGAGATTATTGAGCCACGACGTGCACACAATGGGGAACAGTATACGCAAACTGTCTATGATATTGAAATGGAAGATGATGGACCATCGAATTTTATTGCCAATGGTCTCGTCTCACATAACTCACACGCTGCCGCCTATGCCCTTACCTCCTACCGCACAGCATGGCTCAAATGTCACTATCCTGCACAGTTTGGCGCCGCCATTATCGATAGTGCTGATCGTGACGAATATCTGCACCACATCCACTGGATTGTCTCTGGGGGAACAACAGTTCATCTTCCCGACATTAACTTGAGTGGTGGAGACACTGTAACCACCACCAACTCCCTCACCCTACCATTCTCCATGATTGAACGTGTCGGTGAAACGGTTTCCTACACCATTGCCGAAGAATGTGAAAGGGGAGGAGAGTTCTCCTCTATCTATGATGCTGTCGAACGACTGGGCGCCACCGTGGCGTTCCTCACCCCACTCGTTAAAGCTGGATGCTTTGACCGACTCCATAATCGTGGTGCACTCCTCACCCACCTTCCCGCCATTGTTGCTTCTGCCCAAAAAATGGCGAAAAGTAAGGCTGCTGCCAACGATGGATTTTTTGCCCTCATTGACGCCTCCGACACTATCATCCGAGACACAACACCAGACATTGACCTTGACCACTATCCCGACGATGGTGTCTTTTACGGCGACCGAACATGGTTCCCCCATGAAGAGCAACAACTCTACCGTCAACTGGAGAAGGAAACTCTCGGATTTTCCCATGATGATACCGTTGACCTTTTCCGCAAGCGGGAAGACCTCTTTCGGAAGTTCGCTCGCGAACAACGTGGACGCGGAATGGTGTTCCTTTCCCCCCGTGCACTATTGAGGCGTCTAAACGCAGGGGATATTATTCCACGCACAGCCAACATTATGGGCATTGTGAAGGACTGCAAGGTGATGACAAAAAACAAAACATTTACAGTTCTCACCATTGTTGGTGCAGATTTCGTGTCGGTAACTGTTGCCATCGGTCGTGATGTAACACAAGAAATCCCTGGACTCGCATCCGGTATTACCGGACAATCCGTATGTGTCGGGGATTTATCTCTCAACAGTTGGAAGCGCCGCATATCATCACACGATTGGATATGGGCAAACTCCATTATTGATATTAGCCAAACGGTATCTACGCTATAGGGGTAAAACATGCTTCCACAATTCACATCGCCACACGATGACGCTGCGCTAGATTTTCTTCACGATATTCCACGCGAGCATCATCAGGCTACGACAGTATTCTCAGCATGGTCGCTATGGTGCCACTTGACGCAACGCCCTACCAAAAAACTCCCCCCAGGTGTTGCTCTTGCGCTCCATGATTGCCCTTGGGGAGAGGACATTGCTACCATTGTCACCACGGCACAGTATCTTCCTCCAACCCCCGGAGACCATGACGATGTGACACGTCTCATTCAATGCTGCACTCTCCACAATATGTACGCTCATGCACAACTCTGTCAGCGTGAACATGGCATGGTATATCTATTCCATGATACGACACTAACAACCCCTATCGAACATCTCATGGCCATTCTAGGAGCTACCGTATTAGCACACGATGATGCAGATAAAGCGCGGGAGCTCTGTACATACAGCGAAGACATTCTGCGGGAAACTGCTGCACACATCCCCAACGTTACCCTCGATGCACTCGTAGAGGCCGTGAGCTCACACCCCACCGTCACATCGTTACCACCCACCCTTTATTTGGATGATGCTGCCCTGTCACTTCGGTACAGTATCCCAGACAGTATGCTGGCAGACTTTCATTACCATGTTCCCACAGGGTATTGGCGTAGCGTTAAAGAGCTCTATGCTCAGGGGATGGAGTTACAAGAGTGTTATGATACTCTTCGCCAGGATTATGGTGGATGGCATCCTGACGATCGACCACAACCCTTTGGGAAAAGGGGATTATTCAGATAGTTCGCCTATATAACACAATAGGAAACCGTGGTGATGGATAATACTTCATCACCACGGTTTCCTATTGCTAGAACACTCTCGTTATGATGGGAGAACTCCGTCCATCCATCGTGGGCTACGGAAAAATTCACTCATGCATTCCATCATTGTTTCAGTTTTACTCTGTGGAGTGCTGTCATCATAATGCACTCCAAGATCATGAGCAAAGCCCTTGAGCCCAGCATACCGTGAGGAGTTTTCCCCTCGTGGAGCAAAATGCTGGATCACATAGTTGGCATCAATATGGGGAGGACGACCGCCAGTGCACTTCAAAGACGGGGTGTTAAACTCAATGCTGTTCATATCAGCCTGTCCCAATCCCACCGTCACATTGCTGTTGCGAATGGTGCTATCTGCCCAGTGCCTCTCATTGTCATCCATAGCGGTTCCCATAGATGCATCACGGTGACCTTCGGAGGCCTTGGGATTATAGGATTGTGTGCGAGTGCTGACACTATAGTCGTGCGAGTCAATATAGTCTTGACGACCATGGCGGTAGATGGCCAGAGTCGTGTTTGCCCATTCTGTTTTCTGCGGAAGTCTCATCTCACGCATATATTGACCATCATAGTGTTCGTGGGCGATAGGGCTGACAGCCTTGCCGCCAACACCCACCATAACACCAAGATTCGAGGTGCTGAAATTGTCACGGAGAACACCACGCACAGCGGAATCCAAGCTGTCACCATGAGATGCCATACGGGTTTCAATGTCTTGGCGAACATCTTTTGCTGACATGGTGCCACCCAGAAGAGCACTTACCTGTCGAGCATGATTATTGAGTTGCATGCTGCGTGAACGAGCAGTAGCGTGCGGGGAAATGTCAGCAATCGGTTCGCGAACATAATCTTTCGAACTTTTGATAGTTTCAGGATGCTTTTTTGCCTCTTGAATGCGCTGCCATGTCGCCGCCGCGCGCGGCTTCACATCAGCAAACGTGGGGCCACCAGTAAGGCCGGTGATGGGTTCATCCTTAAAAATTTGATAAACATGGTTTTCGCCCGCCTCGTTGACCAGGAACTTCGTGTAGGGGAGACCGGTTGCATCCATATAATTGAGGGCCTGTACACGATAGTTAGTGGGGATAACCCCTTTCCATGGATGAGTAGCCGTCTTGCACTCAATCAATCCTTCGGGCTGGCCATTACTGTCAAGAATAACTCCGTCCACATTAACTAGTTGCCACTCTTCAGGCCCCCTCATCATTCCACCTATTCGAACGACTTTCTTTCCATCGGGGAGAGTATCTTGGTAGGCGGCAATGAGAGCAGGCTCAAACTGATGGCCTCGGCGAAACACGTCGATTTGACCGCGTTCCACATCACGATCCGTAATAGGGAGAACCTTGGATGCTATCAAATCTTCCATATCAGCAGAATGAGGAGAAGCCTCCTTGATCTCCTGTGTACGGTAATCATTGTGATAGCCGAGTGCGGTGAGCATGTCGGACCCACCGATGCCAGTTTGACGGTCACGCAACCACTCTAGTGTCCCATCCTGTGCTGTAGAGTATAGTGTGGCAGTGCCTAAAGTAGCAGCCCTATAGACGGGAATCCCCTCTTCTGCCCCTTCGAACGCATCAGCGAGATTATTTTGATAGTCCTCCCAGTCTTCGCGAGCACAAGCTGCATCTAGACCAGCCTCCTGCACACGTTTAGCATACCCAAGGAGTTCTTCCTCTGTCGTCCCCTTGCGTCGAGCCGCCTTATCGTAGTCGTCTTTAGCTTGACGATAAATCTCATTCTTCTCTTGAAGAATATCGTTAAGCTCAGTTGATACACTGCATTGTTCTGGGTCAGTCAGCAACTCGGCTGCTTCCCGTGCCTTTTGCAACCCCTCCTGAGTTGGCATCACCAGGGGATTACCCCCAAGCGCATTGGCCACATCCTTGGGGGAAATGTGTTCGGCTGCGTCACTTCCGGCAGGATCCCCCTCGAATGCCGTGTTGAGAACCTTAGTGCCATCGGCACGACGTACATATTTCATATGTTTCTGTGATGGACGATGGGCAGTGTCCTGCTTTTTGCGACCCATAATACAACTCCAATAAATAACGGTTGCGCAACTTATTTTTCATTGTAACGGTGTAGCCACTAGAGGTACAAATAGAGTTTGCGACATTTAATACAAAGAATCCACTTGGGAAGTAATCCCAAGTGGATTCTGTTCTGTCGGGGCGACACGATTTGAACGTGCAACATCTGCTCCCCAAAAGCAGTGCTCTACCAAGTTGAGCTACGCCCCGGAAGAGAATAGGGAAGAGTTCTTTTCTTCACTATCTCTCCATCATAGTGAAATATCCACTATGATGTCAACTGATCAATCTATTATTTTTTCGGCTCAACAGTTTTCATTGGAGTATCCGAAGAATGGCGTGGCTGTCCTTGTGGCTTTTGTGTCACTCCAGTGAGAATGGTAGGGAGATTAGCGCTCTTAGGTGCAGAGGCACCACTGTTCTTTGAAGACTCCTTAACAGATTTTTGAGTAACAGGAGTCGTTACAGTAGAAGAACTGGATTCCTCACTGTGCTCATCCTGAATAACAGTTTGAGCGTAGCCAGGAAGTTTAGGTTGTGCGCGTTCGGCATTCTGATCGTCAATACCGTGCTGCAACAAAGGATTATCCTTATCCTCTGTTGTCACCTTCAAATAGTTGTTGCAGGTACGAATATCAGAACGGAATGTATCATCCACCATTGTGTCCTCAGACCGTTTGGGAGATTGTTTACCAGCCCTGTCAGCCGTCTGTGGAGCCTTGCCGTTTTTACCCTTGGCGGGAACAGCAGGTGTTTTCGGAGTAGGTGCAGAATCACGCTTATCATTAACATCTTCTGGAGGATTAACGTCTCTGCCGACCTTGCGGGCAGTATCGAGGAAGGCGACACAACGCTGACGGGTCACATGGGTGGCAACAACTTTTTGATCTTCCAAAACCGAAGAGATTTTCTTCATATCATCGTCACCGATAAAACGACTGCCACAGAACGGGAGTTGGGAGACAGCCTGCATTGTCACCTCGTTGTCAAACATTTTTGTAGAGGTAAGTGTTTGTTGCAGATTCTTCTCCATGGACTGCGATGTGTTGAGAAAATCTTCCCGCACAGTAGTCATGATATCAATAAGGCCAGTCTTATTGTAGGACGCCACCCCATCCAATTGACTAGAATAGCCGGAGAGAGTATGGGCATACGTGTCAAGGATGTTGCTCAAACTGTTAGATGCTCCCACAGTTTTGCCATCTGGGGCATCTCCAACTTTTTTCATCTGAGAAATAACAGATGGAGCAACCTGAAGCTCGTGAACGCGAGCATTCGTACTATGGGGGAGATCCTGCAACTGTTGTGATGCTGTCAAAATAATTTTTGCATTAGTGCGAAAAACAGTAGACAACTGCTGGCGAGCCTTCACGGGATCGATGTTTTTGTCCTCAAAAATGGTAGGGACATCAGCATGTTTAGAAATATCGTCAACAATACGACAAACGCCGCTTGCCCACTCTACCTGCTCCTGATTAATAAGCTGATAGACAGCGGGCTTCGGCTTTTCCTGTGGCTTTTCTTTAGTAGTGGAGAAGAAATATCCACCTGCACCGGCACCCGCCACGGCAACAACGGCAACTCCGGCAATAATTCCCTTCCATGGCGTTTTCTTTTTGCCATTCCCGTTGCCACTGTTGCCATCGTCTGTTGCAGGGGTTATAGTATCGTTATCGTCAGGGGGATTGTGGGGGGCTTGTGGTTCCGACTCAGTATCAACCGTGGTGCTGTCGCTATCATCATCTCCATCTGTGGGAGAAAATTCTGCAAGGAGATCATCGAGATTTGTGTCGGCATCATCGAGGAAAGAGTCTTCCGTATTATCGGGAACATCTTCCTCGATAGGCTCTATAAAATCTTCTTCATGATCATCATCTGCATCATTGTTAGCATCGAATAAATCATTCAGAATATCATCGTCCTGTTTCACTGATTCATTCTTTTCTGCGCTATCATGAGCTGATTCATCATGAGTCTCGTTATCATTCTCATCGTTATGAGGATGCTTTTTCTCTTCATCATGATCGGGATGCATGGAGTTAGCAGAGGAGTCGTCGTCTCGTTGGGAATTTTCCTCATCATCTGACTCATCGTCGTCATCGAAAGCGAAGAGGTCGTCAACAGAGTCATTCTCTTCTAGCAGTGTGTGATCTGCTGGAGCGACCCCGTCGCTGTCATCGTCATGATGATCTGAAACGATCTGTTCATCGTCATCGTCACTATCAGTGAAAACGTCATCCACCTGATCATGAGCGGTGGTGTCATTCGTATCGTCATCATCGAATGAGAAAAAATCGTCAAGATTATCGAGCGGATTACTGTCTGCCATGAGGTGGTTCCTTATAATGAGAGGGGAATGAAAACTCTAATGTTTCATGATTCTAGCACATGTGGTTGTGTTGCTAGACGGCTTTTCTGAAGATTCCACATGTGCACTCTGTCCCATCGTAGAGCATAGAGGGGGAGAATAAGGGCTGGGAGGAGAAGGAAAAACTCAAGAACAGTCAATGACAGGAATGGACGTGTTGTTCCCATTGTATACGCTATGAGAAGACCAAACCCACCAATGGGGATGACAACAAGAAGAAAACTAAAAAAGCTATAGGACGGGGTGAACTCGCGCTTTCCGACAAGCCACAATAATCCTTTTTTCGCTTTCGTCCAACTCCAGTCATAGATTTTGGCGTAGTTTTTTCTATCCTGCAACGCCATGTAATCTTCTAGAGACATGTTCCCAAAAAGGCGCTGCACGTAATATCCGCGATGATAGCCAGCAAACACAGAAATGAGATGCACTGGAGCAACAATATTGAGGGCATCATTCATATAGTGGTGCTCGACCTGGCTGGGGAATAACCCGCTATTCGACTTGTGAAGAACATAGACTGCCGCCACGTAGCCAAGGGTCAAAATAAGAACAAGAAACCCATAACCAACCGGAATCATAATCTTTCCCCGCTTGACCAAACGTGGGACGGTGCGAACAGGGGGCTCTGGTGCAGAAAAGATCGTGAGCGCCGAAAGAACACCAGTCAGATAAGTAAAGAACGTTGTTGCAAGAAAGACGATACTAAAAAATGCTGGTGACATTTCCACCCCATGTACCACTTGTGGATGCTCCATGCCTGGCAGGAGCGCAGGATACAGTGTGTACAATCCTGCCAGGATGAGAGCATTTGCCACAATAAGGATGAGGACGTAGGCACTTCTCGTCACCATATCAGTATTGTGACGCCTGTCACCATACACAAAGGTGAGCCATGCCCATAGGGTGGAGAACACATGTTTCATAACCGAATGCTAGAGAATCTTCCCCATAGTGTCCAACCAGTCGACAATGGCGTAGTCGCCACCGTTATTCACGAAGTCTCGAATAGACTCAGTGAAATTGGAAGCAATGTCCATAGTATCCATTTTAGCAGTGACACGCATAGCGGCGGCGTCCTCAACATTGATATTCATATCTTTTACCGCATTGGCAACAAGTTTCATATGATCATTGTCGATACGATCAATAGATGCCATAATATCGAACCCCTGACGGAGAGACGGCTCGCGTCCCTCCAAGGAGCGGTATAGCGCAGCAGTATCCACAATCAACGTGATCATGGTTTTAAGAGCGTCGGACGTATCTTCGCCATTATTATTGCCATTGACAATATCAATGGCGGCAGTAATGGGGTCAAGAGTACGCTTGCCCATGAGCCTGGCGAACACTTTTGTGCACTCATCTCCAGCTGTTGTCAGGGCATCGTAGAGCTGAATAATGGTAGTGACGTCGCGTCGAGAAAACATATCATGACGTGTTGCATCCTGCACCTTGGCAGACACGTCGCGCACAGCCTCGGGCGTCACATTTTCTCGGATGAGTGCCGCCTCCACATCATTATTGGCTTCAGTGGAAGCTACACTATCTCCAGAAAAATCGGGAAGAGCGCCAATAGTATCTCCGTCATCCTCCTGCTCTCCATCGGGAGACCAGTCAGTATTCTGGGGCTGATCGTTATTCCATGTGGTATCAGTAGGTGTCCAGTCATCAGACATAGGGGTCATCACGTCCTTGGGTGAAAACATGTAGTGAAAGGATTCTTTTCCCAACTGTAACATGACTATTGTTGGTTGTCAGCAAAAAGTTTGGCCAACATGGCACAAAAACTCATGGCCCACAGAGGAGACACTGACTGGTCCCCCATGATTCTTTTCTCACCATCCCACAGATGTTGTGACAGTCCAGAGGGATGAACATTATTATGGTGACAAAATCGGACCACGTTTTCCACCACACTGTGAATAGTATCCGTGTGATCAAGAGAGTAGCCATCACCTAAAAAGAAGGACATGACCCCCATTTCATCTCCCGACACAATCAACTGCGTGAGGGCGCGAACACCATCCTTTTTCTCATCGACATCGCTTGGATGTTCGTGAAACACAAGCGTATGTAATCCTGTGAGAAGGTCGCGGGGGTTTCCTCCGACACGCAGAATAAGAGCATGCAGGTCATCATCAGGAATATCCCATTGTCCCGTTGGGAAATCCTCCCGGCCCCAGGCGATAATATGATGAAGAAAACGCAGAGCATCATCATGCGACAAGGTGGTGGCATGGGCGGAAACAATGCGGGATTTAATAGTGGGGGCCACCTTGTCCGGTGCAGTCGTGCAGAGAATAAATACCACATTGGAGGGTGGCTCTTCTAATGGCTTGAGAAGGAGAGACTCCGCCTCACGAGAAAGCCGCTGGACTTCATCAATAATATAGATCTTATAATCACCCATCAAGGGGGGGTTATAAATCGTGGAGATGAGGTTGTCCACATCAGCACGAGTATTATAGATGGAAGCGTTAAATTCTACAATGTCAGCATACGACCGTGACATCGCCTTCAGACAGGAATCACACTCTAAACATGGGTTCCCGCCCTCATCAATATTGGGGCAGTTGAGCGCTGATGCAATAATACGGGCAGTCGACGTTTTCCCACACCCATGAGGGCCAGAGAGAAGATATCCTTGAGCAAACGTTCCTTGAGCAATGGAGCGGCCAATGGTCGACAATTCTGGCTGGCCAAACAGTTCATCGAAGCGGCGTGGGCGATAAAAATTATACAGGGATTCTTGTGGCATAGTGTTAGCTTATCCCCTGTACCGCATTTTTTCCAAATCTATGAGTGATCCGTTAAAGACGTTCAGATCAACAACAGCGGGTACGCCATCAATATGCCCCGTGGAGGAATGCTGCCAGAAGGCATAATCCTTCCATCCACCTGGAAGCGGGGTGGTGGGGAGACGTTTTCCGTTGTAATCGGCAATCCACAGGGGATAATGAGAAAATCGTGTCGTGTTCCCCATGTTGTACATCCAGAAGGACGGGTAGGTGTAAATGATAGGCTTTCGTCCTGCCAGCGTTTCCAACGTAGCAATAAAAGCTGTCACCCACTGATTTAATTCAGAGACAGTCAATCCACCATCTTCCTCAATATCCAAAATGGGAGGAAGGTCGCCGGGAAGACGGGAGGAAAGTGTCACGGCAGCAAACTGTTTTGCCTGCTCTGATGCACTCGTCATATCTTTTTCTGGGCGCGCGTAGTGATAAGATCCCGTTACAAGACCGGCTGCTGTAGCGGCAGACCTATCTTCAATATAATGATCGTTGAAATAGGTCATCCCTTCAGTAGCTTTAACGAGAACAAAACGTACTCCAGCGGAACGAACCTTATCATAGTTGATTTTAATATCGTTGGGGTGCTGATGACTGGCGACATCAATCCCCGTGGGGCGAAACTCTAGACTACTAGAGGCGACTGGGAAAAGGGCATTACTGACATGGTGAATGGGTGGCGCAGGTGGAGCTGGCGTCAATAGCAATGCACTCGACAATCCGACGGCGACAACCTGGTTCAACAACGACATCATAGGTGGGTGACCTCATGGTATAGTGGACACCGTTTATCGCAAAATTCCTCGTTGCGACAACTGGTGGATGATTTTCTTCACAATAATATCATGTGTAGAGGCGTCAACGCCCGCCAATCTCAACACATCACGGATAACCTCATGAGAAGTCTTGCCATTGTGACGGATATTTTTGAGATCACCCAGAAAACCCTGAACAGCAAGGGTCTCTAAAATTTCCCGAGCGATATTCTGGGCCTCAGCAGACCGGACATGCCCCTGGGTACGCAGGACACCAGCAACATCTGCAAGAGTTTCTTGTAGTGGTGAGAGAGCCATAGTGCAACTTCACACATCCTTTCCATATGATTTTATTAACATTAATCTAGTCATCCATTGTAGTGAAATAATATCATTTTGACAACAGTTCCAATTTCATATGTCAAACAATGAAACTGGATTTAAGAGTGTGCATAATGCACAGTCTGTGGTTGGACTGCACCAACCTCTATCCCCTGGGTCAACGACTCTACGGGGACTACTTTTCTCATGATGTTTCCAGCAGCGTTAATATCAGCGTTAATCACAGTTCCGTCAAGAGACCGGAATAGTCCTCTTTTGATTCTCCTGCCTGAATACTCCTCGTGTTTGCAAATGTCTTCTCTATCCAAGAGGCTGCATTTACTGGTATAGGATTCCTCCGTCACAATGACGTTGATGCCATGCTCCTGTGCTTTATATTGAATCTGCTGGATAAGCATCGAAAATGGAATAGAAACAAACTTCTGGTTGTTGACTCGCCCAATGTTTATGCTTTGCTTCCATTGAGGATTATGCCCGACGATGATGGTATTAATCCCATGGGAAACTGCGTAGTTCACAATCAATGAGCTGATATTGTGCATATGCCAGGAGATTTTATTCTTCCTTTTTGTGCTCAACCTTTCTAGTCTCGCAGACGTTTTCACCTCCCCTCGTGTGCTCAATTGAGAGATAAGCCTAGCCTTCTTTTTGTTGAAGTACTGATTGATACTTTTAAGGGTTTTACCCTTGAATAAAAGAGCGTTCCCGTCGCTATCCAGACAGGCTGCTAGGTTATCAATGCCAACGTCAACTCCCATATATCTACCGTTATCAGGAAGTGTTGGAACATCTTTAGTGTCGTAGACCACACCAATGCATATGTACCCATATTTCGGTGTGACGGTGATAAAGCGAGGGTGTGCCACAGTCGTTGCAACCGGAATATTCAGCCACCTGGGGGAGACAACATGTGTGTAGATAGTGTCCCCATTCTTATTGACCGATGGGTGTTTGTCAAGGGAGATGGCATCTTTTGGAATGGGAAGGGTTGTTACTCCATCCTTCTTTAGGTATTTTGGGATATGCGCGGGAAGTCCCTTTTTTCTTAAGGCAAAAAACGAGGAATAGTTTTTGCTGACGATTTTCAGCACTTCCCCTGATATTTTTGCAGGTAACGCTCGATAATCAGGGTTGTTACCTCTGACAAATTCTACCCTCTGTGTTTGCCACGTTTTGTGTTTTTTCGTCTCAAAATAATGCTGCCTCACATCATAGAGGGAAGCATTATAGAGATTTTTCGCCAGGTGACAGAACTCCAAAAGGCGTTGATATTGAGGGTTAGTAGGTTTAACGATGATAGATTCAGTCCTCATCATCAATCACCTCAACGATGGCAGTCCTCTTTCTCTCCGACCTTTTTCTCCCATATATCCGAGCGCAAAAACTAGTGATGATGGAAACAAAATCTTCCATCAACTCATCTTTTTCATCCTCTTTAGTGTTAATGACAACAATTTCCCCACCATTATTTTTAATAGCGCATTCAATATAGGGGAATCCAAATCGCGTAAGCCTATCCTTATGCTCAACAACTACCCTCAAGGGATGTGGATAAGAGATTATCTCCATAAGCTTTTTTCTGGAGTCGTTTAATCCAGAGCCTACTTCTTTGTACTCTTTATCAACCTTCCACCCATTATTTAGACAGTATTCCTTGAGTCTCTGGGACTGATACTCCAAATCAGTTTTTCGCCTGGATGAGTTAGAAACTCTGGCGTAGGTAACCGTTTTTAGCTCCGGTTCATCGTCTCCGTCGTCAATATCCACGACGATACTTCCTCCTGGAGTTTTTCTTGCTCCATCAATCTTCCCCTCTTGAAACCACCGAAATGCAGTCCTCCAGGTAACAGAGTTCATTGAGGCGTATTCAGATAGCTTCACCGTTTTTGTCATTGACGCCACCCTTCCCTTTATGGTATATTCACATTATATCATATTGTATCATAATTAGTCATGATAATCAATGACTAGCTGTGACACAGCAAGAATGGTAGGCACTGACTTACCTTCCATTATCCTGCTCTTGGAGAAGAGCTTTAACTACTTTTTCGCCAACACGTCGCGCCATCTCTACTGGCACAGCATTACCTATCTGCTTGTACTGTGCAGATAGAGTTCCTTCGAATGCCCATTCATCTGGGAAGCTTTGAATGCGGGCGTATTCTCTGACGGTGAATGGGCGTGTTTCGTCTGGGTGGCATCTTTCTGTCTGCTTTTGTGATGGAGATGTTGTTAGGGTTAGGCACGGTTCGTCCCATGCGATTCGGCGTGCCATTCCTCTGCGCCCACCTCCCGAGTAGTAGCTTTTCCCCATATAGTCTTTTGCTATATCTTCAGGTAGATCGACCCAGCATCCTCCTGGAGGGATCATTGACATTACTTTTTTCTTTTTCTCACTATATGGCTGGTATGGGCTTTCTGGAACGTTCTTTAAGACGTCACGCAATGTTGTCGGATTCTCATCTGGTTGTGGGTAGCGGAAATTAACTACACCAGCTAGATTGTTTCGAATGCCAATAACAATGACTCTTTGGCGTTTTTGCCCAACACCAAAGTAACACGCATTCAATACTTTGTGCTGAATGTTGTAGCCAAGATCCTCAAATATATGACAAATAGTCTCGAATGTGCGACCTTTGTCATGGCTCAATAACCCGCGCACATTTTCAAATAGGAACATTTTGGGCTGCACTTCTTCAACACAACGAGCAAATTCAGCGAAAAGAGTCCCGCGCGTATCCCCAAAGCCAAGTCTCTTTCCCGCGTAAGAGAACGCTTGGCATGGCGCTCCTCCGCTCACAAGATCGATTGTTCCTTTGTATCGTGAGAAATCTACATTGTGGATGTCGCTTTCTGTCACGTTCCACTGTGGGCGGTTTTTACGGAGTGTTTCACATGATGCGTGATCCCATTCTATAAACTCGATGCCTTGTATTCCGGCTTGCTCTAGTCCTAGCGCTAGTCCTCCACAGCCTGCGAAGAGTTCGATGTTAGTTACTTTTGTCATGTGTAGGGCCTTTCATTCTCTCTATGATGTGTTTATCGCTTACTGTAAGAAGTCTCCTGTTTCAAGGCGACAGACTAAGCAGGATTATGTACGCACCTGTAGGGTGGAGAGATGAAAAGGTACTTCAACAAAAAGATTAGTGCGCACAAGAGTTACACCAAAAAACATAACGGAACCTATAAGTCCCAGATGGTGGCAAACATTTCTCATTACGCAATCTCACAAACGATATGGGTTAGAGAAACCTGGCGAATGGCAATGAGAATTATGTCTATTGCCACACCCTATCACCTCGCGGCGTTTGCAGTGGAGGGTTTCTCGCAATGTCTCAGCTAAACGTCATTCTCCTGCGTTGACGAGAAGACATCCGATTATCCTGCGGCATTCCAGTGGACTTCCTAGCGGCATCATCACGACTAAGATCAGGTGAGCTAGGGGTATTCTGCTGGTGTTCTGCCCGAACTTTTTCTTGTAGTCGCGCCGAACGATGAGATTCCTTGGCTACGCGGTGAGGCGCTCCAGAATAGTACTCAACGTGTGGGAACACTGCTTGAGTCCGCAGCTTCTCTGTTTCTTTGACTCGTCGCGAAAATGTTTCATCGCTAGCGTAGAAAGAGCGACCGTCAAAAACAGTTTGCGCTTTGTGTGTGCCATCTTTTCTCACAACCTTATCCCACATAACTGTGTGGTCTGCGAAATATTCATCAACCGGCGCCACAATGACACCGGAACTAAAAAAACTGTCTCCACTAGGATACACCATATCTGCCGATACATTGGGGCGTTTTTGTGGAGAAAGGCTACTTGGACACGGGTCAATAATGAACGACCGCACCATTGTACGCGACGGCGCAGAAGCACTATCACCAGGCATGGATAGTGACTGTGGGAAAACAGTGGCAAGCACAGCATAGTGCGTTGTATCAGGTGACTTCTTGCCATCAATAACCGCACCCCTCATCGCTACAAGTTCGGCATGAAGGGTGTCTTCTTTGTTGAGAGTTTTCACCAGTCCTGCTACTGCTCGCTTTTCAATTTTTCGCCCTACGGAGGGGATCCCGATCTTGGAGAGAACGGGAGCGAGTGTTGACATGGTAATGGTAGACATGATGCGGAGGCTTGATGCGAATGAGCGTGGAGCACCAGCACCCAGAGTGGAAAACATAATGCGAGCTGATCGAATGTCATGAGGAATATGGGGAAGCGTAGGGTGATTCATATAGCGCTGTACCATATGTCCAACGCTTTCCCCCTCTAGTGGAACGGCCCCAGCGATCATTTTCGTCCGTTCCTTAGCAGACGACCCAGCTTGCCCCACATGCATATAACAGAAGGAACTATTTTTTTGGGCATAGTTTTTACACTGTTGGCCATTGTCAAGAATGAATGCACAGCGACGGGAACGTGTTGCCATATCAAAATACCACCATCAACTACCACACGGGCATAAGGTCAGAGGTTTCCTCGGCGCGGAACTCATAAAAAGAATGAGCTGGGAAACTTTCTTCCCAGCTCATTCTATCAGTTATCAACTATAATGCGATGAACGCATTTTTATGACGACGGGCGCACGAAAACCGCATAGCTTTGTTGCCCGAGGTCATGGATTATTCAACAATATATAAATAGTTGATAAGTTCCGCAAAGGACACTCCAGGCGCACGATCAAAATCCTGCATAGCGGGAACATAGTTGTGATCAGACTGGTTAGACTTCTCCATGAGATGAATGGCATCCTCTATGGGAATATCCAGTGTTTGAGAAATGATGCTTGCCCACGGTTTCACGCCATATTCTTTGCATCGAGCAAGCCCATAGACCATATCGGTCCATACGCGCGCATCATCAATGCGCTGACGCTCTAGGTGTTTCCGCTCCGCTGGAGTCTTCGTGTAGATCTTGGGAATGAGCATAACATCAGCAATGTTCTTCGGCTCCTCCACCCCATAGGTGAAAATGTTCATCAGTGAGCGAGTGGGCTGTTTGGGATCATCAACGCTGAGCTTGGAGATTTGAGTCTTGCGTTCATCATACTGCATCGCCAGCACACTCTCCCACATAAGGGTTTGAGCTAGAGCCGAATTAAATTTTTCATATCCTTCTAAGAAAAAGTTGAGAGAGATGAAGGGGGTGTCAATAGCCTCAATGGTTTCTTGACGGCTCCGATAATCACTACCCTCATAGTAGACTCGCGCCTTGAGCCCCATGACTTCACCCTTCTGGGTGAGCCGTGGGAACAGCCGAACATCAACAACATTCGTTGTCGTATACGTTTTCACCTTCGTATTCTCCACCACACCGGCATAGAGGTCATGGTAGTGCGCCAGGCCAGAAATGTATTCCATCTGGACTGATGGGTTCACATTAGGGTTCTGAGCAAGAATGTTCGCATAGTAGGTGATGAGCCCGTTTTTGTCCACATCTTCCCGTCGGAATCCGCGAAACATCCATTTGTTTTGCACAGTAAAGTCTGCGTTGAAAAAAGACACCATAGTCATGATGATGTAGTCCTCGTCAATCTTGTTTTATCTGTTTAGAAAGTGTCATGGAGCTGAAGAAGTTGCGTTTCTTTGCGTCCAAGACGACTGTAAAGTTTTCTGATATTACGGACTGTGGTAAGTCCACGCATCTGATACTTCTCTTCCACTATATCACGATATGCGTCAGAAGGCACATTGAGGCCGTGGAGAAGAAATTGTACATCAGAAAGTTTATCAGTGGGGACTGTGGTTACCCGCTCAAAAAAATTCCACAAAAGCTCTGGATCGTCCATGTCGGCAATGCGTTGAAAAGCAAGAACGGCTCCTAGCTCACTGGGCTGCTCAATTTTCAGCATCACTCTATTCACCGATGACCCATGTTCAGCATTTTTGAGATTCGTCAGAAATATGTAACGAGCCCGCTTTATCGTATCTTGATCTCCATGCAGGGGGATGACAATACTGTGGTAATCCGCTTTCATCAATTGTTCGTCAGGATAAAAGGTGACCCATCCAATATCACGATCATCTTCGGTAATAGTATGGAAGGCGGAAAAATTGGGTGGTGTGGCAGTAAAACGGTCTTTTGTATACACAGAAAAGCCCACTCCGCCAGCGATAATAGTGATAGTGACAATAAGAATTGTGACCATCATGGGAACAGTAAAGACTCCACGGTGCTTCGTTGATTCAACCTGTTCAACCAGTTGCTTCTGGCGACGCTTTGTTTTGTCTATCATCATGGAATATTTTTCAGAAACCTTCAGGTATTGTGGATAATATCTATGATCCCTATCATATCATATGTTCGATCACGCGCAATCTACTGACATATAATAGTCACCACTTTTGGTTAATCTTCCACAGGCGAATCACCTTGGGGTCACGACGAACGCCAGGAGCCACCTCCTCCTCGTTCCCCATATGGTCAGCCTCATGGGGAAGACGTTTGTTAAGCGGTCGGAACACCCAACAGTGTTGCCAGTTGTCACCCTGAGCACCATTATTAGCCAAAATTTCATCATATGTATAGGTACGGTTTCCACCCTCCTCTACGGCACCAACGTCACCAAAACTATTCTCCTCCACAAACTGAAAGGTGTGCCCATCATTGGATGTGCCGCCGGAAGGGGAATTGGAGACAACAAAAATATCGCCGGGGCGGAGTTTATCTTTCATGCTTTTAAGGACAGAATCGGCGGTTCCGGTGGCAATGACAGAATCTTTCATGCGTGCCACATACCCCTGCGTTGATAGCGGAGCCCCATTGGCATCGGCCAGTGCTACACCAAGGCCATGGTATGTCGCAGTTGCCACAATAGATGAACAATCATAGAGGGTGTGCGCTCCATCCCTTGGCAAATTCCATTCATAAATATTGGCATTATGATTTTGTCGATACCATACCACTGGCGCCCCAGGAAGAGGGATAACATGATGTTTCATGTCTCCAGGAGACCACACATTCTTGAGGCGCTCTGCCAACGTACCACCACGAATACGCCCAATCCCCATGAGGTTGTCAATCGCTTTATGGGCATTATCGCATAAATCGTCAACAGTACCGGAGTCCTCTGAGTTAAATGTATTGGCACCCAACTCACCTTCGGATACTTTCCCCACCTCACCTCGAATAGCGCTTTGATACGATGTGTTCAGTTTGCCATAATTCTTTTTCATATAGTCATAAACGGCATTTCCGGTGGGCTCCCATTGCGAATTATCGGGAACATCGGACACTTGAATAGCATTGCCCATTGCACGCTGTGTCGTGGGGTGATCGAAAAAACCAAGTTTTTTCCCCTGATAGTAGAACCGCCATACACTAAACACCTTATTGCCCGTCTGTTTAATATCACCCCAGGGCGATTGGTTCTCCTTAGTAAAGGTAGTGAGTTGTGCGGGATCACCGGATGTTGTTAAATCAACCTGCTGCTGATAAACGCCAATAGAGTTACCATCTCCGCATGACTCAATGCCCAAAGTATCCACCTTTTTCTGGAGGGCAAAAAAGTGATCTTGAGCAGAATCAGATAGTGGTGCTCCCGATGGGGCACGTGATCCTCGTGGTGAGTTTGTGCCATAGGGTGGAGCTGAACAGTCTTTATCTGTACGTCTTTGGTTATAAAGATTCTTATAGTGAGACTCTTTAAACGCTTCAGTGAATGCCGTTCTCATCATGAGTTCTGGGGCACCCATTTGCTTCCCCACCTCATAGATAATTTTCCATGTGTCAAACTGTTCATATGATGGAGCAGATGCCATACCTGGCATAACAGGCATACCTGGCATAATATTCTCTGACTGTGCTGACCCAACTTTTCCTGAATGTTTACTCATTGTTGAACTAGAGGACGATTGGGCAGGGTTGATGTTCGATTCATCGTTGTGAATATCATTCAGCGAGCTTTGTGGAGTACCCTGATGGTTCTTGCTGCCTGCATATTCATCAAAGCTGATGGTTGTACCGTCGCGTTTAATCTCAACAACAAACGTATTATTTTTTCCAGACGGATAGGCGATAACGTCTCCGCCCTTAATGGTTCTTCCCCTACTAGCACGGGCTTTTTCTGATACCGTCACATCGGTGAACGTCATAGAAATATCATCAGATTGCTCAGACTGGATGGTGATGGAGTGATCGTCCACTTCCGTGATTTTGCCATCGATCGGGGAGAGAATGCCACGTCCCGACGACATTTGGAGACGGATAGGCTTTGCCTCTTTCGCTTCTCCACGCTGCGCTCCAACAGAGAGGAGGATAATGTTAGCCAAATGGTTGTATCCACGGTTGTTGGGATGTAGTGGGTCGTGATCAAAATCTTTATTGGGATCCGCCTCAGCATACCAGTCAGCAATATGGAGGTGACCATCGCTTGATGCCGCCTTCCGCTTCAACATGGAGTGCATGGCACCAAAATTATCAATCGTAAACGTGCCCTTATTTTTCGCAATGTAGGGAGCAACCCACAGAATTTGAGCATTTCCGGCAGCCTTCATCACACTATCAATATTGCTTTCCATGCTGGCGCCAGGTTTAGTGTAAAGGTCATTCGACCCCAATTCAACAATGAGGCAATCATTTTTTCCCTTGCGTGCGTATCGTTGAATTGTTGTCAACCCCCATCCCGATAGGGGGGCGCCGCTTTGTGCATGATAACTCAATGCTGGATCAATACTACGGTAGCCCCTGTCTAGTCGGGACCCCAATCCGGGAGGTTCAGAGAGACTATCACCAACATGGGTGATAGTGGAGCAGCCCTTGAGCGCTCCTGTACTACCGGACACTCCTCCCGGAATGGTGACCCCATCGCCAAAACGAATAAGGGCATCCTGATAAAGAACGAGGGGTTCGTCGAATGCACTAACCTCTTCCTGTTCTTCTGGTTCACATGATTCTGCCGACATGAACAGCGCTAGGAACTCTCTTCGACCCAATTCTGCATATGCCGGTGCGGGAAGAATCATGACAAGGGTGAGCGCAATGAGGGTAATGGCAACATTTTTCCAATAGCCTCGACTATTTGCCGTCATATGAAACGAACCCCTGGTGAATATAGCACAGCATACGATTAATACATCTCTATTGTACCAGTTGTGTCGTACAAAATGTCTTAGATTTGCCTGTCGAAAGCGGAGAGGATGTCCTCACAATTCTTCCCGCATTTTTCCTCAATAAGTGTAGAGAGGATATCCCATCCAGTTGTATCATCCCCACCAGCATTGTCATGGGCGACAAAGCCAGCGAGCATCATACGATAGAACAACATCTCCATATGAAAAAGGCGTTCGCCATAAAGAGCCATGGCGGGAATATACGTGTGTTGGGAGAGCGACTCTTGCACCGTGGTAAGAACATCACGATGTTTACTAATATATCTACCGTGTGACAGCTTTTTAAGAGCAGCTGTCGTCATCACATAATAGAATGTGTCTACCATATCAACGGCATTCGTGATGATTTCCCCCGGAGTATCAAAAAGGAAGCGTGGGTTGGTAAGAGCTTCTCCATGACGAATGGCACCACGAATATTATCCGCAGACTGGTGAAGCCTCTCATCCAGAGTTGCTCCGGCACTATAGGGGGATGTATACGATTCTACATCCTCAAAGATGTGGCGTGATGTGCTATCAGAGATAAGACGATAGGGTCGATAGGTAATGCCAGCATCTAAGAGCTCTGGTGTGGTGATAATGGTAACCGGCTGTGGGAGGAACCGTCGTGGAGTGATAAGGCCATTTTTTGCACACACAGATAGCGGGGTGGAACGTGCCATGCATTCACCCACAAAATCTACCCAATGATTATTATTCATGGTGATTTTCGTATGCATATTGGCACCCTGCATAGAAGGAACCTCAAAAACTCCAAGGGCACGGTGAACAATAAGCTGCGATTCAATATCCATGAAAAAGCCTTAGTAGAAACCAATGATGTCTTTCACCAACACCCTATCATATGATGTTGTGTTATAGCGTTACATTTTTGTGTCCGAAATGTAGGAGGAAATATCAATAAGGGTCATAATATCCCCATATTGTGCACTACGCGTACGACGTAACGTACTCAACGCTGTTGTATATATCACTGGGAGCTTCACAGGAGTAATTTTAAGAGCGTAGAGGATATGATGCAAAAATGTAGTGGCCAATAGGGGGCTTTCAAAAGAATCCTCATCCACATATGTGTACAACTGTGTGTACTGCTGATAGAGGGTATCATCAACATCATCGGGATGGAAAGCCCCCTGGATGAGTTTTTTGTCATCCCGGTAATTGTCCACCAACATGCTGCACACATCATCCGTTAAACGCCGCGACAACCATGGCTTGAGTGTTATAGGGCACCCTAAAATGAATCCAGTAAGAGCATCAGCCACATCACTTCTCTGTTCATGAGATGTGGAATAATGAGTCGAGCCTGTCATCATGGCATTGGCGTCTCTTACAGACACCCCAGCAGCATGAGCCACTTCTGCAACAAGACGATTTTTATCAGAAAAGCTCGTAAGTTCGGTAGAAAATGTGGAGACAAATGTACGAAATGCGTCTCCACCCATCGTACTATGAGCATACGACACCACAAGTGGAAGATAATCCTCCCGCTGCGCAAAAGCCTCGACCAATCGTTCACGATTCTGACAAAAGCTATCCCAGGGGTCTTTCCCATCAGGGATAGACATGATAGAAACTGTTGGAACATGAGAATAAAGCCATGTATAGGATAGCGCAGCAGATTTCCCAGCATCATCGTTATCCGTACAAATAACAATTTCTCTCATATTTTTCAATATCGTCATATGTGCTGTAGTGAGCGCGGTCCCGCACAGGGCGAAAACATTCACACCCTCCCCCAGTACTGCATGAAGTGCAGCAACATCAAAATTGCCTTCACACACAACAGCAATAGTATTGGTGCGCCGGGCTATATGCTCCCCCATTAAAAAGTCAGATTTACGGTAGACAGGGGAGGTGGGGGAGTTGACATATTTAGCCTTATCAAGGGCATGTGAAACACCTGGAACAATACGCCCACTATAACCAATAGTGTGATAATGACGGTTGATGAGAGGAAAAATAAGTCTCCCCCGTAGTGGGACAGTGCCATCATCTTTTATCACATTGGCGGCGATAGCCGCCCTCATTTCATCCTTATCAAGTATGGTGTGAAGTATGTCAGCCATCCCATGAGATGGGAAAAATCCAATACGCCACGTATCGATAATGTCGCCAGAAACATGACGCTGCCGCACATAGTGAAGAACCTCATCAGGAAGGTCATCGGATGTGCACAAGAAATCATGTGCCCAGGCCGTTATTTTATCCAAAGCGCGATAAAACACCGATATTCCAAGCCCACCCTGCGGCAGGGTAGTACGCAGATTATCTGGAAGGGACAGTGACATGACATCGGCAAGATCCCGTGCAGCATCACCAGGGGTAAGACCAGAGAGGATGCTGTGTAGCGTGATAATATCTCCGGATTCTTGCCCATGGGAAAAGCATTTAAAAAAACCACTCTCATCATCCATGATCATGGCGGAAGAATTACTCCCGCCAGCAATAATATTGGAACACCGGTAAACGTTATCACGCTGACGATGTAGTGCAACCGTTGGATAGTTGAGGCGCATATAGTCAGCAAACGTCACATGATCTTTCACAAAACTGAAAATATTGTCCGACATGGAAGAAACTTATCCCTCCTCTGGAGTCACCATCAGGGAATAAATGGTCGTTTCACCATGATCAGTCTCATACATGCAAAACACTGCTCCAGACTGAACTTCACCATATGTGAGAGACATGTCAGATTGTGACCCAGATAGTGATTGCGCCTTGACGAACGTATTCACAATAGTGGTACGCAAGGGAAATGCAAATTTTCCATGCGTGTTATGAAAATTTTGCTGACCCCATACGCAGGGAATGTCACGGTAAAACGACATGACTGTATTGCCCGTCGAGGAGATCCGACAGTTTCGTGTCCCGCATTGAAGTTGTGCACCAGATGCCCCCAACACCTTGAGGGCAGAGGACCACGCATGAGCAAGGCTTCCCCCGTCAATGGTGACAGTAGATGTTTCTTCCTTGTTAATGCGTGTCCAAATATTGTCAATGGAGGTCATCATGGTTCCCACTTCACTGTCACCTGCCCGAATGGCGGGAATGCGGAAGAAAAAATCCACCCCATCCTGCATAATAGTGAGATCACAGTAGGATCCTCGTTCTGGTTGCTGGAAAGAACACATGTTACTGCTACCGGAAACAGCGGCCAATGCAGCAAGAAGGGTGGAAGGCTGGAGAAGTAAATCCCATGCATGTTGCGGGGCATGTTCTACTTGAACATGCGTGGTCACACACAATCGTGGGGAATACCCTGCCAGTCTACAACATGGCGCGTCATCATTAATCGTGAGCCTAATATAGCGTTGCAACGCCGGGGTGTGATCGGCATTATCCGTTGGTGTGGCCGCCAACTTTATCCCGTTAGATAGTTCTGAGCATGATATATCAACACGATCCCGATAGGTTTTACTGCGGCGGGACTCCAGAAGGGTGCGAACATACGCGTCATAGCTTTCCGATTGTTCCACGGATACTTTAATCGTGTCAGTGGCGGTAGAGATGGTTATCATGCCGTCCGCAATGGTAAGGGTGCTATCATTCCTCCCCACCATACTGGCCGCATGCTTCGCCTCAGCACCATGCATCACACAGGAAGCCTCACCATCGCAGACATCAGCCTTCACAACACAGGTAGAGGGATGGGCAGACATATAGTGTGTCAGCACCACCCCATCTCCACAATACACTAGGAAAGTGGGTGGTGCATCCCTCCCACTCAAGACGGTATCACCAATGGGGGGCAACCCAAAAAGTGCGGAACACTCGTGTGCCGATAGCGTCACAGTACTCACAGCTCATCACTCTCCTTGGGGGCTGGAAGATTTTGAAGGAATCCCGCACGCAATTGTTCCACAACAGCATGTCCCTCATCATTAATGCTTACTCGTAGTGCATAATCACGAATCTTTTCATGAAGACCATTTTTGAGCATGCGATGATGAAACACGACCACCATACCCTGGAAGACTTTGTAAAGGGAAATAGAGCGTCGCAACCCGCCAATCTTATGGGTTGCAGCTGTCAAAAAATAAGGGGCTTTCCCATCATCAGGATCCCACGCCCAGGAATCCTGAGGATCAATAGGCTTGGAGCGCACTGTTGCTAACACACATTCATGCATAGTGCCGGATGTGTTTCTGTCAGCAATCATACCGGGGATGGCAATAATGCCGGGGGCAATCTCATGAATAACATAGAGATTATCCGATGACAGCTCCCGACCAAAAATGTCCTCATCGTTAATCAAATTCCAAGCAATCTCATCGATATCTCCATCGAATGTGCCAGCAATAGCCTCATACTTTGACTGCCTCAACGCAAGCTCATCCGACACGGCATCATAGAGTCGAAAAAGTTGCATATCATCGAGACTTTGAATCGTACTGGAAAAACTATTCTGTGACATATGTTGCCTTACCTTGGGCAAAAATGATTTTATGCTGTCCATTAATAATGGTATCACCATCATGGGTAATAAGGAAAATCTGCTTCACCACACCCTGCTCAATAAGTTCTCCCAAAAGTTCTGTCGAATCGCGGGAAGAATCGTCGTCCAGGGCACCAAACGGTTCATCCAGAAACAGGGTATCGATCATGGTATTCCCAGCACGGTTAGCAACCGTTACTAGTGCAGCAAGGTTGGCTAAAACAAGACGAACTCGCTCACCACCAGAAAATGACTCCATGGGTCGTTTTCCTTCATCAGTTTCCACGACAAAATCAAGCGACGGTTTGATAACACCAGACTTACTTTCCGAAAACTCTTCCAACATGAGAGTAAAATGTCGTTCGCCCAAAATACGAGAAAGGAAACGATTCTGTTCTGCATTGATGGCCGACACGATACCAGATAGCTGTGCAGCAGGAATACCCTGGGGACTACATGCTTCCGTTAAAAACTGGGCATCTTTATACTGCCGATGATAATCCTCAAGATCACTGTCGGCATCCGTGACGGCTTTTTCGGCATTCTTAATCTGACGATCAAGCGCCTTCAACTCTCCCTGAAGGCTTCGAAGCTGGTCAAGTAAAGACGACTGCTGGGTCAATGTCTCAATGTCATTGTCCACATCAGTCTTATGGTCACGAATCTGCGCGATGTCTTGTTCCTTTTGATCATGGAGACGCGCTAACTCTTCTAATCGTGTCATGGTGGTGTCGTACTGCTGCTGGAGACTCTTTATATCAGTGGTCGACAATTCTTGACGAATAATCTCCATGCGACCATGGTCTTTTTTCTTCAAAGTAAGAAGCCGCGTCAATTCCGCCGTAACTTCTGATAGATTTTGTTCATCATCGTGAACACTATCCGCAAGATGATCCTGACGTGTACAGTTAGCACGCAATGACGTCTTCATATTATCTAGTTGATGAGAAATATCCTCTATATGATCGCGGCGATGACGTTCATCTAACGGCTGACCACAGGTAGGGCAGACGGCAAGACCATCAAGTGATATGAGCGTGTTAAGCTCTTCTGTTAAGTCAGTAACCTTGGACTTGTCAACAGCGCAAGACTTTTTCACATCATCGAGGGCACTCTGATGACTATGCAGCCGCTCGGCATACATATCACGATCGGACTCATTCGTGGAGATATTCTCATCATACTGGTTCATATGGCTGTCAAGGGCAGCCAGTTCGTCTCTCAGCTCATCAATGCGCGTCAATGTGTTGTCAAGTTTATCGGCGTCACGTTGACAGCGTGAGCCGTCTATTGTCAGCTGTCGTTGTTCCTCTCTCATGCTAGAGAGTTGTAATGACAGCTTTTGCGACATTGCGCGCAAGCGTTCCATATGGGAAACAGCATCATCCACACTCGTGATGGCATCCGGCAGTTGGGCGCGAATGTTGTCTTCACGCACCATTGCATCCTGACGATTGTTTTTGGCTGTCTCAAGGAGTTTTTCTGCTTGATCAACGGCACCTTCACGAACAGCGCATTCACGTCGCAAACGCTTTCTCTCTGCCACGCACACATCATAAAACTCAGACCATTGGGCAAGTTGTGGGAAAAGAGACTGCAAAATAGTACGTCGCTCCGTCGCAGATGCACGAGTTAATACTGTTCCAGATTCACCGCCCTTTTGTCTAATGGCAGCGAGTGAGAAAAATGTCTCAAAGTTAAGTCCCAATACATCACGAATATATGCATCCCCAGCCTTCACCGATGACTGATCTAGAGCATTGACCCACACATCATGATCTTTTTCTTCAATAATGAGACTATGCGTGCCACTAGTGCGAGACGAGTTGAGTTTGTAGCATCGCGTAATGCGATACTGTGTGCCGCCATGATCTAACTCAATGATGACTGTTGCTTTCGTTGAGGACGTGTTGACAAAGCTGGTGAGATCATTCCCTACGCGTGAGATTTTTCCACCGAAAAGGGCAAAAAAAACAGCCTCAAAAAATGACGTTTTGCCAGACCCGTTTTTGCCAATGACAAAGGTAAGTTGTTGATGACGAAAATCAAGATCAAGTGGAGCGTTTTCGGTAAACGCTAAAAACCCTGATGCATAGACTTTAGTTAACATGATGGCAGTCCTCTTTTGTTAATAGGGTGCGCGATGAATCAACTATCATGGACACAAGATCCCGAGGTTTCCTTAGCGCGTTGTCATGAAGGCGATGCGCTTTCTACCATAGCGAAAAAAGCAGTTGATAGCAAAGACATGGCCCAGCAGCTTGCTGGGCCATGTCAAGAGAGATGGAGGTTAAGAAACCTTGCGCTCAATATCATGGATATTACCTTCGAGAGTTCGCTGGCTCCATACCGGAATATCGATAATATGAGAAGAGTCAATCCCTGCCCATGAGATAAAATCACGCAGCATCTTTACTCTCCCATATAAACTGTAACGCCAATTCTCCCAACTGTGCACACCAAAATTGCTCTGATAAAAATGAATATTCTTGGCATATTGCGGCGCATACATCATCACGGAAGATAAATAAGCCTGTGCACAAGCAAAGCTTCCCACTTCCAATGGAGAACCAATAAACATACGTCGAACAGTATTCTCAGTATCAACAATCGGGCGAATTTCTCCACTCGCCACATTCATCACACTAGTTGCGGTTTGCATAGTCACATGGGTATTTTTCAACTTTTGAAGATTAGCTGGATTGGCCGGGTCATTTTTTTGCCATGACGCTTCGGAAACATACAGTGGATCTGCACCAGAATTTTGTGCCATTGTATTGACAGTGACACGCCCAGCATAGGGGGTAGAAAAATTGTAGATACCAGACAGCAAAAGAACATCAGAGTAATATCCAGTCGCAGCATTAGTGCTTGCCAATCCAGCGGCACCCATGGAAACCCCTGCACCAATGCGACGGGTTTTAGGGCTAACCCCAAATGTCTTTTTCATATAAGCTGGAATTTCTTTTAAATAAAAGGTACGGATTTTTAACGGTTTACCGTGTGCACCATTCGTGCCTGTTTCAGCATCAGCTTGTAAAGTCCCATTAAAATGGACTGCTGGAGACACAATATTCACTCGTGTCGCAGCCAAAGAAACTGAAAAACCACCAGCTGAAATATCAAGAAGACCCTGTAACCCATTTTTTGTGGGATTAGAGCTTTTAACATTCTTCAGTCCCTCATATAAATCAAGGACGGGAGCATGTTTATCTTGAATGCGAAAATCGACGTTAAAATTCCGGTTGTTTGATGGGCTATATACCGTACACCGTTGGATATTAGGTCCAATATCAGGCTTCCACTGGCACCCCCTTCCAAGATGGGGAAGGGCGTTTGCTGGGGCTGCACCGCACACAGCTGCGGTAGCGAGTACTGCTACTATTCCGAGTGCAGTAGTTGTCGTACGATAGGCCATCATGCGATTCTTCTTTCTCTCTGACTATCTTACCTGTGCGATGCAATTGGTCGCCCAGTCCAGGCGCTAATGGGAACAATATGTGAAGATTCTACTCCAGCCTTACGCAGGAAATCTTTGAGCATGCCGTCATCGTACAAACTGGAACGCCAATTATTCCAACTGTGTACGCCCAAACTCTTCTGATAGAGGGTCACATTTTTTCCATATTGTGGAACGTATTCATTAATGGTGGCAAGAAATGTTCGCGCTGCCACAAAAGACCCAATCTCCAAAACTCTACCAGTAGTAGCACGAGCAATCGTATTAATAGGATCAAGGGGATTTATTTCACCAGTGAGAAGATTCATAATTCCCGTAGCGGACTGCATAGTGACATGCATATTTTTGAGTCGCTGCAAATTATGCGGATTGGCGGGATCATTATGTTGCCATGATTGCTCACTAGCATAAAGCGGGGCCGCACCAGAAAGCGCTGCCATACTAGCAACGGTGGTACGTCCTAGGACAGGGTTAGTAAAATTGTACACTCCCGACAGGAGAAGAATGTCACTATAGCATCCAGTGGCAAAAGCAGTTGACGCAAGTCCTGATGCGCCCATGCTCACACCGGCTCCAATGCGGCGAGTCGTTGTGCTAATGCCCCATTGCTTTTTCATATAGTGAGGCATTTCTTTCAGATAGAAGGTACGAATCTTCCACGGATGCCCACTATTCAGCACTCCACCTTCAGCATCAGCTTGTAGCGTACCATCAATATCGAGTGCAGGAGCGGCAATGGTCACAGGAGTATTCTTGAGCCCGTCTGCCATGTTTCCCCCACCCCCTCGTAAGAGGAGACCATTAACAGGAGCATTGATAAGCCCCTCGTACATATCGAGGACAGGAGCATTTTTGCCCTTAATGCGAAAATCGACAGTAAAGGCGCGGTGGTTAGATGGGCTGTAGATACGGCACCGTTGGATATTGTCGCCAATCTGTGGCGCCCAATGACATCCCTTTCCTAGCACTGCGTGCTGCGGAGTTGCATTGGCACAGGTGACTGCTCCCGTCATAAGGAGCGCTGCTAGTGCACTAGAAATGATACTCTTATGTTTGATTGCAACGGTCATTGTTCTGTACGCCAAGGAATGGTGACCTACTATGACATCATTCCTGTGTGATGAGTGGCGCTTCTATCCTTTCTCTCTTTCAATACTATGCACTGCTTATTATATAGGAACAGGTGCGCAATTCTTATGTTTGCTCAACATTGTATCACAAAAACAGCGTCTGACGCAAAATCGCGTTCCTCTATAGAAAAAGGTAGCTGCCACATCATGTGGCAGCTACCTAGAGCTCTCTATCAAGATAGGAAGGCTAGAAGTCTACATCATCGTCATCATAGTCGAAACGGCGGCGAGACTTACGGGCAGGGGCTTCATTCGTGGACGCACTCTGGGAGCGACGAGAACGACGCTTGGGGGAGGCTGCCTCCTCTTCAATATCATCATCGTCATCATCAAAGGCGTTCCCACCTCGGCCAGCATCAGCGTATTCATCGCTGGGGGCAGAACCCCATGCATCATCGTCATGATTGCGCTTAGTGGTGCGGCGACCGTTCTCACCGTTGTCGCTACGATCGGCAAACGGCTTGGCTGCAAGACCAATCTGTGCGTTGTAATCAATGACGGCGTTAGCTGAGGTGTATCCATTCTTGGGGTTATCGTATTCAGAGTAAGAGAGGTTACCGGAGTAGGTAACATAGTCGCCCTTCTGAATATTGTCGAGAACCCAAGCCGCCTGATGTCCCCAGAACTTGAGCTGGCGGAAAGCGGTATGGATACGATTGGCATTATCCTGACTGGACCATGCAGCAGACTTGGTGGCAACAGTGACAACAACGCACATCTTAGCGCCATTGCCAGACAGTTGCTTGGGGTTATCGGTGACAAAGCCCTGCCCCATGATGGTTTCATTGGAGAAAGCCTTATCGGCGTGCTTGGAGTACTGTTCGCTCATAATGACGAGCACCTTTCTTCGTTGAAGTCTTGTTATACGGTTTGGTATCTTGTCGATTTGGCGGTGTTCTCGCCATCTCTCCTTGATGCTCCCATCATAGCACAATAATTCGCAGTGGTGTCAAGAAAATTCTGTGAAACATGTCTCATATATTGAGACATGTTTCACACATCCCAATCATCAATAAGCCCTTTGTGCACAAGAATGCGTTTGCATGTCACTCGTCATCATCGGCGAGAATGTCGTGCATGACAGCATCAAAATCATCGGCCTCATTGACCGTGTGGTCTTCCCCTGTAGCATCGGGGTTATCAGCTCTATCTGATTCTTCAGACGGAGTATCCTTGAGAGAATCCATATGATGCTCTGATTCGTCATCGAATGTAAAAATGTCTTTCATGACATCAGAGCGTTTATCTGCCTCGTTCTCCTCATCAAATGTTCCTAGAGGATCACCGGTACTGTAGAGGTCGGCGAGAAAGTTCTCGCTCTCTTCGTCGTTGACAGGGAGAATGTCCTCATCATCAACATTTTCCTCATCGCCGCTGTCACCATTGTTATGCTGAACACTATCATTCAGTTCGTCAACGATGAGACCGGTATCGGTATCATTATCAAAAAAGCCGGTTGAGTCATCGTCATCATCAATCAGACTGTCCACATCGTCTGTCGCGCCATCATCAATGACATCTATCTCAGCAGAGTCATCGGTATCCGCGCCACCGTCAACACTGTTGTCATGCTGCTCCATGTCATCATCATAGGAACATTCATCCCCTATCGTCGTTACAATATCATTGACATGATCATGACCATGGTCATCATTGGCAGGAGCAGCAACATTGTCTATGTCGTTATCGTCCACAGATGAGTGCTCTACTGCGTCATGAATACTGTCTGCTGATTCTGATTTAGCATCTTCTGGGACATCATCATGCTGAATATCCTCCCATGACACAGGGTCAACCGGCATAATGTCTTCATCATCCTCGGAGGAATGGTCTTTGGCCATAGTATCTCGCAACGCATCCTCCATGTCCTTGACGGCGGAGCGTTTCTTGGGGCGCAATCTCGACCAGTCGAACAAGGGCTCCTTGCGGACGTGGCGACCCTCGTCATCCTCCACTTCTACCGTCTCAGCATCATGCTGATCGATTGGGGTTGTATCATAGTGGCCGGAGTCCTCGATCACTGGGACATTCTCATTGGTGACAATAGGGGTGAGTGGAACTGGCTTTAACTCCACCCTATCCCAGTGCAACTTTTTTTCCATAGCACCAATAAATAGGTCCTTCGACGTCCACAGTCGGCTTGTATCAATGGCGCGTGAAAACTCAAAAGACTTAAGTGCCACAACATCGTTATTGAACACCTTATTGGGAGGAAGTAGGCTGTTGAACTGGTCAAAGGGCGTCACATTCGGTGAGTACATAGGGAAGTTCGTAAAATGATTACGATTCAACTCATAGAGAAGGATTTTTGATCCCTGTTCACGGCCTGCCACAGGAACAGCGAAAACTTCCCAATGGGGGAAAGATTGGTCGGTGTCAGAGCCCAGTAATGTTGGAGTGATAATGAAGCGCACACTATTGGCACTACCGAACACCTGCCGAGAAAAATCATTGGGGATAAGGGGCACGTCGTCAACATACTGGAACCCAATGGTAGTAAGGAAACGGTAGAGCCTAGCAATAAGATCATCAGTCTGATTACTGGAGCTATAGTCTGTATCCATGTCGTAGGGGATAAGAGACATTGTCTCTACAATGACCTGGTGAGCTTCTTCACGTGGCAACGTCTGAATCGTGTGTTTAATGTAGTCACGCAGGAAGGACTCTACATCTTGACTATTGGGGTTCACACTACAATTATGGATATGTTGGCGGAGTTGCCGAATAACTCGCGTATTATCACTATCTCTGAGTGGCATGGCTGTTAACATCCTTCACTGATGATGGGAATGGTCGACCCTAGTATGTGGGTATTCCAGACATTTTCTCTTATCATAGCACATAATGACTTTTGAACAAGGGTTTTTTCACCTGCTAGCCCCCCAGGAAGCCCCTGGCTTCAGCCATGGGGAGGAATGGGGGCGTTATTGTTCACGACGCTTCTTCTGGCTCTGAACATACTTCTTGATAGCAGATAATGTTGCACCACCTGCTGTAGCGATGAAGTAGGAGCGTGTCCATAGTGATGGTGTTCTTGATTTGATAAATGAGAACTTCTGCCTTAGAATCCGTGATGACCGCCCTTTCATAGCTCTAACAATCTTGCATACATGGTCAGGGTGACACTGGAGAAGAATATGGATATGGTCAGGCATAACCTCCACTTCTTCAACAGTAGCATCCACCACACTAGCTACATCTGAGACAATCTTCTTCAGCTCTTCATCAGCGCCATCCTGCAATAGCGGAAGGCGGTACTTGGTACACCAGACAACATGGTAATGACAATCAAAAAACGATGTTACCTGCGGAAATAGGGGTGCTACTCATGGTGGTGATACCTCTTTTTGTGAATGATTAATTGTTATGCTATAATTCTACTATATAGCCACAGGCAACAGAAAGCAAGGCAGGTGAAACCATGAGCCAAAAGACAACTATTGTCAGCGTGAAGCACTCTGGAGCACCTGTGTATCTGGGCATTGTATCAGGAGAACACTCATTCTCCTGTAACCCTTACAATATCGCCAGATGGATGTGTGATGGCTACAGAGCACGATTCAACCAGCACCGGAGCAATCGTTGTAAGTATGATGCTAACAAAGAGCTCATTCCTATCGGGGATAGAGTGATTAACATCACAGACAAGCAAGCTCGTGAACGATATTCCTACCTCTCGGCTTTGCCAGCGATGGTGATTCAATCCGCAGAGAAGAAGGAAAGCAAAGAGTGGTTTGCTGCTGCTAAACGGAAGAGGGCTATTGGTGGCAAGATGCCACGGTTCAAGTCCCGTAAGCGTGATGACTTGCATTTCGTGTGCTGGGAGCGCGGAACAGAGCTGCGACTATCTGGAAGAAAAACAGCAGTCCTTGTTATCAGAGGTAAGAATCCACCCGGAAAGAGGAAGCATCCTGACTCTGGAGCACGCTGGCAGCTTAAGGTTCGCATCAGGGTCAATCAGCCAATCCGACACTACACCAGCGTGATTATTAATATTACCAAAGGCACAGTGGTGTTTGTTAACCCTCCAGAGCCAACGAAGGTTAACCCAATCAGCAGGGGTAACTCTATTGTGGGTTGTGATCGTGGTGGTGTCATTCCTATGGCTACTAGCGACGGGGTATGCTATAGGCCTGATGCTCATAAGATTTCCCACTGGGAGAAGCGAAAGAAATTCCATCAGAAGAAGATGGGCAAAGCTCGCTGCCGTGCGAAGAATACTGGCGGCAAGTCAGCTATGTATGCAGTGATGAGGGGAAACAACTACCAGCATCATAAGCTCCAAGCAGCCAAATATTCAGGGAAAGTATCAGCTTACAAATACGGCTGGTTACAGGAGGCAACCACAGAATTAATACGCCAATATGGAACCATTGTCATTGAGAACCTTAACGTGAAATCAATGACCAAGAACGGCGGAAAGAGGAAGAAAGGAATGAATCGCTCATTCCTTTCTGCATCGCCAGCAACCATTGAGAAGATGCTAACATACAAAGCTCTTCTTAATGGGAATCGCCTGGCTTGCATACCACCGCAATACACGTCACAACGTTGTCACCAGTGTGGACACACCCATAAGGATAACCGTGAAAGCCAAGCGGTATTCCTGTGTACGCGGTGTGGTTACACGGGCAACGCTGATGATAACGCTGCTATCAACATCAAGCAGTTCTATGAATTTCTGCTACAGGGCACTGACTTGCCCGCGCACGATAGTGTGACTGACGGTGGAGAAGTCGTAAAACCTACAATACCGCAAGGTATGATAGACCAGTTCTATCAAGGTAGCTTTGGTGATGCCGCCGACCTCCAGCTCTTTCCTAGGGGTTAGCAATAACCTCTTTGATACGTCTGGAATCCCCCGCCTTTAGGCGTGGGGAGGATGTCAAGAATCGCGAGACCCTGAATGGGGGTCAGGGTTGTGACAACGAATGCACGAAAACCTCGTGGCCTTGCGCCCGAGGTAGTTCACCCCAAGAAATGATCTCAGCGCGCTTTTAGAGCGCCAAATGCCGGGATATGACCAAAAAATACCAATACTGCTCCAAAAGCTCGTTAGCATTGAAATGAGGAGGCATTATGGACGCGTAGAGTCGTCCTCGATCCTGATCTCTCCGGCAAACTTGTGTGATACAGGATGATAGTGCCGCTGGAATTTTTTACTCACACCAATAGTATACAACTCAACTGGTTTACGGCAGATTCTCACTCTCAGTGACAAGCGGACAATCGCAAAAACAGCTAGCACTCCACATACACCAATCATAGCAGTGAGAGCCGTCCATGACGGTGGAATGACGATGAGAAGTATCAGTGCGACAAGGACTATTCCAGCAAGAATGCCGTATCGTTTTCGTACAGCTCGGATAAAAACAGTCCATTGATGAAGATTGGATTGTAGGGCAGAAGAGAAGCCCTCCTCCCCACCAAAAGAGGGAAATGCTGATTCAAGGTGCTCATAAAACCCGGGGACAATCTCGGGAGAAAGGCCGATAGCACGCAACGCAGTCGTCGTCGACTTCTCCGTCACATGATGGGGATCGGCAGCAATAATTTCTTTGGCTAAACGAACCCGCCGCTTATCCAAAATTTCCTGCACGGACGTGGCAAATGTTGCCTCTTTCCACTTCACCGTCGATTGCTTATCTTTAATATCAACCTGATAGGAGGAAAGAAAGCCGACGGCTGTCACTCCATCATGCTGCACGCTATGGTGTGCATAGGGGTAGGGGGTGAAGGGTGATGGTGTAATAGTGTGCGCAAAAACAGCCGTCATATCAGATACAAGCGAACTCCATTCCTCAGCTGTTGTGGGAAGGAGAATCCCCGGTGGAAAACTTGTCGGTGATTGATCGGGTGCAACCATAGTCTTCACATAAGGGTAACGATTGAGCATGTCATATATGACATTGGCATGGTCATCATTGGTAACATATTGACAAATACGATCGCGTAGGCGGATTCGTCTGATGGGGATAATTTTTCCCGACACCTCCCGGGCGATAGCAATAATGTCAGAGCAGAGAAAAAGTGCCAGTCCCTCCCATTGTGTCTCACGGCTGTGAAAAAAAAGATCATTAATGGCGGAAGACTCCGGGACTTCCCCTTCAAGGAGGGCCGTCAGCACCATTTCATGGAACCCATCAAGTGGATGCCCCATATAGTCGTGCGGCCATGACCCCTTCGACGGTGATGGTGGCATTAGTGCTTCTTCCCCTCATTAATTTTGTCAACAAGCTGCTGCATGAGAGAACGATTTTTACGCTCAAATTCTTCCGCAGCCTTCTCTTCACGTTTCTTCCGCTCAGCGGCATTTTTTCGTTTCTGCTCGTTAATGGCCTTCTGCATGTCAGTGTCACGCTGGATGTCGCGATCATTTAAAAACGAATTGTCCCCAAAGGCCTCAATAAAAGTAGAGTTGGTGTCATAGAACAATGGTGTACATGCGGGAATGGCCATAATATCTCGACGAGTCAATCCCTCGCCAATGCCAACAGCGGACACAGTGTCAGACATTGCCCTACTGACAGACGCATTATTTCGCTGGAGTGGTTGAGAAACCTTGGCGTCAAACTGCTTCTGAAAAACATCCTTCCCTTGTGTAACTGGGATGGTCGTAATATTGTGAGACATAGCATGGTAGTTTTTGGACCACTGAGACATACTGTCAGATAGTTCTCCAACATTCTTGGACCAGTGTTCACCAGAAAATTTATGCTCCATTTTTCTCATTTTATGAGACATATGAGCAAAATGGTGAGATGTTGTCGCCAACGTGTCCCCCATATCACTCAATACCGTTGTAATGGGGGCATTCTTTTGCTGGGAGACATTCTGCAACCTCACCCCATCTTTTTGAATGGTCGCATACATAGGACAAAGAACGGTAAAAAAGGCAATCTTCTTCTGATCAATAACATACTTATTGGCAATCATGTCGTCATATTTTTGCTTCGACATGATGATTTGGTTGTGTTGTTCAGGCGTTTGATACTGCTGGACAACGGCGACCGTTCCCGTGATGCCAATAATCATCACAATGGCGCCAATGGGAAGCACATATTTTTTAACGTGTGGAGAAACCATGAGTGGACCTTTTTTGCCTACCGATACGAAGAAAATTTTGTCATTGAGAGCGAGTGACCTACGGCGATGCTAAAGACATCACCGGATTCTCTCTTCTGTTCCGCTAAAGGAGAACGAGGAGAATTAGCAATCATCATCCCGTTTCCAATAACGCCTACCGCCCTTCCCCATGCCACGCTTCCACTGGCGGTGCTTATCAACATGAGGCTGGGCAGCGTTGGAACGGCGAATCTCCTGAATGCGGCGCACATAGTTACCAATCACATAGTAAATTATATCATCAGTGTTTGTGAAAACCCAACACACTAGCGAAGGGTATGCACGGGATACACTACAGCATCCCTTACCGTGGGGTTAGCACAAGAGCTAAACCCAGGCACATGTTTACGAATAATATTGTACGCGCCGTTAAGGTCGGCGTTAATCCTTTGGCCATGCTTTGTTATATATAGGCCACGGTGTTTACGCTTACCGGAAAACGTGTACTTTACGTTTGTGTCCTTGTCAAAGACCGGCAATGCATCATTGTCTATAAAGCTGGCTTTACTGGTATACGATTCTTCTACTAAGATAACGTTAATTCCCAACTCTTCTAGTTTATAGGCAAGATTGTCAACAATCCTTTTATGCGGTAGGGACACAAATTCTCTGTTATTACACCTCCCCATAGTACTATTCTTTTTGAACCCATCATTCCAGCCAATAACAACAGTTCCCACATTTCGTGCAACTAGCGCATCAACAGTTTTATTGTTGATGGTTGTATACTCGTGGTAGAGTCTTCTGCGCCGATTTTCCCACCAGCGCTGCTCTAGCTTTGTGGCTTCTGTGATACCATGCTTGGCGAGTTTACTGCGATGATCATCTATAAAATAGTTAGAGGCCTGGTTAATATGCTTCAACGACTTACCGCTAACAATTAAACCCTCGGTGAAGTCGTCGAATGCGATGGTGTAAAGATTGTTAATACCAATATCAATCCCCGCCATGACAGCACCCGGAGTTTGGGGTTGAGGCTCCTCTTGGTAGAGAACCTCCAGCTCAAAGTATTGTCCACCAGCCCTGGGAATGAGCCGTGCGGAAAGAACGTCTTCTGGGTGGACGTGTTCGGGGAGTGTAAAACCCTGTTCTATGACAGTAGGGGTTGGTCGCACAAGCCCCTGTTTAAGCCACTTCTTACCCAACATTTGGCTGCTATACACAACAGTGAAATAATCGCGACGGTAACCGGGGATGGAAGGTTGTGCGGTAAGCTTGCCCTGCTTATACGCTTTATACAACCCCCAATAGGATACCCAATTTTGTGCTAACAACTTAATAGTTTGCTGAATCGCCTTCTGGCTAAAAGTTTGCGCAGGAGTAAAAAAGCCCTCATCAATTAAATGTTGTGCGATACTTAATAAGCCCATATAAGAATAATTGGGTTTTGCGTTTTTAACATCATAATTTAATTGCTCAGCAATTGCATAAATTTCAGAACCATAATCATGTTTACTATTATGGAAATACAGTGCCCTGGCTATAGAGTTAACCATATTGTAGAGAACTCTAGACTGTTCTGACTGCTCTTTAAATACATTGTAATCAGGGTGTTGCTGAGTAACAAGATACGATAATCTTCTCATACTACTCAACCCCCTGACAATATTACGTCAGTTATATACTAGGCCATATTATAGCACATAACACTACAAAATTGAAGTATTTACTACATACTCCGGGTCTGGATGCCTTGTGAAAAAAGATGACGTCATAATGTGACAAGTATATCACGGGCGGGCTCCATATGGAGCCCGCCCGTGAACGTTCTTCAACAATTTACTTCTGTTCGCTCATAAAATCAGCATAGCGCTTATAGAGTAGCTGACACTGTTCAGGGCTATACGATTCAACGACATTATCGTTGGCAATATGGCTCGTGGCAAGACCAATGGCAATGACACGGGCAACATGAGACTTCACATTGTCCTGTGCCAGAGAGGTGAACGACGTTGCGTTTTCCGTCAGATTCTTCAAGGGATTGATCGCACGATCAATATTGCCAGCACGGCTGGCAATAGCAGTATCGATTAGCGACATACACATCGACACCTGAGTTGGGCTGGCAGATGCGGCCCATGCCTCGACAGCAGCCTTATAGGCATTCTTGATCTCGTCGGACTTAAGAATATTGGTCGATGCGGAACGCTGCAAAACATCCGCCACAGTCTTTTCAGCAAAGAGGTCGCTCATACCATTGTTTTCAGAGAACATCTTCTGGAGATTGACGAGGAAATTCTGATTCTGCTGGTTAATGGAAATGAACTCCGCATCATCATCAGAGACAGACAGGAGCTTGTCAAAATCCTCATCACTCATAGTGGCGAGTTCTTCAGCGAACTTTACTACGGGTGCATAAGAGTCGCCGAAAAGTGTAGAAAGTGTATCGGACATAGTTGCCATAAGAGTATAAATCCCTTCCTGGAAGTTTGCGATGGCTATCACGGTAGTGACAATGTGATAAAACGAAGTCTATCACTCGTGTGGCATATGTGCAGCAGAAAATGTCACACATGCAATATTTTTTAAAAAACTAATGATCGTGAACGAGAGTGCCCTTCGTATCCGCAGGACTATGCTGTATGGTAGAAGTCCTCGTGCGGGTCTTCGTCATTTTTTGTGTCAAATCCGCCATATCATCATCAATCTCTTGGGACATCTGATCGAGAATATCTCGCTTCATCATGAGGCTAGCCATGTGTTGTTTCTGCTCGATAAGCTCCGGGCTGTCTCCCGGTGCGATTGGCGCATGGGGGCCCGTTTCTCCTTTGCCGCAGTCGCATGTCTTGTCGCGGTCGATCCCAAGCCACCCTTCACTGCGGTTAATGGTGGCAACAATCGTTGACTTGAGGTGCTCTTCCGCCCCTTTGGGGAGGGTGTTGGTGTGGAGGAGCGCGACAATCCCCGTGCAGATGAGGGCAATGGCGATGATGATGCCAAAGACCCAGGCGAGGACGACCGCCGTCCAGTATTTCCCGCCACTGGGACCCGTCGGAGCCTTGTCGTTCTCGGAGAGTGCTGTGTCAAAAGTTTCCATAAGGAAATTTTATCACAATCGCCACACGCCACAGACATCATTCCCAATAAAATGAGTGTTGTGATCATACTCGTACCACCGGCAGACATAAGAGGAAGTTGTAGGCCAGTAACAGGAAGAAGACCTGTCACATAGGCAATATTGACCACTGCCTGTATACCAATGGCTGTTGTGCCCACTTTGACGAAAGATGCCTGTTCTGAGGGGACGTCACGAGCTCTCACCCAAAAACTTCGTAGCAGAAGAAAATAGAGAATAAGAAGAACACTAATTCCTATAAAACCAGTTTCCTCCCCGATAATGGCGAGAATAAAATCATTTGATCCTTCTGGAAGATACAGCGTAGAGGCTTCACCATGTCCGATGCCAACGCCGAAAAATCCTCCACGCACAAGAGCAAGAAGCCCCTGATGATACTGATATCCAGCACCAGTTTGATCATAATCGTGGCCCATAAACTGTTGGAGAAAAACAATGAGGCGTTGGGAACGAAAGTTGGCAAATGCAATAATCAGTGCAGACGCGACTCCCACAACACCAACTGACGCTGCCACCAGTAGTGGAGAAATACCCTCAAAAATGAGGAACAACACCATCGCCGCAGCAAGCATCATACTCATGCCCAGGTCTTTTTCTAGCATGGTGAGAACAATAATAGGAGTCCATGTGGCCACAATAATGAGATAGGGGGATTTTTTTTCTCCCCACTTTTTGATAAATCCCACCGTGGACAATGCAGCCCCCACCTTCGCCACCTCAGCTGGCTGAATAGCGACGCCACCTAGCAGAATCCATGATCTGGCGCCGTTAATTTCTGCGCCAATTCCTGGAATTAATACGGCTGCCAGCAACGCGAGGGAAATAATGTACACATAGGGGGATAATGCGACCAAGGAGTTCCATGTGAAAAATCTGTTAATGGCGACAAAAAACAACAACCCCACACTTATAAAAATGAGATGACGGAACCCGCCAAACAATGCGGATCCATGTTTTTCGACACTCATAGTTGCCGTTGATGAAAACGCCATCAGCAGAGAGAACACTAAAATAGACAGAAGAGAAAGAATGCGTGTTATATAAGAGTTCACACAAAAATTCTATCAACACAATCATCCCACTCAGTGGGACGTTTTCTCGGAGTGTTGAGAAATGTGAGCAGAAAAAATCCCCGCTATGCAGTTGGCTGCGCAGCGGGGATTAAGAGAAGAAAAACTTACTTCTTCTGATCCTTGGCGTAATTGATAATGGTGTTGAGGCTGCACGGGAAAGCCTTGTAGCCATTGTAGACGGTACCTTCACGGAACTTCTTATAGTAATTAACATCGCAGGGAAGCGGACCGTTGGGATTCTCCTGGACAGCAACAGGGGCCTTATTCTGAGATGCTACCGGGGCAGCATTGGCGGGAACAGAGGCGCCGACGCCAAGAGTTCCCAAGGCAATCATAGCGGCAAGGCTTGCAGAAGCGAGCTTATTCATAGTAATCAATATCCGATCATGTGTATAGTGATGAACACTCCTTATGTTCATCTTCTTCTCATCACTATAGTGGTGCATTCGAATATATGCAAATTGAGATGATGTGGTGTTCGTCACACTATGTGGACAAAAAACACCACCCTGCACCATAGTGGTGCAGGGTGGTGTGAGTGCTAGTGGACATTACCCAACCACAATGAGTTGGGGATGGGACACACCCTTAATGGTGACATCATCAGGGTTAACACTCTGTGCAGCAAGACGCTGCTTCGTGGGGACGGTAGTGCCGATAGACTTTTCAATCGACGGAACATTTATCTTTACAGGAGCAACCTGCTTCGGAACCTCAACCTTCACCTTCTTCGGGATGGTAGTGGTACCACGAGACAGTAGTCCCTTAGCACCAGCAAGCCATCCCAACAGGGATCCGAGGCTTCCCAAAGCAGTGGTACCGATAAGAGCACCAAGGAAAGCTCCAAGAGTGGCGTTGACAGCAGCGGTAAGACCACCAGCAACGGCACCGCCCAAAAGTCGGCCACCAACACGACCAAGGATGCGGGCGATAGCCTGTCCGATCAACATGCCGATAAAGGCGGTGGGAAGGCCACCCAGCATGTTCATCGGATTGAGGAATCCACCGATGCGACCCATGAGACGACCCGTCAAAACGGACGGAATCCGGGTGAGCGGGGACAGAAGGAGACCCAGCAGACCGCCCATGATAGCGCCAGGGAGGAGACCAAGCAGGAAGAGCGGAATAGCGGAGAGAACAGTGTTCAGTCCGGCAAGCTGCATGGCGAAAATGTTCCCCAGGATGAGGCCGATAGCACGAGACAGGAGTCGCCATCCCAGGTAGGGGAGCAGCGACAGTGACGAGATAATTGCTGCCGGGATGGTACCAACAGCAAGACCAAGCAATCCAGCGGGAATGACGGCGACCCAGAAGAGGACAAATCCCAGTGCAATGGCACCACAGACAACAAGGGCAATCACCAGAGTGATAATAGTAGCCACAGTGAGGGATACCGGTGCTGCGGGACCCATAATCACCGACATGAGGGCGATAGCTGCAACGACAATGCCACCCATAAAGGCGAGGCCGAACATAGCGGCTGCCACGGGGAGGAAGTAGAAGATCGTCCATACTGCGGAAGCGATACCAACAAAGACGGCTGCCGTTGCAATAATGGGCATGAGGAAGAATGCGGCACCAAACAGGATGTCACCCAACAGGTGGAGCGCCTTAGTCAGCAGCCAGCTGAAGAGCGGCATAGTGAGTAGGTAGGTTCCAATACCAATAAGTCCGGCGGGAATCAGGTTGAAGAGCCCCTTAGCAATAGCACCAGAAATGGCACCCACAATCATGGGGGCAAGAGTACCATACACCCATCCAAGGAGGCCGCCTAGAACACGATCCACAAGACTATGGAGCAGCGAGGTGAGCAACCAACCGGTAAGGAAGCCAGGGACCATGCCCAGAAGAGCACCGAGAGGAGCCAATAGATGAGACAGAATGCGACCTGTCACAAGGCCACCCAAGAGAGCATCCAGAAGGTTTACTGGATTCAGCAGACCAATGGTGGCGCCAGGGATAGCGCCAGCAATAATTCCGGTAAGGCCACCCACAATGGCGCCAAGAAGTTTACCCTCATCGGCAGCCTTCCAGTCGATGCCACCGAGGGCGCCATCTAGCCACTGATTGAACGGCTTCACAATGTTAGTGAACACCCAGCGATTGACCGTATCATTGACCTGATTGAGACCCTTGAGGATTCGACCCAGATTTGTGCGATCAAACCATTCACTGGTCATACGCTCGGCACGAGACTGGTCATCTCGACCATTCATATTCCACCGCATCCGCATCATGTGCTTCAACAGCTGGTTGAGACCGGGACCGGTAGCCAGCGAAAGCGGGATAAGAAGGGCAAGGGCTGCAAGGGTGCCAAGGATGCCACCAGGAATACCACCCAACAGGGCACCACGGAGTGCGTGGCGGATTGTATGCAGAATGGTAGCAGCCAGGTAGCTCAGGGCGAAACCGGTGACAGCGGCAAGCCAGCTGCCCATAGTTGCACCAACAATCTTCCCCAGCATGCGACCGGCCAGAGCGGTGAGAATGCCCCACAGTACATTCATGAAGCTGAAGAGTCCAAACCATCCGCCCAGGAAGGCTGCAATGGGCAGGGCAATCCATTTAAGTGGCTGAATCAAACCAGTGCCCAGTGCTGCACCAATCAGAGAACCGGTAATGGTGCTCGCCAGTGGCATGAGGACACGGCCAATAAACAGGGTAAACAGGCTGGCCAGACCCCACGCCGCAGGAGACAGGAGGAGGGCGAGGAGGAACGCCACAATAGCTGCTGGGAATGCTGCAACCGCAGACCATCCAGCCCATAGCAGCCATACACCAGTCACCAGAACGCCACCGATCGGAAGCGCAGCCTGAGTGAAGAAGATGATGGCAGCGGTAATGCCAGCGATGGCGGCAGCGAAAACGCCTAACAGTTTCATCGCAGCGGAGACAAACCCATAGCCACCAAAAATGCCAAGCAGGCCGGAAATACCCACATTGATCAAAGTAATGACGGCGGCAATAAGGCCAGCAATGCCAGGAATACCACCAGCAATAAGACCAGCACCAATAGCCAGTCCAACAGCGACCACAGTACCAATCAAGGCTGGGATCAGAAGGAGAAGTCCAACTCCAATGAAACCAATGGCAAACCCTGCGGCTGTCATGAGGAAGAGGAAAAGACCGGTAGCAATCAGCGGAATAATGATCTGAACCGGAATGCGAGTGAAGAATCCAATGATTTCACCCACAATAAAGCCATTAATACCACCGATAATCGCACCGGGGATCATACCCACCAGTGAGATGAGTGGAGAGACGAGGAGGGGGGCAAGAATAGACTGGATGATGGCGTGGACAATCTGAGACCCAATAACGCCAATCGGAAATCCCAGCAGAGTGCCGAGACCATCAGACAGCATGGAGCCAATGAGCGCACCGATGGGGGCACTCAAGGCAGCACCAATAGGAGCCACAAGATAATTCAGTGGACTCAAGGCACCACGTGCCGCACCCAGAAGGCTGAGTGGGATGGCACCGGCAAGCGCACCTCCAAGAGTACCCAATGGAGTGAGAGCAAAGGGAAGTGCTCCAGTCGCAGTAGTGAGAACATCCACCAGCTGGTTGGGAATCACTCGGGAAGCAAGAGTAAGGGCAATAGCCTCAGCCAGTTCACCGTCTGTACCCGTCACACGAGAAATGAGGGGAATGGCCTTCTGAAGGAGTGGAGCAAACACTTCCGGGATATCAAAAATCTCAGAATTGACAGAGAAGTCAAAATCCGTGCCCTGTCCTGCGGTGCGCTCCACAGAAATGGAAGCACCCTGATTCTTCGTATTCTCATCATCCCGCTTGCTTTGGGCAACAGCGATGCCCAGACTTTCCATGATGGTATTCACAGTGTCAGAGATGGTGGAAGCAGGAACCGCAGTGTTGTCTGCGGTCACATGGACAGCAGCGGGGGCCTTGGTGGTGGTGTCAATGTTGAGGAGAGTGTTCAACTGTGTGCCAGTATCACCAGGCAGCATAGAGACAATGTCGTCAACGGTAACTGTGTGTGGAGTGTTGAGAGTGCCAAAATTGGGGGCGTTGAATGCTCCGGTGATGTTTTTGGCAATATCAGAGTGACTGGTGATGGAGTGCGGCAGCACTTTCATCGCAGTGCTAATGGAAGGCGGAGTAGGTCGGCTGAGCATATCGCTCAAACGAGCCTGTGCAGCGTGGACATCAGCCGGGGCAGCATGAGCCGTTGCGGCCTGAGCAATGACGGCAGGGCCAACAAGTGCCAATGCCACAACACCCTTCGTGGTTCGGGAAGTGTGAGACATAAGTGGTAATCCTTCGCAAAATTCAGTGTGACGTTCGTCACAATATGTCACGACAAGTGTTGTGGCATGGGTAAACTTCCCAGTGCAGATGAGCCGTTGAGCATATCTCTTAACTGTTGTAAGAAAAGTTTAACACACATTGTACCATGGAGAAAAGGAATCTTTTTTTGATGATCCCGGTTTATTTTTACTTGTCATAATTAACAAGGGTGAACTCCGTGCTAATACATAATTGTTATATTTGTATGACAGACTTACCCCCCTGTCGCTTTTGCCAAACACGAGGCAACGCGATACAATACTAGGGAAACGCGATTTTTCTTGACGAGGGAATAATGCTGACACCAGATGATATGTCCACCATGAACATGGCGGCACTCCGCAAAGTTCGTATGCAGGAGTCCGCACGTAATGTGAGGCTTTTTTTAAACACTCATACTCCAGCAGGATATGATGGATGGAAAAAAGTCTTTACCACCACAATGCCGGAACAGGTCAAAAACATCATTGCCGCCTTCGTCACCGGCAACAACACCACACTAGCCATCTGTTGTTCCGAAAATGATATTCGTCAAGTCTGTTGTCTTGCAGCAGCAGAACGCCTTATCTCCCTCGGCATTACCTCATCGTGGCTATGGGGGTCAGTGGCAGAACTGGTGAGCGAATCCTCCAACAACTTCTGGGCCATCCCCCAACAATGGGTCACCACCGACCTTCTTATTCTTGACATTTCCCCCACTGATATGCCACTTCCTGAAGCGGCCAAACGCAACATCAACATCATCATCCGTAACCGCATTGATAAAAAAAAGAAGACGATTCTCCTTTGTTCAGATAACCCCACTACACAGCATGGGAAGGAAAACTGGGGCATGGTCAATGCCACCACCATTGACCACATGGCGTATAACACCAGCTGGTGTTTTGCGAATAATATCGCCATGCCATAATTCCGCATATATTTAATACAGAAGACCCCACCAGGAGACTTGCTCCTGGTGGGGTCTTCTTGTTCACTTAAAAGCGCAGGGCGTTATTCTTTTTCTCGATTCTTTTCTGCTCGACGCTCCACCATCTTATCCTGTAATTTCACAAGAATATTGCTGAAGTAGAGGGCAGCGAGAACAATGAAAATAACGACACCGATAATAATCCCACCGGCAAGACCAGTATGCATACCGGAAGCCCAACCAATGAGAGCTGAGACGAAAAGGAATGCAATAACAACGCCAACATAGTTCGACCGAACCTTGGCACTGGCATCTTCTTTACTATTGGACATAATAGCGAACACTTTCTTGATGAGGTATGAGAGACGAGATCCACTGATAAGTATACAGCAATAATCACAATAGATCATGACGTATATTTTTCGACGCCCCTGTGGTGACATATTGACTTCTCCCCACGCCTAAATCCGGGGGATTCTTGAGGTCACCCTCAAGGTTTCCTGCTTCATAGACGGTCGCTCTTCTCTTAGGGGCAAGCCTCTAAGATTCAAGTCTTACACCGTCTTCACAGGCTATCACGGCTAGCCCAGCCGCTTTAATGTTTTTTGCAGCGTTGATGTCACGGTCGTGGTGTGTTCCGCACTCGCTGCATGTCCAATGCCTATCGTTGAGCGTTAATTCCTGGTTAATATACCCACACTCGCTACACCTTTGAGATGATGGGTAAAATCGGTTGATGGTTACACACTTTCGTCCATACCAGTCAGATTTGTACTCCAGCATAGAGCGCAGCTCAGAGAGGTTATTGCTCAGGATAGAGCGGTTCAGCCCAGACTTGGCTGAGCGTCCTTCTCCTGAAACCTTCCTCGTCATTCCAGAGACGTTCAAATCCTCAATACAGAGGGCATCGTAAGTATTAACCAAATAAGTGGTCGTTTTGTGCAGCCAGTCTCGTTTAGCGTCGGTGTAGCGTGCATAAGCCCGGGATAGCTTGAGTCTCGCCTTTTCCCAGTTCTTGCTATCTTTTTGCTTTCGAGCGAGAGCCTTTTGACCTCGCTTGATGCGTTCCTCATTTTTCTTCTGCGCTCGTCTATCCGGGTTCAGTTTCTTCCCATCAGACAGCACAACAGCGTCCTTGACACACCTAGGTCAATGCCAACTGTTTTACCAGTGATAGGTTTTTCCTCAACCCTAGATTCACACAGCAGAGAGATGAACCATCTGCCTGCTTTATCGCACTTCACAGTGATGGTGGAAGCGGAATTGATATCACACTCTCGTGACCACACGATATCCAAGGGTTCCTTCATCTTGGCAAGATAAACCTCACCATTCTTGACTCTAAACCCTGACCTGGAGTATTCAAGACTCAAGACACTCTTCTTCCGGGATTTGAACCGTGGATAGCGTGAGGTCTTCTTCCAGAAGTTGCTAAACGCGCTCTGGAGATGGCGGAGTGACTGCTGCAAAGGAACCACGGACACCTCAGAGAGGAATCCCAGCTCTTCTGAGCTTCTCCAGTTAGTGAGCATCTTGGCAGTATCGCAATACCCCACTCTTTCGTGAGCCTCATACCAGGAGCGCGTCCTGGTCTCCAGCGCTTTATTGTAGGCAACGCGAACGCAGCCCCATGTGCGCTCTAGTTCACGTGCTTGCTCTAAGGTGGGGTAAAACCTGTATTTATAGGCACGCTTGACTACTTTCGTTGCCATGTTTATAATTATAACACACTATTTATGGATTTGTAAAAAAGGCTGATTCCTCCCCATGTCTGAAGCCAGGGGTCTCCTCAGCCTGATTTGATGAGGATTGAGAATAAGTGGGCTGTAGGCTGGAGCAGCACCCGATGATGCTCCAACGCGACACGTTGACACCCACTCCACCATGTCACCGTCCACACTATCTGGGCACGACTCCCACATGTAGGATGCCTTGAGTACCACCGTCGGTGCAGCCTGACGGAACATGTAAAGTCCAAACGTGTCATCGGGGAAACAACACATGACACTATCCACCCCGTTACCGACATGATGATTAACCTGACCACTGTCAGCAATCCTGTCAACGTCACACCCATCCCGCAAGAGTTGCTGTTGCAGCGCAGAGGCGACGTGATGGTGCGCCGAGGGGATACGGGGGGTAGCAATAGCAGATAGGACAAGACCACTGCAATCAATGGCGACGACATCATTATCATCATTCAACAACATGGTGGCATTGGCACACCATGTGCGCTGTGGAATGAACACATCAACAGTAGGAATATCTGACATCAATAATCCTTAAATCTTGAACACCAGTCCGGCAGGAGTTTTTACCTCAATATGAGGTGCTGCGGTACGAGTTGGTCTAGCAGCACGAGGAGAACCGTGGGCGGGCTTGCCGTCAACCTTAGGCGACAATCCAGCAATTGTTGTCACAATACCCTCATCGCCCTTGGTGAACGCATGGATACCCACACCGCCGCCATTGCGACCCTTCACAGGAATATCAGACACGTCGGTCAACTTCCACGCCTTCCCCGACACCGTTGCTACCACAGACTCATCATTGACCGGGTATACGCCCAACAGCTCATCACCATCGGCAAGTTTGATCCCAGCCACACCATTACCGGCAACACCCTGTGGATTAATTTTTGACACATCAACCCGCAACGCTTTCCCCAATTTGGTGACAAAAAGAAGATCAAACCTGGTGGGGGCAACACCAGCAGACAGCAATCCATTGAGCGACGGTGCCATCGGAGTATCCGACCCATCATTGGGAAGCCCCTTACCAGAAAACACTTTAAGCGTGCCATCCTTCCACACGGCAAATCCCACGCCGTTATCCAATGGTGTCCCCACCGGAAGCTGCGTGGCCACGCCCGTCTCATCAATAAACCACTGACCAGTGCTCCCTTTCCGTTTCATCGCGGTCGCCTTCTTCATCGCCTTATCGGAAATCTGCGAACCACCCAAACGTGTACGGCGCGGATGTTCACCGATCACCTTAGCCACATCATCCAGATCAGACAGAATCCGCTTGTTGCGCGCAGACTCGCTGGAAAGCAGCAACTCCAATTTTTTGAGATCGCTGGCAAGACGCTTCTGCTCCCGCTCCAACTCCAACGAGTCCTGGTGGGTCAGTTTTCTGAGTTGTAGGGACAGAACAAACTCCGCCTGCACGTCATCAATCTGGAACTCTTTTTTCAGCGCCGCCTTGGCCGCATCAGCATTCTTGCTTTCACGAATAATGTGGATGGTGGTGTCAAGGTCAACAAGAACTTTGAGCAGCCCCTCAATAATGTGGGCGCGGTGGAGGTTTTGTTCCTTGTCATAGGTGGCTTGGCGTTCAATCACCTCATGACGCATTGCAACAAACTCCTCTAAAATCTGCTGAACACTGTACAGGTGGGGAATGCCCGCATCATCCACAGCAATAAGGTTGGCGTTGAACGCTGACTGGAAGGAGGTGTTGGCCACCAGTTGCGCCTCCACCATTTCTTTGGTCACGCCGCGACGCGGTTTGATAGCAATGCGGAGACCATGTTTCATATCTGATAAATCGGAGACGTCGGCAATGGATGTGATTTTACCATCGGTGATTTTGGCAGCAATTTCTGTTCGCAGTTTCTCCGACGACACCCCATAAGGCAGCTCGGTAATCATTAATTCTTTACCGTCGGTGACCAGTTTTCCGCGCAGCATGATACGGCCACGACCAGACTCATAGTAGTCGCGGATGGTGGATTCGCTGTCAATAATGGTTCCGCCTGTTGCCCAGTCCGGTGCCGGCATCACCGCCAAAATATCATCCACAGTCGGGTTCTTGGTGGTCAGCAGGACACGAATCGCTGCGAACACCTCCAGGGGGTTATGCTGAGGAATCTTCGTCGAATACCCCACAGCAATCCCCTCTGCACCATTTACCAGGAGATTGGGGAACGGGGCTGGAAGATAGACCGGTTCCACATCCTGATCCGAAAAATTAGGCACCATAGGAACAGTGTGGGAGGCTAAAGGTTTAACAAAAAGTTCACCCACAGGGGAGAGCCTCATCTCCGTGTAACGCGAGGAGGCGGGATCATCACCCTGCACAATCCCAAATGACCCCTTCCCATCAATCAACTGTACTTGAATCCACGGCACTGTCATGTTGACGGCAGCACCATACACCGAATCAGGGTTGTGGGGGTGATAGTTTCCCACCGTTGAGGAGGCTAGTTTCGCCGACTTCATGTGCGGCTTATCCATAAACGCCCTATCACGGTACGCCTGATAAAGAATGCGACGCTGAACAGGTTTCAACCCGTCACGAATGGAACAGAGGGCACGATCACTCAACAGGTAAAGACTATATTCACCATAGTGTTTGTCGATAAACTCGACGGCGTTTGTTTTGACAATGCGTTCTTGAGACATGGGGTGTGATCCTTGTGTAGTGTGGGAATGATGACATTAATGTCAATAGTTTAGTATATTGGGTGGCAGAGCGTGTCATTTAGCGTCAAAGAGCAGCATTATCTTGCCCAAATCCTTCTAGTGACGCAATCCACTCTTTACGAGCATCAGTATCTTTGCCAAAAAAAGTGTCCCATCCGTATCCACGAGACTTGTGAACATCATTTTTCACTTGGATAAGAACACGCGTCACAGGATTCATAAGAGTGTCGTTGAGTGAATCGCTATCAGTTTCACCAAGGCCTTTTTCACGGGTGAGTGTCGCACCCTTACCAAGCTTTTTCATAGCCCGTTTCTTTTCTTCCTCATTGAGGCAGTAAATTTTTTCCTTCCCCTTGGAAACAATGAACAGCGGTGGGCATGCAATGAAAAGCTTTCCAGACTCAATAATGCCAGGTAAAATGGTATATGCAAGGACCAGGCAGAGCGCGCAGATATGTCCCACGCCATCTGGATCCCCGTCAGTACAGATTATGATTCTATCATATTTCATAGTATTCACATCAAAATCACGTCCCACACCTGCACCCAAAATAGTCACAATATCCGAAATTTCTTGATTTTTTAATGCTCGCACAGGTGACATATCATAGACATTAAGAATCTTTCCGCGAATAGGGAAAATCGCTTGAAATTCAGCATCGCGTGCAGCTTTCAAGGCGGATGCAGCGGAATCCCCCTCACAGATGAACAGCTCTGCACCACTGCCGGGACCAACGTTGCGTGAAGGGAGGAGTTTCACGGGCATCCGCATGTTTTCGCCAAGTTTTGCCGCATGTGCACTCGTTTTCTTAGCTCGTTCCTTGGCAAGTTTGATAGCCTGATCTTCGCGTGCAAGGGTGAGCGCTTGGTTAGCCCACGTGGTGATCACCGATGTGTTAGCAGTCTGATTTACCCATGTACTCATGGCGTTACCGACGGCAGTACGCATCGCATTCGCCAGGGGAACCGATTTGGTGGCGCACTTGTCTTGGGAAGTGTAAGGGGCGGAGGGAGTACGGACGCTGATAATGGCGGACAGGCAGGAAACATAGTGTTCTGCCTTGGGGGCTTCTTCCCCCTTTTTAAGAGATAGTCCACGCAATTTGGCACCACGTTCTTCCAAAACGTCTCCGAGCGCTTTCACCACAGAAGTGTGGTGTGATCCGCCATCTGGTGAGTAGACACCGTTAACAAAAGAGTAGACTTCTGGTCGCTTGCTAGGGGTGAAGGCAATATCGAACTCAACAGGGAGCGTGGTGTTGTTGGCACTGTAATCGGTTTTTCCACTGATGACAAAGGGGGCACTGCACGTTGCCTCGCTATCAAACACATAGTGAAAGGTAGGGATAATACCCCACGGCCCATCATAGGTATCTTCGACAACATCGTGGGTAACTGGCGAGTCATCCTTGCGGATGGCAAGGTGTGACCCGTTGGTGAGTCGGCACATGGTGTGCAATCGGAAGAGGAGGTCGGCAATGTCGATAGCGTCGTCGGGCTCCAAGGTTTCGTCCAGGAGACAGCGAATGAGTGTGCCGTCAGGGTGGGATGTTGTTGTTCCCTTCAATTCTTTACCCCTGTTGAGTGTGGCGGGGGCATCGGGATCAAAGGTGTCTCCGGTGAAGACGACGGGTTCACCGTCTTTGAACGACTGGTGGTATTCTTTTCCGTTGCGGTAGGAAGTAACGTCGAATCGTCGTGAAATAGCGTTGGTGGCGGAGGAGCCGACACCATTGGTGCCTGCTGAGGTGGTGCCACTGTTGGAAAAGTTGGTGCCTGCCATAGGTTGCCCCAGGAGGAATTGAATGGCGTTCAATTGGACACCATCAGCGTTTTTACGAACACCTTCCGCCGGGACTCCTCGACCATCATCCAGGACGGACACAGAGTGGTCACCGTGGAAGGTGACGGTGACATGTGAGGCGTATCCTTTAATAATTTCGTCGAACGCATTGTCGGACACTTCGCGGAGTGCCGTGTTGAAGACGTTAGAATTGCCGAGATAGAAGCGTGGGCGCATGCGAATGTATTGCATGGCGGAAATGTGTTCGGCGGAATTAATGTCGTAGGTATCTTTTTTGGTCATAGTGTTCGTCAAACCTTACAATCCTGCGTATCAAAAGCTATTGTTGATATCCCTTATTATCATTCGCAATGATAGCAGAATACAAACTGCCCGTCACACGCGACATTTTTGTCACCGTATCAAGAACCGTTCATACTATCTACGGTGATAGAAGACGACCGGTGCTCTCTGATGAGAGCACGAAAATAATGTGATTCCGTAAGTCTCCCTTGACAAAGAATAAGGGTTGTTTCGGATTGTTGTTTGCTAGCTCGATGAGGGTTACGAGTCCCTGACATGGCACTAGGAACTCTGTTCGAGCAGACGCGGGTGCTCATAGCGCAGGTGTTGGATAGTGTCCCCAAGTCTTTGATCCACCACTGGGACTGCCCCAAAGGCTCCTTGAAGATAGCGTTTCTCAACGTTGTGCGTTGGCCGGATAGCGTACTCATCCATCGCCGTAAGCTCAGAGATACTGCTGTTCTTCTCGACAAGCCATATCCCGTGTGCTCTTTCACTCTCTTGGTTAGCGTCAGTCAAATCATTGAGTAGGGCAGTATTATGCGCCGTAAATATGAGCTGTGCACCAGAAGTATTGACGTTCTGGTTGGTAAACAGACTAACGAGGTAATTCACTAGGCGCGGATGAAGCCCCGAGTCTATCTCGTCTACGACGAGAACACTACCGCAGACGATGGCATAGACTACAGAAATCGATAGTCTAAACCAGATTCTAGTGCCAGCTGACTCATCTTCTTGTTTAAGATCGAATGTTCTATTATTAGCGCCATGAGTGAATACTAGGCTTTGTAGAACCATCTCTCTTTCGTCTTGTGAAAACTCTACAGCACCCTCACGATCGACAGATTCTGTAATATCAGAGGATTCGGTGGTTGATGACTGGTTGAGGAGATCACGAAGTTTTCTCAGTTTTGCAATAGTTCCCACTAGCTCTGGAAAATATGGGATAGACCGTTCATCTACACTAACCGAGCTAACGTCAACATCAGCTACCCTTAATACCTCGTGGACAGCAGACACCCATAGCGGATTCTGAATGAGCTGAAAGAATGAATCGTCCAGTGCTGCATCTCGATGCGAGTCACAGTCAACTCGCATATTGAATAGCCACCACTCTACAGCCGTATAGTATTCACCTCGTGTCTTAATGCCGCTCCATGCAGTCATAGTGAGCACCCACGAGTTAATAATATATTGGCGAATATTTTCTTGCGCAGCACGAGGAATGCCGGAGCCTGCACCAAAACGAAGCTCATCCCGACAGCGATCAAATACAAGCCGCCAGTAGCCTGTTTTAGTGCTTTTTAGTGTTTCCCGAAAAATGCCGTCATCATCGAGAGAAAGACTCCAGCGAAATCGGTAACCGTTCGAAACATACTCAACTTCAAATTCAGTAGGCTGCTCTTTGTTAAGTCTATGGGGATTACGCAGCTTTTTGAGAAAAGAATCATCATGGCGTGAATTAGCTACCGCAATCGTCAAAAGTGCCAGAATATTAAGGACTGTTGATTTGCCGGAAGCATTAGCGCCGTAAAGGACGATAACACGTTCAGTAGCGGAGGGCCAGTTGCCGTCTTCTGGGACATTGCGGCGGAAGTTGCTTAGTTGGCAATCGAGTGTTGCCTCTTCCATGAAAGAGCCATAGTTTTTGAACGTCAATGCGAGTAACATGTCTCTATTTTACCTACAAAAGTCGTTTTTTGAAAACATTTTGTGCAAAGAACAATACTTGAGGGGCAATTCTTCCGTCAGTTAATAAATCTGGGTAGGGGGGGGACTTGAAGAGGTTGGGTCAGTGCTGTGGGGAAACTATTTCTGGTTGCCGAGTTATTTTGTTGCGTTCACGAGTGGGGCTTCACTAGAGAAAATATGACACTACGTGCAAGACCAGAGGAGACCACCACGAGACCCCGGAAGACCGGCCACGATGTTGCCATACAACATGGAAGCGGGCACTGAGACTGTGAAGCGGGAAGCGGCGATGCCTTTAGCATCGCCGTAGGTCACTGCTACTGTTCCATCATTTCTTCGCCTTGTTCTTCCCCAGCGAGATCAGGCGACGAAGATCAGCCAAACGACCAAACCCATCTCTCGGCAAATCCTCTGGTGCGAACCCAGCATCAAGAGCTCGAACCCATCCACGCGCTGCCGCAAGATCAGCAGTCGCCACAACATCATCAGGGATCATGCCAAGAAGAGTTGATCCATACTTCTTCTCTACAATGCGAGAATCCAAAATGGCCACAGTGCCATAATCGCTTGTTGACCGAATAAGACGACCATATCCCTGAGTCAACATACGCTCTGCCATAGGGATAGCAACCGTAAAAAAGGAGGCGCCCTTTCCACCCATCAGTGTCGCCCAATAATCCTGCGTGATCATAATGGGATCAGCAATAATGGGAAAGGGGATTTTGTCAATAATAACAAGCGTGAGGGAAGAGCCAGGAATGTCCACACCCTCCCAAAATGATTTGGTGCCCACCAAAACACTGTGTTCATTCACGGTAAACTCATGTATCATGGCATCGCGGCTCTTCCCCATACCCTGATAAAGAAGGGGGAGCCCTGGAAACTGTTGCGACAGTGCACGTGCGTATTCACTAATGCGAGCATTGCTTGTCGTCAACACCATGGCACGACCGCCGTTAGCTTGAATAAGTGCAATGGCAGCACGAATACTCTCCTCACGCCACTCCTCACCAGTAGGATCAAAGTGTCGTCCACTCGCAATATAGAGCCGATGCCTGACAGGATCAAAGGGAGTAGGGACCTGAATATAGTCGCCAGACACCCCCAAACGTTGGGCATATTGTGGAGTAATCGTTCCAGAGCATAGAACTGTCATTGTATCGGAGACACCTCCCATCTCCTCCACATTAGCAAAGCTCCCCTGACCACACAGACTGTGCAGTGAATGATGTGCGTCCTCCACATTCATAGGGATCAAAGTAAAAACAGGCGTCTCCCCCATATCATGGTACAAGTAATGTGAGGGGACAATACCCTGTTCACCATGGAGTGTGATAATGCGTTTACCATCAAGTGCATTGACAAAGGACGACAATTTACTCCCCAAGCGAGCCAGCTTCTCTTCATCACTTGTTTTATGATCAGCTTCAGCCTCACTTTTAAGAGTGTCAATCATGGTGAGAATGGCGCGCACCATATCAGCTAGTTCAGATCGCTTCACATGTTTTTGCCGAGCATACTGTGTCATAGCGTGTACAAATGTGGACACGTTTTGAGGAGCAGAGTCTTTCATCCACTCCACCACCTCGCCATAGGGAAGGGGGACAGACTGCGCCGACATCATAATTTCTTCAGCATGATGCGCTTCATCAATAATGATGTATTTCACATTATGGAAGGGGGAAAATTTTTTGAGCTGTACCATCTCTGCTCCCACCAGTGCAATATTCGTCACAACTACATCAGCACGATAAGCACGCGCCAGGGCATACCGGTAAGGTTCCGTCGGATGCTCCAATTCTTTATCGATAGCGGCATCGAGATCACCGTTTTCTACTGTAAGGCGCAATGTGTCTGCATCTGCCGCGATAGCCGTAGAGACGGAAAGCGGAAGATCGTGCAAAATGGCTTCCTGATCAAAAACATGGGAGGTTGGAGTGAGGCTTAACATAATAGAGTCCGCCAACGCCGCCAGGTGTTGGCACATGTCGCTTTCCCCAGGATGATCTTTAATCCACTTTTTGAGAAGATGCAGAGACACATAATTTCCCTGCCCCTTCAAAACAGAATATGTCATTGTCTCACCATAAAGATCAGCAAGGTCACTCACAAACTGAGGAAGTTCTGTGGACATAATCTGGTCTTGCAGAGCCTTCGTTGAGGTGGCAATAATAGTTCTACCATAGGGGGCAAGAGCACAGAGATAGCCCAATGTTTTACCGGTTCCCACAGGAGCATCGACGACAGCGGAAGCTTCAGCTCCACCCTTTTTTCTGACTACTGTCAGGTCATGAACAAGCATGTTTTGCGGCTGTCGAAGAGCCCATCCACGGTGGGAGATAATATCATGGAGAATCTGTTCCCCACTGTCGGGATAAGGCATTAGTGAGACATCCAATCGGGTTGTGGAATAGTGTTGTCGGATACAGCGTCATTCTGTGGAAACACATCATGGTCATGGTCTCGCAGAGAAACGCTATTCTCATGGTAATCTTCTGGTGTGACATCACAGAAACTCTCTGCCTGCTGTGGGTGTCGCAGTGGGCTGCGATGGGCAAACGTCATGAGGGCATTGTCAGGAATACGTGTGATTTTATCCTCATTGGAATAGAAAATGCGAAAATGCCCATCTTCAATAATAGAGGTGATAAGAATCCAGGCAGGCTTTCTGCGTTCACTGTCACGGTAGGTGAGAAGATGATCCCCTGGAACCACCATATGGGCGGGACGCCTCCGGTACAGGCGGTTATTCCGTATAGTTCGCATGTCTTGTGTTGTTCGAACGCATCGCGTTTCCCCAATAGCCAAAGATTCGGGAAAATGTGTGGGTGGGGGAAGAAGTCTTCCAATCCATGTTTCCTGGAGGACACGACGGTGGAAATCAGTGGGAATGAGAATCCCCATAACGAACTGCCGAAGATGAAGAGATGAAATACCTGTTTTTTGGGTGATAGCATGTAAACAAAGCGAGGCGAGGGGAGTGCATCGTTCAACATCACGTCTCGTGAGAACAGCGGTAATTTCGTCGAGAGTGGAATAGCGGTAGGTGTAGAACCATCCCTCGTCACTCAACCCGGTTCGTCGAGAAAACTTGACGACAGGTCGATCGTTATCCGGGTGATCCGACTGAACAGCCGTTTCAGTAACACGACTATCACCCATAGGGAATACCCTCCTAGTTGTCCGTATCCACAGAGTCAGCATGATTGTTGGGCATCCACCTGGATGCCCATACATCGTCATGAATAGCTAATGATTCAATAAACCATGTCTTCCCCGTCTTCTCGTATTCCTCCACAAACTGCCGCGTTTGCAGAAAAATCATTTTCATAGCACGAGGAGAATACCCGCCATAGATAATTCCACGGCTATAGTTGAGACTATTGGCAAGACTCGATACCTCATGCGTTGTTGGTTCCTTAAGAGCATATGCGACACATTCCACCCTCAACGGGCACTGTACACACAATGCCTGTGCTTCACGCAGCTGTTGCTTCCGTTGTCGAGCAGCCATGCGTTGTTCCTCAGCGGTAGCGGGCCCTTCACCCGAAGAGGCGTATACATAGTCAAACAGTTCAGGTTTATTCCGGCAGGGTGTTTCCTTCACCCCCTGGCTCCGCATCATATCAACAAAAGAAAAGGGTTGAAAATCGCTACAATGGAGAATTGTGAACACTTGCTGTGCAATAGTCAGCAAGTTTACGTACCCTTCCCCGAAAATGGCAATGGTGGGAATAGCAGACATGAGTGTTATCCCCCTAATATTCTACAGCGCCACAAAGGTGTGGGACATATTGATAACACGGGATCACAATGTCATCTTCTTCTATCCCATAAGTGGAACAGATTTCCCTCATGGTTTCGTCCCGTTCACCGGAATGAAGAAACGATACTCCAGTCAGATCGGTAATAGAGCAATGATGACCACCAATAACTGCATCAAGAAGATCCCACGGATCACTGTCGCCATCATTATCATGAAGAATGCGATCAATGGTGAAGCATTCATTCTCCAGAACATAATGTGGCTGATACACATTAACAATGGGGGTCACCATATCATCGGGAGATGCCATCACTTCTCCGCAGTACAGGGGAGAAAAGTTAATAAGTCGAGAATAAATGGCTCGACAATCAGCTAGTGAAAATAACATATATCATCAATCCCATCACAAGACGTCATAATAGGTGTACATGAAACTCTACCCGACCGGACAATAAAAGACAAATTCTCCACATGCGACAGCAAAATATGCCGCACGGAAAGGTTTCCACGCAGAAATGTTTCTACAATGAAAAAGCACATGGAAGGCCACCAAACCATGCCAAGGGTGCCCCCGCCTTTAGGCGTGGGGAGGACTTCAAATTATTCAACAACTCGGAAGGGTACTGACTTCAGTCATGTCTACACGAAAACTTTTCGCACCACTTGCATTCTCCCTCATGTGTGCACTCGGCCTGACCTCCGGCGTCGCCAACGCTGCACCAACCCCTGCTCCCCTTATTCACGTTTATCCTGGAATGTCCATTGTCATTCCGTCTATTGGACAAAAATGTTCACTTACGGCACCGTGTCGTGGTGAAGGGTTTGAGCAAAAATTAGCCGCCATTCCTCGCTTGCCTGCACGCCCGAAAGCGCCAAGTAACAATTACCGTGCTCGCCTGGAAAAAGTTATCCCTCAGTGTCGTCTGGAAGGTGCGCCACAGTTGTTCCCTGATGATATTGAGGAGTTTAAGAAAGCTCACACTGACTAGTATCGTCTAAGATCCGACTGAAAACTATTGCAGGCAGTATTGCCCAGGGGGAACCCATCCATTAACATAAGCATAAGAGTTAAAACATTCTAGATAAAAGAGGAAATTCCAACTAATGGCCGAAAACTTGCTACGAAAAGTAACCATTGCACTCGCAACAACCCTAACCCTAGCCGCAGCCTCAACCACAGCAGCCGATGCCGCCCCCGCCCCTGTTCATGCTGGCACCCCCATTACTGTGGGGAGCGCCACCTGCACTCTCGGAGCAGTTCTTAACGATACAACCGCAGTAACAGCCCTCCACTGCTTCAATAACTTCCATCCCGCTGTTCGTAGCAAAAACGATGGGCGCATTATCGGATGGTTTACACACGGGGACAAAGAAAAAGATGTTGCTTTCATCCGCCTCAACCCCGCCACAGCCCACACTGTAGACAAGATTAGTGTGCAGAAAATTGGTGCCGGTATGCCAGTATGGAAACAGGGATACAGGTCTGGTAAAACCACTGGTGTTGTTGAAGGTTTTGCTGACGTCTCTGCAAGCGGACGTTTGCTGTATGTTATCCCCACGGTAGAGCAGCGACCCCATATGGTGAAAGCTGCTATGTGTGCTTTGCCGGGAGATTCCGGTGGGCCTGTTTATTCTGGAGATAAGGTTGTTGGTATTGTTTCTGCCGGTACTTCTGGGGAGAATCGGGATGTGTGTTCTCCCGGTTTGGTGACCTATTTCACTCCGATATGGCGGATACTTGAAAGCTAAATAGTTTGACTTACAATGTGGGGCGTGACGTTTGTTTCGCGCCCCACACTTTTATGTAGAAGGGGCGCAAAAAACCTCGTGGCCTTGTGCCCGAGGTAATTGACATTTGCTCATATTGTGTCAATAATGGCGCTGAGAACAATTCTCAGACACCAAACAACAAAACAAAGGGGAGGGGCGTTAAAAGGATGCTAGAAGCAACCGTGATGGGGCGGGATGTAGCCCGTCTACTCGTATCGCCTTTTCCTCATTCACCGATCTTCCTCCGCAACATATGCGATTCACTGTCGCACATAGATAATTGTTGCAAACAGTACTCCACAGAGAACCGCATTGATTCGCTCTGAGGAGTGCACTATTTGACCACAAAACTCCCAATGAACTATAATGAGCCCATGATTCCAGAATCCCTCTGCCTCCATGACGTTCCCAAGTGGCTTGTGCACCCAACGGTTGCTCACAATCTTCACCACGATGATCTAGAGGAATGGGATTTTTATCGTTCCGCACGTTCCACTGGAAACCCCATTATTCTTGCTTTTGGCACTACCATTGTGTTAACGGGAACAAGTGTACGAGAAGTTAACCGACTCATGCTGGATGGCGAATGTGTGAGGCAACCTATCATTGACAAGCATCACCATTGCATCATTTTCTCTGACCCTCATCACACCGAAAACACCCTTTCTCAGCTGATGAAGATGGGTGTGTTGTTTTCGGAGAGGGCGACACAGTTTTATGGTATGCGCCACAAATGGCAAAATGATGCCACTGATGAGGCATGTGAACAAGCGTTCTCCACGCTCTCCTTCCACAAATGGGATATTATCTCACCGCCCACACAACGAACTCTTCTCCCCCACCAGCGTGCAGCAGCACTAACCTTAGCGATCAATGGAGGAGGATACCTGGGCGATGAAGTAGGTTTAGGTAAAACAGGCGAATTTATGTGTGGGTTTCTCCTCTCTGAGGCCCAATTCCCCCTTGTCGTCGTGACCAAAAAATCACTAGTTGGAGAGTGCGCCGCAGAATGGGGTAGATGGTTGAATGGCGGAACCTCTGCCATTGTACAAGGGCGCAAAACATCCCCCATCGATCCCAATGCACAGCTCATCGTCTGCAATGCAGATATTCTCTACGACCGAGTAGACGACATTATCGACTGCTGCCCAGGGGGACTTGTTTTCGACGAGTCCCACATGATGAAAAACATGTCAGCTAAAAGGACCAAGGGTGGCATGAAGCTAGCGTCATGGGTGAAGAAGAATAATCGTCACCCCTACGTCGTTATGTCAAGTGGCACGCTGTTCCCCAATAGGCCAGAGGAATTGTGGGCGCAGCTCTCCATTATGGGGGATCAGAAAAAACTTGCCGCTGATATTAGACGCCGAACTACTGTCCCAGACATGATAACAACAAAAATTTATCGTGGAAAACCCAATCGACGCATTAAGCCCAATGACAAATACACCTTTGAATGGTATTTCTGCAAGGGCCATCCTACCCCCTTTGGGTGGGATAATAGGGGCGCCGATCATGTTAATGAATTGCACGATATGCTACATGATTATGGTCTTATTCGCCGTAAAAAATCTGATGTGTACGTGCCCACGCCCCCTCTCGTTACACGAAAAATCCTGTCCACCATCAGCCCCACCGATAGGGACACCTACACGGTGATGGAAGACGAGTTCCGCCGGTACATGATGAAAGAAATCTATCATGAGGCAGAAAAGGAGCACATTCCTCACCAGGAGGTACGCCGACGCATTGGCGAACTTATTGGAAAACTCAATAGCGCGCAAGCTGTCATGCAGATGACGAAAATGCGGACCTTCATTGGTCAAGCAAAAATTGCCAGTACTGTAGAGTGGATTCACCAGTTTATGGAGGGGAATAATAAAAAACTCATCATTTTTGCTTATCATCAACCTGTCATTGAGGGACTCATCAACCACCCAGAATTACAGCAGTATGGCGTACTGTCACTCGTTTCCGGTCAGTCTCCTGTGAAGGTACAGAATATTAAAGACCGTTTTCAGGATCCGAAGGGAAGCGAACGCATTCTCGTCTGCTATTCTGGCGCACGAGAAGGGCATACTCTCACTGCCGCTCATGATGTTCTTATTGTAGAGATTCCTTTTGTCCCCTCATGGGTACGTCAAATGGCTGGTAGGTGTTGGGCACGCATGAGCGAATTTTATGCACCACATGAATGCAATCTCTGGCTTGCCGGTGTCCCCAACAGCATCGACGATTACCTCTTCGACATGGTAGAGAAGAAGCAGGCCACCTTCACCGATATTATTGATGATGGTGAAGACGATGACGCTATTGTTAAGGAAGATGATGTTATGTTGAATAGTGAGGGATTGGTGAACTTTCTTTCTGAAGCATCAGAAGTGTAACAGAGGGTGAGAATCCTCACCGATTTTTCTCTGTTTCTTTTCAACAATCTGCTATCCTTGCATATTATGGCAACAAAAAAGAACTCCGCATCGCGCACGTCTAAGAAAAAAACATCCTCACGCAAAACATCCGCCAGCTCAACGTCAAAGAAAAAGGGTACGCGCAAAAAGGGCGGGCGATTCGTCCACTCTATGTCAACACTTGGACATGGCATAGCATCCATTCCCACACACTTTGGCACAGCCATGCGGAAAATGATGCCCTTTATTCCCACCAACCCTGCTGGACATCATGATACCTTTTCCCTATTCTCGCTTCTTGCTGCACTCGTCAATATTACTGGCGCGTCCTTCTTCTCTGCTCCGCTCCCCTACACATATCATCCCGAATTTACTGTGAAGGGGATCAATAGACTTCTCATGGGAGATACTCGATGGATTCTCCCGGTTGCACTCCTTGCGCTCACATACGCCGGGTTTTCCTCGGGAAAGAAAACGTGGGGATTTTTCCGGCGAGTTGCCGGTGTCATTCTCGCCACTATTGGTGTTATCGGTGTGAATGGCTCTGCCATTCCCTCTGGTGTTGCACAAGCGCTCTATCAGCATCCAGCTGGAAAACTGGGGGATTTTTTTGGATCCCTTACTGACACGTGGCTTGGTGTATTGGGATCACAAATTATCTACACTCTCATTGTTGTTCTTGGCGTCACACTGTTATGTGGATTGCGGTGGGACAAGTATATTCCCGCAGCCTACACATGGATAACACATACTATATCCCGTCTTGTTCGCTGGATTGTCGATGGCATTCCACCCATCCCCAAAGATGACATTGCCGACTGGGTGAATACCCACATCATCCATCGTCACTCCCCTGTCATGGAGGAGACTCAGTTGTCCGCTATAGAGAGTCCAGAATTAGAACCATCGCAAATAGATGTGTCATCACCCTCCATGCTCTCTACTCCATCGCACGTTGATCCCGATAGTAGAGCCACTATCGCACCAGTGGCACCTCCACTATCGGCGCCAGATACAACCCCGACATTTATTCCTAGATTCCGTCATGACCCTCACTATACCATGTGGGAAAAACCACGGTGGGATGACCTCTTTGGACACCCACGTCATCATGACATCTACGACGCCAGTGATAGCGCCGACGCGATCGCCATGTTCTGTCGCAAACACACTATTGATGCAACAGTCGTGGACACAATAGTCTCTCCCTCTATTATCAGATTTTCTCTCAAACTAGGAGAAGACGCTACTGTCGAATCATTACTCACTAAACGGTCGACACTGGAATACACTCTCGCCACTAATGATGTACGTATTCTTGCCCCCATTAGGGGTGAACAATTAGTGGGGATCGAAATTCCTAATCCACAACGCCACATCGTCACCATGGCAGACTGTGCATCATGCACCGATGGACGCATCCCCATCGGCATCAACACAAGCAATAAACTCATTAAACAGTATATCCATAAGTTCCCCAATATCATTGTGTCAGGACAAACTGGTGCAGGAAAATCCTCCTTCCTCAATTCCATGCTCTGCTCTCTCATGGTGTCGACCACTCCCAACGACACGCGTTTTATTCTTATTGATCCAAAGACAGTGGAGTTCTCCCAATATCAAGATGTACCCTTCTTGGCTGCTCCCGTTGTTACCACGCCAGAGAGTGCCGAAGAAACATTAGAGATGTTGTGCGAGGAGATGGAGAAGCGTTATCAGATGATACGTCTGGCACGATGCCGCAATATTGAAGGATTTAATGCCACCGTTTCCCCGCAAGGCTCCCGCCTCGACCCAGCACGTGACAACATGTACTATCCACTGCCACGCATCATTTGTGTTATTGATGAGCTGGCAGATTTAATGCTCTCCAAACCCCATGGGAAGCGTATCGAAACACTCATTGTGCGCCTATCGCAAAAAGCCCGTGCCGCTGGCATCCATATGGTACTTGCCACCCAGCGACCTGTTGTTCACGTCGTCACAGGCCTTATTAAAGCCAACTCTCCAGCACGACTTGCCTTCACTGTTGCCTCCGCTGTGGATAGTAAAGTCATCCTCGATCATGCTGGTGCAGAAAAACTCACCGGGTTCGGCGATGGATTATTCGTGGCTAATGGTGCGCGGCATATGGAACGCATACAGTCACCCTATATGACGGATGAGGATGTGGATACCGTTGTCCATGACGTGGAACATCGTGGTATCGCAGCCGTTCGGGCACAAAAGGACGCTCGCATCAAGGTGAAACGTAGTGGTATTCTTGATAGAATGATCCGCGCTTAAAAACGTTCACAAACATTCAAGGTTAGAGTTATGTTTTTCTCTGAAGAGTTCACCGATGATGACGGACAACTCCATCACTCAACCCTACCGGCCAGTAGAGTGTTTCTCCATGATGGCGACACACGAAGCAACACTCTTGTGAAGGAATCGTGGTTTCTCCACGGAAAACGCCACAATGATAGGGGTTCGGCAGAGCGCAATTTTAACAATGGCGTTCTATCATCAGAGTGCTTTCTCCAGAATGATGCCCCACGCCCGCTTTCTCCACTTCTCCCTGTCAGTGTGACCTATCACCCTTCCAGAGCGGACGGAATAGCACACCCACATATTCTCGACTTTCTCCCCACACATCCTCTCCAACCCCAACAACAAGCCTTTAATCTTAGTGGGGATTTGGTAGAAGAATGGCTTCCCGACGATGCGCTAAACCATGGTGCCTTCTACAATCACACCACATGGAATGATCGAGGTGTGGTCACCATGCGAGAAAGTATCATCAATGGCGAATTGCAGTCGTGTGATGACAGACCAGCCCGTATCATGTTCGATGGCGTGACTGGCGCCATCGTCAGCGAAGAATGGTTTGACCGCAATGTGCTACACCGTGGTAATGATCGCCCGGCACACATTCTCTACCATCGCCACACACATACTCGTGGGTACTCGGTGAAAACATGCGAATTTTACCGACGTGGACGACTGCATCGCGTTGGTGCACCCGCACGATGCACCTTTACATCAGATGGAATCCCGCTCTCGTACACATTCTACATGGATGGCTTTGTCCATCGTTGGTCATCACCGGCACAAGAACAGCGGTGTGAGGACGGTACCTGGCTCTGTCACTACGCCATTATAGGGTTTCAATATCGCGAGCAGATTAATGATACCCCCACCATTCACACGGAGGGCCTATGGAGAATGTACTCCACTCCTATGATGGAGAATCTTGGTGTGAAGCCTCAACGTGAAGGGGGAAAACTTTTTGGGTCTCTCATAAAAACAGGATCGAGCGCATCAGAATCATCCGCGCCCGCACGACAGCATGAAAATGATCGTGGACAAGAGCCTCCTGCGAAAACCCACCTCGATGGTGGCCTTCCGGCTAATAATGGTGATCAGTTAATCGTTGACATGCCAAGTAGCGATGTCGAAGTAACAGACAATGATGAATCGCAGAATAGAGAGACACAGCTCAGTGAAGGGGGAGAGGTTCCTCCTCAAGAACACGGGCACCATGGAGGAATGATTACTGGAGTACATCGTGTCCACACAGATAATCATGGAGTAGAGGTTTTTGAGGTGTCTCGCGATACCGTTATTCCCAAAGATCCAGTGTTATCGTCACACATCACCAACCCCCAACTATTGGATTACTACGAGAATTTACACAACGTGATTTTCCATCAAAAACGTGTTGTCGACAATCCCACCTTGGAAGAGATTTTGGGAAAGAGGATAACACGATAATTGATCACTATCCGTTGACGGTAGAAAAGTTATTGGAGTAAGCTGCAAGAGCTATATCTTCTCCTAGCTTTTCTATTGTGGCTGCTTTTTGCGGTCGCGGTTGGAACGTGCTTTTTCCTTCCGCCCCCTGTTCCCGTGTTTTCAGGGGAGCCAATTTTCTGCATTGTCACCTCCAAACCCGAGGCGGTGAACACCCGCCGTCGAGACCCTTTTCTCCTTTTCTTGGGTCTTTTGGGGGTGGGGCCAAACTTGGTTCTATCAGGGTGTCTATCCCTTTTAGTTACGGGCTTGACCTTAACCCTGACAGTTTGTTTTGTGGTGAATTTTTTGGACTTTTTTTCGTGTAGACACAAATTTTTCAAAAGACTTGTCAATGAATCGTTGGGCAATATTTGCGGTAGCGTTTTCGTCTCTATCCATCCAAAGCCCACAATTTTTACACCACACGTCATGGTGCTCAACAATCATAAGGTTGCTATTGCACATGTGGCATTTTTGTGACGTGTAGGCAGCATTAACCTTGGAAATTCTGCCACCGTTTAATTCTACGAAGTGTTGTGTCCACCTAACCAACTCACCCCTATTCCACCTGCCATTTTGCATAGTGTTTACTACCCAGGAAAGATCTTCAAACACAACCACGGCGTTGCCCCATTGCGCAGAAAGCATGGCAATTTCTTGAGCCGCTTTAATTGCCAGCTCGCGCTTTCTACGAACATTAGCCCTCCTATGCCATGCAGCTTCCTCTTTCTTCCCTTTCCTTTGAAGAGACGACACTTGCGCGTTGGCGCTTCTAACCTTGTTAACGAGGCTGTGAACGTCCGCAGATAGAGTTGTTGTTGTGCCCTCGACAATGCTGCCGTCTTTGCGCACTACCGAGACTGTGACGTAGTTAGTGGTTCCGACATCTACCCCGATTACATAGTCTTCAGAAAAGGCTGTGTAATGGTAGGAATAAACAGCTGTGAAGTGGAATACAGGGAGCCCATTTTCATCTAGAGTAATATCTGGTTTAGTAATTTTGTATGCCCCAGAAAACCTATCAATATCGAATGTAAAATAGAGTTTTGTCCATTGTCCCTGTACGACAAGGTTGAGAATGAAAAAATCTTCTCCTTCAACAAGCGGGTCAAACTCGAAATATGAATACTGATTGTTGGCAGCGCTTAGCTGCATTTTGGGGTTAGCGATTACTGGTATTTCAGGGGAGGCTGTTCGCTTCCAGCCTTGGGATACGCGCTTTTGTGATAGCCCAGAGCACGCGTCCACTCTCTCGCTCCACGACTTCGCAGCGTCCACAACCGCTGCGCAGAGCATTTCCGAAAAGCGAGACGCGCCAGAAGTCATGGTTTCTTGAATTTCTTTTGGGGCCTTGATTCCTAATTTTCTCCCCAGTGAGTTAGAACTTCCCTTTTTGTCTTTTTCTGGAAGCTTTCGGAAATCATCTAGGACTGTAAAATCAAGATGCCAGTTTGCTAAGTCTGTTAGCATGAGTACGTCTTTTGCCATCCCCTCCAGCACTTCGGCCAGGTTTAAGACTTCCCCTGATTTGGTAGATGCTGCAAAAGGCTTAAGGGTGAAAGCTTTAAACAGGTCTTCTGCCTTTCTTGTGCTCACGGCGTTCCACCTCCGCGCTTAGGTTGCTAATCAGTTTCTTTTGCTGATCCCAGCCGCGCAGTCGGTAGAATTTACCGGAGAAAGAAGCCAGTAGGCTCATAAAGTCTTGAAGAAGAACCTCGTGTGGTTCTTTGGTGTCGTCAGAGTCTAAAACCACAATTTCCGTATTGTGGAATGGGGCGAACATTTCAATGTATCCTGTGCCAAAACGAGACAGTCTGTCTCTATTGGTGACATATACTTTGATGGTTTTAGAAGAATCTTCGGGGTTTTTCGCAATCAGTGTAAGCAGCTTTTTAAGCCCTGTCCGGTTTTCGTTCAGTCCCGAAGCCTTGTCTTTGATGATGTGGTCAGGTTCGCCGTAGGCTTCCCTCAGTTTCTTCTCCTGAGTGTCCATCGTCACGTCATTGCCGTTTGATGAGCGGATATAGAAAACAACTGTTTCCTTCCCCGCAATCTCGTCCCCCAGGGCAGCAGCTTTGAACTCAAGAAGCTCATTCTTATCGAATATTCTTTGGTTGGCTGCGCTTAGGTGGTATGGCAGTTTTCCCTGATTGCACCAGTTTCGGACGGTTCCCGGAGACACCCCGAGAATTGTTGCAGCTCCTTTGACTCTGATAGGCACGGTATAGCTCCCTATGGTTGTTGAACTCTTTTAGATTATTGTAGCATAGCACAATAACTTAGGTAGCTGTTGTTAACCTTGCGTCACAGATATATTTAATACTCGTGGTCCTAGAGTCATCATATCAACGCATTGCCGTCTCATTTGCCCATAGAACGATTTTTACTGTACCCCAGGGCATTCCACCTACAATATTAGTAAAAACGTCTGAGAATTAATATGAAGTGGCAATACGGCGATATTGGAAGGATTCGTCACGTCAATAACTCCATATACGAAAACACCACAACCACTGGACGAATCCAGTGGTTGTGGTGTTTTTTCAGCTAACGAGAAGAACTACGGAACCCATTCGCCAAGATTGTCCTTACCGCCATTCTTCCCACCATCATTATTCTTTGATGGAGTCTGCGGCTGAGGCTGGGGACGAACGGTCACCGTTACAGGAGGGCGTTGATTGTTAATGGCGCGCTTCGCATCCTGGATGGCAGCATCCTTGTCATCCAAAGCACGGTCACGCTCATCCGTCAACTGGCGAACCTGATCCTTCAAGTCACGGATAGTGTCTCTATTTTCTGTCTCACGACGCAACTGGTCAATTTCCGACGATGGAACGCCCGCCTGTTTCGTTGTTGTCACATCCGACGTGGCAGAGGAATCATTGCCACCACCGGAGCGACCAGGCCAAAAAAACCACGTAAGAAAAATAATGAGGCAAAGTGCCACCACCGCTGTGGTGACAATAATGGGAAGATTATCTTTCCATTGTTGTGACGTTGGTGCCTTCGTCATATGAGGAATGGACTCACCCCTGGATGGTGAATCATCGGGAGGGCCAATATAAAGCATGTCATTGGACAATTTTTTCGACATTATTCAACACCTAGTGTGGGGTCAACAAGTTCCGTGACAATCATCATAGCACAAGATGATATTAATCAACATACATAATTTCTTGAGCAATCCAGTAAAGATACGCATACACCATATCGTCAATCATATCATCAAGGCGAGCGTCATTCATATCTGGATCATAATGCTGCTGCAACCATTTGACAAGTTCATCATTATCGCTGCTGGCCAGCTGAGCATACACGTCAGAAATGGTGTCGTCAACCAACGCATCTGCATCATCAGACAATACCCGAGATAGTTCAGAAACAGTGACACTACCAGACGAATATGCCATTTGAATGGAATTTTCGATGAGGGATATCAGCATAGTGAGCGGATTGTCATCAGAAAAATCATTATCCATCAGTTCACCCTGGAAAATGTCTTCATTAAGCTCATTCCAAGGCCGACGGTACTCAAGATGAGAAATGATTTCGCCCATATTGGCGATGGAGGAAGAATATTCAAAATCTTCTTCACTGTCATCAGAAAAATACTTTGTCATAGTAACAACTATAGCATGATGGCATTATTGTCACCAAAAAAAATGTTTCACGAAAAAGTTATGCCCGGCGCTATGATCCGCGCCGGGCATAACTTCACTGAGAAGGTTTTAGACGAGGGATGCCCCCACGATAGAGAAGATAAACATCAACACAATGGGAATAGCAATAAAAACACTCAGCCACATCGTCATCTGACTGGACACATGCTCCGCCTCATCCCATGCGCCACGACGAACAAGAGCATTCATAGAAAATACCGCAGGGATCGAGTAGAGAACGGAAAGGGGGAAAAGTAGCAACGCCCAAGCAATCAGATAAGGATGATAAAGAGAGGCTTCGGTGGAACGAAGATTTTCTCGCACCGTACGGTACCGTGGATGAAAATCTCCAGCGGCAGGCTGTTCAGCAACATACTGGCTCCCGTCACCCTCCTGCAACATGACACTCTGAGGGGACACATCCTTACGAATAGTCTCCTTAGGAGTCACATTCCCATGAGCATCAAATGTGCCATCCTGAGTGAACGTGGTGGTGCTGTCATTGTCCGTGAGCGACATAATGGTAATCCTTTTCTTGGAAAGAGCTCTTTTTCACATTATAACAAAAAATCAAGATGGCAAAACAGCCAAAATTTTATTCATCTTCATTGACATCCATCGCAGCGCCGTCATATTCCCCCATATAGGATCTTTTTCTTTCGCATAACCAGAATGATGCGTCGAATATGTTGATGCTACATGGGTAAACTGCCGCATCAATTCTTGTGGTGATGCGTCATGAAAAGATGGTGACGCACAGATGGGATCTTGAGGATGACATAATTGATAGACACGTGACCGAAGAACACCAAAATTCTGACCACGGGAACCCGTCATGGTTGCCCCCGTTCCACGGAAAAACACCTCAGATTTTTTTCCTAAAGAAGCTAGAGAAACTTCAAGCCCCTGGGATGCCATCTTTTTCCCACCAACATTTTCACCAAAGCCTACCTCACGACGACCGTCAGCTAAAAGAAGGCCCGCCGCAACATGGTAGGGGTCAATAGTGGTCATATTATTACCAATGGCAGTAAGAGTATCACCGGCAATCACAGCACCCTGGGAAAATCCCACCACAATCACATTCCCCTCTGGCTGTTGAGACAGATAGTGATCAATGGTTTGGATCAAACGGGTTACTCCAATAGCACGGCTATCGTTATAGGTCATATCATCACCATGGCCAGTGGAACGGAATTGTGCCGGGTAGGGGAGAAAAAAGACTCCAGTGGAGGAATCTTTTTTTGACGACACGAACGTCAACATTCCTACCGGTTTAGATGGGTTGGCTGTCGATGAGGTTTCCCATGTCCCGGGGACAGCAACAATAAGACGGGGTGTACGCGGAATAGCATCCAATTGTGCTGCCGACAGCGTTTCTGACGAATCATGCCGAACGTGTTGTTCAGTTTCCTGCGGCTTTTCTAGAGGAACAGTTGATGGAGACGATGACTTATGTACAGTCAACCCGATAATTAAAGCAATAATAATGACAAGTGTACACAGGACAATGAGTGCAATACGACGGCGCTTCTGAAAAATGGGGGCATTATCCCACTGCGGTGTAGGGATATGGGCCCTCCGCCGTCGATCATGCGTAGGTTGACGCTGCCCATCGTCACGCTGCGGTTCATAGAGTCGCCGTGGCTGAGAGGGCTTGGGGCGACGACTTTGATAGGGAGAAATGAAGGGCATCGTGACTCATCCTCAAGGATTATGTGGTTTTGTTGGTGGCAAGTTGGTTGCCTTGACGAGAGTTAGTAGGGGCTGGCCTTGTCTTAGCAGGGGATGCCTGTGTCCGTGAAGAGTTATGCCCTCCACTAGATGTGGCAGCGTTCGACTTGTGGGACTTCTGTTGGGAGTGCTTCTGCACCGAAGTACCCTTATGTGTAGGTTTTTGCTCTGCTTTCTTGACAGGAGCCTTCTTCTTCGGCAGAGGCTTAACGCGTGTTGATGGCAACTGGTTGTCATTTTTCACAAAGCCAATGCGGAAACCGTGCGTGAACATATTCCACGAGTGAATGCCCACACCAGACTGATAGTAGGTCACGGGAAGTTTAAGCTGTTTATACAGTTTAGCGGTAGCCTCAGAATCATCTCGCGCCAACTCCTCTAAATACACGCCCATATAATCATCAGAATTTGGGGTGGATTGTGCAGATGTGAGAACAATTCGTCGCAAATGTGGATGATGAACAAGCTGTTGAGCACCCGTCTTTGACCCAATATTAAATGGCCCCCACCGAGGATCACTTTTTGGCCCATACATATCATGAGCAGTGGTATTCGGCAGTACCTCTTTGATCATTGTATTGGCGCCATAATAGCCAATATTGTAAATACCGGAAAAACCAAACACAGTAGAAAAAAGGTCAGGGTGTTGTGCTGTGAGCCGGATGGCAGAATGTGCCCCCATAGAAATGCCTGCAACAGACCAGTCTCCTGGGATCACCCCGAATGTTCGTGTCAAAAAGGCTGGAAGCTCTCGCGTCACAAATGTTTCCCAGCTGTACTTATAGGGAGCGCCACCTTGCTTATCCCAATCAGCATAAAAGGATCCCGCACCACCAGCAGGGAACACAAATGTCACATCGCGATCTTTCACATCGCCCTGAATTTTTCCCAACCGTAACCAATCGGACACGGTATTGGAGGCACGGGCACCATCAAGCATAAACACAACGGGTGCGTTGCGACGCTTCCCACGTTTAATATCCACCGGCATCGACCGTTTCATCGACGGCGAGTACACAGTACATCGCTGAATAAAGTTTTTATGTGACCATTGCGACCACGAGCAACCAGGCCCCAAGACAGTACGATAATCGACTGGTCGAGTCTGCTGTATAGGTGCCGCCTGAACACTAGTGGGGAGTACCGCACATGCTACAGCGCAACTTAACGACATGGGGAGAAAAAAACGTTGTCTAGCCATGAAGCACCCGCATTTTTTCTGGAATATTAACAGTGGGCATATTACTATCGGCACGTTTCACTAAATCATCCACGGAATCCGTCAACGGGAGTCGATGACCGTGCGGGAATGGCGTTTCACCACGCACCACATATGTTCCACAATGGACCTGGATCAACATATCTCCCAACTCCCTTTTTCTCTGCGATGAGGGGGTTTCAGAAGTATAGAGGGCTGTCACAAGAACCCACCGTTTTCCGATGGTGATGGCGGCCATGCATGAGCTGTCCTCCACGTGAAACTCTACGAGCGTCACCCCACGGTGTCGGGGCGAAGTAGGAAGGAATTGATAGTCAGAAACGCTGAAGGCCCTCTGCATCCACTCAGCAATACTGTCGGCATTATACAGAGCCTTTGCAAATACAATGGGCTCAATGACAAAATCCGGGTGGACGATATAACAACGGGATTCATGAGTGGAGGCATTATTCTCAAACACTAGTTGTACGTCCTGATTCAGCACCGGAAGGAGGAGTGACCCACAATATAGGGCAATAACTTGTTCATCTAGCGGAACGCCATCATAGGGTCCGTGTGGTCGCGAATGCGTATGCGAAAGACGGCGTGATTCACGCGAAGAGGTAAGAGATGTAGTCATAGTGACTCCCATTCTAGCTGACAACATTCTCCGCAAACTACCTGTTTTTGCGAAAATGACATACAATTAATGATAATCTGAAAGCTAGAGAGAAAGGCTATATCATGCCTCATCGTCCAACCACACTCGACCATGCCCTTACTATTGCTACCCAAGCTGTTGCAGAAGCATGGTGGGAGGCTATTGATGCTACTGTGAAGCGAATCCGCCAAGCACATCCAGATGCACTCAGCATCACACTATGCTCACCGGACACAGAGAGCAACCATCTTATGGTTGCCTATATGACGACCGCAGATGATGAGTATGCTCAAGATATGGGCCTTTTTGGGAATATTGAAAAAGATATTCTCGCCAACCCCCTCCTATCGGCCTATTGGCGCCTCCAGAAGTACGGTGAAGTGGAGAGCTTTCCCATTGAAGCATAGTGCGCCCACTATTAAATCATCACGCAAATACCCCCCTCAGCCATGGCTGAGGGGGGTATTTGTGGTGGATCGATACGTTTTATCGCTTAATGCTGATAGTAGGCTTAGTAACGGAGTCCTTAACGGCATCATTATCACTGTCGTGATCGTCATCCTGCTCATCGGGCAGGATGGGGCACTTGACAACAAGCTGATTCTGCCGCTCGTTTACTTCGGCGGTGATGCCGTCAGCATCCACTCCGATTACCTCATAGATATGGGCGAACTTGTGAACAAAATCCCCGCCGTCCATAAAATCAAAGGCAATGCGCAGTGCATTGTTTTCACTATCGTTTTCAACAACAACATCAGTGATCATGTCGTGACCGACATGAAATTCGGCGCGAAAACGTTCATCATCAACATCGACGCTGGAACTGAAGCTCCCCGTTGTAACACTGGGAAAATGGACGTCATGCCCAAGAACATCGAGGATGGTCAGGGGATTTGCTACGCTAATATTCGGGAAAATGGACATGATGGTAATGATCCTTTCTCAACAATAGATCCTAGTTGTGGAAGACAACAGCGACAGGAGATTTTTTGACACCTGACTTCTATGGCTCTCACTTTATCAATCAAATATAGTATCACACAAACATATAATCGTCAATCTTCCGTCTCTTTTTGTGTGACAAGACCCTGTTTCCGCATTCTCCTCAATAATACCCTGTACAGGTTTTCTTCAGGAAAATCAAGGCTACCATATTTTTTCGCTAATGCCGCTACAGCCTTCGCGTAGTCTTTCTGATACGGTGTTCGCATGGTAAAAAACGGTGTCCGCTCGTGACCAGACGGTGACAGTTTTAACGCTGTCATAGCCGTACCACGAGGAAGCGATCGAAGAGTGTGAGAGGAAAATTGAATACTTTGGCCATCCTGCTTCAACTGCTCCTCTAGATGTGGGGTCGATTGTGGGAGGCGGAAAATGAGTGACGACTCCACCCCCACCAGAGAGTCGAAAACTCCAATTTTAGACAACTGGGTAAAATTTTGGAACCCAAGAATATGGGTAACACCCTTAGAGCGCCCCTTATCCTTAATGTCCTCCAGCATGCGTGTCACATTGCCCCTGGCTCCAGAATCATCAAGCATGGGGGACAGATTGGTAATCTCATCGCAGAAAATGGGGTAGAAGTTTCCAGCACCATCTACAAGAGACTGTTTCATCGTCTCCCACATGGCCTCATGAACCAGAACGGTGTATTGCTCTTTAATGAGATCAGAACCAGAATCGTGGATGGTTCCATCGGCATCCTCATAGCCAGAAAAATTAATAATGACCGGTTTATGAATGTGGATAAGCTGTTTCATGAATAGTGGTTTGCGGAAACGACCATCTGGGGTGTAATTGTCCCACATGGCAGCAAACTTCGTTAGTCCATGAAACTTGTTGAGAATGGGCCGCGTTTTCTCTAAGGCAGCGCTCTTGTTTGCATGTTTGGTGGGTGAAATAAATTTCACCATGGCCTGAGATAAGCGCTCCCGACGTTCTGCCTCCCACCGTGGGTCACTTCCGCCCATCGTGTAGTCGGCAAATCCACGACTCCATTCTTTCTGGAGATCAGAAAATGCTGTAATGGGATCAAAGGATTCCCACCCGCCAGCAATCGCCAAGCATAGGTTCATAAAATTGGGCTGCTGGACAATCTGCCCGTGAACATCAGATTTGCTACACCCCACAAAATGTGCCAACGATAAGGGTGATGTGGGATCACCCTTACTCATATTAGCAATTTCCCATGGCTGCAACAGCATGGCAATGGTGACAATATTGGACAGCCACATTTTTGACTCGTCCCTAATAGCAGAACCAAAAATAGCATTCACAGCAGCAGTCATATTGTCAATGTTGCTCTGTAAATCATCAAAAGAAACGTCATCGGAATAAAACTTTTTCCCTTTCACAAAACGACCGTCTGGTGTCATTTGCGTAGGATTCACGACCGTACGGCCTTCCAGGGATAGTCGGAAGGGAAGATGGGGATTTTCTGTATCAATACATACATATTTGTAGGGGCTCGTGAAGGGGTTGCCAAAGATCGGCTCCATGGCAGCTTTAATATCGTTGGCATTTTTTTCTTTTGTATTCAACCAAATGGGGGTGATGTGAGCACCACGAGAATTTCCATAGCATTTGCGTGCCACACCAACATAATAATTAATCATGGCATTCGTTTTACCCGTGTTCGTTCCGCCCGCAAACGTCATACCAGATTCAAGAAGTGACAAATCACGGTAGACGGGTTGCCCAGTAATGGAAATGCCCAAAAGAATCTTGTCACGCATGTGGTCAAAGATATTTTCCTGGGGAACAGGATATCCCACCATAGGGGCATCAGACTGGGCGAATGTATCAAGCTGCGTTGATGATGGAAAGGTGAAAAATTGTGTCAGTGGGACAAAATACAGAGGAAGAATGTGCTGATGTGTGGGACGGGGATTCATCACAGGTCCCAGCATCCATGATGAGACGCGACCCTTGGAATTTCGAGACGCCATTTTTTTCATAACAAACCGTGGCGACAACCGGTGAAATCCTGGCTGTGCGATATATCCACGTTTAATCGTATGAGCAAAGGGAGCTGTAGAAAACATGGGGGTAGCAAATGCCAGAACCTCATTGAGAATAAAGAGTCCTAGTGCTCCACCAGACAGCCCCACGAGAAGCATATTCCCCCTGGCAATGCCAATAGCCAAGATAATGGCAGCAATGATGCTGACTACCAGTGTACTGTGAAAAAACAGATCGCGTCCAAGGTTCATGGAGAGCGACTGACCCTCATAGTTAAAGGGGAGTGAACTAAATCGAGTTTGGAGAGAGTCAATAAGCGCTGTTGTTTTCTTCCCACCATGACGCTCCTCATCAGACACAATGCAGAGAACACCACGGGAGGTTTTGTTATTGGCGAATGCATTGATTTTTCGTGACGCCGTGGGATCAATAAATGGATTGTCATCTGCGTCATGTTTTTCCTCAGCCGACAGATATGCCTGGAATCTCTCATTCTCTGGCTTAGACATGCGCTTCAATCCAAGAATGGCGGTAGCATCGCCACGCATCGTATCTGGATCAAAGAGATAGGAGCACACTGCCCCAATATCATTTTTTGTCGTCACCGATTTGAGCGCCTGTAAATGACTTGTTGTCGTATTGGCAACAGCGATGTTATTTTTTGACACATACTGAGGTAGCGGAACATCCTCTAGGGACACTTCTTTGACCGTTGTTGATTGTGTTCGTGCCCACTGCATCATCGAATAGTTGTCATAAGGGGCCCCAATATAGAGTGATTTGGTTTTTGACGCGTGGTCATAATGGATAACTAGTGTCACATTATCTGGTACCGGGAATCCAGTCTTATCCTCAGACAAATACATGAGATTAAACATGTCTTTGCCACGCCGCTCATAATACGCTTCATCCGCATCATCAGGTACACCACCGGGAAACACCTGGTACCACCGCATGTAGTGGCGCGTGCGGTCATACAGGGGTAACGGTCGCGTGGTTAGCCGATAGAGAGGTATACGCAGCCAATACTCATTAAGATGTACGATATTATGCACAATGCACAGCGACAGGAGAACAATAGCGACAATAACACCAGCGGACATCATGGACTACAGCTCCCGATCAATATCTTTCAACGAACTTTCAATACGGCTACGCTGTTCCTCCATCGCCTTTCTATCACTTGCTGTATGCTGTGCCAAGAAACGTGATGTGAGGCTTGTATAGTTAACAAAAATATTCTCACCGGCGATCATGCGATCATAATTGACTGTTTCCAGTCGCAATCGTCGCCATGCAGCACGATATTCTTTCTGCGTTTCACGGATACACTGCTTCAAAACGGCACTATCGGGCTCTTGGGCAAATGCTTGACTCATATCACTCCGCAAATGCTGATATGCCCGCTCCATCACATTGTTACTATCAGCTAACACTGATAGCTTGTGTAGCATCATCGACATCATGGAGGAGTTCACCACTTCAAGAGTGTGGGCATCAACCGCCGTTTTCAAAATGGCATAAGCCTTATTCATCATCACCATCAGTGCAATAACATCATCCATCACACTCATGGCGTCCTTATGTAGTTCAGGAATGGCGTACTGTGAGTCTCGACCATTTTTCTCCACATCACGGTAATGCACCAAAAGGCGATTAAGGCGTGGAATAAACTTTTTCCGCCACAGGGATGTTCTGTCATTAAAATCGCCGGAAGGATCATAGAGTGAGGGCCCCATAATGCGCTGCGATAGAGCATAGTACTTAGCCTGTGTCATAATCGACTGAAGGGATTCTTCCTCCACAATTTCCCCGCAGGCGGCAATAGCTTCAAGATAAAATGTGTCCACATCATCAAGTGTCCACCCGTTTTCAAAATCCTTCTCTGAAAGGAAGGGATAGTGATCAACCTTCTGAATTTCCGGGTTAGATGCAAGATGATAAGCCTTAATATCTTGATCATTCAATTCCACCTCATGGGCCGCCAAATAGGAGACCCATTGCACATTTTCATCCCAATAAGACATGGCATCCAAAAGATAGAACATGCGGAGACACCACTGTTCCTCTGACTCATGGTCAAGCCGACACGTCAATGATGGTTCCACCCAATAGATGGGATGGCCCAAAAATTCTTTACTAACATTTTTGGGGGCAAGTCGAACGCGACCATATGCATCCCTCACTTCCGGGATAGGAATAAAGGGGTACCCCCATGAGTTGGTGGCAAACTGGTCACGTCGCAGATTGGAAACTGACATAAACTGAGTGGTCAGTGAGACAACCTCATCATAGGGGGCAAGTTTAATACCAACATGATTCTTGTTGATCTCTCGGTGAGCATCAGCCGATGCAGTATCAATCAACCCTGGTGTAACGTTTGTTGCCATATGCGACTATTCCCCTCCCCTATCGTGGGTGGTGCTGTGTACAACGTCACCATCAATACTATCGGATGCTCGCTCCCGATGTGGAGCTGTTGTTGTCGACACTAACGGACGTGGGGCAGCATCCTCAACCTCGGAGAGTCCGGGGGCAGAAGATGTGTCTGGTGTGTCCATAATACGTTCAACGATCTGGTCAAAGGGCATGGACCCTTCATCACGATCATTAGTGCGACGCGATGAAAAATCACCAATGCCAGACAGCTGAACATTCTTTGGCAGGATATCCTGCGCGGCCACAGGTCCACCAAATGTTTGGACAACGGGAGAGGAATCCTTGTCTTTCACCACCGTCTCGCCATGAGCCTGACGCTGACGTTGAATATCCTGCAAACGCTGCCTCATCTCATCTTTAGACACCTGATCACTCCGCATGCGTGCAAGAAACTCACTGTCACCGAGAAGCTCAGAGGGAACTGTACCGCCATATGCTGCTCCGCGCCGGGCAGCATCACTCACCTGCAACACGTCACTATTGCCCATCATGTAGGGAGCAACATGAGAGGCTGTGACAACCCCACCAGCTGTGGCAATAAATGCACGCCCAAACGGGCTTGAGGTGGCCCCGTGACTAGCCCCCATACCGGGGACACCATACTTCACAGCACCAAGCGATGTTGTGAGATTGGTCAAATTAGTGGCCAGGAGATTTTTAATATCAGCCTGTCCACGATACACCCTATTGACAATGCCAGAAATGGAATACAGGGACTCTGCCGACCTCATCGCACCACTTGCGGCAGCGACAGTAGATGCCGCAAACGTTTTCGCAAACAACGTGGGGTCATTGCCTGCAATAGCCTTCCCCATATCTGTGGTGATCTTCTCGATAGTCTTTTCAGAGCTCTTCTTCACCCGCGTCGGGGCCTTCTCTAGCTTCTCCTCGATCTCTTCCTTGATGGGGGCAACATCTTTAGCATGAGTGTGGTCGACAATGAACTTCCCCTTACGCTCCAGCGCCGTCTTCAAACGGTATTTGCTGCCAGTCTTCATCGCCTTCTTGGCAGCCTCACCCATAATGGGCGAGTGCGTTACGGACGTCACAGCTGCGGCAGCAGACAAGGGATCAATAAGGCCATCGTAATGTTTTACACTGTATCGTGTGCGTTTCAAATCTGCCATTCGGGCAGCAATAGCTTCACTGTTTTCACCATGCCGCACCATGTCCCACATTCTCTGCCCAGCAAACGACATGGATTGCAGGGCATAACTGGGCTTCATAGGCTTCCACATACTCTTCGGGATGGCCACATCGCCGCCAAACATCTTGGCATTGGCCTTCGCGAGGGCAACATACGTTTTGAAGACAAAAATGTGGAGAAGAATAGCAAGGAAGGCAAGGAGGAAGGCAGAGAGTATGGCATAGAATCCGCCACGAGAATCTACCGTATAAATACTACTGGTTATCGCCATGAAGAGTGAGTAGATGCCCAAAATAACAAGAAGGACGGCACCTGCAATAACATATCCCACCATCAAAACAAGGGAGACACGAATAGTAAACTTAAAGAAATCTTCAAGCTCCGATGAAAATTTATTACCGATAGCCACTAGTTATCACCTCCAGGTGTCGCTGACCCACGCGTGGCGCTCCCGGCGGCCACTACCGGTGCTGCCAAGAGAGCCTTACTAGCACCCCAGGCACGCCGACTACCATTCTCGATCTTACTTGCCGTTGAACTGAACAAAAGCTTGAACAGTTTAGCCGGGATAATGAAGCAGAAGGCAAGCCCAATGAGAGACACGAGAATGACAGGGACGGAGATAACCAACATCATATATCCAACCGCAACTGTCGCAAGAATCACCGCGAGAGCAGTGGAAATATATCCATTATCACGCTCGATACGATGGTGGACGAACGTTTGCGCCGGGTTGGATTGCGTTCTGCCAACAGCATTCACCAAATAATTATCCACAGGAATCTTGACAACCTCTGAGGTTGGTTTTGCGGCGTCATCGTCGCCTTGATCCTTATTGGCAAATCCAACGCCCAAGAAGGATTTGAGAGAAGTGGCGATACCACCTTTCCAGTCTTGGGACCCATATTGAGCACTACTCAAATCATCCAATCCAAGCGTGGTACCACCGGTAGCACCACCATAACGGGTACTAATATCCATTTCTTTCTGGGCTGTGCCACTCACAACATCATCATCACGGCGAGCGATACCGGCATCGAAGGTGAGATTGGCAAGAACGCGAGGACCATACCTCCACGAGTTAGCATCCTTGCTGATAATCGCATCCAATCCATACCGGTGTCGAATTGGCGTATACTGAGTGGATAATGGAATAACACCAGCAGACTGGCAATGCTCATGGTTGAGGCGAACCCATGTGAATGGGGTATGGCGAACAATAACGTCAAACTTATTTTTGCTGAGCCCGCCAAATTTCATAGGCCACGGGTCCTCCTCGCCATCGTAGACGGGAAGAGCATTGGAAGGAAGATTGCGATGCTGTTTGGATGAGCCAACAATGACATAAATGGCGCCGTCCTCCAACAATTCTTCCTTATCATACCGCTTCTTCATGGCCTTCTTCGCAATATCAGTCGCATCTTTCCCATCATTGCCATCCAGGAGTTTTTGTGACAAGGAGTCTCCTTCGCCACTGGCAGCCGACTTGACACCCCACCACTGTTCTGTCAAATAGCCTCGTGGGATCGTCGCATTACCATTGGCAGTGCTTGTGGGGATCTGATAGGGAACCCATTCACAAGCGGAGAAGTAGAATTGTCCAGGACCATCATTGCCCATGCCCCCACCAGTCATGAAGTTGCTGAGAACAGCGTGAGAATCAGCAACATCAACGTACTTGGTGTTCCAGTTGCCGTCCTCGTCCACAATAAGACCCTTAACAGTTCTGCTCATGCTCTGTTTAGCGTGCCCTGTGCCCGACATAGTGGGGGAGCCACTCGCGTAAAATTGATGAGCATGCCCCTCTTTGCTTATACCGTAAAGGGAGCCGCCACCCAATGCTTCCGTGTAGAGTCCAGCACCTCGTGCAATCATGGCGCGTTCGGCAGGTGGGGCATCAAGAATATTTTCAGCAGCCCAGCACCACCCATTCTGTGCGGCACGAGAACCACCGCCAAAAATCACAGGGTATTGGTCAATGGTAGCCAACGACAATAGCCGGTCAAGCATGAGGATGAGAGAACGCGATGCAGTATTCCCTGAAGACTTCGCATAAGCAGTATAGTAGAAGGCTTCACGAGTAGACTCCACATACTTCTGGCAGTTAGAGGCACGTTCATTCGTTGTCGCATGAATGCGTCCAGGGAGATTCTTGCCGTCAACAAGTTCTGTGAAAGACGCACTCGTCCGTGGAGAGGAAATGAGTTTACTAATGGGTTCCGTAATAGCATTCACAATGGTGAGAGCGACGCCCATCACAAATTTTCCAAACAAGAAAATCGCATTGAGGAACCATCCGAACGACAGTGGATGATACCCAGAATGACGATAATCATGATAGAGGTCAACTTCTTGAATATCGCCACTCACATCATTAGTGGGATGGCCATTCGGCCCACCTGGGGATGGCATAGCATCTATCGTGTCATTATGCTTTGTTGTCGTGTTTTTCAGCTTTTTAAACTGTGTTTGAAGAACCGCCGCCACTGAGTCTGCTGTTCTATCTGCCACCGTATAGTTTGCCATAGAGCGTTCCATCACGAACGTCATGACGATCATGGTGAGAATAAACTTTCCCAAAGTTTTCACAGGAACCATGGGTGTCGTCAGGGCGCTATTATCCCCGCGTGCCGGAGCAAGGATGAACATCTGAATACATGACCATATAATACCCACAATCATGACGGATGAGAAGACGATAATGGCAGTGCGGTTTCCTGCACCAGCCCCATAGGGGACAAGAATGCGCCCCATCCACGCCACCATCACATCTGTTGTCCGTGTAATAACGGCAACAATATCCATATTAAAAATGAAAATCATGAACCGGAAGAGCCATGTCACAATGGTGACAATAAACGACGCAATCCACATGAGGAACTGGCTCATCAGTGCCGCGATATTCAATTCAATATGAACACCGTTCACCGTTAGTGGGTTGGTGGCTGGATCTCCCTTGCGGCCAATGAGTGATTCCGAGGAAATATCAGACCACCGCATAGAAGGAAGGAAACGTGTTGCATCAACAAGCGCTGTTTTATTATTGAGCGCGTATGCGGCGGCACGCGGAGTGAGCTCCTTCATCGCCACTTCTGGGGAGGTGAATCCTTGTGAATTGGACATGCCGAACGCACTATCGTCATTCATCCACTCACTGCCAGCGGACCGAGAATCTGACGACTGTGGCTTCTGTACCGGATGTTGCTTATTGTCTTCCCTATCGCGTCGCTCTTGTTCGCTGGGGGAAATGGGGCATCGCAGCTCAAACTTTTCAAGGACAGTACAGAACCATTCAGGAAAAAGGGAGCTAAAATCAAAATTCTTCCAATCGGGGAAATGCACTTGAGGAAGATTGAGCCATTCTGGGGTGGATGGATGGAAGAGTTTTGATGCTAGCGCAGAATTAGCAAGTTTATTCGCATCGACAACAGGTTCGCCATTTTTCGGGTTTTTGACTACTGCACCACTATTGTCAATCGAGGTAATATCACTGCCGATGGCCCCTTTCAGGTAATCGCCACGGCTTTTATACCCATCTGGCGTATATGTAGAGGAGTCTTTAAAGTCTTCGGCTCGAACATTCTCATTCCAGGGGACATTCACAAGAACAGGATTTTTCCCGTCGCCCAAAGACCCATCAATGCCCTGTTGAAAATTGCCGACATAGCGTTCTTTCGGATCACCACGTCGAACCGTGGGGGACACCCACAACACAATATCGTTCTCACCAGCAACAGCTCGTACAGAACTAATGCGTTTATAAGCTTCCTGTGGGGTGATGTTATTGTCGATAGCGTCGCTCAACCCCAAGTCAATCACATAACAACGTTGGGTAACGGGATTAGCGGCACGAATATTGAGAATAGTGGCGACAGCACTATTAATGTTTGCGTTAGGCTTCGTGTACACATGAACAGGAGCACCGGTAGCCTGAGATAAGCCTTTCACAAGAGTAGAGTTGTCAACAGTTTTTCCCAGGTTCCCGTCACCGATCATATCGATTTCACTGCACGACCCAGACACGGCGTGTGCCACGGGCTGACCAGATACGAGACCATAGCCAAAAAGGGTCGTGAGAAGCACAATGAGAGCAGAGAGAAGCGCCACAGCGATCTTATTACGCTTGGTGTTTTCCCAGGGTAATGTGACATACAGTGAACGTAGCATAAGTGTTCCCACAAAAATTTTCAGCCAAAAACTATGGTTCCTATTATAGTCGATGGAAAATGAGGAAAGATGATGGATATTTGAACGTCACTGACGCGAGTGCATGATCACTACGCAATTGGCAAGGAAACCGCGACTTTAGTCGGGGGGGGGATGTCAAAAAATGTCTTCCTTGAGAACAATCTGTCCCCTGTACAATACAGTAGTATCAATGCATTGTTTCTACAGTCTTATCCTATATAGGAGTTAACATCATGTCTCTCGCACTTCACGCCATGGATGCCTATAATTCGGGTGTTTTTACCCCGGATGCGGCACACTCTGTCCTGTGGGCTGCCGGTAATGGAAAAATTGATAACGTTGGTTCGCGCACCGGAAATAATTCTGTTGAAGTCGCAGACCATGCCTTCCAGATGCATCTGACCGATCAATTCAAGGGATTCCTCCGGGCAGCAGCGGCCGCTGGCTTCATTATTATGCTGCTTCGCATGATCTATTCTATGGTTAAACCTGGTTCAGAAATGGCTGGAGGAAGCATTGTCCAGCGACTCGGCGGATGGGGCTACATTATTGGTTCAGCCATCTCTCTGTCGCTCGTCATTTCCCCAGAACTTTTTGAGCGTATCGTCAACCTCGTTATTACTGGTGGCGTTGGAGCGCTCAGCGTCCTTTCCAACCTCTTCCCATAAACGTCGCTTAACATCAAAAACTCAAGCCACTGCGGATATCCGCAGTGGCTTGAGTTTTTCTGTAACACTATTTTCTCAACATTCTATGGAACATTCTTACCCAGAAGGATGTTTTCTCATTATACGATTCGGTATTATCGGGTTTTTTCCCACTAAAAACAGATTGCGACCCCTTATACCCAAGCCATCTCAATGATTGCCCCATGCGATTGACAAGAGCACGCTGAAATTGTGTAGGAAGATAGGCAACAAATGCCTTTGTCCCGATCTTCTGCCGATATGGCGATAGTGAAGGAATTTCTGGAAGGGCAGCAATAACACGATAAGGCTCAGAGTATTGCTGAAAATCCTCCACCTGCGTAGAACGCAGATCTGCCCTATTAAGAACAAGGCGAACACCCTGCTGAGTAATTTTTTGCACAGACTTTTTCACGCCACCGCCATGGCTTCCAGCAAGGATAGCTAGGGCACGATGAGCCTCAGCGACAGAGCTTGCATCTGCAACAACAATGACATTATTAGCAAGGCGATTGACGATAATATCGTCCAACATAGAGTTGTTAGCTTCCCCCAAAATCCCGCCATCAACAACGACTGTGCCACCACGATTGGCGATCAATTTAATAGCGTAGGTGATGGCGAGAATGATTTTATCGGGATCAACACTATCGTCTAGACCGTAATTACATACAAGATAATTGATACCATATTTATCATCATGGTAGATGTTGTCCACAATGGTATTCTGCACTTCTCGTGGGCTAATGGTTTCCCCGTTATCCTCATAAACGGCGAGTTTACGGGCAATATTGTTAATAGATTTTTCTCGTGGAATATCCAGCTTTTGTTGTAGCTTTGGGGAGCGGAAGTCACCTTCAATAAGGTAGACATTATTGACCATGTCTGATGTCTGCGACAGGATGGAGAGGGCAGCCGCTAGGGACCACGATACAGTGGTTTTTCCCGTGCCGCCCTTGCCGGAGGTCACAAAAATGACTTTCCCTTTTGAGGAGGCGTCTCCTCCTGTGAACACCATTGCCATGATTTTTTGTCTTTCCACTTCGTGAATATGTTCCACGCGTTCGCTGTGCGTCAGGTTACGCATGAATCCCGGAATACTGTCTGCCCGCTCGATGAATGCTGTGGATTTTCGTCGAACGAGAGGCCTTGTTGTCATTGTATCAAGAGAAGCCTCCCGTCTACTGCAACCACTTTTCTGTTCACGACCATGACGGTCATCTGGACAAGTGGTACCGCTTGCCACCTGATTGTCTGTAACACCGCTGTCATGGTCGATCGCCTGGCCAAGGGCATTATCGTCAGGAGAGGGGTGATTGTCACTGAGAATCCGAGACACCGTTTGTTCCACATCATCGGCAGCAACCTGAGAGGGATCCTCTGCCTTTCCATGGTGTGAAGGCAGTGGAGAAGGAGAACTCTCTACGCTCTGCGATACACCATCCTCTACGGACGTCGTATTATCGACCCCGTCGTCCTGCTCCCCGGCAAGAGCGAGAAGAAGATCATGGGAGGTTACCTGCTGAGCATCATGGGGATGCTCTTCCTCGGTATCACTTTCTGGAGCAATTCCACGGTTATACCATGTCAAAATCTCCACATCAGACAGTGCATCAAAATGAGGAACGTCAAGATCAGTGCGCACATTAATGCCACGCGCAGCAAGATTCTTCATCCGAAGTTTACTTGTTGCCGTCACTTGCGTCGTCACAATGACTTCGGTGTCACTTGTTGCATAGCCTGAAGGATTAGAGGGATCTCGACGGAACGCTGTTGCCAAAATATCTGTACTGGATTCTCGCCCAGTAAAAAAGTAGATATGCGATGGATCATCGACATCAATGACGCGAGCAATGGCGGATACTTTTGATGGTTGTGGACGTTCAGCACCAACGATTACAAGCCTACGCAACATAACGACTCCACAGCTCTAGTTATTCTTGGTTGAGAATATCAAATCCAGCAAGCTCATCATCTACATCTTCCACCGACAGCTTGCTCCGCGAGATTTGGCGTTTCACAAGAAGCTGCTGATTGTCACCATCCTCACCATCCTCATCGAGTCGTATTGGTTCACGGTCGTAGTCCAGGTCTTTCGCTGTCGCCAATGCTAGTTCTCGTTCCGGCCAGGGGCCGCACTGAATGCCGCCACGCCAATCTATGTCTGTATCCACATAGACGGCTTTTGGCAGCATCCCCTTGCGCTGTGAGGAGATTCCGGCAGTGTTGATGTATTTACTGGTAGCAGCATTCTTCTGCAACTCAGTAATTCGATAAAACAGTTCCATGTCCTCCGCATCTTTAGCGGGAACCTTCATGAGGAGGAATCTATTGCAATAAGAGGAAATATCGTACTGTGACTCTGTACTCGCAAAATCAGCAATGCGCTGAGTCCCCAAAATAATGTCGATATACTTTTCGCGATACTGTCGGCCAGCATCACGCAACACCGACATTGACTCTTCGGACTTTTGCAAATGCGACGCTTCATCAATATAGAGGCCACCGCCAACATTGTCTTTGCCAATGACTTCTGCTGCATAGTTGAAAATGAGAACTACCGACATGACAGCTTCCATGTTCTCTTCCGACCATTTGCGCTCATCAGAGACATTGGGCATGGGCATAGAATCGCCCCACTCTACCAATACTGGTTTACCCTTATAGATTTCATCACGGATAAGAGAGTCGGAATCCGTCCTCATCGAGATGAAAGCTTTCCAGAAAGGAGAGATTTCCAGCTTATTGCGCACAAAATCAAGAACATCCTCATTGTCAATATGGGGGATATGGTCACGTTTATTGCCCATAATGATGTCGTGAGAACAGGTATTGCGTGGATCCATGGCATTATTCGTCAACTGCACCATGAGTGCATCCAGTTCGGGCTGACTAAGGACAGGGGTATCAGAGTTCATGTTCATCGAGTTTTTAATCATATCTCGTAAGATGCGTGCCACACGCTTACGATCTTTGATGAAGTAGACGGGATCCAACATACCAGGCTGTTCCAACAAATATTTTTCATCCATGTTAATAACCGTTGCCCCATAATGCTGGAAAATGGGGGCAAGAGATGATTTCGGCTTAGGATTAATGAAAAACATGGGGAGACCCATAGCAATGGTTTGTAGCGCCATCATCGTCATCTGAATCGTATTGGACGTCACCGTGTAGTCATTCCCCAGAAGGAAAGCATGCTGAGGGTTATCAACGGTCAAGCATCTCACGGGCACAGACTTGACGGGCACAATATCAACAATTTCCACCGTCTTATGCTGGAAAAAGTTGACGGGTTTAAAGAAGGTATCGTTCACACTCCACCAGGGGGTAAAAACAATCACATTAGAATGCTTCAGAGAGGCAACAACACCAAGCCCACGAATCAGTTGCAAAGCGTCTGAACGCAAGTCATCATTGGGAATAATGAGATGAATGCTATTAGCATAGATTGTGTGATCGCACAGATCAATAAGGCGATTGACGGCATCAATACGGGAGGGGATATCCGTGTAGAGAATATCATGCGGAATCCGCGTCAATCCTGGAGTCATCACCTGTGACGTAAGTACCCCAGTAGATTCATACTGAATGGGGAGGGTAGAAAAAATACCTGGTTTTCGACCAGCCTTAATAACAGAGATGAGTTCTCTCGTCGTATATTTATACATGCCAGGGATTTTATGAGCTTCTAATGCAGAATCGGGGAACGAGGACCCAAACCAGACGTGAGTTAATCGTAGAGCAAGGGCAGACAATGCCTCCCGAGTGTCCACCATCGCTCCACGTTCGCCATCAACGGAGAACTGTATGGCAGCCTTAATGTCGGGGAAAAACGTCGTCACCCCGCCCTGTGCACTGAGAATCCCATTGACCATCGGAATAAAAACATCCCATGGACAACGCTTGGGTAGTTCTGCCGGAGAATGTGCAGCAGTTGTAAGAGAGGCAATGGCGGCACGATACAGCTGATCCATCATATGGTTGAAGGGGGCAGAGACACCACGCTGTACTGCTGAGCGAGTAAAACTATCATTGACAAGCCACTGGTGATTAGCATCAGCAACAATGGTACGTCCATCCGACAGTCGCACCTCGAAACACTCATGGTCATATTGCGTTTCAGTAACAAACGACACGGAAGAGGGCTTGCCCGCCGGGGAAATCAACACATCTCCAACTTTTACTTCCCCCATCGTCACAGTTCCACCCTTGTAGAGAGCAAGTGGCGTCTCCAAGGGGAGGGCCTTACCAGAACCAGTTGCTCCAGTAATCAAAATAACAGGGGCCTGGTTTTTACTTCGGTCGGACACTTTATTCACATGACCATGTGGAGCATAAATCTCCTTATAGTCATATGTGGAATCGGAAAGACCAAGGAAAAGTCCGCCTGCACCGCAAGGTTTCGTTGACCTTAAAAGTCCAGACATGGCCAGCACACCGGAGAAAAATTGATTGGTGTTAGGGTTACGTTTAATATTGTTGCGATAGTAGGGCATGATGGGGCGTGATGCAGTGGGCATAGTGGAACACAAGGCATCATGTTGACGTTCCGTCAGTGTTCGGCTCGTCAACCCATAGTATGACAGCTGTTGATTAAAATACTGATAGGCCTTATTGCTGGCCCCCACCTTTTGGGCAACAATCATCTCCACATTATCCAAAAATCCTGCACCGTTCAACGCCACTTCTTCTGCCAGCTGAGTATTCGTCATTCGCTGATATGTTTCTTTTCGTTCCTCATAGGACGAGTCGCTGGAAGGACGGGTAAACGCCTTGTGTTCTGCATTCGACATTTTGTTGTCCAAGATATTTTTAGCTACCTTGGGGGCACGAATTTCTCCACGGATAGATGACAAAATAATACTGGATGAGGGGTCAAAGTAGGCGTTGGCGAATTTGGTTTGACCATCATTAGGGGCAGCCATAAATGGGAAATCACCCTCAATGGGGGACACAATGCGAAACGAAATCTCTCCATACCGTGGCGTGATAATAGACTCATTATGAGCAGGTACTTGGAAGGTAGTATTGCGAATATCAGGAGGTTTATTGAAAAAGTCATCTCCCACGCCGTACGTGGCAGTGAGCCGCACAAAATCCTCGGGGCTCTGCGTAAAATCAAGGGGAATCATACGGTTTTTGTTCACACAAATGTCGTAGATAAAATCGTAGTCTTCCGCGTACACCTGGAAGTTAATGTCAGCAGGGTTGGTTACAGCGTCAATCCAGCGATCAACCTTCTCTTTCATACCGTAGGTATCATAGAAAATATCATTTGATTTCAGTCGAACACCGAAATAGTTATGCCACATGGGGCGAACAAAGCGATCTTTTTGAATACGGGAGAGAAAGTCGGCATGAGCAGGGGTCATTCCCTCATAACCCTCCAACTCCGTCAAATCCTCGCGCACCTGTAAGAGATGGAATTGCACGCGGTCATCTTTACGTGTTTTCTCCGACGACACTTCCAGCTCTTTGGCGATGGCGTCAATAATGTTGGATAAAAAGGCTTGATTATTGGCAAGCTCGTAGTCATCCCGCCCCCATTCTACATTCACATCATTGGGGGTTTTAAAATATACCCATACTGAACCATTGTCATATCCTAAGAACACCCCATTGGAATAATACGTCGAATATGGGCGGTTATCTCGCATGCCTGAATGAGCTTCAGAGAATGGTCCAGCATAATGGTTCCCAGCAGACAAGTGGTCGGAATACCAGTTTTTTGCTGCTAGTTTGAAAGTGTCCCAGTTGCGCGGTTTCTTTGCCACAATAACTCTTTCTCGATAACGCGTTGACACGGAAATAGAATATCGTGAACCTATCATATCACATGTGATAGCCAAGAGACGCAGAACAAGGGCTCCTCCATGAGGTTCACCTCATGGAGGAGCCCTATTATTGTCAACGTTCTAGAATTTGTGAGTGCGCATATAGTGTTCGCCCACTGCCGCCAAATCCGCCTCAGTCAGTCCGTGGTCTCGAATAAAATCAGTGAACTGCTGATTGGCAAAATCATGTGGCTGTGGTTTACGATCCGTGTAGCCCTGGAATCTATCGGAAACACCAATAGTCCCCGCCGTTGGCGTCGTCCTCGGGGTAAACTGTGAACCCCACTTCTGGTAGCGTTCACCGGCCTTACGCTTTCCAGACGTATAGGGCTTATCCGCAGAAGGAGTATCGGGATTATAGGGAAGTTGGAAATTGTGCTTCTTCCAATACACCAGGCGCAAAGACAGGTGCGTAAAGAAAAGAATGATCATAAGACCAGCAATGATGTGGAACGCATCATTGTACCCATAATAGAAGATGAGCCGTCGAAGAGTTATATCGACAATAACAAGGTCGATCAATCCTAAAAAAATGGCGACAATCCAATGGAATTTGACCGTTCCATCGTCACGTCGGTGATAAAACATCTGCATGAGATGACGGTCAATAAAACGCGTATATTTTGACCGTGGTCGACCTGTCTTCTTATCCGTCAAGGGCCAGGAGATCTGTGTTTTCTTGTGTTCTTTTGACGTCATGATAGTCGGTTCTCCCTATGTCACTAACCGAGCATTTGGTACTATAAAACATAATGTAGCACATGCTGCCATGTTAATGCAAATTTTGTGCTTGATGTTCATGCACCACATATTTTCCGCGAGGCAAAATGTAGAGTGGGGTGTTTTTCACATCAGCTCTCGTTGTCGGATCAAAGGGATTATAGGGGTGTTTAGGGTCAGCTGGAGCAACCCATAATGCAGGAACAGTCCCAATATATTCTTTCGCCAGCATTTTGCGCGGCTTTCCATCTTTTAAACGAGCCGACGTGTACACCCAATTTTTCTGCACTCGGGCACCACGATACCGTCCGTCGGTAAAAAATGTCTGCATCTTCAATTTCAGCCAATCGCTCATACCCTCCCCTGTCGATTTGGACATGGGAGACCATCCAGCAAGACCCCACCCCGTCACGGCAGCAGCAACAATGTAAATCGTCATTGCTACCGGGGACGTTAAGAAAAAGACATCCCTGCCGCCAAGAATCTTTTTAATAAGCATAAGAAGAACAAACACGATAAATGCAAAAGACCCCGCCCAATAGAGCGACTGAAAGTTAAAGCGAATGTTGACAAATCCTCGGTTAATACGCTTTGACCTGCCATAGGCATGCGTAAAGAATTGATGAAGCCATACGCTGCTAAACATAACGGCTTGATAGGTGCCGGTGGCTATTTCGTCCTGGGTGCGATCTTTCTGAATTTCCTGAGCCATAATCCACTACTATACCGCACGTTGCGGCCATAATGGCTTACCAACTTCGCGATATTAGCACGAGGTCATCTCCATGAGACCTAACATGCCTTCACTAGAGTCTGATCAGGGTTTTGTGCCATGTCATCCCGTTTCATGCCATTATTCTGCTCTGACGTAGTGACAATGACATTCTCATGGGACAATTGTCTCACCGAAGTATCCACAAGAACGACAGTTTTTGCTGGAAGCGGATCACGAACCGTCACATCATCCTCATCCGCCACATCTATAATGATCTCAAACGACCCAGCAGACTCTTCATCTACCACTGGCATCCATGACGACACGCCGCCAACGATGGGAAGTACGGTGGCAACTTCACGCCATCGGCCAGGAACATACCATGCCCGTGTTGACTCCACCGGCATAATAGTGCTCCGCACAGCAAACCCGCGATGAGCAAAAAGTGACGTCACATGTGCCACGGCACTACCACTACCACGAACCACAATAGTCACATCACTGGGAGAATACGTGAGTGCTTTCACGGTGAAAGACGATTTTTCTACTGTTGATGCATTTTTGGCTGTCGCCGCCAAAGACGCCAAAAAACCAGGAAGATGTACCTCATCAATCTCAAGGGCACCCTCCACTTGAGATGACAACACAGTAGGAAGCGTCACCAGCTTCACATTCTTCTCATCCAGGCGAGAGAGTATAGTCACCATGTCATCAACATCCCCTAGCGAGAAGCCATCAGACTCAACAGATCGAACCATGGTAGACAACACCGCTGCTTTACGGTCTGGTGGAAGGGAGGAAAGGCGCATGAGCATAGCTTTCATAAACACCCGCTGACGTTCCACGCGTGAGAGGTCACTGCGCGCATCAACATGCCTGGCTCGTACAAACTTGAGTGCCTGGCGACCGTTGAGGGTCGTTTTTCCCGCCTGCTGAACAATGGGGCCCAACACATCATCCACCATTGGTTCGCTGAAACACAGCGTGACACCACCCACCTTGTCCACAATGTTTTTGAGCTGCGGCATGGAAATGGCAGCATACCGCGTCACCCGGAGCTGCATAACCTTTTCAATAGTGGCCACCAAGCATTGACGGCCATCCCCAATAGAAAAAAGTTGATTAATACGATATGTACCACTGTCTAATCCGCACTGTTTCGCAGGCGTCACCAACGTGTCACGAGGGATAGAGACGACGGAAGCGGACGAATGGTCACTAGGGATAGACACCACCATGATCGTATCGGCACGCTCTCCCATGACTTGTGTTGCATTGCCAGCATCGCCGTCGGTCACATTCTGACGAGAATCAGACCCAATAAGCACAATATTTTCATGTGTCACCCCAATTTTTGTCGCAGGAGAAACAAGAAGAGCATGAGTTGTGTGTGGGGTCAACAGCGACACGCATACCGCTACCACAACAATCACCGTCACAAGAGGGACACCCCACCACCATACGTGGCGGGGGATGAGAGGTTCCCGTGGCGCAAAACTCGTGTGCTCGGGAATATATGGCGTTGTGCGCGGCGGAGTCTTATCAGACAGTGCAACACTGTTGCGCTGTGGACGCGTAGAGACAACTCGATGTTTACCCATGAAACTATGTTAACGAACCTAGATGATCAGCGCCAGATCATTATCATTGGAGACGATATGTCCATCAATGAAGACAAGGGGGGTGGATTGTCGCTCCGGCGGGGCATGGTGAATGAGTTGCATTCCCAACGACGTCACATGCTCAATATCACTGAGCGGGATATTCTCAATGTCAGACTCAGAAATACCCATCACATCGGCAACATTCCCCGGAGATACATATCCTGGGGTGAGCTTCGTTATGGTGTTCATGATGTAGCGCAAGGAATCACTTTTATAGGTGGAGGTGTCTTTTGCGTAAAACGCCATCCATCCGGCAATGATCTTTTCTGACAGCCCATCCTTGGACAAAAATGTGAGCGAATAAATATTGATTCTCATTGCGCCAGTGCTCACGGCATGGTGATTCTTTTTGTTATTCATGTCCTGCAAGAGTGTGTGACACGCTGGACATTGCGGTTCAATGACCACATCCACCACTGTATGTGCGTCACGTTGGCCAAACGATAGGGAAGATCCATCATGAATATGGTCAAGAGAAGCGGCATCAATATCAACAGAATGAGTGTCCTCACCGCGAGACACCACATAAACGGTTATCCCAATGGTAAGGAGAATGACACAGATAATGCTGACGATAATAGCAACAGTTTTTCGAGGTGGCATAGTAGGCATGTGGACACCACATCCTTAAGAAAAAATGAAAAAACTATTTGGAGATAACAAATGTTTGATGCTGATGAACACCCGGCCACGACGACATAGATTTCTTATTATCGCAAGACACCTGATGAGTTTTATCCATCATCTCCATGGCAGCAGGGTTATACTTTCCCACCAGTTCACCAAGTTTTTTGAGCGTACTAAAGGACATAGCCCACGAATACTCACGAAAATGGTCATCCTTCAGTGCAGACATTTCATCCGCAACGGCAAAAAACACAACTGTTGACGTCAACGCTTCCGCGTCGCTCATCTCCATCTCCAAGGGAGTATAGCGTTGAGTACGCCCAAACATGGCATGAGCATTGAGCATTCGTTCAGAAAAGGCAGACACAACCTGATTTTTCGGGTACTTCTTACGGAATCCCTCCACATCTTTCTTGAGGGCAGGAGACTGAAGAATCTCACTCATCTGCGCATTAAGATGGTTCACCGTTTTCACTGATGCTACAGCCTCATCATAATGCTGATCCACAGAAGGGTTATAGCAGGCTGGGACAACACCAAAAATAATGCCGCAAACAAGAGCAATGCTCACAGCAATGGAGCTGCCAATAATCGCCCATTTCGTCGTAGACTTCTTTTTGTCATCAACGAGATCATCAAAGGAAAGTTTTGCACTCATGTCCCCACCATAGCACACAGTCAAGACACTATGCGAGGAGAAAGAACAACCCGCCCCATTGCGCAATGGGGCGGGTTGTGTCAAGGATGACGAAAGAAGCTAAGCGAAATCGTTAGCCTGTTCGGACAACTTCTCATAATCCAGATTAATCGTATCAAGAAGTCGCTCCTCCACCATATCCATGTAGGTAGGGTGAGTTTGCAGCCACTTCATCGCCGACTTCATGAAACGTACACTATAAAATCCAGTGTACTTATCCAAGAAATTGTTCATAGTCTTCACGACATCGGGATCATCACAGCCAGAAAAGACGCCAGACATGGTTGCATCACAGGTAGCCTCATCCATGTCGGGAAATGCTGCATGAATAAGCTCCCTTTGCTGCGCTTCATCAGCATCCATATTCTCATCCTCATCGAGGAGAGCCTTGATAAGAGCCACCTTCTGAACCACCGGATCATAATCTACAAATTCATCAGCGGCAATGGCAGCTCGTGCCTCAGGAAGGAAACAATTAAACGAGAACCAGTTGGACGATGAGGAAAGAGAGCCATCATCCGACACTTTCTTATTGGCATAAATAGTCTGCGAGGCAACACCACGCTTCACATCACTGAACATGATGTTCTCATCGGACAAATCAAGCAGATTCTTGCTCTTCGAGAAGGGGAATCCAGGGCGGTAGTAGACGGATACGACCTTGCCCGTCGTATCCGACCACCGATTCTTATCAAACCGAATGTTGAGCGCCTGCATCCCCAATTCCGACGTTGCCGACTCTTTCGCCTTGGCAGCACGGAAACGGAGGGACACATCGGTAGCATGCTGGATAGCATTAGCACCATATGGCTTCAGCGGATCCTCCCATGCTGTCTTCTCCACCTTCGACCGCACCTGATTGATAAGTACCAGAGTTGTCCCCTTCGATTTGGTCCTAAACGAGTTGATAATACTCGTCCACAACTGCGCGGAACCATAGCCAGCGGACGTTTTCTGGAGATCACGTTCCACATCCCGCTTTGACTGCAAGGCGGCAATGGAATCTACAATAATAAACGCTCCAGAATCAGCAAACGTTTTAATGACATCGCCACACGACTCCAGGGAATCCACGTTCACCACGAGTAGCTTCTCAAGATCAACACCAAGATTGTAAAAATAGCTGGCATTATAGGCTGTCTCCGCGTTGATATAGACCACCTGTCGTCCCTGCCGTTGCTGTGCGGCGGCCTCATTCAACACCCACGTCGTCTTACCACATCCCTTTTCACCCCACACATGGATGACAGAATCAATCGGCAACCCACCGGTCTGAAGAGCAACGCCAAGAGAAGGCACTGCCGACTTCACACACTCTGACGCGGGAAGGCGGCCAAAGTGATAATCGCCCTGCACATCTGGCACCTCCTGCTCAGAGCGAGGGGCCAGAGAAGCACCCGACATCTTAGAGATAGCCTCTGACAATTCCTCAAAACTGGCAGCATGATTATCAGCAATCAATTTTTTCGTGTTAGCCATAAGTTGTTTCCTTACAGGTTGTGGAAGTAGACGTTGAAAAGAAGAGTGATATGGAGGATACGCCGAGGGGAATCCACCATACAGTAGTGTGTTGAGCGCACAATGTTCCACATAGAGAGCACCAGACGCGAAACGAATATCTTGTATAGTTTGCCAATTCTCCAATATGGGGATCAGTTCCGACAGGTCGCCATCGGTCAGTTCTGTAAACGAACTAACATTGATGTGGAGAAGTTCATTCACCAATTGGATTCTGTCAGCTTTTGTTGTGATCCCCAATGTGTTGAGAAGGGCATAAACCTTTCGTAAAAGAGAACGTGGCATGAGATCAGTATAGCGGTGATGTGATGAAGGGGCAAATAAAGGAAACAGACGTGAGCGAACGACTGGTGATAGTGACGTCAGTTTGAAAAATTCTCCAAATATGGAGAAGAAAACTTGTAAAAATAGGCCCGAAAAAAACGACAACAAAAATGTACAAAAATACCGTCATCAAACAGCGCTCACCAATCATACGCACAAAAGTCCCCAGAAATCCAAAATTCCTCAGTTTGACTTTGTTC
>QWCE01000045.1_pt1 | contig 202351 bp, 144 predicted proteins | sample 1972531 | NCBI WGS metagenome assembly QWCE01 (sample SAMN09866716, study PRJNA288562) | Human gut metagenome isolate term4_stool, whole genome shotgun sequencing... | reverse complement strand
GTTCACCGAGGCCATGAAGCTCGCCAAGTGGGGATACTCTTCGATGTAAACGTCGTAGGGCCGCCGGTATTTGACCGAAGGAGCCGTGATGAGGTTCTTCAACTCGTTTTCATCCCGTTTGTTGAGCGCCTTCAGCTGGTCGTCGATGTTGATGAAGAGGTATTCGGCGACCAGCGTCAACACGTCCTTGTTCTGTGGGTCGATCTTTCCCGTGAAGAGATAACTGGCGAGTGAGCGGGGACAGAGGTTGTCGAGCCATGTGGTCTTGAACTTTCCCTGCTCGCCGGTCAGTACCAGACAGACGTGGTTCTGACATCCGAGGTCGTTCGTTGCATTGGCGACCACGCCGACGAGCCATTTGGTCAGGTACTCCGACCAATGCAGGGCGTTGCGCACGGTGACGGTCGCGGCCAGTTCGTCGATGGCCTGAGTCCCCGTTGCCGGCGGCAGTTTCCGGAAATACGTTTGTACGGGATTCACACGCTCGGAGAAGTCGCTTTCGAGCATGCTGCGCAGGTTCTCCGCCGAGGTGGAGATGCCGATGGTGCGGTCGAGCTCCCGCCGGAAGGAGTTGAGCCGGTATTTGGTCACGGGGAGGAACTCGCCGTCGCTGCTGCGGAACTCCGCACGGCTTTTGACCGTGTTGTAGCGAAAGGCGTAATGCTCCCGCAGGAACTCCTCGATACGCTCGTTCCGGGACTGCTTGCCGGGGACTGCAACGCTGTCTGACGACTTATTTGCCATCGCGCTCGCCGAGAATCCGTTGAATGTCCGAGGTGCGGTAGCGAACCTTGTTACCGACCTTAACGGCTTTCAGATATCCTTTGCGGTTCCAATGCCAGAGCGTCGCATCGCAAACGCCGCATAGCTCTTTGACCTGTTCTTTGGTCAGGTAACGTTCCTTGCGGGCTTCGGCGACTTGTGCTGCCAGCTCTTCTTTGGCGCGGTCGATAAGGCTTTTGGAGAAAGCCAACAGATCCTCGCCGCTTACCTCCAGCCGGATGCTGCCCGGAGCATCCCGGAGGATGGATAACAAATCTTTCATACATTGCTTTCCGCCCGTTGTGAGGCGCAGCCTTCCGGCGGATGGGAAAGCAACGCCGCCGCCCGGAAATCCGAGCGACGGCGCAAATATAATGTTATGATTGAGCGATATTTAAGCGTTTAATTCGCGGCGTATTTAGACGAATTTAACGAGTCTTATTCCGATAGAAAATCTTTTATTTCCTGAATGATGAGGGCTTCGCCGCCCCGACTGCTGACGGTCGATCCGATAAGCAACGGTTCCGTCAGGCGGCTGTATGCTTCTTGTATGCCCCGCTCGTGGACGATGCGGATGTCAGAACCGTATTCTGTTTGCAGGGCATCGCGGAATGGCTTGATATTGGTTGGAACTACCAGATAGTGTAATTCATCAAGAGCGATCTTCAGACGTGCGATGTCGGTCTGGGTGTGTTTCTTCGTGAGGTATTCGCCGATCTTTTTCCCAAACTCGTCGGGATGCGTGACAGCCGGCGAAAACATGTCCATCAATGATTTGGTCGTGCTCGGCCTACCAGGCTTCCTCTTTTCACCCGCATCTTCGGCCGGAAGAGTGCCCGCAGCCCATTCCAGCACTCGGTCGCTTTCGGCCAGCCGCATCGCTGCGCGGTGGGTATCCCAGTCCTGCTTGGTGCGCAGTTCTAATTTGATGGACCGGGAGATCAGCAGTTTGATCGTGGCACTCATGGTCATCTTCTGCAAGAATCCCAGATCAGACGAACGCCGCAGCTCTTCGCAACGCTCCACCATTCGTTCGAAACTCTTGCCGAAGTAGAGCCAGCAAAGCATCGCCGGGAGAGTGGAATCCTTGCCGGGTTGTTCGCACTCCCGGATGATCTTGCCGGCAAGGTCGTGTTGTTGGGCCGCCTGCTCGATTTCATCGACATGTTCGAACAGTCCTTCGTTGGCTTTGTCAGCCATGAGCTGCCGATACCGGGGGATGAGGGCCATCGCTTGGAATATGACCAACTGGCACCCTGCATAGTCACGGGCGTTTATCGCCTCTTCGAATGCGGCGTATTCGTCGGGGTGGGTGTCCATCCATTCCCGTAACTTCGCTTTGAAAGCCTCATATTCCTGCTGGCCCATGATGCTATTGATTGAGTTCCTGCAATTCGATCTTCAGTTGCTCGGCGAGCTGTTTTTCAGAGGGTAGATAGAGTTGGTATTTACTTGCTAAAATCGTATTATTATTTTCTGGCAGGGTGTATTTTACCAATGTGTCGTTTTTATCGGCACATAGCAGAATCCCGATCGTTGGATTTTCGTCGGGCGCTTTTTCGTTGCGGTCGTAATAATTTACATACATTTGCAACTGCCCGATGTCTTCGTGCGTAATCTTGTGGGTTTTTAATTCGATAACGACGAAACAGCGGAGCAGGCGGTTGTAGAATACCAAATCAGCGAAAAATTCGTCGTCTTCAAGCAAGATTCGCTTTTGGCGGGCTACAAACGAAAAACCGTTGCCCAACTCCAACAGAAATGCTTGAAGATTGGTAATCAACGCACGCTCCAAATCTTTTTCGTAGTAGGTCGCTTCGGGACGCAAACCGAGAAATTCCAATACCATCGGGTCTTTGATGATCTCAGTCGGAGATTCGGGAATGCGCTCCTTACGGGCAACCTCCAGCACAGCTTTCTTGTCGTTACTCAACAACAGACGTTCATACAATCCCGAATTGATCTGTCGCTCCAACTCACGCCCGGTCCAGTTGTTGTTTGCTGACTCTAACTCGTAGTACTCGCGTTTGTCTTTATCATCTATTTGAATCAGAAGGCGATATTGATACCAATTCAATTGCGTCCGCAGTGCGGTCGCAATTGGATAAGTGCGGTAGAACTGCCTTGCTCGTTCCAATTGACGCACGGAAAATCCACTACCGAACTCCTTTTCTATTTCCATTGCAATGTTTTGAAGAAGGTATGCTCCGTATTCCGCTCGGTCTTGGCCCTTTTGTTCTTCGATAAAGATGCGTTCGCCCAATTTCCAATACATTTGTACACGGACGGTATCCACGCTACGAATCGCTGATTCTCTGGCGGAAAGAATAATAGTCCGAATATCGGATATAAATTGTTCGGTCAGATTAGCCTTAACTATTTTCATATATCGTCTATTTTGAATTTCGACCGCGCTGCGGACGCAATTATCTTCTTTACGATAACAAATTTACTAATTCTTTTTTCATTTCATCGTCGATGGTGCGATAACGTGCGAAAGCCTTACTGCCTTCTTTATGTCCGCTCAAAGCTCCGACCAGATTGGGATCTTTTACCTGCTTGTACAGATTTCCGACGAATGTCCGGCGAGCCAGATGCGACGAGGCGATCTCGTAAAGCACCCTCTTTTCTTCTTCGCGGGTGGTGGGATTTATGACCGTAACCAACCGCTTCAATCCGGCGGCTTTGAAAATCCGCTTGATCGCCAGATTGTATTTCTGCTCGGAAATGAACGGCAGCAGCTTGTCGCCGTTCTGACTTTTGTAACGGGCTGCGATCTCTTTGGCTGTCTGATTCAGCGGAACCCGCACGGTCAGCGGTCGCCCTTCCTTGGTCTTGCGCGGTATGTACTCGATGGCTCCGTCGATCAGATTCGATTTCGTCATTTTCAGCAGATCACCCACCCGGCAGCCGATCAGACATTGAAAAACGAAGATGTCGCGCTGAACGGCCAGTTGCGGATGCCGCTTCAGGTTCGTGCCGTAAATCTTGTGCAACTCTTCGATCGTGATATAATAAGGCGTTCCGTATGTGCATTCCTCCAACGGGAAATCGTCGAACGGTCGGTTGCGGGTCTTTTTGTTGCTGTTGCACCAGTAGAAGAAAGTCCGGATGCGCGAGAAACAATCCAATAAAGTATTCTTCCCTCTGGGTTGCGGCGTGCGTGCTTCGGGTATAGCTTCGTAAATTTTAGGGTAAAGAGCGCAGTAGCGGTATTCATTTTCCAGAAAATCCCAAATATCTCGCAAGGTGTTGGCCGTTACTTTGTCAATGTCCAATGCGAATGCTTTTTGCCCCCTCTTGGTTGTTTGGATATAAAGTTCATACCGCTGTAATCCTCGTTTGATGACCCGGTAATTCTTTTTGCGGACATCGGAAAGACGGTGCTTTTCGAGAAATTCGTCGAACAATGCGATCAATGTCGGTTTGGCCGTTTCTTCCGTGGCCGTTTCGATATTGTATTTTTGCGGATTGTAATATTGTTCCAATGCCTCTTTCAGCCACTCTTTCTGCGGTTCTGCCGTCTGTCGGGACTGATAGGCTCTTTCGAGGTGGGATTTGAGTTTTCGGGCTTCATCGTTGTAATAGGAACGCATTTCGTCGTCGCAAACGATTTTGCTTTTGACCTGTTCGGCCTTGTCATCCCAAAGGTTGGGATTGATGGTGAGCCGGGTCGGTGCGACCATATCTACCTGCCTGCCATCCCGCAGACGTGCGTAAATGGTCGCCTTGGATTCTGTATCATAGCGTTTTACGCTCTTTTTGATGATGAGAGTTATTTTCATAGTACCCAGATTCCGGATTGACAGAGCAAAAATACGAAAAATTCCCCACATTTTCCCCACATCTGCTAAAAAATGTTCAATTGGAATTTATCAGGTAAAATGGTTGAATATTTATATACTATTGATAATAAATAAAATAAATACAAATTTATTCATTCTTACCTCTATTTAAGTTTAATAGGATTTAATATATTCAAAACCGGCTCCGGGTACTTTTCAGGAACGCCAAAGCATTATTCGTTAATGCTTTGGCGTTCCTGTTTTTCCGCTTGCGACCGCGCCGCGGCTGCAAATCAGCCTTGAGAATGAAAAATAATGGACAATATTGTGTGGCTGGGAGCGCAAACCGGAATGGGATGCCCTTTCCGGCGCTTTCTGGCGGCGGTTGGTGAAAATAATCCGCACTTTCGGGCGGTTTCTCGGAAAGAAGCGTTATCTTTGCCGCAGGTTTGGTGCTCTCCTTCCCGGGCGTGGAAGAAGGGTGAAAAGGGAATCGGGTGCAAATCCCGGACAGTCCCGCTGCTGTGAAACTCCGTGAAGGCTCCGAACATCTCGCCACTGGTCCGCAAGGACCGGGAAGGCTTCGGAACAGGAGCAAGTCAGAAGACCTGCCAGGCCGATTCGACGTCAGGAAGCCCCGGGGGATGGGTATTTGACATCGGGTTATGTAATGCTTATTGTTTTATGTCGGACTTTGCCGCCGGGTGCTGCGCCTTTCGGCAGGCGGGATTTTTCCCGGACGGAAGCCGACCGGATGAGGATTGGATATGGAATTAATCGAACGATTGTTATTTGGCTCCGAGTCGCTTTGGGGCGGAGGTGTGGCCCACTCGGTGCTGATTCTGGCGCTGGTCGTGGCGTTGGGTGTCATGCTGGGCAAACTCAAGGTCGCCGGCGTGTCGCTGGGCGTGACGGGCATTCTGTTCGTCGGCATCGCCTTCAGCTATTTCGGCATGAACGTCGACGAACACCTGATGCACTTTCTCAAGGAGTTCGGACTGATTCTTTTCGTCTATTCGATCGGCTTGCAGGTCGGGCCCGGATTTTTCTCCTCGTTCCGCAAGGGCGGCGTCACGCTCAACAAACTGGCGGTGCTGGTGGTGGCGCTGGGTGTCGCCACGACGGTGGCGCTCTATTACATCACGGGCTTGTCCATGACGACGATGGTCGGCGTGATGTCGGGCGCCGTGACCAACACGCCCGGATTGGGCGCCGCACAGCAGGCTTTCAGCGACATGCACGCCGGTGCCGATGCCCCGGACATCGCCACGGGTTACGCCGTGGCCTACCCGCTGGGCGTCGTGGGAGCCATCCTCACGCTGATCGGGCTTCGCTACCTGTTGCGCATCGACGTGAAACGCGAAGAGGCCGCCGCCGGGCAGGATTCGGACGCGCAGAAAGACCTGACGACCCGGCGTCTTTCCGTCGAGATCGTCAATGCCGCCGTCAACGGCAAGACCGTCGCCGAGATCCGGGACCTTGCGCTGCGGGATTTCGTCATTTCGCGCATCAGCCGCGGCGGCGGAAGCCCCGAACTGGCCGACGCTTCGACGGCGCTTCATTGCGGCGACCGCATCCTGCTAATCGCCGCGCCCCGGGATGTCGAGGCGCTGGTGGCCCTGCTCGGGCGGGAGGTCGACGCCGAGCCGATGGTCCATGACAAGGCGATGATTTCGCGGCGCATCCTGATCACCAAGCCCGAGCTGAACGGCAAGACCCTCTCCGAACTGCGGGTCCGTTCCACGTGCGGCGTCACGATCACGCGCATCAACCGTTCGGGCATCGACCTGGTGGCCTCCGGAAACCTGCAATTGCAGATCGGCGACCGGGTGACGGTCGTGGGGCCCGAATTGTCGGTGGCCCATGCCGAGCGGCTTTTCGGCAACTCGCTCAAGCGGCTCAACCACCCCAACCTGATCCCCATTTTCACCGGCATCGCGCTGGGCGTTCTGCTGGGCAGCATTTCGTTCTGGATTCCGGGCATCCCGCAGCCCGTGAAACTGGGTCTTGCCGGAGGTCCGCTGATCGTGGCCATCCTGATCGGCCGCTACGGGCCGCACTACAAACTGGTCACCTATACGACGATGTCGGCCAACCTGATGCTGCGCGAGGTGGGCATCTCGCTCTTCCTGGCTGGCGTGGGATTGGGCGCAGGCGAGGAGTTCGTGCCGACGCTCGCGGCGGGCGGATATGTCTGGATCGCCTACGGGGCCGTGATCACCGTCGTGCCGCTCCTGCTGGCGGGCATTTTCGGACGCTTCTACTACAAACTCAACTATTATACGCTGATCGGCGTTCTTTCGGGGGCCTCGACCAACCCGCCTGCGCTGGCCTATTCGGCCGAACAGACCTCGTCCGACGCTCCGTCGGTCGGTTACGCGACGGTCTACCCGCTGTCGATGTTTCTGCGGGTGCTGGCGGCACAGCTTTTGATACTGATATTCGGTTAAACCGGAAAAGGAGCGGTAAGGAAACGGACACGTTGCCGCCATAAGGGGTCGGACGCGATCAGCAAGCCGGCCGCGCCTTTTTCCAAAGACGAACGCTTATGAATATCGTGCTGTATGGAGTTCCGGCGAAGACCGCCGGCCGGATCGCAGGCCAGTACGGCCTGAAGGTGATCAACTCACCCGACAAGTTCGACGCCTCGGGAACGATGGTGCTCGTTCCGCCGATAAGCACTCCGCGCTACCTGCTGGCGTTCTACAACGCCATGCTGCGCCACGAGGACGACGTCGATGCGGTCATCATCTGCGGCATCGAGTCCTGCGAGGCCGCCTCGACGGTGCAGTACTGCACGCCTCCGGGAAAATTCTTCTCCCTGAACGGCGGGTTGGACGAGGAGGAGCTTCTCTCCGAACTGCGCCTGATCCTCGACTCCCTGTTTGCCGAGGGCAACCAGCTCAACGTCTGACCGCGCGTCAGGCTCCTTGCCGGTGCCGACGGTCGTCAGCGCGCGATTATTTCGTATGCGCCCGACCGGACGGCCCGCAGCGGCGCGTGCGCCGAATCCTTGCTGCCGCGTTCCGGTTGAAAACCGCCCTTATCCGTTCCATACGACCGATTCCGCGTCGTGGAAAAATCCGCATACGAGCGTCAGGTACTCGGGCATGCGGCCTCCGCTGCCCCACTTCATCTCGATTCCGAACAGTTCGGAGGCCGTGCGTGCCACGTCGAACCCGCAGGCTTCGAGCGACGGCCGCACCAGTTCCGGATGGCGGCAGGGCCTGCCTTCGGGGCGCGTGCAACTCCCCTCGGGACAGTGGATGCACGTTCCGACGTAGGCGAACGAGCGTCCGCCGTATTGCCGTTCCATCTCCAGCAGCCGTCGTTCGAGCCGTTGTCGTTCGGGCAGGATCAGATGCCCCGCTTCGGAGACCGGGAGGCCCGGCTCCTCGGGCGTGATTCTGGTCGCGACGAGCAGCGCCGTGCCGTAACGCGTGACGTACTCCTCCATATCGAACCCGAACGGCGGGCATCCCCAGCTGCGGCCGTAGTTGCCGCACTCCCGGCAATAGCCGCCCACCCGTTCGGCGTCGCGGAAGCGGGCGACGTATGCTGCGGCGGGCAGTTCCGCCGTGAAATCCCGGGCGGTGTATCGAAACGAATGATCCATGCGGCAAAGTTATGAAAAAAACCGCCGTTCCGGGCGGTTTTCGCACCATTTGCCGTGGGAGCCGGCCGTAAGTCGTTGCATGGCAGACAACGCTGAACTAATCTCTGAATTTCCGGCTCCCACCGGCAAAACGGCGTCGCGTCACGGCTTGCGCCGGAACAGCTTCGTGATGTCCTCCATCGTCCCGTCCGGTCCGATCCGGTAGAGCCGCTGGTTGGTCGTCGGCGCCGTCAGCGGACCCAGCGCCTCGACCCATCCGCCCAGTTTGACGTAGTCGAATGCCGCGGCCTCGAAACCCTCCGGCAGCTCCTCCCGGCCCGAATACCATGCCGTGCGCAACTCCGGGCAGGTTTTTCGTACGGCTCCTGCCAGCCGGGCGATCTTGTGCGGTCCGGCGTCGCCGCCCATGAATGCGACGCAGGTCACCGAACGTCCGTAACGGGCCAGCAGCCCCAGCAGTTCCGCCTCGTCGAGCACGCGCCCTTCGTCCGCCTGCAAGTGCGGGCTGTGGCATCCCGGGCAGCGGTTGGGACAGCCCGTGATGTTGAGCGCCAGGGTCGTTTCGCCGGGAATCTCGGCGAACACCACGTCGAAATTGTGATACCGCACCATCCTACTCCGCCTTGGCGTAATAACGCCGCGCGGCCTCCTGCTGGCGAGCCGCCGAGAAGTTCGAAACGCGCTTCATGTAGCCGATCACGCGCGTCAGGTAGTCCACGTCGTCCGAGTGGCATGCGGGGCACTCCTTCAGGTAGCGTTTGTCGATGTGCCCGCACTTGTTGCACACCGTGTTGGGGATGTTGAACGTGAAGTAGTTGCATCCTTCGGCGGCCGCCACGCGCAGCAGGTGGCGGTACTGCTCCTTCGAGAGGTGCTCCTCGAGGTTCATGTGCAGGGCCGAGCCGCCCGTGAGATGCTCGATGTAGCGGCGTCCGTGGAGGCGGAACTTGTCGATGACGTTCAGCGACTCGTCCTCCACGACGTAGAAATAGGAGTTGTAGCAGTCGCGCGGCACGGCATATCCGTCCTCGCGGTCCCACTTGGCGTGCTTCACGCCGACGTTTTCCGCCGGGATCATCTCGCAGTTGAACATCACCTCCTTCGAGCGGTATTTCCGGTTGTAACGCTCGATCAGCCCCAATACCCCCTGCACGAAAGCGGCGTAGTCGTCGTTGTCGTCGATGCGGATGCCCAGGAATTCCGCAGCCTCGACCAGTCCGTTGACGCCGACGGTGAGATACTGCCGTGCGAGGTTGATGTACCCCGCGTCGAAGAGCGGCAGCATGCCCTTGGCCTTCAGTTCCTTGAGGTTCTGGTTGTAGGCTATCTGCACCTTGTGCACCAGGTCCACTATCTCCTCCAGATGGGCGAGGTAGTGCATGCCGTTCTTCACGGCGTACTGGATGCAGCGGTTCAGGTTGATCGTCAGCACGCTCTTCGAACCCGTCGAGACGCCTCCGGCCCCCAGCGTGTAGCTGAACCCGTTGTCCCGGATCTCGTTCCGCAGGCGGCAGCACGACGACAGCGAGTCGGCGTTGTCGCTGATGTAGGTGAAGAACGAGTGCCCCGCGGCGTACATTTCGGCCGTGAAGTCGCCCCACTCGCGGTCCATCACGTCGCCGTCGCGGGTCAGCAGCGCCATCGTCTCGACGGGGAAGGTCAGCACGGTTTTCGTGCGTTCGCGGTTGAACCACGTCATAAACCGTTTCTGCAACCACGACAGCGATTCCCAATGGGGTTTCGAGCCGTCCGGGAAGACGAATTCCCCGAAAAGCGACTCGAAATAGTAGCGGTCGTAGTAGGCGACGTTCCAGAACACGGCCTGGAAATTCCGCGCCCCGGTGGGCTGGTTGATCGAGTAGACGATCTGCTCGAAGCAGTCGGTGATCATCTTGTCGATCGTGCGCCGTTTCTTCGAGAGGTCGACCACTTCGTCGGCGCGCGTGTAGTAATCCTCGCCGTACTCCTGTTCGATGAAATAATTCATGTACATCAGGAATTCGGGCGTCGCGCAGGCTCCCGAGAGCATCGACGAGACGATGAAGACCATGTTGACGAACCCGCCGCAGAACGACTTGAGGTTGGTCGGGCGCGTCGAGTTGCCGCCCACCGACAGCGTGCCGCCCAGCAGCCACGGGTACATCGTGATCGAGGCGCAGTAGTTGGCCATCGACGTTTCGTCGTTCTTGTAGATGAAGTGGCCGTTGAGCAGACGCAGGTATTTGTCCGACAGCTCCTTGCCGTACATCTCCTTGATGCGGTCGGTCAGCAGACGGCGGTTCAGGCGGATGAAGTTCCGCTTCGGGAGTTCGCCGATCAGCGTGGCGATGTTCTTGTTCTCGACGTTGGCGTTGGCGTCGTATTTCGACCCCGTCGCGGGGTTCTTCGCGTCGCAGTAGTTGATCAGGAATTCGAGTTTCTCGCGGTCTTCGCGGTCCTCGGAGTGCTTCTGGCGGTAGAGCATGTAGCTCTTGGCCACGGCGAAATAACGCTCGGCCATCAGGGCCACCTCCACCTGGTTCTGAATCTCCTCGACCGACATGCCGTCCGAGACGCGGACGCGGCTCAACACCGACGTGAGGTCGTCGTCCGTGGCGTAGCCGCCCACCGAGAGAAACGCCTTGCTGATCGCGCGTTTGATCTTTTCGACCGAGAACGGCGCCCGTTTGCCGTCGCGTTTGACGATGTAAATTTCCGAAATGCCCATATTTATCCCATATTTGTTGTGTGCCTGTGCGGTGCGAAACCCCGTTCTCTTCTGCTGCGGCCGCAGAAAAGGGCGGAATTCCCTCGAAAAACATGTTCGGTATAAAAAGGTCCGGGTATCGCCCTAAATCCCGAAGGCGGCTATCCTTCCCGGCAAGGCAGGTCTTCTGACTCGCCCCTTCCGCACGCCTTCCCGTCCCGGGGGACAGTGGCTAAAGAGTGTGCGGAACGCAACGGGGCTTACAGCTACGGGAATAGTCCCTGATTTTCACAGGAGTTCCCTTTTGATCTCGTGCCGACAGCCGTCGGCGGAGAACCTTGCACGAAAGCAAATATAGGGATAGTTCTCCGGAAAGGAAACATGCTTCGGGGCTTTTAATGAACATTTTGTGAACAAACGCGCGCGCCGGCACGCCCCGGGCGGATGGCTCCGTTCCGCCGCGGGCAAAAAAAAGACATCCCCAAGGAACGGGGATGTCTTCCACGGGACGTGCCGCTTCCGCTATTTGTCCAGATCGACCAACTCGTACTGCCGGCTGCCGATGCCGATGGCCTCGGCGTGTTCGAGCGTGTGGATGCCGTGGCGCGACTCCATGCGTTCGATCAGATGGACCTTGCCCTCGTCGGGCGAGGCGTACACCAGGTCGACGCACGCCTGGTCCAGCGCCACGGGGTCCAGCGAGGCGAGGATGCCGATGTCGCCCATGCGGGGCGGTTCGGGATGCGCGTCGCAGTCGCAGTCCACCGAGAGGTTGTTCATAACGCTGATGTAGAGAATCCGTTCGCCGCAATGGGCGGCGATCGCTTTGGCCGCTTCGGCCATCGACTCCAGAAAATCGTCCTGCGCGGGCAGGCTGCTCCACAGTTTCTCGGTGTCCTCGGTCTTTCCGGCCGAGTGAATCCACGCTTTTCCGGCCGACGAGGCGATGCCGATGGAGATGTTCTTGATCGCGCCGCCGAATCCGCCCATCGCGTGCCCCTTGAAATGCGAAAGAACCACCACGAAATCGTACTCCGGGAAGTGAGAGCCTACGATGTCGTATTTGAGGTGTCTGCCGCCCTCGACGGGCAGGCGCACTTCGCCCTCGGCGTCCATGATGTCCACCGGAGCGATGGCCGTGAACCCGTGGTCGGCGGCGGCTTTCAGGTGGTCTTCGGTCTTGGCGCGTCCGCCGCCGTAGGCCGTGTTGCACTCGACGATCGTGCCCTTCACCGACTTCACCAGATCGCCGATTAGGGCCGGTTGCAGGAAATTGTTGCCTCCCGGCTCTCCGGTCGAGAGTTTCACGGCGACCTTCTTCCCTTCGGCCTCCCGGCCCAGGGCCTCGTAGACGGCTTTCATTCCCGCGGGCGAGATGTCGCGGGTCATGTAGACTTTGGCGGGAGCCGCCTCCGCCGCCTTTTTGTCGTTGCCCGACGCACAGCCGGAGCCTGCGGCCGCGAAATGCAAAACAAAGGAGATCATACAGATTTTTTTCATCATGGCTATTTGCGTATTACGTACTTTATAAAGAGGTATCCGCCGAACACCTGCAATAACATGCCGGGAATCCCGATCCGGAAATCCTGCACGGCGGCCGTGAAGCTGCCCGTCAAGGCCCATTCCCCGGCCGATCCGACGATCTGGTAGAACAGCACGACGGCGGCGAGCAGCGCCACCGACACGCGGTTGAAACGCCGGGCCGCATACCCTGCCGCTCCGGCCAGCAGCGCCGATTTCACGAGGATCGCCGGCAGCGCCGTGACGGCGGGCATCCCGAACAGCGCGGCGTTCACGAGCGGCGAAGCGAGGGCTGTCAGCAGTCCCGTGCGCCAGCCGTATTTGTAGGCGCCGACGAGCGTGAAGAAGTAGATCGGCAGCATCGTGGGACCTCCCAGCTGCACGAGGTGGCACAACTGCGGCAGGACGATGTTGCCCGCCGCGAACAGGGCTGCCGCGAGGTATGTACGCGTCTCCCGGTAGCCGGTCGAATAGAGTGTTACAGAGGATGTTTTCATGGTTATTTCAATTAAAGGTTTAACTTCAGTCCGCCGAAGACCGTCGCCCGGGGCATCGGGTATCCGGCATTGATCTCATAACGTTCGGCCAGCAGGTTTTCGCCCCGGACGAAGATCGTCAGCAAACGGTTTACGCGCAGCGACGCGCGCAGGTTCCAGAGCACGAATCCCGTTTCCCGGACTTCCGGATCGGGAGCCGCCGCCGTGTAAAGCCCTGCGATGTACTGCACGCCCGTCGACACCGACCAGCGGCCCTTCCCGAAATCGCCTCCGGCGTAGAGTTTGTGTTCGGGGGACGCCGGCACGGGATACTCCATCCGGAGCCAGCTGTAATTGGCATTGACGCTCCATCCCCCGCCGATGCGCCATGCGGCGTCGGCCTCTGCGCCCCAGTTTTCGATCCGGGCCTGGTTGAGCAGGATGTTGCGGCCGTCTGCCCTGCCGCGCCGGATGATGTCCTCGCCCTTGATATAAAAGAGGTTGACGCCGTACGACACGCTTCCTCCGGCCAGCCGCTGGGTCCACGAAAGTTCGTAGTTCCACAGCCGTTCGGGCTTCAGATCGGGATTCTTCACCCCGAACATGTAGAGTTCGCGGAGCACCGGGTTGCGGAAGCCCTTGCTCACCATCGCCTTCAGCGCTCCGTCGCGTGCGGCCCGCAGCGAGATGCCCGCCTGCGGAACCCACTCCGTGCCGGTGCGGGTGTGGTGGTCGATACGCACCCCGGCGTCGACGGTGAGGCGTCCCAGCGACTGCCGGAAATCGGCGTACCCGGCGATTTCGTCCTCCGTCTGGTCCACGATCGGCTCCTCGCGGCCGTCTGCCGTGAACCGGTTCCACGCCCGGCCCCCGAAGCGCTGCCAGTCGATGCCCGCCGTCAGGCGGCTGCCGCGCCACAGTCCGGCGCTCTGATACCACGAGATGCCCAGCATCCGGTCCTTCGAGTTGAAACGGTAGTCGCGCGGCTCCTCGCCTGCGCCGTAGCCGTCATTGATCCGGTGACGGCCCCAGTTGTAGAAGAACTTCAACGCGCCCGAAGTCCGGTCGTACGAGTTTTCCAGTGAGACGGATGCCATGCCGCGCGTGATGCGGGAGTCGTTGTCGAAGACGGGCGCGGTGATTTCGCCCGGATTCGAGGCGTTGAAGTGTGTCAGGTTCACATCGGCGTAAGCGTTCCAGCGGCGGCTGATCTCGTAGCCGACCTTGGCATATCCGCCGTACTGCTCGAAACCCATGTCGGCGCGGTGGCCGTCCGTGCGGTTGTACGAGCCGGTCACGACGCTCGTGAAGCGGCCTTTGCGGATGCGGTTGGCTGCCTCGGTCTGCAAGGTGTTCCACGAGCCGTAGCCCACGTTCAGGTCGGTTCTCACGCCTTCCTCGCGCTGCCGGCGGGTGACGATGTTGATCACCCCGCCCATGGCGTTCGAGCCGTAGAGCACCGACGCCGGTCCGCGCACCACCTCGACCCGCTCGGCGAGCATCGACTGGTAGGCGTCGGCGATCGGATGGCCGAACAGCCCCATGTACTGCGGATGCCCGTCGATCAGCACGAGCATCTGGGCCGCCGACCCTCCGCCGATGCCGCGCAGGCTGATGCCTCCGGCCGCGCCGTCCGAGACGCCGTAACCTATCACGCCGCGTCCCGTGACGAACAGCCCCGGAACCTGTTCCGTGAGCAGCGGAAGCACCGATGCCTCCTGCCGGCGGACGATTTCGTCGCGGTCCACGACCGCCACCGACATCGGCAGGTGGCGGATGTCCGAGGCGTAGCGCGCCCCCGTCACCACCACCGAGTCGATCGCGACGTTCTTTGCCGCCTGCCCGGTCTCCTGCGCGGTCTCCTGTGCGCCGTATGCGGCGCCGGCAGCCGTGCAGGCCAGTAAAATCGAAAGAATCTTGTTCATTGTTCCGTTTTTGATTTGTTTTTCGGTCTCCCCCGCCGCAGGCTTGCGGACGAAGGCTGTGGACGGTTCTTTCCGCCCTTCGCCGGAATCAGGGCGCGCCCTTGCCGGCCGTCAGAAACCCTTCGATCAGCGGCAGGCACTCCGCGGCGGTCCGCGCTCCGGCGCAGAGCCGCTCCACGGGACAGATGCCGTCTCCGACGCGGTTGATGATGTGGGGCACGGCGACCGTGTAACTTACCGGAATCCCGGCTCCGTTCAGCAGTTCCAGCGCCGCGTGGCTCACCACGTCGGCGAAGAGTTCCCTCACACGGCCCGCGGCCATCAGCGCCGCAGCGCCCTTTCCGACCACCTTGTCGGCCACGAACGCGCCGTCGAGCAGTTCCGGCTCCTCGTGCAGCAGCCTCCAGAGGTCCCGGACGCCCCGTTCGCGGAATATCCGGATCGTGTCGCCGTTGCGCACGACGCACGAGCATCTCTCGGCGAAGAGCAGGTCTATGGCCTGCCGGTCCTTGTTTGCGTTGTCTGTTCCCATTTTTTCCGAATTTGCGGTCAATAGCCGAATCGTTCCGCCGCGCGGCGCATCGACGCGACGATCTCCACGCCGAACGGGCAGCGCGTTTCGCATGCGCCGCACCCGATGCACTCCGATGCGTGGTGCGTGAGCGCGGCGTAATGTTCACGCACGGTTTCCGGGATTTCGCCCTGCGCCACGGCGAGGTTGTGGAATTTATGGACCGTCGCGATGTCTATTCCCGCCGAACAGGGGGCGCAATGGCCGCAGTACATGCAATGCCCTTCCCAGGTAAACCGCTCCATGCCGGCCATTGCGGAGGCATAGTCCCTTTCGGCGGGCGATGCGCCGCACCAGTCGAGTGCGGCCCGGATTTCGTCCTGCGTCCTGCATCCGACCATCACGGAAGCCACGCCCGGCCGCGTCAGGGCGTATTCGATACACTGCACCGGCGTCATGGCCTTCCCGAACGGGGAATTCTCCGCATTCAGCAGGTCGCCGCCGCCGTAGACCTTCATGGCGTCGATGCCCACGCCCGTCCTTTCGCACAGTTCGTAGAGCCGTTCGCGGTCGGGGTCGATGTTGCGCAGCGCGCCGGCGTAACTCTCCTCGGCCCACAGGGCCTCGACGTCGTCGCCGGCCGGTTGCAGGTCGTAGCAGGGGTTTACCGAGAACATCAGCACGTCCACCAGTCCCGTTTCGACGGCCATCCGGGCCACCGCGGGATTGTGGCTGCTGATGCCGATATGGCGGATTCGCCCCTCCTCCCGAAGCCTTTGCGCGATGCGGATGATCTCCCCGCCGAAGACGCGGTGAAAATCCGCCTCGGCGTCGACGTAGTGGATCATGCCGATGTCGAGACAGTCCGTCCGCAGCTGTTGCAGCTGAAGGTCGAACGACGCGAGGGTTTTCTCCGGGTCGCGGGTGCGCAGGTACTGCCCGTTCTCCCAGGTCGTGCAGAGGTGTCCCTGAATGACGAAGTCCCCGCGGCGGCCTTCGAGCGCCGCGCCGATGTTCGTCCGCAGTTCGGGATTCGGCGAGTAGATGTCGACGAAGTTGACGCCGTGCCCGATGGCGAAGTCGAAATCGGCGCACACCTCTTCCGGCGTTTTGTGGATGAAGCCCTCGCAGCCGAGTGCGACGGCGCTCACGCGCAGGCCCGTTCTGCCCAAAATTCTGTATTCCATGATCGTCCTCGATTTTCCGTTTCGCCGGGTTCCGGAATCCGGAACCTTCCGTTCACGATGCAAAGATAGTTCGAAAACGGGATTTCCGAAGTAGCCGGATTACGGATATTTCTACCTGAATTACTGATTCGGCGCTCCGGAAACGAACCGCCCGCCGGTCTTTCGACGGCGGGCGGCTTTGTCTTGCGCGGATGCGTTTATCGGTATATCTCGTTCAGCAGGCGGGCCAGGCGGTGTCCGCCGCGCAGGAACTGCCGTTCGACGACGGGCGTGTACTTGAAGAGGTAGTCGTACGAAATATCGGTTCCTTCGGGGGTGAAGCCGTAAATCTCCTTGCAGATTTCGTGCGTCTCCTTCACCCAGTCGGCCGGCTCTCCGGCGGCGATCTGCGCAGCCTCTTCGTCCGTCAGCCGGTCGATCTGCTGCTGCCACTCGCTGTAACTCCATTTGTGGGCCGCCTCGGGAATGTTCGTGTCCCAGACCGAATGCAGGTTCGTGTCGCGTCCGAAGAAACGCACGGGCCGCTTGTTGCCGCCCAGGTCGCTCAACCGTCCGAGGTGCATCGGGCAGTGCATGTCCCCGACCAGGTGAATCAGCATCTTGAGCGAGAGCGTCTCCTCCTCGGGCGTGAGGCGCCCCGACTTGAGTTCCTCCGTGAGTCGGGTCACCGCCGTCAGCACGTCGCCCCCGGGATTCCGGGACATGCTCTCCAGCGTCTCGCCTTCGTCGATATTGAGGTAGTGCCAGGTTTTCGAATAGGCGTATTCGGGCCAGTAGCTGGCGAAGTCGAGCCAGTTGGCGATGTAGACGGGCGAGTAGCCGTCGAGCGCCTTGCGGACCTTCTCTGCCGCTTCGGGCGTCAGACGGCATTCGGCGATATACGCCGTCACGTCGTGCCCCTTCTGTCCCCATGCGAACGCCCCGCGGGCGAAAAGAAGACATAAACTCGTCAGAATCAGCCTTTTCATCTGTACCCGGTGTTTGCGCTCCGTGCGGTTAGTGGTTCATCGTGGCGAGGAACTCCTCGTTGGTGTCGGTGAGTCCCATCTGTTTCTGGAGGAACTCCATGGCTTCGACGGGCGTCATGTCCGAGAGGTACTTGCGCAGCACCCACGTGCGGTTCATCACGTCGCGCGGCAGCAGCAGGTCTTCGCGGCGGGTTCCCGAGGCGATCACGTCCACGGCCGGGTATACGCGCTTGTTGGCCAGCTTGCGGTCCAGCTGCAACTCCATGTTGCCCGTACCCTTGAACTCCTCGAAGATCACTTCGTCCATCTTCGAACCGGTGTCGATCAGCGCCGTGGCGATGATCGTCAGCGAACCTTTCTCCTCCGTGTTGCGGGCTGCGCCGAAGAAACGCTTGGGCTTGTGCAGGGCGTTGGCGTCGACACCTCCCGAAAGCACCTTGCCCGAGGCGGGCTGCACGGAGTTGTAGGCGCGGGCCAGACGGGTGATCGAGTCGAGGAAGATCACCACGTCGTGGCCGCTCTCGACCATGCGTTTGGCCTTGTCGAGCACCATTTCGGCCACTTTCACGTGGCGCGAAGCCTGCTCGTCGAAAGTCGAGGCCACGACCTCGGCCTTCGAGTTGCGGGCCATTTCGGTCACCTCCTCGGGGCGTTCGTCGATCAGCAGTACGATGATGTACACCTCGGGATGGTTGTCGGCGATGGCGTTGATGATCGACTGCATGAGCACCGTCTTACCCGTCTTGGGCTGGGCCACGATCAGTGCGCGCTGGCCCTTGCCGATGGGGGAAAAGAGGTCCACGATGCGCGTGGACATGTTGTTGTGGCCGTTGCCCGTGAGGCAGAATTTCTCGCTGGGGAACAGCGGCGTCATAAATTCGAACTGCACGCGGTCGCGGATGTACTCCGGGGCCAGACCGTTGATTTCGTTCACGCGCACCAGCGGGAAGTATTTCTCACCCTCCTTCGGGGGGCGGATCGCGCCGTTCACCGTGTCGCCGGGCTTCAGTCCGAAGAGTTTGATCTGCGAGGGCGAAACGTAGATGTCGTCGGGGGAATTGAGGTAGTTGTAGTCGGCCGAGCGGAGGAATCCGTAGCCGTCGGGCATGATCTCCAGCACGCCTTCGCCTTCGATCTCCCCTGCGAAGTCGTCCTTGGTGATGACCTCCTCTTCGATGTATCGGGGAGCCTGTTCCGTGTGGGTCTCCTGCGCGGCGGCAAGGACCGCCGTTTCCTGCACCGCCTGCACCTCCGGCGTCGCCTGCGCTTTGGGCTTGCGGCCCCGGCGTTTGGGTTCGGCCTTCGCCGGCTCTGCCGCGGGCGTTTCGGCCTGCGGAGGAGCCGCTGCGGCTTCCGGTTCGGCAGCCGTCGCCGGCTTCGTCTCCATCGGGAGTTCCGGCTCTGCCGCGGCCTCCGGCTGCGGGGCTGCGTTTTCGTTTTTCGCCAGCCGCGGACGGCGTCCGCGCGGGGCCTTGGCCTTCGGCGCGGCGGTCTGCGGGGCTGCTTCCTGCGCCGGCTCTGCGGCGGTTTCCGAAACCTCCCCTTTCGCTCCGGCCTCATTTTCCGCAGGAGCCTCCTCCGGGGTGTCCGTCCCGGCTATTTTCTCTATCAGTTCGCGCTTTTTAATCATAACGTTCTTGATACCCAATGCTTTGGCTATCTCACGCAACTCGGCAAGGCTTTTCCCTTCCAGCGCTTTCAGATCTTGCATAGTTTATTTCCGTTGAATGTGATTTTCAGAAACAGGACGGTCGTCCTGTTCGTTGGAATTCGCATGCAAAGATAGTGCATTATTTCGAATTACAAAATAAAAAAGCGCCTTTACTTCCCTGAACGGCAGGGTGAAGGGCATTGTCCGGGGCCGAAATACCTACTAATGGCGATTGCGGGTCCCGGAATTTTGCGCGACCTTTGTCCCGAAAACAATGAAACGGGGATTTTCGGCCATTGCATTGTTTGTATTGTTAATGTTTGTGTGTGAAAAACCCTTCCGCGCCGCGGAAGGGTTTTTTGTGTCAGTTTGCGGTCCGGTATTCGTTGGGCGAACACCCCGCCACCTTCTTGAACAGACGCGTGAAGTGCTGCGGGTAGCGGAATCCCAGCGAGTAGGCGATTTCGCTGATCGAGCGTCCGGGGTCGAAGATGCGTTCCTTGGCGATGTCGATCACCTTGAGCTGGATGTACTCCTGGGCCGATTTCCCGGTCTCCTTCTTCACCAGGTCGCCGAAATAGTTCGCCGACAGGTGCAGCTGCTCGGCGCACCAGCGCACCGACGGCACGCCGTCCCGCTCGGGGCGGTCTCCTGCGAAATAGTCGCCCAGCAGACGCTCGAATCCGGCCAGCACGTCGCGGTTGACGTTGTTGCGCGTGATGAACTGCCGTTCGTAAAACCGTGTGCTGTAATTCAACAGCAGCTCGATGTTCGAGACGATCAGCGTGCGGCTGTGTTTGTCGATCGCATGTTTCAGCTCCGATTGGATGTTTTGCAGGCAGTCCATCACGACCTGGCGCTCCTGCTCCGAAAGGTGCAGGGCCTCGTTCACCTCGTAGGAGAAGAACGTGTAGCCCGCGATGTTGCGCCCGAGCGAGGTGCCGCGCAGCAGGTCGGGATGGAACAGCAGCGCCCGGCCTTTGGGCGGAACCTGCGGCTTATCCTTCACCTCCACCTCGACCACCTGTCCCGGAGCCATGAATACGAGCGTTCCCTCCTGATAGTCGTAGTAGTTACGTCCGTAGCGCAAATCGCCGCACTTCACGTCCTTGAGGAAAACGGCGTAAAATCCGAAGCGGTGGCGGTAATGGCCGGTAGGAATGGGTTCCGCCTTCGAAAAGTCGATGACGCTCACCAGCGGATGCAGCGTCTCCACGCCGCGCGATTCGTTGTACTGGAAGATGTTGTCGTATTTGACCACCGTGCCCATATGCTGAAATAGTTTTGTTTGTCGCAAAATTAGCGGATTTTTCGATACCTGCTCCGCCTTCCGCCCCGAATCGGTAATTATGGTACGACGAACCGTAATCGGGGTATGCCCGGCGCCCGGCGTCCGCCCTACTTTTGCGGTGTGAAACCGTGTAAATGGATAGAACGATGAAAAAGAGACTTATTTTGGCGACGATGGCGGCATTCGCCGTTTCGGGAGCCGGGGCGCAGCAGCCCTCCGGAAAAGTGCTGGTGGCCTATTTCTCCCACAGCGGCAACACCCGTGAGGTGGCGCGGCAGATCAGCGAGGCCACGGGCGGAGATCTGTTCGAGATCGTTCCCGCGACGCCCTACCCCACGGAATACCGGGCTGTGGTCGACCAGGGCAAAAAGGAGATCGAAGCCGGGGTGCGCCCCGCGCTGAAAAACCCCGTCGGCGACCTTTCGCAGTACGACGTGATTTTCGTCGGCTCGCCCTGCTGGTGGGCGACCATAGCGCCTCCCGTGGCGACGTTCCTCACCTCCTGCGACTTGGCGGGCAAGACCGTCGTGCCGTTTATGACTCACGAGGGCAGCGGCATGGGACACAGCGAGGCCGACATCCGCAGACTCTGCCCGCGGTCGACCGTCCCCGACGGACTCGCCGTCCGCGGCAGCGCGGTGCGCAACTCGAAGGATGAGGTCGGCAGGTGGGTCCGCGCCCGCTTGAAAAACGGATTTTAGAAAGCGGCCGGTTGCTTCAGCGCGCCTTCCTTCCGTTTCGCGCCCGGATAACCCGAACGATTCGGGTTTCCGGGCGTCTTTATCCGCAGAAATAGACGCAGCCGTAGATCAGTCCGGCCGCCAGGGCGCCCAGCAGCGGTCCCGCCACGGGAACCCAGCTGTAATCCCATCCGCTGCCTCCTTTGCCCCGGATCGGCAGGAGGGCGTGCGCCAGCCGCGGCGGCAGGTCGCGCGCGGGGTTGATCGCGTAGCCCGTCGTGCCGCCCAGCGACATGCCGATGGCCATGATGAGCATCGTCACCGGAAGGCTTCCCAGACTTCCCATCCCGATTTCGGGGGTGTTCTGCTCGTTGCCGATGGCGAGGATCACGAACACCAGCAGGAACGTGCCGACCACCTCGCAGAAGAGGTTGCGCGGTTTGTCCATGATGGCGGGCATCGTGCAGAAGACGCCCAGCTTCGCCGCGGGGTCGTCCGTCGCGTCGAAATGGTCCTTATAATAAAGGTAGACCACGACGGCGCCGCAGAATCCGCCCAGCAGCTGCGCGGCGACGTATCCCGGGACGTACGCCCACGGGAACGACCCCGCCACGGCCAGTCCCACCGAGACCGCAGGATTGAGGTGCGCGCCCGAATAAGGCCCTGCGATCAGCACGCCGCACATCACGGCCAGTCCCCAGGCGATCGTAATCACGATCCAGCCGCCGTCGAAACCTTTCGATCGTTTGAGGACGGTCGATGCGACCACCCCGTCGCCCAGCAGTACGAGCACCAGCGTTCCGATGAACTCGAACAGGCATTTGGTGAACAAGCTAATTTCCATATCCGCTTTCGTTTTAGTCGTTTTTCTCGCGCAAAACCCGCCGCACGGCGTCTTCCCAGCCGGCGACGGCCTTTGCGATCTGCGTGCGGTCGGCCGCGGGTTCGAAAATATGCTCCGCCTGCCACTGCTTCCTGATCTCCCCGACGCTTTCCCAATACCCCACGGCCAGCCCCGCCAGGTAGGCGGCGCCCAGCGCCGTGGTCTCCGTCACGCGGGGACGGATGACCTTCGTCGCGAGCAGGTCGGCCTGGAACTGCATCAGCAGGTCGTTACGCGCCGCCCCGCCGTCGACCTTCAGTTCCACCAGCGAGACTCCGGCGTCGCGCTGCATCGCGCCCACGATGTCCAGCGTCTGGTAGGCGATGCCCTCCAGCGCCGCGCGGGCTATGTGCGCAGCCGTCGTTCCGCGGCTGATGCCGCTGATCGCGCCCCGGGCGTACTGGTCCCAGTGCGGGGCCGCCAGTCCCGTCAGCGCGGGCACGAAGTAGACGCCTCCGGTGTCGGGAACCGACGACGCCAGCGCCTCCACCTCCGACGAGGAGCGGATGATCCCCAGCCCGTCGCGCAGCCACTGCACCACCGATCCGCCGACGAAGATGCTCCCTTCGAGGGCGTAGTTGACCTTGTCGCCGATCTTCCAGGCGATGGTCGTCAGCAGGTTGTTTTTCGAGGCGATGGGCTTTTCGCCGCTGTTCATCAGCAGGAAGCAGCCCGTGCCGTAGGTGTTTTTCACCGATCCCGGCTCGACGCACATCTGTCCGAACAGGGCCGCCTGCTGGTCGCCGGCGATGCCCGCGATGGGGACTTTGTGGGCGAAGATCGTGGTTTTCGTCGCTCCGTAAACCTCGCTCGACGAGCGCACCTCGGGCATCATCGACGCCGGAATGTCGAACAGCTTCAGCAACTCCTCGTCCCATTGCAGCGTGCGGATGTTGAACAGCATCGTGCGTGAGGCGTTGCTCGGGTCGGTCACGTGCACTTCGCCGCGCGTCAGCCGCCAGATCAGCCATGTGTCGACCGTTCCGAACATCAGCTTGCCCTTCTCGGCCCGCTCCCGCGCGCCCGGCACGTTGTCCAGAATCCATTTGATCTTCGTGGCGCTGAAATAGGCGTCGATGATCAGGCCCGTCTTTTCGCGGATCCACTCGGTTTTTCCTTCGGCCTTCAGCGAGTCGCAGTACTCCGAGGTCCGGCGGTCCTGCCACACGATGGCGTTGTAGACCGGTTCCTCCGTTTCGCGGTCCCACACGATCGTCGTCTCGCGCTGGTTGGTGATGCCTATTCCGGCTATGTTCAGCCCGTTGATGTCGATGGCCGCGATGGCTTCGGCGATCACCGACGCCTGCGACGACCAGATTTCGTGCGGATTGTGCTCCACCCATCCCGGTTTGGGGAAATACTGGGTGAACTCCCGCTGGGCCATCGAGCAAATCTGCCCCTTGCGGTCGAAAACGATCGCGCGGGAACTGCTCGTTCCCTGATCCAATGACAAAATGTACTGCTCCATATTTTTTCGGTTTAATCGTTGCGCCGGAATCCGGCCGGGCGGTCCCCGGGCCGTCCGATTACAAATCTATGAAAAAATTCCGGGATTCGAAACGAAACCGGCGGGTTTTTTATCGAAACTTTTCGGGAGGCTGTTTTCGGGAATATTCCGCCTGACGGGTCCGCCGACCCGCTGCCCCGATCCATCGGTCCGTTCTCCGGCCTGCTCCGCTCCTTCGGGAAAGACGTTCGCCGGGTCCCGGTTGAAGAAGCCTGCCGCTCCCCTCTGCCTTACCGAACAAGGGGTTGCCTCCGGAAAGGCAACCCCTTGCAGGCATATTGATATTTCGCAAATTACAGCACCGTCACATTTTCCGCCGGGGTGTACATATCGGGCAGGTCGCTGCAAAAGAAAGAGTTCTCCTGATTGTACATCTTCACGAAATCACGCTCCGAAGGATGCCCGGGGAACACCGAGAAATAGTGCGTCCCGCTCTCCATCGGGTCGTACTTGTTGCGCCACGTCACCACCATGCTCACACGGCGTCCCGTCAGCGGAGCATGGATGTTCGTGGTCCAGTAGTCGGTCGCCGTGAAGCCTTCGACGCCCGTCTCGGTTACGCCGCACGGCTTGAGTTTGGCCAGCGAAACCTTCGAAATGGCTTTCAGATTCGTCACGAAAACCGCATTGTTGATACCCTGATAGCAGTCCATGCCTACGAAATCGACCCATTCGTCGCCCGGCCAGCGGAAGTAGAAGTCATCGACGGTCTTCGCGCTGTCCATCTGCGGGGAGATGGCGTAGATGAAATTATGCACGCCCTTCGTGTCGCGCAGATACTTCACCGTGAATTTCCACAGGTTGACGAACTCTTCGGTCGTCGTGCACGACGCGCCCCACCAGGACCAGGTCTGCGTATGTTCGTGGAACGGGCGGAAAATCACGGGAATCAGCTTGCCGTCGCTGCCCCGCAGGTTGTGTGCGATGTCGGCCAGGCGGTCGAGCCACTCCTTGAAAGTCCTATTCGTGGCGCTGCCCTCCGTCAGAATCTCTGCGGCCACCCGATTGCTGGAGTTGTCCCACGAATCGCCGCCGGTAAGCGGATTGTTGATGTGAATGCACGACGTGAGCACCATGCCGCGGTCGTAAGCCTCCCGGCAGCAGCGCAGCCGCAGCGCCTGGGCATCCGGGTCCGAAGCGTGGCGATCGTCGATATGCTCCGCAAAATCGAAACTGTATACGGCGGGATAGTCGCCGCAGACGGCCTTCGTGTCGGAACCGCCTTCGGTGCCGTACCACGTGCGGCCGTACATCAGGTCATCGTGGTGACCGAACATGAACCCCTTGCTCTGGATGGCCCAGAGGTTCGAATAGAGCGCTTTGGTCTCTTCGGTGGCATTCGGGTCCGACAGCGTGAGGGTCACGGGATCGCTCTCCCCCTCCTTTTTCGGCCCTTCGCTGTCATCGCTGCACGCCACGCCGGAAAGCAGCAGCGCCAATAACACAAACGGAATTCTTTTCATGGTTTCAGGTATTTGATTATTCGACATTGGTCAACAGAACGAAGCTTTCGGCGGGAACCGTCGTGCGGAAACGCTTCCCCGCAATGCCGCGTTCGCACGGCGCGGGAAATCCGTTTGCGTCGCATGTCCGGTCGCTCTCCGTATAACGGTAAAGAACGCCTCCGGCAAAGTCTCCGGGCAGGACAATCTCAAGGGTGCACGGCTCCTGCGAGAAGTTGACCGCAGCGACGCTGTATGCCGCATCCTTGCGGGCTGCCGCCACGCGCAGCCCCTCGCGCTGCGGAACCTCGCAGGCGAGGATGTCGCACCCGGCGGGAAAATGACGGCACATCAGCGACCAGGTGTAGTACCAAGGCCGCAGTTCCTCCTGCGAAGCGTCGCCGAAGACCTCCTCGCCGAGGATGTTCCACATTCCCCAGATCTTCACGTCCTCCGTGCGGCCCGAATCGCCGTTCGAATGCATGGCGTCGTCGAGCATCCACGCCGCCACCCCCGAAAGGCCGTTGTTCATCACCTCCATCGCCAGCAGCGGCATATCCAGCCCGTAGAAATAGTCGTAGCAGAGCATGTTGCAGTCCGAGCCTTTGGTGAAGGGATGCCCGGCGACCCGACGGTCGTACTCGGCTTTCAGCAGCGAATCCTCCGGCGCCGAGTACTTGTACCCGGCCTCGCCGAGAATCAGTTTTTTCCCGGCCGGAACTTCGGCGCGGATGCGGCGCAGCTTTTCGGCGTAAGCCCCGCTGCGCACCTCGTGCTGGCCGGGATAGGCATGCACGTCGTAGATGCCGATCTGCGCGCCGAGGTCCTGCGCGCTCCGGGCCACCCATCCCGCCGTGTCGTACTCCGACGCCGGGTTCTTGTAACTCATCACCACGTCGGGCGCCGCAAGCGACACCTTTCGTTTCAGGTCCGGATACCGGGCCATTTCGGCGTCGAAACGCTGCGCCATCGAGCGCCACAGGTCGTAATCGCCGTCGGTCGAGGCCCAGTTGCCGTCGGGTTCGTTGAAGATGATGAAATGGCGGATGCAGTCGAACCCGAGGTCGCAGACCAGAAAATTCAGGTAATCGACCGACATCTCCACCCATTGCTGCGAATCCTTCATCGCCCACGTCGGCGGATTGTATTCACCGTAGGCCACCGTGATGCCGTTGTCCTGACAATATTGCAGCAGGCGGCGGAGCGACGCGAGGTTGCGCATGCGGTCGTAACGTCCCGTCGCGGCATCGTAATAGCGGTAGGGGCTGTTGATCATGCAGCGCACATAACCCGGGCGCATGAAATCGAGGCGTTCGGAGAGCTTCGCCCAATCGGCGTCGCTCACCTCCGCGCCCCACGCTTCGGCTTCGTCGTAAGGGTCCCACTCGACGCCGTTGCCGACGTAATCCGAACTGATGACCCGGTCGGTCACTTCGACCCGGAGGGTCTGCCCCGCATCGCAGGCGGAGAACAGTACGGCCGCGGCAAGCGCGGGTGTCAGAAATCTTTTCATAATCAATCGTTTTGTTCGGTCAGTAAAATCATCGACTCTCCGGGCATATCGTACTCCGCGCCGGAGCGGAAATCAATCCGCAGGCCGGTGGCGTCGGGCAACAGCGTGTGGTCGCCCTCCGTGCGCATCAGCCCCTCGCCGTAGCGATAGCGGGTTGCCTGCCTGAACCGCTCCCAGCCCGGACACTCGATCCGCACGCGGCGCGGTTCGCGCGACACGTTCACGACGGCGACGGTGCGCCGTCCGTCTTTCACGGCGGCGACGGCCTTGACCCCGGCGGCACCCCGCACGTCGGCGGCGAAGAAGTCGCTTCCCGGCCGCAGCGTGCGGCACAGCAGCGACCAGGCATAATACCACGGGCGCACCCGTTCCTCGCCGGCTCCGAAAATCTCGTCGCCGAAGATGTTCCAGAAACCCCATATCTTGAGTTTGTCGGGCGCCTCCTTGAAGTGCATCGCATCGTCGAGCATCCACGCGATGCAGCCCGAATAGCCCGCATGAATCGTCTGGAACAACGCATCGGCCATGTCCGTGCCGTACATAGGGTCGTATACGAACATCTGCGAATCGTCCGTCGAGGCGTTCGGATGCGCTGCGGCCCGGCGCAGGTTCTCGGCCTGCAAAAGCGAATCGGCCGGCTCGACGAACTTGAAGCCGATCTCCCCCATCACGATCTTCTTCCCGGCGGGAACCTCCCTGCGGTAAGCCTCCAGGATACGGGTGTACTCCCCCGAGTTGACCGTGCATTTCGACGGATAGGTGTGGATGTCGTACAGGCCGATCCTGTCGCCCAGCTCATCGCGGCTGCGGCTCACCCACCACGCCTCTTCGGGTCCCCAGATCGCGGCGTCGGGACCGACCAGCTCCACTTTCCCGGCAAGCCCCTCGGCGTCGAGCCGCCCGCGGAAATAACTCACGGCCTTCGCCCACAGGTCGAAATCGCCGTCGGCCGCCGACCAGAAGCCGTTGGGTTCGTTGACGAGGTTGTAGTAACGGATGCAGTCATAGCCCTTTTCGCCGACCAGCCAGGCGACATAGGCCGCGGCGTGGTCCAGCAGCGTGCGGTTGACCGTTCCGGTCCGGGCGTCCATGAGCGATCCGCCCCAGTCGCCGAACATCACCGTCACGCCGCGCGACTGGCAGTAGTTGAGTATGTGCGAGAGGTGTTCGAATCCGCGCATGCGATCGAGCCGTCCGTCGCGCACGACCGAGGTCGTGTTGGTCATCACGCGGATAAAGGCCGGCCGCATGAAATCGAGCCGGGCATAGAGTTTCGCCCAGTCGGCATCGCTGATTTCGACGCGCCCCTGTCCGTAATCGAGGGCATAAGGGTCCCACTGGACCCCGTTGCCGATATAGCCGCGATTGACGATGCTGTCGGCGTCGATACGCACCACGGCGTCGCATTTCCCGGCGGATTCTCCCGCACAGGCCCCCAGCAGCGCCGCCATGCATGCGAGCAGAAGGTTTCCGAAGTTTTTCATAGGCATCGGTTATAAGTCCGCATGCAGGCCGGACCTGCATGCGGACGTTATCGGATCATTCGCCGGCTTCCGCCTGCTTGTTGAAGAGCATCACGTAGTTGCGCGGCCCGACGGCGAACCGGTCGTAATCGGTCCAGGGATAGGCCCCCTGCGTCGTCTGCCCGGGCAGAGCGAAGTCGAAGGCGATTCCGGGAACGCTGAGCGTCGAGGAGCCGTAGCTGTAATCCCCCTCCCGCAGGAGCTTCGCCGTGATGGAGACGATTCCCGAGGTGAACACCACGGTTCCGGCTTCGGCGTCATATACGTAGGCGCTTTTGCCGTGGGGCAGCAGGCCGTAATATTTGGTCAGGTCGAGAGCGCCCGTTCCCTCCTTGTTATAGTCGGCTTTGAGGATGTAATTCCAGTATCCGCCGTCCTCACCGGGCAGGTATTCGCACTCGCCCGTCTCGCGGCCGGCGTCGTCGGTGCCCGTGGCGGTCATTGCCAGGATGTTGTCGGATTCCTTCCTGATCGAATCGTCCCACACCCAGCTCTTGTCCACCGGGTTGACGAACGCGGGGTCGGCCGAACCGCCGTAGACCGTCAGACGGCCTACGGAGTAGGTTCCGGCGAGCGAGGTCTCCTCCGGATCTGGCTCCGGTTCCGGTTCGGGATCGACCGGCTCCTCGATCGTCTTCGACGCCTCGGGAACCTCGAAACCGGCCGGCTGCTTCACGATCTCGATGTAATACGTCACCGGATTGCGGGCGAAGACCCCGTAATCGTTGTAGGTGTTGTTCCAGTCCTCCGTGCCTTTCAGGTTGAATTTGAAGGCCTCGGATTCGAGCGTCAGCGGAATCGGCGGCACATTGGGCATCTGGTAGGTGCCCTTCGGCACGAGCGTGCAGGAGGTCTTGTTCCCGTCGGCATCGGTGAAGGTGATCGTCCCGTCGGAATAGTTGCGCAGCCAGGTGCTTTCGCCCTTGGGAATCTGACGGTAGAACTGCGTCAGGTCCACCGGCTTTCCGGTGTCGGGGTTCGACGCTCCGGCAAAGACGCAGTCCCAGTTTTTGGCGTCCTCGCCGGCCCAGTTCATGCAGGTTCCGGTCGTATTGCCGTCGGCGAGGATCTCTCCGAGCGTGAACACCAGATAGTTGTCCATCTCGGCGGCGGGTCCCCGGCCTTCGCCGTTCCAGCACCACGACTTGTCGGCGGGTTTGTAGAGCTTCGTACAGTCGTAAGCGGCGCCCGTGCCTCCGTAGACCCAGAGGTTGCTGATCGTATACGTCCCGGTCAGCGTCTCCGTGAACTCGGTCATTTCGAGCGTATAGGTGCGCGACTCGCCGTTGGGAGAGGTCACGACGATCTGCGGATCGCCCTTCGTGAAGTCGATCGTCCCGCCCGAGGCGACATTGGCCGTGGCCTTATAGGAGAGCGTCAGCGTTTCGACCCGGACCTTCGACATGTCCGCGACCATGTCCGACGCCAGTTGCAGCTCGATGACGCCCGTTTCGGAATCGGTCTCCGTGATGGTCGGCGTTCCGGCCTGACCCTCGAACTTGACGTCGATGATCGACCGCTCGTGGTTCCAGCCGCCGTCGGCGACATCTTCCCACGGATCGTCCTTGCAGGATGCGAAGCACAGCAGGACGAAAGCGCTCAGCAAATATTTCAGCTTGTTCATAATTCTGCGTTTTCTTAAAAGGTTAAAGATTCGGGTTCAGGTCGGACTCGACGGACGGGATCGGATAAAACACCATCTGCTCGGCGCTCAACCCCTGTCCCTTGGCTTCGGCGATGTCCGTGTGCAGGCGGTTCCAGCGGCGCAGGTCATAGCAGCGGTTCCCTTCGAAAGCCAGTTCGAAACGGCGCTCGTCCATCACGCGCTCCCGGAACGTCTCCTTGTCCAGCCCCGGCTCCAGATCGCCCAGCCCGGCGCGGTTGCGGATGAAGTTCACCAGTTCATACGCCTTGACCGTAGGTCCGGCGGCTTCGGCATAGGTCAATGCGACGTCCGAATAGCGGAGCAGGTAGGGACGCGTGGAGGTTTTGTCTCCCGAGAAATTCGGGTCGATGAATTTGCGGCAGAACGGATAGTTCAGTTTGCCGTCGGCCGTCGAAGCCACCACATTGCCCGCGGCGTCGTACACCTTGTCGACGATCAGCCAGTCGTGACGGCGGTCGCCCGAGGCGAACGCATCGTAGAACGACAGCGCGGTCCGGTACTCGCCCCAGCCGTCGTGGGTCGGGACCATCTGGTCGGAATCGCCCTGCTTGAGATAGATCGTGGCTCCCGAAACATAGGGCAGGTACATCTTCGAGATCTTCGAATACTGCCCCTCCGATTCTCCCGTGCGGTCCATCGACATGATGAAGATATGCTCGGGTCCGGCCGGCCGCTCGACGTCGTAAATATCGAGCAGGTTGTCGTCGAAACGGAAGACCGTCTGCTCGGGATTGTCGACCACCAGCCCGGCGTATTTCACCGCCTCGGCATAGTATTCGTCCACGTCGTGCGACATGGCGGCGTACTGGGGCACGCCGTGCTCCTTGGCCGATGCGATGTAGAGATAAGCCTTGGCCAGCATTCCGTAGGCCGCGGCGCGGTCCGCACGGCCCGTTTCGGGCGCCGCGAAGAACGGCAGCAGCGTACCGGCGGTCTTGAAGTCCTCGATGACGAGCTTCCACATGGCGTCGAGCGACTCGGCGGCGGGGACGGCCGTATCTTCGAGCGTCTCGACAGGCGTCGTGTGGACGGGCACGCAGCCGAAGTTGCGCGCGAGGTTGAAATACGAATAGGCGCGCATGAAATAGGCCTCGCCGAGGAAGCGGTTCCTGCGGCCCTCGTCGATGTTCATCCCCGGCACCTTCTTGATCACGGCGTTGGCACGGTTGATCGTGATGTAGGAGTACTTGTAGAAATTGCCGAGCGTGGTGTTGGTCTTGAAATTGTTGATCTTCCATCCGTCCAGCTCCTTGTTGGCCGCCGCGGCGTCGCCTTTCGGCTCCATGTCGTCGGTGTTCATGTCGCCCAGGAAGACGATCGAACGCGAATATTCGATGTAATTGATCGCGTCGTAGATATAGTCCACGGCCGACTCGGCGTCCGCCTCCGTCTTGTAGAAGTTGTCCTCGGAGTAGAAGCCGTAGGGATACTCGTCCAGATTGCAGGCCGCCAGGAGAGAGGCTCCCCCGAACGCAAGTATAAGGTGTTTGATTTTCATGGTTGGCAATGTTTAGAAGGTGAAGTCGGCTCCGAACGTCCATTTGCGCAGGCGCGGATAGCCGCCCGAATAGATACCCGTCATCCCCACTTCGGGATCGTAGCCCTCGAAGCCGGTGAAGGTATAGAGATTGTCGGCACTGACGTAGAGGCGTATCTTGCGTGCCGCATCCTTCTTCGAGAAGGGGATCGAATATCCCAGCGTCATGGTCTGGATGCGCACGAACGAACCGTCCTCGACCCACCAGTCGGAGAGCTTGGTCTGGCGGTTGGCGTTCAGCCGCGGGTAGGAATTGATCGGGTTGTCGGCCGTCCAGCGCATCGGCATGTTGCTCGGCTGGTCGAAACGCTTGGTGTTCAGCACGTCGTTGCCGAAGACGCCGTTGAAGAAGATGCTGAAGTCGAAACGACGCCACGAAACGTCGATGCCCAGCGAGGCCATCCAGTCGGGATTCGGGTCGCCGATGATGCACATGTCGTTCTCGTCGACGGTCTCCAATCCGTCGCCATTGTAAATATCCACATACTTGAACTCACCCGGCTGGGCGTCGTCGCCCGAAAGGCCGGCGCTCAGGCCCTCGGCCAGCGACTGCACGATGCCGTCGGTCTTGTAGCCGTAGAACACGTACATCGGCTGCCCTACGGCGAGGATATTCGTATAGGCGCGGAACTGTTCGCTCTGGTTGCCGTAATATTCATACTGCATGCCGGTCCGCAGGTCGGTTTTCAGACCGGTCTGCACGGCGTTTCCGAGGCTGAGCACCTTGTTGCGGTTGCGCGAGAAGACGAAGGTGCCGCCCACGCGCCAGTCGCGGTTCTGGAACGCCACGCCGTCGATCGTCAGTTCGATGCCGCGGTTGCGGATCTCGCCGTCGTTGACCCACATCTTGTCGTAACCCGACGAAGGCGCGATGTTGCGCTCGCGCAGCAGGTCCGAGGTGCGCTTGTCATACCAGTCGAAAGTCACGTTCAGCCGGTTGCCGAAGAACGACATGTCCAGTCCGAGGTCTACCTGCGCGGTGGTCTCCCATTTCAGCCCCTTGTTCGGAATGCCGCTCCAAAGCGCATAGATGCCGTCCTGCCCCGTGGTGCCCGACTGATAGCCGGGTCCGATGGCCGTCACCCACTTGCCTCCGTTGAAATATTTGTGCTGTCCGTAGCGGCTCAACGTCTGGTAGGCCGAAATGCCCTGGTTACCCGAAATACCGTAGGAGGCGCGGATCTTCAGCACGTCGAAAACGTTCAGGTTCCGGATGAAGCGCTCCTCGTGCATCTTCCAGCTGAACGCCCCCGAGGGGAAGAAGGCCCACTTGTTGTTGGAGCCGAATTTCGAAGAACCGTCGGCGCGGGCCGTGAAGGTGAAGAGAAACCGGTTGTCGAAGGTGTAGTTGATACGCGTGAGGGCCGACACCAGCTCGGTCTTGTAGAAACTGTTGCCGATCGAATAGGTCTCCGAATCGCCCGCAGCGAGGTTCTCGTTGCCCAGCGATTCGTTGATGAAGCCCTTGGCCGCCAGCGAGGAACTGCGCGACTGGTAGTTCTCGTAAGAGTAACCGCCCATCACCGTCAGCCGGTGCTTTTCAGCGAAGGTCCGATCGAACGTGGCGTAAGCCTCGAAAACGATGTTGTCGTCCTTCCAGTTGTCGATCGACCCGTAACCGTCGTTGAACACGCCCCTCTCGGAATACTTCTTCGGGAAATATTTGTCGGTGATCTGTTCGCCGTGCTTGTAGTTGAACTGCGCCATGACGTTCAGGCAGGGAAGCACCTCCCAGTTCACCGAAGCGAACGAAATGATGTCGAGGCCCTTCGAATCGTTCTTCTGCAAATCGGTCAGGGCCAGCGGATGCGAATAGTCCTGCGCGCCGTACAGCCAGTAATCGCCGTTGTCGTCGTAGACCGGGAAGATCGGGTTGCGCCAGTAGGCCAGTCCGCCGTTGTTGTGACGCTTGTTGCTGGTGATGTTGGCGCTGGCCTTCATGCGCAGGTTGTCCAGCAGTTTGTGCTCGACCGAGAAATTACCGCCGTATTTGCGGTAGGTGTCCTCGATGTACATGCCGTTGTCGAGGTAATAGTTGGCGCTGGCCTGGAACATCGTGCGGTCGTTGCTGCTCTGCACCTGCACGGTGGTGTTGTTCGACACGGGGGTGGAGCGGAACACCAGGTCGTCCCAGCGCGTGTTGGTCGTCCAGGTCGTCTGCAACTCCGCAATCGAGGGATAATAGACGCCGTTGGCATTGGTCGCTCCGATGTAGGTCGGCGTCAGTCCGGCGTTGATGCTGCTTTCGTTCGAGAGCATCGCCATCAGCACGGGATCGCGCCAGAGGTTCAGCTCGGAGCTGAATCCCGAAACGGTCGTCTGCTGGCGCAGCGTGATGCGCGTCACGTTCTCCTGCGCCTTGCGCGTGGTGATGAGGATCACGCCGTTGGCGCCGCGCGAACCGTAGATGGCCGATGCCGAGGCATCCTTGAGCACCTCCATCGAAACGATGTCCTGCGGGTTGATTTGTTTCAGGTCGCCGGCATCGCCCCAGGGGAATCCGTCGATGACCACCAGCGGAGCGTTCGAACCGTTGAGCGACGAGTTGCCGCGGATGCGGACCGTCGACGAGGCGCCGGGGTCCTGCGAGGAGTTGACCACCTGCACGCCGGCCACGCGGCCCTGCAACAGCCCGTCGATCGAGTTGGCCGGGATGTCGGTGAGTTTCTCGGCCTTGACCGAGGCCACGGAACCCGTCAGGTCGCTCTTCTTGACCTGTCCGTAACCCACGACCACCACTTCGTCCACGGCCGTGGCCTCCTCGACCAGCACGATGTTGAAAGAGGTGCGGCCGCCGACCTCCACCGTCTGCGTTTTATAGCCGATGAAATTGACGGCAAGGCGGGCGTCCGAAGCCACTCCGGTCAATGAAAAGGCTCCGTCGGCCCCGGTTGTGGTTCCTTTCGTCGTGCCGACGACGACAACCGACGCGCCCGTTACGGCGGCGCCGTTCTGATCCACGACCTTGCCCGTCACGGTCATGCTCCGTGATGCGGACTGGGCGCGGACGTCTCCCGTCCCCCACAGGCAGACCGCCAGCAGGGAGAGAACGATCAGGTAAAATTTCATTTTCATAAGTTTTAGATTAGAGTAGTTTATTGATACGGTCCGGGGCGGTTCCGGGAACTGCACCGGACACTGCAAAGTAACATGCTGCTACGGAAGAACTGTTTTAGAAAATCGCTGATTGATTATACTTTTATGAAAACAAAGCGCAAAAGGGCTATTCGCAGCGGCATTTCTCCGTCAAATAATTTAATAATTCCTCCAGCCGGCAGGTCGCAACGCCTACATATTTGTCCGCTCCGCCGTAATAGACGTACAGCACGCCGTCGACGACCACATTGCCGGTCGGGAAGACGCAATGGCTGTAAAAACCTTCGGTTTCATAGAAAAATTCGGGTTCGAGGATCGGTTCCGGCGTCCGGGCCAGCACCCGCAGCGGATTCTCCCGGTCGAGCAGTAGCGCCCCGACGCGGTATTCGGCCGTGCCTCCGTCGGCTACCCCGTGGTAGAGCGTCAGCCACCCCGCCTCGGTCAGGATCGGCGGCGTGCTTCCGCCGATCTTCTCCTCCCAGGTTCCTTCGCGGCCGGCGATAAGCAGATGGCTGGGCTTGTCCTCCCATGCCAGCAGGTCGTCGGAGAACTTCAGCCAGATCGAAGGGTATTTCACCCCGTAACGTTCGCCCACGAACTGTTTGGGACGGTGCATCATGGCGAACTTCCCGCCGATTTTCTCCGGGAAAAGGATCACGTCCCGATCGTCGAGCACGGGCGACGTAAGCCGCCCCAGCCGGCGGAAATTCCGGAAGTCGGACGTCACGGCAAGCCCCGTATTTCCCAGGTTCTGCGCCATGGCGGCCGGCGCATAAGCTCCGCATCGGGGCAGACGCACCACGTCGTGCGCGAAAGTCCAGTACTGCCCGGGGGCATGGGCGCGGTAGGCGTAGGTAATGTAAAACTCGTTGTCGAACTTCACGATGCGCGGATCTTCGACGCACCCTCCGTCGGGACCGTCCGCGCTGGGACCGAATACCGGCGAATCGCCGACACGGCGGAAGTCGAAGCCGTTCTCGCTGACGGCCAGCCCCAAACGGATGACATGTTCCTTGTCGTCGCCGGCGGCGCGGTAGAGCATGTAAAACCGGCCGTCGTCGTAGATGACCCCCGGGTTGCAGGTTACGAGATTCTCCCAGGCATTGGCCGGATTGGGAGCGATGATCGGATTTTTTTCGTATTTCTTCAGTTTCATATCAACGGAATATTATGAGAATAAGCATACACAGAACCAGCAGCACTCCGCCCCATACGCGGTAGTTGCGCCACCAGGAAACCTCCGCGAGCGAGCGGGTTTCAGCCCGGAAATCCGCCGCCGAAAAGGTCGTATCGATCAGTTTGTCGGGCCGGGGCGCGGGAGCCGTACGGCTTACGGCCCAGATCACCGACAGGCTGAAGACCAGCAGGAATGGCACGATCAGCAGAAAGTGCATCCCGCCGAAGATCTCCGTGCGCCAGAGGAGCATCGCCGCCGCGACGACCAGTCCGGCGATCAGCCCCGCAAAGGCTCCCCGCCCGTTGGCGCGGCGCGAGAAAACGCCCATCAGGAAAGCCGCCACGACGGGAGGCGCAATGTAGGAGAGCATCTCCTGGTAATATTTGAGCAGCGAACCGAAACGTCCGATCTGCGGAGCCCAGAGGGCGGCGATCACGATGATGACCAGCGAAGCCAGCTTGCCGACGCGCACCAGCTTGCGTTCGTCGGCCCGCTTGTCGATCTTGGCGTAGAAATCCATCGTGAAGAGCGTCGACGTGGAGTTCAGAATGGCGCTCAGCGTCGACGTCAGCGCGGCGAGCAGCGCCGAAAGCATGATCCCCAGTAACCCCGTGGGCAGCAGGCGCAGCACCATCGTCGGATAGATCATGTCGGGTTTCTCGATGCCCGGGAAGAGATGGCGGGCGATAACGCCCGGAAAGACGATGATGAACAGGGTGGCCAGCGTCAGCGCTCCGGCGAACATCACCCCTTTGCGGCCCTCGTCGACGCTCCGCGCGCTCAACACGCGCTGTACGAGCGTCTGGTTGTTGGCCCAGAAATAGATGCCCAGCACCGGCATGCCGACGATCAGCCCCAGCCAGGGCGTGGCCGTATCGGTCAGCGGGCGAATCAGTCTGACGCTCATGTCGCCGCTTTCGAACAGTGACGCGAGGTAGTCGAACCCGCCGTTGGCGAAGCAGGCTCCCGTCAGGATCACCGACCCGACGATCAGAATCACCGCCTGGATCAGCTCGGCGTTGATCGCCGACGAAAGACCGCCCGGAATGGTGTACGAAGCCGCCAGCACGGCGAAGATGATGATGATGAGCTGCAAGTCCGCCTCCGGGAACAACAACTTGATGATCAGCGCGGCGGCATACAGCGCCCCGGCCGCATCGAGAAAGATGTTGCCCACGATGCAGATTCCGGAAAAGTAGTAGCGCGACCGCTTGTCGAAGCGTCGTTCGAGAAACTCGGGAATCGTGAATATCCCCGAACGGATGTAGAGCGGCAGCAGGAACGTGGCGAAAAACACCATCACCGCGACACCTGTGAGGTTGTAGTTGAACACGGCCACTCCGGTGTGGTAGGCGTCGCCCGACTGGCCGATGAGCGTCGTGCTGGAGATGCTCGCGGCGAAAAGCGACAGACCCACGATCCACCACGGCATCGTGCGGCCGGCCAGAAAATAGGACCCGGCGTCGGAACTCTTGCCGTTGCGCAATCCCCACCATATTATAAATATAAGGTAAAGGACGATAATCGCGCAGTCGACAAAATTAATCGCAATCGAATTCATGTAAGTCGTTTTAGGATTTTTTTACTAATGCAAAGATATGTACCCGAAAATTTACCGGATTGTATAAGTCGGTTAAACAAGTATACTTTTTTGAATTATTCATGGAGCTTTCTGAATTATTCCTATTTTTGTACCGGACCTGAAACCCTTACCGGACATGAAAGAGATACAGCAGGAGATCACCCCGATCACGAACGAGGACCTTTTCATCATCCTCAACCACCCCAACGCGCATTTCGACTATCCGATCCACTGCCATCCGGAATATGAGATCAATCTGGTGATGAACACCCGGGGATCGCGCATCGTGGGCGATTCCACCGAGGATTTCGGCCCGCTGGACCTGGTGATGACCGGTCCCTATGTGCCGCACGTGTGGAAATCGCCCCTGAAAACCAACCACGTCATCACCATCCAGTTCTCGGGCGACCTGATCGACTTCCCGATCGTCAACAAACGCCTGTTTCTTCCCATCCGGCAACTGCTGCTCGACTCCCGGCAGGGGCTTTCGTTCACAGGTCCCGAACAGTTGAGCGTCCGGGACCGGATTCTTGAACTCACGCGCATGCAGGGATTTCAGTCGGCGACCGCTTTTCTGGACATTCTCAACGCGCTGGCCACGGCCAACCGCAAGGTGCTTATGAGCAATCTCTGCGACTCGAAGAACATTGTCCACACCTCCAAATCGCGCCGCATCGCCAAAGTCTGCGACTACATCGAGAAAAACCTCTGCCAGAACATCCGGCTCACCGACGTGGCCGGGTTGGTCAACATGTCGGAATCGGCCTTTTCGCACTTTTTCAAGAAGCGCACGAACATCTCCTACATCACCTTCGTCAACAACATGCGCATCTCCAAGGCCTGCCAGTTGCTTGCCAACACGACGCTCAGCGCCTCGGAGATCTGCTACGCCTGCGGCTTCAACAACAAGTCGAATTTCATCCGCATCTTCACCAAAAAGAAAAACATGACCCCGATCGAATACCGCGAATACATCTCCCAGATGCTCATCAAATACTGATCTACCCTTCATCTTATGAAAAACTTCAAACCAATCCTTACCGCTATGTCCCTCTGCATGGCCCTCGCCGCTGCCGCAGCCCCCGTCCGTCAACACCTGCACGACGACTGGCAGTTCCGTCAGGCGCGGCTCAACAACTGGTATCCGGCCACGGTCCCCGGCACGGTGCACACCGACCTGATGGCCAACCGGATCATCGAAGACCCCTATTTCCGCCTCAACGAGCGCGGCGTACAGTGGGTCGACAAGGAAGACTGGATCTACGAAACGCATTTCGAGGCCGACGCCGGCCTGCTCGCCCGCGAGCGGATCGAACTGGTCTTCGAAGGGCTCGACACCTATGCCGACGTCTACCTCAACGACGAGAAGGTGCTCGCCGCCGACAACATGTTCCGCCGCTGGCGCACGGAGGTCAAACGGCTGCTCCGTCCGGGCGAAAACACCCTGAAAGTCTATTTCCACTCGCCGATCAAGGTCGACCTGCCCAAATACGACTCGCTGCCCTACCGTTACGAGGCCGTCAACGATCAGTCGGCCAACGGCGGGCTTTTCGACAAACGCGTCAGCGTCTTCGCCCGCAAGGCGGGTTACCACTACGGCTGGGACTGGGGTCCGCGCCTGGTGACCTCGGGCATCTGGCGTCCGGTCTATCTGGAGGGCTGGAGCGGCGCCCGCATCAGCGATGTCTTCTACCGCCAGCAGGAGGTTACGGCCAGGCGCGCCCGGGTCGAGGTCGAGGTGGAAATCGCCTCCGCCCGTGACCTGGCGGAAGCCGTAGTCACCGTTGCATCCCCCGGCGAAGGCATCGAAGCCTCGGTCACGGCGCCGCTGCGCTCCGGAATCAACAAGGTAACCGTCCCGCTCGACATTGCCTCTCCGAAACTCTGGTGGACCCGCGAACTGGGCGAACCCCATCTCTACGAATTCCGGGCTTCGGTCGCGGCGGGCGACGCCTCCGACAGCCGGACCACCCGCATCGGGCTGCGCTCGCTGCGCCTCGTGCGCGACAAGGTCGCCGACGGCACGACCTTCTACTTCGAACTCAACGGCGAGCCGCTCTTCGCCAAAGGAGCCAACTACATCCCCTGCGACGTCTTCCTGCCGCGCGTCACGCGCGCCGTCTACGAGAAGACGATCGACGACGCCGCGGCCGTGAACATGAACATGCTGCGCGTATGGGGCGGAGGCGTCTATGAAGACGATGTTTTCTACGAACTGTGCGATGAACGGGGTATCCTCGTATGGCAGGATTTCATGTTCGCATGCAGCGTCTATCCCGCCGAGGGGGCATGGCTCGAAAACGTCCGGCTCGAAGCCGAAGACAACATCCGCCGTCTGCGCAACCACCCCTCGATCGCCGTATGGTGCGGCAACAACGAGTGCAACGAAGCGTGGTTCGGCTGGGGATGGAACACCCGGTACGCCGAACAGGGGCATCCCGAATGGGACCGGATCATCGGCGACCAGCTCCGCCGCCAATACTACGAAGTGCTGCCCGAAGCCGTCGCCGCCTGCTCGCCCGGCACGCCTTACCACCCCTCGTCGCCCTGGTCGCGTCACGAAGGCACGAGCGAAAACAGCGAAGGCGATACGCATTTCTGGAAAGTGTGGCACAGCCGCGCATCGATCGCCGACTACAACGCCACGCGCAGCCGCTTCTTCAGCGAATACGGCTTCCAGTCGTTCCCCGAATACGCCTCCGTCCTGCGTTTCGCCCCCGAAGAGCGCGACTGGGACATCGAATCGGAGGTGATGATGGCCCATCAGCGCGGCGGCGATTTCGCCAACATGCGCATCCGCCAATACCTCGAAGACGAATACTGGCCCGCACGCGATTTCCGCACGTTCCTTTACATGAGCCACGTTTTGCAGGGCGACGCCATCAAGACCGCCATCGAGGCGCACCGGCGCGACAAACCCTACTGCTGGGGATCGCTCTTCTGGCAGCACAACGACTGCTGGCCCGTGGCTTCGTGGGCCAGCCGCGACTGGTACGGCCGCTGGAAGGCGCAACATTATTTCGCCCGCCCGGCCTTCGACGACATCCTCGTATCGCCCCTTGCCGAGGGAAACACGCTGAACGTCCGCCTTGTGTCGGACCGCCGCAAAACGGTCCGGGGGAAACTCCGGATAACGGTCATGGACATGGACGGCGCCCTCCTCTCGGAAAACACCCGCAGCCTAACCGTCGCACCCAATGCCAGTCGGAACGTCTATTCGGCCGACATTTCCGGACTCTTGCACGGTTGCGCCCGCAATCGGGCGATCGTCGTCGCGGAATTCACGACCGACGGACGCCGCTACGCCAACATCGGATATTTCGTCTCTCAAAAAGAGCTTGAGCTGCCCGAAGCCGACATCCGATGGAGCGTCGGACCTGCGGCGGACGGTTATGAAATTACGCTCTCGAGCGACCGTTTCGTCCGCGCCGTCTGGCTCGCTCTCGACGGCAACGAACATTTCGAGGACAACTATTTCGACCTCGTACCGGGCGTCAGCAAAACGGTGCGGGTCGCAACGACGCTGTCCCGGTCCGAATTCGACCGGCTGCTGCGCATCACCCATCTGCAACAAACCCGATAAACCGACCATACGATTATGAAACGCACATTGCGCCTTTTGCTGACCGTAGGGCTGTCGCTCGTCTGCGTCAGCCTGTTCGCCCAAAAGTTCCCCAACTACCCCATCCCGCAGCAGCCCGACACGCTGCGCATTCTCGGCATCGGCAACAGCTTCACCGACGACGGCATGATGTATCTGCCCGAACTGCTGGAGGCTGCCGGCATCCGGAACGTCGTGCTGGGGCGTCTCTACATAGCAGGGTGTTCGCTCGAACGCCATTGCCGGGAATATGCCGGCAACGCCCCTGCGTATATCTATTACAAGTCGACGTCCAACCGCTGGGAGACCGTTTCGAAGAAAGCGACCCTGTTGGACGGAATCGCCGACGAACGGTGGGACGTCGTGGTACTGCAACAGGCGTCGGGCAAATCGGGCATCTATCCGACCTATCAGCCCTGGTTCGGCCGGCTGGTCGAGATCGTGCGATGGTGTTGCCCCAATGCCGGAGCCTGCATCGCCTGGCAACAGACATGGGCCTATGCCCGCAATTCGCAGCACCGGGATTTCGGACGATACGAGAAGAACCAGCAACTGATGTACCGGGGAATCGTCTCTTCGGTCGAACAACTCATGCGGGAGACCTCCGTCGAAGTGGTCGTCCCGTCGGGCACGGCGATTCAGGACCTGCGCAACACGGCGCTGTGCGACTCGCTGGACCTGACGCGCGACGGATACCACCTGAATCCCGGGACCGGACGTTACACTGCGGCCTGCGCATGGTTCCAGACGCTCGTGGCCCCGGCCTTCGGGACGAACGTCGCCGGGAACGGCTGCCGTCTGGCGGGAACCCCTCACGAGCTGACGCCGCAGGAGGCCGAAGCCTGTCAGGAGGCGGCCCGCAGAGCCTGCGTCCGGCGGTTCTCCGTTTGGACGGAACCTGTCGCCGGCGAGGGCGGGACGGCAGTCCGGTAGCGGTCGGGCTTGGTCGGGGCATCCCGCCATGCAGATATAGGTATCCTGCCATTCACCGGAGCATTCCCGTTATCTGCCGGATGTGGGTTCGAAGCTCGCCCTGCCCCCTCCCTACCACCACCAACGAAAAAAGAGGTCTGCAAGGACCTCTTCGAGCGGAAAACGGGATTCGAACCCGCGACCCTCAGCTTGGGAAGCTGATGCTCTACCGACTGAGCTATTTCCGCATTACGGAGTACAAAGTTACTCCGTTTTTTTTATTTGTCAAGTTTTCGGCGGCTGAAAAATGCGCCTACCCCACGATTTTTTTCAGCGACGCGAGGTTTTCGGGATTTTTCAGGTTGCGGCCCTCGGCCGAATAGAGGTAGTCGAGCCGGTTTCGGAAATGCTCCTCGACCTTCCCGCGCACGACCTTCATCGTGCTGTTCACCAAACCGTTCTGCTCCGTGAAAGCCTCGTCGACAATGGCCAGTCCCGCAGGCAGCCACCGTTCCGGAAACTCCCCGGCATAGGTTCCTCCGGCGCGGTAACGGTCGATCTCGGCGCCGAGAATCTCCGCTGCGACGTTCGCGCGCTCCGCTTCGGGCGTCCTGCGGGCCTCCAGCTCGCGGCGCAGCGCCTCGCGGTTGGGAACCACGATCGCCCCCGTAAACGGGCTTTGGTTGTTGTGCACGATGATCTGGTCGATGTAGGGCGACTTGTCCACGATCGCCTCCTCCATTCCTTCGGGGCTGTATTTTTCGCCGTCCGAAGCGATCAGCAGGCTCTTGAAACGTCCCAGCACATAGAGGAAATCATCCTCCGAGACGTAACCCATGTCGCCCGTGTGGAGCCACCCGTCGCGCACGGTTTCGGCCGTGGCCCCGGGATTCTTCCAGTAGCCGGCCATGACGTTCTCGCCGCGGACGACGATTTCGCCCTTCTGCCCGCGGGGAACCTCGCGACCCTCCTCGTCGAGGATCTTCAGGTCCAGCGGAATGAGTATCTTGCCCGACGATCCGAACCGGTGCCAGTGATGTTTGGGCGAGTTGGTCGAAATCACGGGCGTCGCCTCCGAAAGTCCGTATCCCTGGAACATCGGGATTCCGATGGCGTAGAAAAACCGCTGCAACTCCGCGTCGAGCAGCGCACCGCCTCCGACGAAGAATTCGAGATGGCCTCCGAACGCCTGCCGCACCTTGCGGAACAGCAGCGCGTCGAAAATCCCGACGACGGGGGCCAGCACGATGCGCCATCCGCTGCCCCTGCCATACCCGTCGCTGTTGTATGCGTATGCCGTGCGGAGCGCGAGGTTGAAAAGCGCCTCGGTGAATCTCCCCTTGGCCCGTATGGAGCTTTCGATGTTTTTCCGGAAGTTCTTGGCCAGCGCCGGGACCGACAGCAGGAAGTGCGGCTGCACCTCGCGGATGTTCTGCGGGATGTTCTTGAGCGTCTCCATCGGCGTCGCTCCGATCTGCACCGTGGCCACCGAGGCTCCGCAGGCGATCATGATGTAGAAACCCACGACGTGGGCGAAACAGTGGTCGAGCGGCAGGATGATCAGCGTGCGGAAATGCGGCGGAATGTCGACCCGCGACAACGCCTGCTCGACGTTGGCCGTGTAGTTGCGGTGGGTCAGGATCACGCCTTTGGGGTCCGACGTCGTGCCCGAGGTGTAGGTGATCGTGGCGTAATCGTCATTCCGGATCGCCTGTCCGATCTCCATGAACTCCTCCTTGTTCTTGGCGAGGTATTCGCGGCCCAGACGCTTGAGCGTCCCGTAGGCCGTCTCCCCGGATTCCAGCGGAATGTGTCCGAGGACGATCACCTGCTCCAGCTGCGGCAGTCCGGCGCGGATGCGGCGGATCTTGGGCAGCTGGTGTTTCGACACGAAAACGGCCTTGACCTCGGCGTGCCGCATGCGGAAGAGGAGGTCGTTCGACTCTTCGAGTTTCACCGACAGGGGCACGCTGACCGCCCCGGCGTAGAACAGCCCCAGTTCGGAAATGATCCATGCGTTGCTGCCTTCGGCCAGTATCGCCACCTTGTCTCCGGGGCGGATGCCGAGCGCGGCGAGTCCGGCTCCGGCTTCGAGCGCCTGCTCGCGGGTCTCGGCATAGGTCGTAGGCTCGAATTTGTGATGGCGTTTTTCGAGCAGGAAGGTCTTGGCCCCGTATTTCCGCACGGAGGCCTCGAAGAGGTCGATGATGGTCTTTTTCATGGTTCTTAATCCATTTTCAGCACGGCGAGGAATGCCGACTGGGGAACTTCGACGTTACCGATCTGGCGCATGCGCTTCTTGCCCTTCTTCTGTTTTTCGAGCAGCTTGCGCTTACGCGAAATATCTCCGCCGTAGCACTTCGCCGTCACGTCCTTGCGCACGGCCTTGACCGTTTCGCGTGCGATGATCTTGGCGCCGACGGCGGCCTGTATGGCGATGTCGAACTGCTGGCGGGGGATCAGCTCCTTGAGCTTTTCGCACATCTTGCGTCCGAAATCGTAGGCGTGGTCCGTGTAGGTGAGCGACGAGAGGGCGTCGACCGGCTCCCCGTTGAGCAGGATGTCGAGCTTGACGAGTTTCGAGGGCTGGAATCCCGTGCGGTGGTAGTCGAACGAGGCGTATCCTTTCGAGATGCTCTTGAGCTTGTCGTAGAAGTCGAAGACGATCTCCGAGAGGGGCATGTCGAAATTGACCTCCACGCGGTCCTGCGTGATGAATGTCTGGTTCTTCATCACCCCGCGCTTGTCGATGCAGAGTTTGATGACGTTGCCCAGAAACTCCGACTTGGTGATGATCTGCGCGAGGATGTAGGGTTCCTCGATCTTGTCGATCTTCGTCACCTCGGGCAGTCCCGAGGGGTTGTGCACCTCGACCACGTCGCCCTGCGTCGTGGTGATGCGGTACGACACGTTGGGCACGGTCGTGATGACGTCCATGTCGAATTCGCGGTACAGCCGCTCCTGAATGATCTCCATGTGCAGCAGCCCGAGGAATCCGCAGCGGAACCCGAATCCGAGCGCCAGCGAGCTTTCCGGCTCGAACGTGAGCGAAGCGTCGTTGAGCTGCAATTTTTCGAGCGACGCGCGCAGGTCCTCGTACTGGTCGGCCTCCACCGGGTAGACGCCCGCGAAGACCATCGGCTTCACGTCCTCGAATCCGGCGATGGCCTCTTTGGCGGGGTTGGTCACCGAGGTGATCGTGTCGCCGACCTTCACGTCCGACGAGGTCTTGATCCCCGAGCAAATATACCCCACGTCCCCGGCCCTGATCTCCTGCCGGGGCTGCATCTTGAGTTTCAGCACGCCTATTTCGTCGGCGTCGTACTCGCTGCCCGTGTTGAAGAACTTCACGTGGTCGCCCTTGCGCAGCGTGCCGTTGAAGACGCGGAAATAGGCGATGATCCCGCGGAAGGGGTTGAACACCGAGTCGAAGATCAGCGCCTGCAACGGCGCGCCCTCGTCGCCCGTGGGAGCGGGAATGCGGTTTACGATCGCTTCCAACACCTCTTCGACGCCCAGTCCCGTCTTGCCCGATGCCAGCAGAATATCCTCCTCCCGGCATCCTATGAGGTCGATCACCTGATCCTTCACCTCGTCGATCATCGCCGAATCCATGTCGATCTTGTTCAGCACGGGGATGATCTCCAGGTCGTGCCCCACGGCGAGGTAGAGGTTCGAAATCGTCTGCGCCTGAATGCCCTGCGTGGCGTCGACCACCAGCAGCGCCCCTTCGCACGAGGCGATTGCGCGCGACACTTCGTACGAGAAGTCGACGTGTCCCGGGGTGTCGATCAGGTTGAGCGTGTACCGCTGTCCGTCGCGGGCCGTGTACTCCATCTGGATGGCGTGGCTCTTGATGGTGATTCCCTTTTCGCGTTCGAGGTCCATGTCGTCGAGCACCTGCGACTGCATTTCGCGCTGGTTGAGCGTGTTGGTCTTCTCCAGCAGACGGTCTGCGAGTGTCGATTTGCCGTGGTCGATGTGGGCTATGATGCAGAAATTTCGGATGTTTTTCATATATAAGGGTAAAATCTTCGGCAAATATACATAAATTTTTGAATATATCGGAGGGCTTCCGTTTGCCGGAATGGCACAAATTGCTTATATTTGCGACTTCAACAAGTTAGGTTAAAGATGTTAAGCAGACAAATCGCATCCAAACTCCGGGGCTATGAGACCCCGTTCTACCTCTATGACATGGCGCTGTTGCGCCAGACCCTCGAAAGCGTCGTCTACGAGTCGAAGAAATACGGCTACAAGGTCCACTACGCCATCAAGGCCAACTACGACGACCATCTGCTGGCGGTCATCCGCGAATACGGGCTGGGCATCGACTGCGCCTCGGGCAACGAGCTGCGCAAGGCCGTCGAGGCCGGATTCGACCCCAAGGGCATCGTCTATGCGGGCGTGGGCAAACGCGACAAGGAGCTGAAATACGCCATCGAGCAGAACATTCTGGCCATCAACTGCGAGTCGATTCAGGAACTGGAGCTGGTCGATGCCCTTTCGGCCGAGGCGGGCAAGGTGACCGACATCGCGCTGCGCATCAACCCCGACATCGACCCCAAGACCAACCACTGCATCGACACGGGCCAGGCGGACAGCAAGTTCGGCATCTCCTACGAGGAAGTGCTTGAGCACGCCGCGGAGATCCGGTCGCTCAAAAACGTCAACATCATCGGACTGCACCTGCACATCGGATCGCAGATCCGCGAGCTGCATGTCTTCGAGAACATGTGCAACAAGGTCAACGTCATCGTCGAGAACCTCGAAAAACTGGGCTGCAAGTTCCGTTTCGTCGACGTGGGCGGCGGTCTGGGCGTCAACTACGACGTTCCCGAGAACGAGCCGATCCCCAACTTCGCGTCGCTGTTCTCGATCGTCCACAACCACCTGCGCATCGGCGACCGCGAGGTGCACTTCGAGTTCGGGCGTTCGATCGTCGCCGAATGCGGCGAGCTGATCACGACGGTGCTGTTCAACAAGACCACCGCCACGGGCCGCAAGCTGGTGATCGTCGACGCTTCGATGACCGAGCTGGTCCGCCCGGCGATGTACGGTTCGTACCACAACATCGAGAACATCACGGCCAAGGACGACGAGGTGCGCGAGAAATACACGGTTGTCGGCACGGCCTGCGAATCGACGGACGTTTTCGACGAGAACGTCACCCTGCGCCGCACGCACCGGGGCGACCTGCTGACCATCAAGTCGGCCGGGGCCTACGGCATGTCGATGGCTTCGCGCTACAACCTCCACGATCTTCCCGGCGCCGTTTACAGCGACGAAATCAAATAGATAAAGGCGGCTCCGGCCGCCTTTCCTCATCGCTATGTGGCTCACTTTGGCATTCACCTCGGCGGCGCTGCTCGGCTTCTACGATGCGGCCAAGAAAAAGGCCCTCACCGGCAACGCCGTGCTGCCCGTGCTGTTGCTCAACACGCTCTTTTCGACGCTGTTCTTCCTGCCCGCGATCCTCTCGGCGGAGTTCGGCCTCGGATGGTTCGACCATACCCTGCTGGCGACGGCTCCCGGCACATGGGAGGCCCACGCCCTGGTCGTTCTGAAATCGGCCATCGTGCTCACTTCGTGGATTTTCGGTTACTTCGGCATGAAGCACCTCCCGATCACCATCGTCGGGCCGATCAACGCCACGCGCCCCGTTATGGTGCTCGTCGGGGCATTCGTGATCTTCGGCGAGCGTCTCAACGCCTACCAGTGGACCGGCGTTGCGCTGGCCCTCGTGTCGCTCTTCCTGCTGAGCCGTTCGAGCCGCCGCGAAGGGGTCGTCTTCACCCATAACCTCTGGATTCTGTTCATCGCCCTGGCGGCCGTGACGGGCGCCGTCAGCGGGCTGTACGACAAATATATCATGGCGCGCCTCGACCCGGTTTTCGTGCAGAGCTGGTATAACCTCTACCAGCTCGGGATGATGTCCGTCGTGGTCGGCATCCTCTGGTGGCCCCGGCGGCACGCCACCACCCCGTTTCATTGGAGCTGGGCCATTCCGCTGATCTCGGTGTTCCTTTCGCTGGCCGACTTCGCCTACCTGTTCGCCCTGCGCGATCCGGACGCCATGATCTCCGTGGTCTCGATGGTCCGCCGCGGCTCGGTCGTGGTGTCGTTTCTCTGCGGCGCGGTGCTGTTCCGCGAGCGCAACCTGCGCTCGAAGGCCGTCGACCTGGCCTTTATCCTCGTCGGCATGTTCTTCCTCTGGCTCGGTTCCCGCCCCGCTTAAGAAGCGGGTTTTAGGGGGCGATGGAATGTCTCTCTGGTCTCCCGCCCCGTTCTGCGCCGCCCGCTTAAGAAGCGGGTTTTAGGGGGCGATGGAATGTCCCTCTGGTCTCCCGCCCCGTTCTGCACCTCCGGTGCAAAACAAAAAGCGAGACCCGAAAGTCTCGCTTCTCCTATTTTGAGCGCAGCTTCAGATAAGATGCTCCAACTGGTTGATCGTCTTGCGGATCTCCTCATCGCTCGGCGAGAAGTCCTTCAATGCTCCGGCCAGATACTGCTCGTAGGCGTAGAGGTCGATCACGCCGTTGCCCGAGAGGTTGAACAGGATGGTTTTCGACACGCCTTCCTCCTTGGCTTTCAGCGCTTCGCGGATCGTCGCGGCGATGGCGTGCGTCGACTCCGGAGCCGGGATGATGCCCTCGGTCTGGGCGAACAGAACGCCTGCGGCGAGGGTCTCGACCTGCGGCATCGACTGCGCCTCGATCAGCCCGTCCTTCATCAGCTGGCTGACGATCGAGCCGGCCCCGTGGTAGCGCAATCCCCCGGCGTGAATGTCCGACGGCTGGAAATCGTGGCCCAGCGTGTACATCGGGATCAGGGGCGTGAATCCCGCCACGTCGCCGAAGTCGTACTGGAATTCGCCGCGGGTGAGTTTCGGGCATCCTTCAGGCTCCACGGCGATCACGCGTATCTTCTTCCCCTCGGCGAAATTCTTCCGCAGGAACGGGAAGCCGATGCCCGCGAAGTTGCTGCCGCCTCCGAAACATCCGATCACCATGTCCGGCTCGGCGTCGGCCATCTCCATCTGCGTCGCGGCCTCCTGGCCGATGACCGTCTGGTGCAGAACCACATGATTCAGCACGCTTCCCAGGCAGTAGCGCGTGTCTTCCGGACGGCGCAAAGCCATCTCCACGGCCTCGGAAATGGCCAGTCCGAGGCTTCCCGAACAGTGCGGATCGCGCTCCAGCGCCGCACGGCCCGATTCGGTCAGCGTCGAGGGCGACGCCACGCACTCCGCGCCCCACGTGTTCATCATCAGGCGGCGGTAGGGCTTCTGGTCGTAGCTGACCTTGACCATGAATACCTGGAGGTCGATGCCGAAGTGCTTGGCCGCGAAGGCGATCGACGCGCCCCACTGTCCGGCGCCGGTCTCGGTGGTCAGGTGCTTGATGCCCTGTTTGTAGTTGTAGTAGGCCTGCGGCACGGCGGTGTTGGGCTTGTGCGAACCCGCGGGCGACACGCTTTCGTTCTTGAAAAAGATCTTCGCGGGCGTTCCGAGGGCCTTTTCCAGCCCCGTCGCGCGCACGAGCGGCGTCGGGCGCCATATCCTGTAAATCTCCTGCACCTCCTCGGGAATGTCGATGTAACGCTCGGTCGACATCTCCTGGTCGATCAGTTCCTCGGCGAAGATCGCCGACATCTGCTCCTTCGTGACGGGCTTTTTCGTTCCGGGGTGCAGCGGCGGGAGCGGTTTGTTGGGCATGTCGGCCACGATGTTGTACCATTGCGTGGGCATCTGTTTTTCGGTGAGGCAGAATTTTTTCGTTTCCATAATGGGTATCGGTTTTTGAATTTGAAATGTGCAAAAGAAAAAGCCCGCTGCTTACTTTTCGTAAACAACGGGCTTGTGTATTTTTCGGGGTTCAACTATACACGCGCGGTTCCGCACTCATTGTTCACGAGAGTCAACGAGCGCCACCACCATGCCTGTATGTTGAAATTGCGGATCATCTTTCAGCTTTGTTTCTGCAAATATATGCGGTCGGTTCGTAAAATGCAAATTTTTTACGAATTATTTTCGACACCTATATATGTAAGGATTTTTTACCGTACTTTGCGGAAAAATTTATATTTTTGCATGATTATCCGCAAATTCAAAACTTAACGATATGAATATTTCGTATAACTGGCTCAAACGTTATATCGCGACCGATCTTCCGGCCGAAAAGATCGCTGAAATCCTGACGGACATCGGCCTCGAAGTCGAAGGCTTCGAGAAGATCGAAACCGTGAAAGGCGGCCTTCGGGGCGTTGTCGTCGGCGAGGTTGTGACCTGTGCCGATCACCCCGACTCGGACCACCTGCACGTCACCGCGGTGGACGTGGGAGCCGCCGAGCCGTTGCAGATCGTCTGCGGCGCCGCGAACTGCCGGGCCGGATTGAAAGTCCTCTGCGCCACGGTCGGCGCGGTGCTCTACCCCGACGGCGGCGACGAGGAGTTCAAGATCAAACGTTCGAAGATCCGCGGCGTGGAGTCGCTCGGAATGCTCTGCGCCGAGGACGAGCTGGGCATCGGGTCTTCGCACGACGGCATCATGGAGCTTCCGGCCGACGCCCCCGTGGGCATGGAGGCCAGGGAATACCTGCATGTCGAGGACGACTACTTGATCGAGATCGGACTCACGCCCAACCGTGTGGACGCCGCTTCGCACATCGGCGTGGCGCGCGATCTGGCCGCTTACTTGAAGAGCCGCGGCGAAAATGCCGAAGTGAAACTGCCCGATGTTTCGGCCTTCGCTCCCGACAATCACGACCTGGAGGTGGCGGTCCGCGTCGAAAATCCCGAGGCCGCGCCCCGCTATGCCGGCGTTACGGTCACGGGCTGCAAGATCGGTCCGTCGCCCGAGTGGATGCAGAACTGCCTGCGCGCCGCGGGCATCAATCCCAAGAACAATCTGGTCGACATCACCAATTTCGTGCTGTTCGAGCTGGGCCAGCCCCTGCACGCCTTCGACGCCGCGAAGATCGAGGGCCGCGAAGTCGTGGTCCGCACCTGCGCCGAGGGCACGCCCTTCGTGACGCTGGACGGCGTGGAGCGCAAACTCACGGACAAGGACCTGATGATCTGCTCGGCCGAGCGTCCCATGTGCATCGCCGGCGTCTTCGGCGGACTGGACTCGGGCGTGAGCGACACCACGACCGACGTATTTATCGAGAGCGCCTATTTCAACCCCGTGTGGGTGCGCAAGACGGCCAAGCGTTTCGGCCTGAATACCGACTCTTCGTTCCGCTTCGAGCGCGGCGTCGACCCCAACATGCAGGTCTACGCCGCCAAGCGCGCCGCCCTGCTGATGAAGGAGCTGGCCGGGGGTACGATCTCCAGCGGCATCACGGACATCTATCCGGAGCCGATCGGGGATTTCGTCTTCGACATCTCGTTGGCAAGGGTCAACGCGCTGATCGGCAAGGAGATTCCCGAAACGGTCGTCCGCACGATCATCGCGGCGCTGGAGGTGAAGATCCTCGCCGAGAAAGACGGCGTGCTGACGGTCGCCGTGCCGCCCTACCGTGTCGACGTGCAGCGCGAAGCCGACCTCGTGGAGGACATCCTGCGCATTTACGGCTACAACAACGTCGAAATCCCCACGCAGGTCCGTTCGACGCTCTCCTATGCGCCGAAACCCGACCGCAACCGTCTGATGAACCTCGCGGCCGATTTCCTCACGGCCAACGGGTTTACCGAGATCATGTCCAACTCGCTGACGAAAGCCGCCTATTACGAGGGCCTGACCTCCTGCCCCGCCGAGCGTTGCGTGCGTATTCTCAACCCGTTGAGCGCCGACCTGAACGTGATGCGCCAGACGCTGCTGTTCAACATGCTGGAGGCCGTCGGTCTGAACGCCAACCGCCGCAACGGCGATCTCTGCCTCTACGAGTTCGGCAACTGCTATTTCTACGACGAGTCGAAGCGCACGGACGAAAACCGTCTGGCGGCCTACTCCGAGGAGTACCGCCTCGCCATCGCCGTCACGGGCGTCTCGACGCCGCAGTCGTGGAATGCGAAGCCCGTGAAGGCGTCGTTCTTCACCCTGCGCGCAGTCGCCGAAAAACTGCTCCGCCGCTTCGGCGTCGACATCTACGCGCTGAAGGCCGAGACGCTCGAAAGCGATCTTTTCAGCGAGGGCCTCACGCTGTCGCTCAATGGCAAACAGTTGTTGCAGATCGGCTCCGTGGCCGCCGCAATCCGCCGCCGTACCGATGTCAAGCAGGATGTGTACTATCTGGAGATGAATTTCGAGGCCCTTGCGAAATCCACGAAGAAGCTGAAGATTGCCGCCGGGGAACTGTCGAAATTCCCCGAGGTCAGACGCGATCTGGCGCTGCTGGTGGACAAGTCCGTGACCTTCTCCTCGCTGCGCGACGCAGCCTTCGCCGCCGAGCGCAAGCTGCTGAAAAGCGTCTCGCTGTTCGATGTCTACGAGGGCGACAAACTTCCCGAGGGCAAGAAATCCTACGCTTTGAGCTTCATTCTGGAGGACAAGACCCGCACGCTGGACGAGCGGACCATCGAGCGTGTGATGGCGAACCTCACCCGGCAGTTCGAGCAGAAATGCGGCGCGCAGGTCCGGGCCTGACGAAATTTCAGCAACCGAAAGACCGCCCGGCCCCATCGGAGCCGGGCGGTCTTCCTTAAAATACGCCGATGCGACGATTTTCCAGAATATTTGCGTGGACGACCCTGTTCTTCGTTGCGGGAGCCGTACTGTTCTTTACCAAAGCCGCCGCGCTTCCCTATAAGGTCGCCTGGCCCGTCCTGCTGCTGTCCCTGGCGACCTTCCTGTCGCGACGTCGGGAACTGCTCCCGTTCGGGTTCGCCTTCCTGTTTTCCGCCGCCGGGGATGCCGTGGGTGCCAGGGGGCTGTTCATTCCCCAGATGGCCTTCTTCGCGCTGGCGCATGTCGCCTATGTGTGCTGGTTCCTGCCCCGGGCGCGGCGCAGGCTCCGTGCGGTTTCGCTGGCCGTCACTGTCCCGCTGCTCGTCTTCCTTTTCGCCGCCATCGTCCCCGAGGCCCCGTTTACGGCCGAACGCATCGGCGTCGCCGTCTACGGGCTGGTCATCGCCGCAATGCTTTATAGCGCGCTCCAGTACGACGGGGCATGCGCCGCCGGATTCAGGTGTGCGGCCCTGCTGTTCGTCTTTTCCGACGCGGTGATCGCCTGGAACCGCTTCATCGGGCCGGTTCCGGCCCGGACCTGGATCGTCATGACCACCTACTACCTCGCGCAATACCTCTTTTTCCGCTTCGCCTTCAAAACCGCAGCCCGGAACTGACGCTTACAGCGCCGGTTTCACCTGCGGCGGCTGGATCGTGACGTAGGGCGTGCCGTTGTCGTCGCACGTCGAGACGATCCGCACGGCCTTCACCGGACGCCCGGGGCGCAGCGTGATGCTTCCCATCTCCAACTCTCCCGCCCGCTCGAACGTCGCGCCGTCGTACGACACCTCGGCGTAACCCGTCGTCACGATCGTCTTCGGCAGCTGGCGGTTTCCCGTCTGCAAATACATTTCGCGGCACCTCACCGGCTCGCCGAACGTGTAGCGTATCCAATCCTGCTGCCGGCAGGCGCGGCGCGTACGCGAAAGGCCCTTGTAGCTCTCGGCGTTGGCATAGGGGAACTTCGCGCTCTCGCCCATCGAGGTCGTGATCGCCACGGCGGGCGTAATGGTCCGCCAGCGGGACTTGTCGGCCACGTAGGGGCTGCGGGCGGTGCCGTAGCGCGAATAGAAGCGGTAGAGATGCGGTTTCCCGGTGCGGACCGGAGCCGTGTAAGGGTGTTCTTCCGGAGAGCCGTCCATAAGGTAGTAAATCGCGGAGCCGTCGTCCGCCGAAGCGGTGAACGCGCCGTCGCCGTAGCCGACCTTCGGCGGGAAGAGCCGGAACCGGATGCCCATGGCCGCCATCCGGTCGTAATGTTTTCCTTTCAACTCCTCGTAATAGGCGTCCCACCCTTCGGCGTTGCCGCTCCAGGCGATGCGTGCGAGGGCGCAGACGCGCGGAAAGAGCATGTAGTCGAGGTAGTCGGGCTTTTCCGGCTCGTGCGAGACGTAGGCTTCGCTGAAAAACGCCCCCTGCAACCCCTCGACGTTGCGCATCTGTTCGGGGCTGAACTCCGTGAAGCCGAAGCCGTAGACCTTTTTGGCGTCGAAGATCGCCGCCCAGTCGTGCCCGTCCTCGCGGGGCGACTGGCGCATGTCGAAATAGAAGTACTGGCCCGGCATCACGACGGTGCGGTAACCCTTCGCCGTGGCGTCGAGACAGGCCTTGACGCTCTCCCAGCCGTGCACGCGGCACTCCCGGGCGAAGGCTCCCGTGCGCACGGCCTCGTTCCACACGGCGGGCCGTTTGCCGTGCGAACGGAGGATTGCGGCCATGCGCTCCATGAAGAGGTCCTCCAGCCGGTGCGGGTCGGTCATCCCCTCCCGTTTCATCAGCGCCCGGCAGTCGGGACACCGCTCCCACTGCGACATGTCGACCTCGTCGCCGCCCACGTGGATGTACTCCGAGGGGAACAGCTCGCACAGTTCGCCCAGAATGTCGCCCAGCAGCGCGTAATTCTCCTCCCGGGCCACGCACCATGCCGAACGGTAGTCGTAACCGTTGGTCGACACGGTGTCGGGCGGATAGTTGCAGCGGATTTCGGGATGCACCGACGCGATGTTGCGGCTGTGGCCCGGCAGGTCGATTTCGGGAATGATCTCGATATTCCGCAGGGCGGCGTAACGGATCAGCTCGTGCATCTCGCTTTGCTTGAAGTAACCTCCGTATTTCTCTGACCACTTGCCGTATACGGGCCTCACGGGCGAGTCGCCGCCGCGGAAGCCGCCGATCTCGGTCAGCTCGGGGTGCGAACGGATCTCGATGCGCCACCCCTCGTCGTCCGAAAGATGAAGATGCAATTTGTTGATATTGTGGTAGGAAAACAGGTCTATATAACGTTTCACTTCATCCATTCCGATCCACGTCCGCGCCACGTCGAGCATCATCCCCCGATAGCCGAACCGCGGCTTGTCCTCGATCCTGACGCAGGCGATGCCGATTCCCGGGGCGATCCCCCTGCGGGCGTAGACTTCGGGCGGCAGCAGCCGGAACAGTTGTTGCAGTCCGTTGAAAACCCCGCCGCAGGTGGAACTTCCGATCTGGATGTGGTCGGGCGCGATGTCGAGGGTGTAAGCCTCCGACGGCTCCCCGTCCGGGGCGTCGAGCGTCAGCACGACGGAGCCTTCCCCCGCCATGCCGTTGCGGACCCCGCACCCGAGGTATTCGGCGGCGTATTCGGCCAGAGGGACCAGTTCGCGGTCGGCGGAGATTGTCGTTCCGGGACCGAACGTGAAGATCCCTTCGCGGGGCGTCGTCTTTTCCGGGGCGGGTTGCGCCGCGGCGGTGCACAGGCCGCAAAGGGCTGTCGTCAAGAGGATCAGAAGTCGTAATTTCATGCGACGTGAGGATTTTGTTTCCTGCAAAGTTACTTTTTTTCCGCCGAATGTGCTACCTTTGCCGGAGTAAAACCACGGTTTTAGCGGGCGGACGGCGGCGAATCACGGACAGATTCCGCTTCTGCGCCCGGTGTGAAAAAATAATTTGCGACATGGAAGATAAACGTCTGAAGGCCACGGCCCGTCTTTTGGAGGTGATGAACACCCTGCGCCGCGAGTGCCCCTGGGACCGCGAGCAGACATTCGACTCGCTGCGCAGCAACACCATCGAGGAGACTTACGAACTGGCCGATGCCATCACCGACCACAATATGGAGGGCATCAAGGAGGAGTTGGGCGACCTGCTGCTGCACGTGGTGTTCTATTCGAAACTGGGCGAGGAAGAGGGCGCGTTCGATTTCGGCGACGTGGCCGACGCGCTGTGCGACAAGCTGATCTACCGCCACCCCCACGTCTACGGCGACATTCACGCCAACACGCCCGACCAGGTCAAGGAGAACTGGGAGGCGCTGAAACTCCGCAAGAAGAACCGCCGGAGCGGCACGCTGGGCGGTGTTCCGCGCTCGCTCCCGGCGATGGTCAAGGCCTACCGCATGGGCGAAAAGGCCGCCGGGGCGGGTTTCGACTGGGAGCAGAAGGAGGATGTCTGGGACAAGGTCCGCGAGGAGTTGGGCGAAGTGGAAGCCGAGATGAAATCGGGCAGCAAGACCGACCTCGAAGGCGAATTCGGCGACCTGCTGTTCGCGCTCGTCAACGCCTGCCGCCTCTACGGCGTGGACCCCGAATCGGCGCTGGAACGCACGAACAAGAAGTTCATCCAACGCTTCAATTACATGGAGGAACGTGCTGCGGCAAAAGGACATACGCTTCACGAGATGTCGCTCGGCGCGATGGAGGAGCTGTGGCAGGAAGCCAAGAGAAATTAAGAATTAAAAATCAGAAATTCAGATATGGCGCTTATACGAAAAGTCCGCGGGCATGAGCCTGTGATCGGAGAGAACACCTTTCTGGCCGAAACGGCCGTCATTCTGGGCGACGTGACCATCGGCCGCGACTGCTCGATCTGGTACAACGCCGTGCTGCGGGGCGACGTGAACCGGATCGTCATCGGCGACCGCACGAACATCCAGGACGGCGTGGTGCTCCACACCATCTACGACAAGGCGAAGCACCCTTCGCAGACGATCATCGGCAACGACGTCTCGGTGGGCCACAACGCCATCATCCACGGCGCGGTGATCGGCGACAACTGCCTGATCGGCATGGGCGCCACCCTTCTGGACAACGCCCGCATCCCCTCGGGGTGCATCATCGCGGCCAACGCGCTGGTGCTCTCGAACGCGCAGCTGGAACCCAACTCGGTCTATGCGGGCGTCCCGGCCAAAAAGGTCAAGGAGGTGACTGCGGAGCAGCGCGAGGAGATCATCCGCCGCACGGCCCACGACTATATGCTGTACGCCTCCTGGTACGGCGAGCCGGAAGAGTGACCGGGTTCCGTGCGGCACGGCAGGACGCGGCCGGAAACCGCGTTCGCAGGCCCGTCCCGCTCCGGATCCTCCCCGGAAGAGACCCGAGCCGCCGTAGGCGGCGGCTACGACCGCCCGAAGCGAAATCCGGTAATTTTTAGTTAGAGCGATAACTACCCTATATGAAACTGCAATCGAAATACGCCGATCTGGTGCTCAACCTGTTGGTTGCCGTGGCGATCAGCCTGGTGGTCAATTTCTCCTACGTGCTGCTGATGCTCGTGGACCTGAACAGCGACAGCCAGCCCCGCCCTTCCGACCAGAGAGCCGTCGAACGGCCCGACGAGGGCGTGCTTTCGGTCCACCCCGACGGCTACGGGTATCTGGTTTACGAGAACGGCGACAGCGTCTACGTGCCCACGCGGCGCATGCGGTGGCTGGAGATCGCGCCCGGCGACCGGATCGTCGCGGACCTGATGCCGCCGCGCTCCGAGAAGGCGCATCCGATGCTGGCGGAAATCCGCACGCGCAACGGCGCGGAGTTCGATTACAGCAAACTTTACAACGGGCCTTCGAAGATGACGGAACTGCTCCTGCAACTGTTCTACTACCTCGTCGTGTCGTTCGTCATGCTCTCGATCCTCACCTCCGTCAGGCGCAACTACTCCATGTCGCGCTTCGTGCGCCGCTGCCTGTGGTGCTGCGTCGCGGCGGCCGCGCTTTACTGCGTGGCTCCCGTCACGGAGTGGCACACGGGGCGCATCGGGCTGAACTTTATGAGCGGGCGGATGTTCGACTACATGCTGCTGCTCAAATGCTCGTTCGCCGTGGTGGCGTCGATGCTCTACGGGCGCATCTACGTGCTGATTTCCCAGCGGCAGGCCGTCGTCGTCGAGAACGAGCGGCTCAAGAACGAAAACCTCACCACGCGTTACAACATGCTCGTCGGGCAGATCAACCCCCATTTCTTCTTCAACTCGCTCAACTCGCTGGCGATGCTCGTGCGCGAGAAGCACGACCAGAAGGCCCTGACCTACATCGACCAGCTTTCGTACACGTTCCGCTACATCATCCAGAACGGCCAGAGCATGCTGATGACCCTCGACGAGGAGCTGAAATTCCTGGAGGCTTACAGCTACCTTTTCAAGATACGTTACGCCGACAAGCTCTTTTTCGACATCGACGTCGACGAGAAATACCTCGGGTGGAAACTCCCGGCCTTCTCGCTGCAACCGCTGATCGACAATGCCGTCAAGCACAATTCGATCACCCGCACCAAGCCGTTCCACATCTCGGTCCGCACCGAAGAGGGGCTGCTCGTGGTGTCGAATCCCAAGGTTCCCAAACTCGAACCCGAACCTTCGACCGGCATCGGGCTGGAGAACCTGCGCAACCGCTGGAATCTGATCACGGGCAGCGACATCGAAATCGTCGACGACGGCGCCACCTTCTCCGTGCGCATGCCGCTGCAAAATCCCTCCGTATGATGAAAGCCCTGATTATCGAAGACGAAACCGCCGCCGCGCGCAACCTCGCGGCGATTCTGCGGCAGACGGCTCCCGATGTGGAGATCGTGGCGACGCTCGAGAGCGTCGAGGAGAGCGTCGAATGGCTCCGTTCGAATCCCCACCCCGACCTGCTGTTCATGGACATCCACCTGGCCGACGGCGATTCGTTCCGCATCTTCGACGCCGTGGAGATCGCAGCCCCGGTGATCTTCACGACGGCCTACGACCAGTATGCACTCGAAGCTTTCAAGGTCAACAGCATCGACTACCTGCTCAAGCCGCTCAACGCTTCGGATGTCGGCCGTGCACTGGCCAAGCTGCACCGCCTCACGTCGGTTGAGCGCAGCGATTACGGCTCGCGGGTCCGCACGCTGGCCGCCAGCCGCCGCGAGGAGGTTTTCCTGGTGCACGTGCGCGACAAAATCATCCCGCTGCACCGCAGCAGGATCGCCTACTGCTACACGTCGAACGAGAAGGTCACGGCCTACGGTTTCGACGGCGCGGCCTACCCGCTGGACAAGACCCTCGAAGCGTTGCAGGGACTGCTTCCCGAGTCCGAATTCTTCCGGGCCAACCGCCAGTTCATCGTCGCGCGGCAGGCCGTGAAGGAGATCGCCGTGTGGTTCGGGAGCCGTCTCACGCTGCACCTCACTGTCGAAACGCCCGAGCGGATCGTCATTTCCAAAGCCCGCGTTCCCGAATTCAAGGCGTGGCTGCGGTCGCTTCACCCTGTCGAATAGGCGGTTGACCCCGCCGTTCTGCCGTTTTACCCGGGGCCTGGCTCCGGGTTTTCGTTTTGGCGTTACCTTTGCATCAGGAACTCCGGAAAACCGGATTGCCGGAAAACAAAAAAAGTGATGCACAACCAAATTCGAAAAATTATGAAAAAGAGGATTTTTGCAGTTGCCGCAGCCCTCTGCCTGATGGCGGGAACGGGCGCTTTCGCACAGGAGGCCAAGCCGGCTGCCGCTCCCAAGGAGCGTCCGACCGTGGAACAGATGGCGCAGCGCATGACCGAACGCATGCAGAAGGAGCTGAAGCTCACCGACGTGCAGGCCAAGGAGGTTTACAACCTGAATTTCCAGCAGATCAAGGAGATGCAGGCCATGCGCGAGAAGATGCGGGAGGCGCGCAAGGCCGAGGCCGAGAAGATGAAGTCGATCCTGACGACCGAACAGTTCGTGCAGTGGTCGCAGATGCAGGCTCCGCGGCCCGGCCAGCGCGGTCCGCAGATGATGCACAAGGGTGACCGTCGCGGAGGCGGCAAGGAGTGCTGTGACAAGCCCTGTCCGAAGAAGGACAAGAAGGGAAAGGAGTGAGGTTAGGTCTCTTGAGGCTTGTTACGGCCGGGGCGTCGGTTTGGTCGACTGACGCCCTTTTTTTGCCGATTCGCCCCGTGCGGGGCGCAAAACAAGCATAAAAAGAATTAACTTTACGCCCGTTTTCAACGCCCGGACTTGAGAAGCCCGATTTACGGGCGGATGAAACGGGAAACGCTATCGGGCCGGTTCTGCGCCGGGCTTAAGAAGCCCGACTTACGGGCGGATGGGACGGGAAACGCTATCGGGCCGGTTCTGCGCCCGGGTTTGAGAAGCCCGCTTCATGGGCGGGCGGAGCGGACGCGCGTTTTCAGCCGGTTCGCCGCCGAAAAAGAGATACACACAAACAGAAGATATGAAACGAACACTACTGACTACCCTGCTGACGCTTTTCGCCGCCGCGGCATTCGCCCAGAGGGGCGGCGTCACAGCCACGGTCGTCGACGCCGACACCGGGGAGAGCGTCGTCGGAGCGGTGCTGACGCTCACGCCTGTGAAAACCCCGGAGAAGAAACAGTATTTCACCTCGGCCTTCAAGGGCGCGGTGTCTATTCCGTCGCTCGCCTACGGCGAATATTCGCTTTCGGTGGCTTTCCTGGGCTATAACAACCTCGACACGACCTTCCGGGTCTCGGCTTCGAAGGTCAGCCTCGGACTGCTGAAACTCAAGCCGGGCGTGCAGATCGAAACGGTCGTCAAGGAGGCCAAGGCGCTGCGCACCTCGCAGAAGGGCGACACGGTGAGCTACAATGCCGGAGCGTTCAAGGTCGTGGCCGACGCCGATGTCGAAGGGCTGCTGAAGAAGATGCCCGGCATCACCGTCACCGACGGCACGGTCGAGGCGCAGGGCGAGACGGTCAAGAAGGTCTTCGTCGACGGCAAGGAGTTCTTCGGCGAGGATGTCACCACGGCCATCAAGTCGCTTCCGGCCGAGGCCGTCGACCGCGTGGAGGTCTACAACAAACTCTCCGACGCGGCCGAATTTTCGGGCATGGACGACGGCGAGGGCTACAAGGCGCTCAATATCGTCACCCGTCCGGGCATGCGGCAGGGCCAGTTCGGCAAGCTCTACGCCGGATTCGGCTACGACGCCGACACCGAGACCGAAGACAAGTTCAAATACATCGCCGGCGGCAATGCCAACGTGTTCAGCGGCGACAGCCGTATTTCATTCATCGGCCTGTTCAACAACGTCAACCAGCAGAATTTCTCGTTCGAGGACATTCTGGGTGTCTCGGGCGGCGGTGGCGGACGTCGCGGCGGCATGGGCAATTACATGGTGCGCCCGCAGAGCGGCGTGGCGTCGGTCAACGCCATCGGCGTCAACTACTCCGATACGTGGGGCAAGCGCAATCAGGTGACGTTCCAGGGCAGCTATTTCTTCAACAACACCAATACCGAGAACCGTTCGACGGTGGAGAAATGGTACGAGGCCCCGATGATCCCCGATACGCTGTCGACCAACGGCTATTCCGACACGAAGGGCTACAACCACCGGTTCAACGCCCGTCTGGAGTGGAAGATCTCCGAGAACCAGAACCTGATGATCCGCCCGCGCTTCAGCTACCAGTCCAACGATCCGTGGAGCCGCACGACCGGATGGCAGTACGGCGCACCGGCCGACGGCGGCAGCGGTTACAGCCGCACGGACAACTTCAGCGACGCCCTGCGCCACGGCTACAACGTCGGGACGAGCGCCGTCTACCGGGCCAAGCTGGGCAAGAACGGCCGCACGATCACCCTTGACGGATCGTTCAGCTACTCGGACAACACGAACAATTCGAACTCGTGGTCGAACATCCTCGCAACCCAGCCCGACCGGCCGGCGGTCGACCCGGTGACCGGCGTCTGGGACCCGGCGAACTACACCGAACTGCGTTACCTGCGCAACCTGGCGCCGTCGTCGTCGTACAGCCTGCGGGGCAGCTTCACCTATACCGAGCCGGTGGCCAAATACGCGCAGTTGAGCTTCCAGTACCGTGCGTCGTACAACTCGCAGGAGCGCGACAAGCGTTCCTATATCACGGGCGACGATTTCTCGACCGCCGGACTTACCCCCGACCGTTCGCTGTCGAACTCCTACGAGAGCGGCTACCTGACGCAGAGCGTGGGTCCCGGATTCCGTTTTTCGAAAGAGCGCAACACCTTCATCGCCAACGTCTACTACCAGCGTTCGGCCCTCGACGGACAGATCGTGCGCGACGATGCCGAGAAGATCAAGCACGCCTACAACAACATGACCTATTTTATGATGGGCCAGCTGAACATCAACCGCGAGAACTCGCTGCGGCTCTTCGTCTCGTCCTACACCGACAGCCCGTCGATCACCGACCTGCAAAGCGTTTACGACGTATCGGACGCCCAAAACATCAGCCACGGTAATCCGAACCTGAAGCCGACCTACTCGCACCGGGTGAATTTCCACTACACCAACTCCAACGTCGAAAAGGGCCGAACCTTCATGTGGATGTTCTCGATGAACACGACGCTGGATTACACGGCCCAGCATCTGGTGCAAAGACCCGGTGACATCACCATCGACGGACAGGCCTATTCGCCCAATTTCTACTCGACGACCGAGAATCTCGACGGTTACTGGCAGTTGCGGACGCACTTGAGCTACGGCCTGCCGATCGGGTTCCTCAAATCGAATTTCAACGTCATGGCGGGCGTCATCTACACCAAGACCCCCAGCATGCTGGGCGGCACGGTGGACGCGGCGACGGGTATGATTTCGGGCGGCGAGCGCAACGACACCAAGAATATGGGATACGACTTCCGGGCCGTGCTGGGCAGCAACATTTCGGAGAACGTCGACTTCACCCTCTCGTGGAACGGCACCTACAACGAGGCCACCAACTCGCTGAACGCGGACAAGTCGAAGAACCGCTATTTCAACCACACGGCGCAGGGCAACCTGAAGGTGGTCTTCCCGCTGGGCTTCACCTTCACGGCGAGCGCGGCCTACTCGCAGTATATCGGCTTCACGAACGATTACTCGGAGGATTACCTCCTGTGCAACGTCTGGCTGGGCAAGAAGGTCTTCAGGAACAAGCGCGGCGAAGTGATGGTCGGCGTCAACGACCTCTTCAACCAGAACCGGGCCTTCTCGCGCTCGACGGGTTCGGGCTACACGCAGAACTCGACCAACAGCGTCATCGGCCGCTACTATATGGTGCAGTTCAACTACAACCTGCGCCGTTTCGGCAAGAAGGGTTCGCGCAATATAAAGGATTACGACGGTGTCGAGTCCTCCTCCGGTTCCCGCCGCATGGGACCCGGCGGGCCGGGCGGACCTCCTCCGGGGATGTTCCACGGACCGCGGTAAACCGGTCCCGGGCCGGATTGAGCAGGTTGACGAGAGCGATCTTCGTCAACCTGCTTTTTTTCAGGCCTGATATGATTTATACCAATGGAGAGGTTCTTAATGAACGAGATCTTTCAGGGGCGCTTTTCTTGATGATAGGATGCTTTTTCCTGACGGAATAAACTGCGCCACCGACAAGGCGACGGTGGATAAATACCTGTCGTATATCTCCTACGAGCAGTATAAGGAGGAAAATCCCGATAAATTTTAGACTGCCGTTTACTCACAAAAGAGACGCCGGACCAAAATCCGGCGTCTCTTTTTGCGTGTGTACGGAGCCGTTAGCGCCCTTCGTCCCCGTTTTCCTTCCGGGCGGGATGTTCCCGCTGTTCGCGGCCGATCACCTGGTGAATGCCGATGCAGGCCAGCCCGCCGTAAACGACCGTGAGGATGATGAGCCACTTGATTTCGGCGAAAACCTCGGGGATCGAGGCCCCCATGGTCTGGATACGGATGAAGCCGTTGACGCCGTGGCTGCTCGGGAACAGCTGTCCGAGGTTGAACAGCCAGTCGGGAATGCCCTGGCGCGGGTACGACACGCCGCTGAGCATCAGCACCGGGATCGAGGTCCACAGCAACAGCAGCAGCGAGTTTTCGCGGTAGCGGAACAGCGTCGATACGGCGATGCCCATGGCGATGCAGGCCGCCAGATATGCCGCCATGAAGAGCATGACGGCTCCCGTCGCGCCGTTCATCGGGAAGTGGAACAGCCGGTAGTGCAGGCCGAGGATATAGGTGCAGGTCACGGCGTAGATCAGCGCGTAGACCAGTCCGCGTCCCAGGACGATGGGCAGCGTCGACATCCGCCGCCGCCCTGCGGGGCAGAGTTTGCGGTAAAGTCCGAATTCGCGCCACGTGCCGCCGATCATGCCGATGCCGATCAGCATCGTCTGCTGGATGATGACCATGATGATCGCCGGCATGACGAACGTGCCGTAGCCCAGATAGGGGTTGAACAGGTTGTGCGACTGGTAGATCACGGGCTGGGTGGTGGCCTGCGCCTGCGGGATGTTGGCCCCCTTGGCGATCAGGCGCTGGAATTCGACCATCGCCCCCGTCTTGCCGATCGAGGTCACGACCTCCTGGAAAACCTGGCGGTACATCAGGAAGTAGCTGGCGTCGGCGTAGATCGCCACGTTGGCCTGCTCGCCGCCGTAGAGTTTCTCCCCGTAGTCCGACGGAATGTAGACCACGCCGTAGATTTTGCGGCCGTAGAACAGCTCTTTGGCCTCTTCCATCGAGGTCGGATTGTAGGCCACATAGGTGTTCGGCCCGGCGTTGAAGGTGTCGATCAGACTGCGGCTGGTCGGCGTGCGGCATTCGTCCACCACGCCGATCGGCACGTTGCGGAGCACCTGCGATCCGTAGGCCAGCGAGTAGGCCGTGGCGTAGATGATCAGGGCGAAAATCAGAATCAGCATCACGCCACCGTCCTTGAAGATCGTCCGGAACTCGTTGCGGACGACCGATCCGAGCTGTTTCCAGTAAGAGGCTATTTGTTTCGTAAATCGGCTCATATCACAATCTCCCCCAGAATTTTTCCTCCGTGCAGACCCTTTTCAGGCGCGGCAGGCACAGGAGCGGTAAAACGATGAACAGCGACATGTAGCAGAGGTCGGGCAGCGAGTAGACCCACGGCGTGCCGCGGAGCATCTGGTCGACGAAAATATCGGTGTAGAAGGTGAACGGGAAGATCTTGCTCACCCACTGCATCGGCTCCCACATGGCCATGATCGGGAACGTCAGTCCCGAGAAGGTGAAGGCCAGCACCGAATATCCGCCGCCGATCGAGAGCGACAGGCGCAGGTTGGCCAGCAGCGAGACGATCAGCACCGAGATCGACTGGTAGCTCAAAATGAAGAGCAGCGTGCCGGCGAGAATCACCGCAAGACTGCCGTTCAGCGGCGTTCCCACGATTTTGAAGTTGATCACCAGCATCACCAGCGAGATCAGGAACATCACCGCCGTGATGGGCAGCACCTTGCCCGCGAGCGCCGCCGCGACCGAACCGTTTCCCGTGCCGAGCCATTCGCGGGCCGTGGCGTGCTTGAGTTCGGTGCCGATGGCGAAAACGGTCACCATCACCACGAAGATCATCAGCATCATGGGCATGAAACTCGGCGAGAGGTAGTATCCGTAATTGATGTGCGGATTGAAGAGCACGTGCTTGTCGAAACGCACGGGCATCAGCTGCGCCATGGCCTGCCGCTGCGTAAGCCCCTGCTTCATAAGCACCTGGAGCTGAATGCCGGCCGTGAAGGTCGTCACGGCGGTCTGGATGTCCTTCGACAGCAGTCCGTTGACCGTGATGTTCGTTCCCGAGACGTAGTTTTCGAGGCGGGTCTGGCTGTTGCTCAAAATGTTCTTCTCGAAGAAGGCCGGAATCTGCACGATGGCCATGATCCGCCCTTCGCGCATCAGCCGCTCGCCCTCGTCCATGCCCTGAATGCCGTAGGCCACCATCGCCGTCGGAGTGTCGTCGATCATCTGCACGGCCTTGCGCGAAAGCGTCGTGTTGTCCTGGTCCAGGACGGCGATCGGGATGTTGCGGATTGCACCCTGGTTGAACAGCAGGGCGAAAAACGCGAACGACACCACGGGCAGGACGATCATCAGCACGAAATACATCGGCTGACGGGTTATCCGGCCCGTCTCGCGGCGCATCACGGCGCAGGTGTTGTGCAGGAATCCGGGCATCGCTTACTTTCCGATTTGGTCCCAGTCGACGAGCACGCTCATGCCCGGGCGCATGTTCGCGGCCTCGGTGACGGCCTTGGCCTTGATGGCGAAGGTGCGGATGTCGAACCCGCCCTGCGTGCGGGTCGCCGACCACGTTGCGAAATCGGCCTGCGGGGAGATGTAGGTCACCTCGAACTCCACGTCGCTGTCCAGCGCCGGGACATAGCCGTTCATGCGGGTCCCGATCCGAAGGCCCGGAAGCAGCGTCTCCTTCACGTTGAAGGTCACCCACAGGTCGCTCATGTCGAGGATGGCCACCACCGGATAGCCGCTGCCGACCAGTTCGCCCTCCTCGGCGATGATCGTCGAGATCTCGCCCGTGACGGGCGAATAGACCATCGCGTCGCTGATGTACGACTCCACCTCGCTGACAGCCCCTTCGGCCTGGCGGACGCGGGCCGCGGCGGCCTCCTTGTCCTCCTTGCGGGCGCCGTCCGTCGCCATGTCGTACTGCGCCTTGGCGGCCAGCGCCGTGGCCTCCATGGCCTTGTAGTTGGCCGTGGCCTCGTCGAGCTTCTGCGCCGGAACCACTCCGTCGTTGTAGAGGTTCTGCACGCGCTCGTAGGTCTTGCGGGCCAGTTCCAGCCCGGCCTGCGCCTTCTGCCACATGTTCATCGCGGCCTCGATCTGCTGCACGCGGGCGCCGGCCAGCGCCATGGCGTCCAGCGCGGCGGCGGCGCTCTTCACGGCCTCGGCCTGCCGGAGCTTGGCCTCCAGTTCGGGCGTCGAGAGCGTGTAGAGGAGCTGTCCCTTCTCCACGCGGTCGCCCTGGGCCACTTTCATGTCGTCGATGCGGCCCGGAACCTTCGACGAGGCTTTGTAGGTGGTGCACTCCACCGTGCCCTGAATCAGCGTCGGGGTCCGTTTGGTGAGGTACCAGCTGATCAGTACGACCGAGAGGACGATGACCGCTGCGGCCGCCAGAATTCCGATTACGTTGCTTCGTTTCATATCGTTTGTTTGTTATCTATTTCGTATTGTTTGCGGGGGCCGACGGGCCGTAACGTGAAGCCCGCCCTTTCCCGATCTAATTTCCGCTTCTTGAGCCGTCGAAGAGAACCGCCTGCGCGTCGTTGCGGCGCGCGTAGGACGGATATTCGTCGCTGATGCCCGCGGCCTCGAGCAGCCGGGCCAGCAGCAGGTCGTAGTTGTAGGCCGCCTGCAGCCGCTCGGTGCGCACTCCCGCGAGGTTCAGCTCGGCGTCGATCAGGTCCGACGAGGAACTCATCCCTTCGAGGAACGCGGCGTTCTTCATCCGGAGATACTCCTCGGCGAATTTCAGCGACGCGTCGATCGAGGTCATCTGGTTGTGGTAGTTCATCATCTGGTTGTAGAGTTTCTCCACCAGCACCGCGATGTCCTTCCCGGCCTTGTTCTGCAACTCGCCCACGCGGCGCACGGTCTGCTTGGCGGCCGAGTACTTGTATTCGCGGTTGAGACCGTCGAAAATCTTGATGTTGACCCCCACGCCCACGGCCCAGCGCGGCACGAGTCCCGCCACCTGGTAGTTGTAGAACGAACCGCCGCCGATGGCCGCCACCTGCGGCAGGAAATCGGCACGCTGGGCGCGCACGCCCTCCTGGGCCAGTTCGCGCTTGAGCGACACCTGGCTGAGCAGCGGGTTGCGCGCCTGCGCGAGGTCCTGATAATAGGCCAGATCCTCGACCTTCGCGAGCAGGAACATCGCCGTCACCGGACGCCAGTCGCTCTCGTGTCCCAGGGTGTTCGACAGCGCGCTGGCGATGGTCTCGGCCTGCAATTTGGCGTTTGCCAGCTCCCGTTCGGCCTCGGCCATCTTGAACTCCACGTAGAGGCGTTCGGTCTGGGCGATCATGCCGTTGCGTTCGAGCGCCCGGGCGTCTTCGAGATGCCTGCGCACGCCGTCCACCACCTGCTGACGCACGGCGACGACCTGCGTGGCGAGGGCCAGTCCGAAATAACGCTCCACGAGTTCCGAGATCAGCGCGTTGCGGGTCTGGTTGCCCTGCGCGACGGCCGTCTTCTCGTTGATCCGCGCGGCGCGGTTCGCGGCGTTGATCTTGCCGCCCATCCAGATCGGGACGGTCACCTCGCCTCCCACGAATCCGAGGCTCTGATCCTGCACCTTGAGGAACCAGTCGGCATCCATCATCGGGTTCAGAAGCCCCTGGAGCGTCGGAATCTTGTCGGCGGGGATCAGCCCGTTCTGCACGAGCGCCGTCAGTCCGCCCGCCACGCCCTCTTTGACCGGGCCTTTCAGGTCGTTGAAGTCGAATCCGATGTCCTTGGCCATGTAGGCGTATGCGCCCGTGACGTTGATCTGGGGCATGCGGAGACCGATGGCCGCGCGGCGCTGCTGCTGTGCGGCGCGCTCCTCGTAGGCCGCGGCTTTCAGCGCAGGGTTCTCCGTGAGGGTGACGGCGACCGCCTCGTCGAGCGAGAGCATCCGCCCGGCCTCCTGCGCGGACGCCGCCGCCGGGATCGTCGCCGCCGCCATGAAGGCGATCTTGACAGCTATTTTCATAGTATTCATGCGTTTATTCGACAAAGATAGATTTTCTTGCAATATCTTCTTCAGCCCGGAGGGCGTTTAGGACATTTTTAGGCCCTTATGGACACAAATCACGCCCGTTTCACCTTCCGAGGTGGGCGTTGGCCCGGCGCACGCCTTCGGCCAGTTCGGGATAAACCCGCACGTCGACACCCGCTTCGCGCAGCGTCTGCGCCCCGCGGCAGCGGACGAACCGGTCGGGTTCGTACAGCGCAAAGACCACGCGTGCGAATCCGTGGCGCAGGATCAGCTGCGTGCAGCTCTCCGGCTCGCTCTTCCGCTGCGAGCACGGCTCCATCGAGGAGTAGATCGCCGCCCCGCGCAATTCGGCGCCCGCGTCGAGCGCCTTGCGGATCGCCTCCTGCTCGGCATGGTGCGTGGGCGAAGTCTCGTGGGTGTAGCCCGTGAAGCTCCTCCCGTCGGGAAGCGCCACCACGGCCCCGACGCAATAGGAGGTCCGGCTGGGCACGCACCGCAGTCCTTCGGCCACGGCCTGCGCCAGGTAGCGGAGGTCTTCGTCCCGGGTGTCGGGACGAAGCGTGCAGGTCGCAACCTCCATGCCGCCCAGATTTTCCCGCCGGCATGCGGCCCCCTCCGGGACCTCGAACCGGAACTGCGCGCCGCCCCGCTCCGGTCCCAGCGTCAGCTGCGGATTGACCGCCCGGCGCACCGTGTCGGCCATCCCTTCGGCGAGGAACATGCGCAGGACGGAGGCTCCCCCTTCGACCAGCAGACGCTCCACGCCGCGCTTTTCGAGTTCGGTGACGATCGCTGAAGCTGTAATTGAACTGTCGCTTGAAATAACCTCTGCAACGCCTTTCAATTCCGGAAGTTCCTTTTCTGAAAACACGTAGCGGTCTGCGTCGCCCTCCGTGAAGAAGCGCATCGACGGCGAGAGCCGTCCCGAGTGTGTGAGGGTGACTTTCGTCAGGTCGGGCCGCATGCCCCGGGCACGGCGCAGTTCCCGCGCCGCGGCATCGCGCAGGAGCAGGGCGGGATCGTCGCGCCGCAGCGTTTCGGCTCCCGCGAGGATCGCGTCGTGCGAGGCCCGAAGGCGCAGGACCGCCTCCCAGTCTTCGGGCGTCGAGATCATCAGCCGCCGGGGGCTGTTGTCGTCCAGGTAGCCGTCGGCCGTCGTGGCGAAAGATAGTGTTATCTGCATCGTTTCAAGGTAAACAGGGTGACTTCGGGCCATGCGCCCAGCCGCATGGGATATGCAACATATCCCGTGCCGTCGTTGACATAAAGTGTGTGGCGGCCCGTGTCGTAGCGTCCGCTCCAGTGTTTGTAGATCCATTTCGCGGGCGACCAGCCGCGACCCCAGGGCCTGATTTTCAGCTGCATCGAATGCACGTGCCCCGAGAGCGTCAGATCGCCGTAGCCGGCCTCGACGATCTGTTCCCAGAGCTGCGGGATATGTACGAGGGCGATGTTGTAGAGCGAATCCGGAACTCCGGCGTAAGCCTTGGGAATGGCCGTTCCCGGCAGGTCGCGGTCGTGGCGGCGTTCGCGCAGCGCGGGGTCGAACGACAACCCCGTGAGCGAGATGCTGTCCGCGCCGCGTCGCAGGTAGACGGTCGTGTCCTCCAGGACGGTCCACCCCATCGCCCGCTGGCGCGCGACCACTTCGCGGGCCTCCCCGGCCGCCGGGAAACGCAGCGAATCCTTGATGTAGGTTCCCACGTCGTGGTTGCCCGTGACCGACCAGACCGGGCCTGCGATCCGCCGCAGGAGCGCCGTGGTGCGTTCGTCCAGCTCTCCGGCGCGGATGTTCACCAGATCGCCCGTGAAGAACACCGCCTCGGGGCGCTGCGCGTTCACGCTGTCGGCCAGCCGCGTCAGTTCGCGTTCGGGACGGACGAGGGTCCCGACGTGCATGTCGGTGATCTGCACGAACCGGAAGCCGTCGAAGGCCTCGGGAATGCGGTCGGAGCAGATCTCCACCCGGTTGACGCGGATGGAGGTGCGTCCCAGGGTCGTGCCCCAGAGGGCGAACAGCACGAACGCGCAGGCCGCGACGTAGCCCGTGCGGCGCAGGTTCACGAAGTTGAACGCATAGAACGCCAGACGCGGCGGAACGGTGACGATCCACGCCCAGAACAGCCACATATAGAGGTACATCAGCTCCGGACCGTTGTCGCGGCTCAAGGCGCCTATGAGCGACGAGAGAATCGGCAGGGCGTCGGTCGCGGCGACCCACGCCACGAGTGCGCGGCGCACGGGCTGCTTCCGGCGGCGGCGACGGCGGAAATGGATGAAATCGGCGGCGACGGCCGTCAGGGAGAGTATCGACGTCAGAAAAAAGAGCATATACCTTTTATTTATATTCGGCAAAGATACGAAAAATTGCTTTTCCCGCGGTTTTCTTTGGCATACAACTTGCTGATTTGTCCGATGAGTTACAACTCTTTGAGAACGAGCAAGAACATTAATAAAACCAAATTCATTCGGCTTATGAAAACATTTCGACTTTTAATCGTGGCTCTGCTGCTTGCAGGTTCCGCATCGGCGCAGCGTTACGAGCGCAGGGCCATGCGCGGCGAATATTCGCCTACGGTCTACCTGATCTCGGTGCAGGAGGTGGACACCATCTACAACTACGGGCCTTATGCGATGCAGCAGGCGGCGGCGCTCAACCGCATGGCCATGGACAACGCCACGCAGGACTACATCGAGACCCACCGTCCGGGCTTCCAGCAGGTCGAGAAACCGCAGTTCGTCTTCGCCACGAAGAACAACCGTTTCTCCTTCTCGCTGGGCGGTTTCGTCAGCCTCCGCGCCGGGTATGACTTCGACGGCATCGTCGACAACATCGACTTCGTGACCTACGACATTCCCGTTCACGGCAATTACGATACCAGGCAGAAGCTGATGATGGACGCTTCGACCTCGCGTCTGTTTATGAAGGCCATCACCAACACCCGTGCGCTGGGCCGCGTGGTCGTGTTCATGGACGCCGACTTCCGCGGAGGCGCCGAGGGCAGCTACACGCCCCGCCTGCGTTCGGCCTACGTGTCGTTCCTGGGCTTTACGCTGGGTCGCGACGTGACGACCTTCTGCGACCTTTCGGCAGCCCCGACGACCATCGACTTCCAGGGTCCCAACGCCTATAACTTCAACTTCGCCACGATGATCCGCTACGAATACGCCTTCGCCGACAACCACCTCAAGTTCGGCGTTGCGGCCGAGATGCCCTCGGTCAGCGGCACGTACAACGACAATTTCGCGACGCTGAAACAGCGCGTTCCCGATTTCCCGGCCTACTTCCAGTATGCCTGGGGCGCCAACCGCGACAGTCACATCCGGGCTTCGGGCGTCGTGCGCAACATGTACCTCCACAACCTCCGCACGGGCAACAACACCTCGCTGCTGGGATGGGGCGTGCAGTTCAGCGGCACGATCAAGGTGGCGCAGCCCCTGCGGCTCTTTATGAACGGCGTCTACGGCAAGGGCGTCACCCCGTATATCCAGGACCTGACCGGCTCGGGGCTCGACTTCACGCCCAATCCGGAGAACGCCGACCAGATTCAGACCATGCCCATGTGGGGATGGCAGGCCGCGGCCCAGATCAACCTGACCCGGCGTCTGTTCATCTCGGGCGGCTATTCGACCGTCCGCGTGCAGCGCAGCCACGGTTTCTACTCCGACGACCAGTACAAGCAGGGCCAGTATATCTTCGGCAACATTTTCTATTCGATCACCCCGCGCTGCAAGGTGGCCGGCGAGTACCTCTACGGTTCGCGCAAGGACATGTCGAACGACAAGGGACACGCCAACCGCGTGAACGTGATGCTGCAATACAGTTTCTGACGACACCGTATATTAAATAGTATTGAGTATTTTCGGGCGGCTTCTTCGGGAGCCGCCTTTTTTCGCGGACCCTGACGTGCGGTTTCGTTCGCCCGGTCCCATTCCGGCGATCCGGGATTATTGCCGCTTTTCGGTCGGCGGTTAACCGCGGTCTTCGACTGCGGGGCATTTTGTACTTTTTGGCCGCAAAAAGTAGTAAAGCCGCGGTCTTCGCCCGCGGGGTGTAGCTACCTTTTGATGGCAAAAGCACTAAACGCAGTCTCCGACAGCTGGGTTTCTTTGTACTTTTGATGTCAAAAGTACCAAAACCATCCGCATGTCGCTTTCGCGGGAACGGCGCTCGGCTATGCTAAAACGGGCGCCTTCGCGGGTTTGCGAGCAAACCGGCCCCGTTTTTTAACGCTCCGCCTTCGCGCCGCTCTTTTTCCGCTGCAAGCGATAATGCGGACTACTTCGCGCCGCGTTCCGCGGCGATGGCAGGATTATGCGTTTCCGATCCAGCCGTTGCGCCTCTTCTCACGCCGCCACAGGCGGCGAAAGATCCCGGCTCGATGCCGGAGCCGTCAAACGAAGGCCCGGCTAAAAGTGATAAGAAACGGGGCAGGGGCGCGTGCGTCCCCGCGAATAGGCGCCCGTTTCGAACGTTAGACGGGACGAAGTAGGCGAAGGCATCCGCCGGGGAGTTTTTGGTACTTTTTGCGGCCAAAAAGTACAAAGTACCCCGCAGGGGAAAACCGTAATTCTGCCTTTTGCCGTCGGCATCCGCAAACGAAGCCGTTCCGCCAAAATAAACGGCCCGACTGTTGCACGGAACGTTTTTTTTGCTACCTTTGTCTTGACGATTCGCCTGCGTGCGGATTGTTTGCTTTGCTTCACGTGAAAACTGCAACTTTCAAATGTCGAGGCGAAGGTGCAAGGATGCTCCGCGAGTTGTCGGCCCACGGCCCGCAACGAGAGGTTCTGACTTGCTTGTTATCGAAACTGCGCGTTACGGGCGTGGGTTCCTTGTATCTGTATTCGGCATGGGTTGTTGCAGACCTTCACGTGAGTATGGGTATCTTGGGGGCCTGCGCCTTTCTTTTTCGAAAGCGCCGGCCCGGCCATACGGACCGGCGGCTGAACGTTGCGTCACTGCTTTTTGATTCTTCATGGAGTATGTAACCGCCGGTCCTTTTTTACCTTCCGGGGTTTTGCCGAACCGCATGCGGTTCGGATTTGCAACGGTCCGACTTTTTCGTACCTTTGGTGTCGTAACGACACTTTCAGGAGGTCGGGAGGTTTTGCCGAACCGCATGCGGTTCGGTTTTGCAACGATCCGACTTTTTCGTACCTTTGTCATCGGACCAATCGACATCGTAAACATATGGAAGAGACGAACCACGCGATAGCCCGCTGGCTGACCGAAGCCGGATGGAGCGAAACGTATGTCAATCTGGCTGTCAAGGCAGTCATTATCCTGGGCATACTCGTCGTCGCCTATGCGGCGGCGGTTCTGTTCCGCCGCCTGGTCGTTCCGCTTCTGCAAAAAATCAGCGCCCGGACGAAAGCCGTGTGGGACGACCACCTTTTCAGCGACAAGGTGATGCACCGCGCGGCGCGCCTGATTCCGCCCCTGATCTGGTACGTCCTGCTCCGGGTGGCTTTCTACGACACGCCCGTTTTGCTGAACGTGCTGCACAAGGCCTGCCTGATCTACCTGATCGTCGCCGTCCTGCAACTCGTCGCGGCGTTCCTCGATACGCTCTACGAGATCTCCAGCCGCCACGAGACGCTGCGCAACCGTCCGCTGAAAGGCGTTTACCAGATGATCAAGCTGCTGGCGGTATGCGTCGGGGCGATTCTCATTGTCAGCATCCTCATCGGGCAGGACGCCACGGCCGTACTCGCGGGACTGGGCGCTTCGGCGGCCATCATCATGCTGATTTTCCGGGACAGCATCCTGGGGCTGGTCGCCGGCGTGCAGCTCTCGGCCAACGACATGCTGCGTCCCGGGGACTGGATCACGATGGCCAAATACGGCGCCGACGGCTATGTGACGGAGGTGACGCTGACGACGGTCAAGGTGCAGAATTTCGACAAGACCATCACCACCATCCCGCCTTATGCGCTGGTCAGCGATTCGTTCCAGAACTGGCGCGGCATGTGGGACAGCGGCGGACGGCGCATCAAGCGGTCGCTGCTGATCGACGCCAGCTCGGTGCACAACTGCACGGCCGCGGAGCTGGCCGCACTCCGCGAAAAAGGGCTGGTCGGGACGACGCCCGACGCGGAACCCGTCGTCAACCTCTACGCCCTGCGGGAGTACGCCGCGCGTTACCTGAAGGGCCACCCGGGCATCCACCCCGACCTGATGCAGATGGTCCGGATGCTCCAGCCCACCCCGGAAGGCATCCCGGTCGAGGTCTACTGCTTCACCCGGGAGACCGACTGGGTGGCCTACGAGGCCGTGCAGGGGGCTGTTTTCGACCACCTGTTCGCCGTCCTTCCCGACTTCGGCCTGCGGGCCTACCAACGCTCCTCCGACCGCGAGCCTCAATCCTCCGAATCTTGATTTAACGGATAAGAACCATGGAATTTTTAGCGCAATACAACCTCACCGGAATCGTCATCGGCATCGCCACCTTTCTGATCATCGGCATCTTTCACCCGATGGTCACCAAGGGCGAATACTATTTCGGGGTGAAAATCTGGTGGCTGTTCCTCGTGATGGGAATCGCCGCCGTCGCCGGTTCGATCGCCGTGCGGCACATCCTCTGGTCGACGCTGCTGGCCGTGTGGGGCGCCTCGTCGCTGTGGTCGATCGGCGAACTGTTCGAACAGCGCGAGCGCGTGGCCAAAGGCTGGTTTCCGAAGAACCCCAAGCGGAAATAGCATGCGCGCACGCCGGATATGCCTGCTGACGGCGCTGACCTTTGCCGCCGTGTGCTGCACGCCCGCGGGAGGCCCTGCGCCCGTCGCGCCTCCGCCTCCGGCCGGCTGGTCGGGACCGGGGCCCGTGCCGCCGCCCCGGCGGATGCGGTTGTTTTTCGGCGGCGACGTGATGCAGCACATGCCGCAGGTCGACGCCGTGCGCTGCGGCGACGGCTTCGACTACGAACCCGTTTTCCGGACGCTCGCGCTCCGCATCAGGGCCGCCGACCTGGCCGTGGTGAACCTCGAAACCACCCTCACGCGCCGCAGCCGCTATACGGGCTATCCGCTTTTCCGGTCGCCCGCGGCGCTGGCCGACGCCCTGCGCGACGCAGGCGTGGATGTCGCCGTGCTGGCCAACAACCACTGCTGCGACAACGGCGCCGAAGGCATCCGCACGAGCGTCGAGGAGCTGGACCGCTGCGGAATACGCCACACGGGCGCGTTCGCGGACAGCGCTGATTACAAGAAAAATAACCCGCTTTACCTCACGCATTGCGGCATACGGCTGGCGATCGTCAATTACACCTACGGAACCAACGGCATGCCCGTTCCCGAGGGTACGGTGGTGAACCTGATCGACACGGTGCGCATGGCCGCGGACCTGGCGGCGGCACGCGCCTCGGGGGTCGATTTCATCGTCGCGTGCGTCCATTGGGGCGACGAATACCAGCGGCGCGAGAACGCCGCGCAGCGGAGTTTGGCCGCGTTTTTGCGCCGTCACGGAACCGATGTGGTGGTCGGGAGCCATCCGCACGTGATTCAGCCCTGGGTGGCCGATTCGTCGCACGTGGTGCTCTACTCGCTGGGCAACCTCGTCTCGGGCCAGCGCCGCCGCTACACCGACGGCGGTCTGGCGGCCACGGTGGAGGCCGTCCGGCATCCCGAGGGGCGGATGACCTACCGGCTCGAAACGACGCCCGTGTGGGTCAGTGTGCCGGGCTACCGCATCCTGACGCCCGAGGCCGCCGACACGATGACGCTGCCCGCGGCCTACGGGATTTTCCGCGCCGACCTCGACGCGCTGCCGGGAAACGGCTTATAGGTAAACCGAATGGCTCCATAGGAAGAAATGATGGCTTTTTTTTGGAGATTGTTTCCGGAAATCGTTATCTTTGTAACAGTAAGAATGCACACACATTAAACAATACGACATTATGGAAAAGAGCATCAAAGGTACACGTACCGAGCAGAATCTGCTGAAGGCATTCGCCGGCGAGAGCCAGGCCCGCAGCCGCTACGTATTCTTCGCCAGCAAGGCCAAGAAGGAGGGTTACGAACAGATCGCAGGCGTTTTCGCCGAGACCGCGGAGCAGGAGAAGGAGCACGCCGAGCGTTTCTTCAAGTTCCTCGAGGGCGGCGACGTGGAGATCACGGCCAGCTACCCCACCGGACCCATCGGCACGACGGCCGAGAACCTGCTGGCTGCCGCCAAGGGCGAGAACGAGGAGTGGGACGTGCTGTACCGCGAATTCGGCAAGGTCGCCGAGGAGGAGGGATTCACGGAGATCGCCACGGCGTTCAAGATGATCGCGACGGTGGAGGCCGAGCACGAACGCCGCTACCTGAAGCTGTTGAGCCGCCTCACGGACGGCAACTTCTTCAAGCGCGACGGCAAGATCTGGTGGCAGTGCCGCAACTGCGGCTTCGTCATCGAGGCCGAGCAGGCTCCGCTGCTGTGCCCCGCCTGCAAGCATCCCCAGGCCTATTTCGAGCCGAAGAAGGAGAACTATTAGTCCGCCTTGCGGCCCGCATACGAGTCCCGTCTCTTCGGAGACGGGGCTTTTTTATTTCCGCTGCATGTGCGGACGTGCAAATATTCGGCCCCCGGAGACTTAAAATTCCGGATTTTCTCCGTATCTTTGCAAGAATCCTTATTTCGGACAATTCAAACACAAGATATGGCAGACGAAAAAATCATCTTTTCGATGGTCGGCGTAAGCAAGACCTTCACCAACCAGAAACGGGTGCTCAACAACATCTACCTCTCCTTTTTCTACGGCGCGAAAATCGGCATCATCGGCCTGAACGGCTCGGGAAAGTCGACCCTGATGAAGATCATCGCCGGAATCGACAAGAACTTCGACGGCGAAGTGGTCTTCTCGCCGGGCTATACGGTGGGTTACCTCGAACAGGAACCCAGGCTCGACGACTCGAAGACGGTCCGCGAGGTCGTCGAGGAGGGCTGCGCGACGACCGTGGCGTTGCTGAAGGAGTACGAGGAGATCAACCAAAAGCTGTGCGAGCCGATGGACGACGACACGATGGCCAGGCTGATCGAACGTCAGGGCGAGCTGTACGAGAAGATCGACCAGTGCAACGGCTGGGAGCTGGACAGCGTGCTGGAGCGCGCGATGGACGCCCTGCGGTGTCCCGATCCCGATGAGCCGGTCAAACACCTTTCGGGCGGTGAGCGCCGCCGCGTGGCCCTGTGCCGCCTGCTGTTGCAGCAGCCCGACGTGCTGCTGCTCGACGAGCCTACGAACCACCTCGACGCCGAGTCGATCGACTGGCTCGAACAGCATCTCCAGCAATACAAGGGTACGGTGATCGCCGTGACCCACGACCGTTATTTTCTGGACAACGTCGCCGGGTGGATTCTCGAACTCGACCGCGGCGAGGGCATTCCGTGGAAGGGCAACTACTCGGGCTGGCTCGACCAGAAGACCACGCGCATGGCCATGGAGGAGAAGCAGGAGTCGAAGCGCCGCAAGACCCTCGAACGCGAGCTGGAGTGGGTGCGCATGTCGCCCTCGGGCCGCCATGCCAAGTCGAAGGCCCGTCTGTCGGCCTACGACAAGATGATGAACGAGGATACGAAACAGAAAGAGGAGAAACTCGAAATCTTCATCCCCAACGGTCCGCGTCTGGGCGACGTGGTGATCGAGGCGCACGAGGTCTCGAAAGCCTTCGGCGACCGCGTGCTGTACGAGGGGCTGGATTTCTCGCTGCCCCCTGCGGGCATCGTGGGCGTGATCGGCGCGAACGGCACGGGCAAGACCACCCTCTTCCGCATGATCATGGGCCTCGAAACTCCGACGAGCGGCTCGTTCCGCGTGGGTCCCACGGTGAAACTGGCCTATGTGGACCAGCAGCACAAGTCGATCGACCCCGAAAAGACGGTCTTCGAGGTGATCTCGGGCGGTCTGGACCTGATGACGCTGGGCAACCGGCGGGTCAACGCCCGCGCCTATGTCGCCCGTTTCAACTTCTCGGGCGCCGATCAGGAGAAGAAATGCGGCATGCTCTCGGGCGGCGAGCGCAACCGCCTGCACCTGGCCCTCGCCCTGAAGGAGGAGGGCAACGTGCTGCTGCTGGACGAACCGACCAACGACATCGACGTCAACACGCTGCGGGCGCTGGAGGAAGGTCTCGAAAATTTCGCCGGATGCGCCGTGGTCATTTCGCACGACCGCTGGTTCCTCGACCGTATCGCCACGCACATCCTCTCGTTCGAGGGCGACTCGAAGGTGGTCTTCTACGAAGGCTCCTACTCGGAGTACGAGGCGTGGAAGAAGGCCCAGGGCGGCGACACGCAGCCCCACCGGGTGAGGTACAAAAAACTGATCGCGGATTAGTTTTTTGTATCAATTGAAAATTAAGAATGAAAAATTAAAATTTGTTTTTGCCATGCAGAAACCTTCGATTCCCAAGGGCACGCGCGACTTCTCCCCCGCGGAGATGATGCGCCGCCAGTATATTTTCGACACGATCCGCCGGGTGTTCCGCGCCTACGGGTTCGCGCCGCTCGAAACCCCCTCGATGGAGAACCTCTCGACCCTGCTGGGCAAGTACGGCGACGAGGGCGACAAGCTTCTGTTCAAGATTCTCAATTCGGGCGACTACGCCGCCGGACTGTCGGACGAGGAGGTTCGCTCCGCCTCGAAAATCTGCGAAAAAGGACTTCGCTACGACCTTACGGTGCCCTTCGCGCGTTACGTCGTGCAGCACCAGGGCGAACTGACGTTCCCCTTCAAACGCTACCAGATTCAGCCCGTGTGGCGCGCCGACCGGCCGCAGAAAGGCCGCTACCGCGAATTCTACCAGTGCGACGTCGACGTGATCGGCACGCGCTCGCTGCTGTGCGAGGTCGAATTGGTCGAGATCGTCGAACGGGTGTTCAAGGCCCTCGGCATCCGCGTGGCGCTGAAGATGAACAACCGCAAGATCCTGTTCGGCATCGCCGAAGCCATCGGCCATGCCGACAAGATGATGGACATCACCATTGCCATCGACAAGCTGGAAAAGATCGGACTGGACAACGTGAAGGCCGAACTGATGGAGCGCGGCCTGGATCGGGAGGCGGTCGACAAACTTCAACCGATACTTGAGTTGAGCGGCGACAATGCGCAGAAGATCAACCAGCTGAAAGAGGTGCTTGCTGTTTCGGAGACGGGCATGAAGGGCATCGAGGAGATGGAGACCGTCTTCGGCTATGTCGGGCGGCTGGGCATCGGCCTCACGGTGGAGCTGGACCTCTCGCTGGCACGCGGTTTGAACTACTACACCGGTGCGATCTTCGAGGTCAAGGCCCTCGATTTCGCCATCGGCTCGATCTGCGGCGGCGGCCGTTACGACGACCTGACGGGAATTTTCGGCATGCCCAATATGTCGGGCGTGGGCATTTCGTTCGGTGCGGACCGCATTTACGACGTGATGACGGGACTTTCGCTCTTCCCCGAGGAGGTCAACAGTTCGACCCGCGTGCTGTTCGTGAACCTCGGCGCGGAGGAGGAGGCCGCCGTGCTGCCGCTGCTGCGTCAGCTGCGCGGGCGTGAAATCGCCGCCGAAATCTACCCCGAGGCGGGCAAGATGAAGAAGCAGATGGAGTACGCCAACCGCCGCGGCATCCCCTATGTGGTGATCGTGGGGTCGCAGGAGCTGGAGGCCGGAGCCGCAACCGTAAAGGATATGCGCACGGGTGAACAGCGGCAGGTTTCGTTAGACAAGCTGGCAACCGAAATCTGCAATTCATAATCGAGAATTCGGGATTGCAGGGTTGCGGAAGCCGACCTGCGGGCTTTTGCCGCAAAGTCGGATTGTGAATTGTGAATTTTGAATTCTGAATTGAATCATGCGCCGATTATTCGTCATACTCGCTACCCTCTTCGTCCTGCCCCTCGCGGCGCAGAACGAGGACGATGCGCGCCAGTTCCAGAAACTCGCGCAGGTTTTCCGTTATCTTTCGGGTCTTTACGTCGACGAGGTGGAGATGAAATCCGTCGTCGAGGGCGCCATCACGGGCATGCTCGAAGAGCTGGACCCCCACTCGGCCTACATCGGCGCCGAGGAGATGAAGGGCGTGCAGGAGAGTTTCGACGGGGAATTCAGCGGCATCGGCGTGGAGTTCAACGTCCTGCGCGACACGGTGATCGTGGTGAACACCATCGCCGGGGGACCAGCCGAACGGGTCGGCGTCAGGGCCAACGACCGCATCGTGCGCATTGATACGCTCGACGCCGTGGGGATGAGCCGCACGGACGTGCCCAAACACCTGCGGGGCAAGACCGGCACGAAGGTCGGAATCGACGTCGTGCGCCACGGCACGCCCGGACAGCTTCATTTCGTGATCGTCCGCGACAAAATTCCCCTGAACACCGTCGACGCTTCCTATCTGGCCGGCGAGGGCATCGGCTATATCAAGGTCAACCGCTTCGGCCGCACCACGATGGATGAATTCATCGAGGCCTACCGCAAGCTGGGACGGCCCGAAGGGCTGATCCTCGACCTGCGGGGCAACGGCGGCGGCCTGCTGGAGCAGGCGATCGGGATGGCGGGATTCTTCCTGCCGCGCGGCGCGGTGATCGTCTCGACCGAGGGGCGCGCCGTTCCGGCGTCGTCGTTCCGCGCCCAGACCAACGGCGAGGACCTCAAGGGACGTCTCGTGGTGCTGATCGACGAATCGTCGGCTTCGGCTTCGGAGATCGTCGCTGGGGCCGTGCAGGACTGGGACCGCGGCGTGGTCGTAGGCCGCCCGAGCTTCGGCAAGGGACTCGTGCAGCGGCAGATCGGCCTTTCGGACGGTTCGGCCGTGCGCATCACCGTGGCCCGTTATCACACCCCTTCGGGCCGCGTCATCCAGCGTCCCTACGAGAAGGGGAAGCGCCGCGAGTACTACCTCGACCACCTGCGCCGTTATGACGATGCCGCGCGCGACTCGCTCGACGCGGCGGCCCCGGCCTACCGCACGCTCCGCACCGGACGCACGGTCTACGGCGGCGGAGGCATCCGTCCCGACATCCTCGTCGAGGCCGACACGGCGGGTTTCTCGAACTACTACGGCGAACTGATCCGCCGCGGCATCGTGGCCGATTTCGTGGGCGACTGGCTCGACGGTTCGCGCGACAGCCTCTCGCGCCGCTACGCCTCGTTCGAGGCCTTCGACGCCGGGTATACCCCCTCGGACGAGGTTCTCGAAAGGCTCACGGCGCTCGGTGAAAGCCGCGGCGTGAAGTTCGACGCCGAAGGGTTCGCCGTCTCCGAACCCCTCGTGCGCATGCAGCTCAAAGCCCTCGCGGCGCAGCGGCTGTTCGGCACGGGAGCCTATTTTCGGGTCATCAACCCCGCCGCAAGCCCCGCCTACGCCCGGGCCGTGGCGATTCTCGAAGATTGGGACAAATCGGGTCAGCCGGTTCTGGAGCCGTAAAATAGCCCTGCAAGTTTTTGGAAATTCACTTTTTTTTGCGTATATTCGTAGATACGAGCGTGTGCTGAAAAAGCTGAAACCAACCCAAAAACGAAACCCATGCTATCCCCAACCCATCTCCGTCGCGAAGGCGAGGATTACGAAGCCCAGATTCTTTCCAAAGCCGTAAAGGCGGGCCGCCGGACCTATTTTTTCGATGTCCGGGCCACGCGCGGCGACGACTATTTCCTGACCATCACCGAGAGCCGCAAAATCACGGCCCCCGACGGCACGTCGAGTTACGACCGCCACAAGATATTCCTCTACAAGGAGGATTTTTCGAAATTCGCCGACGGACTGCACGAGGTCGTCGAGTTCATCCGCCGCAGCAAGGCGTGCCCCGAGCCGGAGGAATAGCCCGTTCCGATCCGTTTCGGAGCGCGCGGGAATCGGCCGCCGGCCCGGTTTCGCCGTAAGATGCGCCGAAGCCCGGCGACAGCTCCCGGGAGGCGGCGGAGGCTTTTCCGCACGCGATGTCCCGGAACCTGCCGGGGAGCGGGAGAAGGTCCGGCAGCGGTCGTCCGGGGCGAATGTGCGCCCTGCGCAGCGCGGCATTCCGAAAGGAGCGGCGCCGACTGCGGGAAATCCCTCCGCGGCGGACGCCTATCCGCACGGGATGTCCCCGGAACTGCCGCAGGGAGCAAGAGAACGTCCGGCAACGGCGGACGCAGGCGGGTGCGAAAAACGGCAGGCTCCCGAAAAATTGATGAAAACTTAATTTTCGGAACGCGGGCATTTGTCTTTTATCCCCTATCTTTGGCTGCGCCGAAGATACTCCGCCTGAACAAAATCGCAAACAAGTTTGCTTTTGTATCCGGCTTATTCGTATCTTTGCGTTTAAAACCAAAATACGCAAACAGACCATGAATTTTTCCCGGTACATCGTACTTGCGCTCAAAGGGTGCGCCATGGGTATGGCCGACGTAGTTCCCGGCGTCTCGGGCGGTACGATCGCTTTCATTTCGGGTATCTACGAAGAACTGCTCGACTCGATCCGCAGCATCAACGCCTCGGCGCTCAAGCTGCTGCTGAAACTCCGCCTCGGCGAGTTCTGGCGTCATATCAACGGTAGTTTCCTGCTGCCCGTGCTGCTGGGCATCGCCATTGCGATCTTTTCGCTGGCTCGCCTGATGACCTATCTGCTGACCTACCACCCCATCGCCATCTGGTCGTTCTTCTTCGGGTTGATCATCGCCTCGGCGCTGCTCGTCGCCCGGCAAATCGGACGCTGGGACTGGCGGAGCCTCCTCGCGTTCGTCGCAGGGGCCGCCGCGGCCTGGTGGATCACCGTCGCCACGCCCGCAGAAACCCCCAACGACTGGTGGTTCGTGATGCTTTCGGGCGCCATCGCCATCTGCGCCATGATCCTGCCCGGCATCTCCGGGGCCTTCATCCTGCTGCTGCTGGGCAAATACCAATATATCATGCAGGCCGTGGGCGATCTGAACATTCCCGTCATCGTGATCTTCGTCGTCGGAGCCGCGGCGGGCATCATCTCCTTCTCGCACCTGCTGTCGTGGCTGCTCAAACACTGGCACGACGTCACGGTGGCCGTGCTGATGGGCTTCATGGTCGGCTCGCTCAACAAGGTCTGGCCGTGGAAGGAGACCGCCGAGACCTACCTCGACAGCCACGGCGTCGCACAGCCGCTCGTCCAGCACAACGTCGCTCCCGGGACCTTCGAACAGCTCACCGGCCAGCCATCGCAGCTTGTGCAGGCGGTTCTGCTCTGCGTCGTCGGATTTCTGGCCATCTACGGCATCGAACTGCTGGCGCGCATCATCGTCAAAAAAGAGGAGAAGTAACCCATGCGACGCTTCGGACTGATCGGACGCCCGCTGGGGCATTCGGCTTCGGCCGTCTACTTCACGGAAAAGTTCAACAGAGAGGGGATAACCGACTGTGAATACTCGCTTTACGAACTCGGGTCGATCGGAGACCTGCCCGGTCTGCTGGAGCGTCTCCCGGAGCTTTGCGGGCTGAACGTCACGATTCCCTACAAGCGCGACGTAATGGCCTTTCTGGATTCGGTGTCGCCCGAGGCCGAGGCCATCGGGGCCGTCAACTGCATCCGCCGCACGGCGGACGGGCGTCTCGCGGGCCACAACACCGATGTCATCGGCCTCCGGGCCGCGCTGAACGAACTGCTGGGCGCGGCTCAGCCCGTGCAGGCTCTCGTGCTCGGCACGGGAGGCGCTTCGCAGGCCGTGCAGTATGCCCTTGCCGAACGCGACATCCCCTTTGCGCTGGTCTCGCGCGAAGCGGCGAAAGGCAACTACACCTACGACGATCTGCCGTGTGAGGCAGTGGAAGCCAGCCGGTTGATTGTCAACGCATCGCCCGTGGGGACCTACCCCAACGTCGATGCCGCGCCGCGTATCCCCTATGCCTATGTCACGCCGGAGCACTACCTGCTCGACCTGGTCTACAACCCGCCGCTGACGCAGTTCCTCGACTACGGCCGTCAGCGCGGGGCGCATATTCTGAACGGGCGGACGATGTTTGTTGAGCAGGCCGAAGCCTCGTGGCGCATCTGGAATGCTTAAAGCGGGACTTTAAATAAATCTTATAATGTTGTGAAAAGCTGACTGTTGTCGATATTATTTGCTCTGCTTGCCGGAACGGGAGCGGTCTTCGCACAGTCGGAGGTGACGCCTCCCGCATTCAACGGCGCGGTGATCAGGGTCTTTATGACGCGCATGGCCGCCACGGTCGAGAAGATTGCCATTGAGCAGCAGATTCCGGCGGACTCGATCTCTCCGGTCGTGGGCATCGCCCTGCAAATCGACAAGGCGGGAAACGTCGCGGAGTGGCGCTACATGGACAATACGCAGGAGGGCCGCGACCATGCGGAGTTCGCTCCGGCGACGGCGGCCACCCGCCGGGCGATGGAGAAGGCGTACGACCGTCTGGGCGGAACGTGGAGTCCCGCGACGCTGACCGACGGAAGTCCGGTTTCCTACACTTCGCGGATGACGATCCGCATTCCGGTCGAGAAGATCCGGAGGGCGCAGGACGCCGATCCGCTGCTCTTCATGGGGGAAAATCCGGACGAGAATTTCCACGCGTGGGCCAAAATGCGCATCCGCTACGACGGGCGTTTCACGGAGAAGGGCGTGGAGGGAGTGGTGCACGTGCGGTTCTACATCGAGCCGGACGGGCGCATCGCCATCGGCGAGGTCGTGCAGTCGCCCGACGAGCGGCTGACCAAAGAGGTGCTCCGCGTCATCCGCAGCAGCAAGGGCAAATGGACGCCCCGCAAGGTGCGCGGCGTGCCCCAGCGGACGGCCTACGAATACCGGGTCAACTACCACAACAACTGAACGAAAAGCTCCGCCGTGCAGCGGAGCTTTTTCATGGGGGGGGGCTTATCGGTGGTGGAGCATCGCCTTCGCCTTCTCGTAGTCCTCTTCGCGGACGACAATCTGGGCGGGCATGGTCCCTATCGGGTAGATGGCCGACATGTATTCGTTGCGGATCGTCGACCAGATACCGGCGCTGTCGAGCATCGACTTGGCGATCTCGGCCTCTGTGATGGTGTTGTACTCCGCCAGTACAACCAACGTGTCGTCTTGCATAATTCTTCGGTTTTTAGTTCGGTATTTAAAGTTAAGCATTTTATCGGTAAAATGCAATAGCCCTGCCATGAATTCTTCAATAAAAAAACATTATCTTCGTCCGGAACCGGAGAGGGACCGCATCCCGGCAAAACAAGTCGTCCGGCATTTGATTATACCCCCGATTTATATTATCTTTGTCGTAGCAAAATTTTGACGCAATGCCCCAATTCGTACACCTTCACGTACATACGCAATATTCGATCCTCGACGGACAGGCCAGCATCCAGCGGCTCGTGGACAAGGCCATGGCCGACGGACAGCCCGGCATCGCCGTGACGGACCACGGCGACATGTTCGGCATCAAGGAGTTCTACAACTACGTCCAGAAAGTCAAGGGCAAATGCAAGGACAAGGCCGCCGAGGCGGAGGCCCGCATCGCCGCCCTGCGCGACGGCACGGAGACCTGCGCCGACCCCGCTGCCGAGATCGCCAAATGCGAAAGACAACTGGAGGAGTGCCGGCGCAAACTCGCCTTCAAGCCCATCATCGGCTGCGAGGTCTACGTGGCGCGCCGCCGGCTCCACGACAAGGAGGGCAAGCCCGACCAGAGCGGCTACCACCTGATCCTGCTGGCCAAGAACCTCAAGGGATACCACAACCTCATCAAGATCGTCTCGAAGGCGTGGACCGAAGGTTTCTACATGCGTCCGCGAACCGACCGCACGGAGATCGAGAAATACCACGAAGGGCTGATCTGCTGTTCGGCCTGTCTGGCGGGCGAGGTTCCGCGCGCCATCACGGCCAACGACCTCGAAAAGGCCGAGGAGTCGATCCGATGGCACAAGAAGGTCTTCGGCGACGACTATTACCTCGAACTGCAACTCCACAAGGCCACCGTCGAGCGGGCCAACCACGAGGCCTATCCCATGCAGCTGCACGTGAACAAGCACCTGCGCGAACTGGCCGCGAAGCACAACGTCAGAATGGTCTGCACCAACGACGTGCACTTCGTGGACGAAGACAACGCCGAGGCGCACGACCGGCTGATCTGTCTCTCGACGGGCAAGGACCTCGACGACCCCAAGCGCATGCTCTACTCGAAGCAGGAGTGGCTCAAGACGACGGCCGAGATGGCCGCGATCTTCGGCCAGACCGACCCCGAGGCGATGTCGACGACCGTCGACATCTGCAACCAGATCGAGTGCTACTCGATCGACCATGCGCCGATCATGCCTAACTTCGAGATCCCCGAGGAGTTCGGAACCGAGGCCGAATACCGCGCCCGGCTCACGGAAAAGGACCTTTTCGATGAATTCACGCGCGACGAGAACGGCAACGTGGTGATGTCGGAGGAGGAGGGACTCAAAAAGATTCAGAAATTAGGAGGTTACGACAAACTCTACCGCATCAAGTTCGAGGCCGACTATCTGGCCAAGCTGACGATGGACGGCGCGCACAGGCGCTACGGCGAGCAGCTGACCGAAGAGCAGGAGGAACGGCTGAAATTCGAGCTGCACATTATGAAGACGATGGGTTTCCCGGGCTACTTCCTGATCGTGCAGGACTTCATACGCGCCGCGCGCGAGGAGCTGGACGTGTCGGTGGGCCCGGGCCGCGGATCGGCCGCCGGATCGGCCGTGGCCTACTGCCTCGGCATCACGCAGATCGACCCCATCGCCTACGACCTGCTGTTCGAGCGTTTCCTGAACCCCGACCGTATTTCGCTCCCCGATATTGACGTCGACTTCGATGACGACGGCCGCGGAAGGGTCCTGAACTGGGTGACGCAGAAATACGGCAAGGAGAAGGTGGCGCACATCATCACCTACGGCACGATGGCCACCAAACTGGCCATCAAGGACGTGGCGCGCGTGCAGAAACTGATGCTCTCGGAGTCGGACCGCCTCTGCAAACTCGTGCCGGACAAGATTCCCGACAAGAAGCTCAACCTGCAGAACGCCATCGACTACGTCCCCGAACTGAAAGCCGCCGAACAGTCGGACAACCCGATTCTGCGCGATACGATCCGTTACGCCAAGATGCTCGAAGGAAACGTCCGCAACACGGGCGTGCACGCCTGCGGCACGATCATCTGCCGCGACGACATCACGGACTGGGTTCCCGTCTCGACGGCCGACGACAAGGAGACCGGCGAGAAGATGCTCGTCACGCAGTACGAGGGTTCGGTGATCGAGGATACGGGACTGATCAAGATGGACTTCCTGGGGCTGAAGACCCTTTCGATCATCAAGGACGCCGTGGAGAACATCCGCCTGACCAAGGGCGTGAAGATCGACATCGACGACTTCACGATCATCAACGACCCCGCGACCTACCGCCTCTACGGCGAGGGCCGCACCGTCGGGACGTTCCAGTTCGAGTCCGCGGGCATGCAGAAGTACCTGCGCGAGCTGCAACCCTCGACCTTCGAGGACCTGATCGCGATGAACGCCCTCTACCGGCCCGGCCCGATGGACTACATCCCGGACTTCATCGCCCGCAAGCACGGCCGCAGCCCCATCGAGTACGACATCCCCGTGATGGAGAAGTACCTCAAGGACACCTACGGCATCACGGTCTACCAGGAGCAGGTCATGTTGCTGTCGCGTCTTCTGGCCAACTTCACCCGCGGCGAGTCGGATACGCTCCGCAAGGCCATGGGCAAGAAACTCAAGGACAAGCTGGACCACCTGAAACCCAAGTTCATCGAGGGCGGCAGGAAGAACGGACACGATCCGAAGGTGCTCGAAAAGATCTGGGGCGACTGGGAGAAATTCGCCTCCTACGCGTTCAACAAGTCGCACGCCACGTGCTACTCGTGGGTGGCTTACCAGACGGCCTACCTCAAGGCCAACTACCCTTCGGAGTACATGGCTGCCGTGTTGAGCCGAAACCTCACGAACATCGAGCAGCTGACGCTCTACATGAACGAGTGCAAACGCATGGGCATCAGCGTCATGGGACCCGACATCAACGAGTCGATGCGGACCTTCTCGTCCAACGCCGCCGGGGACGTGCGCTTCGGCCTCGCGGCGGTGAAGGGCGTCGGTGCGGCGGCCGTGGAGAGCATCATCGCCGAACGCAAGGCCAACGGGCCTTTCAAGGACATATACGACTTCGTCGAGCGCGTGAACTACTCGCTCGTCAACCGCAAATGCCTCGAAAATCTGGCTTACGCCGGGGCGTTCGACTCGATCTCGGATTTCGCACGCTGCAAGTACTTCGGCGTCGACCTGCGCGATTCGAGCGGCATCACCTTCATCGAGCAGCTGATGCGCTACGGGCAGCGGTTCCAGACCGAGCAGAACAACGCCCAGCAGAGTCTGTTCGGCGGCGGCGAGCACGTGGACATCCAGCGCCCGGTGCTTCCGGCCTGCGCCGACTGGAGCCAGTTGGAAAAACTCACGAAGGAGCGCGAAATGGTGGGCCTTTACCTCTCGGCGCATCCGCTCGACGATTACAAAATCATCATCGACCACATGTGCAAGACCCAGCTTTCGGAGCTGGAGAACCTCGACGCCCTCATGGGGCAGGAGATCGCCGTGGCGGGCATGGTCGTGGGCGTGCAGAACCTGATGACCAAGACCGGCAAGCCGTGGGGCAAGTTCAAACTCGAGGACTACAACGGAGGCCACGAGTTCGCCCTCTTCGGCAAGGACTACGAGAACTTCCGCAAATACCTTTTCCCGGACTATTTCCTCTTCGTCCGGGGCCGCGTGCAGGCCAAGCCCTACAACGACAAGGAGCTGGAATTCAAGATCATTTCGATGGTTCAGTTGCAGGAGATGCGCGACACGATCAAGGAGATGATCGTGCAGCTGCCGATCGAGGAGGTGACCGAAGCGTTCATCCACGACCTGACGGAGAGGGTCCGCGAGTCGAAGGGCGACACGCTGCTGCGCCTGAACGTCTACGACCGCGGAGCGCAGGTCTCGCTGCGCCTCTTCTCGAAAAGCCACAAGGTGAGCCTCTCGCAATCTCTGGTCGGATATTTGGACGACAACAGCATCCACTACTCAATCGCATAAGCATACTTTAATTGATAATCAACAAAAAACTCAAAGCTATGGCATTGGCAATCAACAAAGACAATTTCGAAGCGCTGGTCGCAGGCGATCAGCCGGTGGTCATCGACTTCTGGGCCGAATGGTGCGGTCCCTGCCGCACGATGTCGCCCATCGTGGACGAACTGGCTGCGGAATACGAAGGCAAGGTCGTCATCGGCAAGTGCGACGTCGAGGAGAACGACGACATCACGATGAAGTACGGCGTGAGGAACATCCCGACGATCGTCTTCCTCAAGGGCGGCGAGCTGGTCGACAAGCAGGTCGGCGCATGCCCGAAGGATGCCCTGAAGGCCAAGATCGAGAAGCTTCTCTGATGCTGCGCGCCATCGACTTCCACGGGCTGAAAGGCGTGGAGTTCTCCAAGGGGGAGTATACGGCGCTGCTGATTCCGGAGATGGGGGCCAACCTCGTGCGGCTGGCCAACACCCGGCTGGGCGCGGAGATCCTGCGCACGCCCGGACCCGGGGAGATCGAGACGTTCCGGAGCCGTCCGCAGGTCTTCGGGCTTCCGATCCTGTTCCCGCCCAACCGCATCGCCGACGGCCGTTACGTCTTCGAGGGACGCACGTACCAGTATCCCATCACCATCGAGAGGGAACGGAACTACCACCACGGCGTCCTCAAGAGCGAGGCGTTCCTGGTGTCGAAGGCCCGCGAGACGGACAGGGAGGTGATGATCGAATGCCGTTACTACGCCAATGCGGGGAACGATGCCGTTTACCGCGATTTCCCGCACGAGTTCAAGTGCAAGATCACCTACCGGCTCACGGCCGAAGGGTTGGAGCAGGAGGTGGTGTTCTTCAACCGCAGCGAGACCCGCATGCCCCTGGGCGTGGGTTTTCACACCCCGCTGACGATTCCCTTTGCGGGCGGGACCGACGCCGACTACGTGATGCGCCTGGCTGTCGGGGAAGAGGTCGAACTCGACGGCCGCAACCTTCCGACGGGACGCAGGCTGCCGCTGTCGGAGCAATTTTCCAAATTGCGCCGCGAAGGGCTTCAGGTCACCGGCTGCGGGCCGATCGAGGCGGGTTTTACGCTGCGCGAGATCGACGTGGACGGCAAACCGTTCCGCGGCGCGCTGGTCGAGCACCTGCGCACGGGCGTGAGAACCTGCTACGAGGTCGACGAGCAGACGACCTACTGGACGCTGTGGAACAACGGAGGGCAAGTACCCTACTGCTGTCCCGAGCCGCAGACATGGACCACGAACGCCCCTAACGCCGCCGATCCCGCGGCCGAAGGGTTTCGGGCCATTGACCCGGGCGAGTCGTGGCGCACGACTTTCCGCCTGTACGCGAAATAGGGATAAAAAAAGAGGATCGACCGGCGATCCTCTTTTTTGTCTCAAAACCTCTCGTGGAAAACCGCTCTTTTTCAAACAAAACGCTGTAACTTTCAGGTTACAGCGTTGTTTTTTGAGCGAGGCGATGATTCGGAAACGCATCTCCGAATTGCCCTGCGCTGCGCGACATCCGGGCAAACGCCCCGTCGGCCGCTCTGTGGTTGAAGCCCGCACCCGGATCAGCCGAGAAGCATCTCCGCTTTTTGAACGGTTTCGTTCAGTTTATCTTCAAGTTTTTTATGCGTGACCTTCGTGAGGCGCATATCGGGAAGATAACATCCGATCGAAGCTATCACCTCCCCGTTCTTGAAGACGGGAGCCGCAATGCAGGCGAAGTGCTGATTGATCACCGTAAAACAGTTTTTAGCCCTGATCTCCGAAAGGAAATTCAGCAGATCGTCTTTCGTCCTGACCTCGGGCCAATCTTTCCCCGGCATGCCTGCCAGTTTAAGGAAATTGTTGAGTTTCTCGGAACTGTATTGGGCGATTATGACCTTTGCCGTTGTGGCCTGCCATGCCTTCATCTCGTAGATTATTTTCGCCTCTATCGGATGGTTGGCCTTTACGCTGTAAAGATTTATACGCTTGTCGTTCTTAATAACCGACAACATGACATTTTCGTTGACCTCTTTGCACAATGAGTCGATAAGAGGTTTTAGCAGCGTCACGATCCGGTCGGGATCATTGTTTACACCTACAATAGCAAAAAGTTTCTCACCCAGAACATAACCTTTGCGATAGCTCATTTGTTCGATGAAGCCGATCTCTTTGAGAGCCTTGAGAATATTTGCACAGGTAGCTCTGTTCATATTCAGCGTATCGGCTATCTCCGACAAGGGGACCTCACGTTTTCTGTTTTTTGAAAGATAGACAAGTATTTCTTCGACTCTCCCTATGACCTGTATCATATATCGGTACTTAATTGGCTTATTTTTAACGTACAAAGTTAGTCTTATTTTTTTGAAATCTCTTTAAGGCCCTGTTTGAAATTTTGTCAATCTTTCCTGAAAACAGGTTGAGACAGCTTAAAAATTACAGCGGCTGCGAATCGAGTCCGGTTGCAGCCGCTGTAATTGCACTCGTTGAAAGAGTCGTTGGTTGTCTAATCTCCGAGTGTTTTGGAGTAGACGACCGTTATGTCGAACACCCTCAACGAAGCTCCTTCGGTAAACTCCATTGTATAGGACTTTCCTTCGATGGTATTGATAATTTGGGCATCCTGCGTCGCTGCCGTAGGGAAAGTTACAGTCTCCGTAACTGGCGCAATCAGGCTGGATGCTTTAAGCGAAGGAGATGAAAAATATTTTCCGACCGGACTCTGGGGATTTTCCTGCACCCTGAATCTCTTGGCCGTCGTATTGCCGTGGCTCATGGATACGGATTTCAGGTATCTTCCGGGGATTCCGGGAAGTTTGATCCAAGCGTTATTCTTGTTGCCGAAAAGCAACACGTTGTGATCCAGTCCGGAAGCCTTGTAGTGCTGATAGGTCGCGCTGTTCTTGCCCTTGCTTATCGTGAAAATGAAATCCTTGCCGGCGGGAGCGCCGTCGAGCGTATAATTGTAGGTATAGGAGTACTCCTCACCGTCGACATTCTGATCAGCAACGGGTACGAAAGCGCCCAAAGGATTCTCGTCATTCTCGTTGTAGAACGAAAGCTCAATCGTTATAACATCAGGCAGCGTATCATCCAATGTCCCGTCGAATGCGTTGAAATCGCTGCGGGGGATGGTAATGCCATCCGTCTCTCCAAGGGTACGGACAAGGGTATTTCCGTCGCCATAATCGACAGTAATGCGCAGGCCCTCGGCGTAGAACTGAGGCAAGACGGAAATATAATAGGAACCCGTTTTCAGACATCCGTCGAGGGTCTCTGCATCCGATCCGCTCACGGGGGCAATCGTAACGGAAGACGACTGCTGTTTACCGGGCGTCGCAGTCCAGAACGCTTCGCCGGCATCGAGCCGGGCGTAATCCACATCGACATGGCCGGACATGAACTCGCCGCCTATCGACTCGACAGTTATTGATTTTGCCGTCGAATCGCTCATGGCGACCTTGATAAGCCCCGAGAGATTTTTCATCGGATTAATCTTGTAAGCTGTCTTGTTGCCGTTTATCTTACCCGCAGAGATTATCGCATTCTCGGCGTAGGAATTTACGGTTCCAACCCGTTGAACATTATCCAGCGCTACACGCAGGATACCATCCGAAGTGCACGTGATACCGTCGGAACCGGTGGAAAAAACGGCATACTTCGGCCTGTTGCCGCCCCATTTGTGCGAATAGAATATGGCTTTGGTCCCGTTATCGGTCGTACCGAGTTTGAACCCTGCGTTATTCTCGTCGAAGACAAGGAGCGAATCCCTCCTGGACCAACTTATTGAACTGTTGCCGTCCGTGGTCTTCATCGGTTCTGAAGTAACGGTGATACGAACAAAATTCGGATTGTCCCATACTGTGCCCTCATCGACATTCTCGTTGCAAGCGGTTGCAAACAGAGCGACGAGCGGAAGAATCATCGAAAATCCAGTTTTCATAATATCAGATTTTGGGAATTTATATATCAAATCAATTACGGACACGTTCACGGTCTCTCTTATAGCTAATCTTCGCCACCACGAACATCAGTATGCCGCAGCCTACCCAGATAATCGCAAGTATAGGGAATGTCGAATTGAGAGAGCCCATGCTCTGTTTGATGCAGCCAAGAATCAGAGGGGCAAAGGCCCCGACTGCAAAACCGGTCATGCCCATTACGCTCGCGCAGGAGGCATGAAGCCTTTCAGGCGTAACGTCATACAGCACAGAATAGGTGTTTGCATCGAAGAAAGCTCGGAAAAGCCCCCACCCTGCGAAGCAGCAATAGACTATCGCAAGGGACGAATCCCCGCCCATGAAACTCAAAAACACCGCGCCGCACAGCAGGCCGAAAGCCTGAAGGTACATGCGGTATTTACTCTCTTTAAGCGCCAGCCTGTCGGACAGCGAACCTGCAAGCAGCACACCGATAAAAGCAGCCACATAGGTCCAAAACATCGAATTGAAACCCGCCTCGGCCTGGGTCTGCCCGAACTCCTCCTGAAGGTAGGCCGGAACCCATGTCATAAATCCCGTGATCACGAAGATCAACCCGCTGAAGCCGATTGTCAGCACCAAAGCGGTGGGAGTGGTGAACACCGTCTTGAAACCATCCAGAAAGCCGGGTTTCGATTCCGCGGCAGAGGCGGAAGCTTCGGCCGGTTTGTTGTCAAGCCGGATGATCATCAGAATGCCCCACAGCACACCCACTCCGCCGAAAATGAGGAAAGAGTACTGCCATCCCAATTTATCGGCGATCAGACCGGCCAGCCAGCCTGCCAGAATGACGCCGACATAATAGGCGGTCTGATGAATCGACATCGCACGGGCCCGGGTATCGGTGTGATACTGGGCGAGTATCGAATAGTTGGAAGGACCGAAAAGGGCTTCGCCTCCGCCCGTGGCGATGGAACGCAGCAGTATCAGCATCACGAAACTGTTGGCATAGCCCGTAAACATGGTTGCAACGCTGAAAAACAGAACGCTGAACGTAACGACGAATTTGCGCGAGAAGCGGTCGCCCATCCATCCTCCGATCGGCACCACAACCGCAAAGGCAAGATTGAATATCGTGGCGATAAGGCCAACGGATGTATCCGTCAGGTTCAGAGCATCCCGTATGGCGGGTAAAACGGTATTGAACACCTGACGGTCTCCCTGATTCAGCAGGTAAGCCATCCACAGCAGGAACAATACCTCCCACTTATACATTTTGCCTTCATGGAACTTTTTCATGGCGCTCAATGGTATCTCTTCATGTTTTTACCCTCGCGGACAAACCACGACTGATCAAGAGCCAGAATATCCTGCGTGGTAATGAATGCCGGCGAATCATATACGGGAACGGTGTAGACGGTTCTTCCTTCGGAACGCTCAATATGCGATTCCTCGATCTTGTATACATTGCCCGTGAGCAGATCGACCCAAACGGGATTTTGAATCGGATTCCCTGCCACCGACACGGTTGCCTGCCTGGTAATGTTGTCATTGGAGGGCATGGCGGAAGCATCCCAGAAAACGACGACCGGCGTGTCGGTCTCACGATCCTTCCAGTCATAAACGACGCAGTTTTCCACCCCTTGCAGCGTAGAGCCGGTCCGTTCGGGAGAGAGGCATTCCAAGGCGTCGTTGAAGACCGACACTGCATTCTGAATTGCATAATATGCCGTCTTCACCTTGAGCACGCGGAAACCGTCGGCCTGCCCCGCAGTCTTCAAAAGGCCGTATCGGAGCAATCCGTAGTGCCGCTTCACGGCTCTGTATTCGAGATCGCAAAGATGGAACACCTCGGTATCGTCACCGTGACCCAGATCGCCGAGCGACCGGCGCAAATCATACTTGGCTTGAGTCAGCTCGGTCCAGAACACATTCGAAAGAGCGCCGTTCCGACACCATTCGCTTTGAGTGCCGCCCTCTCCCTGCATGAGCCTTATATTCGGAGTGTGTCGGGCCACAATCCTGCGGCTCTCCTCGACTTCCTCATATCCCGTATCGGGATTGTGTTTATAGTGATGATAGGCGATGGTGTTAAAAAGATAGGCTTTACCCCGTTTTTCAAGTTCTTTGACAAAGGGCTCGATCCACTTCGGATCAGCCTCCGTCAAGGCGAATGCCGCAATCCTGGCGTCGGGGATGATACCGCGCAGAATCTCGGCTGTGCGGACGGCAAAGTCCGTCGCCTGCTCTATGGTGTTGCCCGAAGTCTTGCCGTTTGGCTCGTTCCAAATGCACCAGTCGATCACCACGCCCTTGTAATGTTCCGCTATTGCCCGAACCCATCTGTCCCAGGCGGCAAGGCCCTCTTCGGACGAGGGGAACCCGGCGTTGAGATGGCGTCCGCCGCCGCCCTCATAGGCGGGGTTGCCGTAGCTTAACTCCATCCACACGTCCACGCCCATTCTCTTGGCATCCAGCACGCACTGGTCGAGCCATGCGAAATCATACATTCCGGGGTCTTTTTCGCAGCGTGCCCATCCCGCCTGCTGACGGATGCGCGCGATGCCCAGAGGGGCGACATAACCGCGAACAGCCCGCCAATCGGCATGTTCTCGGTCCATGCCGCCGCAGTCGAGCGTCCAGCGCGACGAGGAGATTTCCGACACGGATTTCGGTCGCAGAGTACCCATGATCTCCATATCAATCTTGATGTCGGTCTGGACTCTGGTAGGGCTGTCGTCAATCACGACGCCCGGAGTATGCATCGTCGCAGCCAACATAGTTGCTAACAGAATATTCATTTTCAAGGAGTATTAGTAGGTTTTTTGATACATACAGAGACGTCCGCCGTCGACCACATGGTTGGAGCCGGTGATGAACGAAGCGTTTTCGCTGCACATGAAGAGGATTACATCCACCAATTCATCAAGCTCGGCGGCACGGCCCAGAAGCGTGGGCATTCCGGACATGGCCGCACGCGAGAGTACGGGACCGGGAGTGACGCAGAGCGCCCTCACCCCATGAGGGGCCCCTGCGATGGCAAGCCCCTTGACGAAGTTGAAAAGGCCCGATTTGGCGGTGCCGTACATCGCACCCGTGCCGTCGCCCTCAAACCCGGTCACGGAACCGAGAATGACGATGACGCCGGACTTCTTCGCAACCATTTGAGGCATCAGCGCCCTCGAAAAATAGACGGGGCCTTTGAGGTTCACGTCCAGTCCCCAGTCGATCACCTCTATCGGCTGTTCGTAAAAGGGAACCATGCTGTTCAGGCAGCGAGCCTCGTATCCTCCGGCACACGCCACAAGACAATCGGCGCCTCCCAGCTTTTCAGCCTCGGCGGCAACCTCCATTGCATAGCCGAAATCGCGGACATCCCCCTTCATGGGGACAGCGGCCCCGCCGATGGCTTCGGCCTCCGCTTTCAACATCGCTTCGTTGACGTCACACATGATGACCTTCGCGCCGAGCCGTACAAATTCTTTCGATGCATAAAGCCCCATTCCGCTTGCGGCGCCTGTCACTACGACAAGCTTGCCGCCAAATTCAATCTCTTTCATTATCGGTAGTATTTCTTTACGAATTTCATCATATCGTCATAGCATTTGTCGAGTTCAGCCTTCTGAATCCCGGTAAGCTCGATGTCGCGGAGTACCCACTTCGATTTATTTTCTTTCGTGTATGTCCCATGCGCACCGTCGGGTTCCGCCGCATAGGTTCTGGATAGCATATTGCCGAACAGCCCGAGGCGCACGAGGTAATAGAGCGAATAGCCGCGAAGACTGTCGTAGGGCAGGAACCTTTGGTCTATCAAAAGACGGTAAAGCGCATATGCTTCGGTGAGACGCCCCTTTTTATCCCCCTCCTTCATCGACTTCCAGATCATTGAGACGATCGGAGCATAAGCTACTCTCTCCGAGATGAGACCGGCAGTGCCGATCTGACGCCGCTGGTAAAGCCATTGCCACCCGCCCCATGCCGAGAATACGGTTTTAATCGCATCGCGGGCTTCGAGCTCGCTCTGCTGCCGGGCGTTGGCCTCCAATTTGTCGGACTCCTCCTTGATCCAGCCATAGATGTCGGGATACTTTCGGGCAAGTCCCACAAGAAAGTCGACACTCGGCGTCGGACAGGCGTCGTTCACGTATGTCTGGATAATGACAGGTCTCCTGGCCACCTTGGCGAGTGCATCGAAATAGGCCTGCTGTTCGGCTTCGGTGGCGCCATAATAGGGAGGACGCGCCGCAAGGACGATATCGACGCCCGACTCGGCAGCAAGTCTCTCGGCCTCACGGGCGAAGACGAGCATCTCCTCGGTGTCGTCTCCGTTGACCCCGAGGGCGAGAACGGTCTTCGTCGGATTTTTCCGCCACTCCCCGACTAAAGCCGCCATGCCGGCGAAACGTTCCTCCTTTGTCAAAAGGTCCACCGAGTCGTTCGATTGAGGCCATATCACTCCGGCCGTATCCCATTGGGCGGCGAAGCGCGCCTCCTTGATCAAACTCGGATAATCGACCGTCCCGTCGGCATGGTATGGAGTCGAAAGGATGAGGAAAGGCCCCTCGATGTTCGCGGCAATCAGCAGCTGCGAAGCTACCAGAAAATAAAAGGCAAAAAATAATTTTTTCATATCATAAACGTTATCTCCAGTATACTTCCGCAGGATTCTGTCCGAAATTCGGATCGGACTTGTTCACATCCAAACAGGTGTTATATATGAGTTCATCGTAGGGATAGGAGCTGATCAATCCTTTGCGCACGAGGGCCGGGTCCTCGTCGTACCTGAAATCCCGGCCATAATAGATCGTACGATAGCCGCTATAATCGGTTCCATCCCGGGTGTAGTCCTCCTGTTCGTTGAGATAAAGGAAGGCGTTTTTAGGTTTGGCGATATTCTCGGCAAGCCATCGCGCTCCCATACGATGGGTATCGAAATATTCATGGTGTTCGAAAGGCATCTCGTAACATCTCTCCCAAAAGATGGCGTTGACCAACGCTTCTTTAGAGTTGTTGAACTTCGAAGCTGTCCAGGCCTGGGGCTCTGCGGCAGGTTCTCCGTCGACGGAATTGCGGGCACGTTCGAGAATTACGTTCACATAGTCGACGGCCTTCGTTCCGTAGGCATCCGAAGCGGACTCGCATAAATTCGCACAAGCTTCAGCGGCAATCAGATAAACCTCCGCCAGACGCATCACGTAGAGATCCGCATTGCCAACGCTGTTGTCGTAGGTCGGATCGTAATATTTCTTGTAATACGGAAGTCCGTAGTGTTTCATCATGGTCTCATTGCCGGGGAAAATCCGATTGTCCGCGGGATAACAGTTGTAGAGAGTCTTGTTTTGTCCGGGATAGGAATTATAGATCAGATTGACACTCAACCGGGGATCGGGACAGCCGACATAGACGTTTTTATTATAGGAGCCGGTGCCTTTCTGCCCGCCGTAATCTTCGCACCACTTCTGGAAGAACCAGCGATCGGGGCGACAACGTCCGAAATTATCCACATTGGAGGTTCCCATATAACGATTGGGCAAAGCCCACATAGTCAGTCCGCTATTCGCGTCACCCGCTTCCGGAGAGCGAGGCATGACCCAAATGCGCTCTTTGAGCTGCCAATCCCCGGCCTCGGTCCATCGGAACAACTGCCGATAGTCGGGACAAAGTTCGAACGGACCATGATCAATCACATCTTCGGCATCGGAAAGAGCCTTCCGGAAAGCGTCTCCAGCATCGGCAATTTCGATCTCCGAAAAATCAGGGGTGCGATTGACCCAAAAATTGTCATCCGGATGGGCGAGGAGGGTTCCGATCGTGAGATAAACAAGGGAACGGCAGGCTACGGCCGCATAGTTGCAAACTCTGCCGGAAGCATTGCCTCCCGCGATTTCGACCATTCTGTTCCAATCGCGCATTTGAGCCACGGCAAGATTGAGATCCTTGATTATCTGGCAATATACGACCCAGAAATCCGCTCTGGGACCATAAACCTCGCTTAACGACGTAGGGGCTTCGGTATGAAGCGTAACATCGCCGTAAAGGCGCACCAAATAGAAATATGCCATCGCCCTCAAGAAATAGACTTCGCCCTCGATCTCTTTCTTGTAAGCGTCATCCACCGGGCTTGACTGCATCGCTGCGAGAAGCGAGTTGCAGAGATAGATCGACCTGTAAAAGCTCGTAAAGGAGTCGTAGGCCTCGGGATGCTGCGAGAATCGGGTGAACTTCAGGCAGCATGCCCATCTTTCGAGCGGATTGGTCAGCGCGCTGGTATTGCTCCAATGTGCGAGGCCCGAGGCCGGGGCCAGCCACTCGCAGAAAGTACCCGATTTGAACCCGCTGGAGGCGAGCTGTCGGTGGATGCCGAGAACATTGGCTTCAAGCGCCTCCGGCGAAGAAACCATCACGGAACCGTCGTACGAAGTCGTTATTTTCTCTTCGAGAAAATCCACGCAACTCACCAGGAATACGCCCAGAAAGACGGATGTGTATTTTATTATGCTTTTCATAATTAGAATGTTAGCTTAAGGTCAAACATATAAGTGCGTGCTGCGGGATAAGCTCCCATGTCGATACCGTATCTTAAAACGTTTCCGTAGATATTCACATCGGGATCATAGCCGGAATAGTTGGTCCAGCAAAAGAGGTTCTTTGCCGAAACGCCCACATATATGTTCTTGAGTATGGAGCGTTTGCTTTTGATTTTAATATTGTACGCAAGAGATAGGTTGGCCAGTCGGAGATAGGAACCGTCCTCGACGAAACGATCCGTACACCAACTCATATCGGTCGTTCTATAAGCCGAAACTGCCGGAAATCCGGCATTCGGATTTTCAGGGCTCCATGTATCGAACACCGCGGCCCGGAGCCTGTTTTGGCTGTTGGTCGACAGGTCGCTGAGGGCGGCCAGCTGCTGGTTGTAGACGTCGTTGCCATACGAACCGATGAACGACGCGGAAAGCGAAAAGTTCTTGTAATGAAATGCCGTATTGAAACCGTAGGTGAAATCGGGATTGGGATCGCCTACAACGACTCTGTCGTCGGAGGTTATCACTCCGTCCTTGTTTGTGTCGACGAAGTTGACGGAACCCTCGCCGCGCACCTCGCCGTCAGCGAGCGGGACGCCGGTTTTTCCGGCGGGAACAAGCCCGTCGGTCGGCATCGCATAGAAGAGGCACATCGGCTGTCCAACGATAAAAACATTGATGTAATCATGGCAGACGGCTGCTTGCGAGAGTAAGTTTCCCGAGAAATACTCCACCTCCTGTATCGGCTGATCAGGGTAGACGTACATCTTCGCCTTGTTCGCTCCACTCGGATCTATCGACAGGATCTTGTTGCGGTTCAAGGAAAAGTTTCCGCCAATTGTCCATCCAATGTTTTTCTTGTCGAGAATCACGGCGTCAAGAGTGACTTCGAAGCCCTTGTTCTCGATGGACCCCATGTTCACATAAGGATTCGTAACTCCGGCCGATCCCGCAAGTATCTTGGTCTGGAGAAGGTCCTCCGTCTTTTTGTAATATGCGTCGGCCGTGAAAGAGAGACGACCGTCGAAAAGGCTCAAATCCAACCCCACATTATACTGCGAAGTGGTTTCCCATTTCAGATCCCTGGACGGAAGATTGAGCGAAGCGAGCGAAATCAGTTTGTGCGTATCGTTGTCGTGTGTCGACACCGCACTGGTAGAATATCTTTTAATCGTCTGATACGACGGAATTCCCTGGTTGCCGACCATACCCCACCCCAGACGAAGCTTTGCCGACGAAACGGCAGGGATATGGAACCATCTCTCTTCGCTCAGACGCCATGCGAAGGCCAGCGAAGGGAACTGCGCCCACTTGTTTCCGGCGGCGAACTTCGACGAGCCGTCGAAACGATAGGTTGCGGTAAGGATATACCTTTCGTCATAATTGTATACGGCTCGGGCGAAGAAAGACATCAGCTGATTGTACGACTCCCCATATCCGAGCCATGTATAGGGGGCCGAATTGAGCGTGGAGGACATGCCTTTCCACTGATCGACATTCGTCCCCTCGACGCTTTGCGTTCTGGTGATGGCTTGCGAGGCCGATTGTCCCAAAGTGCCGGAAATGAAGTGCTTCCCGAATTTCTTGTTAACGATCAGAAGGTTGTCCCAATTCAAATTAAGGAGATCGGCATGGGCGACGGCACCGTTCGAACCTGTTGCCTGCGTGTTGATTCTGCTTGATTTGAACATCAGGCGTTCGTTGGTCCGGAAGTCGGCGCCGAGGGTGGTTTTGAACGTAAGCCACGGAAGAATCTCATACTGTCCGTACAGGCTCGGAGTAACACGCATCTCGGTTCTCTCACTCTGATAATCGCTGAGCCATCTGTCGGGACCGGTGACAGGGGCGCCGTCATCGTTGACCTCCGTACCCTCATCGTCATATTCGACGATATGGCGCAAAGGCCTTGTCATAAGCATGCTCAACACCATCGAAGAGGCCGGAGTTTGCGCAATGGTCGCACCCGCCCCCTGGGTCATATAGGACTTGAGATAGGAGAAGGAGGTGCGGGTTCCGATTTTGAACTTGCCGATAGTCCTGTCGAGATTGAGGCGAAGTGTCAGATTCTCGTATCCCGTACCTTTGATGACACCCTCGTTGTCGTAGTAACCGATTGAAAAACGGTAATCCGTATTATGGGGCCGCCCCGCAATTGTAAGATAGTAGCGCTGCGTTATGCTCGTGCGAGTCGAGTAATCCTGCCAATCCACCGGAGTATAGGTGCCGTTGTCCACCTTGTCCGTAAAGACAGTATAGAGTGTCGAGCTGGGATCAACGCCCTTGAGATCAAGATACTTCACATAATCGTCGGCATCCATCAAGTCGAACTTTTTGTATATATTGCTGATGCTCACGCCGCTGGAGAATGTTATAACCGGTTTTTCCCGGCTGGCCGACTTCGTCGTGATGAGGATCACGCCGTTGGCGCCCTGCGAGCCATAGATCGCAGTCGCAGATGCATCTTTGAGAATCTCCATCGAAGCGATGTCCTGGGGATTGATTCCCATCAAACCGTTATTGGCTTCAGACACGCCGGAATCGCCGCCGCCATGCGAGCCTACGGAGATTGATCCGTTGGTATTCATAATGATGCCGTCCACAACATAAAGAGGCTGCGACGAGGAGTTGAACGAACTTGCACCGCGGATCGTGACACTTACTCCGCTGTCCGGAGCCGCACTATTCGATACGACCTGCACGCCGGCGGCCTGCCCCTGAAGGAGTTGGTCGATCGAGGAGACTTGCGAAGCCCGGTTCTCGTCGATCTTCACCGAAGTTACCGAACCCGTGATGTCGCTTTTTCGCATAGCTCCGTAGCCGACTACGATAACCTCGTCGAGCTGCTTGCTGTCCTCTTCGAGGACGATATCAATGACGGTGCGGTTTCCCACCTCGACGGATTGAGTGACGTAGGAGATACTGGAAAACACGAGTTTCGAAGCTTTTCCCGCTTTGGGCCTGAAGGTTATGGAATATTTCCCCTCTTTATCGGTTACAACACCCGTATTGCTGCCATCGACCATTACGGTGGAACCGATGACAGGCTCTCCGTTGGAATCCTTGACAGTCCCTTTGACGGTTATGCTGTTCTGGGCAAAGGCTTCTCCTGAAATGAAGAGTAATCCTGTCAGGATGCAGGCATATATATGATGTATGATATTTTTCATGGTCATTGGCTGTTAAAATTTGAGGCTTACACCAAGAGCGACAGAACGGATAAGAGGGAAAGAGCCATAGTCGACGCCGTTGCCCCGCACCGTCACTCCAAAGCTGTTGACATCGGGATTCCAACCGCTGTATCCGGAAATGGTAAAGAGGTTTCGGACTGCGAGATTTACCTTGAAATCCTTGATCCATTTGGCTCTGACAGGAATGTCGTAAGAGAAACACAGACAGTCGAGCCGGAGGTAGTCGCCCTTTTCCAAGTCGTCGGAAGAGATATAATCACGCCCCTTTTCAACCAGCTTGTTGGCATTGATGATGTTGAATCCGCCGGCGGCAGAGAATCTGGCATCGACGGTAAGACCGTACAGGCGGAGCGTGGTTCCGAGCCCTCCGGCATATTCCGGAAGGGTGTTGCCAAGAATGTCGAGGTCGGCGGATGCAACCTCTCCCCTCTTGTCCGATTTGCGGCCATATGCCTGGGATACCGATTTGCCTTCCTCGTTTGCAGCTGTATATTTGCCATTCGCAAGACCGGGCGTGCGGCGGTCCAGCTCGTGGAGCGAGGCGACGCTGTTGGTGTTGAACGAAGCATTGGCATAGAGTGTCCACACCACGTTCCTGTGCTGGATAATGCGGAAATCGACGTCGATTTCAAAGCCCTTGTTCCCGATGGCGGAGCATCTCTCCTCCAAAACAGACCAGTTGGCGGTTTCGACCCACAAGCCTGCCAATACTTTCCCGAAATTGCAGATCTTGAAGTTGTCGTCGGTCTTCTTGTCGTAATACTTGAACGCGAGATTGAACCGGTCGTTCATAAATCCGATGTTGAACCCTACGTTATACTCCTTGCTGATAAGACGGTTGATGCCGTCGAAATAGAGTTCCGTACCGGTTTCAACCTCCGGAACATTGGCGATATAGTTTGCAAGGAACTCGTAGGGCAAAACCGTTTCACGCCCTGCCTCGCCATATCCTCCGATGATCTTCAATGAGGACACGGCCTTGTTGTCCGCGAGCAGAAGTCTCTTGAAATCCACGTAAGCGTCGACTGCGGGGAAAAATGTCGGATCGCTCTCGAACCGGCCGGTCTTGTCGAAACGCGCCGCAGCGCTGATCCCGGCATAACCGTCGAAGTCGTAACCGACGTATGCGTAGGCGCCCCACTGGCTGTACTTACGGTCGAATCTCCGGATGGCGTGCTGACTCGCCGAAGTCGACAGCCCCTTACCTCTCAAGAAAGGCAGATCGAAATCTGTGCCGCACATGGCATTGGTCTTGTCCATGTTGCCTTTCAGGTCGAAAGCGAGAGACGCTTTAAGGCGGTGCTTCACGGCAAAATTCCTGTTAAAGTTGAGTTCTCCCTTGGCATTGTACGCGAAAAGGAAATTATTGAGAATGCCGGCAGCGCCTGAAAAATCCTTGCCGAAAGAGGTGCCGTCGCCAAACCAGATGTAACGCGACTGATTCTGGTAGTCCATACCTCCCGTCATTTTGAGATTGAGACCGCGAATGATATCGACCTGCAACCACACGGAGTTGACAACGCGGTAATCCAAAACCTCATCGTCGTAGGAATCCAACCACCCTGCGACCTTATCGTCGGGAAACAGGTCGGGATAGCGTGCGCTTATCATCGTGGAAGGCGCCCCGATATAGTTCGCGCCGCCGGTCGAGAGCAGTTTTCCGTAGCTCAAGTTCGTGTTAAGACCGAATTTGAAGACTTTGTTGGCCATCGTCTCAAAATTGGCAGCCAATCCGCCGACAATTGAATTGGCGCTCTTTACGGCCGCGTTGCTCTGATGCAGAAAACCCGATATATTATAGTAGGAATTATTTCCGATCGAGCCGTTGACGCCTAACTTGTGCACATGGTTGACGCCGGTTCTGAAAGCATCCCCTTTTTCGGAGGAGAAATCGACGCCGACATGCGACGAAAGATAGATGTTACGGGCAGTTGAAGAGGTGCGTTTCGTCTTGATGACGATGACGCCATTGGCTCCCGACATGCCGTACAACGCGGCTGCCGACAGGTCCTTGATGACCTCTATCGACGCAATGTCACCGGGATTGAGCCACCCGAAGCTGCTGACGGGAGAGGTATAGCTCCGTCCGGAATAGTCGGGAAGGACATCCCCTTTTGCGGTAGAACCTCCATTGAGATAGAAGGCATTCAGGTTGTGGTTCACGGATGATCCGATCACCGCTCCGTCGACAATCCACAGCGGCTGCGAATCGCCTCGCAGCGTATTGAGGCCCCGGATGTTGACATTGAAGGTTCCATTCGGGTTGCCGTCGACAGACGAGACCCTCGAGCCGGAAACCTCTCCTCTGATCAGTTCTGCCGGACTCATCGCAACTGTTTTCCCGACACAGAGAGAATCCGTCACTACCACCTTGGCGGAAACCTGTGTGCGTAAACAGATCGACAACAGGCAGATAACTGCAATAGTTTGTTTGTGATTCATGGTTATTGTTTGGTTTGGTTGCGTTCTTCTACGATCACCTCGTACCACAAGGTCCTGTACCCCGGATTGATTTCAAGGAGCGCCTCTCCGGATTCGTTTTCAATGACAGGAACCTCTTCGGTGCGTTTCCCTTCCGAATCCAAAGCATAACACGTTACCTTTCCGCCGAGACCGGCGAAAGCGAGCCGCGCCTCGATTCCTTCGCACAGCACAGGAGCCGTACCCAATCTTCCGCCGTCGGGTTCGGAGCAGGAGATTTTGCCCGGAGTGCCGAGTTCGACGATCTTCGCATCGGTGTTGTGGACAAGCCCCGTCGCGGCAAGCAGGTAGCGTCCCGGCCGCAGCAAATTACCCGGAGCGGATTCGCCTATCGGCGATGCAAGGGTCAACGACAAAGTCAGCCAGTCGAGCCTTGTCCTGCCCGGAATAAGTCGCATCCCCCGATACATGAAGGTGCGCCCCTTTACGAACCCCGAGAAAATCTTGGTATTCCGGGTGTCTGCCATGAAGAATCCCGCATCCTTTTCCTGCCAGTTCCACGTAAGCTCACCCGTGCTGCTCTGCATCAATTTATTTTTATAGGCATCTTTTATCGACGACGGCACATCCTCCTCGCTTCGAATCACGGTGCGGCCCTCGCCCGAAAAGAGATCGGGACACTCCTCGACCCGGGTCCCCGACTTTACGGCTAACGGGAGGCTGTTCAGAAGGTCCGAACCATGTCGTCCGGGAGCATCCGCCGCCTGCCTCTGCGCCACTTTCCGTATATCGCTCTCCTCTTTCGACGGAAAAGCGAAAACCAGACGGTCGTCGCCGCTTCTCACGTCGCCCCGCACGAACATCGCCCAACAGGCTGGGAAGTGGACGAGTTTCTGGGGTGCGGAACACATATCGAACATAGGCCAAATGTACTCCCTCTCATAGTCCGTATCGAGTATCCATGCGAACTGCATGAGTGCCGACCAGTTCTGGAATGCCCCCATGGCGGCCAGCATCACATTGCCTTCGGCGCAATAGAAATTGAGGTTCGGATGGTCATATTCGCTGACTGTAAATGGCTTGCCGAGAATACGCGCTTGCGCCAGTTTGGTAAAGGTATTGCCCGGATGTCCGTAGCTGTTGACCACAGAGCCGTTTCTCAAATTCCAATGGGTTGTGTCCCACTTGCCGCCGGGAAACGCAGGATGGCACCAGTAACCGTGAATATCGCAATAATCCATTGCGGCCTGAACTCGGTTGAATCCGTACCCCAGCTGCGTACCGGTCACCGGCTGCCGGATTTTCAGATTCGCCTTCGTATTGTCGTACAGCCCCGTGAAATATCCGGACTCCAATAGCGCCAGAAACTCGGTGAAATCATTTGCGCGCTGCGGAAACAGAGACCAATTATACTTGTAGGGCCAATCGACATTTCCTTTCTTGAGACTCTTCGACCTGGGCAGAATTTGAGCCACATCGGCTTCGGCTCCTTCGGCCCATGCTTTTTTCAAAGTCTCCGTATCGCCGTACTTGTCGAGAAGCCAGCCGTTCCACTTCTCGATCATTTCGCTCTTGTAAGGCTCGACGAGAGCCGTGAACTTATGTTTGGGAGAGAACCACGAATAGACGATCGAATTTTCGTTGGCAAGCTCCATCATGCCGATCGACGCATCATCCTTATAGGCAATGCCGGTATAGGGGTTTACGTGATTGAGGATCTCGCTGTGGAATCTTTTCTGAAGCTCGATCATCCTCTCATCGACGTTGTCAATGCCATTTTTATAATAAGGAAGCAGATTCGCATTCACAAATCCGTTCAACCATCCGAACTTTCTTGCGATATTCAGCTGGAAATAGATGTAGATACCTTTCTCTTTCAGCTTCGCAAAGAGATAGTCGAAACGTTCGAGCTGCACCGGTTCGATAAAAGAGTCGAAAACCGGATAGCCTCCTTTTGGCGTTCTGTGGCTGACGTAGTGCATACGCACGATGTTTATTCCGTAGCGGGTGAGTTCCCCGGCCAATTTATCGGCGGAGGCATGGTCGGGGAAGCATCCCGTCATACCTATGTTGGTGCCGATAAAGCGAACCGGCCGACCGGTTTCGTCAACGAAAAATTCTCCTGCCGGAGCTATGAAACCCTTCGGCCCCACACTCCGGCCCACAGCGGTCCAGGTTCCGACATTTGTGATATTCTCCGGCGCATTGTGGGTCGGCTGGAATGGAAACATGGGTGCAAAGTTGCCCGAAGCTTCGATCATTGCGAGAAGATCGGGATTGGGTCGCGGCGTTTCCTGGGCATGAAGATTGGCGAGAGCGAACATCAGCGCATAGAATGTCAAACAGAAAGGCTTTTTCATTTTCTTTGACTATTAACTTTGAGTTATCGCAAATATAAAAATCATTTTTTATTTTACAAAAAAATAATGTAATTTTATATTGTAAAACAATAACAGGGAGAAGGGACGGGAGATATGATCCGGGAAAACAGTTGATCTCACTGAATGTCCGTTAAAATATGGTATGATTGCACCGTGCAATAAACAGACGGAACAATCGGGCAAACCTCACAATGGTCAGCAGGTCATGTTTTGACCTGACATTTTTTTGGGGGTTTTCAGACTTTCCGTGTCTTTATAGTAAAACATAATAGATCGGATTCCATGCAGACGGAAATCGTAGAAAAAATTGCCAAACTCCTTTCCGGAGAAGCCAACCAGGCTGAAATCAATGAGATCAATGCCTGGAGAAACGAGGCGGCAGAGCACGAACGCTATTTCAATGAAAGTCGTGAGTGCTGGCTGCTCGCTGAAGAAACACCACTTTCCGAGATTGTCGGCAAGAACAAGACCTGGGAACAGATTGCCGCACAGATTGGAACATTGGCGCCTGCGCGGACCTACTCGAAACGGACACTCCTGCGACTGGTGTCGATGGCCGCAGCCATAGCCGTACTTCTAACCTCCTCGGTTTTTCTGGGTTCCGGATACCGGAAGCGGATGGCTCTGGCGAAATCGGCCAAAGAGGTGGTCATTACGGCCCCCGAAGGCCAAAAGGCGAAGGTTTCTCTTCCGGACCACTCCCGAGTATGGCTCAATTCCGGAACAACCCTCTCCTACCGAACCGATTTCGGGATAACCGAACGAACCGTAAAAATAAGAGGAGAAGCATTTTTCGACGTTGACCGCGACGAATCGAAGCCGTTTTATGTTCAGACCGATGACATTGCAGTACGGGTTCTCGGGACCCGATTCAACATCAACAATTGTGTGGGAAGTGAAAATACGTCCGTATCATTATTAAGCGGAAGTGTCGATGTCATTTCGGCAAAAAATGGTAACTTGATTGCAAATTTATCTCCCGGTCAGAAAGTGGTCATTGACAATCAAACTCTTAACAGCCATTTAAGCGAATGCGACGTCGCCTTGGAAAGCATCTGGCAATCGGAACAGCTCAAAATACAGATGGAGCCTATTGCAGAGGTCATTCGTAAAATGGAATATTGGTACGGTGTCGAGATTGATCTACTGTCGTCCGACAATGACGAACTGTATTGGTTCACAATCAAAGATCAGTCAATAGCGGAGATGCTGAATCTGATTGACAGGATAACACCGATAGACTATACCATAAACGACAGGCACATAACAATACGCTGTAAGAATTAGAAATGTAATTCGGGACAGGTGTTTCGATATTCTGTCAGACCATCATTTATGCTCGAAAAGCTGTGGGTACTCATATTGACATAGATGCATTTCACAAGTTGTATAACACTTATTACAACTCCTTGTTTCGTTTTGTCAATATGTATACCAAAGATCAGTATACATCGCAGGACATCGTCCAAGAGGTATTTCTAAAATTATGGGATCGCAGGGATAGTATCCGGATCACCCATGCCAAAGCCTATCTGTTCCATATGGGGCGTAATGTGATCCTGAATAAGTTTAGAAACACCAAAGAACGCTTCTACTTTCTTGAGAGATTACCCGAAATAGCGGATTATGAGGTCGAGAACGATGTGGAATACGTGACATCTGACATATTGATCGAAATTGTCCATGAAGCCATCAACAAGTTACCCCCAAAATGTCGTGGAATATTCATCATGAGCCGACATCAGAAAATGACCTACAAGCAGATCGCAGTCGTGAAAGGTATTTCCAGAAAGACCGTCGAAAACCAAATAGGAATAGCGTTGAAAAAAATTAGAAGTTACGTCATACTTCACATGCCCCAATAAAATTTTCAATTATTCCATTAGCTCGATAAAAAAGAATGGAGGTGAAATCCAGATAGAAACAATATTAAAAAAGGACGTGCAGGAATGGCCCCTCCTACACGTCCGGAAAGATACACGGAAAACTCTCTGACAAGTTCAACCTATGGCTGCAGGGCAGCGCATAGCGCTGTATGCACCTTTCGGGCAAAGTTAAAGAATTTATTTAACTAATCTACAACTTAAATGCAACCTATAAAACTTTTTTTCATGTGCTGCATGCTTTGTCTCTGCCAAACCACAGATATGCAGGCACAAACTTCCCCCTCGGTCAAATTGGACATATCTCTGACCGATTCGCCCCTGATGGAGTTGATAAAGACCATAGAAGCCCGGACGGATTACACGTTTTTGATCAATACGTCCATAAATCCGGGACAGCATGTCACCGTCGACGTCAGACAAGCCTCCATTCCGGAAATACTGGATATTGCGCTAAAAGGCAAGCCTGTCGATTATGAGATCGCAGGCAAACAAATTGTCTTAAAAAAAGCAGTCGAACGGTTTCAGGCAAGGCGCCTGACGGGTAAAGTCACCGACAGTAAGGGAAATCCACTGGTCGGGGTGACCGTTCTGGTCAAAGGGACCACCATCGGCACATCTACGAATGCGAAAGGGGAATATGCCTTTACCTTAAATAAACCCGGTGGCACACTGGTTGTTTCCTATCTGGGGTACGAATCCCAGGAAATCAGTATTAACAACCGCACCGCCATTGATGTCATTCTTCGGGATGAAGCGCACTCCATCGAGGACGTTGTTGTGATCGGCTACGGAACCAAGAACAAAACCAAAATAGTCGGGGCGGTTAACCAGGTCTCCAGTGAAACATTTGAAAATAAGGCCATCGCCAATGTGGGACAGGCTCTTCAGGGCGCGATTCCCAATCTGAACATCACCTTCTCCGACGGCCAGATAAACCGTAACGCGTCTTACAACATCCGGGGTACTACTTCGATAAACGGGGGCAGTCCGCTGGTGCTGATCGACGGGACTCCGGGCAACCTGAACCTGATCGCTCCGGAAGACATTCAGTCCGTGAGCGTTCTGAAAGACGCCTCTTCGGCAGCCATATACGGCGCCCAGGCTTCATACGGGGTCATATTGGTAACGACGAAGAAAGGAGAGAGCGACAAGCCGAAGTTCCGCTATTCGGGCAGTTTCGGATTCAGCCAGCCGCTCAAGACGCCCCGGATTCTGATGGACAGCGAAAAATATGTCGACATCCTGCAACAAGCTTATGTCGGCTGGGCCGGCGGGGAACTCGCTGCCTTGACGCAGGTGTCCGAATATCTGAAAACCTATAAACAGGACCCGACGCAGCCGCTCGGTTATGTGAACAATATGTACTTTTCCTACATCACGGGAAAGCCAACCGACTGGTATGGGCTGATTTATAATGACACCCAGCCTTTCAACAAGCATTTTGCGGAAGTGTCGGGACGGAGCGACCGGGTCAATTATTATGTTTCGGCCGGAATGACCAATCAGGACGGAGCCTACCGGATCAATACCGACCATTTGCGCAAATACAGCATGCGCACCAAACTGGAAATCAAACTTTCTAAAAACATCAACATATTCAACAACTTTTCTATCGAAGATTCCAAATACGTAACCCCGATTACCAATGTTACCGGATCGAACAATATTCTTCGTTTCATGACGCAACTCTGCGCCCCGTTTTCGTCTCCTTACGACAATGAGGGCAACTACTCTTACGGAGGAATGGTTTCCGAAGGGCTGCTCAAGAACGGAGGGCGCTCCATCCAGCGGAACAACATGGTACGGAACACGTTTGGAGCGGAAATCAGTTTCCTGAAAGGCGATCTGAAACTCAAGGGGGATTACAGTATCTGGTGGGACCGTTCGCGGGGCGACGACCAGAAATTCCGACTTTCCTATTCGCCGTCGCCCGGTAAAGTTTCCGAACTCAGTGCAATGAGCGATTATTACAAGTCGGCTTATTCCCAGGCGATCCGGCAGACGCTGAACGTGTATGCCAATTACAACAAAAAATTAGGCAATCATACCGTCGAGGTGATTGCGGGTTTGAATCAGGACCAAAACGACTACACCCTCTTTTCGGGCCAGATCGACGACAACATGTTCACCACCTACGGTTCGCTCAACCTGGGCGACGGAATTCAGACCGTAGCGGACAGTGCAAACGAATGGATCACCTTGGGGCTTTTCTATCGCCTCAGCTATGATTACAAGTCGAAGTACCTGATTGAGTTGAACGGGCGCTATGACGGAACCTCCCGCTTCCCGTCACTCCGGCGCTGGGGATTCTTCCCTTCGGCGGCAATCGGCTGGGTGATCTCCGAAGAGCCGTTCATGGATTTCGCCAAACCTGTGCTCGACATTCTGAAAATACGTGCCTCTTACGGCTCTTTGGGAAATCAGCAGGTTGACGCATATTCCTATTTTGCCACGATGTCGAAGAAGCAGATGGGCTATCTGGCAGATGGCGAAAAACTTTACTATATGACCACGCCCGGCCTTGTAGCGAGCGACCTGACCTGGGAAACGGTCGTTTCGAAAAACCTTGGACTTGATATCGGGATGTTCCGCAACCGGCTGAACATTGGCTTTGATATCTATGAACGCGAGACACAGGATATGCTTGCGGCCGGAGTGTCGTTCCCGGGGACACTGGGTACGGGTGCACCCGAAACAAACTCGGCCGACCTCTCGGTAAAAGGCTGGGAGGCTTCGCTGATGTGGCGCGATAAATTCCGTCTTTTCGGTAAGGATGCGCACTATTCGGTACGTTTCGTGGTCGCCGATAACAAGTCGGTCATCACCCGTTTCAGCGGCAATGACGGCAAGCTGTTGTCAGGATACAACGCAGGTGAAAGAATCGGGACCATCTGGGGATTCGAGACACTCGGTTTTTTCTCCTCTGACGAGGAAGCCGCCGGCTGGGCGAACCAAACCGAGGTTACAACCAATATGAAGGATATCGGGGCTGGCGATATAAAGTTTGCCGATCTGAACAAGGACGGCAAGATCACAAAGGGTAAGGAAACGCTCTATGACCACGGAGACCTGAAACGAATCGGAAACAGTTCAATCCGGTTTCCGTACAGCATCGATTTGTCGCTGGCATGGAATAATTTCGACCTGAACGTCTTTTTCCAGGGCGTCGGCAAGCGGGAATTTTATCCGGGACCGGAGGCAGCCCTTTTCTGGGGATTCTACAACCGCTACTACAATCCGGTCATGGAACACCATGCGGGCAACTTCTGGACTCCGGAAAATCCGAACGCCTATTTTCCCAAACCCCGGACATATATGGCCAATAACAAAACCAACGAACTGGGTGTGGAGCAGACGAGGTATTTACAGGACGCCTCGTACCTGCGTCTCAAAACGCTGACATTCGGATATACAATTCCCCAGCACCTGACCCGTAAACTGCGGATTGACAAACTCCGGGTTTTCTTCTCCGGACAGAATCTTCTGACGTTCACCGATCTCCACGAGGCTTTCGACCCGGAAGCTATCTCCAACATAAGCAGTAACGGAGCGGGATTAGTATACCCCATACAGCGGACTTTTACTTTCGGCATAGACCTTAACTTCTAATGATCATACGATGAAACGAAATCTTATATTCATACTTGTCATACCGCTGCTGTTCGCTTCATGCAGCGATGATTTCCTGCAGCGAAACCCAACGAAGTCGGTTACAGACAGCAACTTTTTCAATTCAGAGACCGAGCTGGAACTGTATTCCAATGGATTTTACTCCTATGTCCCCGGCGGGACGGATCTGATGGCGACAGACTTTACGGCCAGCGACAACATTGAGGTCAGCACTTACAGCGCTTTTTTAGCCGGAGTCAGGACTGTTCCGGCTTCCGGAGGCGGATGGTCCTGGACTACGCTTCGGAACATCAACTATTTTCTTGCACACTACCGCAAGGCCGATATTGCGGTTGACCGGCTGAATTACTACGAAGGCTTTGCGAAATTTTTCCGGGCCTGGTTTTATTTCGAAAAAATCAAGATGTTCGGTGACGTTCCCTGGTACTCCGAGCCGCTGGAAACAACCTCCGAAGAACTGTATAAGGGACGTGATTCGCGCACAGTGGTTGCCGACTCAATCTTGGTCGATTTGGACCGTGCCATTCGCTACCTCGGTACAGCTAAAAGTCCGACCCGAATATCCCGATGGACAGCCCTGGCCCTCAAATCGCGTTTCTGCCTCTACGAAGGAACCTATCGTAAATACCATCCCGAACTGGGATTGACCGAATCAGCCGAAAGATTCCTGACCGAATGCGTGAACGCTTCGGCCGAACTGATTGCCGACGGGGGTTACTCGGCCTATAACACGGGCAAAATAAGCGATTACGGGGATATGTTCACCGCCACGGCGCCCAATGCCGAGTTCATCCTTGCCCGAACCTACGACAAAGCGTTAAGCATGGTGCATTCGATGAACTATGTGCTGCTCAATTCAACCTATTACGCGGGCGCCGGCATGACGCGGCAGATGGTCGAATCCTACCTGATGAAGGACGGGACCTTCTTTTCGTCACGCCCCGGTGCGGATCGGATGACGTTTGCCGAAGAGTGCGCGAATCGTGACCTCCGGCTTGCACAGACGATCCGCACGCCGGGTTACATGCGCACCGGAACTTCGAAAAAACTGCTTCCCGATTTCGACAAGGCGTCGACCGGATACCAGGTTACGAAATATGTGACCGGCACCGAAAACGACGCTTCCAGCGAAAGTGCGAATGCCATCCCGGTATTCCGTTATTCGGAAGTCCTTTTGAACTATGCCGAAGCCCGGGCCGAACTAGGCGATCTCACCCAATCCGATCTCGACATGTCGATCAACGAAATCCGGCCCCGGGCCGGACTGCCGGACATGAAACTGGAAGACTTGACCGTAGATCCCGCTATGCAAAAGATTTATCCCGGAATTACGGACGCAGCCATTCTTGAAATCCGCCGCGAACGCCGCATCGAATTGGCGTTCGAAGGTTTCAGGTGGACAGATCTGATGCGGTGGCGGCGGGGACCATTGCTGGCACAGCGCTTTTCCGGAATGTACATCCCCAAAATGGGACTTCAGGATCTGGACGGGGATGGTGTCGATGATTTTTGCGTGGTAAAAAAAGCTCCCGATCAAAAAGAGAACGGAATTACCTACCTCGTTTTGGGCGACAACAAGTTGCTGTCGAACGGTACATCCGGATTCATTTTACCGCAGCCGTATACAGTCAAGACTTTCGATGAGAACCGCGATTATCTCTATCCGATTCCGTTGAATGAGCTGACCATCAATAAAAACCTCACTCAAAATCCCGGATGGAACTTCTAACCCTGAAAACCATGAAAAAACTGATTGTAACTTTATTGCTGTTCATGTGCGCCTCATCGCTTCAGGCCTGCCAGAAATCGAACGGCTCCGGCGATCCGGTCCCCCAACCCGAAAAGCCGGACAAAAAAGCCGGGGATCTGCGTATCATGCAGTATAACATTCATTACGGTGTCGGCATCGACGGCGTTTACAACATCTACCGTCTCATCAGCGTATTGAAAAATGCCGATGCAGACATCATTATCCTCAATGAAGCGGACAAGTATTACAGCAACCGTTCGAATAACATGTACATGGGCGAATATATCGCCAGACAACTCGGCATGAACTTCGTCCACCGTTCGTCGATCATCGTTCCCGCGCCGCCGGCACCCGACCGTGAAGTCGGTAATGTAGTGTTGACCAAGGCGAAGGTCGAACATGTCGAGACGAAGTTTTTCTCCATAGGAGACAAGTGGCCGCGGGTTATTACCAAGTCGAGGATCGAACTCGACGACGGCCGCATTCTCTATATAGGCATGACGCATTTCGGGCTGACCGAACCGGGGCGTCTGGTACAGGCGCGTGAGGCGGTCGATTTCATGGCCGATGTGGATGACTATCCGGTGTTGATTGCCGGCGATCTGAACGACTATCCGGACAGTCCGACGATTGCGATCCTGAAATCCGCCTACACGGACGCTTTCGCAACGGTGCCTAACGCTAATACGTTCCCTGCGAACAATCCCGCCAACCGGATCGATTACATCTGGGGTAACGACCGGATAACTTTTCGGGATAACGGCCGCGTTATTGAGACCGAGGCTTCGGACCACCGTCCGATTATTGTCGATGTGTCATTCTGACGAATCTATGCAAAAAACAAACGCATAAAAAACACAGCAAAATGAAATACAAGCGCATCTTTAAACTCTTGTCTATCCTATCGGTCCTGGTGTTTTTTTCCTGTGAAGAGGATCAGACGGAAGTGACCGGCGGAGCCACAGTTACGGCCCTATCGCCGACCGAAGGATATACGAACGACCTTGTCACTCTTACCGGGCAGAATTTTGATCCGATAGCAGAGAACAACATCGTCCGGTTCGGAGAACATGTCGCAGCGGTCAAAAGCGCGACCCCGACTGAATTGAAAGTGCTGGTGCCGAATGGATCCGGAGAGGTGAACGTCACGGTTACGACGGATCAGGGTACGTCTGCCGGAAAACTTTTCAAATTTCTCGTCCCGGAGATTACCATGACCTCTATCACGCCCGACAAAGGCGTTGCCGGCGATATTGTGACGATCAACGGCAAAAACTTCAATGAGAATGTCTACAACAACCTTGTCCAATTCAATGATGTCGTCGCAGAGGTGAAATCGGCCACGACAACCCAACTGGAAGTGATTGTTCCCGAAGGGCGAAGTACGGTAAATGTTACGGTGTCCATCGGACGGAATAAGACAGCGGCGCTTCCGTTCATCTATACCGTGAACAAGACAACGATCGTAGGCATCACTCCGGCATCGGCATTTGCAGGCGATGAAGTGACGATCAGCGGAACATTCAAATCTCCAACGGAGGAGAATGTCGTCCTATTTGGCAGCGAACAGGCCCGAATAACGGCATCTTCCGATTCGGAGCTTTCCGTAATCGTACCTTCGGGCAGCGGAATCGTCGACGTCGTTGTTTCATCGGCCGACGATTCATCCGAACCATGGAAATTTCAGTATGCCACTGTGCGGCTTGCGGAACTCTCCCCGACCCGGGCAGAGGCTTGCGACACGCTGACCATTACCGGAAACGGCTTCGATCCGACTGCTGCCAACAACAAAGTCTATTTCGGACAAAGCGTCGGAGAGGTCGTTGCGGCGACTGCGAACCAACTGCGTGTCGTAGTTCCGCAGTTCAGCGACGACAATGCAGACGTGAGCGTGTCGGCGGTCGTCAACGGCGGTACGTCGAATGTCCTTCCGTTCCATCTGCTGCAATACTATACGGAAATTGTCGCAGGATGCGGTGTGAAGGGATCGAGCACCGGGACGGTCGACGCCGTTCAGGCGCAATTCGACCAACCGGTCAATCTGGCTTTCGATAATTCCGGAAACCTTTACATCGCGGAGTCGGGCGGCGCCACTGTACGCCGTCTTACGCCCGGCGGCAAGGTGGAGTTCGTAGCCGGAAGCCACTTGTCGTACGGAGCAGTCGACGGAAAAGGGGCAGATGCAAAATTCAAATACCCTTACGATCTGACCGTCGGCTCCGATGGAAATATCTATGTGGCCGATGTTACGAACCGCCTGATCCGTAAAGTCACGCCCGACGGTGTGGTAACTACGGTAGCGGGGGTGCTGAACAGCTCCACAGCGATAAACGGCACGGGAACGGAAGCGACCTTCCGCGAGCCGTACAGCATAACGACAGACAACGACGGCCACCTGCTTGTCGGTGACAAATTCGCCGTACGCAGAATTTCGATTCCGGACTATGTCGTCACGACGGTCGCCGGGGACGATCTCAATGCCACGGATGCCGGATCGGTAAGTTCTTTCAACAGCGTGCGCGGACTCGACGTTGCTCCCGATGGGACGATTTATGTCTGCGACGCCCTGAACAACTGTATCAAGAAGATCAATCCCGACGGAACGGTCGTGCGCTTCAGCGGGCCTGCCGACAGAACGCAGATCGGGCACGTTGACGGTCCCGCGTCCGAGGCCTTGTTCTACAACCCGCAGGGCTTGGCTTTGGCCCCCGACGGATGCCTGTTCGTATCGGACGGCACCTCCAACAAGAACTATTACCTACGCAAAATACACTCCAACGGATATGTCACTACGGTATTCGGAACCGGCGCCCCGACGCCGTTCGTAGAGTCCGGTCTCGGAACGACCGTGCCGTTCAAAGGCTGGGGCGTTGCGATCGACCAGGAAGGCACCATCTACATTCCGGACCAACAGCACCTTTATATCCGCAAACTCTATCTGAAATAGTTGAACCTGCATATCTGATTTTCGTGCTTTCTCCCTTTTCCGGGGAGAAAGCGCGGAAACCGAGCGAAAGGACGAAAAACATTCGCTCCGCAGACTTCGCACGCTCTTATAAACCGACAAAATCCTACACAGATGCAATTCAAAACCAATCATTTTTTTCTTTGGGCACTACTGGCATTCAGCCCGTTATCTGCCTTTTCCCAGACACATCCATCCGACCTTTCGGCAGACCCGTTTCAAAAGACAGCGGATTCGGACCAGCTTTCCCTCCCGGCGAACAATGCCTTCGAATTGCGGGGAATGAAGGGATATTTCTGGACCCCCGCCCAATATCTCGAGGAGATTCCTGTTCTGAAAAGCTACGGCATGAACTTCTTGGCCACCTGTTACGGCTCCTTTTTCCGGGACTATATCTTCAGGGAGGGACACAATGATTGGTGGATCGAGATGGATGCCGGGCTGAAACGGGAGTGGCAGCAGGTCGTCCGTTCCTGCCGGGAGAACGGAATAAATTTCTGCTTCGGGACCAACCCTATGCTCTATTCCTCACGTCCGCTCGATACCGGCCGGGAAGAGGACTTCGACCGGCTGCTGGAACTCTATCGGTGGTTTCAGGATCAGGGCGTCCAATGGTTTTACCTTGCGCTCGACGACCTGCATCTCCACAAAGGCATGCGGGTGGATGGCAAAGGACAGTCACTTTTTGCGAATAAACTCTACAAGGCGCTTCTGCAACACGATCCATCCTGCAAGATGATTTTCTGCCCGACCTGGTATTGGGGCAGTACGATGAAGAATCCAGACCGAAAGGCTTATTTGGAAGAGGTGGCGGAATTTCTGCGCAAAGACATCCTTATATTCTGGACCGGAAACGACGTGGTTTCAACGACGGTGACGGTTGCGGACGCTGCGGCCTACCGGGAGGTGATCGGTCACGAACTCATTCTGTGGGACAACTATCCGGTCAACGATTTCCATAATACGCTGAATCTCGGTCCTTTTACCGGTCGGGACCCGGAGCTGGGCAGCGTGATTACCGGAATCATGGCCAATCCCATGCGAGACAATCGGATGAACCGCCTGCCGCTATATACCATGGCCGAGTACATGAACGACCCGGGCAATTACAGCCCGGAAGAATCCATCGTTAGGGCTATCCGGACTATTGCCGGAGATAAGCCCGGGCAGGAGGCGCTGCATTCGCTTGTGCGGTTCTATCCCGGCGGCCTTGCCTCCGGCTACACCTCTACAAAATACAGCGTAATCCGCAAGGAGTTCGAACGGTTGCTGGGCGACGATAAAACTGCGGCCAAACGGTTTGCAAAGGAACTTGCCCGAACGCTGTCGCAGTTCGAAAACGCCTTCCCGCAAACTTACAGCGACACGACGGAGGTGATAAGCAACGACCTGAAATGGATGAATGAACAACTTTCGAAATAATGAACGATCAAAAACAACATGCCATGTTACGAGTAACCGAACGCCCTTCTTTGTACGACAACCTGGAGCAGAAAACCGTGATGGAACTGATAACGGCCATCAATGCCGAAGATATGAAAGTCGCTCCGGCCATCCGGGAAGCGCTGCCCGCTCTTGAAAAACTCATTGCCGCCGTCGAGCGCCAGTTACGGAATGGCGGCCGGATGTTCTATCTGGGGTGCGGCAGCGGCGGACGACTTGCCGTGCTTGATTCGATTGAACTTCCCAACACATACGGCATCGAAAAGGGGGTGATGAACGTTGTTCTTGCCGGAGGCGTCGATCGCCTGGTCGAAGCCCCCGAAGAGAAAGAGGACGAAGAGGACGACGGCTGGAAAGACCTGCTTCGGGAGAATGTCTCCCCGGCCGACATCGTGATCGGCATTTCGGCCAGCGGAACCACGCCTTATGTCCTCAGCGGGCTCAAATGGTGTCAGGAACACCGGATTCCATGCGGCTCGATTGTTCACAATCCGAACTCGCCCATCTCCGAACATTCGGACTATCCGGTTGAAATCGTTATGGGGCCGGAATTCGTGACCGGCAGCACCCGCATGAAATGCGGCACTGCGCAGAAGATCGTTTTTGATATGATCAGTACGACCGTGCTCATCCGGCTCGGCCACGTTGCGGGGAACCGAATGGTCGATGTTCGCCTGACCAACAAGAAGGTAATTGACCGTTCGGTCCGGATGATCCTCGAGTTGTCGGGGTTGGAAAATTACGACAAGGCACACGACATTCTGTTGCAATGCGGCAGTGTCCGCAAGTCGGTAGACTACATTAAACAGAATCACATTCGCTAAAAATGTCTCGCCATGAAAAAGTGGAAAACACTCCTGTTTTTGGCAGCGTTGTGTGCCGGTTTTCAACTGCCGGCCCAGACTCGTTACCAAGTCGGTTTTGCAAGCGTATCGCTCGAACCGGGTGAAAATCTCTTTTCGGTAGCGTTGCAAGGGTACGGTGCGCCGGCCGAAGGGCGGTTTTCGCTCGAATGGGCCGATGCGGGGACACTCGGGGAACTGGCACATATCGCGGGGCTGGGGAACTATCTTTATGCGTTGGCTCCCGATGGGGACCTCAGCCGTGCGGATGCGACCCGGCAGCCGCTCGAATGGACTGACATAGGAGCGACCAATCCGGTTGTGCTGCTCGCTGGGGCGACTCCGGATTCGTTCAAACTCATAGCCTCACTGGGAAAGATGCTTTATGCCGTGTCGCTCGACAATCGCCTGTCGCGCTACGACACGACAGTCTCCCCGATGAAATGGACTTCGGTCGGACGAACTCCCGATGCGGTCGCCATCGCCTCGGCGGAAGGGGAACTTTATATTGCAGATGCGGCCGGTACGTTGTGGCGGGCCGATCCGGACAGCGGGGAACTCCGCTGGGATAAATGTTGCGACACCGGGTTCGACGCCGTTTCGATGACATCGCAAGGGGACCGCCTCTACCTGCTTGCCCGGGACCAGCGTATCTGGGAATATACCGTGACGGACACTGCACCCGAATGGTTTCCGGTGGCCTATATCAACGGAGTCACCTATCGGAAGCCTCTTGCGCACATCGCCGTAGCCGGCGGCCGGCTCTTCGGAGCCGGGCTCGACAATACGCTCTACTGTTCGCAGCACAGGACGGAAGGAAACCTGCAGGCCGCCTGTCTGACGCTGACTTCCGGCAAATCGACGGTGGCAGTCGTCGCTGCCGACCTGTGTGCCGTCGAATACCGTTTCACACAGAAGATCAAGAATGCGATTGCAGCCCGGTACGGGTTGCCGCACGATGCAGTTTTGTTCAATTTGTCGCACTCCCATTTCACGCCGGTTTCACGCAACTGGTTTCCGTTCGGTCGGTGGGCCTATCCCGATGAACGGTATCTGGGGCAGGTTGCGGACAGCATCGTAAAATGTGTGGGCAAGGCCCTGAAGAACCGGTGCGAGTCGCAGGTCTACACATGCCGTACGGAGAGCCGTATCGGACTGAACCGCAGCCTATGCGGCCCTGAAGCTCCCTATGATCCGACTGTCGATGTCGTAAAAGTCGTACCGGCGGACGGAACGGAACCGGTCATCGTGTTCAGCGCTGCCTGCCATCCGGTATTCCCGAATGCCGGAGAGAGTCGCTATACGATCAGTGCCAATTTTGCCGGCACGGCACGTCGGATGATCGAAGATCGCACAGGAGCGCGCTCTATGTTCCTGCAGGGCTGCGCGGGAGACACCAATCCGATTTCGCAGGACTATCGTGCGACGGGGGAGACGTTGGCACAAGATGTCATACGTGCGGTTGAAGGGAAGATGGTACCGGTGTCGGGCAAGATAACCTGTCGTCTGGATTCGATCGGTTTCAGTATTGAGGTTCCCGCGCAATGCGAAATCGAGCGTTTCATCCAGGAGAACGAAAACCGGTCAATGGACATAGAGGCCGAAAAAAACGTCCGCTGGGCCCGTTGGATGCTGAAAAGGTATGCCGAAGACGGCATTCCCGAAACGTCGGCAATTTACCTGCAGAGCGTTCGGATTGGCAATTGGCAGATCGTGGGGTTGTCCGATGAACCTGTCTGTGAATTTGCGTTCGCTGTAAGGCGTCTTTATCCGAAGTTGCGTACGACGGTATTGGGATACTGCAACGAAGTGAGCCGTTACCTACCCGGGCCCGAACATATTGCGAACGGAACCTACGAAGCTCTCTCGTCTTACTATTGGTACGGACAGCCAGCGGCGGCTCCCGCCGAGATAATGGAGATGGTTCTTGAAAAACTGAAAAAAGACAAACCATGATACTCATAGCTGATAGCGGCTCAACCAAGACCGATTGGGCCTGCGTTCCGGAGAGCGGAGGCCGCCGTATCGCTTTTACGAGCCAGGGTTACAATCCCAACTACATTTCGCAGGAGGAAATGCGTGAAGACGTTCTCCGCTCGCTGCCCGCCGGATTCCCGCGCGAAAAGATCGGCGGAATCTTCTTCTACGGTGCAGGAGTCACCGAATTGCAATACGAGTTTATACGCAGTACGTTGCACACGGTTTTTCCGGCTGCCACAGAGATTTTTGTGGCCATGGACCTGCTGGCGGCTGCCCGCGCCCTGCTGGGCAGCGAGGCCGGCTTCGCCGCAATCCTCGGGACCGGCACGAACTCGTGCCTTTACAACGGAGAGCGCATCACGCAGAATATAGATTCGCTGGGCTTTATTCTCGGCGATGAGGGCAGCGGAGGCTACCTCGGCAAACGACTGATCTCTGACTTCATCCGCGGAGAGATGCCCGAAAACGCGCGTCTGAAGGCCGCTACGGTCCTCGGAGGTTCGGGCGACGAACTGATCGACCGCATCTACACGCAGCCTTTCCCGAACCGGTTCTGCGCGCAGTACAGTCGCTTCATCGGCGAGAACCTGCACTCCGATCCCTATTTCCTCGATCTGGTGCTCGACTCCTTCCGTGCTTTCTTCCGCAACATCGTCAGCCGCTACCCCCACTACCGCACCTGCCGCTTCAACTGCGTAGGGTCGGTCGGATACGCTTTCCGCGACATCCTGAAGATCGTTGCCGAGGAGTTCGGCATGGAGACAGGCCGTATCCTGCAAGCCCCCATGGAGGGACTGATCGACTATCACACCAACCGTAAAACCACATCTAATCCATGACACAAGACAACAACCACCTTCTGCCGCTGGCCTTCATCGGACTGATGTTCTTCACGGTAGGCTTTGCATTGGGCATCAACAGCTATCTGGTGCCGCTGCTGCAATCGACGCTCGAGGTCTCGTCGGGCCAGTCCTACCTGATCATTGCCGCTACATTCTCGGCGTTCCTGATCTTCAGCTATCCTTCGGCCCGAATCATCCGGCGTATCGGCTATTGTCGGACAATGGCCCTTTCGTTTGTGATTTTCGCTGCCGGATTCCTGCTCTTCGTCCCGTCAGCCCGGATGGGTAACCTGGGGCTGTTCCTATTAGCCTCATTTACCTGCGGCATAGGTAACACGGTGTTGCAGGCGGCCATCAACCCCTACATCACCATCCTGGGACCGATCGACAGCGCGGCCCGGCGTATCAGCATCATGGGTATCTGCAACAAGCTAGCATGGCCCGTAGCCCCGATCTTTCTGGCCGCTGTCATCGGTAAGGAGGTCGGCGATGCCGTATTGACGGACATTGACCTGCCGTTCTACATCATTGTGGCCATTTTCCTCGGGCTGGGCGTCCTGACGCTCTTCGCACCGCTTGCGGAGATCAAGGCCGCAGGCGAGGATGAAGCCGATGCCGCAGACTGTCCCTATGCAGCAAGTAAAACCTCCCTTTGGCAGTTCCCGCACCTCGTACTGGGGGCCATCGCTTTGTTCCTCTATGTCGGGGTTGAAACGCTGGCCCTCGCCACTACTGTCGATTATGCTGCCAGTTTCGGGTTGTCCGACCCGCAGGATTACGCCGTCTGGCCCAGCATCGGACTCGTCGTAGGTTATGTAGCCGGCATTCTGCTGATCCCGAAATATGTCAGCCAGGCCGCAGCGCTGAAAATTTGTTGCTGGATCGCCGTCGCAGGCACCCTGCTGATTATCTCGGCACCTCCGGTAGTCTCCGTGTGGTCGGTATCGCTCATTGCGCTGGCCTGTTCATTGATCTGGCCGGCTATTTGGCCGCTGGCCATGACCGACCTGGGGCGCTTCACCAAGGCGGGCGGTTCGCTGCTCGTCGCCTCGATCGTCGGCGGAGCCGTAATCCCGCTGGCCTTCGGATTCCTGAAAGACGCCATCGGCAACCAACAGGCATACTGGATTTGCATGCCTTGCTATCTGTTTATTCTTTACTACGCCTATTGCGGCTACAAAATCAGACGATGACAATTTTCCCGTTATGAATTATTTTTATTTGAAAAGTATCCTGCCGGCTCTCTTGCTGTTTATTGGATCGAACATCCGAGCACAGACTTCTCCAGCAGAAATTGCCGAAAACCCGGAACGTTCGGGCGGCATTTATCGCTCTTACGACTACCGTCCCGGTCCGGCCTATCCGGTCCCCAAAGGCTATATGCCATTTTATATCAGCCATTACGGCCGTCACGGCAGTCGCTACCACACCTCCGAAAAAGCCTATACCCGCCCGCTGGAAGCACTCCGGAAAGCGGAGGCGGCAGGGAAACTGACGCCGAAGGGCCGCGAGGTGCTGATCGCAGTAGAGCTGTTAGCCGAGGATGCCCGCCTGCGTTATGGTGATCTTTCACCACGTGGCGTACAGGAGCATCGGGGTATTGCAGAGCGGATGATTGCGGCTTATCCGGAGGTCTTTGCAACCGATAATGGACGCATCTGTCATATCGAATGCCGTTCGACGCCTGTGCCTCGTTGCATCTTGAGTATGGCCGCTTTCTGTGAACGAATCAAGGAGCTTAACCCTTCGGTGTCAATAAACCGCGATGCCAGTTCCCGCGATCTCGGTTACATGGCTAATTGCCCTGCGATCCGCGCTGCCGGCAAGGAACCCGATCGGGTGGCCGACAGCATTTGCCGGACGTTCGTGCGCCCTGAACGGCTGATGAAAACGCTGATGACAGACTCGGAATGTGTTGACGATCCGCAGGAACTGATGATCCGGCTTCATGTATTAGCCGCCATTACGCAGAATGTCAATCACCTGAACGTCAAGGCATTCTATGATGTTTTTACAGATGGGGAACTTTACACACTGTGGGAATGTGAAAACATTCGCCGCTATTTGCAAATGGGACCTTCGGCCCGCTTCGGCGATTCATTTGTCACCGATGCCAAACCCCTGTTGCGCAATATCATAGAGACAGGGCAGAAAGTGGTCGATGGCGAATTGGACCTATCAGCGTCATTGCGTTTCGGGCATGATTCTTACATAATGCCGCTGTTGGCGCTATTGAATGTCGAAGGAACTTCGGCTCGCGAAGAGAATCTTCGCGAAATCAGTGCGCGATGGAGCGTGGAGAAGGTTTCGCCAATGGCTGCCAACATTCAGTTTATCTTTTTTCGTAACTCCGGCACGGGTGACGTAGGGGTCCGGGTGCTGCATAACGAACTCGATGCGAAACTGCCTCTTGCCAGAGGGCCTTATTATCCGTGGAAAGAACTGAAAAAATACTGCGAATCGCTTTACAAATGACTGATTCCCATGCGATTTGCTGTCTGACATAAAAACTCCGGTTATGAAAAAATGTGATTGAAAAAGCGCTTGCCGCCGTGGCTTTTATATCGTTTTTCAATCGACACGATCACCCGTAACCGCCCGGTGAACCAAATGTAGAACGCCGTGAAAAGATTGCAGGCGGCGGGATTTCGCCGCCTGCCGAACAGGATGAAGCCGGGAGCCGCCGGAACTGCTGCCGCGGAAGAAAAGTCGGGATACGGCGGCCGGCCGCGTCAGAAACGTTCGTGGAAGACCGTCGCGGAGAGCGGTTTGCGCAGCGTGTCGTGGCGGTTGGGATCGGCCGCCGGGCCGTAGCCGTAGCCGATCAGCAGGATGTTCACGGGTTCGACGTTCGCCGGAAGGGCGAACTCCTCGCGCACGGCTTCGGGTTTGAACATGCAGATCCACAGCGTGTCGAGGCCCAGCGACGCGGCGGCAAGCATCATGTTGTCGGTGACGATCGACGCGTCGATGTCCGAAATGTTCTTGCCGTCGTACTTGCGGGTCCATGCCTCGGAGGTGTCGGCGCAGACGATGACGGCCGTCGGGGCGCCGAAATCGCGCGTGCAGCGCGCAAGGCGTTCCATGCCCTCCTTCGACTGCACGACCACCAGCCGCTGGGGCTGGCGGTTGGCGCCAGTGGGAGCCACGCGGCCCGCTTCGAGGATCAGCTCCAGTTTCTCCGGCTCCACTTGCCTGGAGAGGTATTTGCGGCAGGCGTACCGCTTTTTCGCCAGTTTCAGAAAATCCATTTGCAAAGGTTTTAATTATATAAAGGTACGGACAGGCCGGGCGATTCGAAACCTCCCGACCGGTAAAAAGGGCCGTTACGCTTCCAAAGGTATAAAAATTCGCGCCGTTATACAACCGGGCGCTCCGTTTTGGCAGGTCCGGCTGACAGAATGGCAGAAAAAAAGTACTGGCACACCGTTTGTTGCAGGAAGGGCAGGAAATCAAATACAACAACAACGATAGCACTATGAAAAACGGAAAAATCGGAGTTACGACGGAGAACATTTTCCCCGTCATCAAGAAATTCCTCTACTCGGACCATGAAATTTTCCTGCGCGAGCTGATTTCGAACGCCGTGGACGCCACCCAGAAGCTGAAAACCCTCTCGTCGATCGGCGAGGCCAAGGGCGATCTGGGCGACGTGACGATCCGCGTCGCCGCCGACAAGGAGAAGAAAACGCTCACCGTGACCGACCGCGGCGTCGGCATGACGGCCGAGGAGGTGGACAAATACATCAACCAGATCGCCTTCTCGGGCGCCGAGGAGTTCATGGAGAAGTATAAGAACCAGGCCATTATCGGACATTTCGGACTGGGATTCTACTCGGCATTCATGGTGTCGGACAAGGTCGAGATTTTCACGAAATCCTATAAAGAGGGTTCTAAAACCGTACATTGGAGCTGCACCGGGTCGCCCGAGTTCGAGATGGAGGAGACTGACGAGGCACGCGACCGCGGCACGACCATCGTGCTGCACCTCTCGGAGGATTCGCTCGAATACGCCGAGGATGCGCAGGTCGAGGCCCTGCTGAAGAAGTACTGCCGCTTCCTGCCCGTGCCCATCGCCTTCGGCAAGGTCAAGGAGTGGAAGGACGGCAAATACGTCGACACCGACAAGGACAACATCATCAACAACGTCGAGCCGCTGTGGACCCGCAAGCCCGCCGACATCACCGAGGAGCAGTACAAGGAGTTCTACCGCGAACTCTACCCGATGAGCGACGAGCCGCTGTTCTCGATCCACCTCAATATCGACTATCCGTTCCACCTGACGGGCATCCTCTACTTCCCGAAGATTCACAACAACTTCGAGATCCAGAAGAACAAGATCCAGCTCTATTCGAATCAGGTCTATGTGACGGATCAGGTCGAGGGCATCGTGCCGGAGTACCTGACGCTGCTGCACGGCGTGATCGACTCGCCGGACATTCCGCTCAACGTATCGCGCAGCTACCTGCAAAGCGACGCCAACGTGAAGAAGATTTCGAGCTACATCACCCGCAAGGTCGCAGACCGCTTGCAGGAGTTGTTCTCGACCATGCGTTCGGACTACGAGGCGAAGTGGGACGACCTGAAAATCTTCATCCAGTACGGCATCCTCACCGACGAGAAGTTCGCCGAGAAGGCCGCCGGGATCATGCTCTGGAAGAACGTCGAAGGCAAATATTTCACCCCCAAGGAGTATGCGGAGAAGGTGAAGGAGAACCAGACCGACAAGAACAAGACGGAGGTGTTCCTCTATGTGGACGATCCCGTGGAGAAGCACACGTTCCTCGAAGCGGCCAAAGGCAAGGGGTACGACGTGCTGGTGATGGACGGCCAGCTGGACAGCCACTACATCAACTGGTACGAGTCGAAGAACAAGGAGTCGCGTTTCGTGCGCGTCGACAGCGACGTGGTCGACAAGCTGATCCAGAAGGAGGAGAATGTCAAGATGTCGCTCACCGAGGGTCAGCAGGAGGTGCTGACGCCCGTTTTCGAGAGCCAGATGCCCAAGGACGACAAGATTCACTACAATATCTCGTTCGAGGCCATGTCGCCCGACGAGGCTCCGGTGGTGATCACGCAGAACGAGTTCATGCGCCGCATGAAGGAGATGGCCCAGACGGGCGGCGGGGGCATGAGCCAGTTCTACGGACAGATGCCCGACAACTTCACCATCGCGGTCAACGCCAACCACCCCATCGTCATCGACATCCTCGCCGACGTGGAGAAGTCCTACGGCGACAAACTGAAGTCGATCACCAAGAAGATCGACGCCGCGGTGGCCGAGGAGAAGCGTTTCGACGAGGTCGTGAAGGGCAAGAAGGAGGAGGAACTTTCGTCCGAGGAGAAATCCACGCGCGAGGAGCTGTCGAAGAAGATCGTCACCCTGCGCGACGAGCGCAACCAGCGTCTGCGCGAGATCGGCGGCGAAAACCGTCTCGTCAAGCAGATCATCGACCTGGCGCTGCTGACCAACGGCATGCTCAAGGGCAAGAACCTGACGGATTTCATCCAGCGTTCGATTTCGCTGATCGGAAAATAGTTTTTGAAGGGTTTGCAGAGAAGGGGCCGCACTTTCGGAGTGCGGTCCCTTTTCCGTTCCGGGCCATCCAACCGCTTTTTGCGGAAATAGTTGCAAAAACAACAAAAAAAGGCTACATTTGTTTGTCACTACAAACCCAACCAACCTGCCATGAGAAACCTTCTGTTCCTGATCGCAGCGGCGCTCGGTGCGTTGCTGCCGTCCTGCACCCCGGCTAACCGGGTCGTGGAAAACCCGCTGATCGAAACGGCCAACACCCGGACGCTCGACATCGTGAAAGTCGAATTGAGTGACACGGCCACCGTGCTCCACATGAACGCCTACTACCGGCCCAAAAACTGGATCGTCATTTCGTCGGACAGCTACCTGCAAATCCCCGCCCGGAGATTCATGCTCACCGGGGCCGAAGGCATAACGCCCGACTCGCTGTTCTGGATGCCCGATTCGGGCCGTGCGTCGTTCGTGCTGCGGTTCCCTCCCCTGCCCCGCGGAACAAAGTCGTTCGACTTCATCGAATCGGACTGCGACGACTGTTTCAAACTCTACGGCGTGGACCTGACGGGCAAAACGGAGTATCCCGAATATCCCGAAGGCCTGCCCAAAGAGCTGCGCAAGGCTCCGAAAGACGGTCCGGTACCCGATCCGATCTTCGCCGTCGGCGAAACGAGGGTCAACATCCACCTGTTAGGATTCCGCGAAGGGATGTTCCGGGAAATTTCACTTTATGTGAATTCATTGCTCAACGGACAAAAAAGCTATGATTCGGAAATAACCTCCGATGGCGTCGCAACCTTCAAATTCGAGCAATACGGTACGGTAAGTGCTTTCCTTGCAAGAATCGGAATCGTGTTCGGGCAATTCTGGATCGCCCCCGGCGAGACGATAGACGTTTATGCCGATTTGCAAGAAGCCGGCAAGGCCATCGTCCAGCGTCGGAACAACGAGCAGCCCAAACGTGCCCCGTTGTACTCGACAGGGACGTACGGCGCGCTGAATACGCTTTTCAACGGGAGCGAGACCAAAACAATCGCTCTTGATACCCATACCGGCGAATTTGCGGATTACCGGATGACAGCGGACGAATATGTGCAGATGGTGGCATCGAAATATAAATTATTAGCCGACAGTATCGCCCGCAGCGGCATGTCCAGCATGATGACAGAACTGTCTCTGCTTTCGCTCCAGCAGGAGACCCTCAACGCATTTGCCAACAGTCGTTTCTTTTTGGAACACAATTACCGGTCGGAGCATAATATGTGGGACCGTAATGCGAAGCTCGACTATGAATTTGCCAAACTGACATCCGAAAATCAGGCGATGCTCTGCAAGCTTTTCGATATCAACAACCCGAAACTGCCGATGGGCGTCCGTATTTTCGAATATCAGCGTGCAGCTCTTGCTCCCGATATCGATTGGGCGCAACTCGTCGAGGCTACCAGTCCGCTTGCCGATCTGCGCAAAGTGAGTTCTCTGCCCTCCAAAGCGGAAAACGATGCTCTCACGGAGGCTGACCTCGCCTCGCTCCGTTCGCTGAAGAATCCGTTCTACGCCGAGGCGTGCGAGGCTATTCAGGCCAGGGTACGTAGGGAGCTGGCGGCGCTGGAAGGCAAGGTGAAGATCGAAGAGACGCCCGACGTGGCCCCCGACAAGCTTTTCGACGCCATCGTCGCACCCTGCAAGGGCAAGGTCGTGCTGGTCGATTTCTGGAACACCTGGTGCGGGCCCTGCCAGTCAGCGATCAAGGCCAACGAGCCGCTGAAAACCGGGGAACTGAAATCGGACGACATCGTGTGGATTTACCTTGCCAACGAGACCTCGCCGCTGGTGACCTACAAGACCCAGATCGGCAAAATCGCCGGCAAGCATTACCGGCTGAACGAGGAGCAATGGAAATATCTGTGCGAAAAGTTCAAAGTCGACGGCATCCCCTCCTACGTGCTCGTCGACCGGGACGGCAACAGCAAACTGCGCAACGACCTGCGCAACCACGACAAGCTGAAAAAGACGCTCAAAAAGATGATCGAATAACGGAAACGGCCGCCCCTTGCAGGGCGGCCGTTTTGTCTGCGCCAAGGACGGGCGGCACGGAATCCCGAGGGTCCGGGACTTCACAGGCGCGGCGTCTACGCCTTGCGCCGTTCGATTTCGCTGATATTTTCAATTTTCTTCTTCCGGAGGAAACCGTAGACCCCGTCGAGGTGCTCGGTGACGCGGCCGTGGGAGAATTCGTAGATTTTGGATGTCAGCCCGTCGAGAAAATCGCGGTCGTGGGAGACGACGATCAGCGTGCCGTCGAAAGCCATCAGCGCCTCTTTGAGAATCTCCTTGGTCTTCAGGTCGAGGTGGTTGGTCGGCTCGTCGAGGATCAGCAGGTTGACCGGTTCCAGCAACAGCTTGATCATCGCCAGACGCGTCCGTTCGCCGCCCGACAACACCTTTACGAGCTTCTCGCTGGCCTCCTTGCCGAACATGAAGGCCCCCAGAATGTCGCGGATACGGGTCCGGATGTCGCCCACGGCGATGTCGTCGACGGTCTTGAAGACGGTGATCGACTCGTCGAGCCCCGACGCTTCGTTCTGCGCGAAGTAACCGATCCGGACGTTATGGCCGATCCGGATCTCGCCCTCGAAGTCGATCTGCCCCATGATGGCCTTGACCATCGTCGACTTGCCCTCGCCGTTGCGCCCCACGAAAGCCACCTTGTCGCCGCGCCCGATGGTGATCGACACGTCGCTGAACACCCGGTGGTCGCCGTACGCCTTGCCCAGTTCGGAGGTGATGACCGGATAGGAACCCGAACGCGGGGCGGGCGGAAAGCGCAGGTTCAGCGCCGACCGGTCCTCCTCGTCCACCTCGATGAGTTCCAGTTTTTCGAGCATCCGCACGCGCGACTGCACCTGATTGGTCTTCGAATAGGTCCCCTTGAAACGCTCGATGAACTCGCGGGTCTCGGCGATCATCTTCTGCTGGTTGTCGTAGGCCGCCTGCTGCTGCTCGCGACGCTCCCTGCGGAGTTCGAGGTAATGGGAGTAGTTGACCTTGTAGTCGTAGATGCGTCCGCGGGCGATCTCGATGGTGCGCGTGGTGATGTGGTCCACGAAAGCCTTGTCGTGGGAAATGACCATTACGGCCTTGGCGTTGTTCATCAGGAAATCCTCCAGCCACTCGATCGACTCGATGTCGAGGTGGTTCGTCGGCTCGTCCAAGAGCAGCAGGTCGGGTTTCTGCAACAGCAGCTTGGCCAGCTCGATGCGCATGCGCCAGCCGCCCGAGAATTCGGAGGTCTGGCGCGTGAAGTCGCTCCGTTCGAAGCCCAGCCCCAGCAGAATGCGCTCCACGTCTTCCTGGTAGTTGGTGAGGTCCACGGCATAGAACTTCTCGGAGATGGCCGTGACCTCCTCGATCAGCCGCATGTACGACTCGCTTTCGTAGTCGGTGCGGGTCGTGAGCTGCTCGTTGAGCGCCGCGATCCGCCGCTCGATTTCGAACAGGTGTTCGAAGGCCCGCGACGCCTCCTCGACGAGCGTGCGCCCGTCCTCCACCTGAAGGTGCTGGGGCAGATACCCCACTTTCCCGCCTTCGCCCACGGTCACGCGCCCCCGCGTGGCCGAACGCACTCCGGCGATGATCTTCAGCAGGGTCGATTTGCCCGCTCCGTTTTTGCCCATCAGGGCGATCCGGTCCTTGTCGCCGATCGTGAAGGAGATGTCTTTGAAAAGCGTCGTGCCGCTGAACTCTACGGTGAGGCCGTCTATTGAAATCATAAGTTGTCGCAAATTGAGCCGCAAAGGTACGAATAAGCGATGGCAATGTCAAATTTACTTGAACATTGCCGAGCGGGAGTATCCAAAGGTACGAAACGTCGGGCGCAGAAGCGAACGCCGGTTTGCTTCCGCCCCGACGGAGCGGTTCCGGAATCGTACTGCGGGGAGGGACTTTCCGGGCGATGAAAATGCCGTCACGGCGCAGAAAAAGCCGCTTCGCAGGGCGAAGCGGCATGAATCGGACCCGAAACGGGGCGTCTTATTCGGTCCAGCGGCTGCGGATCAGCTCCAGGAACCATTCCGGACAGCGGCACGGACGCCGCGAATCGCTGTGGATGAAGCCCAGCTGGGTCATGCCCGTATTGAGCAGGTCGCCCCGCTCGTTGTAGATTTCGTAGAAGAAATTGATGCGTGTCGAGGGCATTTCCCGGAGGATGATGCGCACGGTCAGCAGTTCGTCGAAATAGGCCGGCTTGCGGTATTTCGACTGCACTTCGAGGATCGGCATCATAATGCCCCGCCGTTCGACCTCGGCGAACGACATGCCCAGCGCGCGCAGGAACTCGCTGCGGGCGGCTTCGTAGTAGCAGATGTAATTCGAATGGTGGCAAATGGCCATCTGGTCGGTGTGCTTGTACCACACGCGTATCTGACAATCGTGACTTAACATGTTTTTTTATTTTTCGGTTTGCAGGGAATATCCAAGTAACAATTCGGCCTCTGCGGTTTTCCCCTCATCCAGCAGCCGGCGGATCACGGTCGAACTGACATGCTCGCCGTCGACCCTGCACGGACCCACCTTCACGACGCGGAGCCGTCCCGACGCCGCGAGCGTGTCGCAGTCGATCCGGTCGTGGCCGAAGCGGTGGTTGTAGCCCGCGACGAGCGTTTCGGCGCCGACCTTTCCGATCAGGTAATCGTCCGCGAACTCCTCTCCGGACAAGGCGCTGAACGCCCTGTCGAAGGGAATGACGATCACGTTATCCACCCCCAACTCTTCCAGCAGGGCCGTTTTCTCGTCGAGCGTCGTCAGCAGCCGCAGCCCTTCGGCCTTTCCCAACGTGATGCGCGGGTGCGGCTCGAAGGTCAGCACGATGCTTTCGCCGCCGTTGGCGCGGGCCTCGGCGATCAGCCGCCCGATCAGGGCGCGGTGGCCCAGGTGCACGCCGTCGTACGACCCGACGGTGACCGCCGGGCGGACGAAGTGCGGAAGTGCGTCGAAACCGTGAAATACCCTCATCTCTCTCTCCCTCTCCGGCACACGGTTACGAATTGCTCCCGTCGCTCTCCTTGACGAAGTAGGCGACTTTTTCGAGCAGCGTGGTGATGTCGTAATTCTCGACGATGATCCCCTGCGGGAAGTTCAGCGGCGTGGAGGTGAAATTCAGCACTCCCCGTATGCCGGCATTGATGATCGGCAGCACGAGATTCGGAGCCACCTTCGTCGGCGAGGAGACGATGACGATCGAGATGTCCTTGTCCTCGACCACCTCCTCGAAAGAGTCCATATGGTAGCACGGGATGCCGTCGATCGTCTTGCCGACCTTTTCGGGGTCGACGTCGAACGCCGCGGTGATCTTCAGCTTGAGCCCCTTGCCGTTGAAATATTTGGTGATGGCCTGGCCCAGATGGCCCATGCCCAGCACGGCGATGTTCATGGGCGAGGGGCTGTCGAGGATGCGGCTGATGTACTCGATCAGCACCTGCACGTCATAGCCCTTCTTCGTGTCGCTCGAGAAACCGATCAGCATCAGGTCGCGGCGCACCTGCACGGCCGTGATGCCGTGGATGCCGGCCAGTACGTGCGAAAAGATATGCGTGATGCCCTGCCGATGGCTGGCGAGCAGCGTGCGGCGGTACTCGCTCAATCGCTCGATGGTTTTCTCGGGAATCGTATTCGTCAAAGTTGCCATGGCTCTGTCATTCGATGGTTATGGTGAAGTCGCTGTTGTAGTTGACCCGCGTCCAGTTGCGGTTGACGTGGTTCTCGCGGCCTTCGTTCTGTCCGAACCGATAGGTCGTCTGCAACGGCGTGTAGCGGCGGTCTTCGAGGTCGTACTCGATGTCGCCGTACATGGCCGGGGCGAAGATCATCGCCGTGTCGTAGCCCCGGTAGGAAAAGAGGCTCGGCAGCGCGCCGAACGAACGGATGTAAGCGTCGTCGAACGCCCGCACGGTCTCCGAGTCGCGTTTGGCGTGGTAGGTCGAGAAGAAGATCACGCGGTTCTTGAAGAACATCGCGCGGTCGACGGTGTTGTAGCGGTTCCAGCGGGTGTTGCCCAGCACCACGAAGCGGGGCGCCGTGCGGCCGCGGCTCGTAAGGCTCGTATCGGCCGAGGCCAGAGCCGCGAGAATGCGGTCGATGTCCACCTCGTTGTCGGAGAGGATGATGAAAACGTTGTCGTCCGTATTCTCCAGCAGCGGCGTGAGGTCGCTCGGGCTGTCGGCCGAGCGGGCCGTGGGATGCTCGTATTTATAGGTATAGCGGCGGTACTCCGAATCGCCCAGCAGCGCGAGCATCTCGCGCTCGAACTCCTTGTCGGCAGACTCGGTGCAGATCAGCGTCACGCGCTTGTCGCCGTTCACCAGATCGCCCGCCTTCTCGTACTTGCGCGAAGGGTCGGGCGCGAGCTGGAACAGCACGTCGCTGTTCATCCCCTCGATATTGGCCAGCGGCGACACCACGGGAATCTTTTTCTCCTCGGCGAAGCGGATCACCGGATACAGCCCCTCCTCGTAGACGGGGCCGACGATCAGGTCGGCTTTCCGGAAGGCGTCGCTTTCGACGATTTCGCGGATGCGCGCCGTATCGCGGGCCGTGTTGTAGAGGTCCACGTTCACCGAACGTCCGTATTTGAGCTTCACGCTGTCCAGCCCCAGCAGAAAACCCTGATAGAACTCCAGGTAGTTGCCGTTAGGCTCGCCGCCCGTGGCGAGGGGCAGCAGCAGCGCCACGTCGAGCGGGTCGCCGGCCCGGAGCGCCCGGAAGTCGATCTGCACGACCTGCTGCCCGGTCTCCGGCACGCTGTCCTGCCGTTGGAGGCTGTCGGCGCCCTCCGGAATCTGTCCGGCCTCGGGCGCGGGAATCTTGACCATGGCCCCGGCCTTGAGGTCCGCGGGTTTCAGCCCGCCGTTGAGCGCGCTGAATTCCGCCTCGGTGATCCCGAAGCGGCGCGAGAGCGAATAGAACGTCTCGCCCGGATGGACGATGTGGTAGGCCGTGCCTTCCTCGGCCACGCTGTTCAGCGACTGCCGGTACTCCTCCCACTGCTCCTTCGTGCCGGCCTCGTCCTCCGAGCCGATCTGTTTCCTGCGGATCAGGATGCGTTCGCCGAGGCGCATGTGCAGCGGGTCGAGGTTCGGGTTGTCCTCCAGAAGGGTTTTCACCGGAATCTCGTACTGCCGCGAAATGGCGTAGAGCGTCTCGCCCTTCGACACGAAATGGAAGTCGAAGGTCTTGCGCAGCTTCTTGTCCGACTTGGGTTCGGGAACGTCGGCCACGAAGGGGATCTTGATGTTCTCGGCGGTTTTCAGGCCGCGGGCGATCGAGGGGTTGTTTTCGAGAATCACCTTCTCGCCCACCCCGTAGGTTTTCGAAAGCCCGTAGAGCGTCTCGCCCGCCTGCACCGTGTGGATGTAGTATTTCGCACCGTTGATGTAGACGATCGTTGCGGACTTCCCCGCCGCAACGGCGCAGAAAGCCCACACGATCATCAGAGCTGCGGCACAGAGTCGTTTCATCGTCATTTCATTTTATCGCGCATCCGGATTTCGGTGATGACCTTCTTGGTGTAGAGCGGGAAATCGCCGTTCATCATCCAGGCGTAGTAGCTCGGCTCGATGCGGAACACCTCGGCCACCGAACGGCCCTTGTACTTGCCGAACCCGAAGACCTCCTCGCCCTTCTCGTTGTAGAGGATGCGCCCGGCGTAGTCGGCCGATTCGGCGCGGCACGAGTATTCGGCCAGCTTGTCGATGTCGTTCTCCAGATCGTCGTAACGGTCCAGCTGGGCCTTCAGCACCTCGTAGGTGGCCTTCGTGTCGGCCTCGGCCGAGTGGGCCTCCTCCAGGTCCTTGTCGCAGTAGAACTTGTAGGCCGCGACCAGCGTGCGCTGCTCCTTCTTGTGGAAGATGTTCTGCACGTCGATGAACTTGCGGCGTTTGAAGTCCACGTCCACGCCGGCGCGCAGGAACTCCTCGACCAGCACCGGCAGGTCGAAGCGGTTCGAGTTGAAGCCGCCGAAGTCGCAGCCGCGGATGAACTGTTCGAGCGACCGCGCGACCTGCGCGAACGTCGGGCAGTCCCTCACGTCGTCGTCCGTGATGCCGTGGATGGCCGAGGCCTCCTCGGGAATGTGCATCCCGGGATTGAGCCGCCGGGTTTTGGTGATCTCCTCGCCGTCGGGCATGACCTTGACCATCGAGATCTCCACGATGCGGTCCCGGGCGGTGTCCACGCCGGTGGTTTCGAGGTCGAAGAAGATGATCGGTCGTTTGAGGTTCAGCTTCATCTGACGGCCGTTATGCGTTGATCATCATCGGCATCAGCAGCATGAGCGTCGCGCTCGGCTGCTTGTCGTCGTAAACGGGTTTGAAGACGCCGGCGCGGGTCGAGTCGGCCAGTTCCACCACCACCGTCGGGGTATCCATGTTCGAGAGGATCTCGACGAGGAACGTCGACTTGAAGCCGATCGAAATGGGCTGCCCGTCGTAGCTGCACGAGATCGTCTCGTTGGCCGACACCGAGAAGTCGATGTCCTGCGCCGTGAGGGTGATCCGGTTGTCGGCGATGTCCATGCGGATCAGGTTCGTCGTGGGGTTCGAGCAGACGGCCACGCGCTTGATGCCGTTGACCAGCTCGATGCGGTCCACCAGCACCTTGTTGGGGTTGTTGGACGGAATCACGGCGTTGTAGTTCGGGTAGTTGCCCTCGATCAGGCGGCAGACGAGCGTGTGGCTCTTGAGTTTGAACAGGGCGTTCTTCGAATCGAACGCCATTTCGATCGCGTCGTCCTCCTTCAGCAGCACCGACTTGAGCAGGTTGGCAGGCTTCTTCGGGAGGATGAACGACGCCGTCACCTCGTTTTCGGTCTCGGCCTCGTACTTCACGAGTTTGTGCGCATCGGTTCCCACGAACGTCAGCGCGTCGGGCGCCAGATTGATATAGATGCCGTTCATCACGGGGCGCAGTTCGTCGTCCGCCGTGGCGAAAATCGTCTTGTTGATGCCGTTCACGAGGGTGTCGACGTCGAGGCGCAGCTCCTTTTTCTCGGCGTTCAGCTGCGGCACGGCGGGATAGCTGACGGCGCTGGCTCCGGGAATCGAGAGCGATCCGCTCTTCCAGTTGATCTTGATCTCCCAGTTCTTGTCGTTGACCTCGATGGTCAGCGGCAGTTCGGGGAACTCCTTCAGCGAGTCGAGCATCAGTTTGGCCGGCGCGGCGATCGTACCTTCGCTCTCGACGCTGTCCACCTCGATCTGCCCGACGAGCGTCGTCTCAAGGTCCGACGTGGTGACTTGTAGCGTGTTGCCGTTGAGTTCCAAGAGGAAGTAGTCCAGGATGGGCAGCGTGTTCTTATTGCTGATGACCTTGCCGGTGGTAGCCAGAAGCGAAAGCAGGGCCGAGCTTGATACGGAAAATTTCATACGTTGTTTCTGTTTTGTCTGTTTATGGTTTCTTACTCTAAAATTGCCAGTTTGTCGAGGGCCGTTTCGATCATCTTCCGCACGAACGGCTTGTAGTCGGTGTTCACGTCCTGCGCGATGCGCTGGGCGATGATCGTGCAGATCGTGGCGGCGCGGTGACCCATCAGGGCGGCCAGCCCCGCGAGCGCCGAACCTTCCATCTCGAAGTTGGTGATGCGGCGGCCTTCGTAGCCGAACGACTCGATCTTCTCGTTCAGCCGGGCGTCGTGCGGTTCGAGCCGCACCCATCGGCCCTGCGGGGCGTAGAATCCCGGAGCGGCGATGGTGATGCCCTCGCGCGTGACGTCGCTGAAATGCTCGAACAGGGTCTTGTCGGCGTCGACGAAATAGGGGCGCGGCATCTTCTCGTACCAGCCCGTATGTTTTACGAACGCCTCTTCGAGCGCCAGGTCGCAGACCGCGTCGCGGCCCTTGTAGTAGCTCAACAGGCCGTCGAAGCCGCACGAAGTGCGCGAGAAGACGAATTCACCGACCTTGATGTCGGGCTGAATGGCGCCCGAAGTGCCCAGCCGCACCAGCGTGAGCCGTTTTTTTTCGGCCTTCTCCTGCCGCGTGGCGAAATCGACGTTGGCCAGCGCGTCCAGCTCCGTGACGCAGATGTCGATGTTGCCGATGCCGATGCCGGTCGAGAGGACCGTCATGCGTTTTCCTTTATAGCAGCCCGTCACGGTCTTGAACTCGCGGTTCGAAACCTCGCACTCCTTCGTGTCGAAAAATCCGGCTACGAGGGCCACGCGGCCGGGGTCGCCGACCAGGATCACCGTGTCGGCCAGCTGCCCGGGATGCAGGTGCAGGTGAAAAATTGAACCGTCGTCGTTGATAATCAATTCGGAAGCGGGAATGGTTCTCATAATTGTCGTTTTTTAATTTCCATAATTGGCATAAAAGTAATATATTTACCTCGAATATCAAAACTTCGAAGCGAATTTTTCATAAATATAAGTATCCGTAAAACCGAATAAAACATGACACTCATCAAATCCATTTCGGGCATCCGCGGCACGATCGGCGGACCCGCGGGCGAGAACCTGACGCCTCCCGACGTCGTCAAATTCACCACGGCCTACGTGCGCCTGATCGCCCGCCGCAATCCGGGCAAAAAACTTACCATAGTCGTAGGACGCGACGCCCGTATTTCGGGCGAAATGGTCTCGAACCTCGTGGAAGGGACCCTGCTGGCCTGCGGCGCGGACGTCGTCAACGTCGGGCTGTGCACCACCCCCGGGACCGAGATGGCCGTGATCGGCAAGAAGGCCGACGGCGGCATCATCATCACCGCCTCGCACAACCCCCGCCAGTGGAACGCCCTGAAACTGCTGAACTCCGACGGCGAGTTTCTCAACGATGCCGAGGGTAAGCAGGTGCTGGCCATGTCCGAGGAGGAGGCCTACGACTACCCCGCGATCGACGCCATCGGCCATGTGCTGTCGCGCGAGGATTTCAACGACGAGCATATCCGCCGCGTGCTGGCGCTGCCGCTGGTCGACGTCGAAGCGGTGCGCAAACGCCGTTTCAAGGTCGTCGTCGACGCCGTGAACTCGGTGGGCGGCATCGTGATGCCGAAACTGCTGCGCGAACTGGGCTGCGAGGTCGTGGAGCTGAACTGCGAACCCACGGGCGAATTCGCCCACAACCCCGAACCGCTGCCGCAGAACCTCACGGAAATCTCGGAGGTCATCGTGCGCGAGAAAGCCGACCTGGGCATCGTCGTCGACCCGGACGTCGACCGGCTGGCGTTCGTCTCGGAGGACGGCTCGATGTTCGTCGAGGAGTACACGCTGGTGGCCGTCGCGGACTACATTCTTTCCGAAAAGCCCGGCAACACGGTTTCGAACCTCTCCTCGTCGCGCGCGCTGCGCGACGTCACGGAGCGTCATGGCGGCAAGTACTACGCCTCGGCGGTCGGCGAGGTCAATGTCGTGGCGAAGATGAAGGAGGTCGGCGCGGTGATCGGCGGCGAAGGCAACGGCGGAGTGATCTACCCCGAGCTGCACTACGGCCGCGACGCGCTGGTGGGCACGGCGCTCTTTTTGACGTGGCTGGCGAAGAAAGGCATGACGATGACCCGGCTGCGCGCCACCTACCCTTCGTACTACGCCTCGAAGAACAAAATCGAGCTGACGCCCGCCATCGACGTAGATAAAGTGCTGCGTGAGGTGAAGGGGCGTTATGCCGGTGAAAACGTGAACGATATAGACGGCGTGAAGATCGACTTCGCGGAAAACTGGGTGCACCTGCGCAAGTCGAACACCGAGCCGATCATCCGCGTCTACACCGAGGCGAAGTCGATGGACGAGGCCGACGCGCTGGCGCAGCGGTTCATTGCCGAAATCAAGGAGATCTGCAACATTTAAGACCATGAAAGAGAGTTTATTGATCCTCGCCGCAGCCCTCGCGATGGTCTCCTGCGGCGGAAATGCGCAGCAGAAGGCGGCGACAGCCGGGACGCAGCAGACAACGGCAGCGGCTCCCGACATGCACAATGCCGAGACTTCGCTCGACTACCTGGGCGTCTACAAGGGCACGCTGCCTGCGGCCGACTGCCCGGGAATCGAGACGACGCTGACGCTCGCGCCCGACGGTTCCTATGCCCTGCATCTGAAATACATCGACCGCGACTCGGAATTCGACGAGAAGGGCGCTTTCACCGTTAAGGAGAACCTGCTGACGCTGACGCCCTCGGAGGGCGGACAGCCCCAATACTACAAGGTCGAGGAGAACCGCCTGCGCCGCCTCGACGCCGAAAAACAACCTGTGACCGGCGCGCTGGCGGACAATTACGTACTGCAAAAAACCACCGAATAAATGGATAAAGCAAAGGTTTATATAAAGGAGAATAAAGAACGGTTTATCAGCGAGTTGTTCGACTTGCTGCGTATCCCGTCGATCAGCGCGCAGTCCGAGCGCAAGCCCGATATGCAGCGTTGCGCCGAGTTTCTCGCGGCGGCGCTCGTGAAGGCCGGGGCCGACCGTGCCGACGTGCTGCCCACGGAGGGCAATCCGGTGGTTTACGCCGAGAAGACCGTCGATCCCGGGGCCAAAACGGTGCTGGTCTACGGCCACTACGACGTGATGCCCGTGGACCCGTGCGACGAGTGGCGCACGGAACCTTTCGAGCCGGTCATCCGCGACGGCCGCATCTGGGGCCGCGGCGCCGACGACGACAAGGGCCAGCTGTGGATGCACGCCAAGGCGTTCGAGGCGATGTGCGCCACCGATTCGCTGCCCTGCAACGTGAAATTCATGCTCGAAGGCGAGGAGGAGATCGGTTCGCCGAGCCTCTACGGCTTCTGCGAGCAGAACAAGGAGCTGCTCAAGGCCGATATTATATTGGTGTCGGACACGTCGATGATCTCGATGCAGACGCCGTCGATCACCTGCGGACTGCGCGGACTGGCCTACATGGAGGTCGAGGTAACGGGACCGGACAAGGACCTGCATTCGGGGCTGTTCGGCGGTGCGGTGGCCAACCCGGCCAACGTGCTGGCGCGGCTGGTGGCGGGACTCGTCGATGAGAACGGCCGCGTGACGATCCCCGGCTTCTACGACGACGTGCGGGAGCTGACGCCCGCCGAGCGCGAGGCGTTCAACAAGGCGCCGTTCAGCCTCGAGGATTACAAGAAGTCGCTGAAAATCGGCGACGTGGAGGGCGAAGCGGGTTACACGACGCTGGAACGCACCGGCGTGCGCCCGTCGCTCGACGTCAACGGCATCTGGGGAGGCTACACGGGCGAGGGGACCAAGACGGTCATTCCGTCGAAGGCTTCGGCCAAGATTTCGATGCGCCTCGTGCCGAATCAGGACTACCGCAAGATCTCGGAGCTGTTCGAGAAACATTTCCGCGCCATCGCGCCCGAGAGCGTGAAGGTCGTGGTGAAATCGCTCCACGGCGGCATGCCCTACGTCGCGCCGACCGACATGCCGGCCTACAAGGCGGCCGAGAAGGCCGTCGAGGCGACTTTCGGCAAAAAGCCCCTGCCCTTCTACTCGGGCGGTTCGATCCCCATTATCAGCGGATTCGAGTCCATCCTGGGCATCAAATCGCTGCTGATCGGCTTCGGTCTGGCCGAGGACGCCATCCACTCGCCCAACGAAAGCTACGGACTCGAGCAGTTCGACAAGGGCGTGGAGACCATTCCGCTGTTCTACAAGTATTTCGCCGAATCCGAATAGCATGTACGACGAACTGCTGAAATTCGCCGTGCAGCTGGCGAAGGCCGCGGGCGGAATACAACTCGCCTACTTCCGGGGCGACAGGCTGTCGATCGAGACCAAATCCAACGTCTACGACGTGGTGACGCGCGCCGACAGGGAGAGCGAGGAACTGATTGCCGGCATGATCGCGGAGCGTTATCCCGACCATGCCATTCTGGGCGAGGAGGGCGGCTGCCGGGGCAACGCCGCGAGCGATTGGCGCTGGGTCGTCGACCCGCTCGACGGCACGACCAATTACAGTCAGGGACTTCCGCTGTTCACGGTTTCGATAGCCCTCCAGTACAGGGGCGAAACCATCGTGGGGGTCGTCTACGCACCCTACCTGAACGAGCTGTTCACGGCGACGAAGGGCGGCGGGGCATATCTGCAATACGCTTCGCGGGAGCCGGAACGCCTCCGCGTCGGGGAGAAACAGACGCTCGCCACCTCGGTCATCGCCTCGGGATTCCCCTACGACAAGGACGTGAATCCGGACAACAACAGCGACAACGTCGCACGGATCATCCCCTACGTGCGGGATGTCCGGCGGCTGGGTTCTGCGGCCTACGACATCAGCTGCGTCGCCGCCGGACTGCTGGACGGCTACTGGGAACTGGCGCTGCACGAATGGGACGTCTGCGCCGCCGAACTGATCCTCGCCGAGGCCGGGGGCGTCGTCTGCGACCTGCGCCGCGACCGGGGCATCTCGATCGTCGCGGGCAACGGCGCGATCGTGAAGGAAATCTTGAAGTACGTGCGGTAAATTCACCGAAAACCAAATCGTTGCAAGCGTTGCAGCCTATTCTGAATGAGGGCGGGAGTAAATTCCCGCCCTTACACATGTGTGTTTATTAAAATTTTTTCTTATTTTTGACCCGAACAAAAAAACAGAACAACATGTGCGGAATAGTCGGATATGTCGGGCGGCGCGACGCGTGCCCGATTCTGATAAAGGGGCTTCACCGCCTCGAATACAGGGGATACGACAGTGCGGGCGTCGCGCTGGTCAACCCGGACGGGCGTCTCAACGTATTCAAATGCAAGGGCAAGGTCTCCGATCTGGAGCATTTCCTCGACGGAAAGGACCTCGGCGGCAATATCGGCATCGCCCACACCCGCTGGGCCACGCACGGGGTTCCGAACGACGCCAACGCCCATCCCCACTACTCCGAATCGGAGAACATAGCCCTGATACACAACGGCATCATCGAGAACTACCGCGTGCTGAAGGACGCCCTCGAACAGCACGGATACACCTTCCGTAGCAGCACCGACTCCGAGGTGTTGGTGAATCTGATCGAATACGTCCGGGCGACCAGCGGCTGCTCGCTGCCCGAAGCCGTGCGGCAGGCCCTCCGGCAGGTGATCGGCGCCTACGCCATCGCCGTCGTCGAGAAGGGCAACCACGACCGGATCGTCGCCGCGCGGCAGAGCAGCCCGATGGTCGTGGGCGTGGGCGACGGGGAGTTCTTCCTCTCGTCCGACGCCGCGTCGATCATCGAATACACCGAGGATTTCGTCTACGTGGGCGACGGCGAAATCGCCGTGATCGACCGCAACGCCCCGCTGAAAATCGTCACGCTGGACAACCACGATGCGAAGATCGACATCAAGAAACTCCAGCTGTCGATCTCGCAGCTGGAAAAGGGCGGCTATCCCCATTTCATGCTCAAGGAGATTTACGAGCAGTCCCGGACCATCGTCGACTGCATCCGCGGACGCATCAACCCCAACACCTGCGAGGTGAAACTTTCGGGCGTGATCGACCACCGCGACAGGTTCGTGAACGCCCGGCGCATCATTTTCGTGGCGTGCGGCACGTCGTGGCACGCCTCGCTGATCGGCGAACACCTCGTGGAGTCGATCTGCCGCATTCCCGTCGAGGTGGAGTACGCCTCGGAGTTCCGCTACCGCAACCCCATCATCCGCGAGGACGACATCGTCGTGGCCGTGTCGCAGTCGGGCGAGACGGCCGACACGCTGGCCGCCGTCGAACTGGCCCGCAAGGCCGGAGCGTTCGTCTTCGGCATCTGCAACGTCGTCGGCTCGTCGATCGCCCGGGCCACGGATTCGGGGGCCTATATCCACGTGGGGCCCGAGATCGGCGTCGCCTCGACGAAGGCTTTCACCGGGCAGGTGACCGTGATGGCCATGCTGGCGCTGGCCGTGGGCCGCGAGAGAGGAACCGTCACGGAGGCGTATTACAACGAGGTTTCGGCGGCGCTGCTGCATCTGCCCGAGACGATGGAAGAGGTGCTGAAAGTCGCCCCGCAGGTCGCCGACCTGGCGAAAATATTCACCTATGCGCACAACTTCATCTACCTCGGCCGCGGGTACAACTACCCCACGGCGCTCGAAGGCGCGCTGAAACTCAAGGAGATTTCGTACATCCACGCCGAAGGTTACCCCGCGGCCGAGATGAAGCACGGCCCCATTGCGCTGATCGACGCCGAGATGCCCACCGTGGCCATCGCCACGCCGGACCACACCTACGAAAAAACGGCCTCGAACATCGAGGAGATCAAGGCCCGCGGCGGCAAGATCATCGCCGTCATCGCCCGCGGCGACGAACAGGTGCGCCGCTCGGCCGATTTCGTGATCGAGGTCCCGGTGATCGCCGAGTGCCTGATGCCCATCGTGGTATCGGTCCCGCTGCAACTGCTGGCCTACTACATCGCCGTCTACAAGGGCCGCAATGTCGACCAGCCCCGCAACCTCGCCAAGTCGGTGACGGTGGAGTGATCACGCGCCGCACGGCAAACGAAAATCCGCAACTTCCCGGGGGAGGCTGCGGATTTTTCATCTGCGGCGGACGCCTAATGCCCGTAGTTGGCGTCGATGTAGTCGGAAATCCCGAAATCCTTCGGAACTGCGGGCGCATCGAGCGGCGTGATGCGGACGTCGGTCACCAGCCGCTGCCGTTTGAAGACCAGCTTTTCGAGAAACGAGTCGATCTCGCCGCGGTTCTCGGTCATCGGCCGCCACGCCATCGAATGATTGGTCTCGGCGACGGAGTAGAACGCGTGCGGAACCCTGCGCCGCGCGAGGTCGTCGGCAATGCTCTTCGAGCCGAACAGCCAGACCCCGTCGACACCGATCGCGCCGTAGGGCACATTGCGGTCGGCGTCGCCGTGGAAAAGCAGCATCGGCGCGGGATCGCGCGCCCAGCGCAGGCTGTCCTGCGTATCGCAAACGGCTCCCGCAAAGGCGATTACCCCGGCGTAGCTAAAGTCCTGCGTGAACTTCCCGGCGGTCAGCGGATGCCCGTTGCAAAGCCAGTACTCGCCCATCAGCACCGTGATGGCCCCGGCGCTCGACCCGCACGTCACGATCCGCGAAGGATCGACGTCCGGCATATGCCGGCAGATATAGGCCGTGGCGTCGTAGAGGTCCTCCGTCGCCATCGAAAGCGTCATGTCCAACGCCTGCGTGAAATGCTCCTCGTCGAGCAGGCCGGCCTGTCTGGCCCGCTTCATCCCCAGCCGGTAGTCGATCGACACGACGACGAACCCCTTGCGGGCGTAGTAGTCGAAGAAGGGGCGGAAACGCCGGTTGTCCCGCGTTCCGGTCATAAAGCCGCCGCCGAAAAGGAACATCAGGCAGGGTTTCGCCCGGCTGTCGGGCGAGAGGAGCGCATAACGGTCCAGCTGCAGCGTGTCGGCATCCCGCACGGCATAGACGAAGGTCTCTTTTTCGATCTTCCGCGGCGTCGCATCGTCGTTCTGCGCCCCGGCCGGCGTCCACAGAAACAGTGCAGCGATCAGAAACAGACGTCTCATGTCACTGCATCTCTTCGTGGGCGTAGCGGATCGCCCGGTTCAGAATGGCGATGAACGGCTGCGTGCGGCGGAACTGCTCGACGGTGCGTTCCAGCAGGTCGGGTGCGAGCAGGAACTCCTCGGCGATGGGCTGTTCGAGGTAGAAATCCTTCAGCTTCAGCATCTCGGCATAGGGGCTGTCGGCCGGGAATCCCGTCGGGACCCGCTTGAGCCTGTTGCCGCTGCACAGCCGGAACCCTTTGGCCTTCCGGATCGCCGCCTCGATCTGCGCGCCGTTGTCGAGCACCTCCTCGCGGATCGACCGCAGCACCGTCGGCTCGATGCACACGGCGCCCGCCGAAAGCAGGTTGCAGCACACCAGCGAGTCGCAGCAGGGTTCGATGTGGAAATAGTATCCCGCGAAGCCCGATTTCTTGCCCTTCGGCGCAATGTAAGCCCCGATATAGGTCTTGTAGGGCGATTTGTCGGGCGAGAAACGCGTGTCGCGGGCGATCCGGTAGGTGCAGTCCTGCGGACGCAGGCCGCGCACCTCGGGATCGAACGACGCGATGCCCTCGATCAGCTGTCCGGTGAAATCGGCGAACCGTCCCTTCACACGGGTCCATTCGGCGCGGTGGGCGTCGAACCATTCCCGGGTGTTGTCGTCGTGCAGCCGGCGGAAGAAGTCGATGACCTCCTTCATCTTACCAAGCGAAAAGCGGATAGTCGGCCATCAGCGCGTTCACGTCCTTGCGCACGGCGGCGATGTTCGCTTCGTTCTCCGGGTCGTGCAGCACGCGGTCGATCAGCCCGACGATGTAGTCCATCTTGTCCTCCTTCAGGCCGCGCGTGGTGATGGCCGGGGTTCCGAAGCGCAGGCCCGAGGTCTGGAACGGCGACCGGCTGTCGAACGGAACCATGTTCTTGTTGGTGGTGATGTCGGCGGCCACGAGGCACTTCTCGGCCAGCTTGCCCGTCAGTTCGGGGAACTTCGTACGCAGGTCGACGAGCATCAGGTGGTTGTCCGTGCCGCCCGAGACGATCTTGTAGCCGCGCTCGACGAAGGCGGCGGCCATGGCTGCGGCGTTCTTCTGCACCTGCGTCTGATACTCCTTGTAGGCGGGTTCCAACGCTTCGCCGAAGGCTACGGCCTTGGCGGCGATGACGTGCTCCAGCGGACCGCCCTGGATGCCCGGGAAGACGGCCGAATTGAGGATCTGCGACATCATCTTCACGGCGCCCTTCGGCGTGGTCTGGCCCCAGGGGTTCTCGAAGTCCTTGCCCATCAGGATGATGCCGCCGCGCGGGCCGCGCAGGGTCTTGTGGGTCGTCGAGGTGACGATATGCGCGTATTTCACGGGGTTCTCCAGCAGCCCCGCGGCGATCAGACCGGCCGTGTGGGCCATGTCCACCATCAGCAGCGCGCCCACCTTGTCGGCGATCTCGCGCATGCGTTTGTAATCCCACTCGCGCGAGTAGGCCGAGGCGCCGCCGACGATCAGTTTCGGCTTGCACTCCAGGGCCTTGCGCTCCATGGCGTCGTAGTCGATCACGCCCGTGGCCTCGTCGAGCTGATAGCCCACGGCCTTGAAATATTTACCCGACATGTTGACCGGCGAACCGTGCGAGAGGTGTCCTCCGTGTGCAAGGTCCAGTCCCATGAACGTATCGCCCGGCTGCATGCAGGCGAAGAAAACGGCCATGTTGGCCTGTGCGCCCGAATGGGGCTGCACGTTGGCGTACTCCGCGCCGTAGAGACGGCAGATGCGCTCGATGGCCAGCGTCTCGACCTTGTCCACGACCTCGCAGCCGCCGTAGTAGCGCGCTCCGGGATAGCCTTCGGCGTATTTGTTGGTCAAGACCGAACCCATGGCCTCCATCACCTGGTCGCTGACGAAGTTCTCCGAAGCGATCAGTTCGATGCCATGCATCTGGCGGTTGCGCTCGGCGGCAATCAAATCGAAAATCTGGGAATCTCTTTTCATATCGTTATAAGGATTTTGGAATGCTGTTTACGGTCGGTAAAGATAAGCAAAAATGCCGAAATTCGCTCCGCGGGCAGGCGATTAAGATATTTTTCCTATATTTGCGAATAAAAATTGGCAGATATTGCCTTAAAAATATAAAAGAATTATGAAATTACTGGATGGAAAAGTGGCCGTTGTGACCGGCGCCGCACGCGGCATCGGCAAGGCCATCGCACTCGAATTCGCCAAAGAGGGCGCCAACGTGGCGTTCACCGACCTTGCGATCGACGAGAACGGCAAGGCTACCGAAGCCGAAATCGCCGCGCTGGGCGTGAAAGCCAAGGGCTATGCCTCGAACGCAGCCAACTTCGAAGAGACGCACGCGGTCATCGACCAGATCATAAAGGATTTCGGCCGTATCGACATCCTTGTGAACAACGCCGGAATCACCAAGGACGGCCTGATGATGCGCATGTCCGAGGCCCAGTGGGATGCCGTGCTGACGGTCAACCTCAAGTCGGCGTTCAACTTCATCCACGCCGTCGTGCCGGTCATGGCGCGCCAGAAAAGCGGCTCGATCATCAACATGTCGTCGGTGGTGGGCGTCAGCGGCAACGCCGGCCAGTGCAACTACTCGGCCTCGAAAGCCGGCATGATCGGCCTTGCGAAGTCGATCGCCAAGGAGATGGGTCCGCGCGGCATTCGCGCCAACGCCATCGCCCCGGGCTTCATTATGACCGAGATGACCGACAAACTGCCCGACGAGGTGAAGGAGGGCTGGTACAAGCAGATTCCGCTGCGCCGCGGCGGCACGCCGGAGGATGTCGCCAAGGTGGCGCTGTTCCTCGCGTCGGACCTTTCGTCGTATGTCAGCGGGCAGGTCATCCACTGCTGCGGAGCGATGAACTGTTAGGAAACGACAGACAACGAGAACGTTGCGGAAAACGATGCAGTCAAGGCGTCGTCTGAAAATGAAAGCGCCCGCCAGGTTCACCTGGAAGGGCGCTTTTGTTTTCGGACAATATTCCGTCGAAATTTTTCTTTTCGAGGCCGAAGCGCCGCCAACAATCACGGCACGAAAGCGCAGCGTGTGCCGTAATTGCCTGAACAGCCTGCGCAACTTGCATCTTTTTTGCAGCCCTCCGGCGTCGCAACGACGCTTCCGGCAGACCGGAAGGTTTCTGCGGACCGGATTTGCTTCCGTCCCGCATTTTACTATCTTTGCAACATGAAACGACTCGTAACCTTGCTCGCGGCACTGGCCGCGCTCCAGACATACGCCCAGAGAATCGAGGCGACGCTTCCCAGCCCCGACGCCAAGTCGCTGGGCATGGGCGGCGTGATGATGACCACCCTTTCCGGTTCGCACGCCATCTACAACAACTCCGCGACGGCCATCTTCTCGCACACGCCGTCGCAGGTCTCCTCCTCCTATTACGGACAGCGGAGCTTCGACTATTACGCCGTGTCGGGATTCTGCCGGTTCGACAACATCAACCTCGTGCAGGCCGGCTGGCGGCAGTTCCTCCGCGAACACGGCAACAACGACATGGCCGTCGACCTGGGTTATGCGCGCCGCATCGGCGACCGGTGGGCCGTCGGCATCGTCGGCCGCTACATGCACCTCAAACGCCCCGACATCTCGGCCGACGCGCTGGCCGTGGATTTGAGCGCCGCGTGGCAGCGGCCGCTGGAGAACGTCGGCAGCTACTCGACGCTGCGCGCAGGCGCCAAGCTGGGCAATCTGGGCGGGTATCTCCGCGATACGGAATACACCCTGCCGATGGATTTCACCGTGGGCGCGGCCCTCGACACGTTCCTCACCGATGCGCACGAAATCACCGTCGGAACCGACCTGGGCTACTATTTCTCGCCCTCCGCGGTCCGCGGTTTCCAGATGTCGCTGGGCGCCGAGTACAACCTGATGCAGCTCGTGCAGCTGCGCACCGGCTACCACTACGGCGAACGGCGCGACTACTACCCGAGCTACTGGACCGTCGGCGCGGGACTGCGCATCCTCCACCTGCGGCTCGATTTCGCCTACCTCTTCGCCAAGAAGCACTCGCTGCTGCGCAACACATACAGCATCAGTTTCGGGTTGGATTTCTGACGTAAAACCGGCAAGCCCGACACGCTCGGGGTTCATCCCGGGCCGAACCTGCCGACTCCACACCGGGCCGCGGCGTCATTCATTCCGACAATCCCTCCGGGTCTCCCTCGTCAAAGGGAGACTTTTCATTTTCCGTTTTCGGAGAGATATTCCAGAATCCCCTCGCAGCCGTCTTCCAGCATGTCGAGCACCAGTTCGAAGCCCTCGTGGCCCTCGTAGTAGGGATCGGGCACGTAGGTGCGGTCGGGATGGCGGCGGCAGAACTCCGCCATGCGGAAAATCTTCCGCGCGGCCTCGCGCGACGGAGCCAGCCGGTTGAGCGACTCGTAGTTCATGTCGTCCATCGCCACGATCATGTCGAAGCGGTCGAAATCCTCCTCCCCGACCTGCCGCGAACGGTGCGTCAGCGCATAGCCGCGGCGCGAGGCCGCGCTGCGCATGCGCGGATCGGGCAGTTCGCCGCGGTGTCCCCCATAGGTTCCCGCGGAGTCGATCCCGAACGTCCCGGACAGGCCGCGTCGCTCCACGATGCGGTGCATGATGCCCTCGGCGGCCGGAGAACGGCAGATATTGCCGAGGCAGACAAACAATATTCTCGTTTTCATATGGTTGAAATTTCAGATGCTTTCCGGACCGACGCCCCGCAAGGAGCCGGAAAAAGGGCGGTTCATGGCCTGCCGTCATTGTCCGTTCCGGCAAATGCAGCCCGTCAGATGGTCGTTGACGAACCCCGAGGCCTGCAAATGGGCGTAACAAATCGTGGGGCCGAAAAATTTGAAACCCCGTTTTTTCATGTCCCGGCTCATGGCGTCGGATTCGGGTGACGACGCCGGAATCTCGTTCAGGGAGCGGAAATGGTTGGTGATCGGCTTTCCGCCGGGAAAGAACGACAGCGTGTAGTCCCTGAAACTGCCGAACTCCTCCTGCACGGCGAGGAACAGCCGCGCATTCGTGATGGTCGCTTTGATTTTCAGCCGGTTTTTCACGATGCCGTCGAAGTGCATCAGCCGTTCGACATCGTCATCGGTCATCCGCGCCACCTTCCCGGCGTCGAAATTGCAAAAGGCCTTGCGGTAGCCCTCCCGCTTCCGGAGAATCGTTATCCAGCTCAACCCGGCCTGGGCGCTCTCCAGCACGAGGAATTCGAACAGCTTCCCGTCGTCGGTCACCGGTTTCCCCCACTCCTCGTCGTGGTATTTCACATACAGCCCGTCGGTTCCGCACCAACCGCAGCGTCCGTCTATCATATCCTGCATCGTCGTCCCGTTTGGAATACACCGCCAAAGGTAGCAAAAAGTCGGATGGATGCAAAATCGGGCCGCCCCGGTCGGCAAAACCTTCCGATCTGTGAAAAATGTCGTCACGGCGCCGGGGGCGGCGGAACTTCCGGAACGCGAATTGCAGGGAGCCGGGGCATGGGAAAACGAATTTCAGACTGGATCGGACAATACAGGTGCATGGACTGGGCGGTGCTCTACCTGCGGCTGTTCACGGGGGCTTCGATGCTGTTTCACAACATCGGCAAAATACAGAACTACAACGAGATAATCAGTTCATATCCATCGCCGCTTTACATCAATCCGCCGGCCGTGTTCGTCATCGTGACGGTTGCCGAGGCGCTGCTGGCCGTGCTGATCATCATGGGTCTCTGGGTGCGGATGTCGGCCCTCGTCATGTCGCTGGGCATCCTCCTGATGTTCGCCTGGGGCGGATTCGGAGCCGGAGAGCCGGAATTCGCGTGGCTCGGGATCTACGTATTCCTGATCGTTTCGGGCGGCGGACTGTACGCCTTCGACGCGGCTCTGACCCCGTCCGACCGAAAAAAATGACCAATCGAACAATAATATGCACCCCCACAATCTCCATTTTCGGAGAAATATTGTAACTTTGTCACGATTTGTTTTCATTAAAAACCAACAAAATCAGAACGTAATGAAGATGAAAGTGATTGCAATGCTGGCCGCCTTCGCGCTGACCGCATCGGCCGTTCAGGCACAGGAACTGCCCCGCAAAGTGCAGAACGTCGAGGTGCTCGATCTGGACGGCAAGCCGGCCAAACTCCCCTATTTCGGCGAAAAGAACCTGATGATATTCTACGTGGACCCCGACCGGCACAAGCAGAACGAGGATTTCACCATCGAACTGGAGCAGAACCACCGCGCCGAAAGCGACAATATCCACGGCTTCGGCGTGATGAACCTCAAGGACGCCCCGATGGTCCCCAACGGCATGGCCCGCAACATGGCCAAGAAACGCACGGCCAAGAACGGCGCCACGGTCCTCGCCGACCAGAACCGCATTTTAAGCACGGCGTGGGCGCTGGGCGACTGCAACAACCAGTTCGTGCTGATGATCGTATCGAAGGAGGGGGAACTGGTGTTCCTGCGCAAGGGCGAGCTTTCCGACGCCGACAAGGAGGCCTTCTACGAAACCATCGAAAAGTACAAATAGGCCCGGATGCTGCGCCGCCCCGCCGTTCTGCTCCTCATAAGCGCAGGCATGCACCTCACGGCGCATGCCCAGGAGACCGTCATCCGCTCCTCCGACGGCGACTCGCTCCGCTACTCCTACACCCCGCTGCCGCCGCAGGCTCCCGAAAAGAGACCCTTTCTGCGGCGCGTCGTCGATTATTTCGGGGAGTCGACCACCGACAAGACCTTCGAGAAGAAGATAGATTTCACCTTCGCCGGAGGTCCCAGCTACTCGAAGAACACGAGTTTCGGCATCGGGCTGCTGGCTGCGGGACTCTACCGCCTCGACCGCACGGACTCGATCACGGCGCCGTCGGACGTCTCGATCTTCGGCAACGTCTCGGTGTCGGGCTTCTATGCGCTGGGCGTGACGGGAAACAACATTTTCTCGCACAACAAACGCCGCATAAACTATACGGTGATGTTCGCCTCGGCGCCCCGCAGTTTCTGGGGAATCGGTTACGACGCCGGGCGGTACAATCCCGAGAGCACCTACTCCGAAAAGCGTTATCTGGTCGAAGGGCGCTACCTGCACGAGTTCCTGCCCCACGCCTACATCGGAGGACTGGTGAGCTTCGAGCATGTGCGGGGGCTGAAATTTTCAGACCCGGCCTACCTCGCAGGGCAGAAACAGCGCTATACGGCCACGGGCGTCGGCGCAATTCTGGAATACGACTCGCGGGACTTCATCCCCAGCCCGTTCCGGGGCGTCTACGTGAGTTTTCAGGAGACGCTGTTCCCCAAGGGGCTGGGCAACTGCGGCAAGACGCTGTGGCGCACGACCTTCACGGCCGACGCTTACGGGCAGGTCTGGAAGGGCGGCGTTCTGGCTGCGGATCTGTATGCCGTATTCAACTCCGACGGCACTCCGTGGCCGATGCTCGCCCGCATGGGCGGAGGCCAGCGGATGCGCGGCTACTACCAGGGCCGCTATACGGACAACGACATGATCACCGTGCAGGTCGAACTGCGCCAGCGCATCTGGAGGCGGATCGGATGCGCGGTATGGGGCGGCGCGGGCAACGTTTTTCCCTCGCTATCGCGATTCGACTGGTCGCAGACGCTGCCCAACTACGGCGCAGGACTCCGGTGGGAACTGAAAAAACGGGTGAACGTGCGCCTCGACTACGGATTCGGCAAGAAAACCAGCGGTTTCCTGCTGAACATCAACGAGGCTTTTTAAGAGAATTTGTATGAATGCCGATCTGAATAACGCGAATAAGACGAACCGCCGGAGGACGGTCAAGACCCGCAGCCGCTTCACGACGCTGCTGACCGTCTACTTCTTCGTGGCGCTGATCATCCCCAACTGCGTGCTGGCCAATACGGAGCCTTACTCGGTGTGGACCGTCGAGGCGCTGATCCTCATGCCGCTGGGATTCTACATGATGTGGAGCGTGGCGCTGCGGCGTTCGGGCGTGATGATCTGGCTGGCCTTCCCGTTCATCTTCTTCTGCGCCTTCCAGATCGTGCTGCTGTACCTGTTCGGCAACTCGATCATCGCCACGGACATGTTCACGAACCTGCTGACGACCAATCCGGGCGAGGCGGGCGAACTGCTGGGCAACATCTATCCGTCGGTGGTTCTGGTCTGCGTCATCTACCTGCCGCTGCTGTGGCTCGCGGCCCGCGAGATCGGACACAAACGCTACATCACGCGCACGGCGCGCATGAACATCGGTCTGACCGGGGCGGCGCTCTTCGCCGTGGGCCTGCTGGCCCTGTGGCCCGCCTACCACGTCAGCGAGGAGCGGCACGTGCTGCGCGACGAGATTTTCCCGCTCAACATCATGTACAACCTCGGGTTGAGCGGCTCGGAGTTCCGCAAGTCGTACAACTTCCACAAAACCTCCGAGGGCTTCACCTACGAGGCCGAACGCACGGCCGAAGCTCCGGGACGCGAGGTCTACGTATATATCATCGGGGAGGCGTCGCGCGCGATGAACTGGCAGCTCTACGGCTACGGGCGGGAGACCAATCCCCTGCTCTCCGAAGTCGGCGATCTGGTGGTTTTCCGCGACGTGCTGACCCAGAGCAACACCACCCACAAGAGCGTGCCGCTGATCCTCTCGTCCGTAGCCACCGGCGAACACGAGGAGCTGTACCGCCGCAAGGGCCTTCCGGCGCTCTTCAACGAGGCGGGATTCGACACGTGGTTCATCTCCAACCAGTCGCCGCAGGGCGCGATGATCGACCACCTGGCCCACGACGCCAGACACGTGATCTACATCCGCTCGCCGCGCCACGACACGCAGCTGCTCGACGAGATGCGCAAGGTGCTCGAAAGAAGCACGTCGCAGAAACTCCTTTTCGTGCTCCACTGCTACGGTTCGCACTTCAGCTACCACCAGCGCTATCCGCGCGAGTTCGCCCATTTCCAGCCCGACAACGACGTGGCGATCGCCCGGCAGCACCGTCCGATGCTCGTCAACGCCTACGACAACTCGATCCGTTACACGGATTATTTCCTCGCGCAGACCATTGATTACCTGCGGTCGCTGAAAGGCACTTCATCGGCCCTGCTCTACTGCGCGGACCACGGCGAGGACCTGATCGACGATGACCGCGAACGCTTCCTGCACGCCTCGCCCACGACGACGGCCTATCAGCTCTACGTGGCGTCGCTGGCCTGGTTCTCGGAGGATTACCGGAAGCATTTTCCCGAAAAGGCCGCCGCCGCCGAGGCCAACGAGACGGCTCCCGCGACGACCCACGCGCTGTTTCATACGATGGCCGACATGGCTTCGATCCGCGGACGGTTCCTCACGACGAAGGTCTCGCTCGTAAGCCCCGATTTCGACCGCACGGCTCCGCGCCGCTACCTGAACGACCACAACGAAGCCGTGCCCTTCCGCAAGACGGGTCTGCGGCACGAGGACATGGAGGTGTTCCGGAGGTACGGAATCGAACTTTAGGTTCCGATTTCAGACGGCTATTTCCGCACATCCCCCGTTTTCGATTTCAGAGACGCCTATTCGCGCCTGAACGAAACGCGGCACGGAAGGGCAGTATAAAAACACCCATTCGTACCGCGTGAGAGCAAGTGCGAAGACGCCCTATAAAACCGGAAACGATAAAGGCTGCCCCGAAGGACAGCCTTTATCGTTGTGCGGAACTCAATTATTTCGCAGCTTCTACGGAAACCTTGCGGAACTCCTTCATCAGCTTCGAAATTTCGAGAGCCGATTTGCGGGCGCGCGTGCCGGCAGCCTTGTTGTTCTTCTCTACCTGGGCAGCTGCGTTGGCTGCAAACACCTCAAACTCTGCGTTGATCTTTTCTACTAATTCTTTCATAGTTTTATTTATTAAATTGGGTTTGTTATCAACGCAAAGATATAAAAATATTCTAAACAACATCATTCGGAACGAGAAAAACAGTTTTTTTTGCAGGAAAAGCCCTATTTCAAGGGGCTGACGGTACGTTTTTTGCCTTTCCTGCGGGGTAAAACATACCCTTATGGACAGACTTTTTCCCGCCGCATGTCTTTTCGCCGCGCTCCTCACGGGCTGCGCGCAACATACGCCGAAACAGGCGGCGCCTCCCCTGCGGGTCGGGGTGGCCGAGGCCGCCGTCGACAGCGTACCCAACCGCATGAGTTTCATCGGTTACCTCGCGAGCAACTTCGACGCCGTGATCCAGCCGCGCGTGAACGGCTACCTCTCGTCGAAGCAATACGGCAACGGCATGCCCGTACGGCGCGGCCAGCTGCTGTTCACCATCGACCCCGACCAGCTGTCGACCTCGATGCTGGCGGCCGAAGCCGAACTCGAATCGGCCCGTGCGCAGGCCCTCGAGGCCCGCAACAACTACGACCGCGCCGTGCCGCTGGCGCGCATCGACGCCATCAGCCAGTCGCAGCTGGACCAGTACACGGCCCAATGGAAGGCCGCCGAGGCCTCGGTGCGCTCGGCGGAGCAGTCGCTGCGCAACGCCCGCATGAACGTGGGATACACCGAGCTGCGCTCGCCCATCGACGGCATCATCGAGCACACGGCGGCGCACGTGGGCGACTACGTGGGTCCCGGCACGCAGTTCAGCGTGCTGACGACCGTGTCGAACATCGACACGCTGACGGTCGACGTGGCGATTCCGATGTCGCAGTACCTGCGCTATGCGGGCGACCGGACTTCGATCTACGACAACGAAGGGCTGCTGTCGGACATCCGTCTCGTGCTGGCCGACGGCTCGCGATACCCGCTCGGAGGAATCTACGACTACACGCGCAAGGATGTCTCGTCGACCACCGGGACGCTCGTCGTGGTGGTGATGTTCCCCAATCCCGACGAGACGCTGAAACCCGGACAGTTCGCCCGCGTGGAGGCCAGCGTGGGCCCCGTGCGGCCGCGCGTCGTCGTGCCCCAGCAGGCCGTGAGCCAGACGCAGGACATCGCGTCGGTGTGGGTCGTGGAGGCCGACAGCACGGTGCACTACCGCCGCGTCACCCCGGGCGACACCTACGGCGCGATGTGGTGCATCGACGAGGGACTCGACCGGGGCGAACGGGTCGTGGTCGCCGGGCAGCAGAAACTGCACGACGGCGCAAAGGTGATCCCCGAAAACCCGACTGCGCGGAGGACTGGACAGGCCGCCGCTGCGGAGCAGGCGGGCAAGCGTCTCGAAAAACGGTAGTCCTATGGAAAAATTCTTTGTTTCGCGCCCGATTTTCGCCATTTCGCTGGCCATCGTCATCGTGCTCGTCGGCCTGATCTCGATCATGGGGCTGCCCATCGAACAGTACCCCGACATCACGCCTCCGGTCGTGGAGGTGTCGGCCACCTACGACGGCGCCGACGCCGAGACGGTCAACAACGCCGTGGCGACGCCCGTGGCCCAGGCCGTGATGGGCGTCAGCGACATGCTCTACATGCAGGCCACCTCGGCCAACGACGGTTCGATGGTCCTGCAGGTCACCTTCGACATCGGCTCCGACCCCGACCTCGACGCCATCTTCACCCAGAACAACGTCGCCTCGGCCACGGCCGAACTCCCCGCGACGGTCACCCGGCAGGGGGTCACGACACGCAAGACCATGACGGGATTCCTGATGGTCTACTCGCTGCACAGCGACGGCCGCTACGACGGGGAGTTCCTCTCGAATTACGCCTACATCAATCTCCAGAACGAGCTGCTGAAGATCGACGGCGTGGGCAAGGTCTCGATCATGGGCGCGGGCGAATACGCCATGCGGGTGTGGCTGCGGCCCGACGTGCTGAAATACTACGGCATCGCCGTCGGCGAGGTGACGGCCGCCATCGAGAAGCAGGGCGGCATCTACCCTGCCGGGCAGTTCGGCGCCGAGCCGGCTCCCGACGGCGTGGCCTACACCTATACGGTGACCATGCCGCCGCAGATCTCCACCGCCGCGGAGTTCGCCGACATCGTCGTGCGGACCACCTCCTCGGGCGAACAGATCCGCCTGGGCGACATCGCCGAGGTGTCGCTCGGCAGCCAGACCTACGGCGTAAGCTCGTCCTACGAGAGCGACCCGACGGCCATGATCGTCATTTACCAGCAGCCGGGCAGCAACGCCGTGGCCGTGGGCAGCAAGGTCAAGGCCGCGATGGAACGCCTCTCGCAGCGGTTTCCGGACGGCGTCGAGGCCGCCACGATCGTCGACAGCACCACGAGCATCGACGCCGGCGTGAAGGACATCTTCCGCACGCTCGTCATCGCCCTCATACTCGTCATCCTCATCATCTTCCTCTTCCTCCAGGACTGGCGCGCGACGGTCATTCCCCTGGTGGCGATCCCCGTGTCGCTCGTCGGCGCCTTCGCGCTGTTCCCCCTGCTGGGGTTCTCGATCAACATCATCTCGCTGCTGGGACTGGTGCTGGCCATCGGCCTTGTGGTCGACGACGCCATCGTCGTCGTCGAGGCCGCGCAGGTCAATATCGAACGGGGCATGAAACCCCGCGAGGCGGCGCTGGAGGCCATGCGCAACGTGGCCTCGCCGATCGTCGCCACGACGGTCGTGCTGCTGGCCGTATTCATCCCCGTGTCGTTCACCGGCGGCATCACGGGACGGCTGTTCCAGCAGTTTTCGGTGACGATCGCCGTTTCGGTGGTCATCTCGGCCTTCAACGCCCTGACGCTCTCCCCGGCGCTCTGCGCCCTGCTGCTGCGACGCCGGGAACCGTCGCAAAAGGGATTTTTCGCCGCCTTCAACCGCTGGTTCGCACGGCAGATGGACCGTTACACGGCCTTTACGCCGACGCTGATGCGCCACGTCGCCCGCACGGGCGTGTTCGTGGCCGTGGTCCTCGGGGTGATCTTCGTCGTGTGGCGTAAACTGCCCGCGGGATTCCTCCCCGAGGAGGATCAGGGCTACGTGATGGTGATGGTCTCGACGCCCGAAGCCTCGTCGCTGCAAGTGACCCGACAGGCGATGGCCGACGCCGACGCCGTGATCCGCATGCTTCCCGAGGTCGCCTCGACGTCGTTCGCCGCGGGATTCAACATGATGGCCGGCATCGCCTCGACGTCGAGCGGCATCATCTTCGTCAAACTCGTCGACTACTCCGACCGCAGGCTCTCGGCCATGCAGATCGCCCAGCGGCTCACCGGAGAACTTTACGTCGCGGTTCCGGGGGCCGAATGCTACGCCTTCATCCCGCCTTCGATTCCCGGACTGGGCGTCACCTCGGGCGTCTCGGTCGAGGTGCAGGACCTCGAAGGGCGCGGCACGGCCTACCTGATGGAAAACGCCGGGCGGCTGATGGATTCGCTGCGCAAAAATCCCGCGATCGCCTCGGTCACCACGCAGTTCGACGCCGGGGTTCCCCAGCGGCGGCTGCGTATCGACAAGCAGCAGGCGCTGGCCGCCGGCGTGGACCTCGGGACGCTCTACGGCGAGCTGACCACCCTGCTGGGCGGCGCGTACATCAACAATTTCACACGCTTCGGCAAACTCTACCAGACCTACATCCAGGCCGCGCCCGACTACCGCCTCGACCGGCGGTCGCTGGACAGCTACTACGTCACCTCGGCCTCGGGCGAGAGCGTTCCCGTGGCATCGCTGATCGACGTGGCGGACACCGTGGGCGTGGAGTACGTCTCGCAGTTCAACCTCTACCGTTCCGTCTCGCTCACCGTCACCCCCGCGGCGCGGGCCTCGACGACGACCGTCATGCGGGAGATCACCGCCACGGCCGCCGAAACGCTGCCCGACGACATCGGCACGGCGTGGAGCGGAACCTCCTATCAGGAGGCCAACGCCTCGAAGACCGGCGGGCTGGTCTACGCGCTGGCCCTCGTGTTCGTGTTCCTCGCGCTGGCGGCCCTCTACGAATCGTGGGGACTGCCGCTGGCGATCCTGATGAGCGTGCCGGTGGCGGTGCTGGGCGCGGTGCTGTTCGTCGGCGGCACGCACCTGATGAACAGCCTGTACGTCAACGACATCTACATGCAGATCTCGCTCGTCATGCTGATCGGGCTGGCGGCCAAGAACGCCATTCTGGTCGTCGAATACGCCGACCGGCTGTTCCGCGAGCAGGGCGTCTCGCTGATGGACGCCGCCATCGGAGCCGCGAAACTGCGCGTGAGACCGATCATTATGACCGCCTTCGCCTTCATCCTGGGCGTCATGCCCCTCGTCTTCGCCAGCGGCGTCTACGCCACGGCCCGCAACATCATGGGCGTGGCCCTCGTGGGCGGCATGCTCTTCGCCACGCTGCTGGGCATCTTCGTCTACCCCGCGCTCTACTATTTCGTCGGGAAGATCGGCCGCTTCGAACAGCGCCGCGAACTTAAAAAACAGGAGGAGAACGCATGAAAACGCAACTTACGATAGCCGCCGCCGTGCTGACGCTGGCCGCCTGCACCCCGAAATTCTACCCGCCGCAGGTCGCGACGCCCGAAAGTTACGTCTACGGCGCGGGCTTCTCGTCCGACACGACGGGCGTGGGCGAACGCTGGTGGGAACTCTTCGGCGACACGACGCTTGACGCGCTGGTCGAACAAGCGTTGGCGAACAACCGCGACGTGGCCGTAGCGGCCGCGCGCGTCCAGCAGGCCCGGGCCAACCTCAAGACCGTAAGGGCGCAATACCTGCCGCAGATCGGCGCGGAAGCCACCGCCGAGGGCGAATATACGCCCGAGACGGAGATCGTGCAGTCGTATGCCGTCGAACCGACCCTCTCGTGGGAACTGTCGCTGTTCGGGGCGCTACGCAACGCCAAACGGGCCGCAAAGGCCGAAATCGCGGCCTCGGAGTGGGCTTTGGCGGGCGTCAGGCTCTCGCTGGCCGCCGAGGTCGCCACGACCTACTTCACGCTGCTGGAGTATGAACGCGACCTCTCGATCGCCCGCCAGACCCTCCGGCTGCGGCGCGAATCGGCCGCGCTGATCGACTCGATGTTCCGCTACGGCATGTCCGACGGCGTGGCGCTGGAGCAGGCCCGGAGCCTGGTCTACACCGCCGAGGCGGACATTCCGCAGTACTGCCGCGCCGTGGAGCAGACGTGGCTTTCGATGGGCATTCTGTTGGGCGAGACGCCCTCCCGGGCGCGGCTTTCCGGAGCGGGGCTGCGACTGCTGACCGACTACCGCCCCGCGGACATTCCCGTGGGGCTGCCCTCGGAGCTGCTCAAACGCCGCCCCGACATCCGCCAGGCGCATTTCAACATGTTGCAGGCGGCGGCGCAGGCTGGGCAGGCTCGGAGCGCGCGATTCCCGTCCATCTCGCTGACTGCCAAAGGAGGAGTTGCATCCAGTTCAATCAAAGGTTTAACTGCGGCGAACCCCTGGGCGTGGGATGCGCTGGGTTCCGTCGCCGAGCCGATTTTCGGATTCGGGAAACTGCGCAACGCCGAGCGCGCCGCGATGGCAGCCTACACCCAGTCGGCCAAGACCTACGAGCAGACCGTGCTGACGGCGTTCGCCGATGTGGAAAAGGCGCTGGTGGCCATCGCCACCTACCGCAGCCAGACCGAGCGCACGGGCGAACTGGTGCTCTCCAACGACCGCATCGCCACGATGACCCGCGCGCTCTACCGCAGCGGACTGTCCGACTACCTCGACGTGATCGACGCCGAGCGCAGTCTCTACCAGTCGCAGATGTCGCACGTCAACCTCGTCGTGCAGCAGTATATCAACTACGTCACGCTCTGCAAGGCGCTGGGCGGAGGATGGGCCGCCGCAATGCAGAATTAAGGATATACCTACTTATGGGGATTGCGCAAGTCGCCGCAAAATCGTATCTTTGGGCGCAAAAATGCAGTAGAAAAAATGCGCTTATCCGAACTGAAGACCGGCGAATCGGCGACGATTGTCAAAGTGATGGGCCACGGAGGCTTTCGCCGCCGCATCATGGAGATGGGTTTTGTCCGCGGACAGCGGGTCGAAGTGATTCTGAACGCCCCCCTGAAGGACCCGATCGAGTATAAAATCATGGGCTACGACATCTCGCTGCGGCGCAGCGAGGCCGATATGGTCGTCGTGCTCACCGACGACGAAGCCGGGGAGTACCTCGCGCGGCGCGAGCGCCACCGCCATCACCACCACGCACACTCCGGGGAGTGCGGATGCCCCGCGGCGGAGACTGCGCCCGCGGAAATCCGGACGGAGGAGTTCGGCGCGACGGAATCCGACGAGGCGTGCTGCGCGAGCATCGACGAGGTCGTGGCGCGCCACTCCCGCACCATCGCCGTCGCGCTGGTGGGCAACCCCAACAGCGGCAAGACCTCGCTTTTCAACGCCATATCGGGCGGCCACGAGCATGTGGGCAATTACAGCGGCGTGACCGTCGGGGCCAAGATCGGCCACCGCACCTACCGCGGCTACCGTTTCGAGGTCACCGACCTGCCCGGAACCTACGCCCTCTCGGCCTACACGCCCGAGGAGCGTTACGTGCGTCACCACCTCGCCACGAAGACCCCCGACGTGGTGATAAACTCGGTAGTCGCCTCGAATTTAGAGCGAAACCTATACTTAACTACCGAACTGATTGATATAAACCCGCGCATGGTCGTGGCGCTCAACATGTTCGACGAGTTGCAGGACAGCGGTGCGAAACTCGATTACGACAGTCTGGGCCGCATGCTGGGCGTGCCGATGGTTCCCGTAGAGGCGCGCAACAACCGCGGCATAGAGGCTCTGCTGGACACGGTGATCGACGTTTTCGAGAACCGCGACGAGCGCGTGCGCCACATCCATATCAACATGGGCCCCGTGATCGACGAGGGGCTGCGCAAACTCAACGGCGACATGAGCGCCTTCCGCGACGAACTCCCGAAAAACTTCCCGCCCCGCTACTACGCGATGAAGATGCTCGAGGGCGACCGGCAGGCCGAAGAGAGCCTCCGCGGCTGCGAGCGTTACGGGGTGTGGGCCGAAATCCGCGACCGCGAGGCCCGGCGCATCGCCGGGGAGCTGGGCGAGGATGTCGAAACGGCCTTCGCCAACCAGAAATACGGATTCATCCAGGGTGCGCTGAAGGAGACCTTCACCCCCGGACGGCGCGAGGAGGTGACGACGACGGCCATGATCGACACCTTCGTGACGCACAAGCTGTGGGGATTCCCGATCTTCTTCGCGCTGATGTGGCTCATGTTCTGGTGCACGTTCAGCCTCGGAGCCTATCCGCAGGAGTGGATCGACGCGCTGGTGGGATGGATCGGCGGCGCGGCGGACGCGCTGCTGCCCGCGGGGCCGCTCCGCGACCTGCTGGTCGACGGCGTTATCGGCGGCGTGGGGGCCGTGATCGTCTTCCTGCCCAACATTATGATCCTTTACCTCTTCATCTCGTTCATGGAGGATTCGGGCTACCTGGCCCGCGCGGCGTTCATCATGGACCGCGTGATGCACCGCATCGGAGTGCACGGGAAATCGTTCATCCCGCTGATCATGGGCTTCGGCTGCAACGTGCCCGCGATCATGGCCTGCCGGACCATCGAAAGCCGCAGCAGCCGCCTGATAACCATACTCATTACGCCGTTCATGTCATGCAGCGCGCGAATACCGATCTACCTCCTGCTGGCGGGCACGTTCTTCGCCGCCGACGCCGGAACGGTGATGCTGGGCCTCTATGCGCTGGGGATCGTGCTGGCCGTCGTTACGGCGCGGCTGATGCGGCGGTTCCTCTTCCCGGTGGACGAGACGCCGTTCGTGATGGAGCTGCCGCCCTACCGCCTCCCGACGTGGAAAACCACGTTCAGCCACATGTGGGACAAGTGTGCGCAGTACCTCAAGAAGATGGGCGGCATGATCCTGATCGCTTCGGTCATCGTGTGGTTTTTGAGCTACTACCCCCGCACGGACGCCGCCGCCGGGACCGAGGCGCACTACGAAAATTCCTACCTCGGACGGCTCGGCAAGGGCTGCGAGCCGGTGTTCAGTCCCCTGGGATTCAATTGGAAAGCCGGCGTGTCCCTGCTGTCGGGCCTCCCGGCCAAAGAGATCGTGGTGTCGACGCTCGGCGTGCTCTACTCCGAAGGCGCCGCGACCGCTCCCGCAGAGCAGGAGGCCGTGATCGGCGATGCGGACGGCGCGACGGAAATCATCGTGAAAACGGACGATCCGACGCCGGCAAAGGCATTCCGGACCGCGGAAGAGGAGGAGGAGGACTCGCTCTCGCAGCGGCTGCTCGCGAGCGGCGACTTCACGACGGCCTCGGCGCTGGCGTTCCTCGTCTTCATCCTGCTCTACATGCCCTGCATCGCCACGGTGGCCGCCATCGGCGCCGAAGCCGGGTGGAAATGGGCTGCGGCGTCGGTGGTTTACAACACGACGCTGGCCTGGTTCGTGGCGTGGATCGTATATCGGATCGCACTGATATTCTGAACGATGGACTGGCAGGATTACATCGTCGCAGCCATCGGGCTGGCGGTTGCGGCCATCGTCGCGAGGCGGCTGTGGTGTTTCGCGCGCGGACGGCGGCGGGGAGGATGCGCGTCGTGCGCGTCGGCGCAATGCCCGCTCAAGAAGCGCACCGGCAGGAATTGATTTGCCGGACACGGGCTGCGCCGGGGAGATTCTCCGAATAAATTTGGCATTACACCCGGCATGCACTATATTTGTCGCCGCAAACGGCGGCAGGGTTCCGGGACCGGCTGAAAAATCCGGTCCCGAACGTTCAAGGCCCGCCGCCAAAGTCGAACGACGATGACAGGACTTTTTCAGATTCTTCTTTTCTGGCTCATAGGCAATGCGTTGAGCCTTATCACCGGAGGTTACGTGTCGGGCAACATCATCGGCATGATCCTGCTCTTTGCTGCGCTGTGCCTGCGCTGGGTGCGGGCCGAGACGGTGCGCCCCGCGGCGCGGTTCCTGTTGGGGGCCATGGCGCTCTTTTTCGTGCCCTACGGGGTGGGGCTGATGGACTCCTACCGGGTGATCCTCGAAAACCTCTGGGCCATCCTCGTCTCGGGAATCGTCTCGACGATCCTCGTGCTGATCGTCGCCGGCCAGACCTTCCAGAGCCTGAACCGCCGCGCCCGCCTGCGGCACATCAAACAACTCCGCCACGATGCCTGACGCCTCATTTCTCTCCTCGGACCTCTTTCTGCTGACCCTCACCGTGGGGCTTTACTGCCTCGGAGGGATGATCTACCGCCGCACGCGGCTGCCGCTGCTGCATCCCGTGCTGCTGACGTTCGTCGCCGTGATCGTCTTCCTGCGCTGCGCCGGAATCGGCTACGAGCGTTACCGCGACGCCACGGGCATCCTCAATTTCGCCCTCGGCATGTCGGTCGTGGCGCTCGGGTATCTGCTCTACGAACAGTTGGAACGCCTGCGCGGAAGCCTGCTTCCCGTGGGCATGGCCACGCTCGCGGGATGCGTCGTCGGGGTGTTGAGCGTCGTCTATATCGCCATGGCGTTCGGCGCCGAGCGGCAGATTCTCAACTCCATAGCCCCCAAGTCGGTCACGGTGCCCATCGCCGTGTCGGTCGCCGGACCGCTGGGCGGCAACGTCTCGGTGACGTCGGTCGTGGTCTTCTGCGTGGGGATTTTCGGCAGCATCTTCGGCGAATGGATTCTGCGCCGCTGCGGGGTCCGCGACCCCGAGGCCCGGGGATTCGCCCTCGGAGCCGCAGCCCACGGCATCGGCACGGCCCGCGCCATCGAAATAGGAGCCGCCGAAGGGGCTTTGAGCGGTCTGGCCATGGCCCTGATGGGGCTGGCGACGGCGCTGCTCATGCCGCTGATGGAGAAATATCTGTATTAGACGCAAGGCCTTGTGCGCATGCGGCGAAGAAACGAGGCGCGGAGACGTCCGGTTCGCCTTGCAGCGCAGACCGGGGAATTAATGCTCAATTTTTAATTCTTAATTTTTAATTTTATTATTATTTCCCTATCTTTGCCCGGAAAGCATAATCCCAAACATATTCAAGCTATGGCAAAAGCAGTCAACATCGCCCGTTCGCACCGGTTGGACGGCATCGGAGAGTACTATTTTTCGCGCCGTCTGCGCGAGATCGCCGAGATCGAAGCGGCCACCGGCCGCCAGATCGTAAAACTGGCCATGGGCAGCCCCGACCTGCCGCCCCATCAGTCCGTGATCGACCGCCTGGCGAAAGAGGCGCAGCGTCCCGACGTACACAAATACATGTCTTATCAGGGTGAACCCATCCTGCGCAAGGCTTTTGCCGACTGGTACAAGAAATGGTACCGCACCGAGCTGGACTTCAAGTCGGAGGTGCTGCCGCTGATCGGCTCGAAGGAGGGTATCATGCACATCTGCATGACGTTCCTCAATAAGGGCGACAAAGTCCTCGTCCCGAACCCCGGCTACCCCACCTACTCGGCGGCCGTGCGTCTGGCGGGCGGCGAAATGCTCCCCTATGCGCTGAACAAGCAGACCAACTTCTACCCCGACTTCGACGCCATCGAAAAGGCCGGGCTGGACGGTGTGAAGATGATGCTCGTCAACTACCCCAACATGCCGACGGGACAAACCCCCTCGATGGAGCTGTTCCAGAAGATCATCGACTTCGGAGCCAGGCACAACATCCTGATCGTACACGACAACCCGTACAGTTTCATCCGCAACGCCGAACACCCGATCTCGATCATGGAGGCCGAGGGCGCGAAGGACGTGGCGCTGGAGATGAACTCGCTGTCGAAAGGCCACTCGATGGCCGGCTGGCGCGTGGGCGTCGTCGTGGGCAAGAAGGAGTGGATCGACTCGATCCTCACGTTCAAGTCGAACATGGACTCGGGTATGTTCTACCCCATTCAGGCCGCTGCCGACACGGCGCTGGCGCTGGGCGAGGAGTGGTTCAAGGAGCTGAACGACATTTACTACGGCCGCGAGAAGCAGGCTTACGAACTGCTCGACGCGCTGGGATGCCGCTACCGCAAGGGACAGGCGGGCCTGTTCGTGTGGGCCGAGCTGCCCGAGGGCTACGAGGGCGACAGCTTCGCATTCTCGGACGAAGTGATGGAGAAGACCGACGTGTTCCTGACCCCCGGCGGCATCTTCGGTTCGGAGGGCAACGGCTACATCCGCATCACGCTCTGCTGCCCCGAGGCGCTGCTGAAGAAGGCCACCGAGAAGATCAAAGCCGCTTTCGGCAAGTAGAGGCGAAATCATGGCCTTACAGAGACAGCCGCCCCCAAAGGGCGGCTGTCTCTCGTTCACGCCTCTCCCGGCATCTCTGCGCGTTGGGCGGAAGCCATTCGCCGCAAAACAGGAAAGTCCCCTCCAGAACGAGGGGACCTTCCCGTATGGCGGAACGAACCGCAACCTACTTCATCAGCCAATGCCGCTTGAGCCACTCGCGGACGGGCAGGTCGTAGAGTTTCAGGCAGGCCCAGGCCAGACCGACGGCAAGCAGGAAAATCGCGACATTCACGAAAATGCCCGTGCCGAGCGGAGCGTCGGGATTCCCGGCCACCCAGGCCATCTGCATATAGACCAGCGGGTAGTGGGTGATGTAGAGCGGGAAGGAGATTTCGCCGAGGAACGTGCAGACGGCCACCGACCGGGCGCCGGCGACACGGCTTCCGGCCCCCATCGAGACGATCAGCGGGAAGACGAACAGGATGACCAGCGCCTGATAGCCGCCGTCGATCCACGGGGCCGAAACACTCCCGACATGGGGCATGACCAAAGCGGCCACGATCAGCAGCGAGCACCACCAGAATCCGCCCCGCACGCGGATCGCCGCACCGAGGCGCGAGAGCAGCAGCCCCGCGAAGAAGGGATACAGCAGCCGCGAGAAGCCGATGTAGATTTGCTCCGGGGTGACGCTCCAGCCGCCGATGACGGTGTAGGCCGCAGAGCGGTCGGCGGAAAGCAGGCCGAACAGGTCGAGATTCAGCGTGAGGTCCAGCGTCAGCACCGCGGCTCCGGCCACGAACAGCCCCAGCACGAATTTCGGGAAGCGCCGGATGACGAGGGCATAGAGGATATTGGCGATGTATTCGTAGAGCAGCGACCATGCGGGTCCGTTCAGCGGGCTGGTCTCGCCCCAGCCGCGGATGTCCCACGACGGCAGCGCGGGCAGCATCGTACAGCCCAGCAGGCAGATCAGCAGCACCTCCCACCACTGTACGCCGGCGATCATCGGGAAGGCCGCGGACCCGAAGTAGAAGAACAGCGCGCCGATGAGAGACCCCATGATGACCATCGGATGCAGACGCACCAGGCGGCGCTTGAAGAAGCCCTTGAGCGACATGCGGTTCCAGCGGTCGTCGTAGGCGTAGCCGATCACGAAGCCCGAGAGCACGAAGAAGAAGTCGACGGCCAGATAGCCGTGGTTGAGCACCTGGTAGGCAGGGCCTTTGGAGTAGGTTTCCAGCAGGTGGAAGGCCACCACGATCATCGCCGCCACGCCGCGCAGTCCGTCGAGGATTTCGTAGCGCGGCTTCGAGGCCAGGTAACCGGTTGCGGTCGCAGACATGGGGATCGGACGGGATTCGTTACTCCTCGACGATGCGGATCGAAAGAATCTTGTCGCCCGGGCGGATGTCGTCGATCACGTCCAGCCCTTCGACCACCTGCCCGAAGCAGGTGTGGCGGCCGTCGAGATGCTGCGTATTCTCGCGGTTGTGGCAGATGAAGAACTGCGAACCGCCCGTGTCGCGCCCGGCATGGGCCATCGACAGCACGCCGCGGTCGTGGCGCTGGCGCGGGGCCGACGTCTCGCACTTGATCGTGTAGCCCGGACCTCCCGTGCCGTCGCCCCTGGGGCAGCCGCCCTGGATCACGAAGTCGGGAATCACACGGTGGAAGGTCAGCCCGTCGTAGAAGTTGTGTCCGGCCAGTTCGACGAAGTTGGCCACGGTTCCGGGGGTCTCGTCGGCATACAGCTCGACTTTCATCGTCCCCTTTTCGGTCGAAATAATTGCGTACTTTTTCATGGATCGGTTTTATGGTCCGGTTCCGGCTGAACGGCCCGCGGTTTTCGCGGGTCGCTCGCGGCCGGGAAGCCGGAGTTGTCGTTATTCGGTGACTTTCACTTTTGCGGCGGCGGCGCAAACCCGTTCGCGCAGGGCTTCGAGGCTGCTGCCGTGGGGTTCGTAGCCCACGACGACGCCCATGCGGCGGTTCACGCGCGCCGAGGGTTTGCCGAAGATGCGGATGTCGGTGCGGGGATCTCCGGCGACGGCCTCTTCCACGCCCCCGTAACGCGGCGCGGAGGTCTCCACGCCCGAGAGGATCACCGCGCTGGCGCCCATGCGCTCGAAGGTGACCGCCGGAATGGGAATCCCCAGCACGGCGCGCAGGTGCAGTTCGAACTCATTGAGGTTCTGCGTCCCGGCCAGCGTCACCATGCCCGTGTCGTGCGGCCGGGGCGACAGCTCGGAGAAATAGACCCCGTTGTCGCGGCTCAAAAAGAACTCCACGCCCCACAGTCCGGCCCCGGTGAGGGCTTCGGTGACGGCGGCGGCCATGCGCTGCGCCTCGGCGAGGTGTTCGGGTGCGATCACGGGCGACTGGAAACTCTCGCGGTAGTCGCCGCCCTTCTGCACATGGCCGATCGGCGGGCAGAAAAGCGTCGGGCCGTCCTTCTGGGTGACGGTCAGCAGCGTGATCTCGCTGTCGAAGCGGATGAACTCCTCGATGATCAGTTCGCGGATGTCGCCGCGCGACCCTTCGCAGCCGTAATGCCAGGCGCGTTCCAGCTCGTCGGGACCCTTGACCAGCGACTGCCCCTTGCCCGAAGAGGACATCAGCGGCTTGACCACGCAGGGGAAGCCGATTTTCGCGGCGGCCTCGCGCAGTTCGCCGAGCGATGCGGCGTAGAAATACCGCGCCGTCTTCAGCCCCAGTTCCTTCGCCGCGAGGTCGCGGATGGCCTTGCGGTTCATCGTGAAATTCACGGCCCGGGCGCTCGGTACGACCTGGACGCCCGCCCGCTCGAACTCGTAGAGCCGTTCGGTGCGGATGGCCTCGATCTCGGGAACGATGATGTCGGGGCGGTGTTTTGCGACCGCAGCGGCCAGCGCGTCGCCGTCGAGCATGTCGAAGACCTCCGCGGCGTCGGCCACCTGCATCGCGGGAGCGCCCGCATACTTGTCGCACGCCACGACGGTCTGTCCCAGCCGCTGTGCCGCAATCGCGAACTCCTTGCCCAGCTCGCCGGAACCCAGAAGAAGAATGGTTTTCATATCAGCATGTAGTTTAGTTACAGTATCGTTTAGTCGTTCTCATGGTCAATCTCCTGCGGCCTTTGGCCACATTTGCAAATCTGACCCTCCCCTAAATCCCCCTCCTCGGAGGGGACTTATCGCATGCGACCAGATTGTCAACCAAAATGCGGGCACCGCTTATCGGGAATAGTCCCCCTGTTTTTTGCAACGCAAAGATAGCTTTTTCCGCCGAATTTCGTATCTTGTAACGACAAAACTGCGCAAGCCCAATGAAATACTCCAAAATCCTGCTGTGCTTCGGCGCACTGTGGGCGTCGTCGGCATTCCCGGCCCCGGCTCCCTGCGACACGCTCCGCGTCGCCTTTCTGACCGACATCCACGTGACGCCCGGCAACGTGCAGGATTCGCTGTTCCGCGTCGCGGTGGACGAAATCAACGCCTCGCCGTGCGACATCGTGATCTTCGGCGGCGACCTCACCAACCTGGGCAGCGACGCCGAACTGGAATACGTCCACGGGCTGATCTCTCGGCTCGAAAAACCGTGGCACGCCGTGCCGGGCAACCACGAGACCACGTGGTCCGAAAGCGCCTGCACGACCTTCGCCCGGATCTTCGGCCACGACGGGCGCACCGCCTTCCGTGCCGGGGACTACCTCTTTCTGGGCTACGCTTCGGGACCTTTTATGAAGATGGCCATGGGAGCGGTGCGCACCGAGGACCTCGCGTGGCTGGCCGCGGAGGCCGCCAAGGCCCGGCCCGGCCAGCGCATCGTGAGCCTCTGCCACTATCCGCTGAACAACGACCTCACGAACCGCACGGAGGTGACGGCGACGCTCCGGCGGCTGGGCATCCCGCTCACGCTGTTCGGCCACTACCACCGCGCACCTTCGCTGTTCAACTTCGACTCCATAGCAGGCATTCAGGGACGCGCCCTGCGCGGCAAGAGCGATTCCGACGCGGGCTACACGCTGCTCGACTTCTGGGGCGACTCGGTCCGCGTGCGCGAAAAGACGCTGGGCGCGGAGCCGCGCACCCGCTTCACGATCCGCATGCAGGACGACCCGCGAACGCTGGCCCTCGCCTCCGACCCGACGCCCCCGGTTCCCGACTACAAGGCGCATGCGCAGCTTGTGTTGCAGGACAGCGCCACAATCTACACCGGGGCGGCCTTTTACAAGGACCTGGTGTATTACGGCACGACGCAGGGCGTGCTGCGGGCCTACGACACGCGCCGCAACCGCGAGGTGTGGCGTCAGCGTTTCGGCGGGGCGCTCTACACCACGCCCCTCGTGGCCGAAGGGCTGGTCATCGCGGGCACGACGACCGACGGACTGCGCGCCTACGACGCCCGCACGGGCCGCGAACGGTGGCACATCGACACCCCGACGCCGATCGTCGGGCAGGGACTCGTCGACGACCGCGGCGCGGCGCTCTACATCGGGCTGGGCAACGGCACGATGGCCAAAATCGCGGTGCGCGACGGGCGGATTCTGTGGCGTTACGACTACGGCCGCGGCCAGTCGCAGGGGCAGCCCGCGCTGGCGGACGGGAAACTGGTTTTCGGAGCCTGGAACGGGCATCTCCACTGCCTCGACGCCGCGACGGGAAAACTCGGCTGGAAGTGGACCAACGGCTCGAAAAGCCTCTTCCTGTCCCCGGGCAACATCGTTCCCCGGATCGCCGGAGGCCGCGTGTTCATCGACGCGCCCGACCGCGCCGTCACCTGCCTCGACCTCGCCTCGGGAAGCGTCGTATGGCGCTGCACCGACTACAAGGCCCGCGAAGCATCGGGCATGAGCGCCGACGGCAAACGCTTCTACGTCAAAACCATGGACGGCGAACTGTTGGCCATCGACACGGCCCCGGACGCCTTCCGCCGGCTGTGGATCACCCCCGCGGGCTTCGGCTACGACTACACGGCCTGCCCGGTGACCGTGAGCGGCGGCATAGCCTACCTCGCCGACCGCTCGGGAAACGTCGCCGCCGTGCGCGAGGACGGCACGCCGCTGTGGTGCGTCAAGTGCTGCAACTCGGCGGCGAACTTCATCACCGAGGCTCCCGACGGCTCGCTGTGGGCGACTTTCGCCGAAGGGAAGATCTTCTGCATCCCTCCGCACGCACCCGCAGGGCACAAAAAGAAAATCCCGTAATTCGCAGAATTACAGGATTTTTCTCATAACTACTTTGTTTTCAGTGGAGGTGGCGGGAGTCGAACCCGCGTCCAAACAGGGAACCCGAAAGCTTTCTACACGCTTAGCCGCCATTTGATCCTTCTCCCCGTGCCTGGCAGGCAGCTACCGAACACGAGGCCCAGTTCCTTGATTTTCGCGCACCGGCCGGAACCCTCCGGCGCACTATCTCTAAATGGATGATACCCCGTATGAAGAGCCGTTAAAGAGCGGAACGTCCCTTCGGGATACTCGTCGCCAAAGCGCCTGGGCTTCGGCGATTAAGCCAATTTTCCTTGAAAATTAGGCAGCGAGTGCAAGGCTGTTATTGCCATTTGTAGTTTGAGCATCGGGATTAACGAGCCGCCACACAGCGCTCGGCGTGCTTACAATCAAACTCTGCCTGCTGTCAAAACCAGGCACCCCCGGTCTTTCCGCGCAAAGTCAATCGGAAACAGTGCAAAGATAGTACAAAACGCGGGCATTCGCAAATTTATTTGACAAATGCCGGGAGCAGCCCCGTCGGACCGAAAGCACCGGAGCCGGATTGTCCGGATTCGGAGCCTCGGCAGCCGAAACCGCGCCGCCGGCCCGTTCCGAAGCAGCAGGCGGAGCGTCTGCCGCAGTCCATCGCCCGCGAGGGGTTGCGCAAAATCCGCGCCGCACCCGCCTCCGGACGCCTGCCGGAACGCTTTTTTACCGGACGGATGAAGGGCATACGGATATTTTGCTTATCTTTGTTTGTTCGGAAAACAGAGCGAAACGCTATGAATGAAAAATATGTCGTAAATCTCCGCGACGTGGCTATCTACCATGCCGACAATCCCTTCGGCAGCTGCTCGGAGAAGAAACTCCTGCAACGGGGCGAGATGGTGCTCTCGGAGGTCAACCTGTCGGTGGCCCCGGGCGAATTCGTATACCTGATCGGACGTGTCGGGAGCGGGAAAAGCAGTTTACTCAAAACTTTATATGCCGAGATGCAACTCCTTACCGGAAAGGGATATGTCGCGGGATTCGACCTGCGCCGCCTGCGCCGCAAGGACATCCCCTACCTGCGCCGCCGCATCGGCATCGTCTTCCAGGACTACCAGCTGCTCACCGACCGCAACGTCTTTATGAATCTTTACTACGTGATGAAGGCCACGGGCTGGAAGCGCGAGCAGGAGATCCGCGAGCGCATCGACCGGGTGCTGGGGCTGGTGGAACTCGGCTCGAAGAGTTACAAGATGCCTTTCGAGCTTTCGGGCGGCGAGCAGCAGCGGCTGGTGATCGCCCGCGCACTGCTGAACGACCCGCAGGTGCTGCTGGCCGACGAGCCCACGGGCAACCTCGACCCGGTAACGGCCGACGGCATCATGCAGCTGTTCCAGAAGATCGCCTCGCAGGGCTGCGCCGTGGTGATGTCGACGCACAACACGGCCCTGATCGAGAACTACCCCGCCCGCGCCGTCCTCTTCTCCAAGGGCAAAATCCGCGAGGTGGACCTCAAGGCCGAACTGGCGTAAACACACGAAACAACAAGTCAATCTATACCTTGATAATAACTTTTCCAAGAACATGTACCCCCAAAAGGATCGGTCGTTTGAAAATATACATATGCTCTCGTATTGCTTGCGGCAAGCATAGCACGTAATTTCTTATTTATCCCAAGATATCCAAAGCCCTGTTGACCTGAGATTTGCCCTTGGGCTTTGGTCTTACAAACGAACCGGCAAGGAGCGACCCGATTCAAGCACAAGAACTCCACCGCATTAACCGTGGAAGGAGCGAAAAAAACTTGGATACCTCTGCCTGATCAGGGGCATTCAATCTACCGGAAGACAGCGGCTCTTCAGAGCGGGTTTGAGAAACCGCTATTGAATCATTTTCTTCGCGAAGTTCCTTTGGCCCTTTCAAGTAAACGGGCCAATCGGGATGCTCCTTTATGGATTCTTTCATCGCTTTATTAACCTCCAGCACGGTTTTTTGCGCTTTTTGATAATAATAATCAGAAACCCCGAGTGCTTCAGCCTCTTTTTGAGATAGGTTCAATACGACGCAGCTATCGACAACGTGCATGTAATTTACCAAAATCAGATTGGCATTTATCTCTGATTCGATATTCCCTGTATTTTGTACATTTCCGGAATCCACATCTCGGATACCTTCATTGGTTGAACATGTAATTAAAATCGCAGAGCACGCAATAATTGCATAACTTTTCCAATAATTTTTCATAATTTTCCATTTTTTTTAACTACCCGAGTGTAAAATACGAATAAATTTCATATATACGGCATTTTTTTACAAAAGTGAATCCATTACATTTTAACCAAATCCAATACCGCATCTTTCTTGTTTTATACGGAAAATTTCCGTATATTTGTACGATATTTAAAGACTACGATGAGTACCGAATTAGAAAACGTTAAAAAACAAGAAGAAGAATACTCCGCGTCGAACATTCAGGTCCTTGAAGGTCTCGAAGCGGTGCGCAAGCGTCCCGCCATGTACATCGGCGACATCGGCGAGAAGGGTCTCCACCACCTGGTTTACGAGGTCGTGGACAACTCGATCGACGAGGCGCTGGCGGGCTACTGCACCGACATCGACGTGACGATCAACGAGGACAACTCCATCACCGTCAAGGACAACGGCCGAGGCATTCCGACCGACTACCACGAGAAGGAGGGCAAATCGGCGCTCGAAGTGGTGCTGACGGTGCTCCACGCCGGCGGTAAGTTCGACAAGGGCAGCTACAAGGTCTCGGGAGGTCTGCACGGCGTCGGCGTCTCGTGCGTCAACGCGCTTTCGACGCTGCTGATCGCCGAGATCCACAGCCGCGACGGCAAGATTTACCGCCAGACATACAGCAAGGGCGCCCCGACCTCACAGGTCGAGGTGGTCGGCGAATGTACGGACCGCGGTACGATCATCACCTTCAAGCCCGACGGCTCGATCTTCACGCATACCACCGAATACAAATACGACATCCTGGCCAACCGCCTGCGCGAGCTGGCGTTCCTGAACAAGGGCATCAGCCTGAACCTCTACGACAAGCGTCCCGACGAGGAGGGCAAGACCCGCGAGGACCACTTCTACTCGGAGGAGGGACTCAAGGAGTTCGTCAAATACCTCGACGCCACGCGCGGCACGCCGATCGTCGAGCAGATCATCTACCTCGACACCGAGAAGAACGGCGTCCCGGTGGAGGTGGCCATGCAATACAACGATTCGTTCTCGGAGAACGTACACTCCTATGTAAATAACATCAACACCATCGAGGGCGGTACGCACCTGACGGGCTTCCGCCGTGCGCTGACCCGTACGCTCAAGAAGTACGCCGAGGATTCGGGCATGCTCGCCAAGCTGAAGTTCGACATCAACGGCGACGACTTCCGCGAGGGTCTTACGGCTGTCGTATCGGTGAAGGTGCAGGAGCCGCAGTTCGAGGGACAGACCAAGACCAAACTGGGCAACGACGAGGTTGCGGCCGCCGTCGACCAGGCCTTGGCCTCGGCGCTGGGCGACTATCTGGAGGAGAACCCCAAGGACGCCAAGGCCATCGTGCAGAAGGTGATCCTCGCGGCTACGGCCCGCCACGCGGCGCGCCACGCCCGCGAACTGGTGCAGCGCAAAACCGTGCTGTCGGGCGCCGGGCTTCCCGGAAAACTCGCCGACTGTTCGAGCCGCGACCGTTCGATCGCCGAGATCTTCTTCGTCGAGGGTGACTCGGCAGGCGGTACGGCCAAATCGGGCCGCGACCGGAATTTCCAGGCCATCATGCCGCTGCGCGGTAAGATCCTGAACATCGAGAAGGCCCAGGAGCACCGCATGTGGGAGAACGAGGAGATCAAGAACATGTTCACGGCCCTCGGCGTCACGATCGGAACCGAGGAGGACTCCAAGGCCCTGAACCTCGAAAAACTGCGCTACGACAAGATCATCATTATGACCGATGCCGACGTCGACGGAAGCCACATCGCCACGCTGATGCTGACGTTCTTCTTCCGCAAGATGAAGGAACTGATCGAAAACGGCCACGTCTATATCGCCACCCCGCCCCTCTACCTCGTGAAGAAGGGCAAGCAGGAGCGTTACTGCTGGACCGAGAAGGAGCGCGACGAGATCTCAGCCGAGTTCGGCAAGGGCGTGCACATCCAGCGTTACAAAGGTCTCGGCGAGATGAACGCCCACCAGCTGTGGGAGACGACGATGAACCCCGACACGCGCATCCTGCGCCAGGTGAACATCGAGAACGCCGCCGAAGCCGACCGCATCTTCTCGATGCTGATGGGCGACGAGGTTCCGCCCCGCCGCGAGTTCATCGAGCGAAATGCGCATTACGCGAATATCGACGCATAAAACGACAGTCAGAAAAAGGATTGCCCTCTTCAGGAGGGTGATCCTTTTTTTTAATAACCACCGCAAATCGCATTGTTGAGAATAATCCGGACGACGGATGCCATAAAGTCCCCTCCGAGGAGGGGATTTAGGGGAGGGTCGGATTTGCAAACGACGCCGGAGGCGGCGAATAAAGACGGTCAGATGCGATGAAACGGTCTATAATATCAAAAACTTACTGATCTTATGAACGTAACGGTAATCGGAGTCGCCGGGGGAACCGGCTCGGGAAAATCGACGCTCGTCAAGCGTTTGCAGGAAGCGTTCGTCGGCGACGACGTGGTGACGCTCTGCCACGACTACTACTACAAGGCGCATCCCGAACTCACCTACGAGGAGCGTACGAAACTCAACTACGACCATCCGCAGGCCTTCGACACGGAGATGCTCGTGGAGCATATCAAGGCGCTGAAGAACAACGTGCCCATCGAACACCCGGTCTACTCGTTCGTCGACCACGACCGCACGTCGGAGAGCGTGAGCGTGAAACCTTCGAAGGTGATCATCGTCGACGGCATCCTGATCTTCGAGAACAAGGAGCTGCGCGACCTGATGGACATCAAGGTTTACGTCGACACCGACGCCGACATCCGGCTGGCGCGGCGTATCCTGCGCGACGTCTGCGAGCGCGGGCGCACGATGCAGTCGGTCATCACGCAGTACACCTCGACGGTGAAGCCGATGCACGAGGAGTTCGTCGAGCCGTCGAAGAAATACGCCGACGTGATCATTCCCGAAGGCGGCTTCAACTCGGTGGCCGTAGCGATGCTGATCCAGAACATCCGTTCGCTGATCCAGAGCAGCAAATAGGGAATCTAAATAGTAGCCTTAAAATGCTGAAACCATGAAAAAACTTATTGTTCTTTTAATTTTCTCGCTTTCATTTGGTTGGTTTGTCTTTGCTCAAAACAACAACGATGAAACTGAAAAAGCATCACCAATGCAAAATGCGGAATTAATTCGTAAAGTTTGTTTTCTTGATATAGAAGGTGAAGTATATACCGATGTAGTAGTTGCAATCAAATCCATTAGCCCAGATGGCTTTTTTAGCGACAAATACAGGGTTAAAGTAAAAGTAACAGACTCTAACGGCAAAACAGTATAATAAGACTATGAAGAACGCCTATCTATATGTTTTTTCAGATGGACAAATTCAGATTGGAAGGCCCAAATTCAGTCAACTTGTAATTTATTCAGGTAAGCGTGCCAACAAATATGAGAAAGGCATAATAAGAGAAAAAGAAGGCGTGTATAATTAGAATAACACTAATCAAATAATAACACAAGCCCCGGACTTCTCGAAAAGAGGTTCGGGGCTTTGGTATATTCGACTTCCAGTATCGCTTTATCAGATACCAGTTATCTTCTTGATTTCGTTGAGCTTGTTCAACGCCTCGATCGGGGTCAGCGAGTTGATGTCGAGGCCCTTGATCTGGTCGCGGATCTGCACCAGCACGGGATCGTCGAGCTGGAACATCGACAGCTGCATGTTCTGCGGCCCGGCGCTCTCGGCGGCCTCCTTCACGGCCTGCGCCGCGGATTTGCGACCCCGCTCCTTGAGGCTGCGGCTCGGCACGATCTCGTTGTTGCCGTAGACCAGTTCGAGGTTACGCAGAATCTCGTCCGCCCGCGAGACGATCGACACCGGCATGCCGGCCATGCGGGCCACGTGGATACCGAACGAATGCTCCGTGCCGCCGCGCTCGAGCTTGCGCAGGAAGACGATCTGGTTGCCCATCTCCTTGACCGAGACGTGGTAGTTCTTCACCCGGGAGCACATCTGCTCCATCTCGTTCAGCTCGTGGTAATGCGTGGCGAAAAGCGTCTTGGCGCGGGCCGAGGGGTGGTTGTGAAGGTATTCGACCATCGCCCAGGCGATCGAAATGCCGTCGTAGGTCGACGTGCCGCGGCCGATTTCGTCGAGCAGCACGATGCTGCGGTCCGAAATGTTATTGAGGATGCTGGCCGATTCGAGCATCTCGACCATGAAGGTCGACTCGCCCTGCGAAATGTTGTCCGAAGCCCCGACACGCGTGAAAATCTTGTCCACATAGCCGATATGGGCCGACTTCGCGGGTACGTACGAACCCATCTGGGCCATCAGGATGATCAGCGCGGTCTGGCGCAGCAGCGCCGACTTACCCGACATGTTGGGTCCGGTGATCATCATGATCTGCTGCTGCTTGTCGTCGAGCATCACGTCGTTGGGGATGTACTCCTCCCCCACGGGCATCAGCGTCTCGATCACCGGGTGGCGGCCCTGACGGATGTCGATGCGCTTGCCGTCGTCCAGCACGGGACGCACGTAGCGGCGTTCGCAGGCGATGCGTGCGAAGGACTGGAGGCAGTCGATGCGCGCCACCGCGGCGGCGTCGCGCAGCATCGGCGCCAGCGAACCGCAGATATAGGCCATGATCCCGGCGTAGATGCGCTGCTCCAGGATGAGCATCTTCTCCTCGGCGCCGAGAATCTTCTCCTCGTACTCTTTCAGTTCGCCCGTAATGTAACGCTCGGCGTTGGCGAGGGTCTGCTTGCGGATCCACGTCTCGGGGACCTTGTCCTTGTGGGCGTTGCGGACCTCGATATAGTAGCCGAAAACGTTGTTGTAGCTGATCTTGAGCGACGGGATGCCCGTGGCCTCGCTCTCGCGCTGCTGGATGCGCGCGAGGTAGTCCTTGCCGTGGAGTGCGATGCGGCGCAGGTCGTCCAGTTCGGGATCGACGCCGTCGGCGATCACGCCGCCCTTCTGTATCTGGTTGTTCTGCGGGTCGGGGTAGATTTCGCGGGCGATACGCTCGCGGACCTCCGCCAGAGGGTCGATCTGCTCTGCCAGCGCATGCAGACGGTCGTCGTCGGTGGACTCCAGCGCAGCCTTGAGCGTCTCGATGGCTCCGAGCGAGTTCTTGAGCTGCACCAGTTCGCGGGGCGTGACCCTCTGGGCGGCGATACGCCCTGCGATACGCTCCAGATCGCCCACCAGCGACACCTGCTCGCGGATGACATCCGCCAGATCGGCGTCTTTGATCAGCCGTTCCACCACATCGAGGCGCTCGTTGATCTTCGCGGGGTCCTTGATCGGCATGGCGATCCAGCGTTTCAGCAGGCGGCCGCCCATCGGCGTCAGCGTGCGGTCGATCACGTCGGCGAAACTGCACTTCTCGCGCGCGCCGTTCGACGAAAAAAGCTCCAGGTTGCGGATCGTGAACTTGTCGACCCACACATAGTCGTCCTGGTCGATACGCGCAATGGAGGCGATGTGGCCCGTTTCGCGGTGCTCGGTGAATTCGAGGTAGTAGAGAATGGCCCCGGCGGCCGAAATGCCGCTGGTGAAGTGGTCCACGCCGAAGCCCTTGAGGGATTTGGTCCCGAACTGCTTGCAGAGTTTCTCGCGGTTGACGTCCTCCGAAAAGACCCACTCGTCGAGACGGTAGGTGTAGAGTTTCGACCCGAACGAACCGGAAAAACGGTCCTCGTAGCCTCGCTGGTAGACGACCTCCTTGGGCTGGAGGTTCGAGATCAGCTTGTCTACATAGCTGTCCGCTCCCTCGGCCACATAGAACTCGCCCGTGGAGATGTCCAGAAAAGCCACGCCCGTCGTCTGCCGGCCGAAATAGACCGACGCGATGAAGTTGTTCTCCTTGTTGGCCAGGATGTTGTCGCCCAGCACGATGCCCGGAGTCACCAGTTCGATCACGCCGCGCTTGACGAGTCCCTTCACCAGCTTGGGGTCCTCCAGCTGCTCGCAGATGGCCACACGCTCGCCCGCCCGCACCAGCTTCGGCAGGTAGGTGTCGATGGCATGGTAGGGAAATCCCGCCAGTTCGACGTACGTCGCCGATCCGTTGGCGCGGCGCGTGAGCGTGATGCCCAGAATGCCGCTGGCCTTGATCGCGTCGTCGCCGAAGGTCTCGTAGAAATCGCCCACGCGGAACAGCAGAATGGCGTCGGGATGTACTGCCTTGATGGAGTAATATTGCTTCATCAGGGGCGTCTCGACATATTTTTTGTCGATTTTCTTTTCGGAAGTCAAAATAGAATATTGTATAATTTATACAACAAAGATAGGCCTTTTTTGAATGCCGTGCAAAGCCGACATCCAATTTTTTTCGTCTGTCCGGCCGGTTCTTTCCGCCCAAGCGTCAGAGAATCCCGTTCTCGGAGAACACTTTGCGGTAAAACTCCGCCTTCCACTCCACGGGACGCGGGAAAGCCCGCGACGAGGAGGGCATGCGCCACAGCGTCAGGTCGCGCCCCGCAAAGGGCATCGGCACGCACTCCCCCACGGCCGGTTCGCCGCAGCCCGTGATGGCGCGCAGCGTGTCGGTGGCCTTCTGTCCCGTCGTGACGACGGCCCGGCAGGCGGGAATGCGGGCCAGCAGGGTTTCGAGATCGACTTCGCGCACCACTTGAAGTGACGCGTCCGACGCATTGTCCTTCAGCCGGATGACCTCCACAGCCGTATCGTAGAGCGCAATCCCCCGCTCACGGCAGAAGGCCTCGATTCGCTCCCGGTCGAACCGCCGTCCGCCCGGTTCCAGGAAGTGCATCTTGTCGCCCGTAGCAAGGTAGCCCACGATCCGCCACATGTCGTTTTGCAGGTTGGGATAGAAGAACTCCATCGACCAGCGGATGCGTTTGGGCGGAAAGCTGCCCAGCATCAGCAGGCGGGCGTTTTCGGGCAGGAAAGGTTCAAGGGGATGCCGTTCGCTATTCATAGAATTTTTCATCGAAATTTACAAGATATAATTTATCGGTGGCGCGCGTCAGGGCCGTATAGAGCCAGCGGAGCATGTCGCGCGACATCGGCTCGTCGCCGAACAGGCAGCGGTCGACGAAGACCGCCCGCCACTGGCCGCCCTGCGCCTTGTGGCACGTGACGGCGTAGGAAAACTTCACCTGAACGGCGTTAAAATGCGGATTCTCACGAATTTCCTTAAAGCGTTTCAACTTGCTTTTGATGTCCGTGTAGTCCTTCTCCACCTCGTAGAAAAGGCGCGTCGACTCCTCCCGGGTGAGCGACGGCGACTCCGAGGCGATCGTATCCAACAGAATCTTGCACTCGATCTCCGCATCGTTGTAGTCGGGAAATTCGAGCACGGCGTCGGCGAAGCGGAAACCATAGAAATCCTCGAACCGCCTGAGACGTTTCAGCCGCGCGATGTCGCCGTTGGCGATGAAGTTCATCGGGCAGTCTTCGGTATGCTCGGGGAAGTAGTAGTTGTTCTTGACGACCATCAGCATGTCGCCGCTCTCGATCTCCTCCTCGGCATAGAGCACGTTGCGGCGGATGCCCTCGTTGTAGCGGTTGGCCCGCTTGTTCGAGCGCGTGATGACGATCGTCTCGTCGCGGCCGTATCTGGCATAGCAATCCTGAAGTTTCTCGAGGAACTCGCCGCCCACGACCGCCTCGATGTCGGGAAAATCCATCTCGAAGCGGGGAATCTCGTAAAGGCCGTTTTCGAGCATGCAGCGCACCAGCGTGGCGTTGAAGAGGATGCCCGACTGCGCCTCCTGCCGCACCACCTCGTCCATCGTGCCGTAGACGATGCCGCCGTAGGCATCCATCGACACCGGGTCGAGCGCCGGGCTGAAATCGGCCCCGACGGGCGGCAGCTGCGCGCTGTCGCCGACCAGCACCAGACGGCATCCGCGGCCGCTGCGGACATACTCCACGAGGTCCGAAAGCAGCGATCCGCTGCCGAAAACGGCTCCGCCCTGCGTGTTGTCCGAAAGCATCGAAGCCTCGTCGACGATGAACACCGCCCCGCGTTCGGGGTTGATGTTGAGCGAGAATTTCGATTCGTAATCGGCATTCGTGCGCTGGCGGTAAATGCGTTTGTGGATGGTAAGTGCCTTCTCTTGAGCGTATTGGGCCAGCACTTTGGCGGCACGTCCCGTAGGAGCCAGCAGCACGGGTTTGATTCCCAGGTCTTTAAGCGCGCCGACAAGCCCGGCGATAAGCGTCGTTTTTCCGGTTCCGGCATAACCGTTCAGCACGAAAATCCTCGAAAAATCGTCGTCTGCAAGGTATTCGGACAACTTTTCTATAATTTTTTTTTGTCCGGGAGTTGTTTCGAAACAAATTTTAGCGTAAATTTGGGTCGCGATACGTGTGCTGAACATGCGTCGGTTTTTAATTGATGCAAAATTAATAACAAATATTTATTTAAAATGAAAAAACTCTTTCAAATCATTCTTGCCGTAGCAATCGTGGGTTTGGTCTACGTCATCTACGTCCAGATCTCAACTCCGATCCGGTTCGACAAAGAAACGAAGGCGAAGAAAGCCCAGGTTATCGATCGCATCAAGGATATCCGTACGGCACAGCGCGCCTTCAAATCCAAGTACCAGCATTTCACGGCCAGCTTCGACTCGCTGTCGGCTTTCGTGCTGACCGACACGCTCGAACTGGAGCGCAAGATCGTCGACGAAGACGACTCGGCGGCCATGGCCATGCTGAAGAAGTCGGGCAAAAAGAATATTGAAAAGTTCAAAATCGCTGTGATCGACACCATTTTCGCCCCCAAGAAGGTGACGCGTCAGGATGTCGAGAACTTCCGTTTCATTCCCGGAACCGGCAACAAGGCCCAGTTCATCATGGAGGCCGGCATCATCACCACCGAGTCGAAGGTCGTGATCCCCGTCGTGGAGTGCCGCGCACCCTACAAGGCGTTCCTCGACACGGTGGCTTACCGTCAGGAGGTGATCAACCTGATCGACGAAGAGCAGAACAACTTCAACCGCTATCCCGGCGTCAAGTTCGGATCAATGGATTCCGGTAACAATGAGGCAGGCAACTGGGAGTAACACGCCGCAGTCTGGCAATAAGGTGTCCATTCAGCTCTCGTTGGATGGACACTCTTTTTCGGTCCCTGCACTCTCGGAACTGCCTGCCGGAGAGGCCCCGGTGACGGTCGAGCTGCTGCTGCCCCGCACGATGCTCGTGCCGGGCGAACTCTTCGACGCGGAGCGGGGCGCCGAGATGCTCGCGGCCAACGGCATGCCGCCGACGGCGGAGGAGTGCGTCGTCGCCAGCGACCCGGAAGCGGAATTCGTCGCCGTCACTGCGATAAACCGCGAGGCGCTGCGGCAGGTGGAGGAGAAGCTGGGCGACAGGGCGCGGTTCACCACCCCGCTGCTGCACACCCCCGCGAATGCGGCCAAAACCGTGTGGATGAGCCGCCGGGCGGGACTTCTATATATTAAGGTATACGACGGCGGCGAATTGCAGCTGGCCGAAGCGATTCCCGCGGCGACGGACACCGATGCCGCCTACTTTTTCGAACGGCTCGACGGCTGTTTCCCGTTAAAGGAATACGAACTCCGCATTGCGGGCGACAACCCGAAAGCGGCGCGCAAACTGCTCGGCAAACGATTCAGACAGACGACATGCGAATAGTCAGCGGAAAATACCGGGGCCGGGCGATCAACCCGCCCAAAAACCTGCGTGCGCGGCCCACGACCGACTTCGCCAAGGAGAACCTCTTCAACGTGCTGGGCAACCTGCTCGATTTCGAGGAGTGCGACGTGCTCGACCTCTTTGCCGGCACGGGGTCGATCAGCTACGAATTCGCCTCGCGCGGCGCACGGAGCGTCACGGCGGTCGAGATCAACGCCGTGCATCACGATTTCATCCGCCGGACGGCCGCACTGCTGGGAATCGAAAACTTCTACCCTGTCAAGGCCAACGTTTTCCTCTACCTGAAAAGCTGCGCCAAGCAGTTCGACGTGATCTTCTCCGACGCCCCCTACGACCTGGAGGGCAGCGAGCAGGTCGTGAAGCTGGTCCTGGAACGCGGGCTGCTCCGTCCGGGCGGCATCCTGATCTTCGAACATTCGAAAAAAATGGATTTTTCGGATCTCGATGAGTTCTGGCAATTAAGAAGTTACGGAAGCGTGCAATTTTCTTTCTTCAAAAAGCCGTAAAACCATTTGCCGATTAAAAAAAATACACTATCTTTGCATTCGCAATAACCGGAATGGTGCGTTAGTTCAGCTGGTTAGAATACGTGCCTGTCACGCACGGGGTCAGGGGTTCGAGTCCCCTACGCACCGCAGAGTTCGAAGGAACAAACCGAAAAAGCCTTGTAAACGGATCGTTTACAAGGCTTTTTCGTTGTTCGCGGCGGATGCCGGATTCGTCCTCCGCGAAATTCCGGATGCCCGAGGCGAATGCGATCGGCCCCGGCAAACGGACAAAAAGGCGGTTGCGGGCATCAATTCCGGCAAATCGCACCCGGCGCCCTGTCCCCGCCTACTCCACCAGACGGACGAAGCAGGCGTCGCTGACATTGGGACCGTCGCCGGCGGTCCAGTCGCTTATCAGAAACGCATTCGACCCGAAATGGTTGAAATCGTATGTCGAAACGTTGATGTCCCACGAGGAGGTTCCGTTCGACTGCCGGTTGCACCAGTAGAGTCCCCCGAAATTAGTGTAGATGGTATGAAAAAGCGGACGATAACGTACATCGGAAGAGGTATAGAGTGCGCTGCGGGCGGCGTAACGCAATACGCCGTACTTTCCATTCTCCTGGGCGCAATGCTTCCGGCGGCCGTATCCGGACACGCCCACCGGGAAGAAGATATTGGCCCCGGCGCCGCCCGAATTGAGACTTCCCGCAGGATTGAAGACGAAACAGCCGCGCATGCCCTTGTTCGTGTTGCTCGCATTGTAATAGGCATAGCCGTTCACGTCCGACAGGTTCAGCGAAGTCTCGGTCGAAGCATCGTCGTAGAGCACGCCGAACGCAAACTGGCAGTTCTTCTGCAACGCCTCGAAATCCGCCAGTTCAGCGACATGGCACTGCCTGCCGCCGATGGTTTGCGGCATGTTGCTGAAGCCCTCCGAACTGCGCGACTTGCTCGTTATCCGGGTCTGCCCGGGGACCGCATTCCAGGTTCCCGTCAGCCCCGAACTCGTGGGAGCCAGCCGGAACGGAGTCGTGGCATGGTCGGCAAACCGGTCGAACTGGTTGTTGACGGCGTCAATGGGCTGGTCGACATTGCCGTAGCGGAAGAGCGAACCCTCCTCGCAGGGCGCGGCGGCCTCGTGATCCTGATATTTCAGGTTGAATGTGTGCCATTTGGCCGATCCGGCCACCCGGATGGGGGCATAGCCCTGACGCACGAAGATGTGGTGGTAGCACGACAGGTTGTGATAGCGGACCAGGATGATGCCGCACCGGCTTTGATCTTCGCCGATCGTACCGGCGGGCTGACAGGTAAAGCGGATTTCGGACCCGGTCGATCCCTCCACCGTGCCGCTCAACACGCCGTTGAGCTTGATCCACTCCTTGCCGACCTCGACCTCGGCCTTCCAGGGACCTTCGGTAAATCCCCGCCCCGCCGCCGGTTTGCCCTTCCGGCACGCCGCCGTTCAGACGCTTCAGCCGCAAAACGGCGGTCAACACCCTTCACAGGGCGAGACAGCGTGAAGGCGACAAAAAAAATTTCAATGCTTTTGTCCTTAAGAATTAAGCAGATTGGTGCGAATACCGCCGGCGCGCCGCACAAAAAATCAAAAAAAAAGTTGCAGACTAAAAAAAATGTAATACCTTTGCACTCGCAATAACCGGAATGGTGCGTTAGTTCAGCTGGTTAGAATACGTGCCTGTCACGCACGGGGTCAGGGGTTCGAGTCCCCTACGCACCGCAATAAAGATTGAAAATCAATCTTTTATACTATAAACACCCCATTTTACACCCGAAAATGTAAAATGGGTGTTTTATTTTATCTATATCTTCCATCACGTAGCTAAATAAAGAAAAATCAATTAGATCCCGGCTCAGGGAATCGTAAAATCGTCTAATTTATTGATTATAAGAAGTTGATGACTCCGGGTTTTCCCCACATTTTCCCTGCGGATGTTTTTCTGTTGCATTTGCACTATCTGTGACAGCTGTTTCGGCCGATCAGTTTCCCGTCGTTCAGCCTTTATGAATTGAGTTCATAGTATTCGCTTCCGATGTCGTTTCCGAATCCTCGGCGGTTTGGGCACGCCCGTTTTCGCAAACGTTTGTAAAAACTCGTCGTAAGCGTCGAAATCCAATAGATCGAACGGCTCTATTGATCCTCCGCGTTTTGTCTGGCTGTGATTAGTTCCATTAATTCGCGGAACTACATTATATTGGAAGTACCTATGCTGCGGAATCAATCCGATTATCGCCCGCAACATCCTATATTCAGACGTTATCGGAAACAGATCAAAACGCTTTCTCGTAATGTTGTAATCAGTTCTTGATTTTACACAACTATGCCAAATCATTCGACAGATTTAGAACCAAAAATAAATGTTAAAATAGATGCAATTACTGTTACACAACTACTTATTAACAAAATCAACAATTGAGATATTAGCAATACAAAAATATCTGCCGCTTAAATACGCTGCCGCTTTACTAAATACAAAGCAATCAGAAAGAAATATGCAAAAATAATGCGGAATATAATAAAAAATATATCATATTTAATAGATTATTCTATTAAATTAATTATCTTTGCTATTAAGAACAGGGAAAGATGAAATATATTTGTATTATATTATATATTATATTGTTACTCCAAGCATGCGGAGATAGTAAAAAAAATAATCAACGTACTACAAAAAATAATCATACTGTAGCCATTGAGAATAATAATGGTGCTTACTTAAAAATAGATAGAAACAGACATAATTTTGGCAAAGTCCAGAAGAATAAAACACCAATCATACCAATAAAATTTAAAATAGAAAATTTAGGAACCGTTCCTTTAGTAATTTTAAAAGTTGATGTGGCCTGCAGTTGTATGTCTGTCAACTATCCTAAAGCCCCAATCCTACCTGGAGAGAATGCCGAACTGATTGTAAATATTAACACGAAATTACAAATAAATAGTTTCAATAAAGTAATATTCATTAAAAGCAATGCCCAAAACGATGTTGAACTTATTCGAATTAGTGGAGAAATAAGGAAATAACACATTGTTTAACTTTAAATTTAATTGTATGAAAAGATTATTACTATTTACTATTACTGTGTATTGTACCATAACTTCTTCTTGCCAAAAAAATGAAGATTATTATAGTTGTGACCCAAAGATTGATCAATGGGCAAAAACGAATTTAACCGAGATTAGAACAATGACGCGTTCTGAATGGTTAAATATTGATATTTCTTATGCCAGAGCAGCTTATCTAGCTTCTACACCCGAACAAAAACAAGAAATATGGGCTAGCAAAGTTAGGGATGTTTTAGCAATGGATTGGAGTCAAAAAGAGAAAATACACATAAAATTATTGCTCGATTTTATAGAACAGAATAAAGAGATTTTTGAAAAAAACGCAAGTAATGATGAATCGTTATGCGATTTCGTTGATGTATTTCAGTATAAATGGGTCTCTTATGCCAGAGAAGAACTTGACTGGACCGATAAACTAATATTCAATTTTGCGTTTACAATATATCAAATTGAAAATAAAAATGGAGATATTTTAAATAATAGCGGGAAAAATATTTTGAGGTTAAAAACAAAAAGTGAATCTCGTTTAGACTGCAACTGCAATTTAACATCTATTTGGTATGCAGACTGTGAAGAAGCCAACTGTCGTGTTCTTCAAACGGGGTGTGGCTTTTTAACATTTTGGGAATGCAATGGTAGACATTTGCCATAATAATATTCTTTAAAATGAAAAAAGTTTCTATATCCATTCCATGTATTTTCTTTGGGGGGATACTAATAGAATTATTAGTATCCCCTATTCGAGGATGGATTTCTTTTCAATCTGCAGGTATTATTGCATTTATTTTATATGTTACGTATACATTTTGGTGTTTAACGAGGATTCAGAAAGTTTCGTCCAAACTCATTTTAATTTTAGTCTTTTCAGGATGGGGAATAATAAACCTACCTATCCGCATCTTGTTTTGGAAAGAAACTCTTATAAGTCTGCCAGAAATTACCATGCACATTTTAGGCATGGCAACTGGATATTTATTGTATAAAAATTGTCAAAAAAGAAGAATCGTTGTTGTCATCATAAGTATTTTTACATGCATATTCTTCGCCTCATATTACAATAAATGGATACATAAATTAAATTTTGACACATTTTCTGGCAAAACAGAGGAAATAATAAAGCAGCCTCTTATATTTGAAAATATAGAAGGGAATAATGTTTCTGTTACTGATTTAAAAAAACAATATGTCGTACTAGACTTTTGGAGTTCAACATGCAATGTATGTATCAAAGAATTTCCTAATGTGCAAAAAGTGTACGATCTGTACAAGGGAAATTCTCATATTAAGGTTTATTCGGTATTTTGTAAAATCTCTTCCAAACAAGAAACGATATTAAGCGGTTTAAATATTCTAGAAAAGCATAACATTTCTTTGCCAATTCTCGCCATAAGTATAAAAGATCCCATATTGAAAGAAATAGGAGTAAATAGTTTTCCAACAATAATAATTTTTGATCCTGCTGGCAAAATAGTTTTTCGAGGTGATATAGAATCTGCAGATAAATATTTATCGGAATTGATAAATTGACATTATAGTTTGCGATGTTAAGGTATACGAAAAATTCACGACAGCGAGCAATAGCAGTTCATTCTGCTATTGCTCTTTTGCTTTTATTCACCATGTTCATTTCGCATTTTAATTTTGTCGAAACTTACATTTTGCCAAAATGGTATGGCTTTATCTTTGGGACCATCATATTAGTATTAATATGCTACACTTCGGCTACATACAAAAAAATGAAAATATCTTTGGATTGTAATAATTTAGCTGTAATTATATTCTTAAGCTATCTTTTATTGCGAATGAGCCTCTCCGAAATACCTCAAATAAGCATCCTATCCTTAATATCTTTTACTTTGTTATATCTTTTATTTAATATTATCAAAAATGACCAAACAGAATATATTAATATCCTCATCGTTTGTATTTGCCTAATACAAGCAATATACGGAATCGGACAATGGGTAGATATTTTTTATTGTAATACTAGTTTCAAAATCTCCGGTAGTTTTGACAATCCGGCAGGTTTTGCAGCCTGCATTGCTTCTAGCATTCCATTTTGTTTTCCATTACTAAACAAGTCAAGAACTATGAAATACATCGGTTTTGCTTGTTTATTCATATTGGGAACTGCTCTTGTCATATCAGAATCACGAGCAGGTATATTTACATTCATCGTCATTTTCATAGTATATATAATAAAACGGTATAAAAATATAATACAAAAGCACATCAAAACTGTTTCAATTACTGCACTATTATTTGTTCTAATTATAATGATAGGATTAGTCTTTTTAAAGAAAGATTCAGCACAAGGCCGAATAGCAATTTGGCGGAATTCCATTGAAATGTTAGTAAAAAAACCGATTCTTGGCTATAACCCTAGTGGCTTCTCTTCTAATTATATGCTTCATCAAGCTAACTATTTTTCAACAGCTCCCGACAGTAAATACGCTCGGCTAGCAGATAACGTCAATCACCCATTCAATGAATATTTAATGCTTGCAATAGAATATGGAATTATCGGATTATTGTTAATTATTATAGTATTTGCAAATCTATTAATGTCAACTCATAAACCGTTAATACCCTCATTATGCTTATTATCAATTGCTATATTTTCTTGCTTTTCATACCCATTACGCTATCCATTTATTGGAGTATTAACCTCATATAGTCTTGCATGTTTTTCTTCACAATATAAGGTCAACTGTATTATCCATCCTATTGTTAAAAACCTCTTTTTGCTCATAATAATGGTTATTATGATTATACTGATTAAAGATATTCGATACGAATATAATTGGGGGAAATTGGCATTACATCCTCTCTTGAATAAAAAAGAAACGCTCCAGAAATATTATCATTTATATAAAGAATGGAACGGAAATCCTCTGTTTTTATATAATTTCGGAGCAGTTCTTAATCAATTAGAAAACTATGAGGAAAGCAACTTGATAATGAATAGGTGCAAAGATTATCTCAATGACTATGATGTACAAATCATCATGGGTAATAATAACTTCCATTTAAACCAATGGGACACTTCAGAATACCACTATCTAATAGCACATAATATGATCCCAAATAGATTTTTGCCTTTATCCTATTTAATGGATTTATATATAAAAAAAGGAGATTATAATAAAGCGAGAGATATTGCAAAAGAGATTATTATCAAAGATATCAAAATACCATCCACTATTATTTATAATATTATTAACAAGGCCAAGCAAATTTTGTCTGAAAATAACAAAGCACAATATCCTAAAAAATCAATTAATCAATTAGGACAATTTTAATACCATCTCACTTCATTGTTTTCATAAATGAAAGTACGATTTTGTGCACCGCGCGAAATGCCTTTTATAAAATATAGCCGGTCTGCCGGTAGATTCTTAAAATCGATATAAATATGATCTGCAGTTTTTCTCTCATGCAAAACCCACTGTCTATTATTCCAATAATATAATTCGTAATCGTCACCTGGACATATATCATTACCATCACCTCTACGAATACATGCGATTTTACTTATAGCTATAGGTTCATGGAAATCAAATCCTACCCATCTTGGCATATCGGTATTTTCAACAGCAAAATACGTCAATGGATCATTATCACAAATGTGTTGAGGCGTATCATATTTTTTATTCCGGAGCGGACTTATGGAATATAACAACTCGCCAGAGATTCGTGTCAAATTATGTCTAGTATAAAAATAAAGTTCTGCAAAATCCGAAGATTTTTTCGTTGTCGCCCGAAGTCGCCAATATCGATACGGCACAGTATCGGTAACTATTACCTCATTTGCCAAAAAATTATCCATCGGAAATTCAGCCATGATTACGGGATTGGTAAAGAGCGAGTCGTCTGCTGCTTCAATTACACCACCACATAAATTCCGTCGAACATTGTATATATGGTAAAAAGCAGGAAATTTTCGATACATACGGATATCTTGTACTTTGGTTGTATTCGATCTGACATATTTTACTCGTTTACAAACATCGACGATAAATGGGTCAGAAATAGGAATAATTTTCCCATATTGATAAGTTACAATAAGATATAGAATATCAACTCCAACATTGTAAAATGTAGCTCGTTTTTGTTTAATTTTACAAACATCCACAGGTACCCAATCCGAGTTATCGAAAACAGCCAGATAAGCATATTTGCTATTTCTGTCAACATCAGATAGCAATGGAATTGATATATCGGCAGTCCGCCCATATTCGCAGGTAACATCGTGCATAAAAAGTTGGGATAAGGACGGTGGAATCTCTTCGCCCTGTTTAACCACTTCCATCAATACAGGATGGGGAGCATATGTTTGACGATAAACTTTTGCCATTGGTGTATCCGGATAATGATATGCCCCTGGATAGATTTTGAACGGTTCGAAATCAGGGCTTCTCCGACGGCTTACATATACATGATTCCAATAATGTGGACCATTTCTATCGCCCCAATTAGGTGTAAAATCGAATGAAACGGGAAGCCCTTTACTCCGACAATCCATTACCCCTAAACGGGAGCGTTCAAGACAAGTCCCATAAGGTTGTATGGCCAATGTTTTTATGTCAAAAAGGTCAATATGATCCATTCCTGCTATCTGTCGAACTTCCATCCGCAGACTGTCTGAATTTTTATAAACATAAGTAGTAGCTTCAACAGCACGACGAACATTATAACGCAATTCATCTATTTGAGAGATTTGATCTAGTTCTCCCCGAAGAATATGACTCCATGTTTCTTTCCAGCGAGTCATAGGTTGTCCTTCGAAACATTTGTAGGGAAGAACGTATTCACAAAAATCGTCGAAATCAAGATGTTGCAAATATCGGGAATTTTTCCACACATCAAACGAATAATCAATATTCCATATTAAATAGTCTGCGGTAATCGTCTGAATATCGAATACAGGAATTAAAAGGGGCCTAAAATTACCAGATATTTTAGTGGCTTGTAATGGAACTAAAGTATCACCTTTCTCACTGTTTCGAAATAGAGAATCCATCTGTTCGCAATATTCGTAGTAAGGCCCTGCAGGATATGACCAATGATAAGGCATATTGGAAATTAAGAAACATGCTGCCCTAAATTTTGAATTATCTGAAGAACTCTCGCGATAATATTCTAATACTTTTTCTAATTCTCTGCGATTATCTCCAGCATAATGCAAAGCAGTTTGTACGTTTGAGGGATAATGGTTGCATGAATAGAAGTATATCACGAAAAAAACTATATATAATTTCATAATTTTTATCATCATATGAATAAAAACTCAAAAATTAACTTGTCCTAAAAACTTCACAAATCTAATTCATTGTCTTGAGTGGACTTTCCACTTCTTTGACATTGTGCTAAAATAGCTTTGTTCCTGAAAGTCTTTTTTGTTTTCTATTGTTTCGCATAACGACATTAACTATTTGAGTGGATCATTGATTTTTGTCAATTCCTATATGCTCTAAGTTTTTGGAGCCGCAGATAAACACCCGGCGGAATAATTAACGCATTTTCCATAAATTCATACATGAATTATGCACTATCCTATTGAGGATTGTTTCAAATATAAAAAGAATTCGTGAGATTCAGGCAGATTTTGGCGGAATAAAGTAAGTGGTTGGAGACTAAAGGAATTGGGTGTTGAATGACTGTATTCTTCCTTTTTCCAAAAAAGCGGGATATTGAGGAGTTGTGAGGTAATTTTGCTACCTATCCGTTGCCTTTTTTAGTGTCGAACGACATCGAAAATGAAACGTGAAACTACTCTGATTTCGCCTCTGCCATCTCAAAGAACCCTTGTTTGAGAGAATAAAGATACGCAGAATTTTCCGTATATCGGTAAAATATGCCTATTGTTTTCTGTTTCAAGGGGCTGTTTCTATGTTCTGCCATATTTTTCATGCTGACAGGTAACTCTATACCGGTTAATTTTGCAATTAAAAGTATAGAGCTATGAATCAAGAAGATGTAAGGGTTTCGTTCTACCTGAAAAAGAGCGAAGCGGACGAGCAGGGAGAGTGCCCGATTATGGGCAGGTTGAATGTAGGCAAGTATTCCGAGGCGGCCTTCAGCATGAAGATGACGGCTCCGGAATCGGCATGGCTTTCCGGTCGTGCCACGGGGAAGAGCGCAAGGTCAAGGGAAATCAACCGGCAGTTGGACGAGATACGCGCTTCGGCACTCTCCATCTATCAGGACTTGTTTGCCCTTCGGGAGAAAGTATCAGCCGAGGAGGTGAAATGTATCCTTTTGGGCATGGCTTACGGGCAGGAAACTTTGGTGGCGTTCTTCCTCAGTTTCATAAAGAAATTCGAGAAAAAAGTCGGAATCAATCGTGAGGAAAGCACGGCCACATCCTACAAGTATGCTTGTGGCCAACTCATGCAGTTTCTCAACAAGGAATACAACCTTTCGGACATTCCCTTCACGGCATTGGACAGGTCTTTCATAGACAAATATGATCTATACCTGCGGACGGACCGCCAACTGAGTGCGGGAACTATTCTGCTGCTGACCACACAGCTGATGACGGTTATCCGGAAAGCGAAGTCGGCAGGTATCCTGACGTCCAATCCGTTTGCAGGCTATGAGGCGGAACGACCGGCAAGGGAAATAAAGTATCTCACGGAGCATGAACTGGAACGCATCATGTCGACACCGCTCCATAACAGGAAACTCTACCATATCCGTGATCTGTTTCTCTTTTCCTGCTTTACCGGCATTCCATACGGGGATATGTGCCGCTTGTCGGATGAAGACCTCGTGGCTGTCGAGGACGGCACATTGTGGATTAAGACCTCCCGCAAGAAAACAAAAATCAGCTATGAGGTCCCCTTACTGGATATTCCGCTCTATATCCTTGAAAAGTACAGGGATGCCGCACCGGAAGGAAAACTGCTGCCGATGTACAGCAACAGCGAATTGAATAACGCGCTGAAAACCATCGCAGACCTGTGCGGTATCAAGCAACGACTCGTATTCCATCAGGCCCGCCATACCAGCGCGACGACCGTACTTCTGTCGAACGGAGTCCCGCTTGAAACCGTGAGCAAGATATTGGGGCATGAACGGATAAGCACCACCCAGATTTATGCCCATGTGACCGATGATAAAGTAGAGAACGACACCCGTATGCTCGATGCCAAGATTGCCGAGCGGTTCTCGGTTGCCATTTAACCTGTATGTCTAATATTAAACTTATCAGCCATGAACGTAAATAACAACATTCGGAATAAAGAGATAAAGCACCGCAGCACGTTTGCCATCCTGTTCTATATCAACCGCACAAAGGTACGCAAAGATGGAACATGCCAGCTGTTGTGCAAGGTAAGTGTCGATGCCAAATGGGAACAAATAGGCATCAAGGTAGCCGTAAATCCCGCCCTGTGGAATCCGGAAACAGGACGTGCCGACGGCAGAAGCGAAAATGCCATTACCGTGAACCGCGCCATAGTCGACCTGGACAAACAGATCCGTGGACATTACAAGCGTATCAAAAACAGTCTGGGTTTCGTTACAGCGGAATTGATCAAGAATGCCATGCTGGGTATCGGTGAGAAAAAACTGACCTTACTGGCACTGTTTACGGAACATAACGAGGAGTTCAAGAAAAGAATCGGCGTGGACCGGGAGGAAGGGAGTTACGAAAGCTATACCCGTTCCTACAGACACTTGCATGAGTTTATACGGGATAAAAAGAAAACGGAAGATGTCACCCTGAAAAGTCTCGACCAGGATTTTTATGATGATTTCGAGTTGTACCTGCGAAGCAATTGCGGTATGCAGCAGAAAACCGTGCATGAACACTTGTACCGCTTGAAAAAGATGACCAAACGAGCGGTGAGCCAGGGAACATTACGCCGCGACCCTTACGATGAACTGCATCCGGCACTTCCGAAGCGCAAAAGCCGCCATCTGAAATACGAGGACCTGACGAAACTGATGGCGACACAACTCGATAAACCCAACCTGCAACGTGTCCGTGACTGGTTCATTTTTTCGACGTTCACGGGTCTGGCTTATGCCGACCTGAAACGCTTGTCGGAAAAGGATATCATACAGAAGGAGGACGGAAGTCAGTGGATTCGTATCCGGCGAAAAAAAACGGATGTCGCCTCTTATATCCGATTGTTGGATATTCCCTTGCGGATTATAGAGAAGTACAAGCCGGAACGTCGGAGCGACAAGATTTTCAACGTGTATTGTCGCGGATATTTGATTAAACTCACGAAAGAGGTCGGAAAACAATACGGATTCTACATGACTTTCCACAAGGCGAGGCATAATTTCGGAACGCATATCACGCTCTCGTTGGGTATTCCGATAGAAACCGTGAGCCGCATGATGGGACATACCAGCATCACGACTACCCAGATATATGCTGAGGTGAAAAGCCGGAAAGTGGACGAGGACACGAAAGCATTACGTGAAATGTCGGCAAAACGGCCGGTAAACCTCTACGAAGAAGAAGTTATCGCCAAGCCCAAGCGGAAAAGAAAGACTGTGTAAACAAGCGGCAATAAAAATGAGAGGAACAATCCGTATTATCGGGCTGTTCCTCTCGTACTGTTCCGTTGGAACCGCTTGCTCAGATCATAACCATTTCTGTTGTTCGTCAAGGCACTTTCTATGCGCCTCTTCCAGCAGTTGCTGAATTTCCGATTCCTTGTACAGCACCTTGCCTTGTATCAGGTAGTAAGGCAGGATGCGCAATGACCGGTATTCCTGCAAGGTGCGGCGGCTGATACGCAGGAGTTTTGCCAGTTCCACATCATTCATGAAACGTTCGCCGTTGAACGAGCGTTGACAGTTCGGTTCCATTTTCTTCAGTGCCCTGCCGGTATTCTCCAGACGGCGGAGAAGGTCGGCTACACGCGGGTCTTGCTTGTCAATGAAATAATGGTTCATAGTTTCTTTGAATTAGCATGATAATACGACTGTAATACTTTCTCCACGTCTTCAGGCTTGTAGAACAGCTTGTTCTTGATCCTGCCGAAAGGCAGTAATCCTTTGGCCCGGTACTCCTGTAGGGTACGCTTCGATATGCCAAGAATGTCGCATACCTCCTGGTTGTCCAGCCATTTTTTCAAGCCGAGGTCTTCCTGCCGTTTACATAGTATGTCGGCCTTTTCCTCGATGGTTTTCACACGCGTCATGAGCGCGTCGAAAGTCCGGATGTCCATACTGATAATTTCCATTGCAATTCTTCATTTTAATTTGTTAAACATTGATTCTGTTTCGCTCCATTTCCGCGAGGGAGAGCCTGCCTTTCCGGTTCAGAAATTCCTTGACCTCGGATGATTTGTAATAGGTACGCCCGTCTATCATGTAGTAAGTCACGAGTTTTTTCTGGCGGTACCGTGCAAGGGTACGTTTCGTGATACCGAGCAACTCGCACATGTCCTGGTTATCCAGCAGCTTGTCGCCGTCAAGGGCAGAGGTCTGCCGGTTCATGCGGCTCAGCTTGTCTTCAATCTTGTCGAACCGTTCCATGATTTGGTGAAGCATCATCTGGAACGTCTCACGGTCTATCTGTATCATAATATGATCTGTCTTTTGAGTGTAAATAATGACTGATTACACCTTGTCGCGCAACAGGTTATACTATGATATAGGGCTAATGGCATACCAATGACCCTGCATTTCACGGAATAACACAGGCATTCCGCTGAAATACAGCGAAATAAAAATTATCAGAGGAAAGTTGAAATGAAAAAACGGTCTTGCAAAATGCAAGGATTCCCGCAATGTGCAAGTTACATCTTGCGAGGGTTGCGATAAATCAACCGGCAGATACCGTTGGAAAAGGTAGTGGCTTCATGCAACCGCCATTGCAGAGTAGGAAGAATGTTTTGTATGGAAGTTCCCCCGCCGGAGGAAATGGGAAGCAGGTAAACGATCAGTTCGTCCACGAGGTTGTAAAGGGAAAGCCCTCGGAGCAGTTCCAACGATTCGGAATCGGAAACTTCGGCCAAATAGGTAAAGGTATTGCCTTTGCCGTCTTTTTCGCAAAGCAGGTCCAAAATGGAATGGGGTAAAATCCTTGCGTCACAGCGTTCCCGCCAATGGGCAAAACCTTTCCTGTGGTTCATTACCCATCGCATCGACATATCGGCGGCATCCGGCAGAAAGCCGTCCAGTGTCATAGCCGTTACTGCTTGGATTTTTGGCATATACCCCGGTTTTTAATTTTACTCTCAACCGGAAGCCGTCAAAAAAAAGAAGCGTGCAAACACGCTACTTCTAATGGAGGCTCTGGAATGCCTTAACAGGAATAGGTGAATGCACGCTATGCGTAGGCATAGCATAAGCAATCACGCAATAGTTCCTGTTAATGTTAATTTACCAGATTCCCATTAGAAACGCCTTGCGGTCTTATGTTATATATCGTCGGCAACTGCCCTATTGACAGTAAGCCGATTTTTCTCTATTTAATTGCAAAATTACATATATTCAGCGATATTTCCATTAATTACAGTTATCAATTTCACTTCAGCCCGTATTTCTTCATTTTCCGGTACAGCGTTGCCGGATTGATATTCAGCATCGCCGCGGCTTGTTCCCGGTGTCCGTTGCAAACCTTCAGAGCATTGATAATGCTCTCTTTCTCCATCGATTCATCTCTCAGGGGCAGGACGGTACGTGAAGGGGCATCGTCATTTACGCATGGACGGATTTCCATATCCAACGCTTCCATATTCAGCATCGGCGTTTCCGTGACCAGTACGGCACGTTTGATTCGGTTCTGCAACTCCCGCACGTTGCCCGGCCAGTGATAGGCGAGCATCCTGCGCCTGGCATCGTCCGTAAAGCCTTGCGTTTCCCGTTTCAGTTCTTTGGAATGACGTTCACGGAAAAATTCGGCCAGCGGCAGGATGTCTTCCGGACACTCTGCCAACGACGGCTGCCGAATCTCGAACTCGTTCAGCCGGTGGTAGAGGTCTTCCCTGAAACGTCCCTCCCGGATGGCCAGTTGCATATCCTCGTTCGTGGCGGCAATTATCCGCACATCGGCTGTCCGTTCCCTGCCGCCTACCGGAGCATAGGTATTCTCCTGCAATACCCGCAGGAGCAAGGACTGTATCTCGTAGGACATCGTCCCTATTTCGTCCAGAAACAGCGTGCCGCCTTTCGCCATGTCGAAATATCCGGTCTTGGCGCTGTCGGCACCGGTAAACGACCCTTTCTCGTGCCCGAAGAAGAGCGAGGCGGCCAGTTCACGCGGTAACGCCCCGCAGTTTATCGCGACGAACGGCATATTCCAGCGTTCGCTGTTGTTATGGATGGTTTGTGCTATCGATTCTTTGCCGGTTCCGTTGGCACCGAGAATCATTACCGACATATCGGACGGAGCAACCAGCCTGGCAAACTTTTCCGCTTGCAGAATCCTGGGGCTTGTTCGGTGAAACAGCTCCTTCTCTTTCCTGCGCACCGTAGCCACCGGGCGGAACACATCTTCCGCCAACTCCAGCAGATGCTCCCGGTGTACCGGTTTGGGCAGGTAATCCCTGGCTCCGAGCTTGATGGTACGCACCACATCCGAAACGGAAACATATTCCGTGGTCAGGATGAACGGGATGTCCTTCCTTTCCTTGCGCAACCATTCCAGCAGGGAAATGCCGTCCCCTTCAGGTAACCGCACATCCGACAATATCAGGTCGAACTGCGTTCTGCGTATCAACGAGCGTGCTATCGTCTCGTTCATGGCCGTCACGGCATCATAACCGGCCTGTGAGAGCCAGTCTTTCTGCATCTGTGACAGACCTACATTGTCTTCAACTATCAGTATTTTCCGTTTCATTCGTCACTCTTTTTATCTCGGCTTCCGCCACTTTAATCAGTATGGCGGCGTAATCCATAATCTGCCGGGTATGTTCATTCAATATCTTATCGTTTATAGTCTCGTTTTTCAGTAAAGCGCGATAAGCCGACAAGGCTTCTTCCATTTGCAGTAATTCCCACATCGGTTGCATCCGGTGGGTGATTTCACGCAATTTCTGCCTGTCACCGTTTTTCATTGCCGTACCGAGTTCCTCCCGGTCTTTTTCTGACTGGGATATAAAGGAAAGAAGCGTTTTTGATTTGTCGCTGACTTCAGAGAGTATCAGACTGAAATCGACGCTATGGGTCTCTTCCTGCCGGTTTCTTCTTATCGTTGAAAGCAGGCTGAGCAACTCGGAGGAAGAGAAAGGCTTGTAGATATAGTCTGTAAATCCGGCATGGAGAAATGCCTCCTTGTCACTGTCACCGCGTGCTGTCATGGCCACAACAGGTATGGTACGGGAGTTCCCGATATTTGAGTTCCGCAACAGAGTCAGCAGATCGAAGCCGTTGGTGCCCGGCATTTGGATGTCGGACAGCAGCAAGTCATAATCCTTGCCCCGCATTGCCTTTACGACCTCTTTGGAGGTGGCACAGGTTGTACAGTTCATTCCGTTACGCTCCAGCATCTCCTTTATCACATCCAGCAACATGGTGTCATCATCAATGACAAGTACATTTTGGGGCAGGTGCACCGGGTGTGGGATTATCCGGTTCTCGCTTTCTATCGGTTCATCCGTCATCTTCATGGGAAGTGTCACGCGGAAAGTACTGCCTTGGTCTATACTGCTTGTCACATTGATGGTTCCGCCAAGCAGGTTGACAAGTCCTTTCGTGATTGGCAGCCCCAATCCGAATCCATGGGCGTTGGCCACTGAACTCAAACGTTCGAACGGACGGAAGATACGGGAGAGCGTCTCCTCACTCATACCAATACCGGTATCTTTGACTTCTAACAGCAGCTCTCCTTCATGATAACAGGCATTCAGACTGATTGTACCGGCTTCCGTGAATTTGACTGCATTGCTGAGCAGGTTGTCTATAATCTGCTCGATACGGTCCACATCGCCGTAAAGTTTGACATCGGTATCCTTGAAATCGTGACAGAACAGGATTCCCTTGTTATTGACCACGTGGGAGAATCCGAAAACGGTACGTTCCAACAAGTCTTTAAGGCTGAACGGCACATCGTTGCGGGTTTCTTTGGCCTCGTTCAGACGGTACACGTCCAGCAGGTTGTTGAGCAAGTGTACCACGTGTTTACATACAATTCGGATGTTGTTCATGTGATTGTTCCTGCGTTTCTTTTCACGAGTATCCATAGCCAGTTCGGCACTCCCGCTGATGATGTTCAGCGGGGCGCGGATGTCATGGGAAATGGTCAGGATAATATTCTTCCGCATTTCCAGCAACGCATAGTTCTGTTCTATCGTTTCTTCCAGGCGTTTCCTGTTCCTTGCCTTAATCTTGATATCCCGTTGTATGATAAGATACAAGACAAACAACAGGATTATGGAGAAGATTATCAGGCCGGTTATTACAAGGGTGGAATGCTCGTATGAATCCTTCAAACGGACTTCTTTGTTCCGGAGGGCGGACAATGCCTGCTCATCCAGGCTTGTGATTAACGTGCGCAACTTACCGTTGAGTTCACGGTTATGCAACCGCAGACTGTCCGTATAGGTCTCGATGTTTCTTCTGCGTTCTTCCTGCAAGGAAATAAGCTCGTTCCCCCGTGCTCTCACTTTGGTATTAGCGGATGGCAATTGTACGGTTTCCTTGCCTCCGAATAATCCGGCTATCCCTTTTTTCTTGCGGGTGACAGTACGGGAGGTATTTGCTTGTGATGTGACAAGTGAATATTGGCCGGCCAGCAGGCTGTCGATTTGTTTTTGTTGCCGGAAAATCTCTTTCATCCGCAACAGATGTTCCTCTTTGTTGAGCAGTAGGGAACGGAGGGAATCCACTTGTTCCGGACGTACAAATTCCTTGCATTGTTCACGTAAAATTTGCAGCAGGGAATCCGCCTTCAGACGACGTGTACGGTATAACTCACAATCTTTATCTGTCCACGTCATGACGGATTCCCCGAAAGTAGCAAGCACGGTGATATGGCGATGGGTAGTGCTGATATTGCTTTGTGTCTGGAATATGGTTATCGACTCCTGCTCTATCTCCGCCACACGTTTACGCTCGTGTAAAACGATGGCGACCATACTACCGATAATCGCCATTAGAAGAAAATATCCTATGAATATCTTATGCTGCAATAGTAATTTCATTAGCTTTTGAGTCTTTATTATATACTATTGAGCCTTTACGATTCCGCTCAGCGGGTCGAACCGCATGGCTTGGTTGCTGAACAGCCGTTCGATATAACCGCTCCGGCGCATCTCCTCTGTTGGCATACAATGAAGTCCGGGGGTGTCTATGAGGGCTATTCTGTCGCTCAGGGAGAGGGCTATGTCGAGTTCGTGGGTGGAAAACAGGATGCACTTTCCTTCGTTATGGGCCAGCCGGGCGAGCAGCGAACAGAGTTCGTAACGGTTGGGCATGTCGAGGAACGAGGTAGGCTCGTCCAGCAGGATGATGGGTGTGGACTGTGCCAATGCGCGGGCAATCATGATGCGCTGGCACTCGCCGTCCGACATCCTGTCCATCGTGCGTTCCGCATAGTCCTCCATGCCTACCGAGGCGAGCGACCGCATAACGATCTCCGTGTCGGCCTTCTGCATCCTTCCTATCCAATTGGTATAGGGTGCGCGGCCGATAGCCACGACGTCCTCGCATTTGAGGTTGGCGATGCGAGTGCGCTCGGTCGTGACGAATGCCAGTGTTCTTGCCCTCTCTGCAACCCGCATATCGGCGGCGTTATGCCCGTCGAGCAGGATTCGACCGGCATAACGGCGGTTCAGTCCGGCGATGGCGCGGAGCAGCGTCGATTTGCCCGTGCCGTTGCGCCCGATAAGGGCTGTCAGTTTGCCTTTTTCTATGGTGGTTTCCACCTCGCAGAGCAAAGTTCGCTCGCCGTAGCCTATGGAAAAATCGTGTAACTCTATCATGCTGTAACGGATTTGTTGCGCAAGACCACCCACACCACAATGGGGATTCCCAGCAATGCGGTGATGGCGTTGATCGGCAGGGTGAACAGTTTGGAAACGAGGTCGCAAAGCAGCAGCACGGAAGCACCCGAAAGAACGGTTCCCGGCACGAGCACCCGATGGTCACTGTTGCGGAACAGCATCCGCGTGACGTGGGGCATGGCCAGCCCGATGAAACCTATCGGACCGCAAAAGGCGGTC